>Ga0307408_100000006_pt1 | contig 472824 bp, 438 predicted proteins | sample 322Cmetagenome_FD_202116 | JGI IMG/M metagenome (GOLD analysis project Ga0307408, IMG submission 202116) | Maize rhizosphere microbial communities from greenhouse at UC Davis, California, United States - 322HYB-C-3 | ecosystem: Host-associated > Plants > Roots > Rhizosphere > Soil | place...
TATTTTTGACACGCCGCAGTGCGCGAGCAATGTCGGGCGCGGAGTTCGAGTAAGTGGGCCTATTCGCGTCGACGACAAGCGGGGAGCCACCTGGCTGATTCAGCCAGTCACGCCTGACGCTTGGGCAGTAGAGCGACGGTGGACGGAGCGGGTTGAGTTCAAGGCTCCACCACTAGATGGTGTGGAGCATCCGGATCAGTGGCTTATGCCTGTTCGTCCGGAGCCAACTCACCAAATGGACGACTGCTGCGAAATCCTCATGCAGCCTGAAGCCGTCGGCTAGCAAGCCCTGGATGGCATTGCCGGGTTCCTAGCGCCTATGCTCCTACTTGCGGCGGCGCCTCGAACCCCATCGCCTGTGCGGGATTCACGCTGCGTACATTGCCTATAACGCCTTTTCGTTCGTCGTCGCTCGTCGAATTGACGATCTGATCGCGTAGCTCAGCCAATCGACGCTCAACAATCTTCAGCTGATGCCCGGATTCAATTTGAATATTGAATGCCGTGATGGTCGACGCCGGACCTTCACTCTTGTCGGCGTTGAGCACAAACCCAGATTTTGGAGTGAGAGCAGTTAAATCGAGGCTAATGGACGCGAGCAGCTCTGGGTCTGCACTAGAAACTAATATGTCGTCGACGTATACAGAGACAGTAGTATCTTTGTTTTTGTCGAGCAAATCCAAAAATCGGCCTAACGCACTTTTTTGAAGTACCAAGGACGCCAAAAGCGGTGACTGAACAAATCCGTAAGGAAGAATGGTCTTGTTCGGATTTTCTGGGTGTCGAACAGTGCTAGCCGTGGCGATGCGAAGTGCATCGGCGTGAGAAAAGAAACTCTTCAGCGCCCGAGAGAGTCGTGAACGACTGATTGAGCCAAAAAAATCGCTCAAGTCAAGCTTTAGGAAGTGACCATTGGCTTGATGCTGCTGGAGCGCCGCAACATGGCCTCCGCGCTTCAAGTGGAAGTAGTACGGAGGAGCCTTCCAGTGCTTTGCGACGGCTGCCTTCACATCTGCGCCCTCGGCGCGGGCTTCAGGCGATGGGTTGAAAACCCAACGACCCGGCTTCGACTCGAAGCGATGTACCCATTTGGCAGGCATTTTGGAATGGATAGTTGAAGACCGCGTTCACGACGGCAGCTGCGAATTGCAAGAATGCAATCCCCAAGCCAAACCAATCGCGAACCGGGCGGTCTTCGGGATGTTTTTTATTTTTCATCTCGAATTCTCCTTTACGCCCTCGGCTCACCCAGCGCACGAAACGCACGGATTTCAGCTAAACAACATGGCGCCTATGAAACTATGAAAAATCATAGTAATCAAGGTACACCTATAGTAAGTCACAGAGTGACAGTAAAGGAGTTGTAGGGTGCCGAGGCCACCTACCGCCGAGGAATTTGGATGGTACACGGAATGTTGGCGCCTATCCAATCTACAGCCGTGTGCATTCGGCCACGGGGCAGTGGCGACGTGACCAGCGGCTTTGTGACGCCAAGGACTCTGCACCAGCGGCCCGCTGAGAGCCGTTTACAGCCCCTCAACCCCCTGCCCGTGCTGGCTCAGCCAGTCCTTGCGCAGCTTGAAGTCCGGCATCGCCCGCTCGATGCGGCGCCAGAACTCCGGCGTGTGGTGAGGCTCGTGCAGGTGGGCCATCTCGTGCACGACGATGTACTCGGCGATGCGGGCGGGCAGCAGGATGGACTTCCAGTGGAAGTAGAGCCAGTCGCCCTTGCCACATGAGCCCCAGCGGTAGCCCAGATCCTGCACCCTGACGCCGGCCGGGTCGACCTCCATGCGGGCTGTGTAGTCCGCGACTCGGGTGGTCATCCAGGCCCTGGCGCGTTTGCCGTACCAGCGCACCAGCAGTTCGCGCCCATCCCTGGCCAAGGCTTTCGGCATTACGAAGCGGCCACCGGTCAGCTTCACCGCGGCGTCAGACTCTTCCACCAGGCGCAGCCGGTAGCTGCGACCCAGATAGCTGAAGCCCTCGCCCTCGGTGAACACCTTGCGTGGCGCCAGCTCCGGCAGCGCGTCGTGGCGCGCAAGCTGGCGGTAGATCCACATGCGCTTGCGCTGCACGAAGTCGCGCAGCTGTGCCTCGGGGGCGTCCGTAGGCGCCGACAGCACCAGTTCGCCATCGCGCTCGACGGTGATCTCCAGTGCCCGGCGGCGCGCGCTGCGGCGCAGCTCGAAGCGCAGGTCCTTGACGATCAGGCTGCTTGATGGGGTCATGTCTTCATCAGGCGCTCGTGGTTTGCGCGGGCCAGCTCCATGAGCTTGTCGGTCAGCGCCTCCAGCTGCGGCGTCGGCAGCAGGCGGGAGGCCATTAGCATCTCAAAGACGCGAGAACTTAGCGCGGCTTGCGCCGGTTGTCGGTTGGGCCGCCAGAAGCTGGGCGTCAGCTCGGCGGCCAGCATGTCCACCAGCTCGACTGTCAACGCCACCAGCTTTTGGCGCTCGACGTCCGCCAAGGGCGCGTCGCCGACCGCGGCGTCGACCACGAGGCGCAGGAAAGGGCCGTAGTGCTCCGGCAGTTCCGGCAGCCGCTCGTCCTGCACCACATGGCCGGTGCGGATCTCGTCAACCATACCGCGCAGGGCTTTGGCCAGCAGGTCCCACTGCTCGCCCAGTTGCTCCAGCACGTCGCGCAGCCGCTCGCTGAGCTTGCGATAGGCGACCGGGTCCTGGTCGAGGTGCTCGCGGATGTGGGCGCGGATGGCGTGCTCCATTTCAGAGGCCTTGGCGCGGTCGTTGGCCTCGCGGCCCACTTGGGTCTCGAAATCGACGTCGGTCAGCAGCGTGGGCGGGATGCGCGGGTCGACGCCCATCGAGATGACGTGGTCGTCGATCAGCTTGCGCACCTTGGCGCCCACGTCTTTGCCCAGCTGGGGCGTGTCGCGGTAGCGGTTGCGAGCCCGCGCGTAGATGAAGGCCAGGTGCTTCGCATCGGCCGAGAACGGCAGGCCCTCGGGCCGCGGCAGCACCAGGTCCAGCATGTCCAGGAACTTCTTTAGCTTGACCGAGAACTCCGCGCGCAGCCGCTCGTCGGCCAGCGCCTCGATGCAGGCCTCGTACTCGGTGAGGTCGTCGATGCCGCTCTGGTGGAACAGGCTCACCACGCGCAGATGCCGGTCGCGCAGCACGGGGATCTCGTCCTTCAAGCTCTGCAGCGATCCCTCGATCTCCTCGTCGGCATAGACCTTGAGCGCCTCCTTCAGGTGGTTGGCCAGGCCGTAGTAGTCCACGACGATGCCGAAGCGCTTGCCGTGCCCCGTGCGGTTCACGCGGGCGATGGTCTGCAGCAGTTCGGCCTCGCGGATGGGGCGGTCCAGGTACATCACGCCTTCGATGGGCGCATCGAACCCCGTCAGCAGCATGGACTTCACGATGAGGAAGGCCAGCGGGTCGGTCTTGGCCGCATCGGGCCCCAGCAGCGGCTTCTTGAAGCGCTTGATGCGCTGCTCCTGCGCGGCCGCGTCGGTCCAGGCCTTCCAGGCCGGGTCGTCGTTGTTGCCACCGGAGATGATGGGCGCGAACTCGATGGCCGCCAGTTGCTGGCGAAAACGCCAGGCCTGGATTCGCGCCTGCACCGCGGGCGGCCGCCGGCACAGCGATTCGTCGTCGAGGCCTTTGTCATCGGGGCTCAGCTCCGATGCCTCGGCCAGCAGCTCGTCGCGTGCGGTGATGAAGGCGTCCAGGTAGCGCACCACCGCCAGCCGGCTGTAGGCCACCACCTGGGCCTTGAAGCCGTTGGGCAGGATGTGGGTCACGTAGTGGCGCAACATGTCGCGCGCCTTGTCGGCGATCAACAGCGGCGCGTCGAAGATCTGCCCGCGCGTGGCGTACTTCTGCTTCAACGCTTCCAGCTCGTCGGGGCTCAGCTCGCGGAACAGGTCCTCGAAGAGGTCGTCCAGGTTGGCATCGTCCTTGATGGCGCCCCTGGCCGTGCGGCCCTCGTACAGGATGGGCACGATGGCGCCATCGGCCTCGGCCTCGCGGATCGTGTAGCGGTCGATGAACTCGCCAAAAATCTCGTGCGTGCGCTTCTTGTCGCCCAGCAGGATGGGCGTGCCGGTGAAGCCGATCCGCGCGCAGTTCGGCACGCCTGCTTGCAGTGCGGCATGCAGATCGCCTGCCTGGCTGCGGTGGGCCTCGTCCACCAGCACGAGGATGCTCTCGTCGGCGTTGAACACCTCCAGCGGCTCGGGCTCGCGCGCCGTCTGCCTGGGCAGGTCCTCGCTTCGTAGACCGGGCTCGCCAGCCGCGTCGCCGTTGCGCTGCTTCTGGATCATGCCGAACACCAGGCCCGGCCCCTTGCGCCGTAGCAGTGTCTTCAAGCCTTCCGCCGAGCCTGCACGCTCCACGCCCTCGCCACTCAACACTGCGGTCGCCGAGAGCTGTTTCTCCAGGTCGCTGCGGTCGGTCACCACGACCACTTTGAAGCGGCGCAGCAGCGCGTCGGTGCGCAGCTTGCGGATCAGGAACACCATGGTCAGGCTCTTGCCCGAGCCTTGGGTGTGCCAGACGATGCCGCCGCGGCGGTCGTGCTCGCCGTCCTGCGCGCGCGTCTTGCCCGTCTTCAGGCGCTCTATGGCGCGCGTCACCGCGCGGTACTGCTGGTGCCGGCAGACCGTCTTCACCGTGGCGCCATCGGCATCCATGAACAGCATGTAGTGCCGCACGATGTCCAGCAGCCGGGCCGGCGCCAGCATGCCGGCCACCAGGCGCTCCTGCTCCGACAGCCTGGCCTTGCCCAGCCGGGCGGCAACCGCCTCCTCGGTGTCTGGCGCGGTGGTCTTCCAGGCGGCGTAGTGCCTGAAGCCGGCGCCGATGGTGCCCACGCGGGCCTCGTCGAAGCTGGTGGCCACCAGCAGCTGGTTAGTGTGGAACAGCGCCTCGTTGCCTTCGTTGTCGGCCACCTCGCCGGCCGCCTTGCGCTGGTTGCTGTAGCGGCGCAGCTGGTCCACCGCCTCGGCCAGCGGTTCAGGCACCGACGGGCTCTTGCACTCGATGACCACCAGCGGGATGCCGTTCACCAGCAACACCAGGTCCGGCACGATGAAGGCCTTGCCGCGGGTGTAGCCGGGCGGGCAGTCCACCCGGTACTGGTTCACCACGCAGAAGTCGTTGCGCTCGGGGTGCTCCCAGTCGATGAAGTGGAGGGTCTGGCCGCGGCCACCGTCCCAGCCGGGCAGGCCGTCGACGGTCAGGCCGCCCACCAGCAGGGCGGTGGCGGCCTTGTTGGCCTCCATCAGCCGGTGGCCCGGCATGCGGGTCAGTGCAGAAACGGCCTGGGTGAGACGCTCGTCATCCAGCCAGGGCTGCCCGTCACGCAGGTTCAGCGCGTGCAGCTGGCGGCGCAGGGTGCCAGTCTGGATGACCTCGGCGAAGGTGGTGCGGCCTGTGGTGGCTGGGTTGTCGATCTCGCCCGCGACGTGGCGCCAGCTCAAGCCGGCAAGCTGCTCGACCAACGGCCGCTTAACTTCATCCAATTCCCAACCCATACGCCTCCCCAGGCTTGGCTAAGTCATTGTTTTATATGAGGTGGTTTGGATGGCTGGCATCCAAATACCTCCAAACGGCTCCAAACAGCAGCCATGCACAACACATCACCGGCGTGGCGACGTGACCATCAACCGCGCCAGCTTGCCGACAGCCACCCGAAGACACCCGCCGGCCCCAACTCGGCTTGGGTCAACTCAGCCAGCGCGCCTGCTCAAGCCGCTCCCATGCAACATGGACATGTTCCGGCTTGAAGAGGGACTGCTTGCGCGGGTTCCAGGCATGCACATGGCGAACGGCGTCGTCCGGGTCCTCTGCGGGACCGTCGAAGTGAGGACTGGCCTGGTGAGCAACCCAGTGGACAGTCGCCAGCAGTTCCATGCCGTAGGGGGTCTCGAAGCCCTCGATCAACTCTGCCACGCGGGCCAGGCGCGCCTGGGCCTCGGTGTCTTCACTTAGGAAGGTCTCGGCAGCCTCTACCGCCCCAGGTTCCAACTCGATCTGCGCATCGGGCTTCTGGCTGTCGCCGTAGCCACGGATGAAGTGGCCTTCGAGTACCTCCAAGACCTTGTTCAGGTTGTGCGCGTAGGGGCCAAAGCGCCCAGCCTCGTAGCGCAGCTTGAGCGGCTGGCCGGCGACCTGCAGGAAGTAGGCGAGCTTCTGCACCTCAAGCAGGGTGCGGCTGTAGTCGAGGGCCGAGTAGGCGTCCATCAGCTTGATGAACAGTGCTCGTGCTGGCGTCATGTGGGGCCGTTCCGTGCGCACGGGCATCGCCTTCGCCGGCGGTGCGCCAGCCGGCTCGTACAGCTTCACCTGCACCTCGGGCACGGCCTCAAAGGCCTGCTCGATCAGGGGGCGAACAACTTTCCAGTCCAGCCCTCCAAGACCACAGCCCAGGGGCGGCACTGCGATGGAGCGGATGCCCAAGCGTTGCACGTCTTCGATCAGCGCAGCCAGGCCGGTGCGCACGTCTTCCAAGCGCGACTTCCCGCGCCAGTGCCGCTTCGTAGGGAAGTTGATGATCCAGCGTGGCTTCACCAGCCCGCCGTTGTCATGCACCAGCATGCGGCCGGGCTGGACATCACCCGCAGCGCAGGCCAGCTCGTAATGCTTGAAATTGTCGGGGAAGGCCTGCTTGAACTGCAGCGCGATGCCCTTGCCCATGTAGCCCACACAGTTGACCGTGTTGACCAGGGCATCCACCTCGGCGGTGAGTAGATTGCCACGGCTGATTTCGATCATTGTCCTGCTCTCGCCCCTGGGGCCTCAGTAGTACCAGCCGGGCTTGAGCACGACGGGCAGCTGCTTCCTAAAAGGGAATTGTCGCAGCACGGCTTCTACCCGGGCCTTGGTGGCGTCCCCTAAGACACCTATGCCCCGCAGAGTGGACCAGTCCAGGCTCTCGTGCACCAGGAACTCGGCCTGCTTGCGCCGTTGCCGGTCATTGTCTTCCGCCGTGTCCCGCCAGTACCGCTCGCCAACGATGGACCAGTCCACTGCCGCCAATTTGGCCAAGTCGTCGTACCAGCTCGTGAATGTCGCCAGACCATGGCCGTCACTGAAAACGTAGCGCCGCCCGGCAGCGACAACATCTTCAACAGTGGTCCCCAGGTAGACCAGGGGTGCCTGGCCTTCGTCGTAGCCCGCCACCCGGCCCGTCTTCAGGTTCAGCAGCATCACGGACAACGGCCCGAAGTAGAACGGCAGGTAGTCATGCACCGTGCCGCCGGGGCCACAAGGGATCGCCTTGACATGCCGGTTGGCCTGCACCTGGAGGTTGTGGATGGTCCTGTAGGGCAGGTCGTCGTCTGGCTTGTGGTTGGGCGAGTGGAGCGCCCCGCGAGCCAGTAACGTTGGCAGGCATTCGACATGGACCAGGCGATAGAGCCAGGTTGGTTGGGGCGGCGCTGGCTGAGTCATGTGCTCAAGCTGGAGTGTGCGGCAGCAACGGGGTGACGCGGACGCGGCCGCTAAGGAGGTCGTCCGTGAGGCCAGTCTTCAACAGCCGTAGTTTGTCGAGATGAGAGGTTTCAGCATCAAGGCGCACGCGGTGGGCGTCCAGCATGTCTGCAATGCATGCGGCCTCCGCCGACGGCGGCGCAGCAATTGGGATGCGGCGAACATCGCGCAGATTGATGCCCTGCACGGCCACGCCAAGTGTGTTGGTGGCGACGAAACGGGCGGCAGGCGGCATCGAGAGGTACTCGCGGACGAACCGAGCATCGATGCCCGAAATGCAAATTCGGGCCGTGTCCTGCGTGATGTTCGCGTTCTCAAGCTGGGCAGGCACAAAAGCGGTTCGTCCGACTGAGCCGCGGATTGTGAACAGCAGGTCGCCCGCTTTTAATCTTGAGCGGCGGTACTCGTAATCGATGGCCGGGCTCGTGAGTAGGAGCTGATCAACAAGGATGCGGCCGTCGATGATGTCCTTCACCTTGACGACCGGCACGCCACCTTCGCAACGTTGGCCCGGCATCAGAATGCCGTAAGCGACGGGCCGGCGCTGATCAACGAGCTCATCAAGCTCAACAGGCTTCCACTCCTTTGGAATCCACCCGAGGGCCGACGCCGTGTAGAGGTGCGGCGCCTCGTTCTGTGGTGGGCGCAGCTCGCCGTTGGCGTCGATGCCGCGGGTCAGCAGGTCGTGGAGCAGCCCCTGCTTGACCTGCTTGAGCTTCTCGATGATCGCCTCGGTCTGGCGGATGGTGGTGTCGAGGGTGTCGAGGACTGTTGCGATGCGAGCCTGCTCCTGAAGATCTTGAGGCACCTGGATCGGCGTCCGCAGGTACTCAGAGAACTTCAGGTTGATGATGCCGGTGGTCTGCTGCTGCATCGCCAGCAGCGCCGGTTGCCGGTAGAGCCAGTGAAGCTTGCGCCAAAGAAATCGCGAGTCGACAACTGTCGGGTTGGGGCGCAGCGTCTTGAAAAAGTTGGAGCAGACCGCTGGCTCCGCGTGTGCGTCCGCATCGAACAACGCGACGCGGCCGACGGGCTTGTCCGGTCCGCCGCCAGACCCCTCAAGTAGCACATCGCCCTGCAGCAGGCGTTTCGCTCTCAGCTTGGCGTGAGGGATGGCGCGCGGTGCGCCCGTACCAACGACATGGCCTTCGTCGTCGATGTCGGTTGCGCGCAGTACCACCGCGCTCGCGGGGGCGGGATCAGCGCCCCATTCGCCAGCAAATGCTGTCTTCAGGCATTCGCCAACGGAGAGGGAGTGCCACTCGTTACTCGGCATAACCCAACCCGGCCAGGAATGTTTGCATGGCGGCATTCGCGGCTTCGCGCTCTCGCCCGATCTGCGCCAGCATCACGCGGTACTTGTCCCACCATGACTCGAATGTCTCAATGACCGCCCTCTGATGCGAGCTGATGTGCTGCTCGAGGATGGCGACCATGTCTGCCCGCATGATCGTCAGCAGCAGCGTCCCAGCCGCAGCCTCATCGAGCGCAGCCGCGGCCTCGCCCAGTCGGTCGGAGAAGGTCTTCTGCTCGGCCTTGACCTGCTTCTTCAGCGCCGCCAGCTCCTTCTTCCACGCCTTCAGCTGCGCCTCGTCCACGGCCGGCGCCTCTTCATCAGCCTCGGCAGCTTCATCCTCGTCGCCTTCGCCCTTCTCCGGCATCGCTGCCTTGATCTGCCCCTCCAACTCCGCCTTGCGCGCCTCCAGCTCGCCCAGGCCGGCGACAAAGTCCGCCATGAGGTGCCGCACCAGCTTGTGGTCCAGCGGGTTGCCCTTGTACTGATCGTCTTCCAGCGCCGCGAGGATGCTGGTGCGCCAGGCTTCCACCACACCGCGGGCGCCACGCGCCATCAGCGTCATGAACTCGTACTTGGCCTCGGCCCAGAAGCCGGCCACGATGCCGCGCACCTCGAAGCGGCCCAGCAGCCCCACGGGCTCCAGCGCCTCGCCGAAGGAGTGCAGCAGGTCGTTGCGCAGGCCCACTAGGCTCTTGTCGCGGGCCAGTGCGGTGATGCGGGGGCTGTGCTCGGCCCACCAAGCTTCAAACGCGTCGCGCAACGCCTGCTCGCGGGCCAGCACGCCGGGGTGGGTCTCGATGGTGGGCTTGAGCGCGCGGCGGCTGTCCAGCTCGGGGCGGAAGTCCACATAGCGCGCATCGCGCTCAACGAACAGCGCCATGGGGTCCAGGCCCTGCGCCGTGAACAGCGCGGCCTTGGCGTCGATCTCGGCCTTGGGCACGCCGCCCAGCAGATGGGCGCGCACGTCGTGGGGCTCGGGCGGCGGCGCGTTGTCGGCGTAGCGGCGGATGTTGAGGTTGCAGTCGTTGGCCAGCAGCGTGCCGTTGCTGACGATGGCGCTGAAGCCGGGCACCTCGGCGAAGTGGTCGAAGGTGTGGACGATCTTCTCGATGTGCTCGGGGCCGAGGTGGTTCTGCGCGCGGCCCTCGGTGTACTCGCGGTCGGCGTTGATGAACAGCACGCGGCCCTGGCGTTCGGCGGGCTTGCCGCTGCGGCCATTGCCCAGCCGTTTGCGCAGCACCAACACGCAGGCGGGGATGCCGGTGCCGTAGAAAAGGTTGGCGGGCAGGCCGATGACGGCCTCGATGAGGTCGTGCTCGATCATGCCAGCGCGGATGGCGCGCTCCTCGCCGCCGCGGAACAGCACGCCGTGCGGCAGCACGGTGGCGAGCTGGCCGCCGTCGTGCAGCACGGCCACCATGTGCTGCAGGAACATCAGGTCGGCCTTCTTGCTGCCCAGCGGCACCTGGCCGTAGGGGAAGCGCTCGGCCGCGAACTTGGGCTGGAAGACGGGCTTGCGGTCCTTGTCGACCTCGGCGCTGCCCCAGTTGATGGAGAAGGGCGGGTTGGCCAGCACGCGGTCGAAGCGCATCAGCTCACCGTTGTCGACGTGCTGGGGGTCGGCCAGGGTGTCATCGTTGCGCAGGTCGGCGCTGCTGATGCCGTGTAGCAGCATGTTCATTTTGGCGATGGACCAGACCGTGCCGTTGGCCTCCTGGCCGCACAGCTCAGCGCGGCTGCCGTTGCCGCCGTGCTCGTCGATGTACTCCTTGGCCAGGATCAACATGCCGCCCGAGCCCACGCAGGGGTCGTAGATGCTGTGGCGCTCTTCGGGCTTGACCAAGCGCACCATCATGCGCACCACCGAGCGGGGCGTGTAGAACTCGCCACCCTTCTTGCCGGCCGAGTCGGCGAACTCACCGATCAGGTACTCGTAGGCAGCGCCCAGCAGGTCCGGAAACTCGAAGTCCTCATTGCGCAGGCGGTAGGTGCTGAAGTGGTTGATCAGCTGGCGCAGCTTGATGTCGGGGATCTTGCTCTGCCCGACCTTGCGCGTGAAGTCGATGTGCTCCAGCACGCCGCTGAGGCTGGCGTTGTGGGTTTCCAGGCCGCCCAGGGCGCGGTTCAGGAAGCCGCCGACGTCCAGGTGGGCCTCGTTGACCAGGTGCTCCCAGCGAGACTCGGGCGGCACGTAGAACGACTCACCGTACCAGCGCTTGACCTCGGCGTTGGCGAGGGCCTCAACGCGGCTGTGGCCGGCTGCCTCCTGCTGGGCGATGACCGCCTCGCGGCGCTGGTCGAACACGTCCGAGCAGCGCTTGAGGAACAGCATGCCGAAGATGTATTCCTTGAACTCCGAGGCGTCCATCTTGCCGCGCAGGATGTCGGCAGCCTTGAAGAGGTGGCGTTCTAGTTGTTGGAGAGAAAGGGGCACGGGGTCGCGGGGCAGGTGGGGCCGAAGGGCGCGATTGTCGCGGCCGTCGATGGCACTAACCTGAACGCTAACCCGGCCGGCGGGAGCTCCGCAAAACCACCGAAAGCGTGGGAACCGGCCTGGTAACCAAACCCTGTTAACCAGGCTGCTAACTACTTCTGCCGTCGCTATGAGAGGGCGGCGCCAACCTGCGAGCTGGGCGGCGCCCCCGGAGATGGCATTTCTAGATGGTGTCCGCGAGACGGAGCAGGCGGCGGGCAAAAGACGGTCGGATTGGACCGTCTCACGGAGCAGCCGCACCAACTCCTGTTCCGGATGACGGAGCAATGCGCACGCGCTTTGTTCCGAAAGGCGGACAAAGGACCGCATTTTCGCGCTTGTACCCCCCTCGGGGAAAGGTTTTAGCTGCACCGGGGTCGTAGTCCACGTGGGGATCGAGTGAGTACCACGTGATGGCATACCAACTGGCTCGGTTGGGTCGCCGCCCCTTCACCATCTCGTAGATGAAGCCGCCTTCAAGAAGTTCTTTCTTTGCCCGGTCCAGCACATCCGCCGATGTCCAACCCCGGGTGCGCAGTTAGGCGCGGCTGGTCAAGAGCTGGCCATTGTTGGACTTGACGTACTGACGAGCGAGTTCAATCAATAGTGATCGCGCCGGATAGCCCAGGCCCTGCCACGCCGGGCAGTCCAGCACCGACCACGGCAATGCGATGAAGCCACCCGGGTCTCGTGACGTGTCGACCTTGCGGTTGCGTTTACCAAAAGCCATGCTCAAGTCCCCCGCTGCTGTTCGTGAGGCGTCAGCGCGGCGGCCATGGTGCGCTGGCGACGCGAGATGTTGCCGAAGTGCGGGTTCACGCGCGACACCCAGCTCGTGTTTGCATGCAGGGCCACTTCAGCCCTCGCCGACGAAGCCGCGCATGCTCTCGAGGTCGAGCACCAGCCGCTGGATGTCCGCATCGGACGATCCTGCGATGCGGGCCGCGTTGATCGCATCCACTTCGCGTGCCGGCCAGCCGACGGCCTTGGCGCCCAGGCTCACCGCCTTGGTCAGCAGGCCCTGCTGGATGCGCAGGTAGATAGTGGAACGGGAGTAGCCGGTCTGGGTTTCGACCTGCCGCCGGCGCAGGATCACGGAGTCGGCAGCGTGGCGGTGGCCGGCGATGAAGATGCTCGAATTCATGGTCTGGTAGATCCCTCAATGGAAAAGCGTTTCAGCCGAGGAGCGGCGGCCGGAACGCAAGCTTTTGTTGCTCAACTAACATTTCCTCCTTGCGATGAGTTGTTGTCCGTGTGCTGGGTGTCGTAACTGCACACAGAGGCTCAACGCGTATGGACAGGGCGCATGATTGCACACAAAATGTTGGTGTCGCAAAGATTTTGTTGTTTTCTGAAGGAAGACCCATGGAGATCAAGCAGCAGATTCGGCTGCGCCGCGAGAAGCTGGGACTGAGCGTCAAGGAGCTGGCGGATATGGTGGGTGTGAGCACCTCAGCTGTTCGCTACTGGGAGGCGGGCCGCAACCATCCCAACAAGACGCAGGGCGAGGCTCTCGAGAGGGCGATGACCTTTTCGCTCGACTGGAACGAGGGCAAGCAGATGGATGTCACGGGCGTTGCGGCCCTGGTGGACAGTGCGGACCGTGATCTGCTGGTCATGATCAGCAGCCTGCCGGCGGGTGCGAAGGCGCTCATCACCGAGATGGTCCGCATGCACCTGGATGCGGTGAACGCGTTGAGGGATGCCGGCAAGCCGCTGCCGCTATCCAGTGCGGGCCATGTCCGTGATGAAGCGCGCACGGCTCAGCGTGGCAAGGTCGTGCGGCCGTAAACCGGCACGAAGGCCCGTCGTCAACCGTTGACGGGCCTATGCGGCGACTGCGACCGCAGCGCTTGAAGCAGAGGTAGGAGACGCCGCGAGATACTGGTCGACGAGGTCGGCCCAAGCCTGCAGCATCTCGCGTCGTTGTGGCGCATAGGCTGCGCGGTTGTAGACGCCGCGAATGCCGCCGATGTTGTGGTTCAGCGCCTTCTCGACTATGTCGGAGCCCCACCCTGCCTCATGCAGCAGCGTCGAGGCGGTGCGTCGGAGATCGTGCACGGTGAAGGCAGGGACATCCTCGCCAACCATGGATGTCTTCAGCGCTTGGTTGATGGCGTTGTGCGCGAATGGCTTCTTCAGGCTCGAACGCCCTGCCAGCACCAGCTCGCTGCCGCTGGCGAGTGGGATGAGGCTGCGGAACAGCGCTGCTGCCTGGCGCGACAGGTAGACGAGGTGCGGCTTCCCGGTCTTTGAGTGCTCCGCCGGGATGCTCCACTCACCCTTATCCAGATCCACATGCTCCCAGCGCGCCAGCCGCAGCTCGGACTTGCGCACCATGGTCAGCAGGCTCAACCGCAGGGCGATCTTGAACTGCTTGCGCATACTGGACTCGCCGACCGCCGTCAGGAAGACTTTGATCTCAGCAGGCGACAGGGCCCGCTCTCTGGCCTTCGCGCGATGTACATCCCGAGTGGGTAGGGCGTTTACAGGGTTGGTGGCGACCTCGCCGTGGGTGATGGCGTAGTCGAACATGCGCTTCAGCACCCCGCGCAGCTGGTTGGCGGCGGCGTCGAAGCCCTCATTCTTCTTCTGCCAGATGACCTCGCGGACCTCTGCGGTGGTCACTTCCGAGATCGGCCGCTCGCCGATGGCCGGCACGATGCTCTTGTCGAAGTAGCGACGCGGCAGCGTGACGTTCTTCCAGTCGCGTGCCACGACCTCGCGGAAGTAGCGCTCGCCGAACTCGGCCACGGTGGTGGGAGGCTTGACCTCCTCATTGACAGCGGCCTTAGATCGCCGCTTTTCAGCCGCTGGTGACACTCCCATTGCCACCATGTTGGCCGCCTCGTCCCGCTTGCGCCGCGCATTTTTGAGCGTCAGAGCCGGGTACTTGCCGAAGGACACCTTCTCCTGCGTTCCGTTGAACCAGTAGCGGTAGCGCCACGCCTTCCCGCCGGTGGGGAGGATCTCCATGTAGAGCCCCTTCTCATCGGCGACCGTGTACGTCTTGTCTTGTGGCTTGAGCGCTTTCAGCTCGTTGTCCGTGAGAGCCATTGCTACCTTTTAAGTCCAAATTCTCCGTGCCCTGGTCCAAATCGCCCACTTGGACTCAAATTTGGACTTGCTTGGACTCGGCTTCATTGAGTCCGGGCTGGACATTGTAGGAACAAAATTTCCTTAAAAATCAGACATTTATTGCGCATCAATGGGCTCGCCCGGCAGCGTTCGGAAGCAACTCTACTTTCCGATGCAGAAGCTGCTGAAGATGACGCCCAGCAGCTCGTCGGCCGAGAACGCGCCGGTGATCTCGCCGAGCGCGTCGTGGGCCAGGCGCAGCTCCTCGGCCAACAGGTCCAGCGCCGCGTCGCGCTGCTCGGCGATGGCGCGGGCGAGTTCGAGGTGTTCCGCCGTGCGGGCCAGCGCCTGCACATGGCGCTCGCGGGCGATGAACAGGCCTTCCGGCACGGCCTGCCAGCCGGCGGTCTTCAGCAGCCGCTGGCGCAGCGCCTCCAGGCCTTCGCCGGTCTTCAGGCTCAGCGCGATCTCGCCCGCGGGCGCGGCGGCCAGATCGGCCTTGTTGAACACCTGCACGATGCGGCCCGCGTCGACGCCCGCCAGCCGCGCGCGGATGCGCTCGTCCTCGGCCTCGTAATCCGGCTGGCCGACGCGGCCGAGGTCGTGCAGGAACAGCACGACGTCGGCATCGGCGATCGCGTCCCAGGAGCGCGACACGCCAATGCGCTCGACCTCGTCGGCCGTGTCGTCGCGCAGGCCGGCCGTGTCGGTGATGTGCAGCGGCACGCCTTCGATCTGGATGGTCTGGCTGACCTTGTCGCGCGTCGTGCCGGGGATGGGCGTGACGATGGCCAGTTCCGCGCCGGCCAGCGCGTTCAGCAGCGAGCTCTTGCCCACGTTGGGCTGGCCGGCGAGCACGATCTTGAGGCCGTCGCGCAGCAGCGCGCCCTGGCGCGTGCGCGCCTGCACTTCGCTGAGTTGCGCAGTTAGGCGGTCCAGCCGGCCGAAGGCATCGGCCTTTTCGAGGAAGTCGATCTCCTCCTCGGGGAAGTCCAGCGTCGCCTCGACGAGCATGCGCAGCTGGATCAACTGGTCGCGCAGCACGCCGACCTCCTGCGACAGCGCGCCGCCCAGCGCGCGGCTGGCGCTGCGCGCGGCGGCCTCGGTGCTGGCGTCGATGAGATCGGCCACGGCCTCGGCCTGGGCCAGGTCGAGCTTGCCGTTCAGGAAGGCGCGCTGCGTGAACTCGCCGGGCTCGGCCAGGCGCACGTTCAAGCCAGCTTCGATGACGCGCGCCAGCAGCAGCTGCATGACCACCGCGCCGCCATGGGCCTGCAGCTCCAGCACATGCTCGCCGGTGTAGGAATGCGGTGCGGGGAAGTGGATGGCGAGGCCCTGGTCTATTGGCCCGCCGGCCGCGTCGCGAAAGGGCAGGTAGGTCGCCTCGCGGGCCTTCAGCACGCGGCCGCAGACGGCCTCGATCAGCGGTGCCAGGTCTTGCGGCGACGACACGCGCACGATGCCCACGGCGCCCCGGCCCGGAGCGGTGGCGATGGCGGCGATGGGGTCGGCGTGTCGGGACAGCATGGGCGCGATTGTCACGGCCCCAAAAGCAAACAGCCGCCTGGTGAAGGCGGCTGCTGGCAGGTGTTGGCGCGGGGGAGGCACGGTTCGAGTGCTCTCGTGAGACTCGTCCGGGCCGGTGTTCTCTGCCCCGCTCGTGCATTGGGCTCCGGCCGCCGCCAATAAAAAAGCCCCCGGGCGCGGGGGCTGTGCAGATTCACGTGACTCAGTTCACGCCCATGCGTTTGTTGATCAGCCACTGCTGGGCGATGGACAGGATGTTGTTCGTCAGCCAGTACAGCACCAGGCCGGCCGGGAAGACGAAGAACATGACGCCGAAGGCGACGGGCATGATCCACATCATCTTCTGCTGCATCGGGTCGGCGGCGGGCGGGTTCAGCCAGACCTGGAACAGGCTGGACGCCATCATCAGCAGCGGCAGGATGAAGTAGGGGTCGCGCACCGACAGGTCGGTGATCCACAGGATCCACGGCGCCTGGCGCATCTCGACGGTGGACAGCAGCACCCAGTACAGCGCCATGAAGATGGGCATCTGCAGGAAGATGGGCAGGCAGCCGCCGATGGGGTTGATCTTCTCCTCGCGGTAGATCTTCATCATCTCCTGCTGCATTTCCTGCGGCTTGTCCTTCAGGCGCTCCTTCATCTCGTTGATGCGCGGTGCGACGGCCTTCATGCGGGCCATGGACTTGTAGGCGCTGGCGTTCAGGCTGTAGAGCGCGACCTTCAGCAGCAGCACCAGCGCGACGATGGTCCAGCCCCAGTTGCCGATGAAGCCGTGCAGCTTGTCCAGCAGCCAGAACAGCGGCTTGGCGATGATGTGGAACACGCCGTAGTCCTTCACGCGCTCCAGCTCGGGGGCCAGCGCGGAGAGGTTGTTCTCTTCCTGCGGTCCGGCGAAGAGCACGGCGTCCTTGCTCGTGCTGGCGCCGGGCGCCAGCGTCGGCAGCGTGAACACCATGCCGGTGGCATAGGTGTCGGGCGCCACGCCGGCCTGGCCGGGGCGCTTTTGCACGAAGAACTCGCGCTTGCCCGGCTCGTTCACTAGCCAGGCGCTGGCGAAGTAGTGCTGCACCATCGCCACCCAGCCGTCGTCGGCCTGCTTCTCGATGTCGACCTTGCCCTTGTCGATGTCCTCGAACTTCAGCGTCTTGAACTTGCTGTTGCTGTTGTAGACGGCCGGGCCGGTGAAGCTGGGCGTGAAGGCCGCGCCGCCCGTGACGGTGGAACCGTCGCGCACCAGCTGCAGATAGACCTGCGGCGTGACAGGCGCACTGCCGGCGTTGATGACCTCGTGCGTGACGCCCACCGTGTAGACGCCGCGCTTGAACGTGAAGGTCTTGACCAGCTTGACGCCGCCGATCTCGGCCGACTCCAGGCGCAGCTTCAGCTCGTTCTGGCCGGCTGCCAGCTCGTGCGGGCCTTCCACGGCCGTCATCGGCGTGTTGTGGGTGGGCAGCGCGCTGCTGCCGCCGACGAGGCCGGTCTGCGCGCGGTAGTGCTGCGCCGCGTTGAACAGCACGACCGGCTGGGGCGTGAACTCGGGCTTCTTCTGCAGATGCACCATCTGCAGCAGCTGGTCCGTCACCGTCGGGTCGGGCGAGGTGAGGTATTTGGGCAGCTCGGCGCGGACGATGTCGCCGCCCAGCGTGTCGACGGTGACCGTCAGCACGTCGGTGCGGATCGTGATCTTTTCGGACGGTGCCGCCGGGGCGACGGCTGCGGCCGGGGCGGTTGCCGCAGCGCCGCCGGTGGCCGCAGCCGCAGGCACGCCGCTGGCGGGAGCGCCGGCCGGCGCGGTGGCGGCAGCCTTGGGCGCAGGGCTGAACATCGAGGGATGCCCGTTGTGCTTCTGCCAGCCGTCCCACAGGAGGACGAGGGACATGGTGAACACCACCCACAGCACGGTGCGGCGAATATCAGTCATTGGGGGACTCGACAGGAGAGGACGGCGCGCAGGGCGCCAGGGGAAGCAGGCGGGAGAACAGCCGCGGCGCATTGTCGGGCACGGGATCGTGCCCGCCTTCGCACCAGGGCGCGCAGCGCAGGATGCGGTGCACGGTCAGGTAGCTGCCGGCCAGTGCGCCGTGTTTCTCGAGCGCGGCCAGCGAGTAGCGCGAGCAGGTCGGCTCGAAGCGGCAGGCATTGCCCAGCCAGGGGCTGAGCATGAGCCGGTAGCCGCGCACGATGGCCATCAGCGCGCGGGCGGGCCAGCTGGGCGTCATGAAGAGCCCTCGGATGACTTCGGCTTCATCGCCCGGTCCAGCAGCTGCGCCAGCTCGGCGCGTGCAGCGGCGCGCAACGCGTCGGACGCGGCGCTGGGGAACTTCTGGCGGTCAAACGGTGAACGCAAGCGCACGACCCACAAACCCGGCGGCATGCCGGGGCGTTCGGCAAATGCGGCGCGAATCTGCCGCTTCAAGAGCTGGCGCGTCACCGAGCGCTTGGCATGCCGCTTGGGAACGACCATGCCCACCCAGCAGCCCTCGACGGGCATCGAGGGCGGAGCGGGCGGGACTTGCTCCACAGGGTTGTGCACAGGCTGTGACTCGCCTGTTGATAACTCGGCCTTCACTGTGCGCAACTGCGCGGCAGCCCAGGCGCTGGGCGCCGGGTTGGCCGAGAGATGGTGGAGCGCGAAATGGGCGCTGCGGGAACGGCTCGGGCGGGCGAGAACCCGCTCGAAGTCCACCGGGCGCTGGAGTCGACCGATCATCGGGAGCCCGGTGGCGGGCGGCGCGGAGGGCGCCGCCTGGTGCGACAAGGCCTTAGACGGCCAGGCGCTTGCGGCCCTTGGCGCGGCGCGCGGCGATGACGGCGCGGCCACCGCGCGTCTTCATGCGCACGAGGAAGCCATGGGTGCGGGCGCGGCGGGTCTTGGAGGCTTGGTAGGTACGCTTCATGGGAAACCTCTTTGGAGGGTTTGTTCAGGCCTGGCGCAGCGGTTGGCGCTTGGCTAAAAAGCGCACGGCAAAGACTCGCCAATGCGCGAAAACCCGGCATTACAGCAGAAGCCGCCGGCGCGGTCAATAAGTCGCCGGTCTCAAGCCGGGTTTGCCAGGGATTGACCCCCTTCGAAATTCTGTGGATAACCCACGGTTCGGCGGGCGCCGACTCCGTACAATCCGGCCGCTCGAAAACAAGTTTTCCACATGAGCCTAGAAGAACGACTCAGGGCGGATGGGATGCAAGAGCGGGCAATGCAGGCAGCGGGCGTGAACACGGCGGAATGGGCTTCGGAGCTCTGGCGGCGCGGCTGCGAGCGCCTGGCTACCGAGCTTCCCGAGCAGCAGTTCAACACCTGGATCCGCCCCCTGCCGCCCGCCACCGTGGCCGGCGAGGGTAGCCAAGGCGGCGATGGCGCGAGCGCGCTCGTCGCCACGCTGAAGGTCCCCAACCATTTCAAGCGTGACTGGATCCGCCGCCAGTACGCGGCCCGCATCGAGGCCATCCTGACCGAACTGGCCGGCCGCCCGACGCGGCTGGAACTGGCTCTGGCCGCGCGCGACCCGTCCGCGGCGCCCATCGGCGTGTCGCCGTCCGCGGCCGCCGCGCCGCCGCAGTTGCCGGTGCTGCCGGCCGAACCGAGTGCCGCGCTGAAGCCGGTCGTCAATGCGCCGGCCGTCGTGCTGCCGTCGCAGGCGCCGGCCTCGGCCAGGCACCGCATCAACCCGCAGCTGACCTTCGACACGCTGGTGCCCGGCCGCGCCAACCAGATGGCCCGCACGGCGGCCCTGCACGTGGCCGGCGCGCCCGGCATCACCTACAACCCGCTGTTCATCTACGGCGGCGTGGGCCTGGGCAAGACCCACCTCATCCACGCCGTCGGCAACGCGCTGCTGAAGGACCGCCCCGACGCCCGCGTGCTCTATCTGCACGCCGAGCAGTTCATCTCCGACGTCGTCAAGAACTACCAGCGCAAGACCTTCGACGAGCTGAAGGCCAAGTACCACTCGCTGGACCTGCTGCTCATCGACGACGTGCAGTTCTTCGCCGGCAAGGACCGCACGCAGGAAGAGTTCTTCAACGCCTTCGAGGCGCTGCTGGCCAAGAAGGCCCACATCATCATGACGTCGGACACCTACCCCAAGGGGCTGGTGGACATCGACGAGCGCCTGACCAGCCGCTTCGACGCCGGCCTGACGGTGGCCATCGAGCCGCCCGAGCTGGAGATGCGCGTCGCCATCCTGATCAAGAAGGCCGAGGCCGAGGGCCAGCCCATGCCCGAGGACGTCGCCTTCTTCGTCGCCAAGAACGTGCGCGCCAATGTGCGCGAGCTGGAAGGCGCGCTGCGCAAGGTGCTGGCCTACGCCAAGTTCTCGCACAAGGAGATCAGCATCACGCTGGCCCGCGAGGCGCTGAAGGACCTGCTGTCCATCCAGAACCGCCAGATCGGCGTGGAGAACATCCAGAAGACGGTGGCCGACTTCTACAAGATCAAGGTCGCCGACATGTACTCCAAGAAGCGCCCGGCCAGCATCGCCCGGCCGCGCCAGATCGCGATGTACCTGGCCAAGGAGCTGACGCAGAAGAGCCTGCCCGAGATCGGCGAGCTCTTTGGCGGGCGGGACCACACGACGGTGCTGCATGCCGTCCGCAAGATCGGCGGCGAGCGGCAGAAGAACACCGAGTTGAACCAGCAGCTGCACGTCCTTGAGCAAACGCTGAAGGGCTAAGCCCAGAACGAGTCGCCTTCGGGTTGACCCGTAGCCTTCGCAGAGCCCCTGACGCCCGGCGGCGCACCCTTTCCGGGCGACAATCGCAGCTTCACGCGCGCGCGCGTTTTTTCGACATGCGCCGGTCGAAACTCTCCATCAAAGATCTCCCCAAGAGGCCTCCATGATCGTTTTGAAAGCTCCCCAGGATCAGGTGCTCGGCGCGCTGCAGGCGGTGTCCGGCATCGTCGAGCGGCGGCACACGCTGCCCATCCTGGCCAACGTGCTGATCCGCAAGACCGGCAACCAGGTGGAGCTGACGACGAGCGACCTCGAGATCCAGGTGCGCACCACGGTGCAGTTCGACGGCGATGCCGGCAACCTGTCCACCACCGTCGGCGCCCGCAAGCTCATCGACATCCTGCGTGCGCTGCCGGCCGACCAGACCGTCAGCCTGACCAGCAACCAGAACAAGATGACGCTGCAGGGCGGCAAGAGTCGCTTCACGCTGCAGACGCTGCCGGCCGACGACTTCCCCCTCGTGCAGGAAGCCGCCGACTTCGGCCCCGCCTTCAGCGTGCCGCAGAAGGCGCTCAAGGGCCTGATCAACCAGGTCCACTTCGCGATGGCGGTGCACGACATCCGCTACTACCTGAACGGCATCCTCTTCGTCGCCGAAGGCAGGAACCTGACACTGGTCGCGACCGACGGCCACCGCCTGGCCCTCGCCCAGGCCGAGCTGGAGGTCGACATCCCCAAGCAGGAAGTCATCCTGCCGCGCAAGACCGTGCTGGAACTGCAGCGCCTGCTGAAGGACGGCAAGGAAGACGATGCCATCGAGATGCGCTTTGCCGGCAACCAGGCCAAGTTCAGCTTCAGCGGCATGGAGTTCGTGACCAAGCTCGTCGAGGGCAAGTTCCCCGACTACAACCGCGTCATCCCCAAGAACCACAAGTTCCGCCTCACGCTCGGCCGCGCGCCGCTGCTGTCCAGCCTGCAGCGCGCCGCCATCCTGACCAGCGAGAAGTTCAAGGCCGTGCGCCTGACCTTCGAGCCGGGCCTGCTGTCCATCGCGTCCAGCAACGCCGAGCAGGAAGAGGCCAAGGAAGAGATCGAGATCGACTATGGCGGCGACAAGATCGAGACCGGCTTCAACGTCACCTACCTGATGGACGCCCTGGCCAACATGAGCCAGGACATGGTCTGCATCGACCTCAACGACAGCGCCTCCAGCGCGTTGCTCACCATTCCCGAGACGACCGGCTTCAAGTACGTCGTCATGCCGATGCGGATCTGAACCCAGACGACCGCATGCCTAGCAGGCGGGCCCAAGCGGCCCGCCTTGCCGTTTCAAGAAGTTCCTGAAAGTCCCCGATGAGCGACAACGCCACCCCCGAAAACGTCCCCGCACCGGCGCCCCAGGCCGCCTACGACGCCAGTTCCATCCAGATCCTGGAAGGCCTGGAGGCCGTGCGCAAGCGCCCGGGCATGTACATCGGCGACACCTCGGACGGCACCGGCCTGCACCACCTCGTCTTCGAAGTCGTCGACAACTCCATCGACGAAGCCCTCGCGGGCCACTGCGACGACATCGTCGTCACCATCCACACCGACAACTCCATCTCCGTCATCGACAACGGCCGCGGCATCCCCACCGGCGTCAAGATGGACGACAAGCACGAGCCCAAGCGCTCTGCCGCCGAGATCGCGCTGACCGAGCTGCACGCCGGCGGCAAGTTCAACCAGAACAGCTACAAGGTCTCCGGCGGCCTGCACGGCGTGGGCGTAAGCTGCGTGAACGGCCTGTCCAAGTTCCTGCGCCTGACCGTGCGCCAGAACGGCAAGGTGCACTTCCTGGAGTTCGCCAAGGGCATCCCGCAGGACCGCGAGATCGTCGTCGTCGACGGTGTCGAGACCAGCCCCATGAAGATCATCGGCGAGACCGACAAGCGCGGCACGGAAGTCCACTTCCTGCCCGACACCGAGATCTTCAAGGAGAACAACGACTACCACTACGACATCCTCGCCAAGCGCCTGCGCGAGCTGTCCTTCCTGAACAACGGCGTCAAGATCCGCCTCGTCGACGAGCGCAACAACAAGGAAGACAACTTCGCCTATGCGGGCGGCGTGAAGGGCTTCGTCGAGTTCATCAACAAGGGCAAGACCGTCCTGCACCCCAACATCTTCCACGCCATCGGCGACAAGATCAGCGAGCAGGGCACCAACGTCGGCGTCGAAGTCGCCATGCAGTGGAACGACGGCTTCAACGAGAACGTCCTCTGCTTCACCAACAACATCCCGCAGCGCGACGGCGGCACCCACCTCACCGGCCTGCGCGCCGCGATGACCCGCGTCATCAACAAATACATCGACGACAACGACCTGGCCAAGAAAGCCAAGGTCGAAGTCGCCGGTGACGACATGCGCGAAGGCCTGGCCTGCGTCGTCAGCGTCAAGGTGCCCGAGCCCAAGTTCAGCTCGCAGACCAAGGACAAGCTCGTGTCCTCCGAAGTGCGCGCGCCGGTGGAAGACATCGTCAGCCGCCTGCTGACCGACTACCTGCTCGAGAACCCGCTCGACGCCAAGACCATCTGCGGCAAGATCCTCGACGCCGCCCGCGCCCGCGAAGCCGCCCGCAAGGCCCGCGAGATGACGCGCCGCAAGGGCGTGCTCGACGGCCTGGGCCTGCCCGGCAAGCTGGCCGACTGCCAGGAAAAGGACCCGGCGCTCTGCGAGATCTACATCGTCGAGGGTGACTCCGCCGGTGGCTCCGCCAAGCAGGGCCGCGACCGGAAGTTCCAGGCCATCCTGCCGCTGCGCGGCAAGATCCTCAACGTCGAGAAGGCCCGCTACGAGAAGCTGCTGACGTCCAACGAAATCATCACGCTGATCACCGCGCTGGGCACCGGCATCGGCCGCGGCGCGGGCAGCGACGACTTCAACCCCGACAAGCTCCGCTACCACCGCATCATCATCATGACCGACGCGGACGTGGACGGCGCCCACATCCGCACGCTGCTGCTGACCTTCTTCTACCGCCAGATGCCAGAGCTCGTCGAGCGCGGCCACATCTACATCGCCCAGCCGCCGCTCTACAAGGTCAAGGTCGGCAAGCACGAGCAATACCTCAAGGACGGCCACGAGTTCGACGCCTTCCTGCTCAAGGTCGCGCTGCAGGATGCGAGCCTGGACACCGGCACCGGCGACACGCTCAAGGGCGATGCGCTGGACGCCCTGGCCCGCAAATACGTCACCGCGCAGAGCGTCATCGAGCGCCTGTCCAACTGGATGGACATCGAGGCCCTGCACGTGCTGGCCAACGGCCTGGCACTGAAGCTCGACGCCCGAGACGAAGCCGAAGCCAGCGCCGCCGCCCTGAAGGCCGCGCTGCACAACGCCGAGGTCACCGTCGAGACCGACCCGCGCACCGACAAGCTCTTCCTGAAGATCGCCCGCATCCACCACGGCAACGTGCGCGCCAGCATCATCTCCGCCGACTTCGTGCACGGCGCCGACTACGAAGTGCTGGCCGACGCCGGCCTGAGCTTCCAGGGCCTGATCAAGCCGGGCGCCATCGTGCGCAAGGGCGAGGGCGAGAAGGCCAAGGAAGCCAAGGTCGACGACTTCCGCGCCGCCATGGCCTGGCTGATGACGCAGGCCGAAGGCAGCGTCGGCCGCCAGCGCTACAAGGGCCTGGGCGAGATGAACCCCGAGCAGCTTTGGGAAACGACGATGGACCCGACCGTCCGCCGCCTGCTGCGCGTGCAGATCGAAGACGCCATCGAGGCGGACAAGGTGTTCACGATGCTGATGGGGGATGAGGTGGAGCCGCGCAGGGATTTCATTGAGACCAACGCCCTGCGCGCTGGGAACATCGACGTTTGACGTCGCCATGGCGCTGCGGCTCTCCGACTTGACGAGCGCCGCGGCGGTGCAGGCCGCGCTCGACGAGTACGAGCGGCTTGGCAAAGACGCGTTCCTGCGGAAGTACGGATTTCGCGAAGCCAGCAGTTACCTTGTCCGCAATCCGCGCACGCAAGGGTTGGCGGATTCCAAAGCTATCGCTGGCGTTGCGCTGGCCTATCAGTACCCAGAGAGCGGCGGCCTCGGCCCAAGGACCTTTTCAGGCGGGGCGGCTACCGTGCAGCCGTTGCTGGAGGGGCTGGGTTTTGAGGTCGTGCATCAAGCGCGCCCTGCAGACCCCGAAGGTGCTGTGAACGTTAGTTGGTCTCAGGAAGAGGTGGCCGCCACCGTGGCGGACTACCTGTCCATGTTGCTGGCAGAACTGAGTGGTCAGGCGGTCAACAAGAGTGCGCATCGGCGCGCCTTGCTCAGCAAACTGAACGGCCGGACTGAAGCGGCCATTGAGTTCAAGCACGCCAATATCAGTGCAGCCATGCTTGAGCTGGGCCTGCCCTACATCAAGGGCTATCAGCCCAGGGCCAATTTTCAACGCGACGCCTTGCTGCGAGAGATCGAGATGCAGGTCGTGGGCCACCAGCGCCTGGACGCTGTCGTGCTGGAGGCCGCCCGCCGAGAAGCGGTCGAGCTGGAGCGCGAGGACTTCATCTCCGTCAAGGAAGCACCGCCCGAGGCAAGTCTCGAGGCGCGGGAGCCGGTGACATGGCAGCCGCGCCGCGCCTTTCGGCGCGACTACCTGGAGCAGGAGGCTGCCAACCGATCGCTTGGTCGGGCCGGCGAGGACTTTGTTGTGCGCTTCGAGCGCTGGCGCTTGTTGCAGCTCGGACTCGGGCAATTGGCCGAGCGCGTCGAGCACGTAGCCAAGACTCGCGGCGATGGCCTCGGCTACGACGTGCTGTCTTTCGGGGCGGATGGCGGCGAGCGGTTCATCGAAGTTAAGACAACGTCGTTCGGCAAACGAACCCCGTTCTTCGTGTCGTCGAATGAGGTGGAGTTCGCACGAGCTACGGCAGACCGCTTCACCCTCTATCGCGTCTTCGACTTCCGGGCCGAGCCGCACCTGTTCGAGCTGCCGGGCCGCATCGAGTCGCACTGCCTGCTCGACCCGCACACCTTCAGGGCAAGCTTTCTTTGAATGCGTTGGTGCCCTAGCCTCGCTCTCGATTGACTGCTTGCAGTGAGGGGTCGCCTTGGACCCATTGGGTACGCTGTGGCTGGTGGCCTTCAAGGCGTTGCCGCGGCAAGGCAGGCAGCCATGTCGGCGAGGCCGGCGAGCGTCTTGTCCAGCACCTGCTGCGAGAACCCGGGCAGCAGGCCTTGCTGCGCCTGCTCGATGACCTCGGGCGTGCGCGCCAGGATGCGCTCGACCAGCGCGTCAGCGGAGTCCAGCCCGCAGAGCTGCGCCGTGCTGTCGAAGTGGCGCCGCTGGATTTCGAAGAGCTTGCGGTGCTTGTGCTTGCCGCGCAGGCTCATGGCGAGCTTGGCGTCGTGCGGGTGGATCTGGCTGGGCGCGTTGCCCGCGGCGGGCCAGGCGGAGAGCACGTCGTAGAAGGGCGTGAGCCGGTAGCGGCCATGGGGCAACAGGTGCAGGCTGAAGTTCTTCGCGTGGCCGTCGATGGCGGCGAGCATCCAGAACAGGATCTGCGCGCTGAGGAAGTTCTCGACGTCCGCCTGCGCGTTGGGGTTCACGCTCAGGCGCAGCTTGCCCGCGATGTCGACGATGCCCGGCCCGCCGTCGCGCTCGTACTTGGCGGTGGGCGGCAGGCCGAACACCTGGCAGAAGTCTTCCTGCGGCAGGCGCGCCCACCAGCCGCTGCCGCCCCGTCCGTCAGCAGGCATGAAGCGGCGGTCGAAGCGCTCGACGATGAGCGGGCGGTGCTTGCCAAAGGTGGCGATGTGCGTGCGCGGCACGGGCAGGCCGTACAGGCCTAGCAGGCGCAGGCAGAGCCATTCGTTGTCGACGGAGGTCTGGAAATTGATCTGCCGCGACTGCCCGCCGATGAGGCCGAGCGGCAGCTTGAACAGGTGGGTGGTGGGCGTGGCGCCCAGCGGGCGGCACCAGCGGCCGTCGTGCCACAGCAGGGCGGTCTTGTCCTGGGCGCCGGCGATGGAGATGCGGAGCTCGGGCTCGCCATCGGCGGCCGTCGCCATGCCGCCGGTGGGCGTGACGGCGCGGTCCAGGGCCTGCTCGATCTCGGCCTCGTCCAGCGGCTCGGCGTCGATGCGCTTCACGTCGGGCGCGGGGGCGTCCACCGGCAGCAGCTGCAGCGCCCCGACGCAGTCGCGACCGATCTCGGCGAGCAGGCCGAAGGGCGTCGTGTCGGGCAGGCGCAAGCGCGAGGCGATGCGGCGGCGGATGGGCTCGTGGTCGGGCAGCAGGTTGTCGAAGTAGCTGCCGACGGCCGGCGTGGTCAGTGGCACGGAATGCAGCGGCAGCGGCAGGGACAACGACAGCGGGCGCGCTTCGGGGGCGTCAAGCCAGGCGCGGTCGTAGGCCAGCTCCATGGGCCCTCGCGTGGGAATGCGCCATTCGCCGACGCGAATGCCGTTCATCCACAGCGACAGCGCCTTGGCGTGTGAGGGGCGGCCTGCCATGTCACCAGGCCGCAGGGGGCGCCTCGGGCGCAGAGCCTGCGGAGGGCTCGGCGTCGGCGATGAAGAGCTCCAGCCCCAGCGCCTGCGTCAGTTCCAGCAGCCGCTGGACGGACAGGGCGCCCAGGTCCGCCTCCAGTTCAGAGAAGCGGTTGGCACTCAGTCCCAGGCGGGCAGCCAGCTCGCCTTGCGTCAGCTTGCGGGCCTTGCGGGTGGCCTTGAGCAACTGGGCGAGCTGCTCGGGCGAGTGGACGAGGCGGTGGGGCATGCTGCCAATTCTTGCGCGATATCGACCAGATCGATATCTGGAAAATATCGACGTGACCGATAAACAACGAATATCGGCCAGATCGATGTGGCTGGGCCGTGGCATCTCTCCATCGCCGGTCAAGGCTGGGGACTGCTCTGCCGCGAAGCCGCCACAATGTCCCCGATCCCCCCAGCGATCCCGCCTCGAGCCGCATCCCGATGACACGCAAATCCCCGCTTTCCCCCCTGCTCCCTTCCCTCCTCGCCAGCGCCATCGTGGCGGGCTCCATGGGCCTGGCCACCAGCGCTGCGCACGCCAAGTCCAAGCCCCACGCCGCCGCGGCCCGCAAGGCCAAGGCCGCCCCCGCCGAACAGGCGATGACGACCGACGCCAACGGCCAATCCATCCCGGTGCTAGAGAACAAGGCCTGGGTGTTGATGGACTTCAACACCGGCCAGCTGCTGGCCTCAAGCAACCCGGACGAACCGCTGCCGCCTGCGTCGCTGACGAAGATGATGACGAGCTACCTGGTGGAGCAGGGCCTGAAGAGCGGCAAGGTCAAGCCCGACGACAAGGTCACCATGAGCGAGAGCGCCTGGTGCCGCGGTGGCAAGGGCGGCGACAGCTGCATGTTCGTGCCGCTGAACGCGCAAGCCTCGCTGATGGAGATGCTGCGCGGCGTCGTCATCGCCAGCGGCAACGACGCCTCCAAGGCCCTGGCCGAACACATGGGCGGCTCCGAGGCCGGCTTCGTCACGCTGATGAATGCCGAAGCCGCCAAGCTCGGCATGACGAAGACGCATTTCGAGAACGCGGACGGCCTGCCCGGCCCCAACCACAAGGCCTCGGCCCGCGACCTCGCCGTGCTGGCCGCGGCCATCATCCGCAACAGCGCCGAGTACTACCCGATCTACGCCGAGCGCGAGTTCACCTACAACAACATCAAGCAGGGCAACCGCAATGCGCTGCTCTACACCGACCCGACCGTCGACGGGCTCAAGACGGGCCACACGGAGGAGGCGGGCTATTGCCTGGTCGCCTCGTCCAAGCGCAACGGCATGCGGCTGATCTCGGTCATCATGAACGCGAACAGCAAGCAGGCCCGCGCCGACCAGACCCGCGTGCTGTTCAACTGGGGCTACGCCAACTTCGAGGAGGCGACGCCGGCCCAGCCGGGTGCGGCGCTGACTACGCCCAAGGTGCTGTACGGCGTGGCGCCCGAGGTGGCCGCGGGCATCGCCAAACCGTGGACGCTGGTGGTGCCCAAGGGCCAGGCCGCCGCGGTCAAGACCGAGATCACGCTGAACCCCGGCCTGGAGGCACCCATCGCCAAGGGCGCGGTGATCGGCAAGATCGTCGCCGTGGCGAATGGCAAGACGCTCGGCGAGGCGCCCGTCGTCGCGCTGGCCGACGTGGAGCGCGCCGGCTTCTTCCTGCGCCTCAAGCAGCGCATCGCCGGTTGGTTCTCGAAGTAGCCTGAGGCCGGGCGGTCAGCGCCCGGTGGCGGCCCACCAGATGCCGCCCCACAGGTGATCGAGGTATTGCCGGTCGCGGTACATCTCGCCGTTGTGCCCGAGGGCCGTGACGAACACGCGGCCCTTTTCGAACTGGTGCCACCAGCTCACCGGGTGGTCGGCGCCCATGCCCTTGGCGACCTGGCCGGGCCAGATCCTGGTGGGGTCGTAGCTGCGCTCGTCCACCTTCAGCACGGGGTTGATGGTCACGGCGTGCGGATTGCTGAACTCATACCACTCGTCTGACCAGATCCATGGGCTCGGCAGCCCGAACGTCGCGGGATGCGACGCGTCCGCCTTGGTGACGACGGCCGTCTGCAGTATGGGGTGGATGACGAATGAGCGGCCGACGAGCTTCTCGTACCAGGGCCACAGGCCGGGCTTGCTGATGATGGCGCGGTGCACGACGACGGCGTTGCCGCCGGCCTTCATCGGTGCCTGCTGACCCCAAGGCATTGGGCCGCGAAGGCCAGTTCCCAGGGGCCAATCAAGGCGCAGCGTGCCGCCCGCACTCGTGTGCGGGCCAGCGTTGCAACGCCGAGTGGCCCCTGGGAACTGACCTTCCCGAAGGGTTGCGACCCGTAGAGCCGCGCGCCGCGTTGCAAATCCTCGCCGGGTGACCCACCCGACTGCGGTTTGCGCCTTGCTCGCGACTCTACGGGTCACAACGCGGCCCAATGCCTTGGGGTCAGCAGGCCCAACGCTCGAAGCCGGCGCGCTGGGCCTCGTTGAACTCCTCGCCGGAGCTGTTCAGCAGCACGACGGCCGCGTACTTGCTCAGGTCGCCCTCGAAGGCGCCGGGCTGGGCGGTCCACGTCATGTCGAAGGCATGCAGCTTGGCGAGCTTCTCGAAGCTGTCCCGCGCGATGGGGATGTACTCGTAGTGGTACTTGGTGGGCATGGCCAGCACCAGCAGCTGGAACTGGCCGTCGCCGGCCAGGGCCGCCGGGGCGGCGGTCGCGACGGCAGCGGCCGTGGCGAGGGTCTGCAGCGTCTTCTTCATGTTCATGGCGCGGCCGATTCTTCCACCGTGGAGTTACAGGCAGCGCTCAGGCTGTTGAGCAAGACCCGCCCCGCGTGATTCAAAACCCGCGCCTGCTGCCCTCCCACGCGGCGACCGGGTCGCATAGCTGCCGCAACATGCCTGCCCGCGAGCGGGCCCAGCCGGCGAAATCCAGCAGCCCCGGGTGCAGGGCACGCGCGACGTCGGGCCGGCGGGCTGCGCAGTAGCGGGCCTCGTCGGCCTGCTGGTAGGCGAAGCTGCTGGCCATTTCCACGGCTCCCGGGAAGGGCTGATGGCCAAAGGCTTCGGGTGGCTGCGGGTCGTGCAGCACCGGTTCGCCCAGCGCGAGCGAGAGGGCCTGGGCCATCTGCTCGCCGGTCAGCTGTTCGGCGGCCAGGCCGACGCGCTGGCCGACGCAGGCCCGGCCCTGGTCGAACAGGCTTGCCACGCAGCTGCCGATGTCCTCCGCCGCGATGCCGCACAAGCGGGCGCCACCGATGGGCAGCGGCCAGCGCAGGCGGCCGTCCGCCCCGCGCCGCGGGTGCAGGCCCAGCTGGATCAGGTTGTCCCAGTAGAAGGACGCCAGCACATAGGTGGTCGGCAGGGCCTGGAAGAAGGCATCGGCCTGGCCCTTGGCGTCCATCTGCGGCACCCGCCAGCGGCGCGGGTCGGCGCGCGTGTCTTCCTGCGTGGACCAGACGACGTGCCGCACGCCGGCGCGGCCCGCGGCGCCGGCGAGCTGGGCTGCCTGGCGCAGCTCGCGCTCGGGGCTGAAGTGCTCCCAGAAGTCCGTGACGGCGAACAGGCCGTGGGCGCCGGCCAACGCTTCGTCCAGCGTGCCCGGACGGTCGAGGTCGGCGGCCACGACCTCGGCGCCGGCCTGGGCCAGCGCCCGGGCGGCGCGGGCGCCGGGCTGGCGGGTCAGCGCGCGCACGGCGAAGCGCTGCGCCGGGTCGCGCAGCAGCGCCCGCGCCAGGCCACCGCCCTGGGCCCCGGTGGCGCCGACGACGGCGATGACGGGCCTCATTGCGGGCGCCCCAACGACCACTTGCGGTCGCCCAGGGTGGTGTCCGAGCCCGTGATGCGCCCGTTGGCGACGCTGCCCTCGGCCGACCAGAGGTGGCCGCCGGGGTACGGGCCGCTGGTGGTGCCGCCGGGGCAACTGGCCGTCAGCGTCGCGTCCCAGATCGTTGCCAGGTCCAGCGTGTAGTGCGGCGGCGTGGTGGACTCGTCGACGACAAGCTGACCGCTGCTACGCGCCTGCGCCAGCGTGACCTGGCGTGGCGACACGGTGTGCTGGCACGGGGAGTTGGCGAGGAAGTAGTCGTGCGTGGCAGTGCCGCTGGGGCGGTAGACGCGGCGCGTCACGGTGCTCTGCGCGGCATCCAGCGTCCAGCGCGTGTCGACCTCGACCAGGCCGCCCTGGCCCTCCGTTCCGATGTGGGCGTTCAGCCGGCCGACCCAGGCGTCTTCGGCGACGCGGATGCTCGCGCTCAGCACCAGGCGGCGGCCGTTGGCGCTGTTGACGCTGCGAAAGCGCAGCGTGAGCGGGTTGGTGGCCGGCACCTGGGCCGGGGCGGTGTAGACGACGCCGGACTGCGGCTCGGCGGCCAGCGTGCCCAGGCTGGCGTCGGGGGTGGCGCTGCCCTCCAGCGTCCACTGGCGCTGGAAGCCGGCCTTGGTGTTGAGCACAGGCACGGTGACATCGCGCATCACGATCGAGGGCACGCACAGCTCTTCGCCTTCGCAGTCGTCGGTGTCGCTCATCTGGTAGATGCTGACGGGCACGAAGCGCTGACGTCCGAGCACACGCACCGTGGCGGCGGCGGGCACCAGCTTGTGGGCCTTCACGCGCACCAACTCGGCCTTGACGCTCGGCGCCGTGGCCGTGGCCGTGGCCCGGGCCTGCAGCGCCTTGGCCGTCGGCTGCGCCACCCACGAGGAGGGTGGCAGGCTGACCTGCAGCAGGCGCTTGGCTTCATCGTGCGCCAGCAGTGGCAGCAGCCACCAGCTGCCGTCGGCCTGGCGCAGCGCGATGCGGTCTGCCGTGACGTCATCGGCGCTTTCATCGGCGCCATAGCGCAGCGACAGCGTCAGCGCGCGGGCCGGGCGCTCGGGCAGGCTCAAGGTCAGGCCGGGGCCAACGCCGTCGGGCAGCGGGTTGGTGGTGGGCTGCAGCGTCGCCGTGCCGGCCTGGGCGAAGCTGCCGGCGGGCAGGTCCAGCTGCAGGCTGCCGTCGGCGGCGCTCAGCCGGCTCGTCGCCGAGGTGAAGGGCAGGGCCAGGGCGGCGCCCACGGCTTCGGGGGCGGCCGTCGTCAGCGCGGCATCGGTGCCGGTGCGCGTGCTGGCCGTGGCGGCGACGCTGCCGTCCGCGCGGCTGAGCCGGTAGGCATAGGCGGTGTCGGCGCTCAGGCCGCCGTCCAGCCACAGGCCGGCACCGCTGTCGACGCTGGCGACCAGGCCGTAGTCGCCGCCGTCGCCGGCGCGGCGCTCCAGGCGCAACGGCGTGCCCGCGCTGCCACCGCTCCAGCTGACGGCGGCATGGGTGGCCGAGCTCGAGCGCGCGGTCAGCGCGATGGTGGGGTTTGGCGGGGCTGGCGTGTCGGGCGTTGTGGTGCCGCCACCGGCACCGCCGCCGCAGCCGGCGAGGAGGAACAGGGTGGCGCCGAGCAGGGCGAGCAGGCGTCGAGGCAGAAACATGGGAACTCCCAAGATGACGATGACGGTCATCTTCGGAATCCGGCGCCGCGGCGGCATCGCTCGGGGGAGCCATGCGCCGGCCCGCGGCGAGCCATGCGGCGCAGGCGTGGCGCTCAGCGCCGGAGCCAGTAGGCGGCGGCCTGGGTACGGCTGTCGAGGGCGAGCTTGGTCAGGATGTTGGCGACATGCCGCTTGACGGTGTGCAGGCTCAAGTCCAGCGCGCGGGCGATGAGCTTGTTGCTCTGGCCGTCGGCCAGCAGGGCCAGCACCTCGCGTTCGCGCGCCGACAGCGGGTCGTCGGCCCAACCGGTGCTGGTGCCGGCGCTGGCGGCGTCGCCACCCTGCCAGGCGGCGAGGCGCTGGCGCAGCGCGGCGCGCGGGGCCGCGGGGCTGCGCAGCCGGCCCTCGGTGGCCCGCCACAGCGCCTGCAGCCGGGTCGGCGGCTCCAGCAGCAGCGCGCCGAAGCTGTCGTCGAGGGCCACCTCGGCCAGCACTTCGTCCAGCCACGCGGCAGCGGTCTGCGGCTCGTCCTTCGCGGTGCAGCAGGCCGCCAGGCTGAGGCGGGCATCGCCGAGGAAGGCCGGCAGCCGGCCCTCGCGCTGCAGCGCCACGGCGCGCTCCAGCGCCTCGCGGGCAGCCGCCAGGTCGCCGGTCAGCAGGGCATGCTGGCCGCGCACCAGGGCGGCACCGGTGTCGAGCACGGGCCATTCGCTGGCCGAGCGTGGCGCGGTCAGCTCGGGCAGCAGCGCGGCCAGGCCGTCGGCGTCCTGCGCGCGCCACAGGATGCGGGCCTGCACATGCCGGTAGCTGCGCCGCCAGCCGCTGCTGTGGCCGGGCGTCATCATCCGCAGCACCTGGTCGATGGTGGCCAGCGCCTCTTCGGTGAGCCCCTGCACGGCCAGGTGCAGGCTGTGCAGATGCAGGGCGCCGATGCCGAGCATCAGGTCGCCGGGCAGGTGGCGGTGCAGCTGCAGCAGGGCCTGCAGCGCGGCGCGGGCCGGCTCGGGCTCGCCGTGCCAGAAGGCCAGCCAGGCGTCCAGGGCCGGCACCGGCACTTCGCTGTCGCCCGGACCGCGGCACAGGCCCCGCAGCCTCTCCATGACCGGCCGCGCGCCGGGCAGGCCGGCGAGGTGGCCATAGCCCATGTCGACGATGTTGGGGTAGCGGGTTTCGGGCGCGAGGGCGATGTTGTCCGCCATGGCGGCCAGGGCCTGCAGCGACGCGCTCAGGTCGCCGCGCGCCAGGCCGTTCCAGGTGCCGAGGGAATCGAACGGGACCTGCAGCGCCGCGGGCAGGCGGGCGCTGGCGGCCTGGGTGAGGGCGGCGCGGGCGCCTTCCAGGTTGCCCATCGCGTTGTGGCAGGCGCCCAGCATGCCCAGGGCGATGAAGCGGTCGCGCGTGCGGCCCTGCTGCTCGAAGGCGTCGTGGCTGCGCTGGAATTCGTCGCGGGCGCGCAGCCAGTCCCAGCGCGACCAGGCGCACAGGCCGCGCAGCAGGCTGGCGTCGGCATGCGGCTCGCGCCAGTCCGGCGGCAGCTGGTCGAGCCAGCGCTCCAGCCGGTGCGTGCCGCCGACGGCGAGCAGGCCCTCGGCCACCTGGCGCAAGCCGGCCAGGGCCTCGGGCCAGCGCGCCGCGGCCAGCCAGTGCTGCACGGCGCGCTCGGGCCGGCCGGCCTGGGTTTCGGCGGCGGCGGCGCGGGCGTGCAGCTCGGGCGCGAGGCCGGGCTGGCGGCGCTCCAGTTCGCCGCGCAAGAAATCGCGGAAGAGGTCGTGGAAGCGCAGCACGGGAACGGCGTCGTCCAGCGCGCTGAGGAAGAGCTGGCGGCCGTAGAGGCCATCCAGCACGGCCGTCGCGTCGGCCCGGCCGGTGACGGCCTGGCACAGCGCCGGGCTGAGCTCGGGCAGCACGCTGCCGTGCAGCACGAAGTCCTGCAGCGGCGGCGGCAGCTCGGCCAGCACCTCCTGGGCGAAGTAGTCGAACAGGTGGCGGTGCGCGGCCGGGCCGATCAGCGCCGGCAGGGCGCCGCCGTCGCCGCGCGCGCCCCGCGCGCTGCCCAGCATCAGCTGCAGGCCGGCGGCCCAGCCGTGGGTGCGGGCCAGCGCGGCGCGCAGCGCGTCGTCGGACACGAACTCCAGCCCGCGCTGCCGGCACAGGGCCTGGGCGGCGTCGAGGTCGAACTGCAGGTCCTCGAAGCCCAGCTCCAGCAGCTCGCCGTTGGCCCGCCAGCGCGCCAGCGACAGCGGCGGCGCCACGCGGCTGCCGATGCAGACGCAGAGCTCGGGCGGTGCAAGGGCGATGAGGGCGTCCAGCAGCTGCAGCGCGGCCGTGTCGGTGACGTGGTGGAGGTCGTCCAGCACCAGGGTGATGCGGGCCTCGGGGCGTGCGCCGAGGGCGTCGGCCAGCGGGCCGAGCGCGGCGCGCGAAGCGGGGCCGGCATCCTGCAGCTGGGCCAGCACCGCATCGGGCGGCACCGGCCAGCGCAGGTCCAGCGCGGCCAGCGCGCCGAACAGCGCCGCGAACAGGCGGTTGGCGTCGTTGTCCTCGGCGTCCAGCGACACCCAGGCGACCTCGCCGCCCGGCAGGCCGGCCAGCGCGCTGGCCAGTTGCACCAGCAGCGTCGTCTTGCCGAAGCCGGCCGGTGCCTGGACAAGCACCAGCCGCGCCTCGGGCGCCTGCTCGAGCGCGCGCGCCAGCAGGGCCGGGCGCGCCACCGCGTCGCGGCGTGGCCGCGGGATGCGGTATTTGCCGGGAAGGGTGCGGTGGGTGCGGCTGTCCATGCGTGGGGGTGATAGGCGGCCGGATTCTAGGAAGCCTCTGGCCGCGGGCCGGCGCTCAGAGCCAGTGGCGCATCAGCACGATGTCGAGGTCGCTGCCGCTCGCCTCGCCGGCCTGCAGCACGCGCACCGTCGGCACGCGCGTGTCGGGCTGCAGGGCGAGCGCGTAGCCGGAGTCGGTCTTGCCGCCCGCCGCCACCGCGGTGCGGCGGATGCCGCCGGGCCCGAAGGCTGCATCGGGGCTGCCGTCGGTGTTCAGGCGCAGCAGCACGGTGTCGGCGCTGGAGCTGTTGCCGGTATAGACCCAGCCGCCGAGCAGCAGCCGGCCATCGGCCTGCTGCACGAGGGCGGTGGCTTCGTCCCAGTTGTCGGCGCTGACGGCGATGACGCTGCGCCCGCCGCTGCCGAAGCTGGCGTCCAGGCTGCCATTGGGCAGCAGGCGCACGGCGGCGAAGTCATGGTCGCGGTGGCCGGCCAGCACCAGCTTGCCGTCGGAAGTGACGACGACGCCGCGCGCCGCGCCGATGACGCTGCCGAACACGCCGTGCACGGTGCCGGCCGTGCCGAAGCCGGTGTCCAGCGTGCCGTCGCTGCGGTAGGCGGCGGCGATGAAGTCGCCCTCGCCGCCCACGGCGACGATGCGGGTGACGCCGGCGACGGTCTGCAGCGCCAGCGCATAGATGGACTCGCGCGCACCGTCGTCGCCGATGGCCGTCAGCACCTTGCCGCCGTTGCCGAAGCTGGCATCGAGGCTGCCGTCGGCGTTGTAGCGGGCCAGCGCGAAGTCGACGCCGCTGGCGCCCTGGCTGCTGTCGCCGCCAAGCACGATCTTGCCGTCGGGCTGCAGCAGCACGGCGTAGGCCGTGTCGGCGTCGTTGCCGAAGGAGGTCGTCACCCGGCCGCCCGAGCCGAAGCTGGTGTCCAGCGTGCCGTCGGCGTTGTAGCGGGCCAGCGCGAAGTCGTAGCCGGTGGCGCCCTGGTCGCTGGTGCCGGCGACGAGGATCTTGCCGTCGGGCTGCACGGCCACGGCCAGGGCCTCGTCGCTGCGCCCGCCGTTGTTGAAGGCGGTGCTGACCTTGCCGCCGGTGCCGAAGCTGGTGTCCAGGCCGCCGTCGCGCAGGTGGCGCACCAGCATGAAGTCGGTGCCGGTGGCCGTCGAGAAGACGCCAAAGCCGGCCACCAGCGCCTTGCCGTCGGCCTGCACGGCCAGGCCGCGCACGAAGTCGTCCGTGATGCCGCCCGGGGTGACCAGCGTGCCGCCGCCGAAGCTGGTGTCGATGTCGCCGGCGGCGCCGCGCACGGTCACCGTCAGGGCCTGGCTGGCGTTGGCCGCGCCACTCGCGCCCTTGACCGTGACGGCGGTCGGCAACGAATGCGGCGCATTGACGGCGGCCTGCAGCGTCAGCGTGCCGGTGTTGCTGCCGGCGGGCACGCTGAGGGTGGCCGTGCTGGCGCCGGTCGGCAGGCCGTCGGCGCTGAACTGGATGGCGTCGGTGAAGCCGGCGTCGCGCTGCACGCTGACGGCCACGCTGGCCTGCTGGCCCTGCTGGACGACGGCCTTGCCGGTGTCCAGCGTGAAGGTGAAGCCGGCGGGCGGCGGAGGCGGGGGCGCCGGGGAGCCGACGACGGGGCTCGTGCTGCTGCCACCGCCGCCACAGGCGGTCAGCGCGGCGGCGATCAGCAGGGACAGGGAGAAGCGGGAGGCAAGGGGGTACATGGTGGATTCCTTGAGGTCAGCGAAGAGGTGGCGGCACTGTGCCGACCGGGCCGGTCCTCGCCATCCGCCCGACAGGCCATCGCCCCAGCCGCCGAGGAGCCATGCCCACGGGTGCCGCAATGGCTCGTCGGAGCGATGCCGGCGCCCGCCGGGCGCCGCAACACTGGGGCCTCGACCTCCACACCCCCACGACGATGAACGCCTCATCCCCCCGCTTCGACATCTACGCACCCATCCACAAGGCGCTGCGCCTGTTCATGAACGACACGCTGCTGCGCTTGAGCCGGCTCGACCTCGGCGACGCGCAGGACCTGGCGGCCGGCCTGGCCCAGCTCGACGCGCTGCTGGACGCCGCCGGCTGCCACCTGCAGCACGAGAACGACTTCATCCACCCGGCGATCGAGGCCGGCCGCAGCGGCGCGAGCAGCCGCATCGCCACCGAGCACCGTGAACACCTGGATGCGATCGCCATGTTGCGCAGCCAGGCCGCCGCGCTGCGCGCCGCGCCCGAAGCGGCGGCGGCGCACCGGCTCTACCGCCAGCTGGCCGCCTTCATCGCCGAGAACTTCGAGCACATGGACGTGGAAGAGACCCGCCACAACCAGGCGCTGTGGGCGGCCTATGGCGATGCCGAGCTGCAGGCCATCGAAGGTCGCATCCTGGCCAGCATCGGCCCCCAGGAGATGGCCCTGTGGCTGCGCTGGCTGCTTCAGGCGCTCAACCCCGCGGAGCGTGCCCAGCTGATCGCCGGCCTGCCGCCGGCGGCCCGGGCGCCGGTGCTGGACATGGCCCGCTCACTGCTGGACGACACCGCCTGGGCCAAGCTCTGCAAGGCGCAGGGCCAGGCCCCGGTGCCGGGCCTGGTGGAAGCCTAGTCAGCGTGCCGCCGGGCCCAGCAGTCCCCGCTGGCGCAGCCACTCCTCCGCCCGCCGCGGCCAGGCGGAGGCGTTGCCCAGGCCGTCGCGCATGCCGATGCCGTGGCCGCCCTGCTCGAAGACGTAGAGCTCGGCCGGCACGCCGGCGCGCGTCAGGGCCTGGAAGTACAGCAGGCTGTTGTCCACCGGCACGGCCTTGTCGCCCTGCGTGTGCAGCAGCAGCGTCGGCGGCGTGGCGGCCGTCACCTGCTGCTCCGCGGACATCAGCGCCAGCATGTCCGCAGCGGGCGCCGCGCCCAGCAGCGCCTTGCGCGAGCCGGCGTGGGTGGTGGGGTCCATCATCGTGATGACGGGGTAGACGAGCACGGCGAAGTCGGGCCGCGCATTCACCGCGTCGATCGCCGCGCCGGTGCGGCCGTCGGCGTGGTCGAACAGCGTGCTGGCGCTGGCCGCGAGGTGGCCGCCGGCCGAGCTGCCCATGACGCCGATGCGCTTCGGGTCCACGCCGAACTCGGCCGCGCGCGAGCGCACGAGCCGGATGGCGCGCAGCACGTCCTGCAGCGGCGCCGGGTGGCCCCACTCCTGCAGCCGGCTCTTCAGGATGAAGGTGGTGACGCCCAGCGTGCTCAGCCAGGCGGCGTACTGCGTGCCCTCGCGGTTGGCCGACAGATAGCTGTAGCCGCCGCCCGGGCACAGGATGACGGCGGTGCCGTTGGGGCGGTCGATGGCGGGCGGGACGACGGTCAGCGTGGGTTGCGACACGTTGGAAATGCTGCCGCCGGCGTCCACGCGTTCAGGGCCGAGGTCGCCGCGCGCGGCGGGGGCATCGGCGCGCCGGGCGGGCGGCACGCCTTCGGGCCAGAGGTCGAGCGTGGTGAGCGGGGCGGCAAGGGTCAGCATGGGCGACAACAGGGCAGAGGAGAGCAGCAACAGGCGGCGTTTCATGGCCGCGCAGTGTGCCAGCGTGCGATGCCGCCGGGCCACAGGATGAGCCGCATCGCCCAAGGGCGTGACACGGCCGGCGTCAACGCGCGCAGGGCGCGGTGCCGATGACAGGGGGCTGCGGCACGCGGGCCGGCGCCGCCTTGGGTGTCCACACCGTCAGCGCGAGGCCCAGGCCGACCAGGGCGGCGCCGGCGATCTCGTTGGTGTGCGGCGCCTCGCCCAGCACGGCGCGCACGGCGATGACCGACACCGGCACCATGTTCAGGAACAGCGTGCCCATCGGCGCGCCGAGCTTCTTCACGCCGGCGTTGAAGGCCAGCACGGCCGCCACGGTGGGCACCAGGGCGACGTAGACGAGCTTCGGCGCCAGCGCCAGCAGCAGCTCGGCCGACGGCGCCGCCACCCAGCCCAGTGCGGTGCCCAGCAGGGCCACGCCCACGAGGCCCGGCAGCGCGGCGATGGCCGTCAGCGCGGTGTATTCCAGCGGGCTGTGGTCGGGCAGCTTGGCCATCGAGCGCGTATAGAACACCCAGCCCAGCGTGCCGGCCAGCGTGATGGCGTCGCCCAGCAGCATGCGGCCGTTGATCTCGCCCGCATGACCCACCAGGTTGGCCACCGTGGCCACACCCGTCAGCGCCAGCGCCGCGCCGGCCACGGCGCGCAGCGGCGGGCGGTGGCCGTCCAGCGCCCAGCGCAGGGCCAGCGTCGTGAAGGGCATCGTGGCCATGATGACGGAGCCGTGCGAGGGCAGCGACAGGCGCAGGCCGTGGAAGACCATGATGCTGAACACGCCATAGCCAGCCAGGCCGACCAGGCTGTGGCGCAGCGCATGACGGCGCAGCTTGGCCCAGGGCTGGACGCCGGCGAACTGCACGAGCACGGCCAGCACGACCGTGGCCAGCATGTAGCGCACGACGGTGAACCAGACCGGGTCGAGCTGGGCGACGACTGGCTTGCCAATCAGGAAGAGGCTGCCCCAGGCGGCCGTGGCCAGCAGCAGGGCGACGATGGCGCGGGGGGTGGAGTTGGCGGTCATGGCAGGGCTCCAGACGGATGTCGATGGGGTCAGTCTGGGCGCCACGCGGCAGAACGGCCATTCGCTTCGGCAGACCGCCCCGTTCTGAAAATCCACACCCCCTCGCCACGCGGTCTGCGCAGAATGCCGGCCATGGAGATCTACCAGCTCAAGACCTTTGTCGCCGTGGCGGCCGAGGGCAATCTGACGCGCGCCGCCGAGCGCGTGTTCACCAGCCCGCCGGCCGTCAGCGCCCAGCTGAAGGCGCTGGAGGACGAGTTTGGCGTGAAGCTGTTCGAGCGCAGCGCGCGCGGCATGGCCCTGACGCCCGCCGGCGAGCGCCTGCTGGACGAAGCGCGGCGCACCCTGGCCGCGGCCGCGGGCATGCAGGCGGCCGCCGCACAGATCCGTGGCCAGGCGCAGGGCCAGGTGCGCATGGGCACGGTGAGCGATGCGGTGGCGCTGCGGCTGGGCGAGGTGTTCGTGCATCTGGCCGAGCGCCACCCGGGCGTGGTGCTGCAGCTGCAGCAACTGGTGTCGCTGCGCGCCATTGCCGCCGTGCGCAGGGGCGAGCTGGACTGCGCCTGCGTGCTGCACGAGCAGCCGGAGATCGAGGGCCTGGAGCTGCGCCGCCTGCAGGCCGCGGAGATCGTGCCCGTGGTGCCGCAGCGCCTGCTGCTGAACGGCGGCCTGCCGCCCGACTTGGGCGCGCTGGCCGCCCTGCCCTGGGTGACGACGCCGCCGGACTGCGGCCTGCGCATCCACCAGGAGCGCCTCTTCGCCCAGGCCGGCACGGCGCTGGAGGTGGGCCTGGCGGCCGACACCGAGATCGCCGTGCGCAGCATGGTGGCGGCCGGCATGGGCGCAGGCATGGTCAGGCGCGACCAGGCGGCGCTGATGGAAGACGCCGGCCAGGCCCGCATCTGGCCGGGATGGGCGGCACCGACCTGGTTCTGCTGGATCAGCAGCCCGGCGGCGCTGGCCGCGCCGGCCGTGGCGGCGGTGCGCGATGCGGTGGCACAGACCTGGGTCTAGGGCGCCCTGCTCGCCAAGGCCGTTCGAAGCGCGCCGTTCACCAGGTGGCCGCGTACGTCACCTGCACGCGCCGCGCCTGCGGCTTCAGCATCAGCTTGCTCTGCGGCCCGAGCTTGTACGACAGCGCGCCGCGCAGGCCGGCGAGGCCCTCGCTGCGGGGACGTTCGAAGTTCATGCGCGAGGCCCAGCCGGTATCGCGCTGCCAGACGGGAGCTTCCACTCCACCGCTCAGTCGGCTCGTCAGGTCATAGCTGACGCCGGCCCACAGCGCCTCGCGCACGGCCGCCTGCGGGCCCAGCTGCACGGGCGAGCGCAGCTGCTGTTCCAGGCCGAGCTGGTAGCGCCAGCGCGAGCGCTCGCGTTGCCTGGCCAGCCACTGCGGATCGCGCCAGTTCAGCTCGGGGTCGGCGGTGGGCAGCGAGGACTGGTTCTGGCCGGCCAGCGGCATGCCGCTGAGGGACACGTGCTGCGCCTGCGCCAGGGCCGGGCCGGCCATCGAGAGGCAGAGCAGCGGGGCGATCAGGCGGGGCGTCATGGAAGTCTCCGGCGATGACGGCTTGATGGAGCAGATGATGGGCAGGAGGGTGCGCGCCGGTTGTCGGCCTCCCGCGGACCGGCCTATCGGACAAGCGGCCGGCCTGCCGGAGGCCGACGGCCCGCGGTCGGCCGGCGCCTACAGCGCGACGTCCCGCAGGCCGACCGCCCCGCCGGGCCGTGCGGCCGATAGTGGCTGCAAAACCTTCGCGAGGAGCCCGCCATGAGCCTGCATCCCACCATCTCGTCGTCCAGGGTCGAAGGCGCGGCCGTCTACAACCTGGCCGGCGAGAAGCTCGGCGCCATCGACGACCTCGTCATCGACAGGCGCAACGGCCATGTCCGCTATGCGGCGCTGGCCTTCGGCGGCTTCCTGGGCCTGGGCAGCGAGCGTTACCCGCTGCCGTGGAGCCTGTTGACCTATGACGTCGAGAAGGACGGTTATGTCGTCAACCTCGACATGGACCAGCTCAAGGCCGCCCCGCGCTACGCCGAGGATGAGACGCCCGCCTGGTCCGACGAATATGGGCGGAGCATCTATGCCCACTACGGTGCCCCCTGGGGGATCTGAGCCATGAAGCCGCGCCTCGTGCAGGTGATGACGGGATTGCTGATCGCCGTCGCTGCGCTGGCCGCCTGCCGCAAGGAGGTGCCGGCGCCCGTGCCCAAGCCCGACGAGGTGCCGCGGCCGACGACGACGCTGGCCTGGGCCGGCCGCTGAGCCATGGCAGAGCATCACGGCAGCGGCCCGCGCGCCATCTGGAAGGGCGCCATCTCCTTCGGCCTCGTGCACGTGCCGGTGGCCCTGCATTCGGCGACGCAGGAGCAGGAGGTCGACTTCGACTGGCTCGACAAGCGCAGCATGGACCCGGTGGGCTACCAGCGCATCAACAAGCGCACCGGCAAGAAGATCGCCAAGGAGGACATCGTCAAGGGCGTGAAGCTGGCCGGCAGCGACGACTATGTCGTGCTGTCCGACGACGAGATCAAGGCGGCCTATCCCAAGCGCACGCAGACCATCCAGATCGAGAGCTTCGTGAAGGCGACCGACGTGTCCTTCGTCTACATCGAGAAGCCCTACTACCTGGCGCCCGACGGCCGCGCCGGCCGCGTCTACGCGCTGCTGCGCGAGGCGCTGGAGAAGAGCGGCGTCATCGGCATCGCGCGCTTCGTGCTGCACAACAAGGAGCACCTCGCCGCGCTGATCCCGGCCGGCCCGGCGCTGATGCTGGGCGTGCTGCGCTGGGCCGAGGAGATCCGCGATGCCGGGGCGCTGGACCTGCCGGGCCCGGGCGACGTCAAGCCCGCCGAACTGAAGATGGCCCGCCAGCTCATCGACGAGATGACGACGGCGTTCAAGCCGCAGGACTTCAAGGACGACTTCACGGCCGCCATCCATGCGCTGGTGGCCGCCAAGGCCAAGGCCGGCGACAAGGCCACCGTCAAGCCCTTCGAGGACGCGCCGGACAGCGCGAGCGACAACGTCGTCGACCTGACCGAGCTGCTGCGCAAGAGCCTGGGCGGCAAGGCGTCGGCCAAGGCACCGGCGAAGAAGGCGGCAGCCAAGGCGACTCGCAGGAAGGCGGCCTGATCCGGCTCATTCGCCCAGCTTCAGCAGCACGGCAAAGCCCTGCGTGCTGTCCGGCAGCTCCAGCCCGCCGCCATGGGCTTCGGCCACGAGCTGGGCCAGCCTCAGCCCCAGGCCCTGGTCGGCCGCGCCGGTGGCCAGGCGCGAGCGCAGCGCCCGGCGCTCCTCGTCGGCGAGGCCCGTGCCGTCGTCGCTCAGCAGCAGGCTGCCGCCATCGGGCTGCGCCAGCCACAGCCGCGTCGCGCCATGGCGCTGCGCGTTGTCGACGAGGTTGAGCAGCGCCGCGGCCAGCAGCTCGGCATCGGCATGGAGCGCGCAGGGCGGTCCGTCCTGCAGCAGCAGCCCGCCCAGCGGCAGGCCGGCCAGCAGTGAGCGCGCGTCCAGCGGCGCGCGCTTCACCTCGGGCTCGTTGCGGAACAGCCGCAGCAGCGCCAGCAGCAGGTGCTGCAGCCGGCGGCTGGCCTCGCGCACGCGCTGCAGCCGGGGCTGGTCGGGCAGCTCCTTCATCGCGACGGCCAGCTGGGCCTCCATGCCGGCCAGCGGCGTGCGCAGCAGGTGGGCCGACTGCGCCGTGAATTCGCGCTCCATGGCCAGCCGCGCGCCCAGGCGGTCGCCGAGCTGGCGCAGCGCCTCGTGCACCGGCAGCAGCTCGGCGCGCGCCGGCGGCCCGAGCTGGGCCGCCAGTTCGCGCGGGTCGCTGCGGGCCGCGTCAAAGCCCGTCAGCCGCTCGGCCAGGCGCTGCAGCGGGCGCAGCTCGCGCTGCGACCACCAGGCCAGCAGCGGCAGTCCCAGCACGGCCAGCGCGAGCGCGGCCAGCAGCGCGTGGTTGCGGATCTCGGCCCGCACTTCGCGGCGCTCGGCGCGGCTCTGGGCCACCAGCAGCAGGCCGCGGCCATGGCCCAGCTCCAGGCCGTAGAGCCGCCAGTGCTCGCGGTCGGCAAAGCCGGCCCGGACCGGCTGCCATTGCAGGGTTTCGGCGCCCGGGCTGGCGCGCAGCAGACGGCCACCGGCGTTGAACCAGGCCCAGGCGAAGCGGGCCTCCTCCTGCGCATCGACATGTGGCGGCGCGGCGGCGCCGGGTGCCTGCAGCAGCGTCGACAGCTGCGCGGCGCTGGCCTGCAGGCCGTCGTCCAGCAGCTCGTCCACCTCGCCGTCCGCCGTCAGCACCGCGGCGGCCGTGACGGCCAGCGCGATCAGCAGCGTGCCCAGGCCCGTGACCCACAGCAGGCGGCGGGCGATGGAGCTCAGCTCGTGCCGCATCCGGCGTCCTCGGTGCATTTCACTTCAGCCATGCCCAGGCTCAAGCTGCACGCGATAGCCCATGCCGCGCCGCGACTCGATGCTGTCGCGGCCCAGCTTGCGGCGCAGGTTGGCGACGTGCACTTCCAGCGCATTGCTGCTGGCCGGCTCGCCGTCGAAGCCGAGCACGAGGCGCTCCAGCGCGTCCTTGCCGACCCAGCGCCCGGCGCGCAGGCCCAGCGCCTCGAGCACGGCCCATTCGCGTGCCGTCAGCTCCACGGCCGCGCCCGCCGCCCAGGCGCGCCGGCCGGCGAGGTCCACCTGCAGGCCGTGCAGCAGGCGCAGGCCTTGGCTGCCGCCCTGCTGGCGGCGCAGCAGGCCGCGCAGCCGGGCCGCCAGCTCCTCGGGCGCGAAGGGCTTGACGAGGTAGTCGTCGGCGCCGGCGTCCAGGCCGTCGATGCGGTCGGCCAGCTCGTCGCGCGCCGTCAGCAGCATGGCCGGCGTCTGCTGGCCGGCGCGGCGCAGCTCGCCCAGCCACTGCCGGCCGGAGCCGTCGGGCAGCTGCCAGTCCAGCAGCCAGGCGTCGAAGGGCTCGCCCTGCAACGCCGCGCGGGCGGCGGCCAGGTGACGGCACCAGTCCACGACATGGCCTTCCGCGGCGAGGAAGTCGCGCAGGCCTTCGCCGAGGATGGGGTCGTCTTCGAGCAGCAGCAGCCTCATGGCTGCCCACCGTAGCACGGCGGCACTTCAGCCTCGCTTCAGCGACGGCCGCTGCAATCGCGGTCCATGCCCCTGGACCCCGCCCACCGCCGCCCGCTCACCAGCCTGTTGGCGGCCCTGCTGCTCGTGCTGGCCTGGGATGCCAGCGGGCTGGACCTGGCGCTGGCGCGCTGCTTCGGCGATGCCGGCGGCTTTGCGGCGCGCGAGGCCTTCTGGTCGCGCGACCTGTTGCACGGCGGCCTGCGCCTCGTGTGGATGGCGGCCTGGCTGGGCCTGGCCGTCGACGCCTGGCGCCGCCAGCCGGCGCTGCGCGGCCCGTCGCGGCGCGAGCGTCGCCAGGCGCTGGCCGCGGGCCTGCTGCTGCTCGTCGTCGTGCCGGCGTTGAAGGCGTTCAGCCACAGCAGTTGCCCGTGGAGCCTGCAGGACTTCGGCGGCGGCAGCACGCCCTGGGTGTCGCACTGGAACTGGTCGCTGCGCGACGGCGGCCCGGGGCACTGCTTCCCGTCCGGCCACACGGCCGGCGCGATGGCCTTTGCGCCGTTCGCATGGATCTGGGGGCGGCGTGCCTGGGCGCTGCTGGGCCTGAGTGCCGGGCTGGCGAGCCTTGCGCAGCTGGCGCGCGGCGCCCACTTCCTCAGCCATGTGCTGTGGGCCGCGTGGATCTGCGCGGCGCTGGGTTATTTGTTGCTGCGCGTGATGGACGGCGTGGCGCTGCGCGCCCGGGCGTCGTCGGCGAGCGGGTTGACGCCGTCCTGAGGGCAGCCGTTTCTCCTCAGCCTACGAGTGCTTCACGCCGCACTCCTACACCTGCGAGCCCCGCCGCCCCTGACAGTAGGCCCACGGCCCGGCCACGCCCGCTGAATGCGTGGCTTCACTGTCAGGAGACCCTCATGAGCCTCGGCCTCATCCTTCTTGTCGTTGTGATCCTTCTGCTCGTCGGCGCTATCCCCGCCTGGCCGCACAGCCGCGGCTGGGGCTACGGGCCGTCGGGCGGCCTGGGCCTGGTGCTGCTGATCCTGGTGGTGCTGTTGCTGATGGGGCGGATATAGGCGGCGCGAGCGGCAACGCCCCGAGGGCTCAGCCCTTGCCCGCCTTGACGTCGAGCAGCTTGATCTTGTTGCCTTCGACCGCCCAGACGGAACCCTCGGGTGGCGTGACGACGTACATCGGCTTCTTGATCCACAGGCTCCAGAAGACGTGAGCCTCCGTGGGCGTGGCGTCCAGCAGGTGGCTGACGGTCAGCGCCACGGCGTTGGCCGGCGCCTTCAAGCTGATGCAGCTCTTGGTGAAGCCGCGCTGCGACAGGATTTCCTGTCCCCTGTCCCCTGACCTCGATGCGCTGCGTGCCCCCGATGGGCACGACATCGCTCTGGGTGGCACCGGGGATCAGGTAGACCACCCAGCCCGCCCCCGGGGTGGCGGACGGAAGCACGACGGAGTTGTAGGTCTGTGCGCAGCGCTGGAAGTTGGCCGCCAGGGCGATGGCCCGGGCCTTGGAGGCGCCGTCTTCATAGGGTGTCAGCGGGGCCGGGGCGTCCAGCGCCGTCACCTCGCCGGCGACGCCTTCCTTGGACACGGGCACCCGGTACAGCGCCGCGGGCGTCTGGTCGATGAAGGTCACGACGATGCCGCCGTCCCTTTCCTCGGTGACCCAGCCCCTCACCCGGGCGTCACCGGCGAGGTTGCGCTGCTTGATGGCCGCATCGGTGGCGACGGCGGCGGCGTGGTCGTGCCGATAGATGGCCAGGCCGGTCGCCTCGGCCGAGCGCAACGCATCGGCCTGCTCGCCAGGCGACAGAGGCTTCGGTTCCTGCGCGGCTGCGGTAAGCGTGGCGAGCGCCAGGGCGGCGCCAAGGAGTTGTCGGTGCATTGATGGGGCCGTGGAAGACGCAGAAAAAAGCCCGTGGCGTCGATGCCACGGGCCGGGTGCTCAGCGGGCGTTGCGGTCAGAACGGAATGTCGTCGTCCATGTCGTCGAAGCCGGTCGACGCCTTGGGCGCCGGTGCCGGGGCGCGCGGAGCCGGAGGCCGAGCCGCTGCCGGGCGGGCCGCCGCGCGAGGAGCGCCGCCGCCGTATTCGTCGCCGCCGCCTTCGCCACCGCGGCTGTAGCCACCGCCACCGCCGGCAGCGCGGCCGTAGCCACCACCGCCGCCTTCGTCGCCACCACCGCCGTCACGGCCGCCGAGCAGCTGCATTTCCTGGGCAATGATCTCGGTCGTGTAGGTGTCGCGGCCTTCCTTGTCCTGCCACTTGCGGGTCTTCAGGCGGCCCTCGACGTAGAGGGGGCGGCCCTTCTTGACGTACTCGCCGACGATCTCGGCCAGGCGGTCGTTGAAGACGACGCGGTGCCATTCGGTCTCTTCCTGGCGCTCGCCGGTCTCGCGGTTCTTCCAGTTGCGCGTGGTGGCCAGGCTCAGCGTGCACCAGGCGCCGCCGCTGGGGTTGTAGCGGACCTCGGGGTCTTTGCCGACGTTGCCGATGATGATGACTTTGTTGACGCTGGCCATGACGCTCGCCTGAATTCGATGGGGAAGGGGACGAATTATGACGGCGACCGAGGAGCCTGCACGGCCCAGCGTATGGCCCGCGTTGGGCATGGCAAGGCCTCAGACAAGGCGCGAGGACGAAGTGGGCTCGCGCCCACGAGGATCGAGCAACGCTGCATGAGGCCTTGCCATGCCCAACCCGGAGGGCCGGGGCGAGTTGCGGCCTTCCCGCAGCGTCGCCTACGCCTTGCTTGTGGCCGCAACTCGACTCGGCGCGGGCCATAGGCTGGGTCGTGCAGGCTCCTGAACCCCGGAGACCGCATCCCGCACCCTCGGGGCCGCACTTCGTCTCCCCGGCCGCCGGCCGGGCGCCCGTGCTCCCTAAGATGAAGCCATGACCACCTCGGGCCCATCGTCCAGCCAGCGCCGCAGCAACCGGCGGCTGTGGCTGTCCTATGCCGGCGCCTGCGCGCTGGCCTGGTGCCTGTTCGTGCTGGCCGGCAGCGAGTTCGACCGCGGCCTGGACCCATTCTGGCTGGCCGTCTACCAGGCCACGACGATGCTGTGGGCGCCGATGCTGCTGGGCGTCGCGGTGTGGCCGGTGGCGCGCCGCCTGCATGCCGGGGAGGCCGCCGCCTCGGCCACGGCGATGGCCCACATCCTGGCGGCGGCGGTCTTCGCGGCGCTGTGGCAGGCCGGGGAGTTCACGGTCAACGCCGTGCTGTTCGGGACCGACCATGCCGGCGCGGTGCTGGTGGCCGGCCTGCTGTGGCGCTCGGTCTGGGGGCTGGTCGTCTATGCGGCCATCGCGACGGCCTTCACGGCAGTGCTGCAGTCGCGCGCGGCGCGCTCGGCGGCCATTGCGGCGGCCCAGGCCGAGAGTGCGCTGGCCAAGGCCGAACTGTCGGCCATCAGCGGCAAGCTGAACCCGCATTTCCTGTTCAACACGCTGAACTCGCTGATCGCGCTGACGCGCAAGGACCCGGCCGCCGCCGAGGCCGCGCTGCTGAAGTTCGCGTCCATGCTGCGCTATGTGCTCGACACCAAGCGAGGCGCCGAGGACCGCGTCATGCTGTCCGACGAGATCGACTTCCTGCGCGACTACCTCGCGCTGGAGGCGCTGCGCCTGGGCCAGCGCCTGCGCGTCGACTGGGACCTGGAGGAGCGCGTGATGGCCGACGAGCTGCCGCCGCTCACACTCCAGCCGCTGGTCGAGAACTCCATCCTGCACGCGGTGGCGCCGCGCAAGGCGGGCGGCTGCGTGACGATCTCCGCGCGCCGCAATGCGCTCAATCACGGGCTGGACCTGGCCGTGTCCGACGACGGCCCCGGCTGCGAGCCCGAGGCCCTGGAGGCCAGGCCCGGCCAGCGCCGCGGCGTGGGCCTGGCCGCGCTGAAGAAGCGCTTCGCGCTGGACTACGACGGCCGCGCCCGGCTGCGCATTCACACCGCCCCCGGCGCCGGGTTCCGCGTCGACCTCTTCATTCCCCAGACCTGACCATGACCACCACCGTTCTCATCGCCGAAGACGAACACCTGGCCGCCGAGGCGCTGGCCGACTGGGTCAAGGCCACGCCGGGCCTGCAGCTGGTGGCCATCTGCGAGGACGGCGAGGAGGCGCTGGAGCAGATCCGCGCGCTGAAGCCGGCCCTGGTGCTGACCGACATCCAGATGCCCGGCCTGACGGGGCTGCAGGTCGTGCAGGCGCTGCAGGGCGACGCCCACCAGCCGCGCATCATCTTCACGACGGCCTATGACCAACACGCGCTCACGGCCTTCGAACTGCATGCGGTGGACTATCTGCTCAAGCCCTTCTCGCGCGAGCGCTTCGACGAGGCCGTGGCCCACGCGCTGCGCGATGCCGCGCCCAGCAATGCTGAGGTCGCGCAGGCGCTGGGCACGCCGCACGACGCGCCGCTGACACGCCTGCTGGTGCGCGACCAGGGCAAGATCTTCCCGCTGCAGGTGGCCGACATCGAGTGCCTGCGCTCCGACAACAAATACACCGCCATCACGAGCAAGGGCCGCAGCTTCCTCGTGCGCCTGCCGATCGCCGATTTCGAGACGCGGCTGGACCCGGCGCGCTTCCTGCGCGTGCAGCGCGGCTGCATCGTCAACCTCGACTTCGTCGACAGCCTGACGCCCGACGAGAACTCCCAACTCGTCGTGCAGCTGCGCGACGGCACGCGCATCACGGCCAACCGCGAGGTGTCCAAGATGTTGAGGGAGCAGTCGCTGTGAAGACACTCGCCCTTTCGCTGCTGGTGGCCGCCGGCCTGGCTGCGGCGCAGCCCGGCCCGGTGCCGCCGCCTCAACCGCAGCCTGCTCCGCAGCCCATGCCCCAGCCGGCGCCGCTTGCCAGCCCAGCGCCCCCCGCGTTGCCGGCGCCGCCCGCGCTGCCGGCCGGCCCTGGCAAGGTCTACGCGCCCGGCGCTTTCGACCGTCTGGAGCTGGCTGGCGTGGCGCAAGTGCTGCTCGTGCAGGGCGAGCGGGACCAGGCATTCATCGCCGGCGATGCCGAGGTGCAGAAAAACGTGGATGTGGTGCTGGCCGACCGCCAGCTCGTCATCCGTCCCACAGGCGGCTGGAAGTTCTGGGCCCAGACGCTGATCGTGAAAGTGGAGATGCGCGAGCTGCGCGCGCTGTCGGTGTCGGGCGCCAGCGAGGTGCACGCCCCCGGGGCGCTGGCCTCCGAGCAGTTGAAGATCAGCATCAGCGGTGCCGGCATCGTGCGGCTGGACCGACTGCAGGCCCGCCAGCTTGTCTTCGGCATCTCGGGCTCCGGCGAAGGCCACCTGGGCGGCCGGGTGGACGACCTGGCCTTGAAGATTTCCGGCAAGGGCAAGGTGGTGGCCGACAACCTGCAGGCGCAGAAGGCCAACGTCAACGTCAGCGGCATCGGCGCCGTACAGCTCTGGGTGGCCAAGGAGCTGTCCGCCCATATCTCGGGCATCGGCTCCGTGGACTACTTCGGCAACCCGACGGTGCAGCGCTCGGTGTCGGGCATGGGGTCGATCTCGGCCAAGGGTGAGAAGCGTTAGTTGGGATTGCGTCCGCGGCGGCGCAGCTTTCCACTGCCGGTTCTCACGGAGCAGCCTGCATGTCGAACGCCGTCAAGCTCATCAGCCCCTACGACCTGGGTGGGGACGACCCCTTCCCCATTGGCGACTACGCGCAGCGCTTCCTCGCGCAGGGCGACTCGTGGTTCTCCATCGGCGCCATCCCGCCGTTCAAGACGACCAACGTGCTCGAAGAGCTGCGCCTGCAGCGCTGGGCCGTGGCGGTCAACTGCGCGGCGCCCGGCGCGGTGCTGCGCCGCATGACGGACACGGCGCGCGCGCCGCAGTTCGTGAACCTGCTGAGCGGCAACGTCGCCTGGCAATGGAGCGCCATCCTCGTCTCCGGCGGTGGCAACGACCTCATCGAGGCCATCGGCGCGCCGCCCACCGCGCCGCGCGACAGGCGCCTGCTGCTGACGCCCGCCGAGCGCGGCGTGGCCGGCGATGCGGCCAGCTACCTCAGCGACGAGGGCTGGCAGACTTTTTCGACCTACCTGGACGCCGTCTTCACCGGCCTGCTCGATCTGCGCGACCAGGGCATCAACCGGCAGACGCCGCTGCTGCTGCACAACTACGCGCTGCTGCGCCCGCGCCCCGCGCCGGCCGGGCCCGGCTTCGGCCCGTGGCTGCAGCCGGCGCTGCTGGCGTTCGACGTGCCGGACAACGTCTGGCTGGCCATCGGCGAGCTGCTGATGAAGCAGCTGGGCCGGCTGCTGACGGAGCTGGCGGCCCGGCGCATTGCCAGCCATCCCGGTGCCGGGCCCATCCAGATCATCGACAGCCAGGCTGCCGGCCTGGTGCTGGCCGACGAAGGCAGCAGCGGCGCGTCGGGCGACTGGGCCAACGAGATCCACCCGACCCGCGACGGCTACGCCAAGGTGGCGGCGACATGGGCCACGGCGCTGGACGCGCTGCCCTGATCCAATAGGCGCATGGACGCCGACCTGCACACCCTGGAACAACGAATCACCGACCTCGAGATCAAGGCCAGCTTCGCCGAAGACACGGTCGAGCAGCTCAACGCGGTCGTCGTGCGCCAGCAGGCCCAGATCGACCGGCTGATCCGCGAACTGGTGGAGCTGCGTGACCGAGCCGCCGCCGAGCCTGGCGCGCCGCGCACCTTGCGCGACGAGTTGCCGCCCCACTACTGATCGCCGACGGCGCGCTGTCCTACGCATTGCGGCGTGCGGTCCTAGGTTGCGACGGCGGGAGGCGGGCCAGACTGCCCGCAACCGGTTCGCCAACATGATCGTCCTGCCGCTCGAAGCCGAAGCCAAGACCAGGTTCGTCCTGTTGCGCTGGCGTGCCTGGGAGGTTCAGGTGCCGAACTACGACGCGCCGTCCTGGCATCTGATGGGTCTGCTGCGCGAGGAACATTGCGCCAGGGTGTCGTCCGCGCTGGCGCAGGTCAGCCCGGCCGGCGACGAAGCGCGGTCCAAGACCGGCAGCGTCTACTCGCTGTCCGGCCCGCCGGGCGTCGACGAGGACGCCGCGCGGCTCTGGGCGTCGTGGCAGCGGCAGCATGGCGTCGTCGTGCTGCGCGACGTCACGGCCGAGTTGCTGGCCGGCCGGCGGCCGCGCCCGGTGCATCTGATCCGCCGCGCCGCCATGGGCGAAGACCCGGCGGCATCGTTGCGCGGCCAGCGCAAGTGGTGAGGCGCTGGCGGCGGCTTCAAGGCTCCCCATCCCAGTAGTCCAGCCCCGCATCGCGCTTCTGCAGCAGGCGCAGCCCTGGCGTGAAGATGCCGACCTTGCCCGAGTCCGGGTACTCGCAGACCTCGGGCCGTTCCGTCGTGCTGATGCTGAGGTAGTGCAGCGGCGAGTCGGACGTGTTGATGATGTGATGCGGGTAGTCCGGCCCCGGCGGGATGGTGATGACGTCGCCGGCCTTGATGGGCACCCGTTCGCCCGCGACGCGCAGCGTACCCTCGCCCTGCAGGACGACGAACATCTCCTCCTGCGCGTAATGGAAGTGGTAGGGGCAGCTCATCTGGCCGGGGGCGACGATGTCGAAGCCGGCGCCGAGCTTTTTCGCGGCCGTGCCCTGCGTCAGGCTGACGCTCTCGGAGTCGTACAGCGGCGCGCGCTGGAAGCGCTCGCGGGGCGCATCGTGGAAATTGCGGATCAGCCGCTCGCGCAGCTCGTCGGGTGTGGGCATGCAAAAGCTCCTGGGACAATCGCGGCGTGAATCCGCCCGTGCATCTTCCAAGCCCCACCGACGACCTGCAATCCGCAGCTCACCAGGTCCTGTCAGCAGTCTTCGGCTACACCGCCTTCCGCGGCCAGCAGGCGGAGATCGTCGAGCAGGTGGCCGCCGGCGGCGACGCGCTGGTGCTGATGCCCACCGGCGGTGGAAAAAGCCTGTGCTACCAGGTGCCGGCCATCCTGCGCCACACGCGCGGCCAGGGCGTGGCCATCGTCGTCAGCCCGCTGATCGCGCTGATGCACGACCAGGTCGGCGCGCTGGAGGAGGCCGGCGTGCACGCCGCCTTCCTCAACAGCAGCCTGACCGGCGAGGAGGCCAGCCGCGTCGAGCGCGAGATGATGAGCGGGCGGCTGACGCTGCTCTACGCCGCGCCCGAGCGGCTGACGACGCCGCGCTTCCTGGCGCAGCTGGAGAGCCTGCGCGAGCGCGGGCTGCTGAGCATGTTCGCCATCGACGAGGCGCACTGCGTCAGCCAGTGGGGGCACGACTTCCGCTCCGAGTACCTGCAGTTGAGCCTGCTGCACGAGCGCTTCCCCGAGGTGCCGCGCATCGCGCTGACGGCCACGGCCGACGACCTGACCCGCGCCGACATCATCGAGCGGCTGCAGCTGCAGGACGCGCGCGTCTTCATCAGCAGCTTCGACCGGCCCAACATCCGCTATCTCATCGTCGAGAAGAACGGCTCGCCGCGCGAGCAGCTGCTGCGCTTCATCGGCGACGAGCACGAGGGCGAGGCCGGCGTCATCTACTGCCAGAGCCGCAAGAAGGTCGAAGAGACCGCCGAGTGGCTGAAGAGCGAGGGCATCAACGCGTTGCCCTACCACGCCGGCCTGGACGCCGACGTGCGCCGCCGCCACCAGGACCGCTTCCTGCGCGAGGAAGGCCTGGTCATCGTCGCGACCATCGCCTTCGGCATGGGCATCGACAAGCCCGACGTACGCTTCGTCGCCCACCTGGACCTGCCCAAGAACATCGAGGCCTACTACCAGGAGACCGGCCGCGCGGGCCGCGACGGCGCGCCGGCCCAGGCGTGGATGACCTATGGCCTGGCCGACGTCGTCAACCAGCGCCGCATGATCGACGAGAGCCCCGCGGACGAGGTCTTCAAGCAGGGCCAGCGCGGCAAGCTGGACGCGTTGCTGGCGCTGTGCGAGGCGACGGACTGCCGGCGCGTGCGGTTGCTGAATTACTTCGGCGAGATGTCGACGGCCTGCGGGAATTGCGACAACTGCCTGAATCCACCGGCCACGTGGGATGCCACCGAGGCGGCGCGCAAGCTGCTGTCCTGCATTTACCGCTTCCACCAGCGCGGCCAGAGCTTTGGAGCCGGCCACCTCATCGACGTGCTGCGCGGCAAGGTCACGGACAAGACCCGGCAGCATGGACACGACAAGCTGTCGACCTGGGGCTGTGGCGGCGACCTGTCGGAGCAGCAATGGCGCGCCGTGCTGCGCCAGCTGATCGCGCTGGGCCATGTGGCCGCCGAGGGCGAGTTCAACACGCTGGCGCTGCAGGACAGCGCGCGCGCGGTGCTCAAGGGTGAGGTGGAGATCCGGCTGCGCGAGGCCGAGGAGAAGAAGCCGCGCGGCAAGGCCAAGTCGGCGCGAGGGGGCGCCAAGCCCAAGGCCGACCCGTCGCTGGGCCTGGATGCCGAGGCCCAGGAGCGCTTCGAGGCGCTGAAGTCCTGGCGCTCCGAAGTGGCCAAGGAGCATGGCCTGCCGGCCTATGTGATCTTCCAGAACACGACGCTGGCCGAGATGGCGCGCCAGGTGCCGGGCGACCTCGCCGAGCTGGGCGAGATCAGTGGCGTCGGAGCGAAGAAGCTCGAGGCCTACGGCCGCGAGATCCTGCGCGTGCTGGGCCGCTGAGTTTCAGCAGACCGCAGGGGCCACGCAGGCCGCTGCCAGCTGCGTGCCGTCAACCGTTGCGCGCTTGCCGGTGACGACGACGCGCGGCAGCTGCTGCACTTCGGTGCGCGCGCCTTCGATGACGACGCGTTCCAGCACGACGGTCGGCTCGGCCGGCGCCGTGATGGTCATCCACGTGGCCCCGGTCAGCGCGATCAGCGCGACAAGCGCTGCCGCGCCGGCGGTCTGCAGGCGGAAGTTGCGTTGGCTGGTGGTGCTGATGCGGCTCATGTCGGTTCCCCTTTGGTGAGTCGCACTGTCGCTGTTCAGGGTTTGCCCGTCCTGGGGTTTGCGATGAGTCGCCGGTTTGCGGGGACGAGCTGCGGCAGAAGTGGACGGGAGACCTAATCGAATTGATGGGCGACATGTGGTGGCCGTTCACGGTGAGCTGCATACTGCGCGCGCTCATTCAAGGGAGATAAAACCATGGCACGCGGAAACGACGTCCAACTGGGCGGCATCACGGACCTGAACCTGCTGGCCGACATCAAGCGCGGCTTCGTCGACGCGCTGGAGGTCGTCACCTACGTCGACCGGCTGCGCAAGGTGCTGAAGACGCTGAACGGCCTGCGCCTGGGCTCGCGCGAGTCCAGCTCGCCGGCCTCGCCCTACACCGACATCGTCGCGCGCTGGCGCATCGTCCACTCCTTCCGCTGGAGCATCGTCGACGGCAAGGACGGCGCCCCCGACCGGCTGCTGCTCAGCGTCAACTTCGACGGCGGCTGGGAGCCCTACATGCGGGTCATCTGGGACCAGCTCGGCTCCACGCTGGACCTGATGCTCTGCCACACCGAGGGCTACACGCTGTCGCGCGACTGCAGCTTCCAGACCTATGCGCGCTGGGTGCGCGAGCACGAGGTGTCGGCCGACTTCCTGTTCATCGAGTCGGGCCGCACCGTCAGCGATGCCGAATACCTCGCCCGGCTGGAGGCCGCCCAGCGCGGCCGCGCCAACGAGCTGGAGTTCAACCGCCTGCGCGCGCCCGCCTCGGGCGAAACCCAGCCGCTGCCCAGCGGCGACAAGGAGCGTTTCGCGATGGCCGCGCGCGGCCTGGTGCCGCTGGCGGGGCTGTTCACGCTGCAGCGCTTCTTCGGCGCCCAGGCGCCGGACCGCGCCTGCCTGCTGCGCGCCACGCACGACGTGCTGTTCGAGCTGAAGGAGCTCGACACCGCGAAGCAGTTCCCCAACGACGGCGGCAAGACGCCCGGCGGCCAGCTGCGCCAGCGCCACTACGAGATGCTGGCCTGGTTCGAGCAGCCGTTGCCCGAGCCCCTGCCCCAAGCGCGCGAGCTGTCGCTGAAGCCCGGCGACCTGCAGGGCTGCATCCTCAGCAAGCCGCCCGGCAACCGTGGTGGCCTCGTCATGCTGCGCGTGGCCAACGCCGCGCAGGCGGTGGCGTGGCTGAGCACCGCGCCGGTCAGCCGTGACAACGACGACACGACGCAGCCCGGCGCCGTCTGGCGCCAGGTCGCGCTGACGCTGGCCGGCCTGAAGGCGCTGGGCGTGCCGGCGGCCCGGCTGGACCGCTTCCCCCAGGCCTTCAAGGAGGGCATGGCCGCCCGCGCCGGCCTGCTGGGCGACGTGCGCCACAACCACCCGACGCATTGGGCGCTGGCCCCCCATGTGAACGGCATCGACCGCATCGCCCCTGCCGACGCCCACGTGATGGTGCAGCTGCGCTTCGCGGCGGCCGAGCCGGGCGAGCAGTTCACGGCGGCCGACGACAGGCGCCTGCGCGAACTGGCCGATGCGCTGACCGTGGGCACCGGCTTGGCGCTGATGGCCATCGAGCCCATGCGCAGCAACGCGGCCGACAAGGAGCACTTCGGCTTCAAGGACGGCATCAGCCAGCCGGTGCTGGCCGGCAGCGCCGCGCCGGGCCAGGCCTGGGACGACGGCGTCAAGACCGGCGAGGTGCTGCTGGGCTTCCCGACCGAGCGCGACAAGGGCTACGCGGTGCCCGAGCAGCCCGACGCGCTGCTGGACCGCGGCAGCTTCCTCGTCGTGCGCAAGCTGCGCCAGTACACCGGGCGCTTCAGCAAGCGCACACATGACCAGGCCAAGAAGATCGGCCTGGATCACGACCTCCTGCTCGCCAAGCTGATGGGCCGCTGGCAGGACGGCCGCCCGCTGGCCGCGCCGGAGGCGGGCGGCAGCGGCAACGACTTCAACTACGCCAAGGACCCGCACGGCGCGGCTTGCCCCTTCCACTCTCACATCCGCCGCGCCAACCCGCGCGACCTGGCCGGCACTGCCTTCTCGAAGAACCGCATGCCGCGCATCCTGCGCCGCGGCATGAGCTATGGCGCACCAGTGCATGCCGACGCGCCCGACGACGCGGACCGCGGCCTCGTCTTCATGGCCTACAACGCCCACCTGGCCGAGCAGTTCGAGGTCGTGCAGCGCTGGATCTCGGGCGGCAATGCCAGCGGCGGCTACTCGGGCCAGCCCGACCCGCTGCTGGGTGTCGTCGACGGCAGCGCCGGCCCGCGGCTCTTCCCCTTCGAGCATGCCGGCAAGGCCTACGAGATCGACCTCGGCCCCGAGCCCTTCGTCACGCTGCAGTGGGGCGCCTATTTCTTCGTGCCTTCCATCGCTGCGCTGAAGGGCTTGCCCGGCCTCGTCGAGCTGGCCCTGCCGCTGCCGGCGCCCACGCCGGTGCCGCTGAAGGTGCCCGACCTGCAGGACAAGGCCGCGATGCAGCTGTGGCTGGAAGACACCAACACCCGCGACCAGGCCTGGGCCTGGGTGCGCGCCCAGCCGGGCGGCGTCGTCGACACGGCCTATGGCGTGCTGGTCGGCGCGGCCGAGCGTGTCTGCGAGGTGCTGCGGAACGTCCCCGACCGCTACTCCAACAGCGGCTACGGCGAACGCATGCACGACTCCATCGGCGTGGGTTATCTCGGCCTGGACGACGACACCGGCCACCGCGAGCAGGCGCCCGCCATCAACGCCGCCATCGAGGCCTACAGCGAGGCGCAGTGCTATGCCGCCGCCTACAAGATCGCCAAGATGGGCCTGGAGAAACTGAAGGGCGAGGCCCGCGCGCTGCTGGACGCCTTCCCCGACTCGCAAAAGCCCCGCGACCTGCCCACCGACACGCCGCTGGACTTCGAGCGCCTCAGCGAAGGCGTGCTGGCCGCGCTGTGCACGGCCTGGTTCGGCCAGCCCGACGGGCGCCACATCTGGGGCACCGAGTTCCATGCCGAGGCCTACGCGGCTGCGCCGGCCGTCGGCAGCGTCGCGCCGCGCTGCCCGCGCGACCTGTTCAAGGTGTCGCGCCATGTGTTCGGGCCCTACCCGACCGAAGCCGTCAAGGCCGAGGGCCGCGCCGCTGGCAAGCGCTTCACGGCGGCCGTCGAGGCCTGGCTGGCCGAGCCGGACGCGAAGCTGCCGCCGCTGGCACAGAAGATCGTCGCTGCGGCCAAGGCCGTGCCGGGCGCGACGCCCGACCTGCCCGCGCGCACGCTGGCCGGCATCATGCTGGGCTTCCCGCCCACCACGCATGCCAACCTGCTGACTGTGCTGGCTGGCTGGGTCCAGACGCGGAAGCTCTGGGAACTGCAGCCGCTGTGGAACGAGGTCAGGCCCGACGCGGCCACCGGCCTGCGTCCCTATGCCGAGGCCGTCGCGCGGCTGCGGCCGACGATGGTGGCGACGCTGAACCAGCGTCCCACGCCCTTCCAGATCTGGCGCAAGGCACGCGTCGCGCACAAGCTGGGCCAGGTAGACGTGGAACCCGGCCGCGTGCTCGTCGTCGGCCTGGGCTCGGCCACGCAGCAGGACCCGCTTCGCCACCACGTCGCCTTCGGCGGCGACCGCGCCGACCCCAACGGCCCGCCGCCGCACGCCTGCTCGGGCTATGGCATGGGCATGGGCGTCATGCTGGGCGTCGTCGCGGCGGTGCTGGATGCGGGCGTCATGCGGGCGACGGCGGCGCAGACGGTGGTGGCGCTGGCGGTGTAGGCACGGTTACTGAACCCCAGGGGCGTTGCTTGCTGTTCGTACCGACCTCATGACCAAAGTCTGCTTGCCGGCCGGAACAGATGTTGCGGAGATGGCGTTGTTCGATGTCGATGCATTGCCGAAATCGTTTCCCCGCGATATGGAGGATTTCGATCAACTGATCGCCAGCGCCCGCCTCATTCGGATTCCCACGGGAGGAGACGGTGGCTACCTCCTGCATTTGTTCGTCGATGAACAAATTCCGGCCGATATGCGGCGGTACTGCCTGAGCGAAGACACGCTGACCGGTGACTTCTACACGTCCGGAGGACGCATTGCCTTTGGGGGAATGGAGTCTGCTTTTACCGGTTTCAAGCCGAATCCCAATATTCGAACTGACGGCTTGATCGAGCCGGGGAGCTATGCCTACACCGCTTACAGAACGGAGTTCCCCGACGAGCTGGTCGAACAGGCCATGCGTGTGGAGCGAACGACGAGCGAGCGCTGGATTGGCCGCGCGCCGCCGCTCGTGGGACTGGCACTTTTCATGACGGTCGTGGCTCTGGGTGTCGCTCAGCAGTTCGTGACCGCCGGTCTGACGCTCGTGGGAAGCGTTGCAGTCGTGAAGTCGTTACTGCGTCTGCCTGCATATCGAACCTTGGCGGCGAGGCGCGACGAGGCTCAACTCGCCTTTCCAAGCGTTGTTATGGAGCTTAAGAAGTTGGGCAAAGTCAACGCCTGATTCGCTGCTCGAACGAGGCAGCCCGTGAACACGCGATCAAAGCCGCGCCGCGCGTTCCAGGAACCCCGTCATCCCCATCCGCTCGAACTCGCTGCGTGCCCGCTCCAGCGCGGCGCGCCAGCCGTCGTCCAGTTTCAGCTCCGCTTCCAGCAGCGCAGTGACGGCGGCCTCGTGGTCGGAGTTGCGCTGCTCGCCGGCGCCGCGGGCCAGGGCCAGGTAGTGGCGGGCCCGCACGGCGTCGCCGGCCTGGCCGGCCAGCCGGGCGGCGGCCCGGTAGGCCATGGCGCCGCCGATCCAGTCATGCTGCCGCCCGCGCCGCAGGGCCAGCGCGACGTGGTGGCGCGCCGCCGCGGCCTGGCCCTGGACGGACAGGATGTCGGCCGCCCAGCCGTGGTTGAAGCTGCTGTACAGGCCCCCGCCGCGCGGCGCCAGCCAGGCGGTGGCGTCCAGCACCTGCCGCAGCGCGGCCGGTTCGCCGGCCTGCATCCATGCACCGTAGGCCGCGGCGGCCTGGCCCATCGCGCAGGTGAACATGCTGCGCACCTGGGCGCCGACGCGGTGGGCCGTCATCGCCGCCTCGCGCGCCTCGGTCCAGCGGCCCTGCCACAGCAGCACGGCGGCGCGCCAGCCCTGGATGCTGGCCTCCACCGCGTGGCCGCTGCCGTCGAAGGGTGCCAGCGCTTCGGCGAAGATTTCGTGCGCGTCGCCAAAGCGGCCCTGGTCGCCCAGCACATAGGCGCGGCAGCACAGCGAGAAGGACAGGCCGATGCGGTTGGCGGCGCTCTTGACCGCGCGGCTGCGCTGGCGCTGGATGGCGAGGTCCAGCATGGGCAGGGCCGCGGCGTAGTCGGCCGCGGCGGCCTGCAGCTGGCCGACGGTGCCGGGCAGCTGGGCCAGCAGCGCGACGTCGTTGCAGCGCTGGGCCATGGCGACGGCGGCATGCGCGTGGCGCAGGCTGTCGCGCGTCTCGCCCAGCGCATAGCCGACATAGGCCAGCCAGTATTCGGTGCGGGCGATCAGCCCGGCGTCACCGTCGGCGGCGGCCAGGCTGGCGGCGTGCTTGAGCACGCGCAGGTCGTCCTGCGACGCGTCGAACACGCAGGCCATGCCCAGGCGCTGCGCGATGCTGACCCAGCGGCGGCGCAGCGCGGGTTCATCGGGCAGGAATTCCAGCGCGGCCAGCGCGGCGCGGAACTGCTTCTTGGCGCGGTCCAGCGCCGAGGCGGCCAGTGCCAGGTCGCCGGCCGCCTCGGCGTGGCGGGCCGCGGCGGGCCAGTCGTTGGCAGCGGCGCCGTGGTAGGCGAGCTGCTCGTGGAGCTGGCTCTCGCTGCCGCCGCGCGCGCTCAGCTCGGCGCTGATGCGGCGGTGCAGCGCCTGGCGCTCGTGCAGGCCGGTGGCGTCGTAGACGACGTCGCGCGTGATGCCGTGCTTGAAGCGCAGGTGGCCGGGGGCCTGGTCGGGGAAGATGAAGTCCTGCGCGGCGAGCGCCTGCACAGCCGGGTGCTGCTCGCCGCAGCCCGACAGCGCCTCCAGCAGCCAGGCCGGGATGACGTTGCCGATGACGGCGGCCAGCCGCACGAGCTGCGCCTGCTCGGGCGGCAGGCGGCCGACGCGCGACTCGACGAGGGCGGCCAGCCAGGCCGAGCTGCTCTGCTCTTCGACGAGGTTCTCGCCGGCCTCGGCGGCGGCGTGGCAGAGCTCCTCGATGAAGAGCGGGTTGCCGCCGGCATGGCGGCGCACCTCGGCGGCGATGAAGGGGTCGGTCTGCGGCAGCAGCTGCTGCACGGCGCGGGTGGATTCGGACTCGGTCAGTGGCGGCAGCTCGATGAGCTGGGCGTCGTCGTCGTGAGCGCCGGGCAGCGTGGGGTCGGGCCGGCTCGCGGTCAGCAGCAACAGCGGCAGGCCCTGCGCCGCAGCGATGGCGCGCAGCCGGTGCAGCAGGCGCAGCGACGCGTCGTCGGCCCATTGCAGATCGTCGATGAAGACGAGCTGGGTTTCGCGCCGGGCCAGCGCCAGCAGCAGCGCCAGCAGCGCGTCGGCGCGTTGCGCCGGTGCAGTCTGCTGGGCGGCAGCCAGCTCGGGCGGTGCATCGGGCATGCCGTCCAGGCCGCGCAGCATCTGCAGAAAGGGCTGCAGCGGCTCGGCGCTCAGGTAGCTCTCGCAATAGCCGCGATGGATGCGGCAGATCTGGCCGGCCTGGTCGGCGGCGTGGCGCAGGAATTCCTCGGTCAGCCGCGTCTTGCCGACGCCTGCGCCGGCGCGCAGGCCCAGCCACAGCGTGTGGCCGCGCAGCGCGCGCACGAGCGCGGCGTCCAGCGCCGCGAGCTCCGCCTCGCGGCCGACGAAGGGCGCCAGGCCACGGCGCATGCTGGCCTCGAAGCGCCGGCCCACGGCGGCGCGGCCGAACACGCGGTAGGCGGCCAGCGGCGTGGCGCGGCCGCGCGGCTGCAGCAGGAAGCGCGGGCCGGTCTCGAAGAACTGGCTTTGCAGGCCCAGGCTCTCCTCGCTGGCGATGATCTCGTCGGCCCGGGCCGCCTCGGACAGCCGCGCGGCGATGTTGGGTGCGTTGCCCAGCAGCTCGAAGCGGCCGCGCATCTCGTCGCCCTGGTTGATGAGGACGATGCCGGCATGGATGCCGCTGTGCAGCGTCAGCCCGCGGAAGTGGGCCGGCCGCGGGCCTGGCGGCAGCAGGCCGCGCACGGCGGCGTGCAACTCCAGCGCGGCCTCGGTCGCGCGCCGGCCATCGTCCTCGCGCACCTCGGGGTGGCCGAACAGGGCCAGCATGCCGTCGCCCTGGATGCGCGCGATGACGCCGCCGTGATGCGGGACGATGCGCTCGTAGAGCGCGCGCAGGCCGGCGAGCATGGCGGCGTAGTGCTCGGCCTCCATCCACTCGGCCATGGCGGTGGAGCCGCTCAGGTCGACGAAGAGCAGCGTCAGCAGCCGGCGCTGGCCCGCTGGGACAGACGGGTAGGAGGAGGCGGAAGACTCGATCACGGCGCCCGTCATCCTAGCGACAGCTCATCGGCCCTTCGCGGTCCTGTCCTTGCCTTGCATCAAACCTGCATCGGTTGGAAATCGGTATCGGCCACGGTGCGCGGCGCGTCCGGGGGCAGGTCTTCCTCGCGCAGGCCCAGGTAGATGGGCTCGCCATTGCGGCGGTGGATGTTGATCTTGGCGTTGTAGACGCGGTGGATCAGGCCGTGCTTGTCGGCCACCTGGTACTCGCTGATGCCCCACAGGCCCGAGCTGTCGCGTCGGCCGGTCAGGTAGCAGGCGATCTCGTCGACCTCGGAGCCGGCGAGCTTCAGGCCGTTGAGGCTGCGCAGCGGCGCGCGCGTGCGTTCGACGAAGTCCAGGCTGTCGATGCGCACGTCGCCGCCGGAGGCCTGGTCGTGCATCATCGTGTTGAACTTGCCGACGAGGATCTGGCCCGGCTGCGCGTTCTCGATCATGCGCGCCAGCTCGATGGTGACCTGGCCCACCAAGTAGCTGAAGGACGTCGGGTTCAGGCCTTCGGACTGGTAGAACTCGTAGTGCGAGCCGACGTGGAAGCAGGCGCGCAGCCGCGGTACCGACTCGGGCCGGGTCGCGCGCTCGTGGGCCAGCGCGTTGTCGGCCAGGATGAACTGCATCAGCTGGTAGAGCTCGACGTTGGCCTCGACGCCGCGCATGCGGTTCCAGATGTAGAAGCCATCGCCCGTCGTCGTGCGGGCGAAGTTGATGTTGATTTCCTGGTCCAGCAGCTTGGCGTAGGCCGCGTTGACCGAGCAGGACAGGCTGTTGAGCTGCACGACCTGCTGCAGCGGCGTCAGCAGCGAAAAGCCGACGGCGTCGAACAGGATGACGGCGCGGTCTTCGACGAGGCGCACGCCGTAGCGCGCGGCGATGGCCGCGATGAGGGGCAGGCCCAGGCCTGCTTCGGGCGCAAAGGGAAGCGCGATGAGGCGGGGCGCCACGTTCAGTGCCGCGCTGACGGCGTCGAAGGCGTGGGCGTCCAGGTGTTCCTGGTTGGAGAGCAGCTTGTCGAGCAGCCGGGCGCGCCGCGTCAGTTCGGCCGGCGGCAGGTTGCCGTCACCGAGCGCGAACTCCGTCAGCATGGGGTGGGGCGCGACGATGACGCGCAGGCCGCGCGCCTCGGGCGTCCAGGCGAACAGCAGGTTGTGGCCGAGGTTCCACAACGCGTACAGCGCCTGGTCCAGCAGGATGATGTTCTCGCGCAGCTGGGATTCGCTCAGGCCTGGCGGGGCCGGATAAGCCATGAAGCCATCCAGCCAGGACCGGCGTTTGGGCAGCTCTTCTTTCACAAGCGGGCTCCGATGAAGACGCCCGATTGTCTTTCACAGTTGTGACCGCTTGGAATGGGTACAAACCGACTCGGCGGCGCAGCCGCGGCGACCGGCCTGCTGCGCCGGCGACTCGGCTCGTGCGATGGAGATTCGATGCATGGTGATGCGGCTCAGGCGCGACGGACGTTGACGGTCACACGCGGCAGTTGCTGAACCTGGGCGACTTCGCGGACGGCATGACCGGTCACGACGACGCGCGGCAGTTGGGCAACTTCCTTGACGGCCTTGCCGGTGACGACGACGCGGGGCAGCGTCTGCACTTCCGTCGGCGCTGCGCTGGCCGCGAAGGCGGTGATGGCAAAGGCGGCGACGGCGGCGGCCTGGATCAGAACGGTGGTCTTCATGATGCTTCCTTTCGGGTTCTGCACAGCGGGATTGCCGTGTCGATGGAAGCAGTTTCGTCATGGGACCGCCGCCCCGCCACGGCGCCGCGACGAGTCGCCAGACGCGGGCCGTGAGCTGCAGTGCGCGCGGATGAACCGTCAGCGCGGCGTGCCGATGTTCCTGGCCAGGAAGCGCTCGACGCGGCCCCAGAAGTCCTCGTTGGTCTTCAGGTTGAACCAGCCGTGGCCCTCTTCCGGGTAGACCACCCACTCCACGTCCTGGTCCGGGCGCAGCGCGGCCTTGAAGTCGGTGCCGTGCACGACCGGCACGCGCCGGTCCTCGCCGCCGTAGGCCAGCAGCAGCGGCATGCGGATCTCCTTGGCGCGCAGCAGCGGCGATGTGCGGCGCATCTGTTCGGCGTCGGTCGCGGGGTCGGCCACCAGCTGCTTCATGCCGTACTGCTTCCACTCGTCGGACAGGTCGCTCCAGTTGACGCTGCTCAGCAGGCCGATGTCGGTGACGCCGACCCAGCTGACGGCGCACTTGAACAGGTCGCCCTGCGTGACGGCGCCCATCAGCGCCGCGTAGCCGCCGTAGCTGGCGCCCATGATGCAGGCGCGCTGGGGGTCGGCCCAGCCCTGCTTGACGGCCCAGGCCAGCGTGTCGGCGAGGTCGTCCTGCATGGCCTGGCCCCATTGCTTCCAGCCGGCGCGGAAGAGCTTGTAGCCATAGCCGGTGCTGCCGCGGAACTCGGGCTCCAGCACGAGGTAGCCGCGGCTGGCCAGGAACTGCGCATTGCGCTCCCAGGCCCAGTGCGTGCCGCGCACGTTGGGGCCGCCGTGCACCAGCACGATGGTGGGCGTCTTGCCCTTGACGCCGCCGGCCGGCTGGGTGACGAGCACGGGCAGCTCCAGCCCATCGCGAGCCTTGATGCGGTGGTAGTCGCGCTGGCCCATGGCGGCGGGGCGCAGCTCGGCGGGCGCCGCCGCCAGCTTCTGCAGGCTCTTGTCCGCCGGCTTGTAGAGGTAGTACTCGGCGGGCCGCTGGTCCGACTTGGCCGTGATGACGAGGTTCATCGCGTTCAGGCAGCGCTGGCACTCGATGAGGTTGACCGTGGCCGGCAGCTTGGTGTCGATGTCGGCCTGAACGGCCTTCATCGTGGGGTCGACCCACACCGTGCCTTCGGCATCGGTCTCGAAGCGCACGCCCAGCAGGCGACCCGATTCGGGGTCGACGAGCAGCGCGCCGTGGTGGTCGTAGCCCGGCGTGGTCACCAGCGGCTCCTTCGTTTGCTCACCCGTCTTGGGATCGAGGCGGAACAGCGCCGTGTTGCCGCGGTAGTTTTGCGTCCCCAGCAGCTGGTTGTCGGGACCGATCCAGGTCGGTGTCGCGTGGCGGCGGCTGTAGGGCTCGTCCTCGAACCAGGGCTGCCAGCGGCCCTGCTCGTCGCGCCGATGGAACTCGCTCTTGCCGGCGCGAATCGTCTCGACGGCGTAGGGCTCGCCGCGCCAGTCCAGCACCCAGCGCGCCACGTAGTCGGGGATGCCCTGGTTGAGGTTCCTGGTCGTGCCGTTGCGCGTGTCCAGCCGGGCGATCTGCAGGCCCATGGCTTCGGGGTCGGTCGTCCAGCGGCGGCGCGCGACGATGACTTCGTGGCCGCTGCCGGGCGGCACGGCCATCAGCGTCCAGTTCTTCTCCAGCCGGCGGTCGATCACGTTCGTGCCGGTGGTCCCACCGACCGAGTCGGCGCTGTGGATGAGCTGGCGCAGGCCGCTGCCGTCGCGGTCCACGGCCCACAGGCCTTCGGCCGTGACCTGGGTGGTGCCGTCGGGCGAGTTGGAGATCTCGAACACCAGCCGGTCTTCGTTGACCCAGTGATGCTCGGCGATGTCGGCATTGCTGAAGCCGGCGACGGACTTGGCGGTGTCCATCGTCTGCAGGTCGAGGACGGCCAGCATCATGCGGTCGTTGCGCCCGGCGGTCTGGATGGCCAGGTAGCGCCCGCTCGGGCTCAGCTTGGGCTCACGCAGCTGCGGGCGCTTGAAGAAGGCGGTGATGGGCGGCGGTTCGGCCGCGGTGGCCGTCGTGCCGAGCATGCAGGCCAGCGCCGTGGTCAACGTCGCCAGTACCGCGCACCAACTTGTCCTCATGGGACCTCCCTGTGGTTTGGAGCGGCGGATTGTGGGCCTCTATCATGGCCGGTTCGCTTGTGAAAACTTCCATGTCGTCCCCTGAGTCGAAATTCATCCGCGTGCGCGGCGCGCGCACCCACAACCTGAAGAACATCGACGTCGACCTGCCGCGCCATGCGCTGGTCGTCATCACGGGGCTGTCGGGCTCGGGCAAGTCGTCGCTGGCCTTCGACACGCTGTACGCCGAGGGGCAGCGGCGTTATGTGGAGAGCCTGTCCAGCTACGCGCGGCAGTTCCTGCAGCTGATGGACAAGCCCGACGTGGACATCATCGAGGGCCTGTCGCCGGCCATCTCCATCGAGCAGAAGGCGACGTCGCACAACCCGCGCTCGACCGTCGGCACCGTCACCGAGATCCACGACTACCTGCGCCTGCTCTACGCCCGCGCCGGCACGCCGTTCTGCCCCGACCACCACCTGCCGCTGGAAGCGCAGTCCGTCAGCCAGATGGTGGACGCCGTGCTGGCGATGCCGGACGAGTCCAAGCTGATGCTGCTGGCGCCGGTCGTGCGCGACCGCAAGGGCGAGTTCGCCGAGCTGTTCCAGGAGCTGCAGGCCCAGGGCTATGTGCGCTTCCGCGTCGACGGTGCGACGGCGGAGGCGCCCGATATTCCGGCGCTGAAGAAGGCCGAGAAGCACGACATCGACGTCGTCATCGACCGCGTGAAGCTGCGCGCCGATGCCCCCGACCAGCTGCGCCAGCGCCTGGCCGAGAGCTTCGAGGCCGCACTGCGCCTGGCCGATGGCCGCGCGCTGGTGATGGACATGGATTCGAACGACACCACGTTGTTCTCCAGCAAGTTCGCCTGCCCGATCTGTTCCTACTCGCTGCCGGAGCTGGAGCCACGGCTGTTCTCGTTCAACTCGCCGGTGGGCGCCTGCCCGAGCTGCGAAGGCCTGGGCCAGGTCACCGTGTTCGACCCCGAGCGCGTCGTCGCCTTCCCGACGCTTTCCTTGGCCAGCGGTGCCGTGAAGGGCTGGGACCGCCGCAACCCCTACACCTTCTCGCTGCTGGAATCGGTCGCGGCCCATTACAAGTTCGACGTCGAGACGCCGTGGGAGAACCTCTCGCCCGAGGCCCAGCAGGTGCTGCTGCGCGGCTCGGGCGACGAAGACATCTCCTTCGTCTACCAGGCCGAGACGGCCGCCGGCAAGAAGCGTTCAGTGAAGCGCCAGCACCCTTTCGAAGGCATCCTGCCCAACCTGCAGCGCCGCTTCAAGGAGACCGACTCGGCCGCCGTGCGCGAGGACCTGGCGCGCTACATGGCCGCCAAGCCCTGCCCGGCCTGCGAGGGCTCGCGGCTGCGCCAGGAGGCCCGCCACGTCGTGCTGCAGCCGGCCGATGCGCCGGCCGGCTTCAAGGGTCGGCCCATCTACGAGGTCGAGCATTCGACGCTGCGCGAATGCCTGGACTATTTCGAAGGCCTCAGGCTCAAGGGCAACAAGGCCGAGATCGGCGACAAGGTCATCCGCGAGATCGCCTCCAGGCTGCGCTTCCTGAACGACGTCGGGCTCAACTACCTGAGCCTGGACCGCAGCGCCGACACGCTGTCGGGCGGCGAGGCGCAGCGCATCCGCCTGGCGTCGCAGATCGGCTCGGGTCTGACCGGCGTCATGTATGTGCTGGACGAACCCAGCATCGGCCTGCACCAGCGCGACAACGACCGCCTCATCGCGACGCTGCGGCGGCTGCGCGACCTGGGCAACTCGGTGCTGGTCGTCGAGCATGACGAGGACGCCATCCGCGCGGCCGACTGGGTGCTGGACCTCGGGCCCGGCGCAGGCGTGCATGGCGGCCGCGTGATGGCCCAGGGCACGCCCGACCAGGTGGCCGCCGACCCCAACTCGCCGACCGGCCGCTACCTCAGCGGCGCCGCGCGCATCGAGGTGCCCACCGAGCGCCACAAGCCGGCCGACGACCAGAAGCTGCGCATCGTCAACGCGCGCGGCAACAACCTGAAGGGCGTCACCGTCGAGATCCCGGTCGGCGTGCTGACCTGCGTGACCGGCGTGTCCGGCTCGGGCAAGAGCACGCTCGTCAATGACACCCTCTACGCCGCCGTCGCCAAGAAGCTCTACCAGAGCCATGCCGACCCGGCGCCCTACGACGAGATCGAGGGCCTGGACGCATTCGACAAGGTCATCAACGTCGACCAGTCGCCCATCGGCCGCACGCCGCGCTCCAACCCGGCGACCTACACGGGCCTGTTCACGCCCATTCGCGAGCTGTTCGCCGAGATGAACACGGCGCGCGAGCGCGGCTACGGGCCGGGGCGCTTCAGCTTCAACGTCGCCGGTGGCCGCTGCGAGGCCTGCCAGGGCGACGGCGTGCTGAAGGTGGAAATGCACTTCCTGCCCGACGTCTACGTGCCCTGCGACGTCTGCAACGGCAAGCGCTACAACCGCGAGACGCTGGAGGTGCTCTACAAGGGCAAGAACATCACCGACGTGCTGAACATGACGGTGGAGGACGCCCACCAGCTCTTCAACGCGGTGCCGACGCTGGCGCGCAAGCTGCAGACGCTGCTGGACGTGGGCCTGGGCTATGTGAAGCTGGGCCAGAGCGCGACGACGCTGTCGGGCGGCGAGGCGCAGCGCGTGAAGCTGGCGCTCGAACTCTCAAAGCGCGACACCGGCCGCACCCTCTACATCCTCGACGAGCCGACGACCGGCCTGCACTTCGCCGACATCGCGCTGCTGCTGAAGGTGCTGCACCAGCTGCGCGACGCGGGCAACACCATCGTCGTCATCGAGCACAACCTGGACGTCATCAAGACGGCCGACTGGCTCGTCGACATGGGCCCGGAGGGCGGTGCCGGCGGCGGCACGCTGCTGGTGGCCGGCACGCCGGAGGACGTGGCGGCCTGTGAGGCCAGCCACACGGGGCGCTATCTCGCGCCGCTGCTCAGAAAGCGCTGATCAACGGCGCTGCTGGCGGGCTCGCAAGCCGACCACCGCCAGGCCGGCGACGATCAGGGCCCAGTTGCCCGGTTCTGGCACGGCCGGCGGGACGCCGGGCAGGCCGGGGGATTCGGCCGTGCGCACCGTGCCCGGCGGCAGGAAGGGCATGCCCAGGTTCACGAGGCCGGGCAGCTTGCCGCCGCCGCTCGGGATCGAATCGGGCGCCGAACCGCCGCCCAGGCCTGCGAAGCTGCCGCCTTGTGCCGAACTGCCTGCATCACCGAGGGTCGGTACGCCGGAGCGGCTGGCGAAACTGTCGGGCTGCGTGGCCGCCATCGGGCCCGCCGCCGGGGCTTCGAACTCCAGCGGCTCGGTCATCGCCGGTTCGCCTTCACGCATGGCCGACGCCGTGTTGGCGACGCCGGATGGCGCCGCCGCCGGCCGGGGTTCGAGGCGCCGGATGCGGCTGACGTTGCGGCAGACGGTCGGCACCAGGATGCATTGGCCGTCCTCGCAATAGACGAGGCCGCGCTCCTGCGTCTTGGCGGTCCATCGGGTGCGCGTGACGGTCTTGCAGACGGCACCGGGGCCGAAGTGCATGTCGCGGATCTCCGGCGCGTATTCGGCCTTGCCGGCGCTGCTGATGCCGTCGCGCTCGATGAGGGCGATGTCGTCGTAGCTGCGCGCCTTCATGCGCGCCTTGAGCTTGTCCCGCGTGGCGGCGGGGATGTCCTGGTAGCGGTCAACGGCGGCCACCACGTCGCCCATGAAGGGATTCACGCCCGGGCGGTCCCAGCTGCATTCGGGCAGCGTGGAGCCGGCGGAAACGGCGAGAGCGAGGGTGGCGATCAACGACATCGGGAGGCCCAGAAAAGGGTCGCGCCCGAACCAGGGCGCATGTCCCAAATGTTAGGGATGGACAGGGTTTCCACGCACTGGCGCCCCTCTAAGAAGGGGGTGTCGATCCGGTGCGAAATATCACGCAAATCCGGGGAAGCGGAGGCAGCCGCGGCCCGGCGGCGTGCCGGGGCATTGCTGCTATCGTGCCGACCGCTGTAGCTGCCCCCCTCTCCTGCCATGCCCGACCGCGCCGCGCCGCTGGTGCTCTACGTCGAAGACGACCGCATCCATCTGATTCTGATGGAGGAGGTCTTCCGCATGCTGCCGGGCTGGGAGCTGCGCTGCGCCGAGACGGGTGCCGAGGCGCTCGAAGTATTGGGCGGCTGCACGCCCGACCTGCTGCTCGTCGACATGAACCTGCCCGACATGACGGGGCTGGAACTGCGTGCACGCGTGGTCGCGGATGCCGGCTTGTCCGCGGGGCTGAAGGACGCCCGCTGGGTGGCGCTGTCGGCCGACAACCCGGCCGACGTCGTGCATGCCGCGCGCGAGGCGGGCTTCAGCGACTACTGGCTCAAGCCCATCGACGTGCCGCAGCTGCAGGCCAGCCTGCGAGCGCTGCTGACTTAGCGGGCCTCGACCACGTAGTCACCGCGCGGCAGCCCGCGGAAGGTGACCTCGACGCCCAGCTTGGCAAGGCAGCCCGCGAGGGGAGCGTCGGGCGGCACCGCCCAGCGCGGTTCGATGACGATGCGCTTGCCGTTGACCTTGCGGTTGGCCGACACCAGCACATGACCCGGTTCGAGGAATTCCCAGACCTCGACCTTCAGTGCGCCGTCGTCGGCCCAGCGCCGGCGTGTGTAGTAGCGCTGACCGCCCTCGGGCCAGGCTGGCATGCCGGTGCCGGCGGGGTCATCTGCTTTGCCGCATTCGACGATCAACGTCTGCACATCGGGGTCGTGCAATTTGTCCTTCCAGTCGCGGCTGCGCGGCGGCATCGCGACCCAGGCAATGACCGCCAGGAAGACGGCGAAGCACAGCAGCGTGAGGCGCTTCCCTCGCGAGGTCGAGCCGGTGGTGTCGATCATGGCGATGGCACAAAAAAGCCCGGCATTGCCGGGCTTGCGTTGACGAGGCCGCGGCTGGCGCGGCGTCGCTTCACTTCAGGTGGCTGTTGATCAGCTTGGTCATCTCGAACATGTCGGCCTTGGCCTTGCCGAAGATTTCCTTCAGCTTGGCGTCGGCGTTGATGACGCGCTTCTGCAGCTCGTCCTGCAGCTTGTTCTTCTTGATGTATTCCCAGACCTTCTTGGTCACGTCGGTGCGCGGCAGCGGGGCCGAGCCGACGATGGCCGCGAGCGCGGCGCTGGGGGTCAGGGCCTTCATGAAGGCGGCGTTCGGCGTGCGCTTCTTGGCGGGGGCTGCGGCCTTCTTGGCCGGAGCTGCCTTCTTCGCGGGAGCGGCGGCCTTCTTGGCCGGGGCCGCAGCCTTCTTGGCGGGGGCTGCCGCCTTCTTGGCCGGAGCCGCCTTCTTCGCCGGTGCCGCCGCCTTCTTTGCGGGCGCGGCCTTCTTCGCAGTTGCCATGTCGATTCACTCCATCAAAAGTTGTTGATGTGCCGGGTCCGGGTGAAGGCCGCGTAAGCCTTCAATACTCTCTAGCACCCTGCGGCGGCGATGGTACTGCGCTTCCCAGGGGGAAGAGAAGGCTTTCATAGAGGGGATGACCCGCAGTGGCCCATGAAATCGAGGCTTTCGGCCCTCGCATGTCGCGAGGCCGCATCAGTCCTGGGTTCTGAGGCCGTTCGAGTCAGCCGATGTCGTCGGCTTCGGGCGCGCGCTTGGAGCCGCTGAACATCGCGCCGACGAGGTTCTCGCGGTGCCGCCAGCTCGTGAAAACGACGCCGCCGAGATGGCCGGCGACGAGGGCGGCGATGCCCCACGCGAGCCAGGCGTGCAGGTCCGACAGCCACTCGTAGCCCCACAGCCAGTCGGTCGTGTAGAGCCAGCCGGTCAGCGCGAGTGCTGCGGCCGTGGCCCACAGCGCGAGCGCCATCCAACCGCCTAAAGGGTTATGGCCGATGTAGCGCCGCTCGCGGCCGGCGCGCAGGTCGCGGGCGTAGGCCAGCACGGCGCGCGGGCCGCGCACGAACTGCGCGAGGCGTGCGTGGCCGCGGCCGGCGAAGCCCCAGGCCAGCCGCAGCACGACGGCCGCACCGGCCACGTAGCCGGCCGTGTGGTGCCAGTCGTCGAAGTGGCTGGGCGGCCAGTGGCCCGTGATCCAGCAGGTGGCCACAGCCGCGGCCAGCGTCCAGTGCAGCCCGCGCACCAGCGCGTCCCAGACGCGGATGCGCATCGCGGCTTACTTCTTGTCGGCGGCGGGCTGCTCGCCCTCGGGGTAGACGCGCTCGAAGGTCTTGGGGTTGAAGAAGGCCTCGGCCTTCTTGCCCGCGGCATCGAAGCCATAGACCTCGTAGCACTCCTTGTAGTTCTGGACCTTGCGGACCTTCCAGCCTTCGCCCTCGAGCTTCTTCTGCAGTTCCATCTGCGGCTTCTTCTCTTCCTTGGGCACGGCGGGGCAGGAGACGTTGCCGTGCGCGAAGGCGGTGGAGGCGGTGAGGGCGAGGACGACGGAGGCGATCAGTTTCATGGTGAGTCCTTCAACGGGAGTTGCCGGGCCAGAGCAGCGCCGGGCCGGCGTCGGCGAGTGTCTTGCAGCCGGAGAGCGCCATCGCGATCTCCAGTTCGTCGCGCAGCAGGCGCAGCGCGTGGGCGACGCCGAGGGCGCCGCTGGCCGCGAGGGCATGCACATAGGGGCGGCCCAGCAGCACGGCGTTGGCGCCGAGGGCCATGGCCTTGAGCACGTCGGTGCCGCGACGGATGCCGCCGTCGACGAGCAGCGGCACGTCGACGGCCGCGCGGATGGCGGGCAGCAGCTCGGCGCTGGCGGGCACGGTGTCGAGCGTGCGGCCGCCATGGTTGGAGACGATGAGACCGGCCGCACCACGCGCCACCGCTTCGCGGGCATCGTCGGCGTGGGTCACGCCCTTCAGCAGCAGCGGCAGCGGGCTCTCGGCGCGCAGCCAGTCGACCTCGCGCCAGGTGGCCGCGCGCGGCATCAGGCCGTCGAACAGCGTGCTCTGGCCGGGCTGCAGGTTCAGCGGCTTCTTGAGGCCGCCGAGGTTGACGGCGCGGATGTCGTCCGGCAGCTTGAATCCGGCACGGCGCTCGCGGTCACGGGCGCCGTGCACGGGCGCGTCGACGGTCAGCACCAGGGCCTGGTAGCCGGCGGCCTCGACGCGGCGCAGCAGCGTGCGCATGAAGTCGCGGTCATCGCGCCAGTAGAGCTGGAACCACAACGGGCCGGACGTCGGGTCGGCCAGCATCGGCGCGGCGACGTCTTCCATCATCACGCTGGCCTGGGCGCTGAGCACGAGGCCGGCGCCCTGGGCCGCGGCGGCATGGGCGATGGCCAGTTCGCCGTCGGCATGGAAGAGGCGCTGGTAGGCGATGGGCGCGAGCAGCACCGGGTGCTGCAGTTCGCGGCCCAGCAGCGCCACGCGCGTGTGGCCGCCGGCCAGGTCGCGCAGCACGCGCGGCTGCAGCTTGATCGCGTCCCAGGCGGCGCGGTTGGCGCGCAGCGTCAGTTCGTCGGCGGCGCCGCCGTTCAGGTAGGCCCAGGCGTTGGCGTCGACGCGGGTCTGGGCGGGGGCTTCGAAGTCGGCCAGGTTGGCGAGGCCGTCCGGCAGCGATTCAATGCGCGGCGCGGTCATGGCTGAATTACGGGCCGAGCGCTGGGCCGCTCCCGAGCCGGCCCGCCTTGGCGATGTGCTCGTGGCTCAATGCCGCGAGCATCGCCGTCCCCGCGGGGGACCGGCCAAGGTACGCCTTGGACGAGGGGCCTCATGTGTCTGCCCACATCCTGAGAAGGTTGTGATACGTGCCGGTGAGCTGCACCAGCTCGTCCGTCTCGCCGAGTTCGCCGCGCAGCTTCATCAGGCTCATGTCCATTTCGTAGAGCAGGCGGCGCTGCTCGTCGGCGCGCACCATGCTCTCGATCCAGAAGAAGCTGGCCAGCCGCGCCCCGCGCGTGACGGGCTCGACGCGGTGCACGCTGGTGCCGGGGTAGACGACCATGTCGCCGGCCGCCAGCTTGACGCGCTGTTCGCCGAAGGTCGTGTCGATGACCAGCTCGCCGCCGTCGTAGTCGGCCGGGTCGCTGAAGAACAGCGTGCAGGAGATGTCGGTGCGCACGCGCTGAACGCCGCCGGGGAGATAGCGCACGGCCTGGTCCACATGCGATCCGTAGGCGTTGTTCGCACCCGCATAGCGGTTGAACAGCGGCGGCAGTACGCGCTTCGGCAGCGTGGCGGAGAAGAAGACCGGGTGCTTGTCCAGCGCCTGCAGCACCAGCGCCTGCAGCTCGCGGTGCTGTTCGCGATCACTGTCCGTGAGGGGCTGCAGCTGCTGGTTGTTCTTGACCTGGGCGGCCTGGCGGCCGGCCGTCGTGCGGCCATCGGCCCACGGCGCCGTGGCCAGCAGTTCGCGCGCCCGCGCCACGCCGGCGGCATCGAGGATCTGGGGGATCTTCAGCAGCATGGCGTGGCGCGGGTGTCGGTCAGCGGGTCAGAACTTGTAGGTGCCGGTCAGCGCGACGATGCGGCCCTTGCCCGGCACATAGTGGCCGGTGTAGAGCGAGTCGGCGTAGCGCTTGTTGGCGACATTGTCGACGTTGAGGCGGAACAGCAGCGCGTCCTCGACGACCGTGTACTCGGCCATCAGGTTGGCGACGACGAACTTGGGCGCGTAGATGCCGGGGTTGCGGTTGGGCTGCTGGCTGCTGCGCGCGTTCAGCCCGCCACCCACGCGCCACTGCGGCGTGATCTTGTAGGTCGTCCAGAGGCTGCCGGAGTACTTGGGCGTCAGCGACGGGCGGTCGCCCTGCAGTTCGCCGCTGGTGGCGGACGAAATGTCGATGTTGGCCACCGGCATCCACGTGAAGCTGCCGAAGACTTCCCATTCCGGCGTGATGCGGCCGGTGATGTCCATGTCGATGCCCGCGGCGTGGCGCTTGCCGGACAGCGTGACGACGTTGGTGTTCAGCGGGTCGGTGTTGCGCTCGTGCAGCTTGGTGGCGCGGAAGATGCCGAAGCGGGTCGTCAGCTTGCCGTCGGCCGAGTCGATCTGGCCGCCGAGCTCCAGGTTGATGGACTTCTCGGGCGGGATGCCCTGGTTGGCGGCGCTCAGCGAATAGGTGTCGCCGGAGGTGTTGAACGCGGTGGCGGCCAGGAAGTGGAAGGACAGCCGCTCGTTCGGCTGGAACAGCACGGCGGCGCGCTTGCTCCACTCCGAGATCTTCATCTGGTAGGGCGCCACCGTGAGGGGCGTGGCCGCGTTGGTGGGCGCCGTGTATTGGTTGTAGTCGCCGTTGAGCTTGTCGTAGCGCAGGCCGGCCACGACCTTCCACATCGGGGCTATCTGGATCATGTCCTGCAGGTAGGCGCCGTAGCCCTTGGAGACGTAGTCGTTGTTGGGGCGGAAGGTGCGCAGGCCTTCGTCGACGGAGGCACCGTCGTCGGGGCGGCCCACCGTCGTGTTGGGCTTGGCCGGCACGATGCCGCCCTGGGCGGCCAGGATGTCGGTGTAGACCTGCTTCTTCTCCTGCGCGAAGTCCACGCCGGTCAGCACATGGTGGGCCATGCCGGCGGCCTTGAACTTGGCGCTCAGGTCGCTCTGCACGGTGACGGTCTGCATGTCCTGCACCTTGAGCTGCTTGCCGCGTGTCAGCACGGTGTCGGGGCCGAAGGTCTGCAGCGACACCGGGACGCCGCCGGGCTGCAGCGCCGCGGCCGCGAAGCGCACCGTGCCGGCCCGCTGGTCGCGGGTGTAGTCGGCGTAGCGGGCCTTGGTGACCAGTTCCACGTCGGGGCTGAAGCGGTGCGTGTGCTGGCCCATCACGTAGTGGGCCGAGCCCTTGTTGCGGTCGCTGGCCAGGCCGTAGTAGGCCGTCGGGTCCAGCGGCAGCAGCTCGGTGGTGACGGCGGCGGTCGCGGTCGGGCGGATCCACGGCATGCCGTAGTTCATGCCGTTCTCGTTGTTCAGCGCGTACAGCGTGACGGCGAACTCGTCGACCTCGCCGATGCCGGTGCGCACCGAGCCGGCGATGCCGGCCTTGTTCAGCGCCGTGCCGGCGCCGTCGTTGTCGGCGCGCGTGACCATGGTGCCGATGCGCCAGGCCGTCGTCTCGCCGCTGCGCTTGTTGAAGTCGCCGACGACGCGGAACAGGCCGTGGCTGCCGCCGGTCACGTCGATCTGGTTCTGGTCGGCCAGCAGCGCCTGCTTGGTGACCTGGTTGACGGCGCCGCCGCTGGAGCCGCGGCCGAACATCAGCGCGCCGGAACCACGCAGCAGCTCGACCTTGTCGAGGAAGAAGGTGTCGCGGTCATAGAAGGCCGGGTCGCGCATGCCGTCGATGAAGATGTCGCCGGTGCTCTGCAGCGAGATGCCGTGGATGCGGATGTCCTCCTCGCCGCCCTCGGCCGCCATGAAGGTGATGCCGGCGGTGTTCTTCAGCACTTCCTTGACATTGTCGAGGTTGCGGTCGTCGATGAGCTTCTCGGTGACGACGGTCAGCGACTGGGGGATGTCGCGGATGTCCTGCTTGCCCTTGCCGATGCGGGTCTCGGTGGCCTGGTAGGCGTCCTTGCCCTGCGGCTCCTTGGCGGCCTTCACGCGCACCGTGGGCAGTGCGGTTTCCTCGGCCTTGGGCGCGGAGGCGGGGGCGGCGGGTGCCTGGGCCAGTGCGGCCGACGAGGCCAGGCCGAAACCGGCGGCGAGCGCGCCGAGAGGCAACAGGTTCAGTGCCGGACGTTGGCGGCGCGAAGACTTGCGGGACATGGGAACTCCTCTGTGGGGGGATGGGCGGCGCACGGCGCTGCCCTGCGGCCTGGCGATGGCTTGGCCGTCTTGTTGCGGAAAAAGGAAACTGCGGCGGGCGCGGCGCTCAGTTGCGCTCGGGTTCGCTGACGAAGCCGACGCGGGTCAGGCCCGCCTTGCTCGCATCGGCCAGCGTCTCGGCGACAGCGCGATAGGCCACGTTCTGGTCGGCACGCAGATGCACTTCGGGCTGCTGGGGCTTGAGCCCCTCGGCCTTGAAGCGCTCGACGGCCTCGGCGCGCGTCACCGGCTCGCCGTTCCAGAAGCGCTGGCCGGTCGCGTCGATGCCGAACTCGATCTTGTCGGGCTTGAGCTCATTGACCTGTGAGCTGACCTTGGGCAGGTCCAGCTTGACGGCGTTGGTCAGCAGCGGCGCGGTGACGATGAAGATCACCAGCAGCACCAGCATCACGTCGATGAGCGGCACCATGTTGATCTCGGCCATCGGCGCGCTGGCGCGTTTGCTGTCGAAGGAGGCGAAGGCCATGGTTGGTCCTCAGTTCGCTGCCGACTTCAGCGGGCGCACGTTGTTGGCCGCGCCGGCGCCGGGCGCTTCGCCCAGCGTCAGGAAGCTGTGCAGCTCGTAGGCGAAGGCGTCCAGCCGGGCCGACAGCACGCGGTTGCCGCGCGTGAAGGCGTTGTAGGCGATGACGGCCGGGATGGCGACGGCCAGGCCGATGCCGGTCATGATGAGCGCCTCGCCGACCGGGCCGGCAACCTTGTCCAGCGTGCCCGCGCCGCTCATGCCGATGGCCAGCAGCGCGTGGTAGACGCCCCAGACCGTGCCGAACAGGCCGACGAAGGGCGCCGTCGCGCCGACGGTGGCCAGCGTCGTCAGGCCCGATTCGAGGCGCGTCGTCTCTTCGTCGAGCACCTTCTTGATGGTGCGCGTGATGAAGTCGTTGGCGGTGCCGGCCTCGCTCAGCTTGGCCGCGCCGTAGCGGGCGTGGTGGGCCTGGGCGTGCAGCGAGTGCGCCGTCAGGTGCGAGAACGGGTCGTGCGCGCCGTGGGTGTTCAGCTCGGCCTGCACGGCGTCGAGCGAGCGGGCATTCCAGAAGAAGTCCAGGAAGGCCGCGGCGCGCTTGTTGCGCAGGAACTGCGACACGCCCTTGGCGGCGATCAGGCCCCACGACGCGACCGACATGACGATGAGCACGCCGAGCAGGAACTTGCCGACCGCGTCGGACTGGGCGATGAAGTGGCCGAAGCCGGGAGCGGCGGCCGGCGCGGCGGCGATGACGGAGGCGTCCATGGGGGTCTTCAGTTAGCGGTCAGAGGTCGTAGGCCAGCGGGGCCAGGGTTTGCCATTCGACGGGCTTGCCGTCTTCCATCTGCGGGGCGAAGCGGGCGCTGCGCATGTCCTGCAGCGCCTGCTGGTCCAGGCGTTCGAAGCCCGAGGACTTCTGCACCCAGGCGTCCTTCAGGCGCCCGTTCACGTCCACGGTGATGCGCAGCACGACGGTGCCCTGCTCCCTGGCGCGCTTGGACATCAGCGGGAAGTTCAGCACCGGCTCCTTGATGTAGCGCACGGCGCTGGGCGGCACCTGCTTGATGACCTGGGCCATCGGCGTGGGTGCGGGGGCGGGCGGAGCCGGCGGCGCGGGCGCCACGTTGACAGGCTGGGGCGGTGCCGGCGTGGGCGGCGGGGTGACGAAGGCGGGCGGCGCGGGCGTGGGTGTCGGCGCGGCGGCAATGATGGGCGCCGGTGCGGGTGCGAGCTGCTTGGGGCGCGGCGCGGGCGGCGGTGGCGGCGCAGGCTTGGGCGGTTCGGCCGGGGCGATCATGTCCACCATCATCACCGGCGCGACTTCGCGCACGGCGTCGCGCACGACGTCGATCTGCAGCAGCGCCCAGCCGCCCACGAGGTGGGCCGCGACGACGCCGCCGATCAGCGCGCGGCGACCCTGCGGGCCCAGGTCATCGCCGCGCGCCGGCGGCAGCAGCGGCGCGAGCGGTGCCGCGGCCGCCGTGGTGTTGGCCGGCGGCCTGGGCGGGTCGACGAGGACGGAGGAAGCGGAGGTCACGCCGGACGGAAGGCAAAGAAAGGGTTGTTGGCGGCCGAACAGGTGGAAACCCGATCCGACGCGAAGTCCGCATACTATCACTAATGCGAATCATTCCTATTTGCGGTTTCGTTTCATCGGCGCCACGCTTGTATGCTCGCCAGCCATGATGAAGATCCTCGTCCGTTGGCTGCTGCTCGCCGGCGCCTTGCTGCTGGTGGCCCACCTCTATCCCGGCGTCGTGGTGAAGAGCTTCACCGCGGCGCTGGTGGCGGCTCTCGTGCTGGGCCTGCTGAACACGCTGCTGCGGCCCATCCTCGTGCTGCTGACGCTGCCGGTGACGGTGCTGACCCTCGGCCTCTTCCTGTTCATCATCAACGCGCTGCTGTTCTGGGCCGCCGCCTCGCTGCTGGACGGCCTGGCGGTGACGGGCTTCGGCGCAGCGCTGATCGGATCGCTGATCTACAGCCTTTGCGGCATGGCCATTGACGTCGTCGTCGAGCGGCTCTTCCCTAGCGACTGACCATCTCCACGCCGGCCGCGGCCAGCGCGGCCAGTTCCTCGCGGGCATCGCCGGCGCGGGCGCGCAGCGCCATCGAATGCAGCACGGCCGAGGCGAGCTGGGCGCGCATCGCGGCATCGGTCCGCGCGGGCAACTCGCCGTCCTCCACGGCCTGCCTGAATCGCGCCTCGAAGGCGGCCGTGAAGCCGCGCAGCGCATCGCCCAGCGCCGCGCGGATGGCTTCGTCGCGAGGTGCTTCGGTGGCCGCCGTGCCGATCAGCAGGCAGCCGCGCGCCGGCGCGTCCGACGGGCAATAGAGCTGCAGCGCCAGCTCGTAGACGCGCATCAGGCCGTCGCGCAGCGAGCGCCCTTCCAGCGCCGCGGCGATGCCGGCGTTGGAGTTGTCGACATAGAGCTTGAGCGCCTGCAGATACAGCGCGTGCTTGTCGCCGAAGGCGCCGTACAGGCTGGGCCGGTTCAGGCCGGTGGCGGCGCCGAGGTCGTCCAGCGACGTCGCCGCATAGCCGCGCTGCCAGAAGGTCAGCGTCGCCTGCGCCAGCGTGGCCTCGGTGTCGAAGCTGCGCGGCCGGCCACGCGGGCGCGGCGCGGGTTGTTCTTCCCGGCCTTCAGATTTTTGTACCACGGCGCATGAAATTCATTGACGACGATGAATTCTATTCAATACAGTACAAAAACAACGACGGAGATCCCGATGGAACTGTTCTTCTCCCCGATGGCCTGCTCGCTGGCCAGCCGCATCGTCTGCTACGAGGCCGGCGCTGCCGAAGTGCAGTTCACGCAGGTCGACAAGGCCAAGCGCACCGGTGACGGCCACGACTACTGGCAGGTCAACCCCATGGGCCAGGTGCCCGCGCTGCGCACGCCCGCCGGCTGGCTGCTGACCGAGAACGCGGCGGTGCTGCAGTTCCTGGCCGAGTCCTTCCCCGAAGCCGGCCTGCTGCCGGCCGACGCCGAGGCGCGCGCCCGCGTGCGCCAGTGGCTGGGCTTCATCGGCACAGAACTGCACAAGGCCGTCTTCGTGCCGCTGCTGGACCCCAAGGCCCCCGCCGACGTGAAGGCCTATGCCTTGGCCAAGGCGCCGTTGCGCCTGGCCGTGCTGGAGGCTCATCTGCAGCAGCACGAGCACCTCGAAGGCAGCTACGGCATCGCCGACATCTACCTGGCCGTGGTGCTGAACTGGGCGCCCCATGCCGGTGTGGACCTGTCGCCCTGGCCGGCCGTGAAGGCCTTCCACCGGCGCATCGGCCAGCGCGAGGCGGTGGCGCGTGCGGTGCGCGAGGAATACGCGCTGTACCAGGAGGAGTTGCGCGCGGCGGCCTGATTCGGCCCGCCTGGCTTCAGTCCGGCAGCCGCGCGTCCGGAGGGATGTAGCGGCCCGGGAACATCTCGCCCATCAGGGCCTGGCGCTCGTAGGTCAGCGCACGCAGCCGGGCCTCGATGACCGAGGCCTCGACCTGGTCGGCATCGGGGCGGCGCGACTGGCGCAGGCCCGAGCTCATGCGGTCGATCGCGCCGTTCAGGTCTCCGGCCGCGGCATACACCTCGGCCTGCGCACGCACGGCCCGCAGCGGCTCGCCCAGCTTCTGCCAGATCAGCGACAGCTGGGCCCAGGCCAATGAGTCCTTGGGCTCCAGGCTGACGCGGGTCTGCAGCGCGTCGGCCGCCTCGCGCAGCATGGGCGAGTCCGGGCCGGCCACGAGCGCCAGCCCCACGCGATGCATCAGCATGGGCCGGGACTTTTCGCCCTTCAGCGTGTCCAGCGCGGCGATGCCTTCCATCGGCCGGCCGCGCGCCTGCGCCAGTTCGGCGCGCAGATAGGTCAGCTGCCGGCTGGCCGCGGCGGCCTCGGCCGGGCTGGGGTTGACGATCTGCAGCGTCACCTCGGCGCTGCGCAGCGTGGCTTCGGCGCGGTCGAAGTTGCGCAGCTTGATGGAGGCCAGCGCCGCGGCATAGCGCGCGCCGAGCTGCTCGTAGCCGCCGCTCTCGCGGATGTTGCGGGCGCCGGCGTCGTAGTTCTCCAGCACCTTCCAGGCGTCCACGCGCGGGTCCATCAGCACGCGGGCACGGGCGGCCATCAGCGCGTGTTCGGCCAGGCCGCGGGGGCGCGAGAAGGGTTCCAGCGCGAGACGCGTGCGCGCGTCGCCGATGCGCTCGCTGGTCAGCGGATGCGAGCGCAGATAGGGGAAGGCGCCGTTGTCCATCAGGTGGTAGGCCTGCTCCATGCGCTCGAACATGCTGACCATGCCGCTGCCCGCGAAGCCGGCCTCCGTCAGCACGTTGAAGCCCACGCGGTCTGCCTCGCGCTCCATGTCGCGCGAGAAGTTCAGCGACAGCTGCGTGGCCGCCGCCTGGCCGCCGACGATGCCGGCGTTGGCCAGGTCCACGTTGCCGCGCGTGGCGGCCAGGATGCCCAGCAGCAGGCCGGCGATGGCGACCATGCTGTTCTTGGAGTCGCCGGCGATGCGGCGCGCGATGTGGCGCTGCGTCACGTGCGAGATCTCGTGCGCCAGCACCGAGGCCAGTTCGTCGCGCGACACCGTCATCGCGATCAGCCCCAGGTGGGTGCCGATATAGCCGCCGGGCATCGCGAAGGCGTTGACGCTCTTGTCCTCGACGAGGAAGCTCTCCCAGGCGAATCGCGTCTGGATGTCCTCGCCGATATGGCCCAGCTTGCGCGACGCCGCGATCAGCGCGTCGAAGATGCCGGCCATGTATTCCGTCAGCAGCGGGTCCTGCACGATGGCGGGGTCGAGGCGGACCTGGCGCATGAAGCGCTCGCCCATCTGCCGCTCCGCGCCGACATCGAGGTCCTGCGATACCGAGTCGCCCAGCGCCGGCAGGTTGACCTGGGCATTCAGCGGCGCGCCGGGCAGCGCGAGCAGCGCGGCCGACAGCAGCGTGAGCAGGGGGCGGGTGGCGAACGTGGTCTTCATCGGCAGAGGCTCCAGCCGCGCGGCTGGGCGCCGGGCGGCTGCCTATGATGCCTGCAACTCGAATCCCGAATGTTTCGTCAAGATGAAGCGGCCGGGCGCACCGCTCGCAAAGGAATGGAACCGAGATGACCTCCCCGCTGACCCATTTCGACGCCCAGGGCCAGGCCCACATGGTGGACGTGTCCGCCAAGGCCGAGACCCACCGCGTGGCCGTCGCGGCCGGCGAGATCCGCATGCAGCCCGAGACCTTCGCGCTGATCGCCAGCGGCACGGCGAAGAAGGGCGACGTGCTGGGCGTGGCGCGCATCGCGGCCATCCAGGGCGCCAAGCGCTGCAGCGACCTCGTGCCGCTGTGCCATCCGCTGCCGATCACGCGCGTCAAGGTCGAGTTCGAGCTCGACGAGGCCGGCAGCCGCGTGCTGTGCCGCGCGCAGGTCGAGACGCTGGGCCGCACCGGAGTCGAGATGGAAGCCCTGTGCGCCGTGCAGGTCGGCCTGCTGACGATTTATGACATGTGCAAGGCGGCGGACCGCGGCATGGTCATCGACCGCGTGCGGGTGCTGGAGAAGCAGGGCGGCAAGTCGGGGGACTGGACCGCCGCAGCCTGATCACCTCAGGTTTCGCCACTCCACGACGCCCGACGCTGGCTGGCATTGCAGCATGGGGGCGGACGCCGGATCGCCGCAGTTCTCGAACCAGCCGTCGCCGACCGGGTTGCGGAACTCGCGCAGCCGGTCGGCGAGGTAGCGAGCGCCCTCGGCGTCGCCGGTGGCTTCCAGCGAGCGCGACCAGTGCATCAGCAGCCGCGCGTCGATGAGGCTGAAGCCGGTTCGCCGCGCCGCGGCCAGCGCCTCGGGCCCGGGCGGCAGGCTGGTGGCGGCGGCGTAGTCGGCCTGGTGACCGAAGAAGGGCGAGCGCTGGCCCGTGGCGATGCGCTGGTTCAGCGGCTGGGCATCTGCGCTGGGGGCGTAGATGACGACGATGCGCTGGTAGTCCCACACGGCGAACAGGCTGCCGGCGATGAGCAGCATGCCCAGCACCGCGGCGGGCGCGGGCGGCGCGGGCCGCACCGCGTCGTCCGCCGGCAGCGCCAGCCCCAGCGCAAAGCAGGCCGGCAGCAGGAAGTAGGCATACCAGAGCGGGTACTCCAGCAGGCTGTGCAGGGCGATGGCCAGCACGATCATCAACGCGGCCCGGCGCAGCGGGGCGTCCTCGCCATCGCGGGCGGCCCCCCTCCAGGCCTTGAGCAGCGCCCAGAGCAGCAGTGCGAGCACCGCGCCCGCCCACGGCAGGCCCAGCTCCACGGCCAGCTGCGACGCGATGTTGTGCGTGTGGTCGAAGAAGGCGATGGGCCGGGTCGGGAAGGGCGTCAGGCTCCACGCGAAGTTGAACTCGCCCCAGCCGACGCCCAGCCATGGGTTGGCCAGCGTCAGCGCCCAGGCGTCGCGCAGGATGGCCAGGCGCGACGGCGAGCCGGCGCCTTCCGCCAGCCGCGACGTGCCGCGGAAGGCATGGCCGCTCTCGGCCCAGTGCGCCATCAGCCACCAGCTGGCGGCCAGCATCAGCGTCGTCGCGAGCAGGCTCAGCCGGGCGCTGCGCGACAGCCGCTTGTCCACCAGGCCCCACACCACCAGCATGCCGATGCCGATGAAGCCGGTGCGCGAGGCGCTCAGCACGATGGTGAAGACGAAGGCGAACAGCAGCGGCGGCAGGGCCCAGCGCCAGCCGCGCTTCTCGGTGACGAAGACGGCCGCGATGGCCGCCCACATCATCAGGCTGGCCAGGTGGTTGGGCTGGCGCAGGTTGCCGACCGCGCTGCCGACCACGCCGGAGCGGGCGATGACATTGCCATCGGCCAGGCCGGGCGCGAAGACCTGCACCAGGCTGATGGCCACGCTGAGCAGGCCGGTCAGCAGCAGCCCCCAGCACAAGGCCTCGGCGGCGACGCGGCGGGCGGCGCGCGTGAGGCCCTGGGCCAGCAGCAGCACGGCCAGGCCGGCGCCGATGACGGCCGTGGCACCCAGGCCCAGCGACAGCGGCAGCCCGCGCCAGGCGACCGAGCTGAGCGGCGCGATGACGAGCAGCAGCATCGCCAGCGCCGCGGGGCTCTTCAGGCCGGCCAGCCAGTTGGGCGACGAGCGCGCCCACAGCAGCAGCGCCAAGCCCCAGCCGGCCAACGCCAGCAGTTGGTTATAGAGCGTCGCGGCGGGCGTCTGGTTGAAGGCCAGCAGCGGCGGCAACAGCGCGGCGACGACGATGCCGAGGGCGGCGGCTTCGGTGGGAGGGGAGGTCTGGGGCGACATGGGCGCGCATGATGGCATGCGTCTCGGGAGCGCCCGGCGTCAGAACCAGCCGTCGAGCCAGAACCTGGGGTTGTAGAGACCCGGTGACAAGGATGGACCTTGCAGAAGGTTGACCTCCGGGTGCGTGAGCTCTTGCGCCATGTTGGTCAAGAAGAGTGCCAGCGCACCACACATGGCCACGCTGACGGCGGTCATGGCCCAGCGCTGTTTGGTTTGGGTGATGTCTTGCGATGCGGGGGCACGCTGATTCAGTGGCGACGCCACCAGCAGTCCGACGCAAAGGGCTAGCCAACTTTGCGATAGCGGCATCACGAAATTGCCGGAAAACAAGCCGTCGATCAGCGCGGCGCAGATGCCGATGAAGCAACCGACCTCTATCTGTGCACAGGGGAGGGTCGGCATGACGCGCAACGCCAGCCAACGCGCGCGCAGCCAGTGAATGAGCAGGCCGAGGGTCACCGCTGTGAACGGAATGCCGAACTCAGCAGCAAGCTGAAGATAGATGTTGTGCGGGTGCGCCGCTTCGCCGTTCGGCGTGTGAGCGAAGTGCATCGGCCCCAGTCCGAGCCATGGATGCTCCTGGATGGCTTGCGACGCGATGCGCCAGAGGTAGAGCCGCGCCTCGATGCTCCCTCGTTCAGTCGGGTCACGGAACGCAGGTGCATTCGGGGCGTCGAACAGGGCCGGAAGAACCTGGAAGCCGATGGCGTACAGCAGCACGCCGAGGCCCGCATAGGTGATGAGGGCTTTCAGCAGTCGGGTTTCACGCAGGAGCAAGCACACGAGCACGGTTGCAACCGTCACGCCGACGATCGTGGCGCGGCCGAGGAAAAAGCAGAGCAGAAGGACATGCAGCACTGTGGTTGCAGCTGCCAGTCTGCGCCACAGCTGGGCAGCGCCCGACCACACGCTGTAGGCCGAAAGCAGTGGCAGGCTGAGCGTCTGCACATGGTTGAAAAAGCGGGGGTTCGCGTAGCCCGGGAAGGCATGCCAGACAGAAGAAACCTGCTCGAACAGCAGGCCATAAAGCAGCATGGTCGACGTCAGCAGCGCATACATGAACTGGCCGATCACGACCGATATGAGCGCGAGATTGCGGACGGCGGTGTCGCGCAGCGCTTCGATCAACACCACCAGGGTCAACAGCCAGGCACAGATCCAGACGGTCTCTCGCCACGCCACGATCGGTTTGGCTGACATCAGGCAGCTGGCCGCTGCCAAAGCAAGCAGCAGAGCCCACGGCCAGACGTTCATCGAACGCGTCGCGCGGATTGTTGGCAAGAGCAGCAGTGCAACCAAGAACACCGCGCCCTGACCGAGTCGGGCTACATCATGAACGTTCAGGCCGCCCCAGACAGCGGCAGGAACCAATGGAAGGCCCAGCAGCAGAGACAGCAGCAGGGTTGTCAAAACCCATCGACCAGAGCGCATGGTAGGGTGTCTGAAAATACGCGCACGTGGGGCGGCGTGCGCGAAAAATAGGAAAGGGGCCGAAGCCCCTTTTTTTCATATGCCCAGCAAGGATTAGGTGCCGGAGCTGGCGTTGTTCTTGGCCAGTGCAGTCGACACGGCCGTTGACATATTGGTCGATGTGATCGCCCAGGTGATATTTGCTTCGTTCACGGTCGGCGTCAGGACAATGCTGCCTTCCGATGTGTTGCCCATGGCATTGGCGGGAATGGTGGCGGTGATGACGCCATCCGCAACGGCAACAGCGGAAACGAGGGCTGTGGCCATCGTGGGCGGAACGCCGTTTGCACCCAGGTCACACGAGGTCAGCACGCCGCCGGCTTCTTGGGCGCACAGTGCGACGCCAGCCTTGTAGCTGTCCAGGCTGGTCAGCGCGGAAGCGGCCTTGGACTTCGACGTGTAGTCCTTGTACTGCGGCAGGGCCACGGCGGCGAGGATGCCGATGATGGCCACGACGATCATCAGTTCGATCAGGGTGAAACCCTGTTGGGCGCGTGCTTTGACTTGCATTTCGGTACTCCAGCGAGAGAGGTGGTTGGGTGGGGGCAGACCCCTTGAATGCAGGGGGCGTGCCAGCTCCAGGAGGCCTTTGCGGTGTGCACAAACGCACGTTTGGGCGGCTGGGCGGCCTTGCGCTGACAAAAATCGTCACTCCAGCCTGACGCGATCTGTCACCCCGTGTCGGGGCGGCAAGAAACGTCAGCCAAGAAAAACGGCGCCCGCAGGCGCCGTCGATCGCGAGATGTATCCGGCGCTTACAGCGCCATTTCCTGCCCGGCCTGCAGCATGCTGAGCCGGTGCGGGCTGGTGAGGGCCTGCACGCCCTGCATGACCGCGTCGGCCTCGCCGGGCTTGATGTGGGTGATGCGCACGTCGACGCTGCCACCGAGGTGGGCCAGTTCTCGGCCGAGCTCGGCCGGGCACAGGTGCTGGCTGACGTGGGCAAGCTGGGCCTCGTCATCGCTGAAGGCCGTCTCGATGACCAGGTGCGACAGCTTCAGCTGCGCCAGCCGCTGCCATAGCGCCGGGTTGGGACCGGTGTCGCCGGTGAAGACCCAGTGGGCGTGGCCTACGGCCTCGCCGCCATCGACGGCAAAGCCGACCGCCGGCACCGTGTGCATGGCCGGCAGCACCTCGATGGCACGGCCGCCCAGGTCCAGCCGGTCGCCGATCTGGAAGGGATGCAGGCTCAGCACCGGCGCCTCGCGGCTGGGCAGGCGGGTGAAGTCGGGCCAGATGGCGCCGTTGAAGATGTGCTGCTTCAGCGCGTTGAGCGTCTCGGGCAGCGCGTGGACCTGGATGGGCGGCCGGCCGGCGGCGGCGCGCTGGCGCAGCACGGCGTCGGCCAGCAGCGGGATGCCCAGCACGTGGTCCAGGTGGGAGTGGCTGACCAGGATGTGGTCGATCGTGGCCAGCGCGTCCAGCGGCAGGTCGCCCACGCCGGTGCCGGCGTCGATGAGGACATCGTCGTCGAGCAGAAAGGCGGTGGTCTTGTAGCCGGCGGCGATGGCGCCGGAGCAGCCCAGGACGCGGATCTTCATGCGGTGCGTTGGCTCGGGATTCGGGGCCTCGCAATGTGCGAGGTGGAGCCAAGAATGTAAGCAGCACCCCGCCGTCCGAGGCGGTCGGATTACCGAGTTGGGGGTGTCCCTTCCGTGAGGATGTCACGCCCGGCAGCGCGGCCCGCCGGGCGGACCGTCAAGGTCCTCAGCCTTGGATGAACTGCATCTGCGTGCCGGCCAGCTCGATCAGGTCGCCGGTGCGCAACGCGATCGATTCGCCGGTCAGCGGGATGCCGTTGACGCTGGGCCGCTGGCCGCCCTCGACATGAGCGAAGACGTAGCCCGTGGGGCGCTTGGTGATGGAGGCGACCTGCACGCCGGGCTTGCCCAGCGTCGTGACGACCTTGGTGAGCGCGACCTCGCGGCCGGCGGCGGCGCCGGTCAGCACCTTGATGGAGGCCGGCCCGACCGGCGTGACAGCTCCGCCCAGGCCGCCGAACGAGGACCCGACGCCCAGGCCCGGCACCGCGGCGCCGGGCTTGAGGATCATGGTCTTCTCGTAGTCGTTGCCGTCGTTGGTCAGGTACTTGATCTTGTACTTGCCGATCTCGACGGTGTCGTTGTCGGCCAGCAGCTGCTTCTTGATGGCCTTGCCGTTGATGTAGGTGCCGTTGGTGGAGTTGAGGTCCTCGATGAAGACGTCGTTGCCGGCCATCTGCAGGACGGCGTGCTCACCCGACACCGCGAGGTTGTCGATGACGATGTCGTTGTACGGCCGCCGACCCAGCGTGGTCTTGTCCTTCGTGATCTGCACCTCCTTGATCACGACGCCGTCGAGCGACACCACCAGTTTGCCCATGAATGACCTCAAGTTCTGTTGTGCGTGCCGTGACTCGTCAGGCGGGAGAGTCTTTGCCGCCACGTCGCCCGAAGGGCCACCAGCCCCGTCCTTCGGTACGTTGACGGCCCTCGGCGCGGGCCAGGATGAGCGCGATGTTATCGCGCCCGCCACTGTCATTGGCTGCGTTGATCAGCGCGTGCGCGGCCTCCGGCAGGGCCGGATTGCCATTGAGCAGCGCAGCGATGCTGTCGTCGTCGAGCATGTCGGACAGGCCGTCCGAACAGAAGAGGTAGGTGTCGCCGGCCTGCACTTCGTGCAGATGCAGCTCCAGCATCACGGTGTCCTCGACGCCGACGGCGCGGGTCACGAGGTTCTTGTTGCTGGAGAAGGCGGCTTCCTCGATTGTGAGCAGACCGGCGTCGATTTGTTCCTGCAGCAGCGAATGGTCGCGCGTGATCTGCTGCAGGCGACCGCCGCGCAGGCGGTAGCCGCGCGAGTCGCCGACATGGCCCAGCAGCAGGCCTTCGGGGCGGAACACGCCCAGCACCAGCGTCGTGCCCATGCCGGCGTACTTGGGATTGGTGTTGGCGGCGTTGAAGATGGCGCGGTTGGCGTTGTCCACGCAGATGTCCATCGCGCGCCTGACCTCGCCGGCGCCGGCCTCGCGGCCGGCGTCCTTGAGCCAGCGGCCCAGCTCGGTGTTGATGAAGCCGGTCAGCATCTGACTGGCCACTTCACCGGCGTTGTAGCCGCCCATGCCGTCGGCCAGCACGGCCAGGCCGGCGGCCTCGTCGAGGGCGACCGAGTCTTCGTTGTTGTCGCGCGCTCGGCCCACGTCGGTGGCGCTGAAGAACTCCAGGATCATGGGACTGGTGGGGGCTCGTGGGGCTCGGCGGAGGAGCGGCGATTCTGCCCTGCTTCCTCCGTGGCCAAGCGCAGTGTTTGTGCGAAGGCCGGATCGGCCGCCTCGTGGCTTTCCGGCGGCGAGGGTTCCGCCTGCAGGTCCATGATGAGGACGGCGTCGAGGTCGCGCGCCATCTGCTCGCCCGAGGCATAGCGCAGCTCGGGGCGCTTCTCCAGCGCGAGGGCCAGCACCAGGGCCAGCGATTCGGGCAGGTCGGCGCGGCGGGTGCGCACGTCGGGCGCTGGTTCGGTGGCGATCTGCTGCATCAGCCGCGCCATGGAGTCGCTCTGGTGCGGCAGCGAGCCGGCGAGCAGCTGGTAGAGCAGCACGCCGAGGGAGTAGAGATCGCTGCGGCCGTCCACGGTCAGCCCGGCCAGCTGCTCGGGCGACATGAAGGACGGCGTGCCCAGCACGAGGCCGGTGCGCGTGCGGCTGCCGTCGCCGACGCGGGCGATGCCGAAGTCCATCAGCTTGAGGCTGCCGTTGACGCGGTCCAGCATGACGTTGGCCGGCTTGATGTCGCGGTGGATGACGCCCTGGCTGTGCGCATAGTGCAGCGCGCGCGCCAGCCGGGCGCCGAGCTGCACGACCTCGCGCACGGGCAGCAGCTGGCCGGGCCGCGTGAACAGGCTGAGGTCGCGGCCCAGCACGTATTCGAGGGCAATCCACGCGTCACGGCCATCCTGGCCGGCGTCGACGACCTGCAGGATGTCGGGATGGTCCAGCGTGCGCGCGGCGCGGGCCTCGCGCATGAAGCGCTCGCGCACGTCGGCCAGGTCGTCGGCGGAGAACTCGCGGGAGAGCGCCAGCCGCTTGACGGCGACCTGGCGGCCCGTGGAGCGCTGCGTGGCCTTGTAGACGATGGCCATGGCGCCGCGGCCGATCTCGGCGCCCAGCTCGAAGTCCTGCAGGTTGGGTGGCGCCCCGGCCGGCCTGGCCTGGGGTGGCGAGGCACCGGGCGCCTGGGTTTGCTGGACGGCGGGCAGCGTCGACAGCTCGCTGGGCGGCGCATCGGCGGCGTCCGCGCCCCGGCCGATCAGGCGTTGCCAGAAACCGGGTTTTCCGCCGCTTGCCATGCGGTCGATCTTAGGGGGCCTCAGCCTTGCCGCGACGCGCCAGCCACATGCCGACGGCCACGACGAAGACCGCACAGCTGATGCTGACGGCGTAGTCCAGCCCGTGCATATGCGCCTCGAACCACTCGTGCACGGCGGCATCGGTGGTCGCCATCTCGCCGGCCACGAAGCCCAGCAGCGCCGCGCCCAGCGTGATGATGACGGGGAAGCGCTCCATCAGCTTCAGCAGCAGCGTGCTGCCGAAGATGATGAGGGGGATGGACAGGCCCAGGCCGATGACGAGCAGCAGCACGCGCACGCCCTCGGGCGCGCTGTTGGCGGCGGCCGCGACGGCGATGACGTTGTCCAGGCTCATGACGAGGTCGGCGATCAGGATGGTGCGGATGGCCACCCAGATGCTGCTGCTGGCGTGCACGTCGGCGTCATCGTCGTTGTCCGCCAACAGCTGCACGCCGATCCACAGCAGCAGCACCGCGCCGACGAGCTTCAGCCACGGCAGCTGCAGCAGCTGCACCGCGAACAGCGTCAGCACGACGCGCAGCACGATGGCCGCGCCGCTGCCGAAGAAGATGGCCTTCTTCTGCTGCTCGGCCGCCAGGTTGCGCGAGGCCAGCGCGATGACGACGGCGTTGTCGCCGGAAAGCAGGATGTTGACCCAGATGATTTTCAGCAGGGCGATCAGGAAGGCGGCGTTGAGCAGGTCCATGGTGTGACGGGTCTGTGGATGTGCGAGTTTCGGTGCGTGAGGGCGTGCTGTCCCTGCGGAAACTACGCAGGCGTCCGCGGAATGAAAAAGGGCCGTTCGATGAACGGCCCCCGTTGACGCTCAAGGCGGGTTTACAGCAGCGCCTTTAGCAGCTTGCCCATTTCCGACGGGTTGCGCGTCACGGTGAAGCCGCACTCTTCCATGATGGCGAGCTTGGCGTCGGCCGTGTCGGCGCCGCCGGAGATCAGCGCGCCGGCGTGGCCCATGCGCTTGCCCGGAGGGGCGGTGACGCCGGCGATGAAGCCGACGATGGGCTTCTTCATGTTGGCCTTGCACCAGCGGGCGGCTTCCGCCTCGTCGGGGCCGCCGATCTCGCCGATCATGATGACGGCGTCGGTGTCCGGGTCATCGTTGAAGGCCTTCATCACGTCGATGTGCTTCAAGCCGTTGATCGGGTCGCCACCGATGCCGACGGCCGACGACTGGCCGATGCCCAGTTCGGTCAGCTGCGCCACGGCTTCATAGGTCAGCGTGCCGGAGCGCGAGACCACGCCGACGCGACCCTTGCGATGGATGTGGCCGGGCATGATGCCGATCTTGATTTCTTCCGGCGTGATCAGGCCCGGGCAGTTGGGGCCCAGCAGCAGCGTGCGCTTGCCGCCGGCGGCTTCCTTGGCCTTCATCTTGTTGCGCACTTCCAGCATGTCGCGCACGGGAATGCCTTCCGTGATGCAGATCGCCAGGTCCAGGTCGGCTTCGACGGCTTCCCAGATCGCGGCGGCGGCGCCGGCCGGCGGCACGTAGATGACCGAGACGGTCGCGCCGGTCTGGCCGGCAGCTTCCTTGACGGTCGCGTAGATGGGGATCTCGGAGAACTTCTCGCCGGCCTTCTTGGGGTTCACGCCCGCGACGAAGGCGTTCTTGCCGTTGGCATAGGCCTGGCAGCCCAGCGTGTGGAACTGGCCGGTCTTGCCGGTGATGCCCTGGGTGATGACCTTGGTGTCTTTGTTGATGTAGATGGACATTTCTGATTCCTCTGGGCTGGCTTAGGCGACTGCTGCGACGATCTTGGTCGCGGCTTCGGCCATGGTGTCGGCGGCGATGATGGGCAGGCCGGATTCGGCCAGCATCTTCTTGCCCAGTTCTTCGTTGGTGCCCTTCATGCGCACGACCAGCGGCACGGACAGGTTCACGGCCTTGCAGGCGGTGATGACGCCTTCGGCGATGGTGTCGCACTTCATGATGCCGCCGAAGATGTTGACCAGGATGCCCTTCACTTCCGGGTTCTTCAGCATGATCTTGAAGGCCTCGGTGACCTTCTCGGCCGTGGCGCCGCCGCCGACGTCCAGGAAGTTGGCCGGCTCGCCGCCGAACAGCTTGATGGTGTCCATCGTGGCCATGGCCAGGCCGGCGCCGTTCACCAGGCAGCCGATGTTGCCGTCCAGCGAGATGTAGGCGAGGTCGAACTTCGAGGCTTCGACTTCGGCCGCGTCTTCTTCGTCCAGGTCGCGGTAGGCGACGATCTCGGGATGGCGGAACAGCGCGTTGGCGTCGAAGTTGAACTTCGCGTCCAGCGCCATCAGGTTGCCCCTGCTGTCACGGTTCAGGGGGTTGATTTCCACCAGCGACGCGTCCGTGTCCATGTAGCACTTGTAGAGCTTGGCGAACAGATCGACGGCCTGGTCGACCGTGTGGCCTTCCATGCCGATGGCGGCGGCGATCTTCTTCGATTGCTCGGTGGTGATGCCGGTCAGCGGGTCGATGACCTCGGTGACGATCTTCTCGGGCGTGCTGTGGGCCACCTCTTCGATGTCCATGCCGCCTTCGCTGGAGGCGATGAAGGCGACCTTCTGCGTGGCGCGGTCGGTCACCAGGGAGATGTAGAACTCCTTGCCAATGTCGGCGCCGTCCTCGATGTAGAGGCGGCGGACCTTCTGGCCCTCGGGGCCGGTCTGGTGGGTCTTGAGCTGCATGCCCAGGATGGCTTCGGCCTTTTCCTTGACGTCGTCGATGGTCTTGGCGACCTTGACGCCACCGCCCTTGCCGCGGCCGCCGGCGTGGATCTGGGCCTTCACGACCCAGACCGGGCCACCCAGCTTCTGGGCGGCTTCAACGGCTTCCTGCACGGTGAAGGCCGGGATGCCGCGCGGCACCGGCACGCCGAACTGGCGCAGGATCTCTTTGCCTTGGTATTCGTGGATTTTCATGGCTGGGTCTTTCGGGTCGGGGAAGTCAAGAAACAGTCGACGTCGACGCTGGGGTCGCCAGATGCCAACGCGGGTAGAACTGGGCGACCGTCGCGCCATCGCGGCGGAGCGCGTGGCAACGGTCGAGTTGGAAGGGCGGGTTGCCGGCGGCATCGCCTTCACGGGTGTCGATCACCGACCCGGCCATCGCCTGGATGACGGCCGTGGGCAGGATCTGGCACAGCTCGGTCAGGTGGGTGCAGCCCTGGGTGCCACCGAGTCGCTCGGCGACGGCCTGGCGGAAGCCCTTCAGCAGGTTCAGGCCGACAAGCTGGGCGTAGGCGTCGCCGTGCTCGGGGCAGGCGCCGGGGTAGGGCATCCACAGCGTGTCGGACGCGGCGGCCGTGACGGTCAGCGTCGCGTCGACGGTCAGATGCAGCTGCATCTCGTGGATGGGGTCGCCCGCCTTGCGGGGCACGCCGGCGAGTGCCACGTCATGCGACTTGGTGTCGGTGAGGGCGGCTTCGACGTCGAACAGGCCGTCATCGCGCGCGAACACCTGCACATCGAAGGCGCGGCGGTGCAGCGGGCGGCGCGTGATGGACGGGTGGTCGGGAGGCATGAAACGGAACGGGCGAAACGACCCGGCCGGTGCCGGGACAGCGGGTGGAAGGCGACTCTCAGGGCCGCTTTGCCAAGGAGCTGGGGGCGTGTAACCGCATGAACCGCGGTTCTGGCGGCAGCCGGCAATGTAGCACGGAGGGTGAAATTACCCCCTGCGCGCTCAGGCAAGCAGCCCTTAGGCCCTGAGCAAGCGGCGCACCAAATCGGGGGCAAACCCGCGAGCCAACAGGAAGCGCGTCTGCCGCGCCTGCTCCGTCGCGTCCCGCGACGGCTCGGCGCCAAAGCGCTTGTGCCAGACCTCGCGGGCGCGTTCCAGCTCGGTTTCACGCAGCGTGGCCTGCTGCCCGGCGTCCAGTTTCAGCCCGTGGCGGGCCAGTTCCTGCTGGATGCGTTGCGTGCCGAAGCGACCGGCGCGAACGTGCAGGCGCGATTCGACAAAGCGGGTTTCGTCCAGATAGCCCTCGGCGGCGAGGCTGTCGAGCAGCGCGTCGACGGCCGCCGAGCCGGCTTCGGAGTCGCCTTCGCCTCCGGCAGGCGGCCCGGCGTCGCCCGCATCACCCGCCTGCGGGGCGGCCTGCCGCGCGCGCTGCTGCTGCTCGATGCGCAGCAGTTTGCGCCGCAGCTCAGCCCGGCTGTGCTCGCGCTGGGCCAGCAGGCCGATGGCGCGGGCTTTCAGGGACAGTGGCGCACGCGCCACGGCTTACTCGTCGGCTGCGGCCCCACCCACGGGGGCGACACCCACCGCTTCGCGGATCTTGTTCTCGATTTCCCGCGCGATGTCGGGGTTCTCGCGCAGGAACTCGCGCGAGTTGTCCTTGCCCTGGCCGATCTTCTCGCCGTTGTAGGCGTACCAGGCGCCGGACTTGTCGACGATCTTGTGCACGACGCCCATGTCGACGATCTCGCCCTCACGGCTGATGCCTTCGCCGTAGAGGATGTCGAACTCGGCGGTCTTGAACGGAGGCGAGACCTTGTTCTTGACGACCTTGACCTTGGTCTCGGAGCCGATGACTTCCTCGCCCTTCTTGATGGAGCCGATGCGGCGGATGTCCAGGCGGACCGAGGCGTAGAACTTCAGCGCGTTGCCGCCGGTGGTCGTTTCGGGTGAGCCGAACATGACGCCGATCTTCATGCGGATCTGGTTGATGAAGATGACCGTGCAGTTGGTCTTCTTGATCGTGGCGGTCAGCTTGCGCAGCGCCTGGCTCATCAGGCGGGCCTGCAGGCCGGGGAGCTGGTCGCCCATCTCGCCTTCGATTTCGGCCTTGGGCGTGAGAGCCGCGACCGAGTCGATGACGATGAGGTCCACGGAGCCGGAGCGCACCAGGGAATCGACGATTTCCAGGGCCTGTTCGCCGGTGTCGGGCTGGCTGATCAGCAGGTCGGTCAGGTTGACGCCCAGCTTCTGCGCGTACTGGATGTCCAGCGCGTGCTCGGCGTCGATGAAGGCGCAGGTGCCCTGGATCTTCTGCATCTCGGCGATGACCTGCAGCGTCAGCGTCGTCTTGCCGGAGGACTCGGGGCCGTAGATCTCGATGACACGGCCGCGCGGCAGGCCGCCGACGCCCAGTGCGATGTCCAGGCCCAGGGAGCCGGTGGAGACGACCTGGATGTCCTCCAGCGCCTCGCCTTCGCCAAGACGCATGATGGAACCCTTGCCGAACTGCTTCTCGATCTGGGCGAGGGCGGCCTGCAGGGCCTTGGCTTTTTCGGTGTTCAGGGCTTTGACGGGGGCGTCCATGCGGTTCTCCAAAGGAATGTCTGAATTATGGGGCAATCTGTATGTTTGTACAGTATTTCTGTCCCCCGAACTGAGGCAGCAGTCACCTCAGGCTTGATGAGCATCCTAAGTTGCGAGTGGCTCATGACGTGAGCCACCATCTCAACACCTAACATCGGGCGCTGGAGACAAGAACACCATGCGCATCCTGATTGCCGAAGACGACCAAGTGCTGGCTGACGGCTTGCTGCGTGCGCTGCGCGCCTCGGGTTACGCAGTGGACCGCGTCAGCAGCGGCACCGAGGCCGACACCGCGCTGGCCACGCACGAATTCGACCTCGTCATCCTCGACCTGGGCCTGCCGCGCCTGCATGGGCTGGAGGTGCTGCGCAAGCTGCGCGCGCGCGGCTCGACGATGCCGGTGCTGATCCTGACCGCGGCCGACAGCGTCGAGCAGCGCGTCAAGGGCCTGGACCTGGGCGCCGACGACTACATGGCCAAGCCCTTCTCGCTGCAGGAGCTGGAGGCCCGCGTGCGCGCGCTGACCCGCCGCGGCCTCGGTACCGCCAGCAGCGTCATCAAGCATGGCCCGCTGACCTTCGACGCGACGGGCCGTGTGGCCTATATCAACGACCAGATGCTGGAGCTGTCGGCGCGCGAGCTGTCGCTGCTGGAGGTGCTGCTGCAGCGCGCCGGCCGCCTCGTCAGCAAGGACCAGCTCGTCGAGCGCCTGTGCGAGTGGGGCGAAGAGGTGTCGAACAACGCCATCGAGGTCTACATCCACCGGCTGCGCAAGAAGATCGAGCAGGGTCCGATCCGCATCGCGACGGTGCGCGGCCTGGGCTACTGTCTCGAGAAGATCTCCTCCTGATGCCGAAGCAAGGCAGCAGCCCTCAGCAGGGCTCGCTGTTCGGCGAGATCCTCGACTGGATGCTCGCCCCGCTGCTGCTGATCTGGCCCATCAGCGTTGCGCTGACCTGGCTGGTGGCGCAGGGCATTGCCGGCCGGCCCTACGACCGCGAACTGGGCGAGATGGCACGCAGCCTGGGCCAGCAGGTGGCCGCAGCCGAGGCGCCGGCCCGCGGCCGGGACCGCTATGCCCTCGCACCCGAGGCCGCCGCACTGCTGCGCGTGGACGCGTCGGACACCGTGTTCTATCAGGTGCTGGGCCTGCGCGGCGAGCTGCTCAGCGGCGATGCCACGCTGCCCGTGCCGACCGACGACGCGCCGGCCGTGCCCGGGGAGCTGTACTTCCGCGACGACGACGTGGGGGCGGACAGCGTGCGCGTGGCTTATCTGTGGGTGGCGCCGGAAGGCCAGGCCGGGCCGGGCAAGACCATGCTCGTGCAGGTCGCCGAGACGCTGGGCAAGCGCACACGGTTGACCAACGAGATCATCAAGGGCGTCATCCTGCCGCAGTTCGTCATCCTGCCGCTGGCCGTGTTGCTGGTGTGGCTGGCGCTGGCGCGTGGCATCTCGCCGCTGAACGAGCTGCAGCGGCGCATCCGTTCGCGCGAGAGCTCCGACCTGTCGCCCATCGACGAGCAACGCGTTCCCGACGAGGTGGCGCCGCTGGTGCAGGCCATCAACGACCTGCTGGCGCGGCTCGATTCGTCGATGAGCCGGCAGAAGCATTTCCTGGCCGATGCCGCGCACCAGCTGAAGACGCCGTTGGCCGGGCTACGCACGCAGGCCGAGCTGATCCAGCGCGAGATCGACGCCGGCCGCTCCAGCCCCGACGAGCTGAAGCGCTCGCTCGCGCAGATCGCCCGCGCCAGCGAGCGTGCCGCCCACATGGTCAACCAGCTGCTGGCCATGGCCCGCGCCGAGGACGCCGAGCAGGCGCTGCGCCGCGAGCCGGTCAACCTGGCCGAGATCGCCGTCGACACCGTGCGCGACTTCGTGCCGCGCGCGCTGGAGCGGCGCATCGACCTCGGCTACGACGGCGTGCTGCCCGAGGACAGCCGGCTGCGCGTGCAGGGCCAGCCGGTGCTGATCGGCGAGATGATCCGCAACCTCGTCGACAACGCGCTGCTCTACACGCCGGCCGGCGGCGTCGTGACGGTGCGCATCGTCGAGGACCCGTTCGGCCAGGTCGTCGTGCTTCAAGTGGAAGACACCGGCCCCGGCATCGCGCCGGGCGAGCGCGAGAAGGTCTTCCAGCCCTTCTACCGGTCGCTCGGCAGCGGCGTGGAGGGGTCGGGTCTGGGCCTGGCCATCGTCAAGGAGATCGTGCAGCAGCACGAGGCGGAGCTGACGCTGGACGATGCCCGCCTGCGCCGCGCGGCGGGTGGTGAATCGCCGGACGGCCAGGGGCCGGGGGCGAGGTTCACCATCAGGTTTTCAGCGGTGCCGGAAGCTATGTCTTGACGAGCTTCTTGACCCGCGCAATCGACAGCAGCAGCCCCAGGCTCAAGCCCAGCGTCACCATCGCCGTGCCGCCGTAGCTGACGAAAGGCAGCGGCACGCCGACGACGGGCAGGATGCCGCTGACCATGCCCATGTTGACGAAGACGTAGGTGAAGAAGGACAGCGTCAGCGCGCCGGCCATCAGCCGCGTGAACAGCGTCGGCGCGTCGGCGGCGATGACGAGGCCGCGCAGGATCAGTGCCGTGAAGCCGGCCAGCAGCGCCAGCGCGCCGACGAAGCCGAACTCCTCGCCGAAGGCGGCGAAGATGAAGTCGGTGGTGCGCTCGGGGATGAACTCCAGGTGGGTCTGCGTACCCTGCATGAAGCCCTTGCCGGTGACGCCGCCGGAGCCGATGGCGATCTCGCCCTGGATGATGTGGAAGCCCTTGCCGAGCGGGTCCTTGCTCGGGTCCAGCAGCGTGCAGATGCGGTGCTTCTGGTACTCCTTCAGCACCGGCCATTTCACGTCGGGCTGGCAGATGGCGTCCTCGCTGAGCACCAGCGTCGTCGCCGCGGCCGCGCCGAGCACGAGGGCCGGCACGATGAGCTTCCACGGCAGGCCGGCGAAGAAGATCACGTAGAGGCCGGCGGCCAGCACGAGTATGCCGGTGCCGAGGTCGGGTTGCTTGGCGATCAGCAGGAAGGGCAGCAGCAGCAGGCCGAAGGCGGCGATGAAGTCGGGCCAGCGCAGGATGCCCTCGCGCTTCTGGAACCACCAGGCCAGCATCAGCGGCGTCGCCAGCTTCAGCAGCTCGGACGGCTGGATCTGCGTGATGCCGATGTTGAGCCAGCGCGTCGCGCCCTTCTTCGTGACGCCGAACAGCGCCGTCGCCAGCAGCAGCGCGACGCCGAAGGTGTAGAGCGGGATGGCCAGCGCCATCAGCTTCTGCGGCGGCAGCTGGGCGACGATGAACATCAGCCCCAGGCCCAGCGCCATGTTGCGCGCGTGGTCGACGAAGCGGGTGCCGTGGTCATAACCGGCCGAGTACATGCACAGCAGGCCCCAGGCGCACAGCCACCCCACGGCCAGCAGCAGCGGGATGTCGAAGCCGCTGAGCCAGGGCTTCAGGCGGTGCCACAGAGGTGGACGCTCGATGACGGTCATCGTGAGGCTCCTGAGGCTGGGGTGGCGGCCGAGGCGGCGGAGGCAGCCGTCGCAGGGCCGGGCAGCAGCGGCACTTCGCTGACCTTGCGTGGCGTGCCGATGGGCGCGAAGGTCTGGCCGAGCTGGGTCTTGGCGATGTCTTCCTCGCTCGGGTAGACGCCGGCCAGCAGGTAGTCGAACACGCGGCGCGCGATGGGCGCGGCCGAGGCCGAGCCCCAGCCGGCGTTCTCGACGATGACGGCCAGCGCGACGGTAGGCTGTTCCAGCGGTGCGAAGGCGACGTAGAGGGAATGGTCGCGCTTGCGCTCGTCGGCCTTGAGGCTGCTGTATTTCTCGCCGGCCTTCAGGCCGACGGCCTGGGCCGTGCCGGTCTTGCCGCCGCTCTGGTAGGGCGCACCGAGGAAGACCTGGCGCGACGTGCCCTCCAGCGTCACGCCGTTCATCGCGTTGCGGATGACGTCGACGTCGGCCGGCCGCAGCGGCAGCGGCTCGCGCGCGTCGCTGGCGATGCGGCGCTGCTCGTGCTTCACGACGTCTTCGATCTCGCGCACCAGCCGTGGCCTGTAGCGCTGGCCGCCGGACGCGATGGTCGAATAGGCCGTGGCCATCTGCAGCATCGTGAAGCTGTTGTAGCCCTGGCCGATGCCCAGCGAGATGGTCTCTCCGGGGAACCACTTCTGGTTGGCTGGGCTGCGGCGGAAGTAGTTGCGCTTCCATTCCTGCGACGGCAGCACGCCGCTGACCTCGCCCTGCACGTCGATCTCGGTTTTCGACCCCAGGCCGAAGGGCGCGAGCTGGTCGTGGATGAGGTCCACGCCCATCTCGTTGGCGAGGCTGTAGAAGTAGACGTTGGACGAGCTGACGATGGCCAGGCGCATGTCCTTGGGGCCGGGTCGGTCGGTCTCGGGGCTGCCGAAGGTGCGGCCGCCGAAGCTGTAGGTCAGGTTGTCCATGACGATGGTGCCCGGCGCGCGCTTGCCCGAGGTCAGCGCGGCCATGGCCATCAGCGGCTTGAAGGTGGAGCCCGGCGGGTAGGTGCCGCGCAGCGCGCGATTCAGCAGCGGCTTGTCGATGTCCTCGTTGAGGTCGCGCCAGCTGTCCGCGTCGATGCCGTCGACGAAGAGATTGGGGTCGAAGGTGGGCTTGGACACGAAGGCCAGCACCTCGCCGTTGCGCGGATCGATGGCCACCAGCGCGCCGCGGCGCTCGCCGAACAGCCGCTCCACGAGCGCCTGCAGCTTGATGTCGACCGACAGGTTCAGCGTGTTGCCCGGCGTGGGGGGGCGGTGGTCCAGCCGGCGCACGGCGCGGCCACCGGCGCTCGTCTCGACCTGCTCGAAGCCGGTGATGCCGTGCAGTTCCTTCTCGTAGGCCTGCTCCAGCCCGAGCTTGCCGATGTACTCGGTGCCGCGGTAGTTGGCGATGTCTTCCTCTTCCCATTCGTCCATGGCCTTCTTCTCGGCCTGGTTGATGCGGCCGATGTAGCCGATCAGGTGGGCGCCGACCTCGCCCAGCGGATAGGAGCGGAACAGCCGCGCCTTGATCTCGACGCCGGGGAAGCGGAAGCGCTGCGCCGTGAAGCGGGCCACCTCCTCGTCGGTCAGCTTGGTGCGGATGGGCAGGGAATCGGTGTGCTTGGCTTCTTCGAGCAGCCGCTTGAACCGGCGCTTGTCGCGCGGTTGGATGTCGATGACCTCGCTCAAGCGCTCGATGGTGGCGTCGAGGTTAGGGACCGTCTCGGGGTTGATCTCCAGCGTGTAGGCCGAGTAGTTGCTGGCCAGCACGACGCCGTTGCGGTCCTTGATGAGCCCGCGGTTGGGCACGATGGGCACGACGGCGATGCGGTTGGATTCGGCGCGCTCGGCAAAGCTGTCGTACTGGATGACCTGCAGCCAGACCAGGCGCGCCACCAGCAGCCCGAAGCAGAACAGCACGAAGGCGCCCGCGGCGAGCACGCGCATGCGAAAGCGCGACAGCTCCTGGTGGAGGTTCTTGAGGACGACCACTTGTGTTCAGCGCGTCACAAGGGGCGGTGCGCGTCGCGGTCCGGTGCGCGCTTCTGCGGCGCCAGCAGCAGCACGCTGGCGACCGGCCAGATCAGCGCCTCGAACAGCGGTGCCAGCAGCACGCCCCAGCCGGGCCACATGCCGCCGACGACCATGCGCACGATCAGCGCCAGCACATGGCCGGCGAAGAACAGCGGCAGCACCTGGATGGCCTGTGCGCCGAGGCTGAACCACGGCAGCCGGCGGTGCAGCGTGATGGCACCGAAGCTCAGGCCGCTGTAGGCCAGCGCATGCTGGCCGAGCACGGCGCCGTCGTGCACGTCGATGAGCAGGCCGAACACGAAGGCCCACAGCACGCCGACGCGGCGCGGCTGGTGCACGCCCCAGAACACCAGCACGACGGCCAGCACGTCCGGCATCGCCGCGACGCGGCCCACCGGCACCATGTCCACCATCAGCGCGATGAACAGCGTGAAGCCGATGAACCAGGGGTTGGCGGGGAGCAGCAGCTTTTCGGCCGCGCGCGGCATGATCATGGCGTTGCCCCCGATGCCTTTGCCGCGGCTTTCTCGGCGGCTTTTTCGGCGCGGGCCGCCTTCTTCGCCTCGCGCGCGGCGGCCTTGGCTTCGGCGGCGGAGGCGGCTTCCGCCGCGGCGGCGACGTCGGCTTCCCGCTTCGCCGCGAGGTGCCGGTCCATCGGCTGCAGCACCAGCACGTGGCGGGCGCTGTCCGGCTGGGCGATGGGGGCCAGCTGCACCTGGGCGAAGCTGGAGTCGCCGCGGCGCTCGACGACGGCCACCTTGGCCACCGGCAGGCCCGGCGGATAGACGCCGTCCAGGCCCGAGGTCGTCATCAGGTCGCCCACCTTGATGTCGGAGTTGGCGGCCAGGAAGCGCAGCTCCATGCCGCTGCCGTCGGGCCGGCCGGCGGCCGCGTTGCGCATCTGCGTGCGGGCGTTGAGCAGCGGGATGGCGGCATCCTTGTCGGTCAGCAGCGTGACCTCGGCGGACAGGGGATAGACCCGCGTCACCTGGCCCAGCACGCCGGCTTCGTTGATGACGGGCGAACCTGGCAGGATGCCCAGCGCCGCGCCACGGTCGATGACGACGCGGCGGGAGAAGGGGTCCGGCGCCTCGAACAGGATTTCAGCCGCGATGGCCGGCACCGTCAGCGACGGCAGCAGGCCCAGCAGCTTGCGCAGGCGCTCGTTCTCGGCCTGCAGCGCCTCGGCGCGCGACAGGCGCTCGGCCTGCTGCGCGAGCTGGCGCCGGGCCTGGTCTTCGGCCGCCATCGCGCGCTTGGTGCCGCGCAGGTAGTCGCCGGCCGTCTCCCAGGCGTCGACCGGCGTCAGCAGCAGGCGCTGCACGGGTTGCAGCACCAGGGCCAGCACCGCGCGGGCCGGCTGCATCAGCTTGAAGCGCGCATCCGCCACCATCAGCACCAGGGCCAGCGCCGAGCACAGCGCGAGCTTGCTCAGCGCCGACGGACCCTGGCGGAAGAACGGCGGGGGTGAGCGGTCGACGGTGCCGAGGGGCATTGCGCGCCTGGCGTTCCGTGGGTCAGTCTGACGTGAAGATGGAGCCCAGGCGCTCCATGCGCTCCAGCGCCATGCCGCAGCCGCGCACGACGCAGGTCAGCGGGTCTTCGGCCACCAGCACCGGCAGGCCGGTTTCCTCGCCCAGCAGGCGGTCCAGGTCGCGCAGCAGCGCGCCGCCGCCGGTCAGCATCATGCCGCGCTCGGCGATGTCGGCGCCCAGCTCGGGCGGCGTCTGCTCCAGCGCGTTCTTCACGGCGGAGACGATCTGGTTCAGCGGGTCGGTCAGCGCTTCGAGGATCTCGTTGGACGAGATCGTGAAGCTGCGCGGCACGCCCTCGGCGAGGTTGCGGCCCTTGACCTCCATCTCCTTGACCTCGCTGCCGGGGAAGGCGCTGCCGATGGTCTTCTTGATGGCCTCGGCGGTCTGCTCGCCGATCAGCATGCCGTAGTTGCGGCGGATGTAGTTGATGATGGCTTCGTCGAACTTGTCGCCGCCGACGCGAACCGAGCCCTTGTAGACCATGCCGCCCAGCGAGATGACGCCCACCTCGGTGGTGCCGCCGCCGATGTCGACGACCATGGAGCCCGAGGCCTCGGAGACCGGCAGGCCAGCGCCGATGGCGGCGGCCATGGGTTCCTCGATCAGGTAGACCTCGCTGGCGCCGGCGCCCAGGGCCGCGTCGCGGATGGCGCGCTTCTCGACCTGCGTGGAGCCGCAGGGCACGCAGATGATGATGCGCGGGCTGGGCTTGAAGGTCTTGCTGTCGTGGACCATCTTGATGAACTGCTTGATCATCTGTTCGGTCACGACGAAATCGGCGATGACGCCGTCCTTCATCGGGCGGATCGCCTCGATGTTGCCGGGCACCTTGCCCAGCATGGCCTTGGCCTCGCGGCCGACGGCCTGGATGGTCTTCTTGCCGTTGGGGCCGCCCTCGTGGCGGATGGAAACGACCGACGGCTCGTCGAGGACGATGCCCTTGCCACGCACATAGATCAGGGTGTTGGCGGTGCCGAGATCGATGGCGAGGTCGGTCGAGAAGTAGCGGCGCAGGGAGGCGAACATGGTGTGGCGCGGAGAGCCTCGCCGGTGAGGCGCGGCTCTGGAAATGGGGGGTGCTTAAAGCAGCGAGGCCGCCCGGACAGCGACGAAATCCGTCGCTGAAGGGGCAGCCCCGAAGGCCATGAAGATGGGCGGCGATAATAACCGAACACCTCTGTTTTGAGCCCGCCGCCGCTAGGTTTTCGGCTCAATCCTTACACCTGAAAACGACCCCATGAGCCTCACCCTGGACGACGTGAGCCGCATCGCGAATCTGGCCCGCCTGGAGCTTCAACCGGCCGAGTCGCAGGCGATGCTCGGCAACCTGAATGACTTCTTCAAGATCGTGGACCAGATGAGCGCCGTCGATACCGCCGGCATCGAACCCCTCTACACGCCGCTGTCGGCCGTGCAGGAGGTGGCCCTGCGCCTGCGCGAGGACGCCGTCACCGAGAGCAACCAGCGCGAGTTGAACCAGCGCAGCGCCCCGGCCGTCGAGGACGGCCTTTTCCTCGTTCCCAAGGTCATCGAATGAAGCCCGTTCACGACATGGGCGTGGCCGAGCTGGCCGCCGCCCTGAAGAGCCGCGCCCTGTCCAGCCGCGAGGCGACGCAGGCCTCGCTGGACCGAATTGCCGCCCACGCCGGCCTGGGCGCCTTCCTGCACGTCGACACCGACGGTGCGCTGGCTCGCGCCGACGCGGCCGATGCGGCGCTGGCCGCCGGCAATGCCGGACCTCTCGCCGGCGTGCCGGTCGCGCACAAGGACATCTACGTCACGGCCGACATGCCGACGACGGCCGGCTCCAAGATCCTGGCCGGCTACCGCAGCCCCTTCGACGCCACCGTCGTCGCCCGGCTGAACGCGGCCGGCACGGTCAGCGTCGGCAAGCTGAACTGCGACGAGTTCGCGATGGGCTCGGCCAACGAGAACAGCGCCTTCGGCCCGGCCCACAACCCGTGGGACGCCTCCCGCGTGCCGGGCGGCTCGTCGGGCGGCTCGGCCGTCGCCGTGGCCGCGCGCCTGGTGCCCGGCGCGACCGGCACCGACACCGGCGGCTCCATCCGCCAGCCGGCCAGCTTCACCGGCATCACCGGCATCAAGCCGACCTACGGCGTCTGCTCGCGCTACGGCATGATCGCCTTCGCCTCCAGCCTCGACCAGGCCGGCCCGATGGCCCGCTCCGCCGAGGACTGCGCGCTGCTGCTGTCGGCGATGAGCGGCTTCGACGAGCGCGACGCGACCAGCGTGCAGCAGCCGCCGCAGGACTTTCACGCCCAGATGCTGGCCGCCCGCGAGGGCGCCGCGGCGGGCAAGCCGCTGGCGGGCCTGCGCATCGGCCTGCCCAGGGAGTTCTTCCCCGCCGGCCTGTCGAGCGACGTGAACGCCGCCGTGCGCGCCGGCCTGGCCGAGCTGGAGAGGCTGGGTGCGACGCTGGTGGACGTCAGCCTGCCGCGTACCGAGCTGGCCATCCCCGTCTACTACATCATTGCGCCGGCCGAGGCGAGCTCGAACCTGAGCCGCTTCGACGGCGTCAAGTTCGGCCACCGTGCCGCCCAGTACGACGACCTGCTCGACATGTACAAGAAGACGCGCGCCGAGGGCTTCGGTCCCGAGGTGAAGCGCCGCATCATGATCGGCAGCTATGTGCTCTCGCACGGCTACTACGACGCCTACTACCTGCAGGCTCAGAAGCTGCGCCGCATGATCGCGGACGACTTCCAGCAGTGCTTCACGCAGTGCGACCTGATCGCCGGCCCGGTGGCGCCGACGGTGGCCTGGAAGGCCGGCACCGGCGCCGACGACCCGACGCAGGCCTACCTGGCCGACATCTTCACGCTGCCCGGTTCGCTGGCCGGCCTGCCCGGCATGAGCGTGCCGGTCGGCACCGGCGAAGGCGGCATGCCCGTGGGCCTGCAGCTGATCGGCAACTACTTCAAGGAAGGGCAGTTGCTGCATACCGCGCACGCCCTTCAACAAGCCACCGACTGGCACACCCGTGCCCCGGCGGGAATCTGACCATGCCGAACTCCAAACTCATCCGCGGCTACGAGGTCGTCATCGGCCTGGAAAACCACGTCCAGCTCTCCACGCAGAGCAAGATCTTCAGCGGCTCGTCCACCGCCTTCGGCGCGGCGCCCAACACGCAGGCCTCGCCGGTGGACCTGGCCCTGCCCGGCACGCTGCCGGTGCTGAACCGCGCCGCCGTCGAGCGCGCCATCCGCTTCGGCCTGGCGGTCGGCGCCAAGGTGGCGCCGCTGTCCATCTTCGCCCGCAAGAACTACTTCTACCCCGACCTGCCCAAGGGCTACCAGATCAGCCAGTTCGAGATCCCGGTCGTACAGGGCGGCGCGGTCGAGTTCTTCGTCGGCGACGTCAGGCACAAGGTCAACCTGACCCGCGCCCACCTGGAAGAGGACGCGGGCAAGAGCCTGCACGAGGACTACCACGGCCAGTCCGGCATCGACCTGAACCGCGCCGGCACGCCGTTGCTGGAGATCGTCTCCGAGCCCGACATGCGCTCGGGCGCTGAAGCCGCCGAATACGCCAAGACGCTGCACGCGCTGGTGATGTGGCTGGGCATCTGCGACGGCAATATGCAGGAAGGCTCGTTCCGCTGCGACGTCAACGTGTCGGTGCGCAAGCCCGGCGAGCCCTTCGGCACGCGCCGCGAGATCAAGAACCTCAACAGCTTCCGCTTCCTCGTCGACGCGGTGAACTACGAGGTCAACTGGCAGATCGACGAGATCGAGGACGGCCGCAAGATCCAGCAGGCGACCGTGCTCTACAACCCGGACACCGGCGAGACCCGCGCGATGCGCAGCAAGGAAGACTCGGCCGACTACCGCTACTTCCCCGACCCCGACCTGCCGCCGCTCGTCATCGCGCCGGAATGGGTGGAGCGCGTCAAGGGCGAGATGCCGGAGCTGCCGGCCGTCATGGCGGCGCGGTTCGAGAGCGTCGACGGCCTGCCGGCCTACGACGCGACGATGATGACGCAGAGCCTGGCGACGGCCCGCTACTACGAGGCCGCCAAGGCCGCGGGCGCGACGCCGAAGCTGGTCGCGAACTGGGTCATGGGCGAAATCAGCAAGCGGCTGAATGCTTCTGGCGCCGAGATCGACGCCGCGCCGGTCGGCCCGGAACTGCTGGCCAAGCTGATCGGCCGCATCTCCGACGGCACGATCTCGAACAACGCCGCCAAGCAGGTGTTCGAGGCTTTGTGGTCGGGTGAAGGCACGGATGTCGATGCCGTCATCGACGCCAAGGGCCTGAAGCAGGTCAGCGACACCGGCGCCATCGAGGCCATCCTCGACGAGGTGCTGGCCGCCAACCAGAAGTCTGTCGACGAATACCGCGCCGGCAAGGACAAGGCCTTCAACGCGCTGGTCGGCCAGGCGATGAAGGCGACCAAGGGCAAGGCCAACCCGGCCCTGGTCAACGAGCTGTTGAAGAAGAAGCTTTCGGCGTAGTCGGCGGCGCCGCCCTGGGCAGCTCGCTCAGCGGCGGCATGGAGCCCGGCGAGGCGCCGGTCCAGAGCTTCTTCAGCCGCGCCAGCTCGGCGTCGAAGCGCGTGTTGATGCGCACGATCTCGGCCTTCTGGTTCTCGATGAGCACCTGCTGGGCCTCGACGCCGGCATCGTTGGCGTCCAGCGCCTGCTTGAGCTTGCCGGGCAGCGGCTTGCCCTTGTAGAACTCGGCCTCGTCCAGCAGCGGCCTGCGCTCGACGCCGAGATCCTTGATGCGGCGCTCGGAGATGCGCATCGCCTTGTTGGCGTCGTCCAGCGCGGCATTGCGCGCGCGCTGGTGGGCGGCCTCGTTGGGGTAGCGCTGCATCAGCGTGCGGTCGCGGCGGATCGCGTCCTGCTGGGCGATGCGCTCCGCCGCGGCGCGACGGTCGGCGGCCTCCTTGGCGGTGCGTTCCTCGGGGCTCAGGTAGGGCGCCAGCGTCGAGCGATGCGAGCCGTCCGGATTGAGCACGCGCTGTTCGCGCGCCGTGCATTCGGCGATCGGGCGGTCGCTGGTCAACTTGCGGCCGTCAGCGGTCGTGCAGGTGTAGATGCCTTTCCCGGGCGCGCCGTCCTGGGCCCAGGATATGGACGCGCACAACAGGCCGGCTATCAGCAGGCAGCGCATCGGCGTCTCAGACCCCGTAGCGCTCGCGGTAGGCCAGCACGGCCGGGCGGTGGGCGGCCAGTTCGGGCGCGCCATCCAGATAGGCCAGCAGGTCGGCCAGCCCGGCGATGGCGACGACCGGCAGCCCGTAGCGCTGCTGTACCTGCTGCACGGCGGACTGCGGGCTGTCGACGCCGCCCTCGGCGGCCTTCTCCTGCCGGTCCAGCGCGATGGAGACGCCGCAAGGGGTGGCGCCGGCAGCCTCGATCATCTGGATGGACTCGCGCACCGAGGTGCCCGCCGAAATGACGTCGTCGATGATGAGCACGCGGCCCTTGACCGGGGCACCGACGAGGGTGCCGCCCTCGCCGTGGTCCTTGGCTTCCTTGCGGTTGTAGGCGAAGGGCACGTTGTGGCCGCGGCGGGCCAGCTCCATCGCCACCGCGGCGGCCAGCGTGATGCCCTTGTAGGCCGGGCCGAAGATCATGTCGAAGGCAAGACCTGACGCGATGAGCCGCTCGGCATAGAAGCCGGCGAGGCGGCCGAGCTTGGCGCCATCGTCGAACAGGCCGGCGTTGAAGAAATAGGGGCTGAGCCGGCCTGCCTTGGTCTTGAACTCGCCGAAGCGCAACACGCCTGCCTCGACGGCGAAGGCGACAAAGGACTGGGCGAGGGTGTCGGTGGGCGCGGCGGACATGTCCCCAGGATTCTAGGGGTCAAAAAAACAGGCTCGACCCCTAGAAGGGGCCGAGCCTTCGCTGGTTTTCACGGAGACGCGGGCGGGGCCCGCCTGTCGCCAGTGCCGCTCAGAACGACGCCTTGAACTGCACGCCGTAGCTGCGTGGCTCGTTGACGATGCCGGTCAGGTTGTTGAAGTCGATGGCGGCGACGACCTGGCGGTGGTCGGTGATGTTGCGGCCGAAGGCGGCGACCTCGTACTTGCCGTTGGCCCAGCCGTAGCCGACGCGCAGCCCGCCTTCCAGCGCCGACTTGGCGCGGTACTCGACGGCCTCGTACAGGAACATGTTGTATTTGTCCTTGTAAGCCCAGTCGGTCAGCACGGTCAGCTCGCCGCCGGCCAGCTCGGTGCTGTACTTCAGCGTCCAGTTCCACACCAGCTTGGGTGCGCGCGGCAGGTCATTGCCGTTGAGGCTGACCGTGCCGGCCAGCGGGCCCGCCGGATCGAGCACCGTGCAGGGCGCGCCGCAGGGGGCGGCGAACAGGTTGGGGTCCTTGATCTTGGTGTCGTTGTACGAGAAGCCCAGCGTCGTGCGCCAGTCGCGGGCGATGATGGCCTGCGCGTCGATCTCGAAACCCTGGCCTTCGGCCTTGGCAGCGTTGATGAGGCGGTTCTGATTGATGCTGCCGCTGCCGGCGGTCAGCTGCATGTCCTTCACGCGGTACTTGAACACCGTGCCGGTGATGCGGGCGGTGTTGTCCAGCAGGTCTGCCTTGAAGCCGGCTTCGACGGACAGCACCTTCTCCGCGTTGGCCACCGAGATGGTGTCACCGAACAGCACGCGGCCCTGGATGCTGGGCGCGCGATAGCCGGTGGCCACGCGCGTGAAGACGCTGGTGCTGCTGCTCAGCGCGTAGTTGGCGCCGAAGTCCCAGCTCCAGTTGGTCGATTTGGGATTGGCGAGCAGCGGGCCGACGGTGGTGAAACCCTGCGTGCGTGCGGCGTCGAAATCCTTCTTGTCATTGGTGTAGCGCAGGCCCGCGGTCAGCTTCAGGGCGGGCGTGATGGCGTACTTCACGTTGCCGAACGCGGCCCAGGACTTGGCGTTCTGGTGCTGCACCGCGTAGCCGATCTGCGGGTCGCCGGCCGCGAAGCTGTCGAAGCTGAAGCTGTCCACCTGCAGCTTCTCGTTGAAGTAGTACAGGCCGAGGATCCACTGCAGCGGGTCACCGGTGTTGGACTGCAGGCGGAATTCCTGCGTGGTCTGGCGCAGGTAGGGGATGCCGTCCGCGGTCTGCGAGTCGAACGGGATGTAGGCGGGCTGGCCGGGATAGTCAGGGCCCATCGGCAGATGCTTGGGCCCGCCGAAGATCGCGTCGCTGCCGAAGCCCCCGTCCACGTCGCCGCGGCTGTAGAACTTGGCGCGGGCGTGCGACGTGATGGAGTACAGCGACACGCCGCTGAAGTCCCAGCGCAGGCGGGCGCTGACCTCGCTGGACTTCAGCGTTTGCGAGTTGTAGCCATCGGTGGGGTAGTAGCTGTCGTCGTAGCCGTCGACGAAGTCGTTCGTGCCCTTCTTGATGATGTTGGCGCGGAAGGTCGTGGCCGTGCCCTTGAAGTCGCGGGCCTGGACCTTGAAAAGACCCTCGAAGCCGCCGCTCTTGTAGAGGGCCTGCAGGCGCAACGCCTTGTCGTTGTAGCCCTCGAGGTCGGCGGTCGCGCCGAGGCTGGCGGCCATGGGGTTGTGCACGCGGTCGTCCTGGCGCTGCACGAGGCCGGCGACGCGCAGCTGCAGGTCGCTGTTGACCGGCACGTTGACGGCCGTCTCCAGGTTCACGGCGTTCCAGCGGCCGAAGCCGATGTTGGCATAGCCCTCCAGGCGCTTGGTCGGACGGGCGGAGTCGAACTTCATGACGCCGGCCGGCGAGTTGCGGCCGAAGAGCGTGCCCTGCGGGCCGCGCAGCAATTCCACCTGCGCCATGTCGAAGACCGGGAAGCCCTTCAACGCGATGCTTTCCTGCACGACGTCGTCGTAGACCAGGCCCACCGGCTGGGAGGCGTTCATGTCGAAGTCGGTGTTGCCCAGGCCGCGCACGTAGAAGCGCGGGAAGGTGCGGCCGTAGTCGGACTCGATGTTCAGGCTGGGCACCTTGCCCGACAGCGCACGGATGTCCTGGCCGCTGGCGTTGTAGGTGTCCAGTTCCTCCGACTTGATGGCCGAGATCGACAGCGGCACGTCCTTCAGGTTCTCCGCCCGCCGGCTGCCGGTCACGATGACGGCCTGCAGCTGGTTCACGTCCTTCTTGGCTTCGGCTTCGGGTGCGGCCTGGGCGAAGGCGGCCTGCATCGGAAAGGCCGCGCCCAGCGCAAGCGCGAGCACGGTCGGTGAAATGCGGTGAGTCGGCATGGGTAATCCTCGGGTTGGCGATGGCTGAACGGGGGCGGGGGCATTTCGGGCATTGGTGATGCCTCTCGATTGCTACGGGATAGTAAAGATCACATGACGTTTTCGTGATGACCGCGTGCCGCGGTGTTGTGCGTTTGCTGCACTGCGATACTGAGGATTCGCCACGGCCATCCCGATTTCTCCATGCGCTTCATCACCGCCAACCTGAATGGCGTCCGTTCCGCTGCCAGCAAGGGTTTCTTCGACTGGCTCGATCGCCAGCAGGCCGACGCGGTGGGCGTGCAGGAGCTCAAGGCCCAGGCCGACGTCGTTGAGAGCAAGTTCCGCAGCTGCGACAAGCTGGAGGGCCACTTCCACTACGCCGAGAAGAAGGGCTACTCGGGCGTGGGCCTCTACACGAAGGAGGAGCCGAGCGAGCTCATCACCGGCTTGGGGCTGCCCGAGTTCGACTGCGAAGGCCGCTGGGTCGAAAAGCGCTTCGACAAGCCGGGCCGCAAGCTCAGCCTCATCAGTGTCTATTTCCCGAGCGGCACCAGCGGCGAGGAGCGCCAGGCGGTCAAGTACCGCTTCCTGGCCGCGCTCTATCCGCACCTGGCGGCGCTGAAGGCCGAGCGCGAGTTCATCCTCGTCGCCGACGTGAACATCGCGCACAAGGAAATCGACCTGAAGAACTGGCGCGGCAACCAGAAGAACAGCGGCTTCCTGCCCGAGGAGCGCGCCTGGCTGACCAAGCTTTTCGACGCGACGGAAGGCGGCGGCCTCGTCGACGTGTTCCGCACGCTGAACGACAAGGCCGAGCAGTACACCTGGTGGAGCGCCCGCGGCGCGGCGCGCGCCAACAACGTCGGGTGGCGGCTGGACTACCACCTCGCCACGCCCGGCATCGCCGCGCAGGCGAGGGCCGAGGCCATTTACACGGCCCAGCATTTCAGCGACCACGCGCCGCTGACGATCGACTACGACTTCAAGCTCTGAAGCGCCCCGCCCTGGGGCAAAGCGGTAACGAAACGCCTTGTGGCGCAGGGTTTCGTCGCAGGCGGTAAGCAATCGCTACGGCTGTCAGGCGCGGCCTACAGAAAGCCGTGCCAGGCACCGACGCCGCACCTTGAGACGGCCTCCTAGAGTCACTTCAGCCGCGGTGGAAATGCCCGGCACCCGCCGGTCGGCATTCAGTCGGCCACCGCACTGATTCAAGGAGTCCACCATGTCCAAGATCAAGTCCGTCACTTCCGCCATCACGGCCGCCGTCCTCGTGAGCGGCATCGGCTTCGCCTGGGCCCAGAGCGAAGAGCAACAGCCGTCGACCAACTCGACGACCGCCGCCAACGCGCTGCCCAGCGAGCAAACGCCCGCCGATCCCAACGCCGCGGCGCTGAACAGCACCGCGATGCCGCAGGAAAGCGCCGCCACGACGCCGCCGCCTGTCGACAGCACGACGCCGGCGCCCCAGTCCAGCGATGCCAACTCGCAGGCCCCGCTGAGCACGACGACGTCGGTCGACAGCAGCAGCACGACCTCGTCGACGACGACGGACCGCAGCAGCAGCAGCACCAGCAGCTACGAGCCCGCTCCCCGCGCCGATCGCAACTGATCGAGCCCCTCGGAACGCACGTTCTGACCCGTCATGCGTTTCGGAGAACGTGCCGAAGCCCACGCCGCCGCCCGGCGGCGTGACATCCTGACCGGCCTGGGACAGGGGGCGGCGATCGCCCTCCTGGCCCTGGCCGTTCTCTATTTCTTCTTCGGTGGCGCGCTGCGGCGCAGCCTGGCGCCGCCGACCGCTTCACCGCCCATCGCAGCGGCGCCGGCACCGACCCTGCCCGTCGCCGAACGCCGCCTCGACCTCGGCGGCGAAAACGCCCCGCCCGACGTGACCGCTGTCGCCGCCTGGGCCGTGCGCGAAACCGACAACGGTGACCGCCCCTTCGCCATCGTCGACAAGCGCCGCGCCAAGGTCTATGTGTTCGCCACCACAGGCCGCCTCATCGGCGCCAGCCCCGTGCTGCTGGGCTATGCCGCGGGCGACTACACCGTCGCCGGCGTCGGCAACAAGGCCATTGCCGACATCAAGCCCAGTGAACGCACGACGCCGGCCGGCCGTTTCCAGTCCGAGCCCGGCAGGAACTCCCTCGGCCACGACGTCGTCTGGGTCGACTACGACGCCGCCGTCTCCATGCACCGCGTGCGCGCCACCAACCCCAAGGAGCGCCGCCTGGAGCGCCTGGCCACGCCGACACCGGACGACAACCGCATCAGCTGGGGCTGCATCAACGTGCCGGTGGCCTTCTTCGACCAGATCGTCTGGCCCAACATCGGCAAGAAGCGCGGCATCGTCTACGTGCTGCCCGAGAAGCAGTCGCTGGCGGCCTTCTTCCCGGTGACGGCGCCTTCCCTGCTGGCGCAAGCGTCTACCGGAAAAGGTAACAACGCAAAACCGTGAAGTCCTTGACTGGGCGCCGTGCGCCTGCTTTCCTAGACTGCCCGCCGGGCTGACGCGAGGTTGCGCTGCCCATGAACAGCGGGGCAGCACGTGGGCAGCAGTTGGGCACGCCGGATCCGGTCCGGTATCGCGAGCATCGTTACAACCTGGGGCGTCATTTCAACGACCCCTGCGGCGGCCGAGGTCGCCATGCGGCCGGTGGCGCATGACGCGCGCGACGGCCGACCTTTCGCCATCGTCGACAAGCGCCAGGCCACGTTGTCGGTTTATGACGCCACGGGTCGGCTCGTCGGTCGTACCGCCGCGCTGCTGGGCCTGACGCCCGGCGATGTCGAGCCCGCCAGCGCGCGCGGCAAGGAGCCGTCGGCCCTCGCAGCGCACGAGCGCGTGACGCCGGCCGGCCGCTTCGAGGCCGTGCCGGGCCGCAACCTCAGCGGCGAGCGCGTCGTCTGGTTCAACTACGCGTCCAACCTGGCCATACACCGGCTGCGCCCGGTATCCGCCGCGCAGCGCCGCGAGGCCCGGCTGGCCTCGGACAACGCACAGGACCACCGCATCACGCTGGGCTGCGTCGTCGTCGACCCGGCCTTCTTCGACACGGTCGTGTTGCCGACGCTGGGCCAGGGCTCCAGCCTCGTCTACATCCTGCCGGAGCGCGAGCCGGTCGTGGCCGGCACCGCCGGTTCGCCGCGCGCTGCCGCCGCGCCGTAAGACCAGGAGCCCGACAGGTTCCTAGGGCAAGCCCGAGGACGGGCTGGCCCGGAAACTGCGTTCCAGGGCCGGACAATTCCCGCCTCGTGCCGCGGGTTACCGCCCGCCTCACCGCCCTATCGGGTCTACCTGGAACGAACGACGTGACTACCCCCTCCTCCGCGGCCCATCCGGCCGCGCCCGCGGCCATCCTCGGCCAGCCCAACCAGCTCTTCGTCCTCTTCTTCACGGAGATGTGGGAGCGCTTCTCCTACTACGGCATGCGGGCGCTGCTCGTGCTGTTCCTGGTGACCGAGGCCAGCAAGGGCGGCTGGGGCTGGAGCCGGGCCGATGCGGCCAACCTCTACGGCTGGTACACCGGCCTTGTCTACCTGACACCCATCCTGGGCGGCTATGTCGCCGACCGGCTGCTGGGCACGCGGCGCTCGGTGCTGCTGGGCGGCTTCATCATCGCGGCCGGCCATATCGCGCTGTTCATGGACACGGTGCCGAGCTTCTACGCCGGCCTGGGCCTCGTCGTGCTGGGCACGGGCCTGTTCAAACCCAATATCTCGGCCATCGTCGGCCAGCTCTACGGGCCGCACAACGAAGGCGCGCGCGACGGCGGCTACACGCTGTTCTACATGGGTGTGAATGCCGGCGCCTTCTTCGGCATCTCGCTGTGCGGCTACATCGGCGAGAAGGTGTCGTGGAACCTCGGCTTCGGCCTGGCCGGGGTCTTCATGATCCTGGGCGCGCTGCAGTTCTGGCTCAGCCAGGGCATCTTCGGCGCCATCGGCGACAAGATCGACTCGGCCAGGAAGGTCGTCGAGGAGAAGCTCGACGACACGCCCGAGCACGTCGTCGCCGACCGCCTGAAGGCCATCTTCATCTTCTCCTTCTTCACGATCTTCTTCTGGTTCGCCTTCGAGCAGGCCGGCGGCTCGATGACCATCTTCGCGGCCGACTACACCGACCGCACGCTGGTCGGCACGGCCGGCTTCGCCTTCAAGGTCGTCAACACCGCGATGACGCTGGTGCCGGCCGCCATCCTGTCGTGGCTGCTGTTCAAGCTCTATCGCTCGACCGGCGGCAACTACGCGCTGGCCAACGTGTCGCTCGCCATCGCCTTCGCCATCATCTGGGGCCTGTGCCTGTGGATGCTGGGCCGTGAGTTCGCTTTTGCGCAGACCGAGGTGCCCGCCACCTGGTTCGGCGTGCTGAACAGCTTTTTCATCGTCGTGCTCGCGCCGATGTTCTCCAAGCTGTGGGAAAAGCACTGGAACCCGTCCGGCCCGGTCAAGTTCGGCGTCGGCCTGGTGCTGCTGGGCCTGGGCTTCGCCGTGCTGTCCTATGGCTCGGCCGGCATTCCGCAGGGCGCCAAGACGGCCCAGGTCAGCATGGTCTTCCTGACGCTGGCCTACCTGCTGCACACCATGGGCGAGCTGTGCCTGTCGCCGGTGGGCCTGTCCTACATCTCCAAGCTGGCGCCGACGCGGCTGCTGGGCCTGATGTTCGGCGTCTGGTTCCTGAACTCGGCCATCGCCAACAAGATCGCCGGCTCCACCGGCGCCTACATCGACCAGATCTCGTCGACCTATTCGATGTCGGTGTTCTTCCTGATCTTCACGGTCATCCCCATCGGCGCCGGTGTCGTGCTGATGGCCATGACGCCGCTGATGAAGAAGTGGATGCACGGCGTCCACTGACGCCGACGCCGATTGACCGATTCCCCGTGACCAAAGCCGCTCTCGAGCGGCTTTTCGTTTTTGTGCACAGCTTTGCGCTGTTGACAACCTATGTCAGCAGCCTGTACGGGCTTTCCAAGTTAGCGGTAACGAAGCGCGGTGTGTTTGCTTACAGTCGCCCGCTGCATTCGGAGCCCCCCATGACGAAGAAAAGCCTGACGCTGCTGCCGTTGATCCTCATCCTTGCCGCCTGCGGTCAAAAGCAGGAAGGTGCCGGCGGCCCCGGTGGCCATGGCGGCCCGCCGCCGGTGTCCGTCGCCCCCGCCACGCAGCGCGAGGTGCAGGAGTTCGACGAGTTCACCGCCCGCCTGGAGGCGCCCGACACCGTCGAGGTGCGTTCGCGCGTGGCCGGCACCGTCGACGCCGTGCGCTTCAAGGAAGGCCAGCTGGTGAAGAAGGGCGAGCCGCTGTTCACCATCGACACACGCGCCTTCCGCGCCGACGTGGCGCGCGTCGAGGCGCAGATCGCCGCCGCCAAAACGCAGGCCGACCTGGCTCGCGCCGACCTGGCCCGCTCCGAGAAGCTGGTCAGCATCAACGCGGTCAGCCAGCAGGAGATCGACCAGCTGCGCGCCGCGCTGCGCAGCGCCGAGGCCAACCAGAAGGGCGCCGAGGCGGCCCTCGTGCAGTCCAGGCTGAATGTGGAATACGCCAACGTGACGGCGCCCGTCAGCGGCCGCACCTCGCGCGCCAACGTGACGCCGGGCAACCTCATCGGCGTCGGCGACCCGGTGCTGACCACCGTCGTCTCCAGCGACAAGGTCTACGCCTATTTCGACGCCAGCGAGGCGACCTATCTGAAATACATGCGCTCGGCCAAGCCGGCCGCCACCGTCGTGCAGATGGGCCTGTCCAACGAGGAGGGCTTCCCGCACAGCGGCAAGCTGGACTTCGTCGACAACCGCCTGAACCCGGCCACGGCGTCCATCCGCGCCCGCGCCGTGTTCGACAACAAGGCCGGCCTGTTCACGCCGGGCCTGTATGCCCGCGTGAAGCTGGGTGGCAGCGGCGGCTACACCGGCGTCGTCGTGCCCGACCGCGCGATCACGACCGACCAGACGCAGAAGCTCGTCCTCGTCGTCGGCGCCAACAACGTCGTGCAGCCGCGCCCGGTCAAGCCCGGTGCGCTGATCGACGGCATGCGCGTCGTGGAGGGCGTCAAGGCCGGCGAGCTGGTCATCGTCGACGGCCTGCTGCGTGCCATGCCCGGCGCGCCGGTCACGCCGCAGGTGCTCAAGGTGGACGAGAAGGGCATGCCCATCCCGGCCGCGCCGCAGGGCCAGCCCGGCGCTGCACCCGCACCCGCCCCGGCCTCCGCCGCCTCGAAGTAATCAGGGGCGACCCCAGCCATGGACATCTCACGCTTCTTCATCGACCGGCCGCGCTTCGCGACCGTGTTGTCGCTGTTCATCTTCCTGCTCGGCGCGCTGGCCATCCCGCTGCTGCCGATCTCGGAATACCCCGAGGTCGCACCGCCGCAGGTCGTCGTGCGCGCGCAGTACCCCGGCGCCAATCCGCGCGTCATTGCCGAGACCGTCGCCACGCCGCTCGAGGAGCAGATCAACGGCCTCGAGAACGTGCTGTATTTCGAGAGCCAGGCCACCGGCGACGGCGGCATGAATCTCACGGTCACGTTCAAGATCGGCACCAACCCCGAGGCCGCCGAGACCGCGGTGCAGAACCGCATCAACCGCGCGCTGCCGCGCCTGCCCGACATCGTGCGCCAGATTGGCGTGACGACCGAGAAGAGCGCGCCCAACCTGACGATGGTGGTCCACCTCGTCAGCCCGGACAACTCGCGCGATGCGCTCTACCTGCGCAACTACGGCCAGCTGAACGTGCGCGATGACCTGCTGCGCGTGCCGGGCATGGGCTCGGTGCTGATGTTCGGCGCCGGCGACTACGCGATGCGCGTTTGGCTCGATCCGCAGAAGCTCGCCGCGCGCGGCATGACCGCGGCCGACGTCGTCGGCGCGATCCGCGAGCAGAACACGCAGGTCGCGGCCGGCGTCGTCGGCGCGTCGCCGTCGCCCAAGGGCACGGACTTCCAGCTCTCCATCAATGCCCAGGGCCGCCTGGCCAGCGAGGAGGAGTTCGGCAACATCATCGTCCGCACCGACACGCGCACCGGCGCCTTCGTCCGCGTGAAGGACGTCGGCCGTGTCGAGATCAGCGCCAACACCTATGCGCTGCGCAGCCTGCTGAACAACAAGGAGGCTGCCGCCATCGCCGTGTTCCAGGCGCCGGGCTCCAACGCGCTCGCCATCTCGGACAACGTCCGCAAGACGATGGAGCGCCTCAAGCCCAGCTTCCCGGCGGGCGTGGACTACGCCATCGTCTACGACCCGACGCGCTTCGTGCAGACCTCCATCGAGAAGGTCGTGCACACGCTGTTCGAGGCCGTCGGCCTGGTCGTGCTGGTCGTCATCATCTTCCTGCAGACCTGGCGCGCGTCCATCATCCCGCTGGTCGCCGTGCCGGTGTCCATCGTCGGCACCTTCGCCGTGCTGCTGCTGCTGGGCTTCTCCATCAACACGCTGACGCTGTTCGGCCTCGTGCTGGCCATCGGCATCGTCGTGGACGACGCCATCGTCGTGGTCGAGAACGTCGAGCGCAACATCCAGGACGGCCTCGCGCCGCATGCAGCCACCGTGAAGGCGATGCAGGAGGTCTCGGGCCCCATCATCGCCATCGCGCTGGTGCTGTGCGCGGTGTTCATCCCGCTGACGCTGGTGCCGGGCCTGTCGGGCCAGTTCTACAAGCAGTTCGCCGTCACGATCGCCATTTCCACGGTGATCTCGGCCTTCAACTCGCTGACGCTGTCGCCCGCCCTCGCGGCCATCCTACTGCGTCCGCATGACGCGCCCAAGGACCGCTTGACCAAGGGCATGGACGCCGTCTTCGGCCGCTTCTTCCACTGGTTCAACCGCTTTTTCCACCGCCGCTCCGAAGACTACGGCCGCGGCGTCACCGGCATCCTCAAGCGCAAATCGCTGGCCCTCGTCGTCTACGCGTTGCTGCTGGGCGCGACGGCGCTGCTGTTCACCCGCATCCCCAGCGGCTTCGTGCCCGCGCCGGACAAGCAGTACCTGATCGGCGTGGCGCAGCTGCCGGCCGGCTCCAGCCTGGACCGCACCGAGGAAGTCATCCGCCAGATGAGCGCCATCGCGCTGAAGGTGCCGGGCATCGTCGACTCGGTGGCCTTCCCCGGCCTGTCGGTCGCCGGCTTCTCGGCATCGCCGAACGAAGGCATCGTCTTCTTCGGCCTGGAAGGCTTCGACAAGCGCACCTCGCGCGAGAAGAGCAAGGAGGCCATCCTCGGCCAGGTCAACGGCGCCATCCAGCAGATCCAGGGCGCGCGCATGTTCGTCGTGCCGCCGCCGCCGGTGGACGGCCTCGGCATCGCCGGCGGCTTCAAGATCCAGGTGCAGGACCGCGGCAGCCAGGGGGAGCAGGCGCTGTACGGCGCCACCTGGGGCGTGCTCGGCCAGATCTACGGCAACCCGAACACCCCCATCGGCACGCCGTATTCCAACTACGACATCAACGTGCCGCAGCTGTTCGCCAACGTCGACCGCGTGAAGGCCAAGCAGATGGGCGTGCCGCTGGGCTCGATCTACGACACGCTGCAGATCAACCTCGGCTCGCTCTATGTCAACGACTTCGCCAAGTTCGGCAAGACCTACCAGGTCATCGTGCAGGCGGATGCGCCCTTCCGCGCCAAGGCCGAGGACGTCACCCAGCTCAAGACGCGCAACGAGGCCGGCGAGATGGTGCCGCTCGGTTCGCTGATGAGCGTGGAGCCCACCTTCGGCCCCACGCGCGTGACGCGCTACAACGGCTTCCCCGCCGCCGACATCAACGGAGCGCCCAAGCCCGGCTTCTCGTCGGGCCAGGCCGAAGTCGAGATCGAGAAACTCCTCAAGACCCTGCCGCGCGGCTTCGGCTATGAGTTCACCGACCTCAGCTACCAGGACCGCCTGACCCGCGACGTGACGCTGCCCGGCACCACCGTCAAGGTGCCGACGCTGGCGGCCGTGCTGGCCTTCTCGGTGCTGCTCGTCATCCTCGTGCTGGCCGCCCAGTACGAGAGCTGGAGCCTGCCGCTGGCCATCATCCTGATCGTGCCGATGTGCATCTTGTCGGCGCTGTTCGGCGTGTGGATCTCGCACTTCCCGCCGTTCGCGCAGGCCGGGGACCTGAACATCTTCACGCAGGTGGCGCTGGTCGTGCTGGTCGGCCTGGCGTGCAAGAACGCCATCCTGATCGTCGAGTTCGCCAAGGAGCTGGAGGAGCAGGGCAGGTCGGTCTTCGATGCCGTCATCGAGGCCTGCCGCCTGCGGCTGCGCCCCATCCTGATGACGTCCATCGCCTTCTGCGCCGGCGTCATCCCGCTGATCCTGGGCAGCGGCGCCGGCAGCGAGATGCGCCGCGCGATGGGCATCGCCGTGTTCGCCGGCATGCTGGGCGTGACGCTGTTCGGGATCTTCCTGACACCGGTGTTCTACAGCCTGCTGCGCAAGGGCACCGAGAAGCGCCGCGCCCGCGCCGCCGCGCTGCGCGCCCAGGTCGAAGCCTCGGCCCATGCCTTCCATCCCGGCATCGATGACGAACCCACAAATCCGAAGGGCCACTGACATGAACAAGAAGCCCCCACGCTCGCTTCGCTCACTGCCTCCCGAGGGGGCGCGCAACGGCTCCGGGCGGCCGAGCGCCGTTGCCGCCCGCCTCACTCCTCTTGCCCTGGCCTGCCTCGTCGGCTGCGCCGCGCCTGGCCTGTCTCAAGGTCCGCAAAACCTGGCCCCCGCGACGTTCGCCCAACTGCCGCCCGCCGCACCCGGCGCCGCGCAGATGACGGCCGCCTTCGTCGACAGCACGCAGCTGCAGCGCGTCGTCGACGAAGTGCTCGCCAACAATCGCGACCTGCGCGCCGCCGCCGCGCGGCTCAAGCAGGCCGAGGCGCTCGCCACCGCCGCCGGGGCGCAGCGCCTGCCCACGGTGGGCGTGGGCGCCAACGCCAGCCGCCAGCGCGCGCCCAACGACCTGGGCCAGTACAACAACTTCAACAGTTATGGCGTCAACGCGACGGCCGCCTGGGAGATCGACCTGTGGGGCCGCGCGTCGGCCAATGCACAGGCCGCCGGCTACGACGCGCAAAGCGCCGCGCTGGACCGCGACGCCGCCCAGCTCAGCCTGGCCGGCACCGCGCTCAACCTGCAGACCCAGCTCATCGGGCTGGGCCACAGGCTCAAGCTCGCCAAGGAAACGCTGGTCGTGCAAAACCAGCTGCTGGACCTCGTGAAAGCCCGCGTCGGCGCCGGCCGCGGCACCGCGCTCGACCAGGCCCGCGCCGAAGCGCTCGTCGCGCAGACCTCCGCCAGCGTGCCCGCGCTGCGCAACGCCGCCTGCCTGACCCGCCTGCAGCTCGACGTGCTGCGCGGCCAGCCGCCAGCCGACTGCGACAAGGCCGACAGCGACCCGCTGCCCGCCATGCCCGAGCCCAGGCTCGTCAGCCTCGGCACGCTGCCCGACCCCGCCGGCCTGCTCGCCGCCCGGCCCGACGTCAAGGCCGCGGCCACACGCGCCCAGGCCGCCGCGGCGCGCGCCCACGTCGCCTGGGCCGCGCGCTGGCCGACGCTGGGCCTGACCGGCCAGATCGGCTGGAGCGCCGGCAAGGCGGGCGACCTGTTCAAGAGCGGCACGCAGATCCACAGCCTGGCCGGCGCGCTGAACTGGAACTTCCTCGACTTCGGTGCCCGCCGCGCCGAGGAAAGCGCCGCCCGCGCCGGCTATGAAGGCGCCGTGGCCGGTGCCGAGCAGGCCCAGCTCGTCGCGCTGCAGGATGCGCAGGGCAGCCTGTCCACGCTGCGCGAGACCGAGCTGCAGGCCACGTCGCAGGCCGCCGCCGCCGAAGCCACCCAGCGCGCCCGCGACCTCGCGCTGAAGCGCTACGAAGCCGGCGTGACCGACTTCTACGCGCTGCTCAGCGCCGAGCAGGAGCGCCTCGCGGCGCAGGACGCGCTGATCCAGGTGCAGACGGGGCGTGCCGCAGCGCTGCTGGGCGTGCACAAGGCCTTTGCGGCGGGGCTGACCGCGCCGCGCTGACGGCCGTAGGGCGGGTCAAGACCCGCCTGCAACGGGGCCTGCTGTGGCCACAAGGCGGTTGATGCTTGATGTACGATGCGGCGCATCAGGAGTCCATCGTGCGCACCACCCTCGCCATCGACGACGACGTTCTCGCCGCGGCCAAGCATCTCGCTGAGCGCGATCAAAAGAGCGTTGGCGAAGTCATCTCCACGCTGGCCAGGCAGGGCCTTGCGCGTGCATCCCGGGGAGCGCGAACTGAACGAAACGGTGTCCCGTTGTTGCCCAGCCGTCGCGGCGCGGCTCCGGTCACGCCGGAACTGGTGACCCAGTTGCGCGACGAGCTGCCGTGACGGTGTACCTGCTGGACGTGAACGTCCTCATCGCCCTGGTGGACCCGGCGCACATCCAGCATGACCAGGCCCATGACTGGTTCGCAAGGGTCGGCCGCAAGGCCTTTGCGACATGTCCGCTTACCGAAAACGGTCTCATCCGAATCGTCGGGCACCCAAAGTACCCCAACTCCCCCGGACCGCCGAGCACCGTGCTGCAGTCTCTGACCGCCATCCGCGGACTGCCTGGCCACACGTTCTGGCCCGACGATCTCAGCATCGCGGACGCGGAGGTCTTTGCCACCGAGCTGTTGTCCAGCCATTCGCGCGTCACGGACAGCTATTTGCTCGCCCTCGCTCATGCCAAGGGTGGGCGTCTCGCCACGATGGATCAGAAGTTGGCCACGGAAGTAGTGCCTGACGGCAAGAAGGCACTCACGCTCATTCCGCCGAACTGATGCCCAGCCTTCGCTCGATTTGACGCGCTCCGGCGCCTTGTACTCAGCGCACTCCAACATCTCGGCGGCGTTCAAGGCTGGGGTCTGCGACTCCCAACCGAATTCACGACCCCGCCACGATCCGCACCGCTAGCAGTGTCACGCTGCGCCGGTAGGCATCCGCCAGCGCATCGGCCTGTGCGGCGCAGGACACGGTCAACTCCGCCGACCCGGGCACCGGCAGCGTCGTGTCGCGCGGCGCCTGCAGCGGCAGCCAATGCCAGCGGGCGCGCAGCTTCAACGCCAGCCCCTCGCCATCGGCCCGCGCCAGCCATTCGTCCACCTGCACGACGAGGCGCAGCGACTCGCCCTCCGGCGAGTTCGGCTTGCCGACGGTGACGGGGTAGGGTTGGCGCAGCCGCCACAGGTCTTCGCCGAGCACGCGGGGCAGCGCCTCGCGCAGCGGTTCGGACCAGCGCGCTTCGGGCAGGGGCCGCAGGCCGGCGCTGCCTTCGGCGACGAGGATCTCGTCGCGGTCCAGCAGCTCGGGCATGGCCAGCTGCGGGCTCAGCACCCAGGCGCGGTTGTCCTGGCCCGGCTTGGCGTCCGTCGGCAGCGGCGGCGTGCCGGTCAGGCCGTAAAGGCGGCGCGGCGGCGTGCTGCGCGTGGCGCAGCCGGTCAGCGCGGCGGCGCCCAGCCACAGTAGCGCGCCGCGTCGATGCAGTTTCGTTGTCGTCATTTGCCAGCCTCCGCGGGGGGTGTCGCATTCGCATCCGGTTGACGGCCCAGCAGCAGCTGCTGCGGCTGTGCGTCCAGCGAGCGGGCCAGCTGTCGCAGCGCACGGGCAGCCTGCGACAGCTCGCGCATCGTGCGCTCGGTCTGCTGCAGCAGCGGGCCGTCGCCGTCGGCGGCCTCGTGCAGCGCGGCGCTGGCTTGGGCCAGCTCGTTGATGGCGCGCTGCAGGTCGCGCACGACGGCGCCCTTGGGGTCCAGCAGCTCGTTGGCGCGGTCGGCCGTCCTGTCGAAGCGGTTGGCCGTGTCGGACACCTCGTTGCCGGCACGGTCCACGCTGGCGAAGGCGCGCTCGGCGCCCTGCGTTAGCGGCACGGCGCGGCGGTCCAGCTGCGCGGCGAGGCGGCGGGCATGCGTGGCGGTGGCGGCAAAGTCCTTCAAACCCTGCTTCAGTTCGGGCGCCGCGATGAGCTGGCGCGCGGAGTTGGCGATCTGGCCGAGGTCGTCCACGATCTTGCGCAGGTCCACGCTTTCGAGCTGGTCCTTCAGCGCCTGGAAGGCGGTCGCGCTGGTCGGGATCTCCGTCGCATCGCCCCGGTAGCCACCATGCGTGCGGCCGCGCGGCTTGGTGCGGAAATCCAGGTCCACGTAGAGCTGGCCGGTCAGCAAGCTCTGCGTGCCGAGCTGGGCGCTCAGGCCGCGTTCGATGAGGGTGGGCAGCGCGTGGCCGATGTCGTCGTTGCCCATGCGCCCGTCCAGGCCGCGCACCGCGTCGGCATCCAGTTCGGCGAGCACGGGGATGGCGAAGCTGTCGGTCTTGTCGTCGTAGTGCAGGCTGATGTCCGTCACGTCGCCGATGCGCACGCCACGGAAGACGATGGGCGCGCCCTTCTGCAGCCCGAACACCGAACCCGAGAAGAACATGACGACACGCTCCGGCTGCTTGCTGAACCAGTGCCGTCCCGGCAGCGCGATGAGGGCCACGGCGAGGATGGCGATCGCGCCGACGACGAAAGCGCCGATGGCGAAGGGATTGGCGCGGCGGCTCTTCATGCGGCTTGTTGGTGTTGTCCGCGCGTCAGGAACTCGCGCACCGCGTCGGGCCCGTGGTCGCGCAGCTCGGCCGGCGGCCCGAGCGCCGTCGCCGTGTGCGCCTCGACGTCCAGGAACAGCAGGCGGTCGGCCACCGCGAACAGGCTCTCCAGCTCGTGCGTGACGAGCACGATGGCCGTGCCGACGTCGTCGCGCAGCCGCTTGATGAGGTCGTCCAGCCGCGCCGACGTCAGCGGGTCCAGGCCGGCGGAAGGCTCGTCCAGGCACAGCAGCGGCGGGTCCAGCACGAGGGCGCGGGCGATGGCGGCGCGCTTGCGCATGCCGCCCGACAGCTGGGACGGCTCGGCGTCGAAGGTGGCCGGGTCGGGCAGGCCGGCCAGCGCAAGCTTGAAGCGCGCCCGCTGCTCGCGCTCTTCATCACTCAGCGCCGTGTAGAGCTCCAGCGGCAGCATGACGTTCTCGCCGACGGTCATGCTGCTCCACAGCGCGCCGGCCTGGAAGGCGACGCCGATCTCGCGCCGCGGCGGCTCGTCGCCATGCACGTCGCGGTGCTCGCCGTTGGCGACCCACGTGACCTTGCCGACCCTGGGCTGCTGCAGCCCGATCATGTGGCGCAGCAGCGTGCTCTTGCCGCAGCCGCTGGCGCCGCAAATGGCCAGCACCTCGCCGGCCTTCACGTCGAAGTTCAGGCCATGCTGGAGCTCGCGGCCGCCCGCATGCAGGCTGAGGTTCTCCACGCGCATCAGCACCTCTTCGCTCATGCGTGCCTGCCTTTCATCTCAGATGTCCAACCTCTGGAAGATGACCGTGAGTACGGACGCCGCCACGACCATCCACACGATGGCCTGCACGACGGCCGCCGTCGTCGCTTCGCCGACGGCCTGCGCGCTGCGGCCCGCGTTCAGGCCTTGGCGGCAGCCGGCCAGCGCGACGAGCACCGCGTAGACGCTGCCCTTGAGCAGGCCGACGAAGAGGTCCCAGCCCGACAGCGCCTCGCGCGTCGTCGTCAGATAGGCCATGGCCGGCACGTCGTAGAGCACGACGGCGACGCCGCAGCCCACCGCCAGGCCGGCCACGCCGGCGCACAGCGTCAGCAGCGGCCCGGTGACCAGCAGCGCCAGCATGCGCGGCAGCACGAGATGCTCCACCGGGTCCACGCCCAGCGTCGTCAGCGCGTCGATCTCCTCGCCGGCGCGCATGCTGCCGAGCTGCGCCGCGAAGGCCGCGCCGACGCGGCCCGCCAGCACGATGCCGACGACGAGCGCCGCGATCTCGCGCACGACGCCGATGGTGACGAGGCTGGCGATGAAGCTCTGCGCGCCGAAGCGCTGCAGCTGCTCGGCGCCCATATAGGCCACGATGAGGCCGACGAGGCTGCTGACCAGCAGCACGATGGGCAGGCTGCGCGGGCCGGTCTGCTCGATCTGCCACAGCCAGTCGGAGATGCGCATCGCGCTGCTGCCGCGCGCCAGCCGGCCCAGCGCGGCCAGCAGGTCGCCGACGAAGCTCAAGGTCTTGCGCCATTCGGGCTCGTCGGCCGGTTCGTCGTCGGCGCTCGCGGGCTTTTTGCCGGGTGCCGCGGCGGGCTGCGGCAGGCTGAGCCCGAGCAGCGGCTGCAGCGCACGCGGCAGGCCCGACATGTCGAGCTCGACGCCGCCGCGTGCCAGCGGCGCCAGCGCCTGCCACAGCGTCGCTGCAAAGGCCGGCTGCCAGTGCGACAGCGCCGTGCTGTCGAAGCCGAGCCGGGTGCCGGCGGCAATGGGCAGCCCGGCCGGCGGCTTCGCCAGCTCGGCGCCTTCGTGCCAGTCCCCACTCAGCACCAGTCGCCATTGCCGGCCTTCGCCTTCCCAACGCGCCTGGCCCGCGGCACGGCCGCGCCCGGCATCGCCGGTCGGCATCGCGGCAGAGGTGAGCGCCTGGACCATGCTGCGGATGCTCTGCCGCGGCGCCGCGGGCGCGGCCCGGACGCCGACGGCGAGCGGTGTAGGACGGCGCCCCGCGGCGGGCGCCCCTGTCGGTCCTCGCCGACACGCCGGCGGGTATCCGGACGATGCCCCCGGGCTCCTGTGGCGATGACAGTGAGCGATGAACCACCGATGGAGGCTTCGATGACATCCCCTTCCCCGCTGAAGGACCAGCCGCGCACCCGGGGCGACGCCTCCCGGCCCAAGGGCCCCTCGTTGCCGCATGACCGCGACCAGCAGGCCGCCTCGACCGACGCCGAGCCCAATGCCCACATCAAGCGCGCCGCGCGCGACCTGAAGCAGGGTCAGGTCGACACCGACCTGCGGGCCACGCCGGGCCTGGACGCCGAGCGTCGCGGCGACCTCGTGGAAGGCGGCGAGCGCGCCGCGTCGCAGCCGCCGCGCGCGCGACGTTAGGGCAGGCCCTGGACGGCCGGCGCCTCGGCCACCCGATTGCGCCCCTGCGCCTTGGCCTCGTACAGCGCGACGTCGGCGCGTTTGACGAGGGCCTCCAGCGAGTCCCGCGGCAGCGCGCCGGCAACACCGATGCTGACCTCACAGCAGGGCAGGTCCGGGTCCGCGCAGGTGCTCGCGCGGATGCGCTCGGCCACCGCCAGCGCCTGGGCCGTGTCGGTGTCGGGCAGCAGCGCGACGAACTCCTCGCCGCCGTAGCGCCCCAGCACGGCCGGGCGGCGCAGCACCGCGTGGGCGCGAGCGACGAAGTCCACCAGCACGCGGTCGCCCACCAGGTGGCCGTGCTCGTCGTTGATCCGCTTGAAGTGATCCAGGTCCAGCATCAGCACCGACAGCGCCCGGCCCTGGCGGCGCGAGCGCGCCAGCTCGGCCTCGCCGGTCGTGAACAGTGCGCGGCGCGTCAGTGCGCCGGTCAGGCTGTCCCGCGTGACCAGCCGTTCCAGCTCCTGACGCAGATTCTCCGACGCCATCAGCACGGTGCCGATGCTGGTCAGCAGCGTGCCGAAGGCCAGGCCCAGCAGATAGATCGCCTGCATGGGTGACGGCGTGAACAGCCCGTCCTGCGGCGCGAACGGCGCGCTGACGCCGCGGGCCAGCGTGATGAGGCTGGTCAACGTCAGCACGGTGCCGGTGAAGCGCGTCGCGAAGCTCTGCACCGGCTGGCGCCAGACGACGGCCGCGTGCCAGGCGCCGATGCCGCCGAGCAGCAGGCCCATGAACAGCACGCGCCCGCCATAGGCGCCGCTGAACAGGCTCATGAACAGCAGCGTGGCCAGGCCGGCCAGCCACAGCCCGGCCACGGCCCGCGCCGACAGCGGCTGCTCGAAGAAACGGCAGCTGCCGGCCAGGAAGGTCGCGGCCGCGGCAAACATCAGCGCATTGGCCAGGCCGGCCGACAGCAGCGACGGCAGCAGCCCGCGCAGCGTGAACAGCAGGGCCGACGCGAAGGCCAGCAGCGGCGCGGCGGTCCAGTGGGCCAGGCCATGGATGGAGGGCGGGTAGCTGCGGCGCTGGAAGGCCATGATCAGCGCCATCAGGCAGCCCATCACCCCGGTGACGCCGCTGATGGTGCGCAGTTCCAGCATGTCCAGCACGGTCGGACTCCTTGCCGGCGCCGATGCCGGCAGCCGTGAGTCTAGGAGGGACGGATGATGGGTTGGCGGCGGCGAGTGGCGTCGCCGGCGGTCGCATGCCGCTCGGTTCGCTTCGAGCGGCGTGAACAGCGGGCTGGCCTAGGCGGCCACTTGTGCGGCGATGCCTTCGCTCAGCCAGATGCACTCGCCCTGCTCGAACACGCGCACCTCGCCCGGCTGGAAGGCCGCCCAGGCCTCGTCGTGCGTCAGCGGCTCGGTGGCGACCAGCGTCATGCGATCCAGCGGGCCGTTCAGCATGGCGAGGTCGACACTGAGGTCGCCGTCGCGCAGCCGCACATGGCCGAAGGGCGGGCGGCGCTGCAGCCAGTGCAGCCGCGTGGAGGCATGGGCCAGCATCGCGCGGCCGTCGGTCAGCAGCAGGTTGAAGCGGCCGTGTTCGGCGATCTCGTGCAGCCAGGGTGTCAGCGTGGCGGCCAGTTCGGGCCAGGCGGGCAGCGCGTGGCCGAAGCGTTGCTGCAGGCGCTGCATCAGCCAGCAGAAGGCACGCTCGCTATCGGTCTGGCCGGCGGGCGTGAAGCTGCCGTTCAGCGCCGGATGGAAATCCTTCAGGTCGCCGTTGTGGGCGAACACCCAGGTGCGGCCGGCCCAATCGCGGCGGAAGGGGTGGCAGTTGTCGACCGAACGCGCGCCCTGCGTGGCCTTGCGGATGTGGGCCAGGATGTTGCGGGCCTGCACCGGATGCTGGCCGTAGTGCGATGCCAGGTCGGACTCGGCGGCCGGCCGGTCCTCGACGATGACCTCGCAGCGCTCGCCTTCGTGGAAGGCCACGCCCCAGCCGTCGACATGGTCCGCCGTGCGCCCGCCGCGGGCGGCGAAGCCGCGCAGCGAGAAGTTGGCGGCGGCCGGCAGGTGGCTGTTTAGGGCGAAAAGCTCACACATCGGAGGTCGTGGGGCAGCTCGGTTGATCGATGAACGCCTCAAGTCTGAAGGCCGATGACAAAAACGCCAACGAAGCTTCCGTCATGAGCTCATGCCGTCGTGCTTTGTGCACATATCGGCGGCGATAAGGTCGCAATCCCTAGGTTGGAACTGTCGTTTTTGCCTGATGACAGTTGCTTGTAATTCGTTCACAAACACATCCAGCAACATTTACGCCTGACGCGAAACCTGCTCTCCTACGCTGATAGGAAGGTTCGCAACAACCGGGAGTACTGCCATGTGGATGAACGAGTTTGTTCTGCCGGGTCAGGGTGCCGGCAACCGCAACCGACAGGAGCGCCGGGGCGCGGCCTCGCTGTCCAACCAGTGGCTGGGATTGGTGCTCGAGGAGCTGGACCATGGCGTCGTGCTGCTCAACGGCGCCGGCCGCGTGCTGCACAGCAATCTGGCGGCCCGCGCGGCGCTCGATGACAACCATCCGCTGGAGATGGTCGGCCCCCACCTGCGCGCGCGGCTGCTGACCGACGCCGTGCCGCTGGCCGAGGCGCTGGAGAGTGCCGAGACGAGTGGCCGGCGCTGCCTGCTGCGGCTGGGCGACGACCGCGCCGAGTGCGGTCGCAGCAATGTCGTCGTCGTGCCGCTCAATCGTGATGTCAGCCAGGCCGCCGTGCTGCTGATCCTGGAGCGCCGCCAGCTGTGCGGCGACCTGGCCGCGCAGTGGTTCGCGTTGCGCTACCAGCTGACGCCGGCCGAGACCGAGGTGCTGAAGGCGCTGTCCAATGGCGTCAAGCCCACCGAGGTCGCGCAACGCCAGGGCGTGGCCATCTCGACGGTGCGCAGCCAGATCCAGAGCATTCGCGCCAAGAGCGGCGCCGACAGCATCGGCGAGCTGATGCGCCAGCTGGCACTGCTGCCGCCGCTGGTGTCGTCGCTGCGGCCGGCCAAGCTGGTCAACTGACGCGGCTCATTTGATTCTGACGGTCGACTAACATCCGGCGAGCCGCCGGGCCCCATGCCCACGGCACCGCCGAATGCCCGAAGCCGCCCTTGATGACGAACTCCAGGTCCTGCCGCCCGCGCTGAGGCTGCTTGCCGTGCGCGGCGTGGCGCGCAGCTATCGCAAGGACATCGTGCTGATCGAGGAAGGCTCGGTCGGCGACAACCTCTACCTCATCTTGTCCGGCTCGCTGCGCGCCTTCAGCAGCGATGCACGCGGCCGCGAGATCACCTACGGTGTCTACGGTCCCGGCGAGTACGTCGGCGAGATGAGCCTGGACGGCGGGCCGCGCTCGGCCAGCGTCATCACCGAGGTGGCCAGCCGCCTCGTCATGGTCACGCGGGCCAGCCTGCTGACGCACATCAGCGAGCACCCGGAATTCGCCTTCGAGCTGCTGACCAAGGTGATCCGCCGCGCGCGCGCGGCGACGCTGTCGACCAAGCAGCTGGCGCTGAACGATGTCTACGGCCGGCTGAAGAACCTCGTCGACGACTTCACGCGTGACGGCGCCCATCTGGAGCTGACACACCAGGGCATGGCCCAGCGCCTGGGCTGCTCGCGCGAGATGGTGTCCAAGCTGGTCAAGGACCTGGAGCTGGGCGGCTATCTGCGGCGAGTCGCCGCCGGTGAATACCAGCGGCTCAAGACGCTACCGGCTCGCTGGTGACACGGCTGCCCTGAGCGGCGGCGCCACCGGGAAGCGCTGGTCCGGCTTCGTGGCGCGCTGGAAGAGACCCGCCACCTTGGGCAGGTTGGCCCGGATGTCCTGGATGCGGGTCGCGTTGGCCGGGTGGGTGGACAGCCACTGCGGCGGCGCGCCCTTGTTGGCGGCCATCATCTTTTCCCACAGCCGCACGGCGGCCGACGGGTCGTAGCCGGCGCGGGCCGACAGCTCGATGCCGACGAGGTCGGCCTCGGATTCGTCGTCGCGGCTGAAGCGCAGGTTCAGCAGCTGGCCGCCGATGCCGGTGAGGGTGCGTCCCACGTTGCCAAGGCCGAACAGCGCCGCAACGGCCTCCACGCCGAGATTGGTCGCGGCGGACTTGCCGACGCGCTCCCGCGCATGCTCGCGCAGCGCATGCGCGACCTCGTGGCCCATGATGGCTGCGACCTCGTCGTCCTCCAGCTTGAGCTTCTCGAGGATGCCGTAATAGAAGGCGATCTTGCCGCCCGGCATGCAGAAGGCGTTCAGCTCGGGGCTGCCGAGCAGGTTGACCTCCCACTTCCAGCGCCTGGCGCGATCGTTCCACTCGTAGCTGAACGGGATGATGCGCTGGGCGATGTAGCGCAGGCGCTGGGCCTGGGGGTGCTCCATCGGCGCCAGCGCGCGTTGCTGTGCGGCCTGCTGCATCATCTGCGCGTACTGCTGGCTGCCGCCGCGCTCGATCTCGTCGGCCGAGATCAGGCCGGCGAAGCGGCTCTTGGGTCCGACGTCCACGCCCTCGCGCGCCCAGGCGGGCATGAAGGCGGCAACGCCGCTGGCGGCCAGCAGGCCCGTGAACAGGCGGCGGCCGCGCTGGGCGGGCGGCGCGCAGCGGCCGGCGGCGCAGTCGGCGCAGGCGCCGAACATCCGCTGCGGCAGGTGGCTGAGTTGCAGGTCGTCGCGGACCTGGAAGTCGTCGGGGTGCATGCCTGTCATTGTGCGATGACGCTGCCTCGGGGCTCGTAGGACTGGCGACAATCGCCAGCATGGACCCCCAGCAATTCCGCGCCGCCCTCGGCATGTTCGCCACCGGCGTGACCATCGTGACCGTGCGCTCGCCGGACGGCGGCCTCGTGGGCCTGACGGCCAATTCCTTCAACTCCGTGTCGCTGGAGCCGCCGCTGGTGCTGTGGAGCCTGGCGCGGCGCGCCGGCTCGCTGCCGGTGTTCACGCATGGCACGCATTACGCGATCAACATCCTCGCGGCCGACCAGAAGGAGCTGGCCCAGCGCTTCGCGATGCGCGACATCGACCGCTTCGCCGGCGTGGCCTGGCGCGAGGGCGCCGGCGGCGCGCCGGTGCTGGACGGCGCGGTGGCCGTGTTCGAGTGCGCCAACCGCAGCCGCTACGAGGAGGGCGACCACGTCATCTTCGTCGGCGAGGTGGAGCGCTGCACGTCGCGCCCGGGCGCGCAGCCGCTAATCTTCCACGGCGGGCGCTACTTCACCGAATTGCCGATCTGAGCCGTTGTCGATTCCGCTGTGCGTGGATCGTCGTCATGGCAGAGGGACGTCCTCTGTCACAACCAGGAAGCCACCATGCCCAACACCGTCACCTTCCACCGCGTGCTGCGCTGCCCGCCGGACCGCGTCTACCGCGCCTTCACGACGCCGGCCGCGATGGCCAAGTGGCTGCCGCCGTTCGGCTTCACCGGCACCGTGCACGAGATGGACGCGCAGGTGGGCGGCAGCTGGCGCATGTCGTTCACGAACTTCACGACCGGCGGCAGCCACAGCTTCGGCGGGCGCTACCTGGAGCTGGTGCCCGGCCAGAAGCTGCGCTACACGGCCACCTTCGACGACGCCAACCTGCCCGGCGAGATGACGACGACCGTGGAGCTGCGCGCGGTGTTCTGCGGCACCGAGGTCCACATCCGCCAGGAAGGCATCCCCGACGTGATCCCGGCCGAGGCCTGCACGCTGGGCTGGCAGGAGTCGCTGACGCTGCTGGCCCAGCTCGCCGAGCCCGAGATCAACCAGTAGGTCAGGCGAACCGGCCTGCCGGCAGGGCAGTGGGCGCGGCGCCCAGGCGGCGCCAGCGCCAGGCCAGCAGCGCGGCCGACAGTGCGATCGACACGGCCGCGGCGGGCAGCAGCGCCCAGATCGACAGCTGCAGCAGCGCGCTGATGCCGAACAGCACCGAGCCCGCCAGCGTGGAGCCCAGGGTCGGCATCATCGTCGTCCAGAGGCTGGGGGGCTGCATCGTGGCGGGGCGGCGGGTCAGCACGAATACCGCGAAGGGCAGGGCGGCCAGCGGCAGCCAGATGAGCAGCGCGTTGCCGGCATGCAGGGCCAGCGGCAACATGGCCAGGGCGCTCAATGCCCAGGCGACCAGACCCTGGCGCAGCTGGCGCCAGGCCACCGCACGGTTCAGCGCCGCGCCCAGCGGCATGCCGGGCAGCAGCCGCAGCAATGCCTGTTCGCGCCGGCTGTGCCACAGCATGCCGGGCAGCGCGAAGCAGGGGTTGAGGCAGGCGCTGAGGATGGCGATGCCGATGCCGGTGGAGCCCTGCAGCCAGAAGGCCTTGGCGGCGGGCAGCAGCGCGGCGGCTACGCTGAAGATGGCCAGCATCGAGCCCACCACGAAGCCCACCGAGATCAGCTGCTTGAGCCAGTGCTGCTGGCCATGCAGCGCGATCTCGGCGCGGGCCATGGCGCTGGCCGTGCTCGCGTTGGCGCGGCTGATCACGTGGCGCAGCCAGGCCGACGTGAGGCTGTCGAAGGGCCTGGCGACCCACTCGCCCGCACCGCCCCAGGCCGCGAAACCGGTCTGCTTGCCTTCCAAGGCCAGGCGTGACAGCTGGCGCATGCGGACGAGCCTGGCGTAGCGCGCCTGGTGGGCCTCGTCGCCATTGCCGAAGGCTTGCCGCACCAGCAGCGCCTGGGCGAGCAGGGCGAGCGCCGGCACGCCGAGCTCATGGGCCTGCCACAGCGCCACGAGGCTGCCCCACACCGGGTGCAGATACGGCATCAGTGGCGGCAGCAGCGGCCAGGCCAGCGCCAGCGTGATCCACAGCCACACCTGGCGGGCCGACCAGAGCAGGAAGGTCAACACGCCGCTGCTGGCCAGCAGCACCACCGCGGGCGGGACCGGAATTTCCAGCAGCAGCCAGGTCGCCGCCACCGGCAGCAGCGAAGCCAGGGCCCAAGCGATCAGCGCCGCCTGGCGCAGCCGGCTCAGCTGGCCGGGCACGAAGCGCGCGGCCAACGGGTGGTTCTGCTCCAGCAGGCTGGACACGAGGATCATCCAGACGCTCACCAGCGCGATGGAGCCGATCAGGCTGACGGGGGCCCAGCGCTGCGGTCCCTCGATCAGCACGACAGAGGCCACCACCAGCGCCAGCGCCAGCCCGTAGATGACGCGCCTCAGCCAGGGCTTGGCGCGGTCGCGCTGGTGCCAGGGCACCAGCAGGATCTGCAACAGCACGGCGGCGTTCATCAGGCCAGCTCCGCAAACAGGTCTTCGAGATTGACGGCATCCGCCTGCACGCCGGCGGGCAGTTCGCGGCCCGCGGGCAGGCGAGCCAGCACGCGCTCACGGCCGGCTTCCAGCGGCGTGCGCTTCAGCGGCGCGAGGCCCAGCCGCGCCAGCTCTGCCGGGCTGCCGGTGAACAGCCGCATCTCCTCCAGCAGTTCGTCCAGCGGCGCCTGCAGCACGATGCGGCCCCCGCTCAGGAAGGCCATGTTGAAGGCGACGCGCTCCAGGTCCGACAGGATGTGGGTGGAGAACACGACGGTGGTGCCGCGGTCGAGCACCTGCTCCACCAGCTCGCGCAGGAAGTCGCGGCGGCCGAGCGGGTCCAGGCTGGCGACGGGCTCGTCCAGCACCAGCAGGTCCGGCTCGTGGGCCAGCGCGCGGATGATGGACAGACGCTGCTGCTGGCCGCCGGAAAGCTTGCGCACCGGCTTGTCGCGCGCGATGTCCCAGCGCGACAGCAGGCCATCGACCTTGGCCTGGTTCCAACGCGGGTAGAAACTCCTGAAGTAGTTCAGCAGGTGCTCGGCGGTGAAGCCGTCGAACAGGTCGTTGTGCTGCGGCACATAGCCGATGCGGGCGCGCGTCGCGTCGTCGAGCCGCTGCACGTCCTGGCCGAACAGGCGCACGCTGCCCGCCTGCGGCTCGCGCAGGCCCAGCAGCACCTCCAGCAGCGACGTCTTGCCGGCACCGTTGCGGCCCAGCAGGCCCACCACCTGGCCGGGCACGAGTTGCCAGTCCAGGCCGTCCAGCACGGCGGGGCCCTTGGGGTAGGCGAGCTGGATACCGTCCATCTCGGCGGTTGGCTTGTCGGTATGGGGGAATTTAGTCATGGGGCTTGTTCATCAAGGATGGTCTTGAACAGCTGCAGGGCCTGGGCCTTGGACAGCTCCAGTTGCCGCGCCTCGGCGGCGGCTTTTTCCAGCGTCGGGCGCAGCAGCTCGACGCGGTCGGCGGTGGGTTGCGCCTTGCGGTGCTGGGCCGCCACCACCATGGACAGGCCACGGCGGCGCTCCAGCACGCCTTCCATCTCCAGCAGGGAATAGGCCTTGGAAATGGTCATCGGGTGCACGGCCAGCGCCTGGGCCAGCTCGCGCACCGACGGAATCTCGTCGCCCGCCTTCAGCTGCCCGGCCGCGACGCGCCGCTTCACCTGCTCGATGAGCTGGCGGTAGATGGGCTCGGTCGAGCCCGTGTTGATGTGGACGAAATGGGTAGGGTCCATGAATGCTGCCAACGTGTACTAGTACGATAGTACACATGGACAGTGTCGGTCAACCCCTGTCCTGCAGGCCCGGAATCGGCCGTAGGATGGTTTGCATCTCGTCCCAGGACAGACCCTCATGATGCAACCCCACCGTCGGTGCTGGCCCGTCGTTGCCGTGCTGGCAGGCGCGACTGCCGGGGCCGAGCCCGTCGACGAAGACCTGGCCCTGGCCTACGGCGACAAGGCCACCATCAGCATCGCCACCGGCAGCGCCCAGCCGCTGCGCCGCGCGCCGGCGGTGGCGACCGTCATCACGGCCCAGGACATCGCGACGATGGGTGCGACCGATCTCGACGAGGCCCTGGCCAGCGTGCCCGGCCTGCATGTCAGCTACGGCCCGGTCCTGTACACGCCGCTGTACAGCATCCGTGGCCTGCTGGGCCAGCCGCTCAATCAGCAAGTGCTGCTGATGCTCAACGGCCAGCCGATGAAGACCGCGTACACGGGGGACAAGGGCAACACCTGGGCCGGCCTGCCGCTGGAGAACGTCGCGCGCATCGAGGTCATCCGCGGTCCCGGTTCGGCGCTCTACGGCGCCGACGCCTTCGCCGGCGTCATCAATATCGTGACCAAGGGCCCGGCCGACCTGCGCGGCACCGAGGCCGGCCTGCGCGGCGGCTCATTTCACGCCCGCGATGCCTGGCTCCAGCATGGCGGCCGGCTCGGGCCGCTGGCGCTGGCCGCCTATCTGCGCGTGGGCGCGACGGATGGCCATGGCGCGACCGTCACGGCCGACGGCGCAACGCGGCTGGACGGTCTGTTCGGCACCCATGCGAGCCGCGCTCCGGGGCCGGTCAATCTCGGCCGCGATGCGCTGGATGCCGGCCTCGACCTCGGCTGGAACCAGTGGCGGCTGCGCGTCAACAAGGTTGCGCGCCGCAATGTCGGCACCGGGGCCGGCGTCAACTCGGCCCTCGACCCCGAAAGCGTGCTCGACATGGACCGGCTGATGGCCGATGTCGGCTGGACCGACGCGCAGGTTGCGCCCGGCTGGGCGGCCGGCTTCAGCGCGGCCCTGCACACCTATCGCGAGCAGTCACCGCGCGGGCTGGTCCTGTTCCCCGCCGGCACCCGCATCGGGCCGAATCTCTTCCCCAACGGCATGATCGGCGGCCCGGCGCGGTGGGAGCGCATGTGGCGCGTCGATGCCCATGCGGTCTATGCCGGGTTCAAGGATCACAGCCTGCGCATCGGCGTCGGCCATGACGACACCAATCTCTACCGGGCCGAAACGCACAAGAACTTCCTGCTGACGCCGACCGGCGTGCCGGTGCCGACGGGGGCGGTCATCGACTACAACGACATCCAGCCCCATATCCGGCCGGCGCGGCGCGACAGCCACTATGTCTACGGCCAGGACGAGTGGCGCGTCGCGCCAGACTGGACGCTGACCGCCGGCGTCCGCCATGACCGCTACTCCGACTTCGGCGGCACGGCAAATCCGCGGCTGGCGCTGGTCTGGGACGCGGCCTACGACGTGACGCTCAAGCTGATCCACGGGCGCGCCTTCCGCGCGCCGGGTTTCAGCGAGCAGTACACGATCAACCCGGTCAGCACCGGCAACCCGGACCTGCGGCCCGAGCGCATCAGGACGACCGAGTTCGTGCTCGCCTGGGCGCCGCGCGCCGAGCTGCAGCTCAACCTGAGCCTTTACCGGCTCGACGCGGCCGACATCGTGCGCGTCGTGGCCAACCCGGCACCGGCCACCGGCGCGACCTACCGCAACGTCGGCCGGCTCAAGGGCCGGGGCGGCGAACTCGAGCTCCGGTGGGAGGCACTGCGACAGCTGAGCGTGACGGGTCATCTGGCCTTCCAACGCGCCACCGACCTCGCCACCGGGGCCGATGCCGGCTATGCGCCCCATCAGCATCACCATCTGCGCGTCGACTGGCGGTTGCCCGCCGAATGGCTGGTCAGCGGCCAGGCCAACCGGGTGGCCGACCGCCGGCGCGCGGCCGGCGACACGCGGCCGCCGGTGCGCGACTACACGACCGTCGACCTGACCGTGCGGCGCCTGGCGCCGACCCTCGGCTGGGAAGTCGCGGCCTCACTGCGCAATGCCTTCAATGCCGACGCCCGCGAGCCGACCCTGCCCGGCGGCGCGCTGCCCAACGATCTGCCGCTGGCCGGGCGCGGCTTCTGGCTGCAGGCGTTGCACCACTTCTGACCCTCGGCCAGCAGGCCGCATCGGGACTGAGCACAATGCCGACCATGTGCCCGCTTTCGTCATCCACCATGCGCCGCCTGTTGATCGCCTCATCGCTGTTCCTGTCCCTTGCCGTCCAGGCGCAAGTCAAGGTCGACGACCCCTGGGTGCGCGCCACCGTCGCGCCGCAGAAGGCGACGGGCGCCTTCATGCAGCTGACGTCGGCCAGGCCGGCCAAGGTCGTCGCGGCCAGTTCGCCGGTCGCGGCGATGGTGGAGATCCACGAGATGAAGATGGACGGCGGCGTCATGAAGATGCGCGCCGTCGACGCGCTGCCGCTGCCGGCCGGCCAGGCCGTGGCGCTGAAGCCGGGCAGTTACCACGTCATGCTGATGGGCCTGAAGGCGCCCATCAAGGCCGGCGAGACGGTGCCGCTGACGCTGACCGTCGAAGGCGAGGACAAGCGGCGCACGACCGTCGAGGTCCGGGCCGTGGCGCGCGGCCAGTGATGCGGCGGCTGCGGCGGCGTTGACGTAAAGCCGGTTCAGCGCCGCCCGGGCCGGCCGATAAACCGGGTGAACAGCCAGGAGTCACCCATGCTCGCAGCTCTCGTCACCCATGCATCCGACGGTTCCTCTTCGGCCCGGGCCGGGCGGCTGGACGCCGCGCAGGCCTTCCAGGCGCTGGCCGGCGGCGACCAAGGCCACCTGACGGTCGACGACCTGCGGGCCGCCGTCGTCAACATCTCCGCCGAGGGCGCCCGGCGCGCCGCGACGGCCGGCGTGGAAAAGCTGTTCGCCAGGCTGGACGTCGATGGCGATGGCCAGCTGACGCAGGCGGAGTTCCAGGCCGCCGTGCCGCGCGGGTTGGGCGGCAGCGGCCCGCATGGGCCGCGCGGCGCGAAGCCCGAGCCCAGCGTGGCGGCCGACGCGGCGGTCAAGGCCTACGAGGCGGTCGCACAGCTGGAGCCGGACGCGGCTGCGGCCTGACGGGCCGTGTTCAGGCGCGCGCGGCGACGGCCGCGATCTCGCGGGCCAAGCGCGTCCACAGCGGCTCGGGCAGGTCGTGGCCCCAGCCGGGGATGATCTCGAGCCGGGCGTCGGGAATGCGGCGGGCGAGGTCGTGCGCCGCGGCGACCGGGATCAGCGCGTCGTCCCGCCCGTGGATGACGAGGGTCGGCGCCGTGATGCGCGCCAGGCGCTCGGCACGATGGCTGTCCGCCGCGATGGCGACGAGCTGGCGGGCCACCGCCTGCGGGCGGAAGGACCGCTTCACGCCGTGCGCGATGCGCTGGCGCAGCGCCCCGGGTTCCGGCGGGTAGCCGGGGCTGCCGATGACGCCGTAGAGGCCGACGTAGTGGTCGAGGATGTTCTCGAACTTCTGCTCCGGCGTGGCAGCCGGCCGCGGGCGAGACAGCAGCGCGCGGCGCACCTTGAGGCTTTCGCTGGGCAGGCCGCGGTGGCCGCTGGTCGTCATCATCAGCGTCAGGCTCTTCACGCGCCCCGCGTGGGCGAAGCCCAGGTGCTGGGCCACCATGCCGCCCATGGATGCGCCGCAGACGTGGGCCCGCGGGATGCCCAGCGCGTCCAGCACGCCGACGGCGTCGCGCGCCAGGTCGGCGATCTGATAGGGCGCCTTGACCGGCAGCCGGAAGGTGTGCAGCAGCGCCGCCAGCGGGATGTTGGGCAGGCCGAGGTCGTCGAAGGGCTGGGACAGGCCGATGTCGCGGTTGTCGAAGCGGATGACGCGAAAGCCGCGCGCCACCAGTTCGTCCACCAGGCCTTCGGGCCAGGCCACGAGCTGCATGCCCAGGCCCATGATCATCAGCAGCGGCTCGCCGTCGGCGGGGCCGCGGATGTCGACTTCGATGCGGACGCCGTTGGCCGAGACCTGCATGAGCGAGGGCTTAGCCCAGGTCCACCTGGCGCTCGACGACGCGCGACACCAAGCCGTAGGCGATGGCCTCGTCGGTGCTCATCCAGAAGTCGCGCTCGATGTCCACGCGCACGCGCTCCAGCGGCTGGCCGGTTTCGCGGGCGATGGTGCCGGCGATGCGCTCGCGGGCGCGGATGATCTCCTTGGCCTGGATGGCGATGTCGCTGGCCTGGCCGCCGGCGCCGCCCGCGGGCTGGTGGATCATGAAGCGCGTGTTGGGCAGCGCCAGGCGGCGCTCCTTGGGCACGGACAGGTAGATGTGCGTGCCGGCGCTGGCCACCCAGCCGGTGCCGACGATGGTGACGGGCGCGCGCACGAAACGGATCATGTCGTGGATGGCGTCGCCGCTCTCGACATGGCCGCCGGGCGACGAGATCAGCAGCGTGATCGGCGCATCCGACTCCTGGCTCAGTGCCAGCAGGCGGCGGCAGGTGGCGTGGGCGATCTTGTCGTCGATCTCGCCGAAGATCATCACGTAGCGGCCCTTGAAGAGCAGCTGCTCTTCGTGCTTGTCGGCGGCGGCGTCTTTCTTGGCGGCCTTGTCTTCGGCGGCGAGGGTGTGGTGTTGCATGGCGGGGTCCGGTTGAAGGCGATACCTTACCGCGAGAAGCGGGGCGGCGTGAAAGAGGGGTCAGGCGTCGCCGCGGCGGCGCCACCAGGCGGTGCTGGCGATGACGAACAGCGCCGCGAAGCAGCTGGTGCTCCAGACGACGGTGCGCACCAGCAGGCGCGACGTGTAGGCCGGCATGCTCGCCGGCGTCAGTGCGCAGGCCGATGCGGCGCCGACGACGGTGGCGGTCGCCAGGCAGGCCAGCAGCAGGCGCTTGCGCTGCCCGTCCAGCAGGCTCCGTGCAGGCCGAGGCCCGGTGCGCAATGCGCGCCGGTACAGGACGGCCAAGGCCGCCACGCCCAAGGCGGTGCTCAGGTGCTGCAGCAGGTGGGTGACGTGAAACGGCCGGTCCATGGCTTCCAGCAACACCTCGTCCAGCTCGGGCAGCAGCTCGGTGCCCCAGTGGCCCGGGTGCGTGAACGAATCCCACAGCACATGCGTGGCGGCGCCGATCAGCACGGACAGCGCGGCCACCGCGAACGCCCGCCACGGCGCATGCGGCGGCGGCTGCAGCTGGCCGCGCACGAGGGTTCGGTGCGGCTCGGGCAACAGCACGGTCAGCGGCGCGGCAAAGCGCAGCAGCAGCGCCAGCAGCAACAGGCAGACCGGCAGGCAGGCGGTGAGGATGCCCTCGGGCGTGTGGCAGAACGCCCGCCATTGGCCGTGCATGCCGATGTAGTAGCTGATGTCGGGCGCCATCGCGCCGAGGATCAGCGCGGGAAAGGACAGCCAGCGGGGGCAGAGGGACCGCAGCGGCGCGATGGCCGCCGGGTGGGCGAAGGTCCAGGGCATGGGTCGGGATTCAAGGGCTCAGCGACACGGCATTGCAAGGACCGCACCATGCCCGCCCGCCGCCGGCTCGCGGGCCCTTCAGGCCAGCACCTCGTTCCACTCGCGCAGCGTCCACTTCGCCACGACGCCGTTCTGCACGAAGGGGTCACCCTGCACGAACTCCTCGGCCGCCTCGCGCGACGTGAACACGGCCAGCGCGCCCTCCATCGGGTTGGCCCAGGGGCCGGCCATCAGCAGCGTGCCGCGGGCGTGGAACTCGTCCAGCCGCGCGCGGTGGGCCGGGAAGTTCTCCCGTGCCTTGACCATGCCCTCGGGCGAGACCTCGTAGCTCATCACGATCTTCATATCAGCTCCGTGTTGCATGAAATTGGTGGCCGGCGCCGGGCCGCCCCAAGCCGGCCGGCAGGCGATGTGCTTGCGGCTCAATGCCGCAAGCATCGCCGTCCCCGCGGGGGACCGGCCAGGACCGCCCGCGTTCAGCGGTGCGGGCATGGACGAGGGGCGTCATGTCAGTCCGGGGTTTTGTAGAACCAGCGCCGCGCGCCCTTGGGCTCGAAGGGCGTCCACTCGCCCTCCGGCTGCGCCAACCGGTCGGCCAGCGCGTACAGCGCGATGGGATTCACGCCCAGGCCGATGTGGCTGGCCTGGACCTCGATGTTCTCGGCCAGCGGTGACGGCTCGTTGACGCTGCAGCGCCAGGCGACGACGCCGTCGCTCTTGGAGTAGATGGACGTCGTCGGCACCGGCGGCGGCTGGCGGATCTGTTGCAGCAGTTCGTGGTCGTCGGCGACGGTCTGGCCGCTGACCATCTCGAAGAAGCGCCACGCGTTCGTCGCGCGCGGGTGGCCGGTGAACGGCGTGCCCAGCGTGACGACGCAGCGCGCCAGCTCGGGGCGCAGCTTGGCCAGCTCGCGGGCATAGATGCCGCCCAGGCTCCAGCCGATCAGGCTGACCTTGCGGCCGTGGCGGCGCTGCAGCTCGACGAGGTCGGCCTCGCAGCGCTCTAGCACGCCGGCCCGCGGGCCGAAGTTGAAGCCCTGGCTCCAGCCCTGTGTCGAGTAGCCCAGCGAGTCCAGCAGCGTGCGCAGCGGCGCGGTCGTCACGTCGTGGGCGCCCAAGCCGGGGAAGACGAGCACCGGGTGGCCGTCGCCTTGCGGAAGTTTCTTCATCCACGGCAGCGAGGCCAGCAGCGCGGCGTACTCCCACGGCGCACGGCCTTCGAGCATCAGCAGCCAGGCGTTGGGGGCGCGCAGGTCGGCATGGGCAGCGTTGTCAGGCGGGATGGGGCGGCGCGAGGGGCGCGGCGAGCGGGAAGGGGGCATGCAGGAAAAACGGGGACGGGCGCAACCCTCCCATTGTCAGGCGGCCGCTACCCGCTTCCTTGTCGTGCTTGCCCGGGGCTTGGGTGTCGCCTTGGCGACCGGCTTCTTGCGGGCCGGCGCGCGCTTCTTCGCCACCGGCGCCGGTTCCGGCTCGGCCACCGGCAAGGCCTGGAACTCCATGAAGGCCGCTTCCACGTAGGCCGCCAGCTCGCCGGTCTCCGGCAGCGCCTCGCCGCAGGCCATCAGGCCGATGTCGAGCGACTGGTCGTAGGTCTGCACCGTCACGTTCAGCGCCAGGCCGTGCACGGCGATGGACGTGGGGTAGTTGGTCAGCATGCGCGCGCCGGCCAGGTAGAGCGGCAGCTGCGGGCCGGGCACATTGGAGATGACGACGTTGGCGACGACCGGCAGTTTCTCGGCCACTTTCGCGCGGCCGTAGAGCATCGCGCCGGCCTGCATCAGCCACGGGATGCCCAGGGACGGGAAGTCGGTCGGCATCAGGCTCTTGAGCTGGGCCATCTGCGCCTTCATGGCCTGGCTGGAGGCCATCACGTGCGCGAGGCGTTCGCCCGGGTCGGCCAGGTGCGTGCCCAGGCTCATGAAGGTCATCGTGGCCTGGTTGTTGGACGTCGTGTCGCCGGCGGCGCGCGTCGACACGGGCACGGCGGCGATGAGGCTCTTGCGCGGCAACGGGCCGTGCTTGGCGAGGTAGCGCCGCAGTGCGCCGCCGATGACGAAGAGCACCGCGTCGTTGAGGCTGGCGCCATGGCGCTTGCGGGTGCGGTTCAGCTCGGCCAGCGGCAGCGACACGCCGGCGAAGGAACGCGTGTCGGACAGGCTGACGTTGAAGCGCGTGCGCGGCGCCGGGCCGAGGCTGGACACGGCCGTCTTGCCACGCACTATTGAACTGGTCTGCGCGGCCACGCCGGCCAGCAGCGTGCGCAGCTTGTCCACCGAGCTGCCGGTGGTCGCGCCACCGACATATCCCGCCGCCATATTGCCGAGGATGCCGGCCGCGCCGGGCAGCGAACGGGCCAGCTTGACGGTCTGCGTCCACTGCTGCGAGACGGCCGCGCGCAGCATGCCGACGGTGCCAAGCTGGCCGCGCTTCCTGCCGCGCGCCGCGGTCGACTCGATGGCGCGCGGCTCGGGGGAGAGGTCGAGGATGACCTGGGCCAGCGCGACGGCCGCCTGGCCATCCACCGCGGCGTGGTGCAGCTGCGTGTAGAGGGCCACGCGCACCTCGCCGTCGGGGCCGGGCGCCAGCCCGGTGAAGACATGGAACTTCCACAGCGGACGAGCCCGGTCCAGCAGCACGGGATGCAGCGCGCCGACCTGGGCTTCCAGCTCGGCCATGCCGCTGCCCTCGGGTAGCGGGATCTCGACGATGTGTTCCTCAAGGTCGGGTTCGGCATCCACCCAGCCCGGGTTGGACAGGCCCAGCGGCATCGCCAGCAGCTTGCGGCGCAGCGCGGGCAGCAGCGGCAGCCTCAGCCGCATGTGCTCGCGCAGGTCCCAGGCGTAGTCGCCGTCATAGCCGGCGGGCAGTTCCAGCAGGTGCAGTGCGCCGACATGCATCGGCATCTGCGGGGTCTCGAGGTAGAGGAAGCTGGCGTCAAGTCCCGCAAGCTGCTGCATCGGCTGTCTCCGTGTTGTCGGGCCAGCATACCGACGAAAGCCACGGAGGCCCTCAGGGCCGACCCCTCCAGCGGCCGCCGCGGAACCGGCTTTGCCGGGCCGCCAGCGGCGCCCCCTTGAGGGGGCCGGCGAAGCCGGTAGGGGGTGGTCTCATTCCTCAGGGACGAAGATCCACAGCAGGATGTAGAGCAGGATGCCGCTGCCGAAGGCCAGGAAGAGCACGACGAAGATCAGGCGCCAGACCCAGGAGTCCAGGCCGGTCACGCGGGCGATGCCGCCGCAGACGCCGCCGATCCAGCGGTCCACGCGGGCGCGTCGCAGGCCGTTGACGGCGCCGAGGTTGGGGCCACTGTGCGCGCCGCCGTGGCTCGGCGCGGCGTGGCCGGCCAGCACGCGGGCCTTGGCCTTGGCGAATTCTTCGTCGCTGAGCACGCCACGGGCATGCAGGTCGGCCAGCTTGTTGAGTTCGTCGGCGTCGTTCATTTGGGATTCCTTTCGGGTCTTGATGAAGCGAAGCCTAGCGGCAGGCCGCGTGCCTGCGAGCGGCTTGCGACGGTCGGTCGATTTCTGGGAATGGCCCTGCGGATTTCAATGGACAGGCTGTTTGCCCGGGTCGATGTCGACGAACTGCCAGAAGTCCTGCCAGAACACCGGCCGGCGGTAGCCGCTCATCCAAGCCTGCTGGATGTCGGTGACGATGCGGTGCACGTGGACCTTGTAGGGCAGGTAGGCCACGGCGATGCGCTTGGCCTCCTTGAACAGCGCCTCGCGCTCGGGGCCGTCGGGCATGGACTGCATGCGGTCGTAGAGGGCGTCCAGCCGCGCGTCCTTGAAGCGCGGCAGGTTCTGCGTGCCGGCGGCCGGGCCGTAGACGCGCTTGAGCACGTCCTGGCCATCGGGCTGGGCAGCCGTTGAGCCCACGGGCCACATCTGGTAGTTGCCGGCCTGCGCGGCCTTCAGGTTCTCGGGCCACTGCTGGATCTTGATGCGCAGCCTGATGCCGATGGCGGCCAGCGCCTTGTCCCACAGCTCGTCGATGGCGCGGCTCAGCGAGTTGGGCTCGGTGTTGCGCGTGATGACGAGGGGACTGCCGTCGGGCATGTCGCGCCAGCCGTCGCCGTCCTTGTCGACATAGCCATACATGTCGAGCAGGGCCTTGGCCCGGCCGGGGTCGTAGTCGCCCATCTCGCTCTTGAAGGCCGGGTCGTAGCCGGTGGTGTGCGGCGGCAGTAGACCCTGGGCCGGCACGCCCTGGCCGCGGCGCGCCAGCAGCAGTTCGCGCTTGACGTCGTAGGCGAGCGAGATCGCGCGGCGCAGCGCGACCTTGTCCGGCGTCATGCCGCCGACGATGGGGTCCTCCATGTTGAAGCTGGTCAGCGTCATGTCGGGCGCCACGGTGAACGTGGCCTTCATGCCGCGCTTCGCGAGGTTGGGCGCGATCTTTCCGCCCGGGGCCGCCTGGGTGATGAACTCCTCGGGCACGCGCTCGATGAAGTCGTGCTCGTTGTTCAGGAAGGCCAGCCAGCGTGGCTGGCGCTCGACGATGACGTCGACGACGACGCGGTCCACCATCGGGATGCGCCGGCCCTGGAACTTCGCGAGGATGGCCTGGCCCTCGGCGTCGTCGGCCGCCGGCTGGGCCTCGTAGTGGCGTTCGCGGTAGCCGGGGTTGCGCTCGAACACCATCTGCGAGCTGCGCCGCCATTCCTTCAGCATGAAGGGGCCGGTACCGACCGGGTGTTCCATGATCTTGTCGCCGTAGAACTCGACGACCTCGCGCGCCACGGCGCCGTAGAGGTCGTTGCCGGCAAAGAGGGCCTCCACGAGGCGCGGCCGCGCCTCGCGCGTCTTCACCTGCAGCGTGTAGCGGTCCAGCGCCTTCAGGCCTTCGACCTCGGTGTCGTAGGGGAAGGGCTTCTTGGACTTGATCACCTGCTCGTGCAGCTCGTTCAGGCCGACGATGCCGGCGCCCTCGTAGTCGCCCCAGGCCTGTGCGGCGTTGGCCGGGTCGGCGTAGCGCTTGATGCTGTAGATGAAGTCCTGGGCGGTCACCTCGCGCCTTTTGCCCTTGAAGGCCGGGTCGTCGGCGAAGTAGATGCCGGGCCGTACCTTGAAGGTGAAGGTCTTAAAGTCGGCGCTGATCTCGGGCTCGCCGGCGGCGACCAGCGGCACGATCTTCGTCGGCCGCGCCAGCGGGTCGTAGGCGTAGAGGCTCTCGAAGATGTGGGCCGTGAGGGTGCGCGAGTAGATGTCGGACAGGCGCACCGGGTCGAATCCGGTCTCGGCGATCAGGAAGGCATAACGCAGCGTCTTGACGGGCTCGACGGCGCCGGCCGGCAGGGCGAGCGACAGGCAGGCGGCGAGGGTGGCGAGCAGGCGTTTCATCACTGGGCTCATTTGGCTTTCGGCAACGCGGCCGTGTCGATGTCCACGTACTTCCAGAAGTCGCGCACGAACAGGTTGCGGCTGTAGCCGCGCACCCAGGGTTGGGCCATGTCGGTGTAGATGCGGTGCACGTGGAACTTGTAGGGCGCGTAGGCCACCAGCAGGCGCTGGGCCGCGGTCATCAGCGCCAGGCGCTCGGGGCCGTCGGGCAGGGCCTTCTGCTTCTCGTAGAGCGCATCGAAGGCGGCCAGCTCGAAGCGCGGCTTGTTGGCCTGGCCCTTGGACTTGCCCGAGCCCATCGCGAGAAAGGTGTCGCCGTCGGGCGTCGTGCCCACCCAGCCGACCATCCACATCTGCAGCTTGCCGGCGTTGGCGGCCTTGAGCTGCTCGGGGAACTTGCCGATCCTGAACGTGAAGCGCACACCCAGCGCGGCGGTGTTCTTCTGCCATTGCTCGGCGAGCTGGCGGCGCTCGCCGTCGGCCAGCGTCGAGTACTCGATGTTCAGCGGCTGGCCGTCGGGTTGCTCGCGCCAGCCGTCGCCGTCGCGGTCGACGTAGCCGTACATGTCGAGCAGCGCCTTGGCCTTGGCGAGGTTGAACTCGCCCATCTCCGACTTGAACGCCGGGTCGTAGCCGAACACCGTGGTCGGCATCGAGCCCTGGCTCTTGATGGCCTGGCCGCGGCGCACGAGGCGGATCTCCTTGTCCACGTCGATGGACAGGTTGATGGCGCGGCGCAGCGCGATGCGCTCCGGCGTGTAGCCGCCGACGACCGGATCCTCCATGTTGTAGTAGCTGAAGGACACGTCGGCGCGCGGGTAGCGCGTCATCGTGATGCCCTGCTTGGCGAGGTTGGGCGCCAGCTTGTTGCCCGGCATGGCCACGCTGGCGAAGTCGATGGGCACTTCCTCGATGACGTCGGCCTCGCCGCGCAGGAAGGACAACCAGCGCGGCTGGTTCTCTTCGATGATGTCGATGACGACGCGGTCCACCATCGGCAGCTTGCGGCCCTGCAGCGCGGCCACCTCGGCCTGGAGCTTGTCGCTGGCGCCGGGCGGGGCGGTCTCGGCGTAGCGGCGGTCGCGGTAGTTGGGGTTCTTCTCGAGCACGATGCGCGAGCTGCGCCGCCATTCGGCGAGGCGGAAGGCGTTGGTGCCGACCGGGTGCTCCATGATCGTGTCGCCATAGAACTCGACGACCTCGCGCGCGACGGCGCCGAGGAAGCCGGCATCGGCGAACTGGTAGACAAAGCGCGGATCGCCCACGCCCAGCCTGATCTGCAGCGTGTAGCGGTCCAGTACCTTCAGGCCCTCGACCTCGCGGTCGTAATCGAAGGGCTTCTTGGCCGCCATCAGCTCGCGGCGTAGTTCCGACAGGCCGAGGATCTTGGCGTTTTCCAGCAGGTAGAGGTTGTTGCTCTTCAGCACCGGGTCGTAATGGCGCTTGATGCTGTAGGCGTAGTCGGCGGCCGTCAGCTCGCGCTTGCTGCCCTTGAAGGCCGGGTCGTCGCTGAAGTAGATGCCGGGCTTGACCCGCATCGTGATCGTCTTGAAGTCGGCGCTGATGTCCGGCATCTCGGCCAGCGTGGCCGGGCGCAGCTTGAAGGGGCGGGCGCCGAAGTCGTACTCCAGCGGCCCGTCGAAGATGGCGCCGGCGATGTCCTTGGAGTATTTGTCGCTGATCTGCGCCGGGTCGAAGCCGGTCTCGGCCACCTTGAAGGCATAGCGCAGCGTCTTGACGGCCTGCGCCTGGGCAGCGAGCGCGCAGGTCAGCAGCAGGGCGGTCAGCAGGGAAGGCAGCTTCATCGCGGAGGGAGCGCAGGCGTCGAAAGAAGGCGCAGTCTAGTGAAACCGTCAAGGCGACTGCCCGTGCCGCTCGCATAGACTCCGGCCCGTTCCTTCGTGTAACCCCGCGCTGCTGCGGGGTTTGTGTTTTCCAGGAGCCCCGATCGATGGCGGCCTATCTCATCCGGCGCCTGTGGCAGATGATCCCGACCCTGCTGGGCGTCGTGCTGCTGGTGTTCTTCCTCTTCAAGTACGTCGGCAACGATCCGGCCCTGATCCTGGCCGGCATGAATGCCAGCCCCGAGCAGATCGAGTCCATCCGCGAGCAGCTCGGGCTGAACAAGCCGGTCTGGGAGCAGCTGTGGATCTTCGTCAAGCAGATCGTCACCTTCGACTGGGGCGTCAGCTGGGCCACGCGTGAATCCATCGCCAACCTGTTCTCCACGCGCCTGCCGGCCACGCTGACGGTCACGCTGCCCATCCTCGTGCTGGAGGTGCTGCTGGCCATCCCGTTCGCGCTGGCCGTGGCCACCGTGCGCGGCAGCCTGACGGACCGCATGGTGATGATCTGCTCGACGGTGGCCGTGTCCATCTCGCTGCTGGTCTACGTCATCCTGGCGCAGTACTTCTTCGCCTTCCGCCTCGGCTGGTTCCCGGTGCAGGGCTGGACGGGCAGCACCTGGACCAACCTGACGACCTATGCGCCGCTGCCGGTGCTGATCGCGGTCGCCGTCGCGCTGGCGCCGCAGATCCGCCTCTACCGCAGCTTCTTCCTCGACGAGCTCGGCCACGACTATGTGCGCACGGCGCGCGCCAAGGGCATGACCGAGGGCACGGTGCTGCTCAAGCATGTGCTGCGCAACGCGATGATCCCCATCCTGACCAATGTGTCGGTGCTGCTGCCGGGCGTGCTGGTGGGCAGCTTCCTCATCGAGGTGTTCTTCTCCATCCCGGGCCTGGGCCGCGAGCTGCTGCTGGCCGTCAACCGCGGCGACTACCCCGTCATCCAGGCCTTCGCCATCTACCTGGCGGCGCTGACGATGACGGTCAACCTGGTCGTCGATGTGCTCTACAAGCTGGCTGACCCACGGGTGGTGCTGAAGTGAGCCCCTCGTCCAAGGAGTACCTTGGCCGGTCCCCCGAGGGGACGGCGATGCTCGCGGCATCGAGCCGCAAGCACATCGCCCCACGCGGCCCGGCTTGGGAGCGGCCCGGCGCTCGGTCCGCAAAATTCATGCACCGCCAATAACCGAAATGAACGCAGCGCTCCATTCTTCCGGCGGCGTCTGGGCCGCGTCCTGGCGGCGGCTCAAGACCGACCGCGTCGGCGTCGTGGCCATGGCGGTCGTCGGCGCCTTCCTCGTGCTCGTGCTGCTGGCCGCCACCCACCTCGTCGCGTCGAGCTGGCAGCGCGAGGTCGGCGTGCCGAATGCGCCGCCGACCTTCGTCGGCCCCAGGCCGGCCGAGGACACCGGCGCCATCGCCGTGCCCAAGGGCCCCAACGTCGACCTGTCCGACATCGATCCGCTGGCACCGCGCTATGCCGAATGGGCCGAGCGCGCCAAGGCCTTCAAGACCGATGAGGTCACGAAGGCCGAGACGCTGCCGCTCGGCGGCGACCGCCTCGGCCGCGACGTGCTGGCCAAGGTCATCAAGGGGGCGGAGGTGTCCATCGTCGTGGGCCTGGCCGCAGCCGTCGTCGCCACGTTCATCGGCACGCTGCTGGGCGCGCTGTCGGGCTTCTTCGGCGGCCGGGTGGGGGACCTGCTGGAGTGGGTCTACAACGTCTTCACGGCCATCCCCACCATCCTGCTGATCTTCGCGTTCGCCGCGGTGCTGCCGCGCGGCATCGGCGCCGTCGTGTGCATCCTGGCGCTGACCGGCTGGACGGGCATCTACCGCCTCGTGCGCGCCGAGTTCATCAAGCACCGCAGCCGCGAGTACGTGCGCTCCGCCGAGGCCATCGGCGCCTCGCAGGCCTCGCGCATGTTCAAGCACATCCTGCCCAATGTGTCCCACGTGGCGCTGGTGCAGTTGTCGCTACACGTCGTCAGCTTCATCAAGACCGAGGTCATCCTCAGCTACCTGGGCCTGGGCGTCGGCGTCGACCAGGTTTCCTGGGGCACGATGCTGGCCGAGGCGCAGAACGAGCTCATCCTCGGCTACTGGTGGCAGCTCGGCGCGGTGGCCGTCTTCATGGCCGTTTTCGTCACCGCGTTTGCGCTGTTCACCGATGCGCTGCGCGACGCACTCGATCCCAAGCTGAGGGGCCTGGAATGACGACTCTTCTCAGCATCCAGGACCTCAAGGTCGCCTTCCGCATGGGCAAGGCCGACGGCGTCATGCAGCGCCAGCTCGCCGTCAAGGGCGTCAGCTTCGACGTGCCGGAGAACGGCACGGTGGCGCTGGTCGGCGAGTCGGGCTCGGGCAAGAGCGTGACGGCCATGTCCATCCTCAACCTGGTGCCCAGCAACGCCGAGCGCCAAGGCCGCATCCTGTTCCAGGGCCGCGACCTGCTGCAGGCCTCCACGCGTGAGCTGCAGGCCATCCGCGGCAAGGACATCGCCTGCGTCTTCCAGGACCCGATGAGCTCGCTGAACCCCGTCTTCGACGTGGCCACGCAGATCTGCGAGCCGCTGATGAAGCACATGGGGATGAGCCGCCGCCAGGCGCTGGTGCGCGCCGAGGAGCTGCTGAACGAGGTCGGCATCCCCGAGCCCAGGCGGCGCCTGAAGGCCTATCCGCACGAGATGTCCGGCGGCCAGCAGCAGCGGGTCATGATCGCCGTCGCGCTGGCCTGCAGCCCGAAGCTGCTGATCGCCGACGAGCCGACGACGGCGCTGGACGTGACCATCCAGCGCCAGGTCATGGAGCTGCTGGCGCGGCTCAAGCAGAGCCACCAGATGAGCCTGCTCTTCATCTCGCACGACCTCGGCGTCGTCGGCGAGATCTCCGACCACGTCGTCGTCATGCGCCACGGCAAGGTGCGCGAGAAGGCGCCGGTCGCCGACATCTTCGGCAGCCCGCAGGACGCCTACACCAAGGCCCTGCTGGCCTGCCGCCCGTCGCTGACCGAGAACCCGGCGCGGCTGATGGTCATCGACGACCACATCGCCGGCCGTGCCGCCTCGACCGACGTGCGTGCCAAGGACCCGGACGCTCCCGTCGTGCTGGAAGTGACCAACCTGAAGAAAAGCTTCTGGCTCCGGGACGGCCTGTTCGGCCGGCGCGAGTTCCCGGCCGTCAAGGGCGTCAGCTTCAAGCTGAAGCGCGGCCACACGCTGGGCGTCGTCGGCGAGTCCGGTTCCGGCAAGACGACCATGGGCCTGGCCCTGCTGCGCCTGCACGAAGCTACCGGCGGCACCATGAGCGGCGAGGTGCGCTTCGACGGCCACGACCTGCTCGCAATGAGCGGTGCCGACTGGCTGCAGATGCGCCGCCGCATCCAGGTCGTGTTCCAGAACCCCTATGCGTCGCTGAACCCGCGCTTCACGATCGCGCAGACGCTGCGCGAGCCGATGGAGATCCACGGCATCGGCGTGAACACGGCCGAGCGTGAGGCGCACGCCATCGAGCTCTTGAAGAAGGTGGGCCTGGACGAGACCGCCATGGCCAAGTACCCGCACGAGTTCTCGGGCGGCCAGCGCCAGCGCATCGCCATCGCGCGCTGCCTGACGCTGCGGCCCGAGGTGCTGGTGCTGGACGAGGCCGTGTCGGCGCTGGACGTGTCGGTGCAGGCCCAGGTGCTGAACCTGCTGAAGGACCTGCAGGACGAGTTCGGCCTCAGCTACATCTTCATCAGCCACGACCTCGCCGTCGTTAGGTTCATCTCGGACGAGGTGCTGGTCATGCAGAACGGCGACGTCGTCGAGCAGGCCGCCACGAGCGAACTGATCGCCGCGCCGCGCCAGGACTACACGCGCCGCCTGCTGAGCGCCGTGCCGCGCGGCTACGTGGGCGTGCCGCGTGCAATTTGAACGCTCTGGTGCGCAGGCGGTGTCACGGCTGCCGCGAACCGCGCTGAAATGAACGGTTGGCGCCACCAGCGCCTGCTGCGATTGCCGTGATGCCCCGATCCCTGGCCTCCCGTTCCACGCTGTGCTCGGCACTGGCGGGCTTCGCGCTGCTCGCTGCCTGCTCGCCGCGCGATGAAACCGGCGCCAGCGCGCCGCCCGCGGCAGCATCGGCATCCGGCGATGCCGCGCTGGCGCAGGACCTCGAGCGCATCGAGCGCGCCGCGCGTGCCAAGCCGGCCCTGTACGAGCAGGAGTTGCGCGTCAGCGGTGCCCGGTTGCCGGCGGGCAGCGCGGCGCAGCTCGATGTGCTGGCGCTGCGCGGCCTGCTGGCCGCCGGTGCGGGCAACCGCGCGTTGTGCGATCAGATCGTCGACAGCCTGCGCCGCTGGCCGGCCGGCGACCTGCGCGCCAGCGCCCTCGTCGCGGCGGCCAATGTCGACGCCGAGTACTTCGTCGCCCAGGGCGACCTGGGCGAGGCGCGCCGGCGACTCAACGCGGTGGAGCGCGCGCAGCTCGGCGCCGCCGGGCCGGCCTTCCGCTGGCGACACCACTACCAGCTCGCCGCCATCACCAGCGACATCGGCGATCTCGATGCGGCGCTGGCCGAAAGCCACCGCGCATTGCGCCTGGCGGAGCAGCTGGGCCGGCCGTGGCGGGTGGCCGTGACGCTGTCGGACCTGGCCTTCACGACCCTGCGCGCCGACACGCCGGCGCGTGCGCGCCAGATCGTCGCCCAGGCGCTGGCCGAGGCGCTGAAGGACCCCGACCCGATGACGCTGAATCAGGTCCACACGATGCGCGGCATCGTGCATGCCGACGACGCCGACCAGTCCATCACGCTGCAGGCCACCGTGGAAGCGCTGGACGAGGCCACGCGCGCCGGCGCCGACGCCGTGCGTGCGATAGGCCTGGCCAACTTCTCCGACTACTACCTCCAGCACGGCCAGCCGGCGCGGGCGCTGGAGCTGGCCGGCCAGGCGCTGCCGCTGGCGCGCGCCACCCGCAACATCGGCGCCGAGAGGGTCGCCCGTTCCAATATGGGCCTGGCCAAGATCGCGATGGGCCGCGTGGCCGAAGGCCGCGCGGATGCGCAGGCGGGCATTGCGATGCTGGAGCGGCAGGGCGCGCTCGCCTATGCATCGGGCAGCTGGAACGAACTGGCCGTCTCCCTGGAGAAGGCCGGCGACCTGGCCGGCGCCGTCGCTGCCTACCGCGAGCACCGCCGCGTGAACGAGCAGGTGCTGCGCGACGAGACGCGCCAGCTGCTGCTGGAGACCCAGGAGCGCCAGGACGCCGAGCAGCGCGCCCGCGACATCGAGCTGCTCAACCGCGACAACGCGCTGAAGGCCGCGCAGGTCGACCAGCACAACCTGGCGCTGATGCTCTGGGCTGCGCTCGGTGCCTGCGTGGCGGTGTCGCTGGGCCTGCTCCACCAGGCCTTGCGCCGCGTGCGCCGCACCAACGAGGCGCTGGCCCATAGCAACGCCTCGCTGAAGCGCCTGAGCGAGACCGACCCCCTGACCGGCTTGGCCAACCGCCGGCACTTCCAGGCCGTCGTCAGGCGGCTGGCCGGCCCCGAGGGACTGACGGCCAGCGTCTTTCTTCTCGACGTCGACCATTTCAAGCGCATCAACGACGGCTTCGGCCACGCGGCCGGCGACGCCGTGCTCATCGAGCTGGCGCGGCGGCTGCGCGAGGCCGTGCGCGATGACGACCTCGTCGTGCGCTGGGGCGGCGAGGAGTTCCTCATCGTTGCCCGCACGCCCGAAGCCCAGTACGCGTCCCTGCTCGCCCAGCGCCTGCTCGACCTGATCGGCGGCAGGCCCGTCGCGCATGCGGGCCAGGACATCCCCGTCACCGTCTCCATCGGCTTCGTCAGCCTGCCGCTGCCGCCGCATGGCCTGCGCCTGACGTGGGAGCGCGCCATCGACCTCGTCGACACCGTGCTCTACCTCGCCAAGGCTCATGGCCGCAACAAGGCCTACGGCGTCGAGCGGATGGACGCCGCCGACGCGGCCACCGCGGCGCAGCTGGCGGCGCGCCTGGAGAGCGCGTGGAGCGAAGGCCGGGTCGGCCTGCTGGCGCTGAGCGGGCCCGGCGTGGCCGTGGCGCCCTCGCCGAGCGGATTCCTTCCCCTGAACGACGGCCACCGGCCGGCGAGTGCATGAGGGCGCCCCTGCTCGTCTTGCTGCTGCTGCTGGCCGCGGCAGCCTGCCCGGCCGCGCCAGCTGCCGACCTCGTGGCCGAGCGCACCCTGCTGGCCAACATCACGCGCCGCGCCTTCGACGATCCCGACGCGATGCTGGCCGAACTGGAGCGCCGCCGCCCCGCAGGCATGGCGCCGGCGCGCGAGGCCGCCTGGCTGCTGGCGCGCGGGCGCGTGCTGCTGGCCGCAGGGCAGCCCGACGCCGCCGATGCCGTCGCGACGCAGCTGATGGCGAGCGAGGAAGGGATGGACAGCGGCTGGCTGCTGCGCGCGCTGATTGAGGAGCGGCTGGGCAAGCCCTTCGGCGCGCAGGCCAGGCGCGCGCTGGCCGGGCTGGACAAGCGCTGCCCGCCCGGCGACGAGGCCCGCGCCGTCGACACACTGGATTGCGATTTCCGCAGCGCCTGGGACGCGCTGCGCCTGCTGCACCGGGAGCAGTCCGCGCAGGGCGCCCTCGTCGATGCCGAGGCCAGCGAGCGCCGGGCGCTGGCGCTGGCCCGTGCCGGCCAGGACCTGCATCTCGCTGCGCTGAGCCGGGGCATGCTGGCCGTCGTGCTGCAGGCCCGCGACCAGGGCGATGCGGCGCGCGCCGAGATCCGTGCCGCGCTGGCCGAGGCCCAGGGTGACCCGGCGGCGAGCTCGCGGGTGCGCAATTACGAAGTCGTCGTCGAGCATCGCTCGGGCAACCTGGCCAACTCGCGCCACGCACTGGACCTGGCGCTGCAGCTGGCCGAGCAGGCCGATGCCCCGCACCTGGTCGCCATCCTGCAATCCAACCTCGTTGACGCGCAGGTGCGCGAGGGCCTGCTGAAGGAGGCCCTGCTCACCGGCCGGCAGGCAATGCCCGTGCTGCAGCGCTTCCGCGACCGGCACTTCCAGCGCGCCTTGCACCACAACCTCGCCCTGGCCTACATCAAGCTGCGCCAGTTCGACGCGGCGCGCCAGGAGCTGGCCAGGTTCCGCGAGTTCGGCACCGACCCCGGCGAGCTGGTGCCGCGCGCCCGCGAGCTGCGCGAACTGGCCGACACCTGGGCCGATGCCGGCCAGTACAAGGAGGCGCTGGCGGCCTTGCACGGCGAACGCGAGCTGACGGCGAAGAGCAACGAGCGCAATCGCGCCAGTGCGCTGGAGGAATTGCGCCGCAAGTACGACAGTGCCGCCAGGCAGCGCGACCTCGACCTGCTGGCGCGCGAAGGCCAGCTCAAGGACCGGCAGCTCGAGAACCGCCGGCTCGCGACCCAGCTCGGCATCGCCATCGGCGTGCTGCTGCTGCTGTCCACGGTGCTGATCGGCATCACGCTGCTGCGCATGCGACGCGCCCAGAATCAGCTGAAAGCCAGCCAGCAGCTGCTGCGCGCGCAGAGCGAGCGCGATCCCCTGACCGACCTCTCCAATCGTCGACACTTCCTGGCCGTGATGGACCGGCGCGCGCGCGAGACCGGCCTGGATGGATTCCGCGGTGCACTGTTGATGATCGACATCGACCACTTCAAGAATGTCAATGACCACCATGGCCACGCGGCCGGCGATGCCGTCATCCTGGAGGTGTCGCGCCGCATCCGGGCGGCGGTGAGGGCCAGCGACCTGGTGGTCCGCTGGGGCGGCGAGGAGTTCCTCGTCTTTGCGCCCGAGCTGGCCGCCGACGATCTCACGCAGATGGCCGCACGCGTGCTGAACGGCATCGGCGGAGAACCCATCGCGACTGGCGAGGGGCCGCTGCAGGTCACCGCGTCCATCGGCTTTGCGAGCTTCCCGCTCGGGGGCACCGGGGCGGCCGCGCTGCGCCTGCACTGGGAACAGGCCGTCAACTGGGCCGACATGGTGCTCTACAAGGCCAAGGCCGAGGGGCGCAACCGCGGTGTCGGCATCGTCGCCGTCGAGGCGCCCGACGCCGACGCGCTGGCCGCCATCCTGCAGGACTTCGATGCCGCCTGCCTGCAGGGCCAGGTGCGGCTGACGCAGCTGCCGGGGCCCCCGGCATGAAGCGACGCAGCCTGCTGCTCTGCCTGGCCAGCGCGGGCGCCTGGGCCGAACCGGCCTGGCCCGGCCGCCCGCTGCGCATCGTCGTGCCCTATGCCCCCGGCGGCGCGGCCGACATCGCCGCGCGGCTGCTCGCGCCCGAGCTGCAGAAGAGCCTGGGCCAGGCGGTCGCCGTCGACAACCGCCCCGGCGCGGACGGCAACATCGGCAGTGCCGAGGTGGCCGGTGCCAGCGACGGCCACACGCTGCTGATGGGCAGCGTCGGTACGCATGTCATCAACCCGCTGCTGTCGCGCCGCCTGCCCTACGACCCGGTGAAAGACTTCTCGCCGGTCAGCCTCGTCGCGACGGTGCCGTTGGTGCTGGTCGTCAACCCGGCCGTCGCGCAGACGCTGGGCATCCGCCGCCTGGCCGACCTCGTGCATGCCGCCACCACCCAGCCCGGCCGCCTCCACATGGCCTCGGGCGGCAACGGCCAGCCAACCCATCTGGCCGGCGAGCTGTTCAAGCGCCTGACGCAGACCTATATGCTGCACTTCCCCTACCGCAATGCGGCGTCGGCGCAGCAGGACGTCATCGCCGGCAACATGGATGTGATGTTCGACTCGCTGCCGTCGGCGCTCCCGCACATCCGTGCCGGCAGGTTGCTGGCACTGGCCGTGACGAGCGCGCGGCGCAGCCCCAGCCTGCCCGAGCTGCCCACCGTCGAGGAGGCCGGCGGGCCGGCGTTGAAGGGTTATGAGGCCAGCGCGTGGATCGGCCTGTTCGCGCCGGCCGGCCTGGCTGCCGATCCGCTTGCGCGCCTGCAACGCGACACGGTGGCCGCACTGGCCCTGCCGGCGATGCGCGAGCGCCTGACGGCCCGCGGCATGCTGGTGCATGGCAGCGGCGGGGCGGAGTTCGGTGCGCTGATCGCGGCCGAGACGGCGAAATGGTCGCGCGTCGTGCAGCTGTCCGGCGTGAAAGTGGATCGCTGAGGCCATGAAGGCCGCCTGGCGTGCCGACCTGATTGCCGGCGCCGTCGTCGCCGTGCTGCTGATCCCGCAGAGCCTGGCCTACGCGATGCTGGCCGGCCTGCCGCCGCAGGTGGGCCTCTACGCCAGCCTGCTGCCGCTGCTGGCCTATGCCGCGCTCGGTTCCAGCCCGGTGCTGGGCCTGGGGCCGGTGGCCGTGCTGGCGCTGATGATCGCGCAGGCGCTGGGCGGGCTGCCGGCCGGCGTGGCGGCCGAGACCGGCGCGCTGGTGCTGGCCGCCGAGGTGGGGTTGCTGCTGGCGCTGGCGGCACTGCTGCGCCTGGATGCGCTGGCCAGCCTGCTGTCGGTGCCGGCGCTGCGGGGCTTCGAGAGCGGTGCGACGCTGATGATCGCGGCCAGCCAGGTGCCGGTGCTGCTGGGCAGCGCGGCGACGGGGGCGACGTTGCCGGGCCTGGTCGAGGCCACCGTGCGGGCGGGCATCCATGCACCCAGCCTGGCCTGGGGTGGCGTGGCCATCGCGCTGCTGCTGCTGTCGCGCCGGGCCGGGCCACGGGTGGTGGCCAGGCTGGCGCCGCTGCTGCTGCTGGTCACGGCGATGGGGCTGTCGGCGCTGACGCCGGCCGCGCACGGCGTGGCCCAGGTGGGCGCGCTGCCGGCGCTGTCCCTGCCCGTCGGCCTGCCGCTGCTCGACGCCGCACTGTGGCTGCATCTGCTCCCAGCCGCGGCGCTGATCGCGTTGATGGCCTTCGTCTCCAGCCTGGCGGTGGCCGAGTCGCTGGCCCAGCGGCGCGGCGAGAAGCTGCTGCCCGCCGCCGAACTGCGCGGCCTGGCAGCGGCCAACATCGCGGCCTCGCTGACCGGCGGCATGCCGGTGGCGGGCAGCTTCTCGCGCAGCATCCTGCTGCACGAGGCCGGCTCGCGGAGCCGGCTGACGCTGGTCTTCGTCGCCGGTTTCATGCTGCTGGCCATGCTGATGCTGGCGGCGCCGCTGGCTTACCTGCCCAAGCCGGTGCTGGCGGCCACCATCGTCGTTGCCGTGCTGGGCGGATTCACGCTCGGGCACTACCGCGAGGCCTGGTGCTACGCGCGGGCCGAGGGGCTGCTGATGGTGGCCGTCACGGCCGCCGTGCTGCTGTGGAGCGTGGCGGCCGCGCTGGCACTGGGGGTCGCGGGGTCGGTCGCGCTGCTGATCCAGCGCACCGCCCGGCCGCACGTCGCCCGCATCGGCCGCGTGCCGGGCACGCAGCACTATCGCAACCTGGAGCGCTACGCCGTCGAATGCCAGCCCGACGTGGTGGGGCTGCGCATCGACGAGAGCCTGGTGTTCACGAACGCGCGCGGCCTGGCCGACGTGGTGCTGGCCCATGTGCGCGAGCACCGCGCCCAGGTCGGCGAGCCGCAACGCGTGCTGCTGCTGATGGCGCCGGTCAACCACATCGATGTGTCGGGCCTGGTGGCGCTGCAGGAGCTGCACGCGGCGCTACGGGCCGAGGGGCTGAGGCTGGAGTTCTCGGAGGTCAAGGGCCCGGTGCTGGACCGTCTGCGGGCCGTCGGCTGGCTGGAGCGCCATGACGTGTCGCTCTACCTCAGCCACCACGAGGGTGTGCAGGCCGGCGAACATGACCTGAGGCCGAGTCTGGCCGACCACGACGCTCCCGGACAGTTGTAGGGCCTGTCGGGGCTACGGGAATCGGATGCGTTGCCACACAGAAGCCTGCGAGCAAGGCGTGAGGCGAAGCCGGGTGCTTACCCGGCGAGGCCGTGCAACGCTGCGCGCGGGCTTCTGTGTGGCAACCCTTCGGGAGAGGGCCTGCGCGGGCACATGGCGTCGTTGCGCACCTCGCCCGGGCGCCCGGCCCGGGCTTCAGCGCGCGCCTAGCCCTGCACCCGCGCAGACCCTCTCGCACCGATTCCCGTAGCCCCGACAGGCCCTGCGGTATCTGCTACCGTTCCGGCCCGATTCGCGCTCGACACGCCATGAACGACAAAGAGACCCTGCTCGGCATCCGCCGTGGCATCGAGAAGGAAAGCCTGCGCGCCCTGCCCGCGGGCGAGCTGGCGCTGACCCCCCACCCCATCGCACTCGGCTCCGCGCTGACGCATCCGCACATCACGACGGACTACAGCGAGTCGCAGCTGGAGCTGATCACCGGCGTGCATGCCGGCGTCGAGGACTGCCTGCAGGAGCTGACCGAGATCCACCAGGCCGTCTACCGGGCCCTGGCGGACGAGCGCCTGTGGGTGAGCTCCATGCCCTGCGGCCTGCCGACCGACGAGACCATCCCCATCGGCCGCTACGGCAGCAGCAATGTCGGCCGCGCCAAGAGCGTCTACCGCATGGGCCTGGGCCAGCGCTATGGCCGGCGCATGCAGACCATCTCGGGCATCCACTACAACTGGTCGCTGCCGGGCGCGTCGACCGAGGCCTATTTCGGCGCCATCCGCAATTTCCGCCGCGACGGCTGGCTGCTGCTCTACCTGTTCGGCGCCAGTCCGGCGCTGTGCGACAGCTTCGTGCACGACCGCGACCACGGCCTGCAGCGCCTGGCCGAGCACACGCTCTACCTGCCGCACGCGACGTCGCTGCGCATGGGCCGGCTGGGCTACCAGAGCGACGCGCAGTCCAATATCTCGGTCAGCTACAACTGCCTGGAGAGCTATGCCGCCTCGCTGCAGGGCGCGCTGAGCACGCCCTATCCGGCCTACGAGGCCATCGGCGTGCAAACGCCCGGCGGCGACTACAACCAGCTGTCCACCAGCCTGCTGCAGATCGAGAACGAGTTCTACAGCACCATCCGCGCCAAGCGCGTGATCCGCTCCGGCGAGCGGCCGCTGCATGCGCTGCGCGAGCGCGGCGTCGAGTACATCGAGGTGAGGCTGATGGACCTCGACCCCTTCGAGCCGGTCGGCATCGCCGCCGACACCATCCGCGTGCTGGACGCCTTCCTGCTGCACTGCCTGCACGGCGAGAGCCCCAACGACACGCCGGACGAGATCGCCGCGAATGCGCGCAACCAGCACGCCGTCGCCGCGCGCGGCCGCGAGCCGGGCCTGATGCTGGAGCACTGGCAGGGCGGCGAGCGCAGCCTGCAGGACTGGGCGGCCGAGATCCTGGCCGGCTGCGGCGCCCAAGCCGACGCGCTGGATGCGGCCCATGGCGGCCATGCCTATCGCGGCGCGCTGGAGCGCGTGGCCGAGCGGCTCGGGCGCCCCGAGCTGTGCCCGTCGGCCCGCGTGCTGGCCGTCATGGCCCAGGACTTCGGCGACAGCCATGTCGGCTTCATCCGCCGCCAGAGCGACGCGACCCGCGCGGCGCTGCTGGCGCTGCCCTTCCCGGAGGCGCTGCAGCGCCGCTTCGAGAAGATGGCGGCCGAGTCGCTGGCCGAGCAGGCCCGCATTGAGGCAGCCGACACGCTGGACTTCGAGGAGTTCCGGCGCTTCTACGTGGCGCCGGAGCGGATGGCGGTCTAGTTCGTCTCGGCGAACACCGAGTCGCTGAAGTCCAGCCGTGCGTCTGTCGTCGCCGGCCTCATGGCCCACTGGGTCAGGTCTGCCGCCGGCATCGGCCGTGCGAAGTAGAAGCCCTGCAGCTTGTCGCAGCGCTTGGCGCGCAGCTCGGCGGCCTGGCCTTCCGTCTCCACGCCTTCGGCCACCACCTCCAGCCCGAGGGCGTGGGCGAGCTCGATGACGGCCTTGACGATGGCGCGGGCGTCGGCGCTGCTCTCCAGGTCCTGGATGAAGCTGCGGTCGATCTTGAGCTGCGACACCGGCAGGCGGCGCAGATAGGACAGGCTGGAATAGCCGGTGCCGAAGTCGTCGATGGACAGGCTGACGCCCAGTTCGCCCAGGCGCTGCAGCACGCGCTCGGTGGCGCCGGCGTCTTCCATCGCGACGGACTCGGTGATCTCGCAGCTCAGTTGCGAGGGGTCCAGGCCGTGGCGCTGCAGGGCCTGCTGCAGTCGCTGCAGCAGCGCCTCGGGCTGGCGCAGCTGCTGCACCGACAGGTTGATGGCGACGCGCAGCTTCAAGCCCTGGCTGCGCCATTCGGCGATCTGCCGGCAGGCCTCGTCGATGACCCAGTCGCCCAGCGTGATGATGATGCCGAAGCGCTCGGCCACCGGGATGAAGACGGCGGGGCTGATGCCGCCGCGGCGCGGGTGCTGCCAGCGCAGCAGTGCCTCGACGCCGAGCACACGCTGCGAGTCACCGGCCACCTTGGGCTGGTAGTGCAGGCTCAGGCCGGCGCCGCCCGCCTCGAACGCGGCGCGCAGGTCGCGGGCGAGCTCCAGCTGGTCGCGCACGCCGTCCTGCATGTGCGCCTCGAAGAAGGCGAAGCCGTTGCCGCCGCTGCGCTTGACGGCGCGGGCCGCCGAGTCGGCCTGGGCGACCAACATGCGGGCGGGGATGTCGGGGCCGCTGTGCAGCGCGATGCCGATGGAGGCCGACATGCGCAGTACCTGGTTGATCTGGCTGACCTGGGCGTGGGCGCCCAGGTTCACCGACATCGGCTGGGCCAGCGTGTCCAGCAGGCGCTGGGCGATCTGGGCCAGCACGGCCTCGCCGGTCTCGCCCTCGATGAGCACGACGAACTCGTCGGCGCCCAGCCGGGCCAGCGTGTCGTGGCCGCGCGCCTGGGCTTGCAGGCGGGCCGCCACTTCCAGCAGCACCGAGTCACCGGCCGCATGGCCGAAGGAATCGTTGACGGGCTTGAAGCCGTCCAGGTTCACCATCAGCAGCGCCACGGCGGCGCCATCGCGGCGGCCGCGCGCGATCGCATGGCTGATGCGGTCGTCCAGCAGCTGGCGGTTGGCGAGGCCGGTCAGAGGGTCGCGGAAGGCAAGTTCGCTCAACTCGGTCGTCGCGGCCTGCAGCGACTGCTGCAGCCGGCTATGGCGGCGCTGGTTGCGGGCATCCAGCGCCGACGTGAACAGCGTGAGCAGCAGCAGGCCGAAGGTGGCACCGGCCACCAGCGTGCCCAGGTTGTCACCGGCCAGGCCGCCGATGCTCAGGCACAGCGAGCCGGCGTCGATGCCGGCGGCGGCCATGCCGGTGTAGTGCATGCCGGCCACGGCCGCGCCCATGACCAGCGCGGCCACGACCTGGCCCCAGCGCGCCCACTGGCGCGGCAGCCGGCGCAGGCCGAAGAAGATGCACAGCGCGGCCCCCGCCGCACCCGTTGCAATGGCGGCCGACGTGGCGACGAGGAGCCAGTTCCAGCGGATCCCCGGCGCGAGTTCCAGCGCCGCCATGCCGGTGTAGTGCATCGCGCAGATGCCCACGCCCATGCTGCCCGCGCCGAGCGCCAGCTTGCGCACGGTGAGCTGTTCCTCGGCCGCGGTGCGCAGGGCGATGGCCGACACGGCGACGGCCGCCAGCCAGCTCAGCCCCGTGACGAAGGTGTTGTAGCCGACCTCGAAGGGCAGTTGCAGCGCCAGCATGCCGACGAAGTGCATGGCCCAGATGCCGGTGCCCATGGAGAACGATCCCGCGATCCACCAGCCGCGCGCCACCGCGCGGTCCGGCGTGCGCACGCGCTGGGCAAGGTCCAGCGCCACATAGGAGGCGAAGACGGCAGTGAGATAGGACAGCACGACGACCGCGGGGTCGAAGCGCAGCGCGAGTACGGCGGGCATGCCGGCAGTATGAGAGCGCTACAACCCGAATGGCCGCCGCCAAACCGCGCGGCCGTGAAGGGCTGACGCTGGAGCCCAAAAAAAGAGACCCGGTCAGCGGGCTGCCGGGTCCTCAAGCCCTCAGGCGAGGGCGTCGTTGGGAAGAGGCACTGTAGGCGTGGCCTCCCCCGGCAGGCGGGCAATATTCACGCGGCGGTCCCCATAATCCAGCCATGTCCGCGCCCCAGCACCGCACCGATCAAGCCCTTTCCGAAGACGACCTGGACCGCCTGCAGGCGCTGCTCGATGCGCTGCCCGCGCCGCTGGAGCCGCTGGACGTCAGCATGCTGGACGGCTATCTCTGCGGCGTGCTGCTGCAGCCCGAGGCCGTGCCGCTCGGCGCCTGGCTGCCGCCTCTCCTGGATAGCGAGGGACGCCCGACGCCCGCGCGCGTCGATGACGAGCTGCTCGCACTGCTGCGCCGGCGCCACAAGGAGCTCAACGTCGCCATCGCCGGCCGGCAGTGGTTCGACCCGTGGATCTTCGAGCTCGACGACGAGGCCGAGCCCAGCGAGACGGTGTTGCCATGGGTCGCCGGCTTCGCCCATGCGCTGGACGCGCATCCGGCGCTGATGCGCCTGCCAGAGGAGCCTCTGCTGGAGCCGCTGGCGGCCATCTATCTGCACCTGGACCCGGACGACCTTGAGGACGCCGACGCGCTGCTGGAGGAGATCGAGTCGCTGGAACCGCCGGCCGACCTGGAGGAGGCCGTGGAAGGCCTGGTCAGCGCGGTGCTGATGCTGGCGGATGTTTCCAGGCCGCTCAAGCCGCAGCAAACAGCCGCCGGGCGTGCAGGCCCAGGCCGGTCGCGACCGAAGCAAACCGGTCGCCGGTGACGCGCGCCGCAGCGGGAAAGCCGGCGGCCATGCCGTCCACCAGCAGGCGCAGGCCGGTCGAGCCGCCGGTGAAGTAGAGGGCGTCGATCTGCTCAGGCCTAAGGCCGGCGAGCGCGACGGTCTCGTGCGCCGTCGAGATGATGCGGTCGAGGTCGGCACGCAGCGCATCGACGGCCACGCGCTCGCTGAGCGGCAGCACCAGGCCGGGCTCGACATGGCCGAGGTCCACCGTCGTGTCCGAGCCGCCGGACACCGCGATCTTGGCGCCCTCGGCGCGCGCGGCCAGCTCGTGGCCCAGGCGTTCCTCCAGCACCGTCATCAACCGCGCATGCTGGCGCATGTCGTTGAACCAGCTCTTCATGCCGCGCCACTCGGCCACGCGCAGCGGCGCGTAGCAGGTGTTGATGAGGTGCCAGGTCGCGAGGTCGAAATAGATGCCGCTGGGCACTTCGCGGCCGCTCGGCCCGGTGGCGCGGTAGCCGAACTGCGGCAGCAGGCCGGCGAGCTCGATGTGGCGGTCGAAGTCGGTGCCGGCGATGTGCACGCCGTGGCTGGCGAGGATGTCGTCGCGCCGCGCCAGGCGGGCCATGCGCTCGGGGCCGACGCGCACGATGGAGAAGTCGCTGGTGCCGCCGCCGATGTCGGCCACCAGCACGAGCTGTTCGCGCGTGGCCTGCTGCTCGAAGTCGAAGGCCGCCGCGATGGGCTCGTACTGGAAGTGCACGTCGGTGAAGCCCACGGCGCGGGCGCAGGCCTCCAGCTGGGCCTGGGCGGCCGCGTCGCGCGCGGGCTCACCGTCGACGAAGAAGACCGGCCGCCCCAGCACCGTGCGCGTGGGATCGCCGGCCAGGCGACGCAGCCGCTTCAGGTAGCCGGAGACGATGTCCGAATACTTGGCGCCGCGGCCGCCGCCGACGTCGGTGGTCTGGTCGATCAGCGGCGAGCCGAGGATGCTCTTCATCGAGCGCATCAGCCGGCCGTCGTGGCCGTCGACATAGGCTGCCACGGCGGCGCGGCCGAAGGCGCGCGGCGGGCCGTCGGCATCGTGCCGGCCTTCGGCGAAGTAGAAGACGGCCGTGGGCATCGTGCGCTGGTCGGGCTCGAGTTCGATGAGGCGCATGCCACCCGCGTCGTCCGGGACGGCGACGGCGGAATTGGACGTTCCGAAGTCGATGGCGCAGAAGCGGGACGGAGGGCTCATGACATCTTGCCGGCTCTCTTGGCCAGCCCTGGGGAGGGCCGCGCATTCTAGGAACACAATCGCGCGCCCGTTGATGGAGACACGATGAAGACCCGCCATTTCGCTCCCCTGCTGCTGGTTGCTCTGCTCGCCGCGTGCGGTCAGCGCTCCGAACAGGAACTGCTCGCCGCTGCGCAAAAGCGCATGGAGCAGAAGGATGTAGCGGGTGCCGTCATCGAGCTCAAGAACCTGCTGCAGCTCAAGCCCGACGACGCACAGGCGCGCCTGCTGCTGGGCAAGGCCTTGCTGGAGGGCGGCGACATGGCGGGCGCCGAGATCGAGCTGCGTCGCGCCTGGGGCGCGGGCGCGCCGCCCGACGACGTGGCGCCGCTGCTGGCGCAGGCGCTGTTGCAGTCCGGTCAGTCGCGCAAGCTCATTGCGGAGTTCAGCGACCAGTTGCTGTCCGATCCCAAGGCCATGTCGCAACTGCTGCAGCTCCTGGCGCAGGCGCATCTGGCGCAGGGCAATGTGTCCGAGGCCAAGGCCGCCGCCGTGCACGCCCAGCAGCTCGCGCCCGAGTCCGACCCAGCGGTCATCATCGGCGCGCGGGTCAGGCTGGCGGGGGGGCAGGTCGACGAGGCGCTGGACGCGCTCAACGAGCTGCTGCAGCGCTCGCCCAAGAATGCCAGCGCCTTGCAGCTCAAGGCCGAGGTGCTGCTGGCGCGTGGCAAGGTCGAGGAGGCCGAGCCCTTGTTGACGGAGGTGCTCGCGCTGGATGCGAACAGCTTCGAGGCCCGCTCGGTGCTCGTGCGCCTGGCATTCGGCCGGCAGGAGCTCGAGGCGGCGGCCAAGCTGATCGACGGCATGCCGCCGGCTCTTGCCAAGCGGCCGCAGGGACGTTTCCTGCAGGCCCAGCTCGCGCTGGCGAAGAACGACGCCGCCAAGGCCCGCGAGCTGGCGCTGCCGCTGCTCAAGCCCCTGCCCAACTACCTGCCGCTGCTGCGTCTGGTGGCCGGTGCGCACCAGCAACTGGGCGAGCTGGCCGAGGCGGAGAATCTGCTGAACCAGGCCGCCAAGCTGGCGCCGGAGGACGTGGGGCTGCGCCGCCAGTTCGCCGGCCTGCTGCTGCAGCGCCGGGTGCCGGCGAGGGCGCTGGACGTGCTGCGGCCACTGCTGGACAGCGGCAAGGCCGATGCCGAGACGCTGATGCTGGCCGGCAAGGCTCAGCTGATGCAGGGCAATTTCGAGGCTGCCGACCAGGCCTTCGGCGCGGCGGCCAGGCAGCGGCCGGACGACGCCAAGATGCAGGCGGCATTGGCGCTGTCGGCGATCGCGCGTGATGCTGCGGCGCCGGGCGGAGCGGGCCGTGCCAAGGCCGATGCCGCGCTGGTGCAATTGCGCGACATCGCTGCCAAGGACAGTGGCAGCAACTACGACCTGATGCTGGTCAATGCGCTGATCCGTCGCCAGGACTTCAACGCCGCTCTGGCGGCCATCGACAAGCTGGCGCCCAAGATGAAGGACAGTGCCGTGCCCGCCGGGCTGCGCGGCCGCATCCATCTGATGCGCAAGGACATGGCGGCGGCCCAGGCCGCCTTCGAGGCGTCACTGGAGGCCGACGACGCCTACCTGCCGGCCGTGCTGGGCCTGGTCGCCATCGACCTGCAGGCCAAGCGCAATGATGCGGCGCTCAAGCGCATGGAGTCCTTCGTCGCCCGGCAGCCGCATTCGCCTCAAGGGCGGCTGGCGCTGGCCGAGCTGCTGGTGCAGACCCGCGCGCCGATGGACCGCGTGTCCGAGGTGCTCAAGACCGCCGTGCGCGAGGAGCCCAACGAGGCTGTCCTGCGCCTGGCGCTGATCGATCACCACCTCCGTCTGGGCAATGCCACCGCCGCCGCGCAGGCCGCGCAGGAGGCCTCGGCCGCCCAGCCGCTCAACCCTGACCTGCTGGAGCGCCTGGCGCGTACCCAGTTGGCCGCCGGCGAGCGCGCCCAGGCTGCCAAGACCTATGCCAGCCTGACGGCGCTGGCACCGACCCGTGCCTACGGCTGGCTGGGCCAGGCGCAGCTGCGCTTCATGGACAAGGACTACGCGGGCGCCGAGCGCGAGGTCAAGCGCGCGCTGGAGGCCGAACCCGGCTCGGCCATCGCGCAGCGGCTGGTGCTGCAGCTGGCGCTGCGCCAGGGCCGCGTGGACGAAGTCGTGGCAGGCGTGCGCGAGCGCCAGAAGAAGCATCCGCAGGAAGCCTTCGCCTACGTGCTCGAGGCCGACGTCGAACTCAGCCGCCAGCGTCCCGATGCGGCGATCGCCCTGTTGCGCAAGGCCGCTGCGCTGGCCGAGCCGGGCGATGCGCCGGCACGCCTGATGGCCCTGCTGCTGGCCAGCAAGAAGCGTGAGGAGGCCCTGGCCTTCGAGGCCCAATGGCAGGCTGCGCACCCGCTGGACAGCGGCTTTGCCGCCGCCGCGGCGGACCTGCTGCTGGCGCAGGGCGACCTGGAAGGTTCGTTGACGCGCTACGAGGCGCTGCTCAAGGCCGCGCCGGACGCGCTGCCGCTGATCAACAACGTGGCCTGGCTGCGCAGCCGGACCGGCAAGGCCGGCGCGCGTGCACTGGCCGAGCGGGGGCTGAACCTCAGGCCCAACTACGCGCCGCTGCGCGATACCTATGCCACCGTGCTGGCCAACGAGAAGGTCTATGACAAGGCCATCGGCCAGCAGCGCCAGCTCGTCGCCGACATGCCCAACGAGCCGAGCTTCAAGCTCAACCTCGCGCAGATTTTGATCCAGTCCGGTGACAAGCCTGCCGCCAAGGTCGAGCTCGAACGGCTGGCCCAGCTCGGGGCGAAGTTCCCGATGCACAAGGAAGTCGAGGCGCTGCTCAAGACGCTGTAGCCGCCCGCCGGCGGCGCTGGCATGCCGGGGTCAGGCGCCGTAGAAGCCGAACTGCATCTCGGGCCTGCGGCCGGCCATCAGTTCGGCCAGCGCACGTCCGGATCCGGCGCCATGCGTCCAGCCCAGCGTGCCATGCCCCGCGTTGATCCACAGGTTGCGCGCGCGGCGGCTGCGGCCGATGTAGGGGATGTTGGTCGGCGTGCTGGGACGCAGGCCCGTCCAGAAATGCGGTTCGCTCGTGTCCGCCACGCCGGGGAAGAGCTCCTCGTAGCGCTTCACCAGCGCCGCGCAGCGCACGCGTGCAGTGGGAGAGTCCAGGCTCAAATCGAAGCCCGACAGCTCGGCCGTGCCGGCGATGCGGATGTGGTCGCCCAGCCGCGAGATGGCGATCTTGCGGCTGTCGTCCAGCAGGCTGACGACGCTGGCTGCCTCGGGCTTCTTCAGGCGCAGCGTGGCCGAGTAGCCCTTGGCCGGGTAGATGTTGAGGAACTCGCCCAGCGGCCGCACCAGTTCTGGCGTGTACGAGCCCATCGCCGCGACGAAGGCGTCCGCCTTCAGCGCCTTGCGCTCGCCGCTGCGCACGTCGGCGATCTGTACCGCCTCGATGCCATCGCCGGCACGCTGCAGGCCCAGCACGTCGTGCTCGAACAGGAACTGGGCGCCGCGCTCCGCGCACAGCCGCGCCAGCTTCTGCGTGAACACCTTGGCGTCGCCGCTTTCGTCGCTGGGCGTGTAGGTGCCGCCGTAGACATTTGCGCCGAAACCAGCCAGCGCGGGTTCCACCTTCAGCACCTCCTCGCGGTTCAGCACGCGACGGTCCACGCCGTGGCGGCGCATGATCTCGGCGCCCGCGGCGCCGTTGTCGAAGTCGGCCTGGCTGGAGAAGAAATGCAGGATGCCGCGCTCCAGCCGGCAGTACTCGATGCCGGTGCGCGCGACGAGCTCCTTCAGCGACGCGTGCGAGTAGCGGCCCAGCTGCACCAGCTCCTCGACATTGCGCTCGAAGGCGGCCGTCGTGCACTGCATCAGGAAGGCCAGGCCCCAGCGCCACTGGTTGGGATCCAGCCGCGGGCGGAACAGCAAGGGCGAGTCGTCGCGCAGCAGCCACTTGGCCACCTTGAACGGCGCGCCGGCATTGGCCCAGGGCTCGCAGAAGCTGACCGAGATCTGCGCGCCGTTGGCGAAGCTGGTTTCCAGCGCGGCATCCGGCTGGCGGTCGACGACGATGACTTCGTGGCCTTCGTCAAGCAAGTACCAGGCGGTGGCGATGCCGATGATGCCGGCACCGAGAACGACGATCTTCATGAGCGGGGCGCCTAGAGCGGTTGCAGGAGGAGTTGTAAACCGAGGGTGGCCATCAGCAAAGCGACCAGCGCGTCGATGACCCGCCAGATGTTGGCGCTTTGCAGCTTGGGCGCCGCGGCGGCCGCGCCGAAGCCGAGCAGGCCGAACCACATCGCCGAGGCGATGCCGGCGCCGAGCGCAAAGGCCGCGCGCAGGTCGGCAGGCTGGCGCGCGCCCAGGCCGCCCAGCAGCACGACGGTGTCCAGGTAGACATGCGGGTTCAGCCAGGTGAAGGCGAAGGCGGCCGACAGCGTCGCGCCGAGGCTGGATGCAGCGCCCGCCACATTCAGCCCGGCGGTCGGTCGCCAGGCGCGCTTCGCCGCCAGCAGCGCATAAGCCAGCAGGAAGGCCGCGCCGCCGAAGCGGAAGGCTTGCAGCAGCAGCGGGCTGCCCTCGATCAGCGCGCCCAGGCCGAACACGCCGAGTGCGATCAGCAGCCAATCCGACAGCGTGCAGACCGCGACGACCGTCGCGACGTATTCGCGTTTGAGACCCTGGCGCAGCACCAGCGCGTTCTGCGCGCCGATCGCCAGGATGAGCCCGGCGCCCATGGTCCAGCCCTGGGCGAAGACGGCGGGCGCGGTGCTGGCGGAGAAATCGGCGACGGGCATCCGGCTCATTCTCCGCAGTCCCTCCGATTTCAAGAAGCCTCATTCATATTGTTCGCGGTACATTAGTGGCGCTTATGAATGACTTCGACCCTGCCGCCCTCGATTGCCTGGCGGCGCTGGCCGACGAACTGGGCTTCGAGCGCGCCGCCCAGCGCCTGGCCGTCACGCAGAGCGCCGTGTCGCAGCGCTTGCGCACGCTGGAGGCGCAGGTCGGGCAACCGCTGGTCGTGCGCTCCCGCCCGCTGCGGCTGACCGAAGCAGGCAAGGTGCTGCTGCGTTTCGCCCGCCAGCTGCAGGCGCTGCGCGTCGACGTGGCGCGGGAACTGGGAGAGCGGGTGGCGCCGCAGTCGCGCCTGGCCATCGCGGTGAATGCCGACAGCCTCGCCACCTGGGTGTTGCCGGCGCTGGATGAACTCGTCCAGCAGGGGCTGCGCGAGGGCTACGGGCTGGGACTGGTCGTCGACGACCAGGACTTCACCCACGAAAGCCTGCGCCAAGGCGCCGTGCTCGGCTGCGTGACGACGGTGGCCGAGGCGCTGCAGGGTTGCCGCGTGCAGCCGCTGGGCGTCATGCGCTATGTGGCCGTGGCCAGTCCGGCCTTTGTGACGCAGCAACTGCCTGACGGGCTGCATGCCGGCAACTTCGCCGACACGCCCTTCCTCGTCTTCAACCGCAAGGATGACAGCCAGTCGCAGTGGGTGTCGCAGGCCTTCGGCGTGCGTGCGCCGCGGCTGCGGGAGCGTTTCGTGCCGTCCAGCGAGGCCTATGTCGCAGCGGCGGTCATGGGTTGGGGCGTGGGCGTGGCGCCCGACATCCAGGTCCGCCCGCTGATTGAAGCCGGAAAATTGGTCGTCTTGAGGCCGGAGGTCGGTGTCGACGTGGCGCTGTACTGGCACCAATGGCAGTTGCAGGGCCGTGGCGCGCTGCTGGACCGGATCGGTCTGGCGCTGGCCGAAGGTGCGCGTCGAACGCTGCTTATCGGCTCACCGGTGCCGACGCGCCATCCGCAGGAGCCGCAACGGCCTGAGCGACCAGCGCCGTCAATGGATTGACTGGCCCTGGTTGCACCGCCTGCGCGATCCACAACGTGCCAGCCACGACCAGGCTGATCATGCCGTTGGCGATCCATTTCAGTACTGCTGAAGTCATGCGGGAAAGCCCGGGGGGACGGAAGAGCGCGCAGCTTACGCGCTTCCGACGCAATTTGGCTCAACAGACTTGAAAGCCGTATCCCACTTTGCGGCGACGCAACAATGGTGCGCTGATGCGAATCAACGACAAACCCCGATCGCTATTGGGCTGCGGACCCACTCGAACGTGTGGTAATCCCATATGAGGCAATATTTACTGACAGTTGCGGGGGCTGCTTGTCACATGAATCCCTCACACTGCCCGAACGAAGCCGATGCGGTTGTCGGCCAGAGAGACAAAAGAGGTTCGTCATGCGATTCGTTCCAGCGCTGCGTTTTTTCCGCCGTGACGCTGCCGTTCGCAGCGAACCTGATCCCGCCGACCTTGGCACGGCCTTCGGTCTCGATGCCTGCCTGGATGGTGGCGACATCAGCGAATACCGCAGCCAGCCGCCGAGCGACCTCCTCGAATCGCAGTCCGGGCGCGTCGCGCAAGACTCGCCGTTGAGCTGGTTGTCGCGCCGGACTGCCTGAAGCTTGGCCTCCTACGCCCCTGCTTGACGTCACTAGGCTTTCGAGCAGCAGCAAGCGGTCAACGGCGGTGGGGCGTCTGAGTACAGCATGCCCTCATGGCTTGGCATTGGCATTGGCATGCTATCCGCCGAAGCGGGTCATCCAGGCCTTGCGCAACAAATGCGGCAGCAAAAGATGCAGTGGCATGCGCAGTGCGTGTGATCGCACATAGAGCGCGAAGCGTGAAATTTGATCGCCCACCGAGCGACAGTCGACGTGATCCGGCCGCAGGCCTACAGCCAGCCAGCGGTCCATCAGCCACCGTTGTGGGCCGGGGGGGGCGAACGCGTCGAGGAGGCGTTGCTCGGCTCGCGGCAGCTGCAGCCCGGCCAGCCGCTGGAGGTGATGCACCGCATGCCAAAGGGGTCGACCGAGGCCAAGCACGGCAGCGCGCGCCAGCAAAGAAGGCCAGAAGTCGCTCTCGGTGCGCTCGAAATGGTCCAGCAGCAGGTGCAGGTCGATCAGGTCGCGCAATCCATTTTCGAATTCGCCGTCGGTGAACAGGTGCACGGCGCTGTGCAGCACCAGATCGACCGGCTGCAGCGTGTAAAGACGCGCGTGGCCAGGGACCGGGCGCCGCGCCGCGAGCAGGGCGGCGCCATCGACGCGCCAGGGCGAGGTTGGCGGCACGATGGTGTGATGCAGATCGATGACGGAGCCGCGGCGCACATGCGTCAGCGGCGGCACCTCGTGCATCCATTGGCGGTAGTAGCGCTGGTTGTAGGCATCCAGTTCGAAGGAGACCCAACCGCCGCCCATCAGCGCGTTCTCGGCCTTCGCCAGATCCGTATGCGCGACGAGCAGGTCGATATCGCCGAAGAGTCTCCCGTTGGCGGCCGGCAGGCCAGTCATCAGATAAGCGCAGCCCTTAAGCAGCATGCAGTCCAGCCCCTGCTGCGCCAGCGTGGCGGCGATTTGTTCGACCTCGGCGCGCATCGACACGGCGGCGCGGTGCTGCAACTTCAAGCCGGCATCGAGATGCGGCTGTAGACGCGGCGGCGGCGTCACACCCGCTCGCTGCACGGCGGCGGCCAGGCGCGGCCAAAGATTGGCGCGCCTTGCCTGGGACAGCAGTCGCTCCCAGTCCGCCGGCGCGACCGCGCTCCAGGGCAGGCGGTCGAACAGCAGTGCTGCCAGTCGGTCGCCGCGGGCCTCGGTCCCGGCTGGCGTTGTCATGGGGCCGCCGCCAGCGCTTCGAAATGCGCCAGCGCCTCGTCGAGATTGCCGTAGACCAAGTCGTGGCAATCACAGGCCGTCACCAGATCGGCAACGAGTTCGAAACCCTCTTGCCCCTGCAGCGCAAAATTGAAGGCATTGCGGGCAAGCTCGACCGCCGCGGATGCGCGGGGGCGCCGCGTCAATTGCAATGGCGCATCGGCCTGCCAGCGCGGCTGCACGATCCAGCGTGCACGGGCGCGCATGTTCATGGCAGCCACGGCGTCGGCCGGCGGCTGCAGATGAGCGACATCGCCCTTGCTGGTGTCGCGTGTGACGGCACTGAAGCGCGCCGCTGGAAAGCGTGCGTCGATCACACCGATCGAGCGGTTCTTGAGGCTGACTGGTCGCACCAGCGGGTCGATCCAGCCATCGCTCATGCGAACTAGCGTCAGCTCATCGGACAGCAGGCGCCAGCCCGAGAGCATCAGCGCCGCGCACAGCGTGCTCTTGCCGGATCCCGGTGGCGCGGGGAGCAGCAGTGCGCGATCACCACGTGCCAGCACCGCCGCATGCACGATCAGGTACTGATGTGCGTGGCTCGAGATGCACCAGTTCATCGACCATTCCAGCAGGGCAAATGCATGCGCGGCGGGCAGGGGCTCGAAGATGGCGCGGTCGTCGAAGACGAAGCATGCTTGCCGGTGCCAGACGCGGTGCAGGCCTTTTCCTGGCACGATCTGCAACGCAAAATCGGCCGGCTCGCTCGGATCGGCCAGGCGATGCTCGGCATACATCGCTTGGATGCCGGCCTGTACTTCCCGATGCGGGGACTGCAATCGAAACACGAAGGGGCCGGTGTGCAGCCGCAGTTCACCCGCGTGCAGCCGTCGGGCCAGTTCGCCCGGCGACAGTTCGCGCAGTCTCATTGCGGGTCGGCCACCAGGAAACCGGCCAACTCCAGCTGATCGAGCAGGTCCGACAAGCCGTCGCGGTGGGACTGTGGAAGCTCCTGCCCGATCTCTGCCGCCAGCGCCATGCTCAATTCCTCTGCGGTGGTGGCACCTGCCTCGAGCAGCGTGAAAACGGCTGCATCCACGACGTCGGCATGGCGCAACGCGCCGGTGGCACTGTTGAAGACGAGCCATTCGCCATCGAGCTCGCGCCAGCGAAGGCGTCCAGACAGTCGATAACGCGGACGGCTCGGATGGGCAGGCGATGCAGGCTTTGGTGAAGATTCAACGGGGCCAGGAAGCGGGGGCGACACCATGCTGCAGATTCTGGCAGAGCCCGCAGCCTCGGCCCCGCTTCGCCTCGCCCGCGGTCAATCAAGCCGCGACGGCCAGGGCGCGATAAAAGTTGTAGGCCTTGGTGCCGCTCAACAAATCAGCGTCGTTGGTGTAGGTGCTGACGATATACGTCGTGTCGAAACCCACGGGCAGCGTGCCGGTCGACGCATTGTTACTGGCGCTCAGATAGGCCGCCAGGATGTAGCTTCGGCCGCTCGCTGGCGTCGATGAGATGACCGCCTCGTACAGCGTCTCGACCAGGGTCAGCGCACTGACGCTATTGGTGAAGATTGACTTGAATTGCGCCGTGCCGTCAGTCGGATTGGTCGAACTCTGTAGGCGCAATGCAGTACCTGAGCCGCTTCCATTCGGCAGTATGACGAGGTTGGGCGAGGGTACCAAGGCGATAGGTGATGCCACCAGCTTGGTGCCAGCCAGCAGATTGCCGGCCTGCGCGCTGCTGATGACAGCAGCGCCCTGGAAAAATTTGGTGTTCAGAGCTGCCGCAAGTTTGTTGGCGTTCACGGCACCGTTGACCATGGTGCTGTAGTTCAGCGGTTCGGTGCTGAGGAAATGCCCCGGCGAATAAGTTGAGCAGACCGTGTTGGGCGCGCCGGAAATGGCCGCTGACTGGAAACCCGATACCGAGCAATAGCCGAAGCCACCGTTCAACGTGTTGTTGGCGATCTTGTGTGTGCGCGCGGCGTGAGACGCCAGCGGGCTGAGTGCCGCCATCGCCGCCCCGCCTTTGCCAAGCGCCTGGAGAATCAGGCGACGCCGCTCGGCGACCATCCTGTCGGGAAGGGTCGAATCGGATTCAGGCAGGCGCGGCTCGGTCATGGGATCCTCTGAAGAAGCGGCAAAGTCTGAAACATCTGCCACGCGTTGATGCGCATGACCCAATCGAATCAAACCGCAGCAATGAAACGGGCGCTTGGGGCGTCAGTCGCCATCCCTTCGAACTCGGCTTCAACCAAGTTGCCCGGGATGTCGGGACCTGCGGATGGGTTCCGTTAGGTGTTTCAATTTTCCCTCGTTCGGTGCGCTGTAGGGGTTCGGCGACCGTTACACCCCCTCAACCGAGGGTATGAGGCGCTTTTCCATGATCATGTCCCGCGGCGTCGAGGTCGGCAGGCCAGGCAGTATGCCTTTGCCGCAGATGGCATCCGGCCTCAGAGCACCGGATTGGTGAATGTGTCACAGCTTTTCAGGTCGCCGGCCTCCAGGCCCCGCCTGAACCAGCCCACGCGCTGGGCGCTGCTGCCATGCGTGAAGCTCTCGGGCACGACGGTGCCACGGCTGCGCTTCTGCAGCGTGTCGTCGCCGATCTGGGTTGCGGCGTTCAGCGCCTCTTCGATGTCGCCCGGCTCCAGCCGCCAGCCTTTGGTCTGCTGGGAAAGATTCGCCCAGACGCCGGCATAGCAGTCGGCCTGCAGTTCCAGCCGCACGCTGAGTGCGTTCATCTCGCGCTCGGACACGCGGCCGCGGGCGCGATCCAGCTTGGCCGTCGTGCCCATCAGGTTCTGGATATGGTGGCCCACCTCGTGGGCGATGACATACGCCTGGGCGAAGTCGCCCGGCGCGCCGAGGCGTTCGCGCAGCGTGTCGTAGAAGCCAAGGTCGATGTAGACCTTGTGGTCGGCCGGGCAGTAGAAGGGACCCATGGCGGCCTCGCCGGTGCCGCAGGCGGTCGGCTCGCGGCCGCGGAAGACGCGCAGCTTCGGCATCTCGTAGGCCTGGCCGCTGCGCTGGAAGTAGGCCGTCCAGACGTCCTCGGTGCTGCCCAGCACGTTCTTGACGAAGACATAGGCCGGATCCTGGGCCTGCGAATCGCCGGCCGGTGCCTGCCGCTGCTGCACGGGCGGGCCGCCGCCGTCGAGCACGCCCAGCAGCGTCAGCGGGTTGATGCCCAGCACCCAGGACGCGATCAGCGCGATGACGATGCCGCCCACGCCGAGGCCGCGCCCACCGATGGGCAGGCCGATGCCGCCGCGGCCCCCGCCGCCATCGCGCGCATCCTCGACGTTTTCGCTCTGCCGCTGGCCGTCCCACTTCATGGCGGTCTCCTGTTGATCGGCGCATCCTACGGCCCGGCAAGCCCGAACTGCAGTTCGTCACCTGCCCGACGCCTTGTCGGACAGCACTGGCCACACTCGCCGCTTCGACGACACGGAGAGCCGCCATGAAACGCCTTGCCCTGCTGACCCTTGTTGCCGCCTTTGCCGCCACCGCCTCGGCCGGCGACGACGACTGGCGGCTGCGCATCAAGAAGGAGGCCAACGGCTGGACGGCCAGTTTCAGCGGGCCGGTCGAGTACGGCAGTGGCAAGAACCGCATCCGTGGCTCTGGCGCCAAGGTCGAGAAGGTGCGGGCCCTGGGCGCATTCACGAAGCTGCGCATCGAAGGCCCCTTCGACGTGAAGCTGGCCCAGGCCGGCAGCGACCAGGCCAGCGTCGTCGCCGACGACAACATCGAGCCGCTGGTCGAGACCGTCGTGGAAGGCGACAGCCTGGTCGTGCGCCTGAAGCGCGACGCCGGCTTCACGACGCGCCTGCCGCCCACCGTGCGCATCGACGCCCGCACGCTGCAGGCCATCGCCATCAACGGCTCGGGCGACCTGAGCATCGAGCAGTTCAAGGCCGACACGCTGAACCTCAGCATCGTCGGCTCGGGCGACGTGCAGCTGGGCCTCGTCGAGCTGAAGGACCTGTCCGTCAGCCTCAGCGGCTCGGGCGACGTGCGCGTGGCCGGCCGGGCCGAGCAGCAGAACTGGACGGTCAGCGGCTCCGGCGACGTCGATGCGCGCTCGCTGGGCGGCCGCGCCGCGCGCGTCGAGCTGCACGGCTCGGGCGACCTGAGCCTGGGCGTCACGGAGCAGCTGGACGTCAGGCTCAGTGGCTCCGGCGACCTCAGCTATGCCGGCCGGCCGCAGTTGCGCCAAAGCGTCAGCGGCTCCGGCGAGATCCACCGCCGCTGACGCGCTGGGTTCCAATCGCTGGCGTGAACCCCAGCGATCTCTGGTGGCAGGCCATGGCCGACGGGCCGGTGCTGCTGGCCCTCTTCGACGCCGACGGCCGGCTGCTGCAGGCCAACGCGGCCTATCGCAGCGCCTGGCGGCTGGCCGATGGCGACCACCCGACGCGCGCCGAGATGGCGGCTGCGGCGCGCGCCGCCGGCCTCGGGCCCGTGGACCTGCCGGGGCGCCGCCACACGCGCGGTGGCCATGAGCAGGCCTGGCGTGACGGCCGGCGCTTCTGGTGGGTGGAGCAGCCCGTGCCGGGCGGCGGCTTGGCCAGCACCGGCGTGGACATCAGCGCGCTGGCCCGGCCAAGACCCGTATCCGGGCAGCTGCTGTCGGCGCAGGACGGGCTGGCGCTGCTTCAATCCCTGCTCAGCGACTCGCGCGCCTGGCCGCTGTGCGTGGCCACGACGGCGCCCGGCGCCGATGCCGCCGCGCTGCTGGCCTGCATCCGTGGCGAGGATGGCTGCGCGCGGCTGGACGATGGCCGGCTGCTGCTCATGCTGCCCTCCACCGGCCCGGCCCAGGCCGAGGCGCTGTGCGGTCGCCTGGGCAGCCTGGCGCTGACCGAGGCGCAGTGGGGCGAGTCGGCTACCGAGCTGCTGCAGAGAGCTTGAGGTCGCGGCCCTGGGCCTGGGCCGGCGCGGGCAGGCCGGCGATGGCGGCCAGCGTCGGCGCCAGGTCGGCGATCTCGACGCGGGCCTTCTCTTCACCACGGCCGACGTAGGACGGCCCCCAGAACAGCAGCGGCACGTGGGTGTCGTAGCGGTGCGGGCTGCCGTGGGTGCTGCCGCCGGCGCGGTAGCTGAAGATCCAGTTCGGCTTCAGCACGATCTGCAGCTGCGCGGCCCGCGTCGGGTCGAAGGACTTGCGCATGGCTTCGAGGTAGGGCGTGGTCGTGTCGCTGCCCAGCAGCTGTTCGCGCGTGAAGACGGCCTCGACGCCTGGCAGCTTCAGCAGCTCCTCGCGCGCGGCGGCCTGCACGTCGGCGAACTTCAGGCCGTGCTCGGCTGCCAGCTGCTCGTTCAGCAGCAAGCCAGACGCGGAGAAGTCGCGGGCCAGCTTGTCGACACCGAACTTCGCGCTCAGCGCACCGTTGACGGCCGCCAGCGACGGCGCGTTGCTGAAGCGGCCGGCGTCGCGGCCCTGCGTGGCGGCCCATTCCGGCGTGTCGGTGAAGCCGTGGTCGGCCGTCAGCGCGAGCACGTAGTTATCGACGCCCACGGTCTTGTCGAGGAACTGGAAGAAGGCCTGCAGATGGCGGTCCAGTTGCAGCGTGTGGTCGTGCGACAGGCGCGACTCGGGGCCGAAGGCATGGTTGACGTAATCGTGGCTGGACAGGCTGACCGACAGGATGTCCTGCACGCCGCGCTGGCCCAGCTTTTCGTTCGTGACGGCGGCGCGGGCAAAGGCCAGCGTCAGCTCGTCGCCGAAGGGCGAGGCCAGCAGATTGCCGTAGAAGCGCGGACCGGGCGCGTCCATCTTGTCGCCGATGACCGCGGGCAGGCGGTTGCCGTTGCCGCTGGCGACCTGCCAGGGCTGGCCGTCGGGCGCCGATTGCGAATAGGCGCACGCCGGCGACGGGCCGCCCCTAGCCGGCGTAGCCCCCTCGGGGGGCGGGAGCGACGAAGTCGCGATCTGGGGGCAGTCATAGCCTTGGAGCAACGGTGCCCAGGTCTTCTTGAAGAAGGCGTCGGCTGGTTTGCTGGCATTGAAGGCCTTGACCCAGTCGGGCAGCGCGGGCATGTAATAGGTGCTGGACGAGAACTGGCCCGTCTCGCTCATGTACATGTAAGCCGTGCCCTTGTGGCCGGCCGGCAGGATGGCGCCGCGGTCCTTGCCCGAGATGCCGATGACCCTGGACTCGGGCGAGCGCGTGCGCAGCACGTCGCCCAGCGTCTGGACTTTCAGGTTGCGCGGGCTGGTGCCCGACAGCGGCGCCGTCGGGTTGTCGAGGTAGGTGTAGGCCGCGTCGCCGGTGTTGTAGACCGGCTCGCCGGTGGCCGGGTCGCGCCACTCGTTGCTGATGATGCCGCTGCGCTGTGGGTAGGCGCCGGTCAGCATCACCGAGTGGCCGGCTGCCGTCACGGTGTGGCCGTGCCCGTAGTGGGCGTCGGAGAACCAGCGGCCGCGGTCCAGGAAGCGGGCGAAGCCGTCGGGCGACAGCTGGTCGCGGTAGCCGGTCACCTGGCGCATCGGCAGGCCGTCGATGACGACCAGCACGACCAGCTTCGGCCGCTGCGGCGCCTGCGGCGAGGCGGCCGGCGGCGCGGTCGTGCAGGCGGTGGTCAGGGCAGCGGCCAGGGCCAGCCCCAGCAGATGGCGGCGATTGGGCAGGGACATGACGGTTTCGTTACTCGGGATGGAGCCGCGAGCTTACGTCGTCAACAATGGTTGCCGCACGCCATGGCCACGACCGACGACTTCGACCCCACCCGCCTCCTCGACGGCTGGCGTCCGCCCGCGCCGTCTGACGTCGACCTCGACATCGGCCGCTATCTGGACGCGGGCCGCGTGGACGTCGACGAGGCCAAGAAGGCGCGGCTGGAGGCCCGTGGCTTCGCGATGAATGACGTCGAGGATGTCGAGATCGCCGTCCAGCCGCCGGCGGCGGTTGGCGGCCCGCCGCCCGGGTATCTGCCGGTCTTGCGATCGCAGCAGAGCGCCCGCGTGCTGGAGCGCTGGCAGCCGGGTGCATGGACGGCGTTGACGCGCCGGGTGCGCGGGGCCGGTGCCGACGTCGTCAGGACACCCCACGGCCCGCAGATCGAACACCATGCGCCGCAGTGGCTGTGTGCGCTGTGGCAGCCGCCGGGGCAGGGCGTGCCGCTGCTGGGGCGCTGGCCCGAGATGGTGACCCTGATCGCCGCCGAGACCGCGTTCGGCGCGCTGCAGCAACTGCTGCCGTCGCTGCCGCCGGGCGCCGTGCTGGGGCCGGCCACGCTGGACGTCGACTGGGCCCTGCTCGCCGACCTCGTGCGCCACCAGGATGCCCGCCTGCGGCCCGACCAGGCCCAGGCGCTGCGCGAACTCGCCGAGGCCGAGCGCAGCGCCAGCTTTGCTCGGCTGAGCGACGGCTACGTGCTGCGAGACCGCTTCGCGCGGCGGCGCGCTTGAGCGCGGCGCAGGGCCGTCCCAAGCAAGCTCGCTCCCGCTTGGCGGGACAGCGCGCAGCGCGAAGGGAGCATCAGTGAGCGCGGCGCCGCTGCTCGAAGTCGCCGACGGCGTCGCCCGCATCACATTGCGCCGGCCGCGCCAGGCCAACCGGCTCGCCGTCGACGACCTGGGTGTGCTGCGCGGCTTCCTCGATGAGGTGAATGCGAACGCCGCCGTGCGTGTGCTCGTGCTGGCCGGCGAGGGGCGGCACTTCTGCAGCGGCTTCGACCTCGGCGCGCTGGGCGCCATCGATGCCGGCGCGCGCTTCGGCGAACTGGCCGATGCGCTGGAGGCCGCGCGGCCCGTCACCATCGCGCGGCTGCATGGCGGCGTCTACGGTGGCGCGGCCGACCTGGCGCTGGCCTGCGACTTCCGCCTCGGCGCGCCGGCCGTCGAGATGTTCGTGCCGGCGGCGCGCATCGGCCTGCACTTCTATGCCGGTGGCCTGCGCCGCTTCGTCGACCGCCTGGGGCTCGCCACGGCCAAGCAGGTGCTGCTGGCCGGCCGCACGCTGGACGCGGCGGCGCTGCTGGGCTGCGGCTATCTCGACCAGCTGCTGCCCGATGTCGACACGCTGGATGGGGCCCTTGACGCGCTGACGGCCGAACTGCTGGCCATGGCGCCGCTGGCCCTGCTGCCCATGAAGCAGCATCTGAACGCCATCGCCGCGGGCCGGCTGGACGAAAGCCGGCTGGCGGCCGACATCCTGAAGGCCCGCGATTCGGCCGATCTGATCGAAGGACAGGCCGCCTGGGCGGGAAAAAGGCAGGCCAAGTTCAAGGGGTGTTGAAAGCCCTAGACCCGGGGGCTTCGCGCATGGTGGAAAATACGGGGTCTGCGCGCTTGCGCGCGCCCCCTACCCCACAAACTCTTCGACAGGACCAGCGTGGCCAAAGAAACCACCAAGACCACCATCGAAGCGGATGGTCTGCGCTACCGCTCCAAAGCTCCCGGCTCGCCGTTCGCGGCGACCTCCTCTTTCGGCGCAGCGACGATGTCCTGCTTCCTCTGCGGCAAGCACCGCCCGCGCGCGATGCTGAAGTCCAAGAAGCTGCTGGGCAAGTCGCAGCCCGTGTGCTCGCCGTCCTGCAAGGAGCTGGACGCGCAAATCGCTGGTAAGTAGGCCCCTCGCCCAGCGCGCCTTGCTGAACGCAGGCGTGCTGGTCGGTCCCCCGAGGGGACGGCGATGCAAGCGGCATCGAGCCGCTTGCACATCGCCAGACGGGCCGGCTTGGGAGCGGCCCGGCGCTCGGCCCGAAAGAAGGCACTACGGCCTTGCCAAGATTTTTTGTCGACACCCCGCTGACTCAGCCGGGCGAGCTTGTGCTTTCGCCGGGCGCTGCACGCCATGTGCAGGTGCTGCGGCTGCAGCCGGGGGACGCGCTGAACCTCTTCGATGGCAGCGGCCCGGAATGGCGGGCCGAGGTCACGGCGATGGGGCGCAGCGAGGTGCGCGTGAACCTCATCGCGGCCGAACAGCCGCGGCGCGAACTGCACCGTGCGGTGACTCTGGCCGTCGTCATGCCGGCCAACGACCGCATGGACTTCCTCGTCGAGAAGGCCACCGAGCTGGGTGCCGTGGCGCTGCAGCCGCTCGTCGGCGAGCGCTCGGTGCTGCGCCTCGCCGGCGAACGCGCCGACAAGAAGCGCGCGCACTGGCAGGGCGTATCCATCGCCGCGGCCGAGCAGAGCGGGCGCACGGTGCCGCTGCGCGTCGAGCCCGTGCTGCCGCTGGCGAGCTGGTTGGCCGCACTGCCCGCGCCGAGCGACGACGAATGGCGCGGGCTGCTGAGCCCGCGTGCCGCGTCGCCGCTGGCGGCATTCCCGCAGCAGCGCGCGCTCTTCCTCAGCGGCCCCGAGGGCGGCCTGAGCGACGCCGAGGAGGACGCGGCCCGCGCCCGTGGCTTCGCGGCCATCACGCTCGGCCCTCGCATCCTGCGTGCGGACACGGCGCCGTTGGCGGTGCTGTCCTGGTTGGCGTTGTCTTGAACAAAAAGCTCGCCCTCCTCGTCCTGGCCCAGGGCCTCTTCCTCACGAACAACGTCTGCCTCATCGCCATCAACGGCCTCGTCGGCCTGGCGCTGGCGCCCGTGCCGTGGATGGCGACATTGCCCATCTGCGCCTATGTCGGCGGCGGCGCGCTGATGGCGCGCATGGTCGGGCGCCACCAACTGCGCTTCGGCCGGCGGCGCGGTTTTCAGATCGGGCTGCTCGTCGCCATCGCCAGCAGCGCGCTGGCGTTGTGGAGCGTGACCCACCAGCAGTTCTGGGGCGTCGTCTTCGCCACGCTGCTGGGCGGCTACTACAGCGCGAATGCGGCGCTCTACCGCTTCGCGGCGACCGAGATCGTTGAGCCCGACAAGCGCGAGGCGGCCATTTCCTGGGTGCTGGGCGGGGGCTGCCTGGGCGCCTTCATCGGCCCGCTGCTGGCGCGCCAGAGCCAGAACCTGCTGGTGGCCCCATTCGCCGGCGCCTACCTGCTGCTGATCGGCGTGGCGCTGGTGGGCCTGGTGCTGATCTCGCTGATCGACTTTCCGCCGCTGATCCAGCCGAGGCCGGGCGAGGGAGGTCGCTCCAGCGTGGAGCTGGCACGCCAGCCGGTCTTCATCGTTGCGCTGGCGGCGAGTGCGCTCGGCTACGGCGTCATGAGCCTGCTGATGTCGGCCACGCCGATCGCGATGGGCCAGTGCGGCCTGCCGTTCAGCGATGCCGGCCTCGTGCTGCAGTCGCATGTGCTGGGCATGTTCGTGCCGAGCTTCTTCACCGGGCCACTGATCAGGCGGGTCGGCGTGTTGCCGGTGATGGCGGTGGGCGTGCTGCTGAACCTGGGCTGCGTCGCCTTCGCCCTCAGCGGGCAGGACCGCGAGCACTTCGTCGGCGCGCTGCTGCTGCTCGGCATCGGCTGGAACTTCCTCTACATCGGCGGCACGACGCTGTTCACGCAGGCCTACCGCCCCGAGGAGAAGACGCGCGCCCAGGGGCTGATGGACACCGGCGTCTACGCGACGATGACGCTGACGGCGTTCTCCTCCGGCGCGCTGGTGACAACCGGCGGCTGGCAGTGGATGAACTGGGCCAGCCTCGTGCCCATCGCGCTGTGCGCGACGGCGCTGGCCTGGCTGGCTCTGCGTCAGCGCGGCGCGTCGTCGGCCTGAGCGTCCGCAGCCGGCTTGCGCGCCGAGCCCCTGACGAGGTCGAAGCGGAACAGCCGGCATTCGATGGGGCCGTTCCACATCGGCACGCGGCGGCTTTCCTTCAGGCGCATCTTGCTGGGCAGCTTCATGTCGGGTGTCAGCATCCATGCGGTCCAGCCGGCGGGGTTGCCGGTGTACTGGCGCTTCCAGTGCGCGGCCAGGCGCGGGAAGAAGTCGTCGCCTCCGTCCAGTTCCTCTGAACCGCGCGCGTCGCGCGTCATTGCGGCCTTGCCGCGCACCTCGATGCGCTCGCCGTAGGGCGGGTTCATGACGATACTGCCCGGCATGCCCTCGGGCAGTTGCGGCGCGGGGCGTTCCAGCGCGTCGCCGCCGTTGAACTGGATGTACTGCGCCACGCCGGCGCGCTCGGCGTTGCGGCGCGCGAAGTCGACCATGCGGAAGGCCACGTCGCTGGCGTAGATGGGCACGGCCGGCGCATGCACGCGGGCGCGCGCCGCCTGCGCCATCTCGCCCCACACGGCCTTGAGCGCCGGCGTGGAGAACGGGATCTGGCGCTCGAAGGCGAAGCGGCGCAGCAGGCCGGGCGCCGAGTCGCAGGCGATCAGCGCGGCCTCGATGGGGATGGTGCCGGAGCCGCAGCAGGGGTCGTGCAGCGCTGACTCACCACGCCAGCCGGCGGCGGCGAGCATCGCCGCTGCCAGCGTTTCCTTCAGCGGCGCGTCACCCTTGTCGACGCGCCAGCCGCGCTTGAACAGCGGCTCGCCGGAGGTGTCGACATAGATCGCCGCGCGCTCGGGGCCGACGTGCAGCAGCACGGGCAGGTCGGGCGAGTGCGTGTCCACGCTGGGGCGCTCGCCGGTGTGTTCGCGCAGTTGGTCGCAGATGGCGTCCTTGATGCGCAGCGTCGTGAAGTTCAGGCTCTTCAGCGGCGAGCGCTGCGCGACGGTGTCGACGCGGATCGTGTGGCGCGGCGTGATCCAGTCGCGCCAGTCGACGCGGCGGGCCAGCGAGTAGAGGTCTTCCTCGTGGCGGTAGGGGCCTTCGATGAGCTCGACGAGCACCCGCTGCGCGAGCCGGCTTTCGAGGTTGATGCGCAGCACGTCCTCGGCCGTGCCGACCACGCCGCAGCCACCGCGCAGGGCTTCCACCTTGCTGCGCACGCCGGGCGGCAGGAAGCGTTTCAGCTCCTCCTCCAGCAGCGGTTCGACGCCACCGGGGCAGGACACGAAGAGGGATAACTTGTTGGGCAGGCTCACCATGGCATTGTCGCCGCCCATAAACTGGACAGCGTTATCCCAACGCCCGACTCAGCCATGAAGCGAATCTTCCTGACCGTTGCCTTGGTCTGCTCCGCCTTGCTCGCGCGGGCCGCCGACACGCCGGCCTACCCGCCGCACACCGTCCCCAACACGCTGCTGCGCGCGCTGCCCAGGAACGCCGACGGGCGCACCTACCAGCTGCACATCCACCTGCCGGCGTCGTTCGCCACGGAGCCCAAGCGGCGCTACCCGGTGCTCTACGTGACCGACGGCTACTGGGACTTCGCGACCATCGTCGCCTCGTACAACAACCTGGCCTATGACAAGGTCGTGCCCGAGTTCATCACCGTGGGCCTGGGCTATGCCGGTGACAACCTCGACTACGGCACGCTGCGCGGCTGGGAGCTGTCGCCGGTTCGCATGAACCCGCTGGCCGCCAACACCGGCAATGCCGACAAGTTCATCGCGTCGCTGGAGAAGGACATCTTCCCGCTCGTGGAGCGCGAATACCGCGGCGACGCGGCCCAGCGCTACCTGGCCGGCAGCTCGCTCGGCGGGCTGTTCACGCTGCATGCGATGTACGCGAAGCCGGAGCTGTTCAAGGGCTATATCGCCGCCAGCCCGGCGGTCGTCGTCGGCGGCGACTGGATCATTCAGCAGGCCAAGGCCTATGCGGCCACCGGCAAGCCCATCAACGCGCGCCTCTACGTGACGGGTGCCGAGGCCGAGTGGCCCGCCTTCCTGGCCGGCATCAGGCGCTACCAGGCGTTGCTGCCGGAGTTGAAGCACCCCGGGCTGGTGTTCCAGAACCGCATCATCGATGGCGAACGCCACGCCGGCACCAAGGCCGAGAGCTACACGCGCGGCATGCGCTTCGTGTTCGAGCCGCTGGCGCCGGAGACGGGCAAGTCGACAGACTGAGAAGCCACCCGGCTTGTGGTCGGGCGGCTGCCAGTGATTACTTGCTGATGAAGTCGAGCAGATCCTGGTTCAGACGGTCCTTGTGCGTGTCGGTGATGCCGTGCGGGCCACCGGCGTACTCGATAAGGCGGGCGCCCTTGACCAGTTGGGCCGTTGCGCGGCCGGTCGTCTCGATGGGCACGATCTGGTCGTCGGCGCCGTGGATGACCAAGGTCGGCACGTCGACCTTCTTCAGGTCCTCGCGGAAGTCGGAGTGGAAGAAGGCCTCGATGCTGTCGTAGGTCGCCTTGGCGCCGGCCTGCATGCCCTGCACGTAGAAGCTGTCGGCCTGGCCCGCCGAGACCTTGGCGCCCGGGCGGTTGAAGCCGAAGAACGGGCCACCGGCAATGTCCTTGTAGAGCTGCGCGCGGTTGTCCAGCGAGGCCTTGCGCAGGCTGTCGAACACGGCCTCGGGCACGCCGTTCGGGTTGGTAGGGCTGGCGCCCATGATGGGCGTGACGGCACCGACCAGCACGACCTTGGCGACGCGCGCCGTGCCGTGGCGGCCGATGTAGCGGGCCACCTCGCCGCCGCCGGTGGAGAAGCCCACCAGCGTCGCGCGCTTCACGTTCAGCGCGGTCAGCACGGCGCCGAGGTCGTCGGCGTACTGGTCCATCGTGTTGCCGGCCCAGGGCTGCCCCGAGCGGCCGTGGCCGCGGCGGTCATGGGCGATGACGCGGTAGCCGCGCTCGGCCAGGAACTGCATCTGCGATTCCCAGCTGTCCGCGTTCAACGGCCAGCCGTGGCTGAAGACGACGACCGGGCCGTTCTTAGGGCCCCAGTCCTTGACGAACAGCGGCGTGCCGTCGGCGGCGGCCACGTACTGGCTGGCGACTGCCGCGGCCGCCGCGGATGTGGTGGCTGCGGCCTGGGTCTGGGACTGCGCCTGGGCCGAGGCGGCACCGATGAAGACAGCGGCACCGGTCAGGATTTGCAGGACGGCACGGTTGAGGGCGGGTTGGCGAATCATGGTGAGCTCCTGGGACAGCGGTTGGTGGGTGGTTTCTGTCTTGCGACGGGATGAACTTTGCCGGGGACGCCCGTACTTAAAATGCCATCGAATACGTTTAACTTTGCATTTCGTACCGATCATGGCCGACCGACTTGCCGCGCTGTTCGCCCACTTCGCCGTGCGGGCCGAGACCTTCCAGGTCGGCCCGCTGTGCGGCGTCAACAGCCTGGAGCCGCAGGCCGGGCGCGGCCAGCTGCACCTGATCCGTGAGGGCGGCGTGGAAGTGCACAACCATGGCTGGCCCGAGCCGCTGCGCATCGCCGAGCCCAGCCTGCTGCTCTACCCGCGCCCGCTGGCCCACCGCTTCGTGACCGACCCGAGTTGCGGTGCCCAGTTCCTGTGTGCCCACATGGCCTTCGATGGCGGCTCAGGGCACCCCATTGCGGTGGCGCTGCCGGCGTGGGTGTGTCTGCCGCTGGCCGCCGTGCCCAGCTGTGCGCCGGTGCTGGCCCAGCTGTTCGCCGAGGCCGAGGCCAGCCACTGCGGCCGCCAGCTGATGCTGGACCGGCTGTTCGAGGTGCTGTTGATCTGGGTGCTGCGCGAGCTGATGGCGCAGGGCCGGGTCGAGTCCGGCATGCTGGCCGGCCTGTCCCACCCTCGGCTGCGCAGCGCGCTGGTGGCCATGCACGATGCGCCGCAGCGCGACTGGCCGCTGGAGGAGCTGGCTGCGGCGGCCGGCATGTCACGCACGGTGTTCGCCAACAGCTTTCGCGACGTCGTCGGCTGCACGCCGGGCGTCTACCTGCAGCGCTGGCGCATCGGCCTGGCGCAGAAGGGCCTGCGCGAGGGCCGCGCCCTCAAGCACATCGCGATGGACGTGGGCTATGGCGGCGAGGCGGCGCTGTCACGGGCTTTCCGCGCGCACACGGGGCGGTCGCCACGGGAGTGGCGCAAGGCGGAACTACTGGCGGACCGGGTCAGCGCACCCGCGTGACCTTGACCTGGAAGCCGATGCCCTCGATCTCGAGGTAGTAAGCGCCCAGCATGCCGCGGTGCACGACGGCCTTGGGGTTGTTCAGGTCGTAGATGGCGCTGCTGCCGTCGGCCACGCGCCAGACCTGGCCGTTGTCCAGCTCGATGCGCGTGTTCGGCCCCCAGCCCGCGAACCTGCCGCGGATGCGGCTGTCGATCTGCTTGAGCTCGGCCGGCGCATCGGGCTGCTTGACGGCTTCCTGGCCGAACCTGGCCACGGGGTCTGCGGGCACCGCCGGCGCAGTGACGGCTGCCTTGGCAGCGGGCTCTGCTGGCACCGTCAGCGCGTCATAGCAGGCAAGCCGGCGTGCCGAATCCGTTAACTGGCGGCAGGCCTTGACGTCGGCGGCGAGGCTTTGCGCGTGCGCAGCATGGCCACCCAGCAGCGCGACGATGGTGGCGGCCAGGGTCAGGACTCTCGGCATGGGAACTCCTTTACAGCGCCTTGCGCAGATTCGCCGGCGCGATCTTCATGGCTTCGCGGTACTTGGCCACCGTGCGCCGCGCGCACTGGATGCCCTGTTCCTCGAGCATGGCCGCGAGCGCGCTGTCGGACAGCGGCTTCTTGACGTCCTCGGCGGCGACGAACTGCTTGATCAGTGCGCGCACCGCCGTGCTGGAGGCCTCGCCGCCGGCCTCGGTGGAGAGGCCCGAGCCGAAGAAGTACTTCAGCTCGAAGGTGCCCCAGGTCGTGGCCATGTACTTGGCCGTCGTCACGCGTGAGATGGTGGACTCGTGCAGGCCGAGTTCGTCGGCGATCTCGCGCAGCACCAGCGGCTTCATGGCCAGCTCGCCATGCGTGAAGAAGCCGCGCTGGCGCTCGACGATGGCCTGGCTGACGCGCAGGATGGTGTCGAAGCGCTGCTGGATGTTCTTGATGAACCAGCGCGCCTCCTGCAGCTGGCCGCCCAGCGGCGAGTTGCTGATGCCGCCGCGCGTGGCGCGCAGCGCGTTGGCGTAGAGCTCGTTGATGCGCAGCTTGGGCGCCACCTCGGGGTTGAGCATGACGCGGAACTCGCGGCCGCTCTTGCGCACGATGACGTCGGGCACGATGGCCGCGGCGGCACCGCGGGCGAAGCGGCGGCCGGGCTTGGGCTCCAGCTGCGTGATCAGCAGTTGTGCCTCGCGCAGCAGCGCTTCGTCGGCGCCGGTCTCGGACATCAGGCGGCGCATGTCGCGGCGCGCCAGCAGCTCCAGGTGACCCTTGCAGATCAGGATGGCGATGACCTGGGCGGGGCTCTTGGCGCACGTGCGCAGCTGCAGCACCAGGCATTCGGACAGGTCGCGCGCGCCGATGCCGGCCGGCTCCAGGCTTTGCAGCAGGCGCAGCGCGATGCGCAGGTGGTCCAGCAGTTCCTCCAGCGCCTCGGGGTCGTCGGGCGGCGCCAGCGCGGCGGCGATCTCCTCGATGGGGTCCTCGAGGTAGCCGTCCTCGTTCAGCGACTCGATGAGCACCTGCATCGCGATGCGGTCGCCCGTCGACAGGCTCATGCCGGCGAGCTGCTGGGCCAGGTGCTCCTGCAGCGTGGTCTCGGCGGACTCCTGGCTCTCGCGCTCGCCGTCGTCGTCGCCGCTGGCGGGGCTGCTGCTGGGCAGCTCGCGGATGCCGTCGAAGTCGTCGCCCTCGGTGCCGTTCTCCCAGTCCTCGCGCTCGGTGCCGCCGAAGTCGTCGGCCTGCAGCTCGGGCGCCTCGCCGCCCTCGGCCTCGCCGCTGCCCGTCTCGCCAGATGACTCGGCCGGTGCATTGGCGGCCAGCTCGGGCGTGCTGACGCTGAACTCCTCCTCGGCCTCCAGCAGCGGGTTGCTGGCGAGCATCTGCTCGACTTCCTGGTGCAGCTCCAGCGTGGACAGCTGCAGCAGCCGGATGGACTGCTGCAGCTGCGGCGTCAGCGCGAGGTGCTGGCTGAGGCGGACCTGGAGGGTTTGCTTCATCCCGGTCCCGTCACATGCGGAAATGTTCGCCGAGGTAGACCTTGCGCACGTCGGCGTTGGCCACGATCTCGTCGGGCGTGCCTTCGGCGAGCACGGCGCCCTCGCTGATGATGTAGGCGCGGTCGCAGATGCCGAGCGTCTCGCGGACGTTGTGGTCCGTGATCAGCACGCCGATGCCGCGGCTCTTCAGGAAGCCGATGATGCGCTGGATCTCCAGCACGGCGATCGGGTCCACGCCGGCGAAGGGCTCGTCCAGCAGGATGAAGCGCGGCTGCGTGGCCAGTGCGCGGGCGATCTCGACGCGGCGGCGTTCGCCGCCCGACAGCGCCGGCGCCGGGCTGTCGCGCAGGCCCTCGATGGAGAGGTCGTGCAGCAGGCCGCCCAGCAGCTCGTCGATGCGCGCCTTGGACAGAGGCTTGCCGCGCTCGTCGACCTGCAGCTCCAGCACCGCGCGGATGTTCTGCGCGACGGTCAGCTTGCGGAAGATGGAGGCTTCCTGCGGCAGATAGGACAGGCCCAGCCGCGCACGCTGGTGGATGGGCAGGCGCTGCACCTCGGCGCCGTCGATGCGGATGATGCCGGCGTCCGAGCGGACCAGGCCGACGATCATGTAGAAGCTGGTCGTCTTGCCGGCGCCGTTGGGGCCCAGCAGGCCGACGACCTCGCCGCAGTCCACGCGCACATGGACGTTCTTGACGACCTTGCGCACGCCATAGGTCTTGGCCAGGCCCTCGGCCTCCAGCCGGCTGCCGCAGGTGGCCGCCGTGCTGCCGGGTGTCACGGAGGGCCCCGCCATCACGAGGGCTTGCCCGGTTGCAGCGTCGTCGACGGCTTCAGCGGCAGGGGCGCCGGCGGTGCCGAGGCCGCGTCGTCGGCCGGCTGGCTGCGCGGCATCAGCACGATGCGGGTGCGGCCGTTGGGGTTGGGCGAGGCGCTTCCGCCTTCCAGCGTGAAGATCTCGGTGCGGCTGTTGTAGACGATGACGGCGCCCGTCACCTCGTTCATGACGGCCGTGCCCCGGATGCTGCGCACGCGGGCGTTGCCGATGAAGCGGACGGTCTCGGTGCGGGTGTCGTATTCGAGCTGGTCGGCCACGCCGTCGATGGCTTCGCCGGGAATGTCGCGCGCCTGGCGGAAGCTGACCGGCTGGCCGGCCACGCCGTTGGCGAAGGCTTCCACATAACCGTCGCGGGTCTCGCGCACGTTCACCTTCTCGGCCTTCAGCAGCAGGCTGCCCTTGGTGATGATGACGTTGCCCACCAGTTCGAGCCGCTGGTTGACGCTGTCGACAAAGCTCGGCTTGCTGGAGGAGGACGAGAACACGAACGGCTGCAGCCGGTCGGCCTTCTCGGCCAGCACGGGGCTGGCGGCGAGGCCGGCGGCGATCAGGAGGGGCAGGCGCTTGTTCATGGCGGCACGGAAGTTGCAGGCCATTCTATGGGTGCGGCAAGGGCCCAGCCTCCGTGCCCCAGCAAGGCTGTCAGGAAACCTTGTCGTTTCTGGCCCGGTTGACGAGCTGGCTGGCCAGGGCCAGCGCCTGCTGGCCGTGCACCAGCTCGCTCTCCCCGGGCTGGCCGGCCATGCCGGGGCCGGTGCGCCAGCGTCCGCCGATCACGAGGGCCGGCACGTTCTCGACGCCGGCCAGTTCGGCCAGCTTCAGGCCCTGGGCCAACTTGCCCTGCACGCCGAAGGACGCGAAGGCCGATTTGAATTTCGCGGTGTCCACGCCGAGCTTGCCGACGAGGGCGACGACCGCCGCCTCGTCATTGGCCTCCACGCCGGCGCGATGGAAGGCATTGAAGATGCCGCTGTGCACCTGCGGCGTCAGCGCGCCCATGGCTTCCAGCGCATAGAACATGCGCTGGTGCAGCTTCAGCACCGCATGCTGGCCCACCGGCACACGGCGGAAGCTGACGTCCGCGGGCAGCCGATGCACCCAGGCCTCCAGCAGCGGATCGAAGGCGTTGCAGTGGGGGCACTTGTAGAAGAAGAACTCGATGACCTCGACCTTGCCCGGCGTGCCGGGCAAGGCCTGGCTCAGCCGCACATAGTGCTTGCCTTCCACGGGGCCGCCCTGGGCCCGGGCGAGTGGGGCAAGGCTGGCGGCGGCCAGTGCGAGCGTGCTGCGGCGTTTCATCAGGCCTTGCGACGGATGCGCTGGATGAGGAAGTCGGTGTACTGCAGCGCCAGCTTGCCGGACTCGCTCTCGGGCATGGGCTGGCCTGCGCCGGCCATGCTGGGCGACGTGGTGAAGCGGCCACCGATGCCCAGCATGGGCACGCCGTCGACCTTGTAGGCCTCGGACAGCTTCTCGGCCTGGGTGCACTTGGTCTGCACGCCGAAGGAGTTGTAGGCGTCCTGGTACTTGGTGGCGTCGATGCCGAGGTTGGCGAGGAATTTGGCCTGGCTCTTGGCATCGTCCAGCGCCAGGCCCTGCTGGTGCAGGGCCGCGAAGATGGCCGGGCGGACCTGGGCTTCCTTGCCCAGGGCTTCCAGGGCATAGAACATGCGCTGGTGGACCTTGACGACGGCCCGGAAGGCCACGTGCACCTTGCGGAAGCTCACGTCGGCCGGCAGTTGCTTGGCCCAGGCTTCCACGGCCGGTTCGAAGAGATTGCAGTGCGGGCAGCCGTACCAGAAGAACTCGATGACCTCGATCTTGCCGGGCGTCGTGGGCAGCGCCGGTTTCAGCGTCTGGTAATGGCGGCCTTCGAGGGGGCCGCCCTGGGCGAGGGCGGTGCCGGCGGCTCCGGCGAGCGGGGCGGTGGCGAGCAGGGCGGAGAAATCGCGGCGCTTCATGGCGTCAGGGTCCTTGGCAACAGAGTCAACGTTGTACACGAACGAGATTGGCTTCGAAGCCGGCACCCTCGATCTTGCGTTGCAGGTCCTCGGCGGCCTCGCGGGTGTCCGAGGGCCCGAGGCGCACGCGGTAGACGGTGCGGCCGTTCTGCTCACGCTCCATGACCTTGGCCGTGAAGCCCTGGATGGCCAGCTTGGCCTTCTGGGCCTCGGCCTCCTCAGGGCGTGTGAAGGCGCCCGCCTGCACGAAGTAGGCAAAGGCGTCGGCTGCCGCCGTGGCGGGGGCTGCCGTGGAGGCCGGGGCGTCGGCCTTGGCGGCGGGCTTGGGCGTCGGCGCGGGCAAGGTCGCCGCGGCGCTGGCTGCGGCCACGGCGGCGCTGGCCGTCGTCGTGGGCGGCGGTGGTGCGGTCAGCGCCGGCGGCCCGGCGACGACGCCACTGGCGCTGCGCGCGCCCTTGCCGGCCAGCGGGGCGTTGGGGTCCCAGTTCTTGTTGCGCTCGGCCTCGGCAGCGTCCTGGTCGGCGGTGCGCTGGGGCACCTTGTTCATGAAGGGGATGGGCGTCTTGTTGATGTAGAGCGCCACGCCCAGCGAGATGGCCAGGCCGATCAGCAGGCCGACGATGAGGCCGAGGACGAAACCGCCCTTCTGGTGCTTCTGGCCGGCGGGCTTGGATGCAGAACTCATTCGGTCTCCGTGGTGTCAGGAATGTCGCGGCTCATCTGTTCGGGCGCGCTGACGCCCAGCATGCCCAGCGCGTTGGCCAGCACCTGGCGCGTGGCGGCCAGCAGGGCCACGCGGGCCAGCGTCAGCTCGGGCGCCTGGCCGAGCACGCGCTCTGCCGCGTAGTTGGCGTGGTAGGCGCCAGCCAGGTCGCGGGCGTAGAAGGCGATGTCGTGCGGCGCCAGGCCGGCGGCAGCGCCGCTCAGCATGTCGGGATAGGCGGCGAGCTTGAGCATCAGGGCTTCTTCGGTCGGAGCGGTCAGCAGGCCCAGGTTGGCCTCGGCGATGCTGGCAACGTCGCCGCCCCATTTGCGGATGACCGAGCAGATGCGGGCGTGCGCATATTGCACGTAGAAGACCGGGTTCTCGTCGTTTGCTTTCAGCGCCAGGTCGATGTCGAAGATGAACTCGGTGTCGGCCTTGCGGCTGATGAGGAAGAAGCGCACCGCGTCGCGGCTGGTCCAGTCGATGAGGTCGCGCAGCGTCACATAGCTGCCGGCGCGCTTGGAGATCTTGACCTCCTCGCCGCCCTTCATGACCGTGACCATCTTGTGCAGCACGTAGTCCGGGAAGCCCTGCGGGATGCCCAGCCCCTGCGCTTGCAGGCCGCCGCGCACGCGGGCGATGGTGCCGTGGTGGTCGGTGCCCTGGATGTTGATGCACTTGGTGTAGCCGCGCTCGAACTTGTTGACGTGGTAGGCCACGTCGGGCACGAAGTAGGTGAAGCCGCCCTCGGACTTGCGCATCACGCGGTCCTTGTCGTCACCGTAGTCGGTGGACCTGAACCACAGCGCGCCGCCTTCCTCGTAGGTCTTGCCGCTGGCGACGATGCGCTCGACGGCCTTCTCCAGCTGGCCGCCCTGGTAGACGCTGCTTTCCAGGAAGTAGTTGTCGAACTTCAGGCCGAAGGCCTGCAGGTCCAGGTCCTGCTCGTGGCGCAGATAGGCGACGGCGAACTGGCGGATGCTGTCGAGATCGTCCACGTCGCCCGAAGCGGTGAACTCGCGGTCGTCGGCCTTGACGGTCTCCTTGCGGAGGAAGGCGTCGGCGATGTCCTGGATGTAGTCGCCGTTGTAGGCCGACTCGGGCCATCCGGCGTCGCCGGGCTTGAAGCCCTTCAGCCGCATCTGCGTCGAGTTGGCCAGCGTCGCGATCTGCACGCCGGCGTCGTTGTAGTAGAACTCGCGGGTCACGTCGTGGCCCTGGCTCTGGAAGACGGAGCACAGCGCGTCGCCCAGCGCGGCCTGGCGGGCATGGCCCACGTGCAGCGGGCCGGTCGGGTTGGCGGAGACGAACTCCACCATCACATGCTGGCCGGTGGCCGGGCGGTGGCCAAATTTCGCACCTGCAGCCAGCACCTCGGCGACGACGGCCTGCTTGGCCGCGGGCTTCAGGCGGATGTTGATGAAGCCGGGGCCGGCGATCTCCAGCGCCTGCACCCATTGCTGGAAGGCCGGCTTGGCTTCGAGCGCGGCGATGAGCCGCGTGGCCAGTTCGCGCGGGTTGGCCTTGAGCGGCTTGGCCAGCTGCATCGCGGCCGTGCAGGCGAAGTCGCCATGGGCGGCCTGCTTGGGGGATTCGAAGGCGGCGACGGCGTTGGAATCGGGGGCGATTTCCTGGAGGGAGTCGGCGAGTGCGGCGAGCAGCGCCTGCTTGGCTTGGATCATGGCGGGATTTTAGGAGGCCCGCCTGCGCCTCCCGAGCGTGACGTGCGACACGCCGCCGCCCCGGGGAGATGCCGAGCGAGGAACATGGGACAAACCGCCCCGGACCGGCCCGTATCATGCCCCGCGTGACCGCTACCGCCGACGATCTGCCCGCCCACATCGGCCGCTACCAGGTGCTCAAGCGCCTCGGCGAGGGCGCCACCAGCGACGTCTTCCTGGCGCGCGATCCCTTCCAGGGCCAGGACGTCGCCATCAAGCGCATGCGCAGCTGGGCGCCGGTGCCCGACGCCCCCGGCAGCGACTTCAGCAACCGCTTCTTCACCGCCGAGGCGGCCCTGGCCGGGCGGCTGCACCATCCCAACGTCGTCGCCATCCTCGATGCCGTCGCCGAGGACGACGCGCCCTACCTCGTCATGGAGCATGTGCCCGGCGTCACGCTGAAGCACTTCTGCCGCAGCGACCGCCTGCTGGCGCTGGACCAGATTGTCGAAATGGGCTTCAAGTGCGCGATGGCGCTGGGCTATGTCTACCGCCAGGGCGTCATCCACCGCGACGTGAAGCCGGCCAACCTGCTGGCCGTGCTGGACGGCTCGGGCCAGGTCGTCGACGTGAAGGTCAGCGACTTCGGCTCGGCGCTCAACCTGCATGCCGACTCGACGCAGATCCACCGCGTCGGCTCGCTGGCCTATATGCCGCCCGAGCAGATCGACGGCGGCGACGTCGACTGCCGCGCCGACATCTACGCGCTGGGCGCCGTGCTCTACCACCTCATCGGCGGCCGCCCGCCCTTCGACGCGCCGCACCAGATGGCGCTGATGCATCAGATCTACCACCAGCCGCCGCTGCCGCTGGTGGGCCAGCGCCAGGGTGTCAGCGAGGCGCTGGACGCCGTTGTGCAGAAGGCGCTCGCCAAGGGGCCGCACGACCGCTTCCCCGATTGGGAGAGCTTTGCCCAGGCGCTTTCGGGCCTGGTGGCCAGCCAGCAGGTGCCGCTGAACCGGCTCGGCGAGGTGCGCGACTCCGAGCGCTTCAACATGCTGCGCTCGCTGGAGTTCTTCGCCGAGTTCGGCGACGTGCAGCTGTGGGAGGTCGTGCGCCGCGCGCGCTGGAAGCGCTACCCCGTCGGCCACGCCCTCTTCAAGCGCGGCCAGGAGGGCAGCAGCTTCCACATCATTGCGCGTGGCGAGGTGCAGGTGTGGCGTGACGGCCGGCTCGTCGCGACGCTGGGCCAGGGCACGTCGGTCGGCGAGATGGCCTATCTCGCGCCCAACCCCGACCTGCGCAAGCACAGCACCGACATCAAGGTGACGCAGGAGTGCACGACCATCTGCTTCGAGCCCGAGTCGGTCAGCCAGCTCAGCCCGGAATGCCAGCACCGCTTCGACCGCGCCTTCATCCGCGTGCTGGTGCGGCGGTTGCATGCCGCGCACGAGGCGCTGGCGCATCCGCGACGCATCCTGTGAGCTGGCTGACAGGCGCTTGATGACCAAGGCCGGTGCATGCTTGAATGGCCCGGCCCCGATCACCCTCCCAGAGGAAGGAGTCTCCCGATGAAACGCATCACCCTCGCCATCGCTCTCGGCTTTGCCGCGCTGGCCGTTCAGGCCGCCGACAAGGCGCCTACGGCCCAGCAATCCAAGATGGCGACCTGCAACAAGGACGCCGGCGACAAGAAGGGCGACGAGCGCAAGGCCTTCATGAAGGAATGCCTGTCCGCCAAGCCGGCCGACGCGCCCGCCAGCCCGGCCTGCGAGAAGTCCGCGGCCGACAAGAAGCTGCATGGCGCTGCGGCCAAGGCCCACATCAAGAAGTGCATGGCCGACGCGGCCGCTTCGGCGCCCAAGTGAGCCGGACTTCTCCTACGAGCGAGGCCACCTGCGGGTGGCCTTTTTCTTAGGGAGCGCGAGGGAGGCGTCCGACAGGCCGTCGGCCCGCCCGCCGGCCCCGCTCGAAGGGGCAAACGCCGAAAGTGGCGTCATGGCAAGTCCATCACAAGGAGACACCATGAACGTCCTCAATACCAACTCCGGCGCCGTCTATTGGCGCGTGACCCTGGTTTCCGTCGTCGCGGCCGCCACGCTGGCGCTGACCGCCTGCGCGGGCATGTCCTCACGTGAGACCAGCACCATCGTCGGTGCGACCGCGGGTGCCATCGTCGGCGGTGCGGTGACCGGCACGACAACCGGTGCCGCCGTCGGCGCAGCTGCCGGCGGCGTGGTCGGCAACGAAGTCGCCAAGAAGCGCAATCGTTAAACCGCGTGGCAGGCCACCTGCCGGCCCTCGACGTCGCGCAGCAGCGGCACCTCCTCGCTGCAGCGCGGCATGGCCAGCGGGCAGCGCTTGTGGAAGGCACAGCCCGTCGGCGGGTTCAAGGGGCTGGGCAGCTCGCCGTGGATGACGATGCGCTCGCGCCGGTCGGCCTTGCGCAGGGCCGGCGTGGCGCTCATCAAGGCCCGCGTGTAGGGGTGCAGCGGTGACGTGAACAGCGTGCGCTTGTCGCCGACCTCCACGGCCGCACCGAGGTACATCACCATGACCTCGTCGGCCACATGCTCGACGACCGACAGGTTGTGCGAGATGAACACATAGCCCGTGCCGAACTCGTCCTGCAGGTCCATGAAGAGATTCAGGATCTGGGCCTGGATGGAGACGTCCAGCGCCGATACCGGCTCGTCGGCGATGACGATGCCCGGGTTCAGGATCATTGCCCGGGCAATCGCGATGCGCTGCCGCTGGCCGCCCGAGAACATGTGCGGGTAGCGGCGCAGGTGCTCGTGGCGCAGGCCGACCTTCGTGGCCAACGCCTCCACGCGCTCCTTGCGCTCGGCGGCCGACAGCGGCGTGTTGATGAGCAGGGGCTCGGCCAGCGTCGTCGCGATGGTCTTGCGCGGGTTCAGCGACGCGAAGGGGTTCTGGAACACCATCTGCACATCGCGGCGTAGCGCCTTGGTGTCGGCGGTCGCGGTGTCCGTGCCGCGAATCTTCAGCGAGCCGCGCGTGGGCGTTTCAATCAGCGTCAGCTGGCGGGCCAGCGTGCTCTTGCCGCAACCGGATTCGCCGACGACGGCGAGTGTCTTGCGCGGCGCCAATGTGAAGCTGACGCCGTTGAGCGCCTTCACCGTGGCCTTGGGTTTGAACAGGCCGCGGCTGACGCTGTAGTGCTTCGTCAGGTCGGAGGCTTCCAGCAGGAGGTCAGGCATGCGTGACCTCCTCGACGGGGTAGAAGCAGCGCACGCCACTCTCCAGCGCCGGCCGTTCGGCCACGCAGCGCGGCTGCACGCGCGGGCAGCGCGGGCTGAGCAGGCAGCCCGCCGGGCGGTCCAGCGCGCCGGGCACGATGCCGGGCAGGGCGGACAGGCGTTTGGCACCTTTGTTGTGTTCTGGAATGGCAGCCAGCAGCGCGTTCGTGTACGGGTGGCGCGGCGCGTCGAACAGCGCGGGCACCGGGCCGGTCTCCACGATCTGGCCGGCGTACATCACGGCTACCCGCTGGGCCATTTCCGCCACCACGGCGAGATCGTGCGTGATCATGATCAGGCCCATGCCCTGCTCGCGTTGCAGCTTCAGCAGCAGCGCCATGATCTGGGCCTGGATGGTCACGTCCAGCGCCGTCGTCGGTTCGTCGGCGATCAGCAGCTTGGGGCTGCAGGCGATGGCCATCGCGATCATCACGCGCTGGTTCATGCCGCCCGACAGCTGGTGCGGGTAGGCGTTGGCGCGGTTGGCGGCGTCGGGGATCTCGACCTGCTCCAGCAGTTCGACGACGCGTTGCTTTGCCGCCTTGCCGCTCAAGTTGAGATGGGCCTTCAGCACCTCGGCGATCTGTGCGCCCACGGTGTAGCTGGGGTTGAGGCTGGTCAGCGCGTCCTGGAACACCATGGCGACGTCGCGGCCGATCAGTTCGCGTCTTTGTCTCGGCGACAGTTTCAGCAGGTCGCGGCCCTCGAACTCGATGGCGTCCGCGGTGACCTTGCCTGGAGGGTCGATGAGGCCCATGAGGGCCAGCATGGCCACCGACTTGCCGGAGCCGGATTCGCCGACGATGCCGAGCAGCTCGCCTTTGTCGAGTTGCAGGTCGACGCCGTCGACGGCGGGGAAGGCGCCGAACGTCACGCGGAGGCTCTTGATGTTGAGGAGGCTCATCGCTGTTGTGGGTTTACTGGCGAGGGCCGTGCCCGGAGTTCGCCCGGGCGGGCGACCTACTTTCTTGTGTCGACAAGAAAGTAGGCAAAGAAACGACCCCCGACCGCCCCGCCCCTTCGGGGTTCCCGAGAAACGCAAGGCCCGAAGCCCCACGCCGAACTCGCGCCGCTACGCTCTGCTCAAACAGTCGTCGTGAGTCAGTTCTTGAAGCGCGCTGCGCGCGCGGGCCTCGGGCCTTGCGTTTCCCGGCGGTGCTCAAGGGGGGAAGACGAAATACGACAACCGGACGGCTTGCGGGTTTGGCGGTCGTCGTCATCACGCCACCTTCTTCAACTTCGGATCCAGCGCATCGCGCAACCCATCGCCCATCAGGTTGATCGCCAGCACCGTCACGAGGATGGTCAGCCCCGGTAGCGTGACGACCCACGACGCCCGCGCGATGTAGTCGCGCGCCGAGGACAGCATCGTTCCCCACTCCGGCATCGGCGCCTGAACGCCCAGCCCCAGAAAGCCCAGTCCCGCCGTCTCCAGGATGGCCGACGAGAAGCTCAGCGTCGCGTTGACGATCAGCGGCGCCATGCAGTTGGGCAGCACGGTGATGAACATCAGCCGCCAGACGCTGGCGCCAGCGACGCGGCTGGCCGTCACGTAGTCGCGGGCTATCTCGCCCAGCGCCGCGGCGCGCGTCAGCCGCACATAGCCCGGCAGCGCGCCGATGGCGATGGCGATCACCGTGTTGACGAGGCCGGGGCCCAGGATGGTGATGACGCAGATGGCCAGCAGCAGTGCCGGCAGCGCCAGCACGATGTCCATCACGCGCATGATGGCCGGCGACAGGAAGTGCTGGAAGAAGGCCGCCAGCAGGCCCAGCAGCACGCCCGGCAGCAGCGACATGACGACGGCCGCGAGGCCGATGCCCAGCGACACGCGGCCACCGTGCAGCAGCCGGCTCAGCATGTCGCGGCCCAGCTCATCGGTGCCGAGCAGGAAGCGCGTGCTGCCACCTTCGGCCCAGATGGGCGGCACCAGCATGAAGTCGCGGTACTGCTCGATGGGGTCGTGCGGCGCGATCAGCGGTGCGAACAGCGATGCCAGCGCGATCAACGTGAAGACGATCAGCGCGATGAAGGCGCCGCGGTTGGTGGCGAAGCCTTGCCAGAACTCGCGCAGGGGGCCGGGCGGCTCGATGGGTTTGTCGAGGACGGCGCTCATGCCAAGACTCTTTCAAATGCAACCACAGAGGCACAGAGGCACGGAGAAACAGCCAATGAATTTCTCTCTGTGTCTCTGTGCCTCTGTGGTTGCATTTCATTCATTGCAGCCATCAATGTCCTCCACCCCGAATCCGCGGATTCACGACGCCATACAACACATCCACGACGAGGTTCACGCCGATGAAGGTCAGCGCCGAGATCAGGATGCCGGCCTGCACGACCGGATAGTCGCGCCGGGCAATCGAGTCGATCAGCCACTTGCCGATGCCGGGCCACGAGAAGATGGTTTCGGTCAGCACGGCGCCGGCGAGCAGGCTGCCGGTCTGTAGGCCGACGACCGTCAGCACCGGGATCAGCGCGTTGCGCAGCGCGTGCACGACAACCACGCGCGTCGGCGACAGGCCCTTGGCGCGGGCCGTGCGCACATAGTCCTCGCGCAGCACTTCCAGCATGGATGAGCGCGTCATGCGCGCCACCACGGCCAGCGTGCTCGTACCCAGCACCAGCGCGGGCAGGATCAGGTGCATCAGCGCCGACTTGAACGCGCCTTCCTCGTTGCTCAGCGCCGCGTCGACGAGCATGAAGCCGGTCACGCGCGCCGGGTCGAACTCGATGCCGATGCGGCCGCTCACCGGCGTCCAGCCCAGCTGCACCGAGAAGAACATGATGAGGATCAGCCCCCACCAGAACACCGGCATCGAATAGCCGACGGTGGCGAGACCCATCACGCCCTGGTCCAGCAGCGAGCCGCGCTTCAACCCCGCGCTGACGCCCAGCAGCAGGCCGAAGCCGACCGCGAAGATCAGCGCCGCCGTGGCCAGCTCCACCGTCGCCGGGAACAGCGCGACGAACTCCTTGCTGACCGGCTCGCGGCTGACCAGGCTCTCGCCCAGGTCGCCCTTCAGCAGCTTGCCGACGTAGGCCGCGTACTGCACCGGCAGCGGCTGGTCCAGGCCCATGCGCTGCATCAGCGCGGCGTGGGTCTCGGCGTCCAGCCGGCGCTCGCCCATCATGACCTCGATGGGGTCGCCGGGCACGAGGCGGATCAGGCCGAAGGCCACCAGCGTGATGCCGATCAGCGTCGGCACCAGCGTGGCCAGGCGTTTGAGCAAAAAGCCCAGCATCACCAGCGCGACGTGTAGGGCCGCGTCTCGCCGTCGCCAGCGCCGCTGACGCGCATGGCGCTCGGCGTGGACACCACGTCGATCAGCGCGGCCGTCTCGGCGTCCACCGTGCCGGAGATGTCACGCGGCCGGTACTTCATCTGGAAGGTAGAGACGACTTCCTTCGTCAGCGTGTCCATCTGGCCGGAACGCGACACGTTGTAGCCGATGCGCGCGAGGCGCTCCTGCAGCCAGGCCACGTCCTGCGGCGCGATCTCGTGCTCCAGCATCTTGACCGTCACCAGCGGACCGTCGGGCCAGGGGATCAACCCGGCGTCGGCGAGCTGCTTCCAGGGGAAGGTGGGACCGGGGTCCTGCTTGCGGCCGGGGGCGATGTCGGCGTGGCCGATGATGCGCTCGGGCTTGACGTTATGGCGCTTCTGGATGTCGCGCACCAGCGCGATGACCTCGTCGATCTGCGCCTGCGGGAAGGGCGCGTAGACGCGGCCACCGGGGCCGTCCACATAGCCGGCGTTGACGATCTCGATGCCGATGGAGGCCGAGTTCAGGTTGGTGCTGCCGCCCCACCAGCTGACGCCGGCATGCCAGGCGCGGCGGTTCTCGTCGACGAGGGCATAGCTGGCGACCGGGTTGTCGCGCACCAGGTAGTGGGCCGACACCTGGCCGCCGGTCGTCAGCACCTTCAGCGACTTCTCCCAGTCGAGCACGGTGTAGTGCAGCACGATGAAGAGGGCGCGGCTGTCCTGGTTCTGCGAGGTGTAGCTGCGGTCGATGAGGGGCGGGCGTACGGTCAGCGACGGTGCGGCGGGGGCCGTGGTGGCGGGCGCCTGCGTGGCGGCCGGGGCAGAAGAACGGGCGGGCGGTGTGGTTGGGCTGGCGCAGGCGGCGAGCAGCAGGGCCGCGGCGGCGATGGCGGCAACGGGGGCGCGGGACAGGGACGTCATGCCCGGATTGTTGCAGCGCACCCGCCGCCGTCGGGCGCTCGTCAACCCGCCGCTGCCATGACCGACGCCGGGGCGGGTATGACGGCAGGTGATGGCCTGCCCGTCAGGCCGGGATGGGCGGCAGCTCCGGCGCGTCCAGGCCGGCAAACGGATCGGCCCAGGCCGGCAGCGCCAGCAGCCGCGCGTGCCAGGCGGCCACGGCGGGGTAGTCGGACAGCGGCAGCCGGGCCACGTCGTTGTAGGGCAGGAAGACGGCCATGCGGAAGTCGGCATAACTGAGGCCGCTGGCGAGCAGCCAGTCCTGGCGGCTCAGGTGGGCGTCGAGGATGGCGGCCGTCTCGTGGAAACGCGCCGTGCCGCGGGCCACCAGCGCCTCGTCCAGCGCACCCAGGCGGTAGCGCTGCTTGGTGCCGCGCTCGAAGTGCACCATGTCGCAGGCATTCATGAAGTTGTCGCGGCTCCAGCTGACCCAGCGGATCATGTCCGGCAGCTCCGCGCCGGTGCGCCAGAACTCCGAGCCGACGAGCTGCGACAGCCGGCAGGCGATGGCGTCGGCCTCCCACAGCGAGCGGCCGTCGGCCTCGACGAGGATGGGCACGCGCAGCGACGGGTTGAGCGGGCGGAACCTCACGTCCTCGCCCGGCGCCAGCGGCGCGGCGAACTCGTAATTCACCGGCGCGTCCAGGTGGCGCGCCGCCGCGACGGCCAGGCGTGGGTTGGGGTTGCGGGAGAAGTAGAGGGTGGGGCGCATGGCACGCAGTCTCGACGTTTGCGTGCGAGGCGCCAAGCGGGGTTGCTAGGGGGCGCGGCGCAGTTCGTCGAGCAGGCGAGCCTGCTCCGCCGGGGCGAGGCCGGGCGCATGCGCGAGCAGCGGCGCGACCTGGCCGGGGTCGACGTCGTGCAGGCTGCGGGCCAGTGCCTGCCAGGCCTGCCAGCGGGGCTCGGGCGCCGTGATGCGGGCGACGAGGTCCATGGCTTCGAAGGGCGAGTGGCGGGCCAACTCGTCGCTGCCGGCATGGCGGGCGATGGCGGCATCCAGCTCGGGCAGCGGCGCATAGGAGCGCAGCCAGTCGCGCGCGGCGACGCCGTCCTGGGCAGTCCAGCGCAGCAGGGCCTCGTCCAGCAGCGCCTGGCGCTCGCTGCCCGCGGACAGGCCGAGGGCGAAGACGGTGGCCGAGCGGGCGTCCTGCTGCAGCCAGCGGTCATGCAGTGGCGCCAGCAGATGACCCTGGCCCGGCGTGGCCAGCGCCCAGCGCGCGGCCTGCTCGGGCGCCACCTCGGCCCAGCGGGCCAGCAGCTGCTGAAGCTGCTGTTCGCGAGTCTCGGCGTCGAGCGGTGCGCGCTGCAGGGCCAGCACGGCCTGCGGGAAGTCGCGCAGGTCCAGCCAGCGGACCATCTGCGGCGCCTGTGGTCGCGGTGCGTCGGCGTCGCCGACGGTGGGCGCCGCCAGCCCGATCATCTGCAGCACCGGGCCGGGCGTGCCCGGCGGTGTTGCGGCTGCCACCGGTGCCGGCTCGGCGGGCGGCCGCCCGGCGGCCAGCGCCGCGAGCGCGGCCGCCGCCAGCAGTCCGGTGAACCGGCCAGGCCGGCGGTTGCGCCTCACTTGAATACGCAGGCGCGGGCGATGTTGCTGGCGTTGGTGTCTTTCACCGGCTCGCGACCCGAGCCCGTGCCGACATAGGTGTCGCACTTGAGCTTGGTGCCGCCGTAGACCAGGTCGGTGATGGTGGCCACGTCGTACTGGCCGGCGATGCCGGAGTAGCTGTCGTAGCTGCTGTTGACGCCCACGCCGGCGGAGTTCACCGTGCCCAGGCGCACGCCGGTCACCGTCACCTTGCGGGCATATTGCGTCGAGCAGTTGCCGCAGGAGCGGTAGAGCTTGCCGATGTTGTCGGCGTAGAAGTCGGTGATGACCATCGTGCCGTCGCCGTTGTGCTGGAACAGCTTGTCGGCCGCCTTGAAGGCCGCGCCGCCGCTGATGGTCAGCTTGCTGGTCACGCCGCTGACCTTGCGCAGCGTGGCACCGTCCTCGCCGACGTCGGCCCAGTAGACATTGGTGATGTTGCAGACGCCGTAGCAGTGCACGCCGTCGGCGCCGCCGGCGGCGAGGTTGGTACCGCTGCCCAGCGAGCCGTCGCCGATGACGACGTTCTTCACCGTCGAGCCGTTGTTCAGCTTGAACATCGGGATCTGGCTCTCGCTCTGCGTGCCCTGCATGTTGGACGCGGTGCCCACCAGGCAGACCCACTTGCCGTACTTGGCCACGCCGTCCCAGGTCGTGCCGGCGGGCACGTCGATGGTGGTGCTGACGTTGACCTTGGTGCAGGCCGGCACGGTGCGCACGCCGGGCGCCGCCGCGGCGCCGCCCGCTGCGGCCACCAGGGCCAGGGCCACAAAACCGCGCCACAGGCGCGCCATCAGGGAACCGTTCATTCCTTGTCTCCAGTCTTTGCTGTTGATGTCAGCAGCCGCCAACCCGGCTGCGGGGCGTCAGCGCGACCACGTGTCCTGGAAGGACGACAGGCCAAGGCAAAGCGGGGGAGTTAGACAGCGGCTCCGGCCCGTCAGGCATTGACGGTCGAGAAGTCCAAAACGGTGTATTGCACCGAACGAAACGTAATTTCGATGTTTCGGAACACTGTTCCAATCGGTGATTTCCTGAGGTCGATTTCGGTGGCGTGCAGCTTCGGAGCGGGCAAACCCGTGCAGCGCCGGGCCCGTCAACGCTTGCGCGGCGCGGCCTTCTTCGCGGCCGGGCGGGCCGCGCGGGTGGGCTTCTCCGTCTCGGCGGTGGCCTGCAGCGGCGCCAGCGCGGCCAGCGTGTCGAGCTGGGTCAGCAGGCGCTGCAGATAGTCGGGCGCCAGGCCCTGCAGCTGTTGCAGCGCGCGCGTCACCAGCACCTGGCTGTTCAGCGGGCCGAGGTGCTCGGGCACCGGCGCGCTGACCTCGGCCAGGCGGCGCTGCACGCGCAGCGCGCTCCAGGTGCGGCGGTGGGCGCTGACGTTGCGCAGCTCGGGGCCGGCGGCCTGCAGCTGAGCGACGAGTTCGGTGAGCTGGGTGGGGGCGCTCGCCGCGGCCGGAGCCGGTACGGAGATGGGCGCCGCCTCGGCGCGCTGCACCAGCTTGCCGACCAGCCGCTCCCGCAACGCGCCGGACTGCTCCGACGCCCGCCGCGCCAGCCCCTGCAGCACGCGCAGCCGTACCGGATCGGCTTCGGCGCGGGCCTGCAGCCAGGCGACCGGGTCGTCCAGCGCGTCCATCGTCGTCACGGCGCGGACGCGGCCACGGCCCGCTTCGGCCGCGGCGTGGGGGCGATCTCGACGCGCCGGTTCAGCGCGCGGCCCGCCGCCTCGTCGTTGGAGGCTACCGGCTGCTGCGGCCCGAAGGCGGCGGCGAACACGGCGTCCTGCGGCAGGCCCTCGGCCGTCAGCGCGCGCGTGACGGTCAGCGCGCGCTGGGCCGACAGCTCCCAGTTGTCGGTGAACTTGCCGGTGACGAGGGCGCGGTCATCGGTGAAGCCGCTGACCATCAGGATCTCGTCGCGCTGCGCGAGGTAGGTGCGCAGTGGCACGGCCAGGCTCCTGATCAGCGCGCGGCCGTCGGCGTGCAGCTGCTCGGAGCCGGTCGCGAACAGCACCGCGCCGCTGATGCCGATGCGGCCCTCCACCAGCGTGATGCGTCCGTCCGCCAGCGGGCCGGCGAGGGCCCGCTCCAGCGCCTCGCGGCGGGCCTGCTCGGCCTGGCGCTGCTCGACCTCGGCCTTCAGCTGGTTGGCCAGGTCCAGCTGCCCCACCAGCGCGGCGGCCAGCACCAGCACGAAGGCGCCCAGCACGCCGGCCATCAGGTCGCCGAAGGCGGCCCAGGCCGGCGTGCCCACGCCTTCCTGCTCGATCTCCAGCGGCTCATCCATTGGCGACCGCCGTGTTCTGCAGCGCGTCCAGCACCTGCTTCTGCGATCCCAGGCAGAGGTCGATGACCTCGCGCGCCTGGGCGACGTAATAGCCCAGCTGCTCGTCGCTGCGGTTCATCGCGGCGGACAGGCGCTCCTCCAGCGCGGCCAGGTGCTGCACCAGCTGCGCATTGGCGCCCTGGAACTGCTCCACCGCGGCACCGAAGCCTTCGCCCAGGCTACCCATCTCGGCGGCGCTAGCGGCGATGGTGGTGGCGGCTTCCGACAGCGCCTGGCCGGTCGCGCCGGCCTGCTCCGTGAAGCGCTGGCCCAGCGATTCCAGCTGCGCGGCGCTGCCGGCCAGCAGCGCCTCCACCTGCGCCGACGTGCCGACTATCAGCGCATCGACACGGCCCGACGCGCCTTCCAGCAATGCGTCCAGCGCCGCACGCTGCTCGCCCGCGGCCTGCTGCAGCGAGGCCAGCAGCGTCGACACGGTCTGCATCAGCTCGGCGCGCTCGGCCAGCGCGGCGCGGTCCTGGGCCTGGCTCTGCGCCAGCTGTTCGCGCAGCGCGGCGACGACCTCGACGGCCGCGCGCGGCGCCTCGCCGGCGGCCTGCAGCAGCGCGCCGGCTTCGCTGAGCGTCGTCTTCGCCTGGGCCTCGGTCTGCGCGACGAGGTCGCGCGTGTGCTGCAGCAGGCCGTCGGCCAACTGCTGCTGCTGGGCCAGCTGGGCAGCGCCGGCCGATTGCAGCTCGGCACGCCACACGGCCAGGCGCTCGGCGTCGTTGGCGGCGTGGGCCGATTGCAGCTGTCGGTGCGCGTCGGCCAGCGCCGTGACGGCGGCCTGGGTCTGGGCGGCGAAGCCGGCCGTCAGCTCGGCCAGCGCGTCCTGCGCACACTGGCCGCTGGTGGCGAGCAGCTGTTGCGCGGCTTCGCGCTGGGCGGCCAGCAGCTGTTCGTTGGCGGCGCGCTGCTGGGCGAGGGCTTCGGCCTCGGCGCGGGCCTCGGCGCGGCGCTGGGCGTCCAGCTCGGCCTGCGCGGCCTGCTGGCGGGCCTGGGCGTCGGCCACGCGGTCCAGCAGCGCCTGCGTCTGCGCGGCAAAGCGCTCGGCGGCCTCGGCGAGGGTCTGCTGGGCGGCCGCGCGTTGCTCGGCCAGTGCGGCGATCTGGCCCTGCAGCGCGGCGGCGCGGGCGGCGTCGGCCTCGGCCTGCGCAGCCAGCAGCGCCTGCGCCTCGGCAGCCCAGCGCTGGCCCAGGCGGTCGACGGCCTGCTGCGTCGTGGCGCTGGTGTCGGCCAGCAGCTGCAGTGCGGCCTCGCGTTGCGCGGCCAGGCCTTCGCCCTGCGCCTTCGCGGCGGCCTCGCCCTGCTGGGCGATCAGCGCGGCGCCGGCCTCGAAGCGCGTGCTCAGCGCCGTCAGCTGCTCGCCGACCTGCACGCCGACGCGCTCGTGCAGGGCTGCGGCCTCGCGGGCGATGCCGGCCATCGCGGCCTCGGCGGCGGGCTGGATGGCGGCGCCGGCCAGGCGGGCGGCGTCGGTCAGGCTGGTGCGCAGCGTGGTGTCGACGCTGGCGGCCAGTTTCTCGTAGGACTTGCTGGCTTCGCTGTGGAAGCGGTCGTTCTGTGCGGCGAGCTGGTCGGCCATCTGCCTGGCGAACTGCTTCAGCTGGTCGACGAGTTCCAGCTGGTTGCTGCGGGCGCTCTCGGCCGCGGCGGCTTGCGCGGCGGCCTGTTCCACTTCGCGGCGGTGCGCGGCCGTCAGCGGGCGCAGCTTGCCGAGCAGGGCGGTGTCCAGCCGCGCGACGACGGCCGCGCGCTCGCGCCGCGCCAGCGCCACCATCAGGCCCAGCATGGCCGAGCCCGTCACGCCGGCCACACTGGCGCTGAAGGCCAGGCCCAGGCCCTGCACCGGCGCGCCGAGCGCCGTGCGTAGCGCGGCCAGGTCGGCGGAGGCGCCCAAAGCGCTGGCCGTGCTGCTCAGCGTGATGACGAGGCCGATGAAGGTGCCCAGCATGCCCAGCAGCACCAGCAGGCCGGCCAGCGCCGGCGCGAGGGAGAGCCCCGGCAGCGCCACGCGCAGGCCGTCCAGCCGCTGCTGCACGGCGGCGCGCAGCGTGGCGGGCAGCTTGGCGATGAAGTCATCGCCGTCCAGCGCCGAGCCGAGCTCGCGGCTGGCGCGGCGGAAGGCGGTCAGCTCCCACACGCCGACGGCGAAGAAGGCCGCGATCAGCAGCGTCATCGCCAGCGCGACCGGGTGGTGGCGCGCGGCGGCCAGCGCGGCGCCGGCAATGCCGGCCAGGCCGGCGGCCAGCGCGAGGGGGTAGAGGGCGTTCAGGAAGCGGTTCATCAGCGGTCGGCCTGGTGCAGGGCCGAGATCAGGCCTTGCACCGGTTGAAGTCTCAGGTCCAGTTCGGCCTGCAGCGCACGCTGCAGGTCGGCCCAGAAGCGGATGCGCCAGCGGCGCGGGTCGGCGCCGTGGTGGGTTTCGGCGCGCCGGGTCAGCAGTGCGGGCAGGCCGGCGAGAGCCTGCTTCTCCTGCGCGGCGATGGCGTGCTCGAAAACGGCGTCCAGCTGCGCCAGCCGCGCCAGTGGGCCCGATGCCTCGGCCAGCCGCGGCCGCAGCTTTTCGCGCAGCGAGGCCACGCGGGCGGCCATGTTGCGCTGCTGTTGCGCGTGGTGCAGGCGGAACGGTGCCAGCAGGTCGGCCAGCGGCACGCCCTCGGGTGCGGCCTCGGCGGCGTCCAGCGCCAGCAGCGCGTCGTCGAAGGCGTTGGCGAGGTCGCTCTGCACGCGGTCCAGCGCGGCGGCGGCCCAGTCGCGCGCCTCGCTCAGTGCGGCCGGGTTGGCGCCGGCGGCGGGCGGCGCGGCCAGCAGCTGCGACAGCCCGATGGCATCGGCCCAGCCCAGCCAGCCGCCCAGCCGTTCGGGCACGGGCGCCGCGGGCACCGGCGCAACACCCCATTGCAGCAGCAGCCGGGCCAGGGGCTCGGGCGCGAGGGGCTGCGTCTGAGGGGCTTGCATGCGGGTGCGTCGCTCACGCGGGCGTGCGAGCAAAAAGGGCGAGATTTTAATGAGGCCCCGCGGGTGTGGCCGGGCCGTCACGGGCGGGGCGCAGAATGACCCGGTTCCAGCAGTCCGGAATCTCCAAGATGCACACCCACGACCTGGCCGCCTGGCGGCACGACCATGTCTTCGACGCCGGCAACGCGGCCGGCGAGCGCGGCACGCGGCGGGTGCTGTGGATCACGGCCGCGATGATGTTCATCGAGATCGCCGCCGGCTGGTACTACAACTCGATGGCGCTGCTGGCCGACGGCTTCCACATGAGCAGCCACGCGGTGGCCATCGGCCTCAGCGTCGCCGCCTACGCCGCCGCGCGCCGGCATGCCGGCGACTCGCGCTACGCCTTCGGCACCTGGAAGATCGAGATCCTCGGCGGCTTTGCCAGCGCGATCTTCCTGCTCGTCGTCGTCGCGCTGATGGTCTATGGCTCCGTCGAGCGGCTGTTCAAGCCCGAGGCCATCCATTACCCCGAGGCGATGACGGTGGCCGTGGTCGGCCTGGTGGTCAACCTCGTCTGTGCCTTCATCCTGGGCGACGCGCATCACCACGGGCACGACCATGGCCATGCGCATGACGACCACGATCACCACCATCACCACGACCTGAACCTGAAGTCCGCCTACCTGCACGTGGCCGCCGACGCCGCCACGTCGGTCGCCGCCATCGCGGCGCTGGCCGGTGGCTGGTGGCTGGGCTGGGACTGGCTGGACCCCGCCATGGGCATCGCCGGTGCCGTCGTCGTCGCCCTCTGGGCTAAGGGCCTGATCCGCGACACAGCCGTCGTGCTGCTGGACCGCGAGATGGACCACCCCGTCGTCGACGAGATCCGCGAGGTCATCGTCGAACGCGGCACGGCGGGCGAGACCTTGATTTCGGACCTGCATGTCTGGCGCGTCGGCCGTGCCAGCTATGCCTGCGCGCTCAGCCTCGTCACGCATGACGACGCATTGACGCCGACGCAGGTTCGCGAGTGGCTCGCGGTGCACGAGGAAATCGCCCACGCGACCATCGAGATTCACCTTTGCAGCGCGGAGCACTGAATGCCCGCCACCGCCTCACCCTACGCCGACATCGAGCTGCGCAACCGCTGCACGCGCTGGCTCAACGGCCACCGGCCGGTGCTGTCGATGCGGGAATCACTGGATCAACTCGCCACGGTGCCCGAGGCCGCGCTGCCGCCGGACGTCTACGGCCAGGGCCAGGCGATGCAGGCGCTGGAGGCCGAGGTGGCCACGCTGCTGGGCAAGCCGGCCGCACGCTTCATGCACAAGGGTGTGGCGGCCCAACTCGCCGCGCTGAAAACCTGGGCCGTGCGGCGCGACAACCCCGTCGTGGCCTTGCACCGGCAGAGCCACATCGCCATCGACGAGCAGGATGCCTTCGAGCAGTTGACGGGCCTGACCGGCCTGCGCCTGGGCTATGTGGACACGCCGCTGAACGTGGCCCTCATCGATGCCTGCGCGCCCGATGGCGTGCTGCCGGCCGTCGTCAGCATCGAGCTGCCGCTGCGCCGCGCCGGCTACCGGCTGCCCGAGTGGAGCGAACTGCGGGCCATCAGCGCCTGGTGCCGCGAGCGTGGCGTGCCGCTGCACTTCGACGGCGCGCGGCTGTGGGAGGCCGCGGCTCATTACGAGCGTCCGCTGCACGAGATCGCCGCGCTGGCGGATTCGGTCTATGTGTCCTTCTACAAGGGCCTGGGCGGCCTGGCCGGCTGCGTGCTGGCGGGGGAGGAGAGCTTCATCGCCGACACCGCGCCGTGGCAGACGCGGCTGGCCGGCAATGTCTTCACGCTGCACCCCTTCGTGCTGGGCGCGCTGCACGGCCTGCGCAAATACGCGCCGCGCATGCCGGCCTACCGCGCGCGGGCTCAGGCGCTCGCGTCGCTGTTGGCGGCCGAACCCGGCTGGCGCGTGGCGCCGGAGCCGCCGCAGGTCAACGCCTTCCAGCTGCACCTGCCGGCCGGGCCCGAGCGGCTGCGCGAGGGGCTGCTGGGCGTGGCGCGGCGGGACGGCTTCTGGCTGGGGGCGCGCGCCGTGGCATCCACGGTGCTGGAGGGCGGGTCTATGGTGGAGGTCGTCATCGGCGACGCGGCCGATGGCTGGCGCAATGACGAGGCCGTGGCCGCGCTGCGGCAGGCCGTGCAGGCCGCTGCAGCCTGAGAGGCTTTTCGCCTTAGCGCGGGCCGGAGCCCTGGCGCGGCGTGTTCAGGTGGCGGAAGGTGATGCGGCCCTTGCTGAGGTCGTAGGGCGACATCTCCAGCGACACGGCATCGCCGGCCAGGATGCGGATGTGATGCTTGCGCATCTTGCCGCCGGTATAGGCGATCACCTCGTGGCCGTTCGTCAGCTTCACGCGAAAGCGCGAGTCCGGCAGGACTTCGTTGACCACGCCTTGCATCTCGATCAGTTCTTCTTTAGCCAATGCAGCTCCAGGCTTTGATGGAGACCGTGGAGGCACGGTCCTGAGCCAAAGAGGCTAGCACGCCTGTCAAGGCCCGCGCTACCGGCCGAGGGTCAGCGGCGCTGGCCGCCGTGCGCCGGCGCGCCGCCGGGGCCGGTGCGGCGCTCCAGGTGGCGGAAGGTGATGCGGCCCTTGCTGAGGTCGTAGGGCGACATCTCCAGCGACACGTTGTCGCCGGCCAGGATGCGGATGTGGTGCTTGCGCATCTTGCCGCCCGTATAGGCGATGACCTCATGGCCGTTCGTCAGCGTCACGCGGAAGCGCGAGTCGGGCAGCACTTCATGCACGGTGCCCTGCATTTCGATCAGTTCTTCTTTCGCCAAGTGAATTGCTCCTGGTGGATTGAGGACGGGGGCCGGCTTTGCTTGCGTCAGTGGCAGCGGGCCCAGGCCAGGCCTTCGGCCCTGGCATAACGCAGCGCGGCCTGCGCGCTGATGAATTGCGGCGTGAAATGCATGACGCGGTCCACGCTGGCCATGCCCTGGCCGGAGCGGATCGAGACGACGGCGTCGAAGCCGCCGCCGCTGCGCGGCTGGGTCATGGGGGAGACGACATAGCGTCCCACTTCGATGTTCTTGTTGTTGTTCATGTTCTTCTTCTTGGTGTGGCCGCGGCCGCCCTGGCGGGCCGCCGCGGTGGTTGAGCCGTGAAGGCTCAGAGCGAACGGATGTTCGAGGCCTGCAGGCCCTTGGGGCCCTGCTTGGTCTCGAACTCCACCTTCGCGCCTTCGGCCAGCGAGCGGAAGCCGCCGCCGTTCTTGATTTCGCTGTGATGGGCGAACAGGTCCTTGCCGCCGCCGTCGGGCGTGATGAAGCCGAAGCCCTTGCCGTCGTCGAACCACTTCACGGTGCCGGTTTCGATGGTCATGATGTTTCCTTGGAAAAGTTGGAATGGATGGAATCCTCCGCGCGGCGACATGCCGTGCGGAGACAGAAACACTCAAGAACACTCACCGGGAGTTGCTGAAGCGAGCCGCTCGCGAGAACGGGCCAGGGGGTGGCCGGCGGGGCTGCAATAAGACCTTGAGAAAACGGTCTTGCGCGAATCTATGGCCCGGATTGTACGGCCCGGCCGGCAATCACCCTGGCGGCCCGGGGCCAAAGCCGGGATTGCCGCACGCGCACGGCCACCGCGCGCGGCCTCAGAATGCGCCGTATGCCGACCACATCGCCCAGCCTCGACGAGCCGCCAGCCGCCGCCCCTGCGCCCGCGGCCGTGCCGGCAGGCCTGCCGGGCATCGACCAGCGGCTCGAACCCCAGCTGGCTCGCCTGAAGCGCGAGTTCATCGAGGACCTGTGGAAGGGCATGGTCGTCGTGGCGGTCGTCGGCGTGCCCATCTCGGTGTCGCGCTCGGTCGTCAGCGGCTGGCAGCCCGTCTACAGCTCGCACATCGTGCTGGGGCTGGCCGTGGGCGCCGTCTACCTGCTGCGCCGGCGGCTGTCCTACCACTGGCTCTCGGGTCTGTTCCTGGGACTGTTGTGGGCCGTGGGCCTGCCGGGCGTCGCGTCTTTCGGCCTGATGTCGGCCAGCACCTTCTGGCTGGTGCTGAGCTGCTTCGTCGCCAGCAACCTCTACTCCACGCGCGTGGGCCTCGCGTTCGCGGGGCTGGCGGGGCTGGCCATCCTGGCGGTGGGCGTCGGCTACGTCGGTGGGCGGCTCCACACGCTGATCCCCGAGGCGCTCTACCACCGGCAGGTCAGCGCCTGGCTGGCGCTGCTGGTGGCCACCGGCGCCTTCCTGTTCCTGAGCCTGCGCTCCATCGGCATGCACCAGCGCGCCATCGTGAACCTGATGGCGCAGATCCAGGCCACCGGCCGCGAGGTGTCCGACCTCTACGACCACGCCCCCTGCGGCTACCACTCGGTGGACGCCGACGGGCGCCTCGTGCGCATCAACCAGACCGAGCTCGGCTGGCTGGGCCTGGGCGCCGAAGAGGTGCTGGGCCGGCAGTTCAGCGACTTCCTGACACCGGCCAGCCAGCAGCTGTTCCGCGAGCGCTTTCCGCTGTTCCTGCAGACCGGCCGGCTGCACGACGCCGAGTTCGAGCTGCTGCACGCCGACGGCAGCACGCGGCCCGTCATCGTCAGCGCCACCGCCGTGCGCGATGCGCAGGGCCGCTTCCTGCGCAGCCGCACGACGGTGTTCGACATCACCGAGCGCAAGAAGCTGGAGCGGCGGCTGGACCAGCTCGCCCGCACCGATGCGCTGACCCAGCTCAGCAACCGCCGCGACTTCCACGAGCACGCCCAGGCCGAGATTGCGCGCAGCCGCCGCAGCGCCAAGCCGCTGGCGCTGCTGATGCTGGACCTCGACCACTTCAAGCAGGTCAACGACCGCCACGGCCACGCGGTGGGGGACACCGCGCTGCGCGAGCTGGCCGAGGCCTTCCGCCATTCGCTGCGCGAGGTCGACCTGCCGGCCCGCCTGGGCGGCGAGGAGTTCGTGGCCCTGCTGCCCGAGACCGCGCTGCAGGACGCGCTGGACGTGGCCGAGCGGCTGCGCCAGCACATCGAGGCGCTGGAGATCGCGCTGGCGCCGCCCAGCCCGCCGCTGCGGCTGAGCGTGTCCATCGGCGTCGCCGAACTGGCCGCGGACGACCGCAGCCATGAAGACCTGATGCGGCGCGCCGACGAGGCCCTCTACGCGGCCAAGCGCGAAGGGCGCAACCGCGTCGTGGCCGCCTAGCGCAGCCGCGCCGGCGTGGCAGGCCGACCCAGGAGCTCGCCCGGCGGCCTGGCGCCGCTCACTGCCCGCCGGGCTGCGGGTCGTCGTAGCCCTCGATGATGATCAGGTCCGTCACGGCCGACGCCTGGCGCAGGGCGATCTGCGGCGCGTACTCGGGCGAGTGGTAGCACCTCAGGGCGGCCTCGCGGCTTTCGAACTCGATCACCACATTGCGGCCGCGGCTGCCGCCCTCGGGGTTGTCGAAGTTGCCGCCACGCACGACGAAACGGCCGCCGTACTTGGCAAACACGGCGGCGTTGCCGTCGACATAGCGTTGGTAGAGCCCGGGGTCGGTGACGTCGACGCGGGCGATCCAGTAGGCCTTGGGCATGGGGTTCGGGGATGGGTGGGGAAGTCGGGGTTTTAGCGCATGGATGCTGCAGGGCGCAGCCCTTCACCAAGGGCTGTTCCCAAAGACGCGCCGGATGTGCGGCGGAGATACTCCGCCGTTGCATCGATACACAGGGGAGGACTATGAAAACAAGAATGTGGCTTGTCTGCGCGGGCCTGAGCATCCTGGCGAGCGGTCGAGCCGCCGCGGTCGACACCCAGCCGCCGGCCTCCGCACCGCAGCAGCATTTGGCCTCGGTCGAGTCCTTGAACCTGGGCGCGCGTTTCGCGGTGGACCGCGTCAAGACCACCATCCTGGCCGGCGAGATGCTCGGCCATGTGAGTCGAGGCGGCTTCATCTGCTCGGACCGCAAGCCGGTCACCGCCAGCGACAACATCGAGAGCAACCGCGGCGTCGACGTGTCCAGGGCGACCGTCCAGCTGTTGAAGCGCCTGGGCTTCTCCCTGGCCCTGCCGACCAAGGCCTACGGCAACGATGAGGCAGCAGCCCCCGACTACCGCGTGGGCGGCATCATCCGCGAGCTGAAGTTCGACATCTGCATCAACGACAACTTCCAGACAGAGGGGTGGCTCTTCGTCAAGATCGACTGGGCCCTGTACTCGGAACGTGAGCAGAAGGTGGTGTTCCAGCTCACCACCGACGGCTTGGTCAACACGCGGGACAAGGTGGCCGACATCTGGGACAAGGCCTATGCGTCGGCCGCGGAGAACTTCATCGCCGCGCCCGGTTTCCTGAACGCGGTGAGGCCGGAAGCGGCTGCCCAGCTGGCCGCTGCCGGTTCGCAGGCCGTGCAGGCGCCGCCCAGGCGCGCGGCCGCCGACCTCCCCGACAAGCCGCCTGCAGTGACGGCTTTGAAGCCGACCCGGGCGAACGAGAAGAACCTGGCAGCCAAGCTCGCGGTCGACCCGGTCAAGGTGGCGCTGCTGCCCGGCGACGACATCGGCATCGGCAGCTATGGCGACTCGTGCTCGGGCCCCAAGCCGCTGTTCGCCTCGCCGATTCTTCTTGGCGGCTACGGCCAGTTCGTCGCGACGCTGGCGCAACAGTCGCTCAAGAGCTACGGCTATCCGCTCGCCAGCCAGGCCCAGGCCAGCGCCTTCGACACCGATGTGAAGGACCCGCCCCGCTTCCGCGTCGGCGGCGTGCTCAAGGAACTGAAGATGCGCATCTGCGCCGGCCGCAGTGGCCAGGAGGGCTGGGTCTACGCCAAGTTCGACTGGATGCTGTACGACGACAAGGCCAAGAGCGTCGTGCTGCAGCGTGTCACCGAAGGCGCCTATTCCAGCAAGGACAAGATTCCCGACCTCACGAGCCGCGCCTTCGCGATGTCGTTCGAGAACTTCCTGGCCTCCGGCGAGTTGCTCACGGCCATGACGGCCGCGCCGCCAGTGGAGACGACACAGGCGGCAGCGATGCCGGCCTCTGCAGCGTCGTCAACGGCAGGCAGTGCCCCCTTGCAGCCGCTGGTGCTGGCCGGCGGCACGGTGGCCCCCGGTGGGGCGCAGAAGAACCAGGCCCGCCTGCGCGCGGCCGTGGTGACGCTGGAGGCCGTCGGCGGCATGGGGAGCGGTTTCTACATCGACCGCGAGGGCTATCTGCTGACCAACTTCCACGTGGTCAAGGGCGCCAAGTTCGTCAAGGTCAAGCTGCAGAACGGCGACAAGCTGGTGGCCGAAGTGGTGAAGGTGAGCGAGCCCGACGACATCGCCCTGCTGAAGTCGGCGCAAGTGGATCTGGACCCGCTGGCCGTGCGGCCCGACGCGCTGGACGTGGGCGAGGACGTGTTCGCCATCGGCACGCCGCTGGGCGTGCTGGAAAGCACCATGACGCGCGGCATCCTCAGCGCCGACCGCAAGATCCAGGGCCGGCACCTGCTGCAGAGCGATGCCGCCGTCACCTTCGGCAGCAGCGGCGGACCGCTGCTCGACAGCGCCGGGCGGGTCATCGGCATCACCCGTTCCGGCTTCAGCGGCAGCGGCGGGTTCAACGTCTTCGTGCCCGTGCAGGACGCGCTCAATGTCCTGAGCGTCAGCCTCCGCAAGAACTGAACGCGGGCGGCCCGCCGAGCGCCTGGCTGCGGCGGGCCGGTGAAGCCCTTCTCAGCCCCCCGCCTTGTTCGGGTTGCGCCAGGCCCGCTCGAAGGGCAGCCGCCACGCATGCGGGGCGATGAGCTGGTGGACCGACTTCGGGCCCCAGCTGCCGGGCTCGTAGAGGCGCACGGGCGGCGGCGACTCCAGCAGGGGCGTCGACACCTCCCACAGGCGCTCGATGCCCTCGGCGGTGCAGAACAGCGTGTGGTCGCCCCTCATGGCGTCGAGGATCAGCCGTTCGTAGGCCTCCAGCACCTCGCCGATCAGGCCGGTGTCGTGCATGGCGAACTGCAGGCTCAGCTTGTCGAGCCGCATGCCGGGGCCGGGGCGCTTGCCGTAGAAGCTGAGGCTCATCTTGCTGGCGTCGGCGAGGTCGAAGGTCAGGTGGTCGGGCCCCTGGGCGCCGACGCCGCTGCCGGGCGGGAACATGCTCTTGGGCGGCTCGCGGAAGGCGATGGAGATGATGCGCTGGCCCTCGGCCATGCGCTTGCCCGTGCGCAGGAAGAAGGGCACGCCCGCCCAGCGCCAGTTGTCGATGTAGCACTTCAGGGCGATGAAGGTCTCGGTCTCGCTCTGCGGGTCCACGCCGGGCTCGCTGCGGTAGCCGCTGTACTGGCCGCGCACCACGTCGGCGGGCTGGATGGGCAGCATGCTGCGGAAGACCTTGTTCTTCTCCTCGCTGATGGGCTGGGGCTCCAGCGACGTGGGCGGCTCCATGGCCATGAAGCCGAGGATCTGGAACAGGTGCGTCACCACCATGTCGCGGTAGGCGCCGGTCTGCTCGTAGAACGCACTGCGCTGCCCGAGGCCCAGCGTCTCGGGCACGTCGATCTGCACGTGGTCGATGAAGTTGCGGTTCCAGATCGGCTCGAACAAGCCGTTGGCAAAGCGGAAGGCCAGGATGTTCTGTGCCGGCTCCTTGCCCAGGAAATGGTCGATGCGGAAGATCTGGTCTTCGGCGAACACCTCGTGCAGGGCGCGATTGAGCTTGACGGCGCTGGCCAGGTCCGTCCCGAAGGGCTTTTCCATGACGATCCGCGCATGGGCCACCAGGCCGGCTTCGCCCAGCATGTTCACGGCCGAGAGGGCCGCGTTGGGCGGCACGCTCAGGTAGTGCAGGCGTTCGCTCTGGGCGCCGATGGCGGCTTCGGCGCGCGCGGCGGCCTCGGCCAGCGCCGCCGGGCCGGCGGCGAGCGGCACGTACTCCAGGTGCGAGGCAAATTCGGCCCAGTCGGCATCGGCCACCGGGCGATTGAAGAACTGCGCCAGGGCCTGCCGCGTCAGCGCGCCAAAGGCGGCGGTGTCGATGTCGTCCAGCGACACGCCGATGATCCGGTAGTCCGGCAGGAAGCCCGCCGTGCACAGGTGGAAGAGCCCCGGCAGCAGCTTGCGCCTGGCAAGATCGCCGGTGGCGCCGAACAGCACCACCACCTGAGGCAGGCGCGGCCCGACGCCGGGCAGGATTTTGGCCATGTTCGAAGTGCTCCTGTGGTCAATCGCAACGCCGAAAGGGCTAGCAATGATTGAACCACCGGGCGGCTTGGCGCGGCCTGGAGCAGGGGATACGTACCATCACGCGCTCAATGCCGCCGATGAAAATTCCCAAGCTGCCATGGACCTGCCTGATAGGGCAAGGCTCACACCGCTTGTCAGCAGGCCGTCAAACCTTCGACGAAGCGGCTAAGCAAGTTCGCAATCGACTTCGCGGTTATCGAGCAGATTCCATCCTGCTATGCGCGATAAATCGACTTCACGAAGGCAGCAAGCGCGACGTGATGGAGGACCTGAAGTCGTGGCCGTGGCTTTCGCTTCTTCTTGCAAAACTCATTCTCGAGGAGGACAGCATTCCGCTTGAACGCGGTGATGCGTGTCCGCCAGCAGTTTTCGAGTACTGCCTGCAGATACTTTGGGACGCACAAGGTTCGCGGGAGCGGATGGACACCGGCGATGGCAAGGTGCATCTGATGCTTCGCTCCGTCATACAGCCGCAGCTGGTGTTTCAGGTGCCGTACAGCCTGGACTTCTTGAGATGGCCGGCGCTAATCGCTCGGCTACCTGCGGACGATCGCTGTCGAGCGCTCTTCGTCGAGCGATTTGGCATGCAACCGGAGGCATTCAACCTCATTAGCTACGCCATGCACGTGCCGGTACTGAACAATGAATTGCGCTTCGGACCGGACTACTTTTCGCCTTTAGATGAAACCTTGAAGGATGGTGCTGAATGTTTTTTGGCGGAGTTCTCCAGAGACGTCGCTGGACTTAGAGCGGAGCTCCGGGAGCAGCGCCGGAGCCGGCTCGCCGCCGGGCAACACAAGCGTCCACATCACGAGCTAAATGAGCCGCCATGGCTGATGAAGTATCCCCTGCTCAAAGCGGATAACGGTGACCAAATCGTCTGGCATCCCGCAGTTTTCGCCAGAGGCCTGAACGAGGGCGTCCACTGGCGACTCTCCGAGCGTGGCGGCGAGTACGCGAGTCATTTCGGCCGCGTCTTCGAGCGATACGTCGTCGAGTTGCTGGATGAGGCAGGTATTAAGTACCTAAGCGAGGTTGAATACAAGAAGGTACTGGGCGCTGACAAGAACTCGATGGAAGCCATCGTCACTCATGGCGGTGTCAACGTTCTAATCGAGGCCAAATTGACTGTCTACAACTCGGACATGGCGCAGCACACGCATGCCCCTGTCGTGTGGAAGGCCCTGAAGCGCGTGCGTGAAGCCATGAACCAAGGTTGGAAGGTAAGTGAACGATTGCGACAGCGGGGACTGCCTGACTGGGACTGCGTCAGGTCGCAGGAGGACATTCTGGTCATAGTCACGAGCCAACCTGCCTTCTGCGCCACTGGAGAACACTTCCGTCGGCTCTTCAAGCACGACGTCTTCGACCCGGAGAAGCTGGCCGAGCGAAAACAGAAGACGCCGAGCGCGGCTCAGCTGTCAACGCTGCCGCTGGAGAACATAGTTATTGCCTCCATCTCGGAATGGGAGCACCTGACAGGTTGCGTCGGGCGAGGTGAGATCGAACTTGTTCCGTTCCTCCGCGATGCAGTTGTGGCAAACAAGGATCCGAGCAAGTCGTTTATGTTCATTGACCAGTTCCTTGGAGGTCGAACCAAGGGATGGCCACAGGCCAAGCTGCTTGAGGTCACGAGTGATGAGGTGGAACGGTCCTTAGTGCGTGGTCTGGGCGGTACGGGAGAGGATCTGAAAGACGCTGATTAGGGGCTCCACAGATTGCACGCAAAGCAGTGCAGACCTGAAATCGTTGCGCCATCACCGCAGTACGCGAAGTCCAACCTGCAAAACAGCACAGCATGGTTTGCTTTCGCCAAGCTACGCCGAATCGGTTCAAACGAAGCCGTCGCGGCATCGCCGCGACGGCAGGTGCTACATCAGAAAAACACGATCCCGCCCAGCGCCACCCCATTCATCCTTGCTGACTCGCCTGCCACCGGCTTCGACGTTGTCCGGCTCACCTCCCCCACCAGCGTGAGGCTCTTCGTCAGCCCGTAGTACAGCCCGGCCGTCACGTTGCTGTTGCTGCGCAGGTCGTTGCTGGCCGCGCCGTCCTTCAGCCGGCTCTCGCCCCAGTTCAGCCCGAACTTGGCCTTGCTCGTGGCCTGCCAGGTGGCCTGCAGCAGCACATTGGTCTGCTTGCGGTTGCCGCTGTCGCCGTCGGTCAGCACGCCCAGGCCCTTGCCGCTCTGCACATTGGCCGCCAGGCCCAGAGCGCCGAGGCTGACGCTGGCGCCCAGTTCGACGCCGTTCATCGTGAAGCCGCCCGCGCCTTCGAACTTCTGGTGCTTCACGCCGAGCCAGGCCTTGCCGCCATCGAACTTGGCGGTCGCCAGGGCCTGCAGTTGCGGCGAGTTGCGGCCGATCAAGGAACCGGCGTCGACGGGGCTCATCAGCGCCACCGTGGCCGAGAAGCCGCCGCTGGTGGGCAGCGTGTAGGCCAGCTGGCCGTAGGTGCCCAGGTAGGTGTAGCCCGAGCCGATGTGGCCCAGCGTGACGCGGCCGCGCTGCGTGGCGCTGACGGGCGCGCCGGCGCCCAGCAGCGTCATGTCGCCGAGGATGGCGGACGAGCCGAACAGGCCGTAGTCGCGGCCCAGCTTGACCGTGCCCATGTCGGCGTTGCCGAAGGTCAGGAAGCCCTGGCGCACGTCGACGGCGCTGTTGCTGGAGATGGCGTCGCCGGTGGCCACGGCGGCGCCGATCATCAGCGTCGCGCTGATGTCATAGCCCTCCTGGCGCGTCTTGGCCGTGGTGGTGAGCGCGTTGGGCAATAAGCCGTTGCCGATGACGGTGCGGCCCGTGGCGCCGCCGCAGCCCAGGCCCTGCGTGGCCAGCGCCACGCCGCCCACGGCCTGCGAGCCGGAGCAGCTGGTGTGCGTGTAGTAGGCGTTGACGATGCCGCCGATGCTGAGGTCCCACTCGCCGGCCTTCAGGTCGACGGCGTGCGCGGCCAGGCCGGTCGTGGCGAGGGCCGCGGCGATGAGGGTGCGCGAAGCGTTCATGTTGTCTCCAGTTGTGGGTGTCGAGGCAGGCGCTTTGCGCAAGCGCTGTGCCAGTGCCGGCCTGGAGCGAAGAGGTCGCGCGAGCGTTGCCGCGCGACGCAACGGCAGCCACGCGGCGTACCGTGCTGGCACGTGCTTGCGGGTGAGCCCCGAGCTGCGCTGTGCCGTCGCGCCGGGCCGCGTGGCACAGCCGCTGTGGCAGCGCGCAGCAGGATCTAGAAGCGAACCCGGACGGCGAGCGACACGCTGCGCGGCGCGCCCGGCGCATAGAAGGTCGCGTGGCGCAGCGGGTGGTCGCCGTTCGCGTTGGCCGCGAAGGGCTGGCCCTGGAAGCCGCCGGCGTCGTCGAAGCCCGTGGGGCCGAGCTGGGACGCCGTCGCGTAGTGGCGGTCCAGCAGGTTGCTGACCTGCGCCGTCAGCTCCCAGCCCTTGGCGGGGCGCCAGGCGGCGTGCGCGTTCAGCACCGCGTAGCCGGCGCTGCGGCCGGGGCCGAGGTAGTGGACGCCGTCGGGCCGGTGGCCGCCGTTCTCGTTGCCGCGCGCCGCTGCGCCGCCCATCGCGATGGCGTCGGCGCCCAGGCTCCACGCGTCGCCGAGATCGACATCGGCATACAGCTTCAGCATGCGGCGCGGCACGAGGGGGATGCGGTCGCCGGGCTTGATGCGGATGTTGCCGTCCACGCCGGGCAGTCCGGCCAGCGCTGCGTCGTTGCTGCTGTTGGACGCGCCGTTGACGAGCTCCGCCGTGCGGTAGGTCGCGTCCAGCAGCGTCAGGTTCGACCCCACCGTCAGCCCCTTGGCGGGCTGGCCGCTCAGCGCCAGCTCGACGCCCTGCCTGCGCGTCCTGCCGAAGTTCTTGAAGTAGCCATAACCGGCCGCGTCGTCGGCGACGAACAGCAGGTCGTCGCGGTTGTCGGCGCGGAACAGGCCGAGGCTCCAAGCCAGCGCGCCATTGCCGACGGCCGCACTGCGCAGGCCAGCCTCCACCGTCGTCGTGACGACCTGCCTGAGCGGCGGGTCGCCGGCAAACGCGTTGGGCAGCTTGCAGGGGTTGGCGGGGTCGGCGCAGCCCAGCTCGATGGCCGACGGGGCGCGGCTGCCCTGGCCGATGCCCAGCCACGCGTTGAGGCCGGCCGTGGGCGTGAAGGTCAGGCCCAGCGCCGGGTTCAGGCGGCTGAAGCGGTGGTCGCCGTCCAGCGAGCCCTGAACCCCGTTCGGGCCGCCGGGCGTGATCGCGTCGCGGTTGCGCACCGTGCTGCGGTTGTAGCGGCCGGACAGCGTCAGCTGCGTGCCGGGCGCGAGCGTCAGCACTGTGCTGGCGAACAGGCTCAGAACGCGCGTGCGGCCACTGAGGTCCACGCGCGTGTCGTAGGGCTGGCCGTCCACGTCGCCGCCGCTGACGCCGTCGCCGAAGGCGCCGACGCCGGTGATGCTGCGGTCGGCGTTCAGGGTGCCCAGCTCCGAGCCCTGCACGAAATGGCTGTGGCTCAGGTCGGCCGCCGCGCCGACGAGGGACTGGCTGCGCAGGCCCAGCAGGGGGCCGTCGTAGCTCAGCTGCAGGTTGATGCCGTGATGGCGCTGGCGGGTGCGCGTCTGGTTGATGACGCCGTTGCACGCCTCGGCCGGCTCGTCGCGCAGCAGCGCCTGCGCGATGCAGTGCCACTTCGGGAAGGGCGTGTCGGCGGCGTCGGGCTCGTGGAGCGGCTGGCCCAGCGCCGCGTCGTTCAGGTCGCCGTTGGTGGTGCGGGTGTCGATGCGGCGCGCGTAGGCGTTGCCGGCCAGCGTCCAGTGCTCGCCCAGCGCTGTTGACAGCGCGAGGTTGAGCAGCACGGCGCGGTTGCGCGTGGTGTCGGGCCGCGTGTAGACGCTGGCGCGGTCGCGGGCCAGCTGGCGCTGCTCCTGCAGGCCGTTGCCGTTGAGGGCGGTGCGGGCCAGCGCGGCGGTCAGCGTGACGTCGCCGCCATCGCCGCGCCGGCCCAGCTTGGCGAACAGCTGGCCCAGGCCCGACGGCGAGTCCACGCGCCAGCCCTGCTCGTGCAGGCGCTGGCCGGTCGCGTACCAGTGCAGGCCGTCTTCGTCGTGGCCGCCGTGCTCGAACTCCACGGCGCCGCGGCGGTGCGAGCCGGCCAGCAGCTGCACGGACGAGCCGGCATGCTGCAGCCCGTCCTTGGTCTGCACGGCCAGCGCGCCGCCCAGCGTGTTCAGGCCGAACAGCGGGTTGGAGCCGGGGTTCAGCGTCAGCGACGCAATGGCGCTGCGCGGGATCAGGTCCCAGCTGACGACGTCGCCAAAGGGCTGGTTCAGCCGCACGCCGTCGAGGTACAGCGACAGGCCCTGCTGCGAGCCCAGCAGCGGCGACGCCGTGTAGCCGCGGAAGTTCACATCGGGCTGGAACGGGTTGCCCTGCATCTCGTTGACGTGGACGCTGCCCAGCCGCCGGTTCATGAAGCTGCCGAGGTCGGGTGCCTGGGCGCGCTCCAGGTCGGCCGCGCGGGCCGTCTGCACAGGGGCCGCGACCTGGTCGCGCGGCAGGCCGAAGCCGGGCAGCGGCGCCACGCCGACGACGTCGACGCGTTCCAGCTGCTGAACCTGCTGCGCCTGCGCGGCGCAGGCCGCCGCCAGCGCGAGGGCCAGGCCCGTGCTTCGGGCCGGCAGGCTCATCGGATCACCACGCCCCACGGCAGCTTGCCCACCGTCACATCGGCCACGCGCTGCAGCGTGTCGGTGTCGATGACCGACACCGCGCCCGAGCGGCCGCAGGCCACATAGAGCTTGCGGCCGTCGGGCGTCAGCGCCATGTTCCACGGCCGCTGGCCGACCGGGATGGTGGCGACGAGCGCCATGCGCTCCACGTCCAGCACCGACACGGTGGCGTCGCCGCCGTTGGAGATGAAGACGCGCCGGCCGTCCGGATGCACGCTGATGCCGTTGCTCTTGGGCCCGGCCATCAGCTTGTCCTGCACGGTGAAGCTCTGCGTGTCGATGACGTAGATCTCGCTGGACATCTCGGCCGCGACGAAGGCGCGCCGGCCGTCCGGCGAGAAGGCGATGCCGCGCGGCCGCGTGCCCACCGGGATCTGCGCGACCTGGCTGCGCCGGTCGACGCTGACGACGTCCACCGCGCCGCCTTCCTCGGCGCTGACCAGCACCCAGCGCCCGTCGGGGCTGAAGACGGCGTGCTCGGGGTTCCTGCCCTTCACCTTGACCGCGAAGCTGCGCGACATCGTGCGCGTGTCGACGAAGACGACCTCGTTGGCCTCCTCGACGGCCGCCACCACCCAGCGGCCGTCGGGCGACTGGCCCAGGCCCTCGGGCGACTCGCCCAGCGGGATCTCGCCGGCCACGCGGCGCGCGGCCAGGTCCAGCACGACGAGGCGGTTGCCGGGCTGGTCGCTCACGTAGGCGCGGCGGCCATCGGGGCTGATGACGGCGCCGCGCGGCTTGGCGCCGGCGGGCAGTTCGTAGAGCACGGCGTCGGTCGCGGTGTCGATGACGCTCAGCGTGCCCGAGCCCTCGTTGGACACATAGGCCAGCGGGCCGGCCTGGGCGGTGCTGAGGGCCGCGGCGAGCAGGGTCAGGGCGGGAAGGGCGCGGTGCATGGCGGCTCTCCTCAGAAGCGGTAGCTGGCGTTCGCCGACGCCAGCCAGTTGCGGCCGGGCGCGGGCTCGAAGAAGCGGCCGTTGCCGTCGTTGACGATGACGGAGCCGGCATAGCGGCGGTCGGCGAGGTTGTCCACGCGCAGCAGCGCGCCCAGCTCCCAGGGGCCGGCGCTGAGCTGGTAGCCGGCGAAGGCGGCGACGGTGGCGTAGCCGGCGGCGGCATCGCTGTTCAGGTCGTTGACGTAGACCTTGCTCAGCGAGCGCAGCTCGGTGCCGACACGCCAGCCGCCGGCCGGCTGCCAAGTCAGTGCGCCGTAGACGGCCGTGCGGGCGATGCCGGGGATGCGGTTGCCGGCGGCGACCTGCGTGTTGGCCGCGGCGCAGGGCGTGGCCGTGCAGGTCATGAAGCCGTCGCGGTAGCGCGCGTCCAGCCACGTCGCCGCGAGCTGGGCCTGCAGCGTGGGCGCGAGCTGCAGGCTGCCGGCCGCCTCCAGCCCGCGGCGGCGCGTGGCGCCGGCGTTCTGGTAGGTCGCGCGGCCACCCACATTGGTCTGCGTGACGATCTCGTGCGTCGTGCCGGTCTGGAACAGCGCCAGCGTCAGCTCGCTGCCGGCCCAGGGCCGGGCCTTCACGCCCAGCTCCACGCTGCGGCTCAGCGAGGCCTGCAGCGCGAAGTTCAGGCCCGTCGCGCCGCTGGCGCGGTAGGCCAGCTCGTTGAGCGTCGGCGTCTCGAAGCCGCGACCGGCCGTCGCGTAGACGCGCAGCGTGTCGCTCGGTGCCCAGCTGGCGCCCAGCACCGGCAGCGTGGCCGCATAGCTCGCGGCGCCGCTGTCGTCGGGGTTGGTCTTGGTCACGTAGCCGTCCACCGAGCTGAACCTGACGGTGCTGCGGCGCACACCCGCGCTGAGCAGCCAGGCCGGCGTGGGCCGCCATTCGCCCTGCAGATAGGGGTCGGCGTTGCTGACGCGGTTGGTCTCGTCGCGGCGCAGCGCGCCTTGCACGCCCAGCGTCGTGCCGATGAAGTTCTGCCGGCCCACGCGGTGCTCGCGCAGCTCGTCGGCGGCCACGCCGGCGACGACGCTGGCCGTGGCGTTCTTCCAGCGCCAACGGACATCGGCGCCCTCGTAGTCGCGCGTCAGGTCGATGACGCCGCCGGGGTGCAGCGCATTGGCCTGCGTGGCGGCCGGGATGGCCTGGAACTGCATCGTCGTGCGATGGCCGCGGTAGACCATCACGCGCAGCGTGTTGGCGCCGTCGACGCCGTGCTCCAGCACCAGGCCGCCCTGCTGCTGCTGCATCGTCTTGCGCGTGTCGAAGCTCAGCGCCGCCGGGTCCACGCCGCGCGGGTCGGCCTGCCATTGCGCACGCGTCAGGCCGAGCGGGTCCTGCGCCTCGGGCAGCTCCACGCTGTTGGCGATCAGCGTGAGCTGCGTCGCGCTGCCCAGCCTGAAGTGCAGGCGCGCATTGCCCAGGCGCCGCTCGGCCGCGCTGTGCTGGCGGTAGCCGTCGGTGCGGAAGCGGCTGGCACCCAGCGTGTAGGCGAAGCCGCCCGCCTGGCCGCTGGCGGTGGCGGCCACGCGCTGCAGGCCGTCGCTGCCGAAGGCGACGCTGGCATCCATGCGTGGCGAGCCGTCGGGCGCCGCCGTGTAGAGGCTGATGACGCCGCCCGACGAGTTGCCCCACAGCGCCGAGAACGGCCCGCGCAGCACCTCGACGCGGCCGAGGCTGCCGATCTCGACGTTGCTGACCTGGCCTTGGCCGTCGGGCAGCGTGGCAGGGATGTCGTCCACGTAGACGCGCACGCCGCGGATGCCGAAGCTGGCCCGCGCGCCGAAGCCGCGCACGGAGATCTGCACGTCCTGCGCGTAGTTCTGGCGGTCGCGCGCCAGCAGGCCCGGCACGCCGGCGAGGCCTTCGGACAGGTTGACCTGGGCGCGGCCGGCGCGCAGCTCGTCGCCGTCGATGCGGGTGATGGACGCCGGCAGGTCCAGCGGCGCGGCTTCGCTGCGGGTGGCCGTCACGACGACGGGGTCCAGCACGGTGGGCGCGGCCTGCGCGGTGGCGGCACTGGCGGCGGCGAGTGCGAGCGCGGTCCTTCGCGTCGCCTGCGCGAATCGGGTGCGGGTCATGGTTGTCTCCTTTGGTGGTCCTACGGCGAGCGCCAGGCCACCTTGTGTTTCGCAAAGATCGCGGCCACGCGGCCCTCGTTGACGAGGCCGTTCAGCGCGGCCTGCAGCGCCTCGGCCAGGTCGGTGGCGTCGCGCTTCACGGCCATGCCGGCGGCCCAGCCGTCGCGCGGTGCGCGCGGCGACGGCAGCGGCTCGATGCGGTAGGCCGCGTCGCCGGACAGCACGGCCTCCAGCTCCGAGGCCAGGCCGGCCGCCGCGGCCACGTCGCCACGCTGCAGCGCGCGGGCGGCCTCGCAGCCGTCCTTGCACTGCGTGTCGAGCTGCTCGCGGTAGGCGCCGCCGTCCGCGCCGATCAGCAGCCAGCCGGCCAGCGTCTGGCCCGCGACGGCGACGCGCTGCGTGCCGAGCTGGGACAGGCTGTCCAGCGCGGGCAGCAGGTCCAGCCGGCGCGCCAGCATCACGCGTTCGCGGTAATAGGGCCCGAAGATGCTGGCCTGCGGCGTGGCGGCGATCAGCGGCCGGTCCACCGGCACGTGCAGCAGCACGTCGGCCGGGCCGTGGCCCAGGTAATGACCCTTCCAGACCATGTTGCGCAGGTCGTCGCCCATGTTCTCGTCGGCCTGGAAGGGCAGCGGCGCGAACTTCACGCCCAGCGCGTCGGCCAGCGCCTGGCCCAGCTCGACGTCGATGCCGCGGCCCTTCACGTGGAAAGGCGGCATGTCCTCGTAGAGCCCGACGACGAGGCGGCTGCGCTCGCGCACCTGGGCGAGTGTGGTGGCGCTGGCCTGACCGCCCGCGACGCAGGCCGCGGCGCCGAATGCCAGCAGGGAACGGCGCCTCACAGCGGCTTCTCCCGGCGCGTTTCCAGGTAGGCCTTCACCGCCCACATCGCCTCCTGCGTGAACACGCCCTCGAAGGGCGGCATGTAGACGGCGCCGTTGCGCGTGCGGCCGTGGCGCACGGTGTTCAGGAAGTAGTCGTCGTTCTCCTTCACGCAGGCGGCCTTCTTGGCCTCGTCCTTCAGTGAGGAGCAGTCGTTGTCCAGGCGGCGCAGGTCGGGTGCGATGCCGCCGGAGATGGCCTCCAGCCCGTGGCAGCGCGCGCAGTTCTGGTTGTAGGCCGACGTGCCGATCTTGATGGCGGCGTCGTTGGCGCGGTAGGGGTTCTCGGCCCGCCAGGCCTCGCCCAGCTGCGGCAGGCTGGAGGTGTCCACCGCCTGCGGCGTGACGTCGCCGTGGGCCCAGGCCTGCATGGCGGCCGCGACGGCGGCCAGGCACAGCAGGCCGCCGATCAGAAGAGGTTGGGATTTCATGGGGCTGTCTCCGTCGTGGTTCAGATGGGTCCGGCTCGGGGCCGGCCTGCCCGGTTTTCTGCAATGGGCATGCCAGCGCCCGATTGCTCCAACCTGGAACAACCGGCCGTTCCGCAGCTGATCTGCGTCAATGGACAGCCGGTGCGGTTTGGGACACGATGGCCGCACACCAGCACGGCGACGACCGTGCGACGGAGACAAGCCCCATGGCCATTGAGACCGGAGAGCCGGCCGGCGCGGCGCCCCTGGCGCCACCGCGACAGGCCTTCATCGAACGCAGCCACCAGCGCAGCGAAGCGCTGGGCCTGAAGCGCCACGAGAAGTGCGACCTCGACCCGCTGGTGCGCAGCGACCTCAACCTCGCCCGCGAGCGCAACCAGCGCCTGTACACGCATGCCGCGCCGGTCATGCAGCTGCTGTACGAGCAGATCGTCAACACCGAAAGCATGATCGTGCTGACCGACGCGCAGGGCACCATCCTGCATGCCGTCGGCGACGACAGCTTCCTGGCCCGCGCCCACCGCGTGGCGCTGGCGCCGGGCGAGAACTGGGCCGAGCACGCCAAGGGCACCAATGCCATCGGCACGGCGCTGTTCGAGGAGGCGCCGACGCTGGTCCACGGCGGCGAGCACTTCATGCACGCCAACAGTTTTTTGACCTGCTCGGCCGCGCCCATCTTCGACCCGCGCGGCAACATGCTCGGCGTGCTGGACGTGACCGGCGACCACCGCGGCTACCACCAGCACACCATGGGCCTGGTGCGCATGTCGGCCCGCATGATCGAGAACCACTGGCTCTCGGACGACTACAACAACCGCCTGCGCCTGCACTTCCACAGCCGGCCCGAGTTCATCGGCACGCTGCTGGAAGGCATCCTCGTCGTGTCGCCCGAGGGGCGGCTGCTGGGCGCCAACCGCGCCGCGCTGGACCAGCTGGGCGTCAGCGGTGCCGAGCTGCGCATGCGCAGCCTCTCCAGCCTGCTTGGCACGTCGCCGGCCGCCATCTACGACCACTTCCGCATGCCGCTGTCGCCGCCCATGCAGCTGTGCCTGCCGACGGGCCAGGCCTTCTTCGTCAGCGCGCGCTTCGACTGGCCGTCGCGCCCCGTCGTGGCCGGCATGCCGCGGGCCGATACGGTGGAGGCCGTCGACGTGGCCGAGGCCGCGCCGGCGCCGCTGCGCAGCGAGCCCGATACGGCCGGCGGCACGCGCTTCTCCGGCCTGCAGTACCTGCGCACCGGCGACGCCCAGCTGGAGAGCGTCATCCAGAAGGTCAGGCGCGTGCTCGACAAGGGCATTCCGCTGCTCATCCTCGGCGAGACCGGCACGGGCAAGGAACTGCTGGCCCGCGCGGTGCACCACGACTCCAACCGCTCGCGCCAGCCCTTCGTGGCCGTGAACTGCGCGTCCATCCCCGAGAGCCTCATCGAGGCCGAGCTGTTCGGCTACGAGGAGGGCGCCTTCACCGGTGCGCGGCGCAAGGGCGCGCCGGGGCGGCTGGTGCAGGCCAACGGCGGCACGCTGTTCCTGGACGAGATCGGCGACATGCCGCTGTCGCTGCAGGCGCGGCTGCTGCGCGCGCTGCAGGAGCGCAGCGTGACGCCGCTGGGCAGCACCAAGTCCATCGCGGTGGACATTGCCGTCATCGGCGCGACGCACCGCAACCTGCGCGACATGATCGCCGCGCAGACCTTCCGCGAAGACCTCTACTACCGCCTCAACGGCCTGGCGCTGCGGCTGCCGGCGCTGCGCGAGCGCAGCGACATCGAGGCCATCGTGCGACGCATCCTGCAGGCCGAGCGCCCGCAGGACACGCCCGAGCTGAGCCCGCAGGTGCTGGGCATGTTCCGGCGCTACCAGTGGCCCGGCAACATCCGTCAGCTGGCCAACGTGCTGCGCACGGCGGCCGTCATGTCGGCCGGCGAACGCGTCGTGACGACGGCCCACCTGTCCGACGATTTCCTGGAGGACATCCAGCAGTCGGTGGGCGGCCTGGCGCCGCTGCCGGCGCCGCCCGCCCCGCCGCCGATGGCCTGGCCGGCCTACGAGGCAGCGCCGGCACCGCCGCCCGTCGCCGCTGCGGCGACGACCGAGCCTGCGGCCGCGCGCACGCTGGAGCAGGCCGAGATCGACATGATCCGCGCAACGCTTGACGCGGCCGGCGGCAACATCTCGCTGGCGTCCAAGCAGCTGGGCATCAGCCGCAACACCATCTACCGCCGGCTGCGCTGGAACGTGCCTCAAGGCGAGTGAGCGTTGTTTCCGGGCCGAATCACCGGCCCGGGACTTTCCCGGGGGGCCTGCGGGCCGACCCTGTGCCGATCTGGAACAAAAACCCTGATTGACGGCCGCCGCAACAGGCGCTTGTGCAAGGCACGCGTCTTGCAAAAAAGGGGCATCGTCCTGATCCCTTGACCCCATGTCGTTCACTTCCCTGCGGAGCTTCCCGTCATGAAGCTCCTCGTGCTCGGCTCCGGCGCGGGCGGCGGCTTTCCGCTGTGGAACTGCCACTGCCGCCAGTGCAGCGCCTACCGCCGCGGCGAACTCGACGCCAGCGCGCGCACGCAATCCTCAATCGCCCTCTCGCAGGACGGCCGGCCCGGCGAGGGCTGGCTGCTCATCAACGCCTCGCCCGACCTGCCGCATCAGATCCGCGCCACGCCCGCGCTGCAGCCCGCAGCCGGCGGCGACCCGCCCATCCGCGGCGTGCTGTTGCTGGACTCGCGGCTGCACCACGTCGCCGGCCTGCTGTCGCTGCGCGAGAGCCAGGAGCTGGAGGTCTACGCGACGCCGCTGGTGTTCGAGGACCTGACGGCCGAGCTGCCGCTGCTGCATGTGCTGGAGCACTACTGCCGCGTGCGCTGGCGCATGCTGCCCATCGCCGGCGACACGCGCAGCGCGAGCTTCGAGATCCCGGGTTTCCCGGCGCTGAGCTTCGCCGCCGTGGCCGTGCCGGCCCAGGCGCCGCGCCACGCGCGGCTGCGCGGCCAGGCCGCCGGCGAATGCATCGCGCTGCAGGTGCAGGACCGCCGCAGCGGCGGCCGCCTGTTCCTGTCGCCCGCGCTGGCCGGCGTGGGCGAGGCCGAGCTGGCCTGGATGCGCGGCGCCGACTGCGCCGTCGTCGACGGCACCTTCTGGCACGAGCACGGCCTGCAGCAGGCGGGGCTGGGCAGCATCACCGCCACCGACAAGGGCCATCTGCCGCAGAGCCGCCACGGCGACCGCCCCGGCATGATCGACGTGCTGCGCGCCAGCGGCGCGGCGCGCAAGGTGCTGACCCATGTGCACCACAGCAACCCCATCCTCGACCGCGCCGGCGCCCAGCGCCGCGAGCTGGCCGAGGCGGGCATCGAGGTCGCGCACGACGGCATGGTGATCGAGCTGTGAGGGCGCTTCGCTGCCCGTCAGCGCAAGTCAGGCGACCGCAGTTCCTTTGTGCTTGGCCTTGGCCTTCACCTTGCTGGCTGGTCGGGCCGCCGGCTTGCGCGCCGCGTGGGTCGCCCGCTTGCGCGGCGGCGTCGATTGAGTGGCGAGGGAGCTCAGGTTGTCCAGCATGATCACGGTGCCCACAGCCGTTCTGACGGCCACGGCCAGTTCCCCTCCCGTGGCTTCCACGTATTTACGCAGCGTCGAGAGAAGCAGGTCCGAACGCTTCTCCAGCTGGGCCACTGCGTTTTGTTTGACGTTGAGCACCTGAGCCACTTCGTCCTGCGTCTTGGCCATTGCCGTGCGGACTTCTGCCAGCGAGTCTGCGTGGCGGATCATCTCCTTGGACAAAGCCGCCGCCTTGCGCCGGATGAACTTCTGATCCTCGTCGGAGAACTCATCGATGATGCTTTGCAGCGTGGTGCTCATGGTGATTCCTTCTTGGCCTTGGTGAGCTTTTCCAGATGGTCGTCAAACCGCTTGTCGGCCGTCTTGATCAGACTTTTGTAGAACGCTTCCTGATCCTGGCCTTGCTTGTCGCCGGCTACCAGCACGCAGGCCTTTCTCTGCGGATCGAAGGCGAAGGCCGCCCGCCAGATCTCCGAGCCGTTGTTGGCCTTGAATCGAAGTTCCTTCATGTTGTCGTGCTTCGATCCATTGAGCGTGTCGACATGGGGGCGTCCCGTCTTCGGCCCCGCCAATTCAATGGCCCTGGCCGCCGCCGCCAGCTCGCGGCGCACGTCCGGCGTGAACGCTCTGAACTCCGGCATGAAGTCGTCATGAAAAATGACTTCCCACCTTTGCGCGACGGCAGGTGCTGCGGGCACCGGTGTCGGCGGCGATTTTTTGGGCTTCCCTGGCATGATAATTTTAACGTGATATCACGTTAAAGTAATGATCCGCGCGGAGGATGACTTTTGGTGGTGGCGTTGTCAAGCCGGCGCGCCGCACGCAGGCGCCGATGCCAACGTCGAGACGCGCGGCTGGGAGTCGGCCTTCTTCGACGCCCACCTGCGCAACGACGCCGCCGCCCGCGAGCTGCTGCGCCCCGGCGCGCGGCCCGCCGGGCCGGAGGCGCTCGGCCGCATGCTGCTGCATCCGGCCTGAGCGGCCGTCGCTGCCTTCAGCCGGGCGCCTTGACCCAGGCATTGCACCAGCCCTTGTTGGCGACTTGCGCCTTGCGGCCGAACATCGCGCAATTGCTCCATGCATCGGTCGGCTTGGCCTGCCAGAACTGGCAGTTGGCGCAGTGCTGGCTGGCCTGGTGCTTGGGGAACTTGGCAGTGTCGACCTTGGTCGTGTCGTGCTTGTAGCCGAGGGCGACGGCGACCTCGCTGGTCTCGTCGACCGGGTTGGCCTGGGCCAGCGCGGCCGGGCATGCCAGGCAGGCCGTGGTGGCCTGCAGCATGAAGACGCGGCGTGTGGGATGAAGGGGGTTCTGCATCGCGTCCTCCGCCTTACTTGGCCAGCTTGAAGGCCCAGACCATGCCGCCCTGCTCGAGGTAGTTGACCTTCTTGGCCACGTCGCCTCCCCACAGCGGCACGGCGCCGCCCCAGCCCGAGACCACGCCGATGTACTGCTCGCCGCCCTGCTGCCAGGCGATGGGCGGCGCGACGACGCCGGAGCCGGTCTGGAACTCCCAGACGACCTTGCCGGTCTTGGCGTCCGCGGCCTTCAGCCAGCCCTCGGGCGTGCCCCAGAAGACGAGGTTGCCGGCGGTCGTCAGCACGCCGCCCCACAGCGGCGCGCCGTTCTTGACCTCCCAGACGATCTTGCCGGTCTTGGGGTCCACCGCGCGCAGCGCGCCGATGTAGTCGTCGTTGATGGTCTTGATCGTGAAGCCGGCGCCCAGGTAGGCCGCGCCCTTCTTGTAGGCGATGGGTTCGTTCCAGATCTCCATGCCCCATTCGTTGGCCGGCACGTAGAACAGCTTGGTGTCGGGGCTGTAGGCCATGGGCATCTGGTTCTTGCCGCCGAGGAAGGACGGCGCCGAGAACACCGAGCTGCCCTTCTTGCCGTCGGCCGCCGCGGTCGGGTCGCCGGGGCGGTTCTCGGGAATGAAGTTGGGCCGGCCGGTCTTCAGGTCGATGCCGCTCGCCCAGGTGATCTTCTTGACGAAGGGGAAGGCGTTGTTCAGCTGGCCGTTGTTCGCGTCCAGCACGTAGAAGTAGCCGTTGCGGTCGGCCTTGGCGCCCATGCGCTTGCCGTCCATGTCGAAGGTGACGAACTCGTTGACGCCGTCGAAGTCCCAGCCGTCATTGGGCGTGCCCTGGTAGTGCCACTTGATCTGGCCCGTCTTCACGTCGATGGCGACGGTGGAGCAGCTGAACAGGTTGTCGCCCTGGCGCAGATGGCTGTTCCATGGCGCCGGGTTGCCGGTGCCGAAGTAGGCCAGGCCCGTTTTGGCGTCGTAGCTGCCGCCCAGCCAGGTGGCGGCGCCGCCGGTCTTCCACAGGTCGCCGGGCCAGCTCTTGCCGGGCGTGCCCGAGACGCCGTTCTCCTTTTTGTTGCCGTCCTTGTCCCAGACGTAGCCCATGTGGCCTTCGACGGTGGGGCGCACCCAGACCATCTTGCCCGTCTTGGCATCCCGCGCCTCCACGCGGCCGACGACGCCGAACTCGCCGCCCGACACGCCGGTCAGCACCAGGCCGTTGACGACGATGGGCGCCGCGGTGGCCGAGTAGCCGGCGTGGTAGTCGTCGATCTTCTCCTTCCAGACCACGTCGCCGCTGGCCTGGTCGAGCGCCACGAGCTGCGCGTCCAGCGTCGCGAAGATGACGAGGTTGTCGTACAGCGCCGCGCCGCGGTTGACGACGTCGCAGCAGGGCATGATGCCCTCGGGCAGGCGGTGCTCGTACTTCCACAGCTTCCTGCCGGTGGCGGCGTCGAGCGCAAAGATGCGCGAGTAGGACGCGGTGACGAACATCTTGCCGTTGTGGATCAGCGGCTGCGACTCCTGGCCGCGCTGCTTCTCGCCGCCGAACGAGAACGCCCAGGCCGGCACCAGCTTCGCGGCATTGCCGACGTTGACCTGCTTCAGCGGCGAGTGGCGCTGGCCCTCGTTGCCCAGGCCCCAGGACAGCACTTCCTGGCCGCTCCTGGCGGCGGTGTCGATCATCTGCTGGGTCACGGCGGCCGGTGCGGTGGCGGTGGCCAGCAGGCCGAAGGCCAGTGTCATCAGCGCGGCGAGGGGCTTGAGTTGCATGGTGTGTCTCCTGTGTTGATGGGGGTCCGCGGGCCGAGCCGGCGGCGGGCGGATGAGCAGCAACTGCGCAAGCTCCATGCCAAACGCAGATCGCGGCGGGATGGAGCAGTCCGGCCGTGCGCCGCCTCCTTGCGCGTGATGCGCGCGCGACCCCGCTGTTGCGCCACCGTCGCAGGGCCTGCTCCAGGCTGGAACAGCCGACGGGTGGTTTCCCTCAGGATTCAAGCCCATAACGCCCTGGATCGATGGGATGGCAGGCTGGCACGGGTTCTGCGTTGAATGGCTGCCCAACCCACTCACAGGAGACAGACATGCTGTACGCAGCTCCCGGCACCGCTGGCGCCAAGATCGCCTACAAGCCCCGCTACGACAACTTCATCGGCGGCAAGTTCGTGCCTCCGGCGGAGGGCCAGTACTTCGACGTGATCTCGCCGATCAACGGCAAGGTCTACACCCAGGCCGCGCGCTCCACGGCCGTCGATGTCGACCGCGCGCTGGACGCCGCCCATGCCGCCGCGGCCGCCTGGGGCGCCACGCCACCGGGCGAGCGCGCCAACATCCTGCTGAAGATCGCCGACCGCATCGAGCAGAACCTGGAGCTGCTGGCCTATGCCGAGACCGTCGACAACGGCAAGCCCATCCGCGAGACGCTGAATGCCGACATCCCGCTGGCGGTGGACCATTTCCGCTACTTCGCCGGCTGCGTGCGCGCCCAGGAAGGCGCGCTCAGCGAGATCGACGGCCACACCATCGCCTACCACTTCCACGAGCCGCTGGGCGTCGTCGGCCAGATCATCCCGTGGAACTTCCCCATCCTGATGGCGGCCTGGAAACTGGCGCCGGCGCTGGGGGCCGGCAACTGCGTCGTGCTCAAGCCCGCCGAGAGCACGCCCATCGGCATCCTGCTGCTGGCCGAGCTGATCGCCGACCTGCTGCCCGCCGGCGTGCTGAACGTCGTCAACGGCTTCGGCCGCGAGGCCGGCATGCCGCTGGCCACCAGCAAGCGCATCGCCAAGATCGCCTTCACCGGCTCCACGGCCACCGGCAAGGTCATTGCGCAGGCGGCGGCCAGCAACCTGATCCCGGCCACGCTGGAGCTGGGCGGCAAGAGCCCCAACATCTTCTTCGAGGACGTGATGGCGGCCGACGACGCCTTCCTCGACAAGGCCATCGAAGGCCTGGTGCTGTTCGCGTTCAACCAGGGCGAGGTCTGCACCTGCCCCAGCCGCGCGCTGATCCAGGAGAGCATCTACGACCGCTTCATGGAGCGCGCGCTGAAGCGCGTCGCCGCCATCAAGCAGGGCAACCCGCTGGACACCGACACGATGATGGGCGCGCAGGCCTCGTCCATGCAGATGGACAAGATCCAGACCTATCTGGCGCTGGGCAAGGAGGAGGGCGCCAAGGTGCTGATCGGCGGCGAGCGTGCCCAGTTGGGCGGCGACCTGGCCGGCGGCTACTACATCCAGCCGACGCTGTTCCAGGGCCACAACGACATGCGCATCTTCCGCGAGGAGATCTTCGGCCCCGTGCTGGCCGTGACGACCTTCAAGGACGAGGCCGAGGCGCTGCGCATCGCCAACGACACGCCCTACGGCCTGGGCGCCGGTGTGTGGAGCCGCGACGGCAGCCGCGCCTACCGCATGGGCCGCGCCATCCAGGCCGGCCGCGTGTGGACCAACTGCTATCACGCCTATCCGGCGCATGCGGCCTTCGGCGGCTACAAGGAGTCCGGCATCGGGCGCGAGACCCACAAGGCCATGCTCGACCACTACCAGCAGACCAAGAACCTGCTGGTGAGCTACTCGCCGAACGCGCTCGGCTTCTTCTGAAGCCCGGCGGGCGCGCATGAAAAAGGCCGCCCCTCCCGGGCGGCCTTGCTTCGCTTGGACTCTCTCAGTGCCGCCCGGCGGCCACCGCGTGGCCTTCGCCCGGCTTGCGCGGGAAGGGCGCGAACACGGCGCCCAGCACCGATGGGATGGCCGCGACCATGACGATGATGAAGTAGGTCTTGTAGCCGAAGTGGTCGGCCAACGGGCCCGACACCATCTGCGTCGGCACCAGCGTCAGGTTCATGATCGAGTTCGCGAAGGCGTAGTGGGTCATGTGGAAACGCCCCGGCGAGATCTGCTGCATCATGTAGAGCATGTTGGCGACGAAGCCGAAGCTGTAGCCGAACTTCTCGACGGTTACCAGCGTGGCCACTGTCCAGAAGCCCAGCGAGTGTCCCGGGCCGGCCAGCTGCGACAGCACGACGAAGCACAGGTGCGGGATGTTCAGGCACAGCGCCATGAAGACGATGGTGCGGCGGTTCAGGCCGTACTTCGACAGGAAGGCGCCGCCCAACAGGCCGGCCGACAGGCTCACCACCGTGGCGATGGTGCCGTCGATGAGGCCCTTGTCCTTCAGCGACAGGCCCACGCCGCCGGATTCGGTCGAGGCCTGCAGGAACAGCGGGCCCTCCACGAGCAGCAGGCCTTCCGAGCTGCGGAACAGGAAGACGAACAGCAGCATGCCCCAGATGGCGTCCTTCTTGAAGAAGTCGACGATGGCCTCCCAGAAGTTGCGGAAGGCGGCGCCAACACTCTCCGGCCGCTCGCCCACGCTGCCGGTGGGCAGCATGAAGCGGTGGTAGACGGCCAGCGCCACCAGCGTGGCGGCCGAGAAGCCCAGCGCCCATTGCCAGGCGACCGTTGTGCTGAGGTGGTGGTCCTCCTTCAGCGAGCCGGCCAGCCAGACGACCGCGGCCGTGCCGAACAGCCGGCCGACGTTCCAGAACACGCCCTGCACGCCGATGTATTTGGCCTGGCCGTGCTCGTCGAGCGCGGTGATGTAGATGCCGTCGACGCAGATGTCCTGCGTGGCCGAGCAGAAGGCCATCACCCACAGCACGGCGATGGTGATCTGGAAGTAGTTGGGCAGCGGCAGCGCGACGGCGATGCCGCACAGCAGCACGGCCATGACGACTTCCATCCACAGCACGAAGAACTTCTTCGTCTTGAACATGTCGAGGAAGGCGGCCCAGAACGGCTTGAGCGACCACGCGATGCCGACGCTGGCAGTGGCCAGCGTGATCTCGCTGTCGGAATGGCCCAGGTCCTTCAGCATCGTGCCGGCGACCCAGATCACCAGCGCGAAGGGGATGCCCTCGGACAGATAGGACGTCGGAACCCAGGACCATGGGTTGCGGATGCGGGGCGAAGAGGTGCTCATGCGGTGGGGCGGGGCGTCAAGCGTGCGGCGATGCTAGGTGGGAAACCGCCCGTGCCCATCGGGGCTTGCCAGGCCCCCGGAGCGGCTGGACGCCGAAAGGCAAAGGGCCGCCCCGGAGGGCGGCCCTGTCATCGCCGGTGATCGGTCGCCGCGTGTGCGGCTTACTTCTGCCCCGTGCAGTTGGCGTAGAAGCTGACGGTGGCCGGCCAGTCCGAGAACACGCCGATGACGCCGATGTCCTGCGCCAGCACGTCCAGCGCCCGCAGCACGTCGCCCTCGCGGGTCACGGCACTGTCGAAGCTCTGGTAGTAGGAGCCGTTGTTGCCGTCGGCCAGGATGCCGCTGCGCTCCAGCGACCACGTGATGATGTCCAGCCCGGCGGCCTTGGCGTTGCGGGCGTATTGGGACGGCAGGATGTTGCCGCTGGTGTCGGCCGTTAGCAGCTGCCACAGCGGCGGCGCGACGATGCGGATGCCCTGGGCGCGGTAGGCCTTGAGCTGCTCGAAGCTGGGCACGTCGGCCGGGCCGGCGGCGTCGTCCAGGTAGACGGCCTGGCGGCCGAAGGCGGGCTCGTTCTTCACCCAGTAGAGGATGTCGTTGATGTCGAAGCTCTGCGCCCACACGTCGCGCGCCGGCACGCCGGCGGCCTTGTGCTCGTCGATCATCTTCTGCGCGTAGGCGGCCTGCGTGAAGCCGTCGAACGGCATCGCCACGCTGGGCGACTTCAGCTCCGGCGTCATCTTCACGCCCAGCTTCTTGAACAGCGCGATGGCTTCCTTCAGCGTCAGCAGCGTGCCGCTGGTGGGGCCGGCGTAGAGGTCGGTGCGGAAGGTCGCCGTGCCGCCCATGTACTCGGCCACGGTGCGGCCGCGCGGGTTGGACGCGTCCATCTTGCCGCGCAGCGTCTTGAACTCGGCCAGCGTCAGTTCGCTGGTGCGGCACTCGGCGGCGGCCGGTGCGACCAAGGTGCCCGCGGCGTCGAACACGGCCGGCGTGAAGGGCTTGATGCACTTGCTCGCCAGCGGCGTGGCGAGGATGTTGGTCGTCGTGTGCAGGTCGTTCTGCGCATGGCGGCAGACCAGCTCCTTGTCCTTCGTGAAGGTAACGTCGCACTCGACGATGCCGGCGCCCATGCGCGCGGCGGCCTCGTAGCTCTCCTTGGTGTGCTCGGGGAACTGCAGCGGCGCGCCGCGGTGGCCGATGGAGAACAGCGTCGGCTTGTAGCTCTCGCGTGTGGCGGCGCAGTGCTGCAGCTTCTTCTTCAGCGGGCCGTCCGCCATCTCGTTGACGAGGAAGAAGGGGCGCGGGCCGAGCTGCACGCTGGCGATGGGGCTGCTGCCGTGGTTGCCATTGTTGTCGGCGTCGTGGGCGCAGGCGGGCAGGCTGGCGGCGCTCAGCGCGAGCAGGGCCAGGTGGGTGAGGATGCGGCGCATGGGTATCTCCGTGGTGTGGGCGCAGGCACGCTAGGCGAGTGCGGTGAAGCCGGCATGACAGCGGGCTGGCCCCTGCGGAGTTAGGGGGCGTACGGTCCCGCGCGCAGCGCGTCGGCGATGCCCTTGCGGTTCTGCGCCAGCGCGACGAGGCTGAAGTGGATATGGCCGCTGCCGGGCGCCAGGCGCCGGATGCTGGCTATCTGGCCGGTGATCTCGTCGGGCTGCCAGCTCTGCGGCGTCGCGTCGATGCGGCTGGTGAACAGGCCCGGATGGATGGGCCGGTCCAGCGGGTTCAACGCCATCCAGGCCTGCAGCAGCGGCTCGAAGGCCTGGGCGGTTTGCGCCCGCGGCCAGTAGAGCTGGGGCGCGAGGTAATCCAGCCAGCCCTCGCGCAGCCACAGCTCGACGTCGGCATAGAGCTTGTCGTACTGGCTGAAGCCGGTGATGCCGGCCGGCCGCAGGTCGGGCCGCGGCAGGCCGAAGGGGCTGATGCCGACGCGCGTGCCGGGCCGCGTCTCGTGGGCCACCGCGTAGAGGCGCTGCACGAGGCGGTTGACGTTGTCGCGGCGCCAGTCGGTGCGCGTGAGGCTGCCGCCGCCGGCGACGTATTTCTGCCAGCTCGGCTCGTCGGGGAAGTCGACGTCGTTCTTCGCCGCGTCCTGCACCGGATAGGGGTAGAAGTAGTCGTCGATGTGGATGCCGTCGACGGCGTAGCGGCGCAGCAGGTCGCGCACGACGGCCAGCGTGTGCTCGGCAGCAAGCGGCTCGCCGGGGTCTATCCACAGCTGGTCGCCGTAGCGGCGCACCCAGTCCGCGTGCGTGCGGCTGACGTGAGTGGCGGCCGGTGCGGACTTCGCCGTGCTGTGGCGGGCGCGGTAGGGGTTGATCCAGGCATGCAGCTCCAGCCCGCGCAGCCGCGCCTCGGCCAGCCAGACGGCGAGCGGGTCGTAGCCGGGGTGCTGGCCCTGCGTGCCGGTGAGGTATTCGCTCCACGGCTCCAGCGCGGACTCGTAGATTGCATCGGCGCCCGGGCGCACCTGCAGGATCAGCGCGTTGAGGCCGATGCGCTGGGCCGTGTCGCACAGCGCGCGGATCTCGGCCTGCTGGGCGTCGGCAGAGAGGCCCTTTTTGCTGGGCCAGTCGATGTTGGTGACGGTGGCGACCCAGACGGCCCGCCATTCGCGCGGCGGCGGGCTGGGTGGCAGGGGCGTTGCCGCGGGTGAGGATGCCGCCGGAGCTGCGGCGGGCTCGGGCGTGGGCGCTACGGGCGGCGTGCTGCCGCAGGCGGCCAGCAGCGGCGCGGTGGCGAGGGCCAGGACGTCGCGGCGCTTCATGCGTCAGCCTTCTTCATGCCAAAGCCTTCGGGAATCCTGATCAGCGCTGCCATCACCACGCTGGGCAGCGTGGCCACCAGCACCCAGACGAAGAAGGGCACGTAGCCGAGGTGGTCCTGCAGCCAGCCGCTCCACATGCCGGGGATCATCATGCCCAGGGCCATGAAGCCGGTGCAGATGGCGTAGTGGGCGGTCTTCTGCGGGCCATCGGCGACGTGGATCATGTACATCAGATAGGCCGTGAAGCCCAGGCCATAACCGAACTGTTCGACGGCGAGCGCCGTGCTGATGACGGCGAGGCTGGTCGGGTGCATCAGCGCCAGCAGCAGGAAGGCGACGTTGGGCACATGCATGGCGGCCACCAGCGGCCACAGCGCGCGCTTCAGGCCGATGCGGGAGATGACCCAGCCGCCGCACAGCCCGCCCAGCGTCAGCGCGATCAGCCCGACGGTCCCGTAGGCGATGCCGACTTGCTTGGTCGACAGGCCCAGGCCGCCTTGCGCGACCGTGTCGAGCAGGAAGGGCGACGCGAGCTTCAGCAACTGCGCCTCGGGGAAACGGTAGAGCAGCAGGAAGCCCAGCGTGACGGCGATGCCGGGCTTCCTGAAGAAGCTCGCGAACACGGCGAAGAACTCGGTGACCAGGCCGCGCGCCGCGACTGAGCCCGCGCCGCGCACATCCGACACCGGCCTCGGCAACACGAATGCATGCCAGGCGGCCAGTACCGTGAACAGCGCCGCCAGCGCCCAGAACACCCAGCTCCAGCCGGTGACGACGGAGCCGGTGCGCTCGGCCAGTTCACCCGCCAGGTAGACCAGCGCGCCCTGGCCCGTGATGTTGGCGAGGCGATAGAAGGTGGAGCGCACGCCGACGAAGGCCGCCTGGCTGTGCTGGGGCAGGGCCAGCATGTAGAAGCCGTCGGCCGCGATGTCGTGCGAGGCCGAGGCGAAGGCCATCAGCCACAGCACGGCCAGCGACAGCTGGAAGGCTTGGGTCGTCGGTATCGTCAGCGCCACGCCGGCCAGCGCCGCGCCGACGAAGAACTGCAGCACGGCGATCCACGCGCGCTTGGTGCCGAACAGCTCGGCCAGCGGCGACCACAGCGGCTTCAGCACCCAGGGCAGGTAGAGCCAGCTTGTGTAGAGCGCGATGTCGGTGTTGGAGATGCCGAGGTTTTTGTAGAGAACGACGGACAGCGACATCACCGTCACATAGGGCAGGCCTTGGGCGAAGTAGAGGCTGGGCACCCAGCCCCAAGGCGAGCGGGCGGTCATGCGGCCAATGCGCGGCTGACGCTGCCATCGGCCGCGTCGAGCAGCGCACGCGCTTCGCCCACGCCCACGCCGCGCTTGAGCATGACCAGCGCCGTCTTCACATGGTGGTCGCACTGCGCCAATGCCGCCTGCGCGTCGGCTTCAGAAGCGCCGCTGGCGCGTACCGTCAACGCCAGCGCCCGCTTCACGAGCTTGGCGTTGGTGGCCTTCAGGTCCACCATCAGGTTGCCGTAGACCTTGTGCAGCCTGACCATCAGCGCCGATGAAAAAGTGTTCAGCGCGATCTTCTGCGCCGTGCCGGCCTTCAGCCGCGTGCTGCCGGAGATGACCTCGGCGCCGGTGTCGAGGATGACCCCGATCTCGGCCTGCTGCGCGACCGGCGCACCAGGGTTGTTGGCAATGCCTATGGTCAGCGCACCGGCCGCGCGCGCGGCTTGAATAGCGCCCAGCACATAGGGCGTGCCGCCCGACGCGGCCAGCAGCAGGGCCACGTCGTTGGGGCCGGGCTTCAGCGCGGCGAGGTCGGCGGCCCCCTGGGCGCGGTCGTCTTCGGCGCCCTCGACGGCGACGAACATCGCGCCGGGGCCGCCTGCGATGACGGCCACGGCCCGCTCGCGCGGCCACGAGAAGGTCGGGTAGAGCTCCACGCTGTCCAGCACCCCCAGGCGCCCGGACGTGCCGGCGCCCGCGTACAGCAGCCGGCCGCCGGCGCGGATGCGCGGCAGGGCGGCGTCGACGGCGGCGGCCAGCTGCGGCGCCGCGGCCTTGACGGCGTCGACGGCGGCGCTCTGGTCGGCGATGAATGCATCCAGCAACGCCGGCGTGGCGTAGCTGTCGAGGTCGGGGTGCCGCGTGCTCGGGGTTTCGGTGTTCAGCATGGATGCATGGGGAATGAGGCGCTCAAGCCGCAGGATCCTAGGCCATGACCAATGCCACGCATTGCCGCCGCCGCGCCGGATCATCAGAATCCGGCGGCCGGCTGTAAGGAGCGGGGCCCCGGGCCCGACAGACGCTGGCAAGTCGATGCCGGGCCTCTCCGGCGCGACCTGTGGTGAACCCGATCTTCAACCACTTCCTTTCTTCTGGAGACTCCCAATGAACGCATCCCTCAAGACCGGCCTGGGCATTGCCGCCGCCGCCGCTGCGCTGTTCGCCACCGCCGTGCCCACGACCGCCATGGCGGCCGACGGCATGGTCAAGTGTTCCGGCGTGAACAGCTGCAAGGGCACCTCCGAGTGCAAGACCGCCAAGAGCGACTGCAAGGGCCACAACGGCTGCAAGGGCCAGGGCTGGGTCAGCAAGAAGTCCGCTGACGAATGCACCAAGGCCGGCGGCAAAGTAGAGAAGTGAAGTAAGCCGGCCTGACGAGAGCGGGGTCGTATGGCCTCGCTTTCAAATTCAGCCACAGAGACACAGAGGCACAGAGAGGACCGGTTGGCTCGATGTGCTGGTGATTTCTCTGTGTCTCTGTGCCTCTGTGGCTGTGTTCTCTTTGTCGATTGAATGACCAAGATCCAAGGCTTCGGCCTCGGCCTGCGCACCGAGCATTACGCCGCCTTCGAGGCCGGCGTGGATGCCGCCGTGCGGCCCGACTGGCTGGAGATCATTTCCGAGAACTACCTCGTGCCCGGCGGCCCGCCGCTCGCGCACCTGGAGCGCATCCGTGCCGACTACCCGCTGGTCATGCATGGCGTGTCGCTGTCCGTCGCCGGCCCCGCGCCGCTGGACCTCGGCTACCTGAAAGAGCTCCGGCTTCTCGCCGACCGGCTGCAGCCCGGCTGGGTGTCCGACCACCTCTGCTGGAGCGCCGACGCGCACAGCCAGTTGCATGACCTGCTGCCCGTGCCGCTGACACGCGCGGCGCTGGACCATGTCGGCAGCCGCATCGCCCAGGTGCAGGACCTGCTCGGCCGGCCACTCGTCATCGAGAACGTGTCCAGCTATGTGCGCTTTGCGGCCGACGAGATGACGGAGTGGGACTTCATCACCCAACTGCTGCAGCAGACTGGCGCACGCCTGCTGCTGGACGTCAACAACGTCTACGTGTCGGGCCGCAACCATGGCTTCGACCCGCTGGACTACCTGGACGCGATTGCGCCCGAGCGCGTCGCGCAGATCCACCTCGCCGGCCACGAGGACCGCGGCGACATCGTCATCGACACGCATGACCACCCGGTGCGGCCCGAGGTCTGGGCGCTGTACGAACACGCGCTGAAGCGCTTCGGCCGCGTGCCGACGATGATCGAGCGCGACGACCATATCCCGCCGCTGGCCGAGCTGCTCGACGAACTGGCCATCGCGCGCCGGCTGGCTTCATGAGCGTTATCGAGCAGCAACGCCAGCTCGCGGCGGCCATCCGCGACGGTGCCGAGCCCGGCGACCTTCTGGCCGGCGACTTCGCGCTGGGCCTGGAGGTCTACCGCCACGCCTACCGCGTCCGCCTCGTTGCGGCGCTGGCCGACAACTACACCGTGCTGGCCCGCGCGCTGGGCGACGAGGCCTTCGACGCGCTGGCCCAGGCCTATATCGCCGCGCGGCCCAGCCGCCATCCGTCCATCCGCTGGTTCGGCCATGAGCTGGCCGCCTTCATGGCCGACGCGGACGACCAGCTCGTGCCCCATGCCAGCCTCATCGACTTCGCCGTGATGGACTGGGCGCTGCGCGGCGCCTTCGACGCGGCCGAGGCGCCGCTGCTGGACATGGCGACGCTCGCCGCCCTCGGTCCCGGCGACTGGGCCGGCCTCGTGCTGCAGCTTCACTCCAGCGCGCAGCGCGTGACGCTGGCCCACGCCATCGAGCCCGCCTGGCGGGTGCTGCGCGAGTGGGAGCCCGACAGCGGCGCCGACCAGCCCGAGCTGCCCGAGCCGGTGCCGCACGAGCATGTGCTGCTGGCCTGGCGCCAGGACGGCGAGACGCGCTGGCGCTCGCTGGAGCCGCTGGAGGCCGCACTGCTGCAGGCCGTGGCCGAAGCCGCCCCGTTCGCGCTGCTGTGCGAGCGCGTCGCCGCGGAGCTGGCCCATGTCGAGAACCCGGCCGAAGCCGCCGCGCCCGCCGTCATCGGCGCGCTGCAGCGCTGGCTGGCCGACGGCCTGTTGCGCGCACCTTGACCGAGCTGGTCCCCGGGGATTGGCGGCTTGGCTATCCTGCGCCATTCCATCACCGAGGTTGACGCCATGTCCCGACTGCTGACCGCCCTGTTCGCGGCCCTGCTCATCCCCACCGCGCACGCCGCCCTCGCCGTTGGCGCACCGGCGCCCGACTTCACGGCCGAAGCGGCGGTCGGCGGCCAGGCCTTCAAGTTCAACCTCGCCGAGGCGCTGAAGAAGGGCCCGGTGGTGCTGTACTTCTATCCCAAGGCCTTCACCAGCGGCTGCACCGTCGAGGCCCATCAGTTCGCCGAGGCGACGGACAAGTTCAAGGCCTTCAACACCACGGTCATCGGCATGTCCAACGACAACATCGACACGCTGAAGAAGTTCAGCGTCGAGGCCTGCCGCAACAAGTTCGCCGTCGCGGCGGACGCGGCCGGCAAGGTCATCAAGGACTACGACGTCTTCCTGAAGATGGTGCCCGGCACCATGGCCGACCGCGTGTCCTACCTCATCGCCCCCGACGGCAAGATCGCCGCCGTGCATGCCGCCATGGACCCCGACGGCCACATCGACGCGATGCTGAAGGCGGCCGAGAAGCTGAAGAAGTGATTGCCGGCCTCGACGCGGCGGCGCTGCTGGCCGCCTACCGGGCGGGCGAGCTGTCGCCCGTGGAGGTGATGAACGACGTGCTGGCACATGCCGCGACGCGTGAAGGCGAACTGCATGCCCTCTGTGCCGTCGACCCCGATACCGCCCTGGCCGCCGCCCGCGCCAGCGAGGCCCGCTGGCGGGCCGGCACCGCGCTGCCGCTGGACGGCCTGCCCGTCACGCTGAAGGAAAACATCGCCGTGCCCGGCGCGGCTTACCGTCTCGGCACCGCGGCGACGCCCGACGATGCGGTGGCCGACTTCGAGGCCCCGCCCGCCGCGCGGCTGCGCGAGGCCGGCGCCATCGCCTGGACGCGCACGACCATGCCCGACTACGGCATGTTGAGTTCCGGCCTGTCCAGCCTCTACGCCGAGCCGGCGCGCAACCCGTGGGACGTGCGCATGACGCCCGGCGGCTCCAGCGCCGGCGCCGCAGCCGCCGCGGCCGCCGGCTATGGCCCGCTGCATCTGGGCACCGACATCGGCGGCTCCATCCGCCTGCCGGCCGGCTGGTGCGGCCTCGTCGGCCTCAAGCCCAGCCACGGTCGCGTGCCCATCAAGCCGGGCTATGCCGGCCGCGTCGCCGGCCCGCTGACGCGCACGGTGGCAGACGCCGCGCTGATGCTGGCCGCACTGGCCCGGCCCGATGCGCGCGATCCGACGCAGCTGCCGCCGGGCCAGGTCTTGCCGAGGCCGCTTGACACCAAAGGCTTGCGCATCGGCCTGATGCTGGACGCCGGCTGGGGCGACGCCGTGCAGCCCGAGGTCGCCGCCGCCATCACGGCTGCGGCGCGCGCCTTCGAGGGGGCCGGCGCCATCGTCGAGCCTGTCGCACCCTTCACGACGCGCGACATGGCCGACGGCATCGACCGCTTCTGGCGCATGCGCTCCTGGCTGGACATCTCGGCGCTGCCGCAACAGAAGCGCGCGAAGGTGCTGCCCTACATCCTCGACTGGGTCGCGCCCGCGGCGGGCTATGACGGCGCGACGGTTTTCCACGGCTACAGCCAGATGCAGGCGCTGCGCGAGGCGGCCAACGCAGCCTGCGAGCCCTTCGACTTCGTGCTGTCGCCGGTCAGCCCCATGCCTGCGTGGCCGGCCCACCAGGCCAGCCCGCTGCACGACCCGGCCCGGCCCTTCGAGCACATCGCCTTCACGCTGCCGTACAACATGAGCGAGCAGCCGGCGCTGGCCATCAACGCGGGCTACACGTCGCAGGGCCTGCAGCCCCTCCCGATAGGCCTGCAGATCATCGGCTGCCGCTTCGACGATGCCGGCGTGCTGGCGATGGGCGCGCTGTGGGAACAGCTGCGGCCTGAGCAGCGCGCCTGGCCCTTCAAGCCCTGGGCGGGGGCTCCTGAGGGGACAGGCCGGCCGCGATGAGGTCGGCATTGACCAGCGCCCAGGCGGCCTCGAAGGTGTCGGCGCGGCGCACCGGACGGCTGGCGCGCCAGATGTCCATCAAGGCCGGCAGCCGTTCGATGCCCGGCAGGCCCGGCGGCACGAGGAAGACGGTGGAGATGGCCGTGATGCCCATCCGGGCGAAGCTGTCGATGCTGGCGCGCAGCGCGGCCAGTGCGTCGGCGTCCATCTGCAGGCTGCGGCGGATCTCCAGCAGGTCGCCGAAGCGGCGGTCGGCCGGCAGGCGCTTGCCGGCCAGCGCGATGGCGCGCTTCGTGGCGGCCATCAGCTCGGCGTCGAAGGGGCCCTCGGCAATGGACATCATCACGCGGCCCTGCACGCCGACGCTGACGCGGCCGAAGCTGGACCTTGCCGCTGGGCGGCGTGATGGAGGTAGGGAGGGCGAGGCGTTCATGGTGTGAGACCATTTTGCACGCTCAATCAAGGAGTCATGCCATGTTGACCCTGTACGGAACCCGGGGGTCGGGGGTGGCCGCCATCGAGGCCGCGCTGGCCCGTGCCGGCCTGGCCTACACGCCTGTCGATGCCGCGTCCTGGCAGCCCGGCCCCGGCCTGGACGAGTTGCTGCGCGTGAACCCGCTGGGCCAGGTCCCGACGCTGCGCCTGGCCGACGGCACGGTGTTGACGGAAAGCGCGGCCATCCTCATCCACCTGGGCCTGACGGCCGCGCCCGGCCTGCTGCTGCCGGCCGGCGCGAGTGACCGCGCACGGGCGATCCGGGGCCTGGTCTACATCGCGGCCAACTGCTATGCGGCCATCAGCGTCATCGACTATCCCGAGCGCTGGTGCGAGCCCTGCGACGACGCGATGAAGGAGCGCATCCGTGCCGGCACGCGGGCAAGGCTGCATCACCACTGGGTCGTGTTCGCCGACGAGTTCGGCATCGGCTTCGACGCCGGCTCGCCGGGCGCACTGGAACTGCTGGCGACGGTCGTGTCCAAGTGGTCGGGCGCGCGGGCGCATCTGCAGGCCGAGCGGCCGGCCTTCTTCGCGCAGCTGCTGCGGGTCGAACAACACCCTGATGTCGCGCCGGTCCTGCAGCGGCATTGGCCTTGAAGCGGCCGCCTGAAGCAGACGCCGGGCGCGGGACCGAAGGTTGACCTCGAAGCCCGCGCCCTTCCGTGCTCAGCTCACGGGCACGGCTTGTTGCCGCCGGTCAGCACGGGCCGCCTGAAGACATGCACTGGTTGTATTGGGAGGCGTAGACCTGGTTCTTGACGTCGGTGGCGTAGTAGTCGGCGTAGTACGGGCAGTTGGGCGCGCCGGTCGGGCCGCACGATTGAATGACGGACGCATACACCGAGTTGTATGCTGCTTGCGAGGCCTGCGTTGCCCTGGCCTGGCAGGCTGCCTGTACCTGCGAGGGAGGCATCCCGGGGCAGACGGCGGCCAGCACCGCGGTGGAGACGAGGAGGCTGGCGAGCAGCAGCGGACGAACAACGAAGGACCGGGGGGCGAGTTTCATCAACAGCTCCTTGCTGAGATTGGTTGCCAACATGGCGCCGGCATGATTGGTCAGACCACTCGTGCTGCCTAGAACGGGTTTCCTCGGGTGACCGTTTCGGTCCATTCAAGCTAATTGCGTGGATGAGCTGACAGAGAGCCTGTCCTGCAGAACAGCAGTTTCGGAGAAGCGCCGCAGCGCCCGCGCGGCCACACTGGCCGCCATGACGCACACCCTCGAACACCTGACCCGCCAGAGCCACCGCTGGCTCTCCATCGTCTTCACCGTCACCGTGGCCGCCAACTTCGCGGCCCGGGCGATGCAGCCCGGCGAACCGCCGGCCTGGATCACCTACGCACCGCTGCCGCCGCTGTTCCTGCAGCTGGTCTCGGGCCTCTATCTGTTCGCGCTGCCCTACTTCAGGAAGCGGCCGGCGTGATGTCGCCGGCTGAAGCAGATGCGGGCGCGGCCGAAGGTTGACCTCGAGCCCGCGCCCGTCCGTGCTCAGTTCATCGGCACGGCTTGTTGTCGCCGATTAGCACGGACCGCCGGAGGACATGCATTGGTCATACGTAGAGGCGTAGGCGGAGTTCGCGGCGGAGGTTGCATGCTGCGTGGCATACGCCTGGCAGTAGGAGCTACCGCTTGGCAAGCACTCTCGCATGATGTAGTCGTAGACATACGTGTACGCCTGCTGGCCAACCTGCATGGCCTTGGCTTGGCAGGCGGGCTGGACCTGAGAGGGCGGCATGCCGGGGCAGGTGGCAGCCAGCGCCACGGTGGAGACCAACAGCGTGGCGAGTAGCAGCGGGCGGGCAACAAAGGATCGGGGGGCGAGTTTCATCAGTAGTTCCTTCCTGAGGTGAGTTGCCAATATGGCGCCGGCATGATTGGTCAGACCGGTCATGCTGCCTAGGATGGGTTTCCTCGGATGACCGCTCCGGCCTCTTCGAGCTAATCGCGCGTCTGAGCGAATGAAGAGGGCCGTCAATCGACGGTCTGCCGATAGCGCATCAAGGCCACGCTACCCGCCGCCAGCAGGAAGGCCAGCATGGGCCAGACCTCGGGCAGCAGCTCGGCCGCGCCCGAGCCCTTCAGCATGACGCCGCGCACGATGCGCAGGAAGTGCGTCAGCGGCAGCACCTCGCCCAGCCACTGCGCCCAGGGCGGCATGCCGCGGAAGGGGAACATGAAGCCCGACAGCAGCATGCTGGGCAGAAAGAAGAAGAAGGTCAGCTGCAGCGCCTGCAGCTGGTTGCGCGCCAGCGTGGAGAACGTGAAGCCCACGCCCAGGTTGGCCAGCATGAAGACGCCGATCATGGCCAGCAGCAGCGGCAGGCTGCCCACCATGGGCACGCTGAACAGCGCGAACGCCGCGCCGAGGATGACGCCGAGCTGCACATAGCCCAGCACGACGTAGGGCAGGATCTTGCCGGCCATGACCTCGATGGGCCGCACCGGGGTGGCCAGCAGGTTTTCCATCGTGCCGCGCTCGCGTTCACGGGTCATGGCCAGCGCCGTCAGCATCACCATCGTCATCGTCAGGATGGTGCCGACAAGACCCGGCACGATGTTGTAGCGGGACAGGCCCTCGGGGTTGTAGCGGCGCTGGATGCGCACCTCGAAGGGCAGGGGCTGCGGCGCGCGGGAGGCCAGCGCGCCGCGCAGGTCGCGGTTCAGCGCCGTCTGGCCGAGCTGGCTCAAGGCGGCCATCGCATTGCTGCCGGCCGAGGGGTCGGTCGCGTCGGCGGCGATCAGCACGGCGGGCTTCTCGCCGCGCACGACGCGGGCGCCGAAGTCGTCCGGCACGACGACGAGGAACTGGATGTCACCGCGCTGCAGCAGCGCGTCACCGTGGGTCTCCGAGATGCCGCTCTCGACGACATGGAAGTAGCCGCTGGTCTGCAGCGCCGCGACGAGGCTGCGCGCCATCGGGCTGGCGTCCTGGCTGACGATGGCCGTGGGCAGGCCCTTGGGATCGGTGTTGATCGCGTAGCCGAACAGGATGAGCTGCATGATGGGCACGCCCACCGCCATCGCGAAGGTGAGGCGGTCGCGCAGCATCTGCTGCACTTCCTTCAGTGCGATGGCGAAGGTGCGGGCCAGGGCTTGCATCGGCCTAGTTTTGGCAGTTGGGCGCGCCCGAGGGCCTGGCGAAGCGGGTCGCCGGCAAGGCGCGACGACGAAGTGGGCTCGCGCCCACGAGGAGAAGCAACGCAGCGGGCGGCTCGAAGCGACAGACCAGCGGGCGTGAAGCGGTGCCCAACGAAGTGTTGAAGCTGGCTAAGGCTGCAAGGTTTTGATGGGCCATGACTTTCGGCAAGTAGCGAGCGGTCAACTGCCGGAACTAGGCCCGGGCTGCGAGAAGTTGTCGCTGGCCTGCGCGACCAGCTTGACGAAGGCGTCCTCCAAGTCTTGCGCGCCCGCCTCCGCAATGACCGATGCCGCCGTGCCGCGCGCCAGCACGCGGCCGTAGGCGATGTAGACCAGCTCGTCGCAGCGCTCGGCCTCGTCCATGTAGTGCGTGGAGACGAGCACCGTGATGCCCTCCTGCGCGAGCTGGTGGATCTGGTCCCAGAACTCGCGGCGCGCCTTGGGATCGACGCCGGCCGTGGGTTCGTCCAGCAGCAGCAGGCGCGGCTGGTGCAGCAGGCAGGCGGCCAGCGCGAGGCGCTGCTTCCAGCCGCCGGACAGCGAGCCGGCCAGCTGCCTCTCGCGGCTCTTCAGGCCCAGCCTTTCAAGCGCGCCGTCGACAGCCTGCTTGCGGTTCGGCATCGAGAACAGCCGCGCGACGAAGTCGAGGTTCTCGCGGATCGACAGGTCTTCGTAGAGGCCGAACTTCTGCGTCATGTAGCCGACCTGGCGCTTCACCTTGGCGGTCTGGCGGCGGAAGTCCAGCCCCAGCACGCGGCCCTCGCCGGCATCGGGCGTCAGCAGGCCGCACAGCATGCGCAGCGACGTCGTCTTGCCGCTGCCGTTGGGCCCGAGGAAGCCGACGATGCGGCCGGTTGCGACCTGCAGGTCGACGTCGTCGACGACCTTGCGGCCCGAGTAGGACTTGCTCAGTCCCTTCACGTCGATGGCGAGCTCGCTCACGGCGTCACGTCCAGAGGTTGACCCGGATGCAGCCGTTCCGCATCTTCGGCCTTCACCGGCCGCGCCTCGACGAGAAAGACGAGCTTGTCGCGCTGCTGGTTGGAGTAGATGACCGGCGGCGTGTACTCCGGCCCATTGGCGATGAAGCTGATGCGCGCCGGGATGGCCGCGCCGCAGCCGTCGCAGCGCAGGTTCACGGGCGCGTCCAGCTTCAGCGTGCCCACCGCCGACTGCGGCACGTAGAAGCGCGCCTTGCGGTTGGCCGGCGGCAGCAGCGCGAGCACCGGCTGGCCGGCGGCCACCCATTCGCCGGGGCGCAGGAAGACGTCCTGCACGCGCGCCGGCATGGGCGCGCTCTGGCGCTTCTGGTCGACGCGCCAGGCCGTCTGCGCTCGGCCGCTTTCGGCGGCCTGGGCCAGCGCGCGGGCGGCGCTGCGCGCGTCGTCGCGGGCCGGCAGCTCGCCCACCTTCAATGCGGCCTCCAGCTCGGCGACGCGGGCCCGCGCCTGGGCCAGCGTGGCGGCGGCATCGTCCACGCGGGCCTGGGCGACGAAGCCCTGGGTCAGCAACTGCTGCTGGCGCGCGAGGTCGATGGCGGCCAGCCGTTCGGCCGCGCGCGCCTGGTCGAGCTGCGCGCGGGTGACGGCCAGCTCCGGCGCGCGCCGGCCCTTGTCGGCGTCCTGCGCCTGCGCCTGGGCGCTTTGGGCACGGGCGCGAGCCTCGGCGTCGGCGGCGAGCTCGGGGGTCGCGTCCAGCTCGAACAGCGCCTGACCGGCCGCGACCGCCTCGCCCGAGCGCACGGCCAGAGTCGTCAACCGCCCGGCCACCGGCGCCGCGATATAGACCGGCTCGGCCTCGGCATAACCCGTCCATCCGGTGGTGGGCTTGTCGCTGCAGGCGGCGAGCAGCAAGGACGTCCACAGCAGCGCAGTTCTCATGGCCATCTCCATCAAACGTCGGCCGCGAGGCCGAGCAACGCCCACTCGATGCGCCGCTGCAACGCGGCATCGGACAGCACTTCGTCGTCGACCATCGCCAGCAGCGGCGCGGGCACGGCATTGACGGCCTTCATGCCTCCGGCCAGCAGCAGGGGCGCGACGACCGCGCCCATCACGAAGGAAAAGCGCGTCAGCAAAGGCTTGGGCGGCAGGCGGCCCTGCGCTTCGGCCTCCTGCAGCAGGGCCATCAGCACGCCCAGGTGGCGCGGCGCATTGGCGCGCAGGAAATCCTGGGCGACGGCCTCGCCGGCCTGCGCGTCGGCCCAGACGCGGGCGACCAGCGGCCGGTGTTCGCGCACAAAGCGCGCCACGCCGAGCAGCGCCGCGGCCAGGCGCTCCATGACGTCGCCGTCGCCGGCGCTCGTCAGCGACAGCGCGCCGAACATGGCCTCGTAGTGCTGTTGCAGCAGTGCGCGCAGGAAGGCGTCCTTGCTGCCGAAGTGGTAGTGCACCATGGCCGGGTTCACGCCGGCCGCGTCGGCCACGCGGCGCACCGACAGCCCCGCGCAGCCGAGCCGCGGGTAGAGCGCGGCGCCGGCGGCGAGCAAGGCCTGGTCCTGATCCTGGCTAGGGCGGGGCATGCAAAAGATTATTGGTCAAGCGTTCAGTAACCACAAGTTGCGGCAAAGGTCTCTTGTCTTGCCCGAGGGCTTCACTAGCATGCTGGCAACGCAGACCGCGCCTGACGGCCTACAAGGAGGCATGACATGGATCTCGCCATTTGGATGCGCAGCTTCACGATCCGTACCCGCATGCACGGTGCGATCCTGCTGGTGCTGCTGATGTTCGCGGCCCTGGGCCTGACCGGCCTGGTGGGCGGCCGGGCGCTGATGGCGCTCAACGTCGACGTGACGACGCATGGCATGAGCGATCTTCGGCAGCTGGGCGCCATCCGCCAGGCGCTGGCCGACGTGAGGCTGGAAGAGAAGCAGATGGTCATCGCCTACGAGGATGCCGACAAGGTCAAGGAGTTCCGTCAGCGCTGGAACGCTGCCGGCGACCGCCTCGCCACGGCGCTGCAGGGCCTGCAGTCCGGCAAGCAGGACGACAACAGAGCCCTGGCCGCCGAGGCGCTGAAGTTCCTGGAGGACTACCGCAAGGCCGCGCAACCGGTGCTGAACCAGATCGAGGCTGGCGGCTTCGACACGGCCAAGGTGGCCGACCGCATGCTGAACCGGCCCAAGGCCCTGATGCGCGAGATCGAGCAGCGCGTGGAGAAGGTGGGGACCCTCGTCGACGCGCAGGCCAAGGCGACCGAGGCCGAGTTCGGCGCCGAGATGAAACGCATCGGCTGGCGTTCGGCGGCCGTGCTCGTCGTCGTCATGGTGCTGGTGGTGCCGCTGACGCTGATCAACTCCGCCACCATCACCAGCCCGATGCGCTATGCCTGCACGTTGGCGCAATCCATTGCGCGCGGCGAACTCAGCAACGAGATCCGCATCGTCGGGCGTGACGAGGCCTCGGAGCTGCTGCGCGCGCTGGACTCGATGCAGTCCAGCCTGCGCGAGCTGGTGCAGCAGGTGAAGACGTCGGCCCACAGCATCGAGACGGCCAGCGACGAGGTGGCCGCGGGCAACCAGGACCTGAGCCAGCGCACCGAGCAGGCGGCATCCAGCCTGCAGCAGACCACCAGCTCGATGGAAGACCTGACCAGCGGCGTGCGCCACGGCGCCGATGCCGCCGGCCAGGCGCGCCAGCTCGCCGCGGGTGCGGCCCAGGTGGCGCGGCGCGGCGGCCAGGAGGTGGCCGAGGTCGTGTCGACGATGGACCAGATCAACGACAGCTCGCGGCGCATCGGCGACATCGTCGGCCTCATCGACAGCATCGCCTTCCAGACCAACATCCTGGCGCTGAACGCCGCGGTGGAGGCCGCGCGCGCGGGCGAGCAGGGGCGTGGCTTTGCCGTCGTCGCCAGCGAGGTGAGGGCGCTGGCCCAGCGCTCGGCCGGCGCGGCGCGCGAGATCAAGACGCTGATCAGCGCCAGCGTCGAGCGTGCCGAGGCCGGCTCGCGCCTCGTGCAGCATGCCGGCACGACGATGCACGAGATCGTCGAGCATGTGCAGAAGGTCAGCGACATGATCGGCGAGGTGGCCTCGGGCGCGGCCGACCAGAGCGCGCGCATCGTGCAGATCAACGGTGCCGTCACGCAGCTGGACCACATGACTCAGCAGAACGCGGCGCTGGTCGAGGAATCCGCCGCGGCGGCGGAAAGCCTGAAGCAGCAGCTGCAATTGCTGACGGGGGCCGTGGCGCAATTCCGCACATAGAATCCGCCTCCACAGCGCCGATTTGTTCCGGATTGCGGGCGCTCAATAAATGCCGCTAAACAGGGCTCCGATGAACCGGCGTCCGCAACAGTGGCGCCGGTTTTTTATTTGACCCTTCGCGCCTGAACAGCGCAAAGCGTCTGATCATTCTGGAGTGGGCCATGACAGGCCGTAGCGTCGGCGACGTATCGCCGCAGACATTTCATTTCGACGAGCCGCTCAAGCTGCGCAGCGGGGCCAGCCTGCCGGCCTACGACCTGACGGTCGAGACCTATGGGCAGCTCAACGCCGAGCGCAGCAATGCGGTGCTGGTCTGCCATGCGCTGAACGCCAGCCACCACGTGGCCGGCACCTATGCGGGCAAGGCCAGGAGCGAGGGCTGGTGGGACAACCTCATCGGCCCGGGCAAGGCGCTGGACACCGACAAGTTCTTCGTCATCTGCGTCAACAACCTCGGCTCCTGCTTCGGCTCCACCGGTCCGATGCATGTGAACCCGGCCACCGGCAAGGCCTGGGGCGCGGACTTCCCGGTCGTCACGGTGCAGGACTGGGTGGATGCCCAGGCCCGTGTCGTCGAGCGTTTCGGCATCCTGAAACTGGCGGCCGTGCTGGGCGGTTCGCTCGGCGGCATGCAGGCGCTGGACTGGGCGCTGCGCTACCCCGAGCAGGTCGGCCACTGCATCGCCATTGCAACGGCGCCCAATCTGTCGGCGCAGAACATCGCCTTCAACGAGGTCGCGCGCCGCGCCATCGTGACCGATCCCGACTTCCATGGCGGCCACTTCTACGAGCACGGCGTCGTGCCCAAGCGCGGCCTGCGCGTGGCGCGCATGATCGGCCACATCACGTATTTGAGCGACGACGTCATGGCCGAGAAGTTCGGCCGCGAACTCAAGACCGGCGCGCTCGGCTACTCGACGCAAGACATCGAGTTCCAGATCGAGAGCTATCTGCGCTACCAGGGCGACAAGTTCAGCGACTACTTCGACGCCAACACCTATCTGCTGATCACGCGCGCGCTGGACTACTTCGACCCGGCCTCCGAACACGGCGGCGACCTGACGCGCGCCTTCGCTTCGGCGCGGGCCAGGTTCCTCATCGCCAGCTTCACGACCGATTGGCGCTTCTCGCCGGCCCGCTCGCGCGAGATCGTCAAGGCGCTGCTCGACAACCGGCTGGACGTCAGCTACGCCGAGATCGACGCGCCGCACGGCCACGACGCCTTCCTGCTCGACGACCCGCGCTACCACGGCGTGCTGCGGGCCTACTTCGAGCGCATCGCCGGAGAGCTGGAAAGGCCTGCCGTGCTGCAGTTCAAGGGGGTGGCCATATGAGCTTTGATCCGGCGATTGCGGCCCTCGTGCCGCCCGGCTCGCGCGTGCTCGACCTGGGCTGCGGCACCGGCGAGCTGCTGGAGCACCTCATCAGGCACAAGGGTTGCACGGGCTACGGCGTGGAGCTGGACGACGCCAACCTGCTGGCCTGCGTGAAGCGCGGCGTCAACGTCATCCAGCGCAACCTGGAAGAAGGCCTGTCCATCTTCGAGGACCAGAGCTTCGACGTCGTGCTGCAGCTGGAGACGCTGCAGAACCTGCGCAATGCCGAGGCCATGCTGAAGGAGACGGCGCGCGTCGGCCGCATAGGCATCGTCAGCTTCCCCAACTTCGCCCACTGGCCCAACCGGCTGCAGGTGCTGTTCGGCCGCATGCCCGTCACGCGGGCCCTGCCCTACGAGTGGTACGACACACCCAACATCCGCGTCGGCACCTTCGCCGATTTCGGCGTGCTGGCGCGCAAGAACCGGCTCAAGATCCTCGACAGCTTCGGGCTGCAGAACGGCGCGGTCGTGCGCACGCTGCCCAACGTGATGGCGAGCGTGGCGGTGTTCAAGTTCGAACGCGAATAGATGCCCCTCGCCTGGTCTCGCCGCGCTGAACGCGGGCGGTCTGGGCGGGACCGCTCAGCGGCAGTGCCGCAGAGCTTCGGCAGGCACAGGCCGTCCACTGGACGCCCTGTGTCCGGCCTCAGCCCCCGAGGGGACGGCGATGCTTGCGGCATCGAGCCGCAAGCACATCGCCAGACGGGCCGGCTTGGGAGCGGCCCGGCGCTCGGCCCGAACACGGCACTACGGCCGCCACGTTTGAGCCATCGACGGCTGCTCCGCGATGGCGTCAGAGCCTTGTCTTGTGCCCGCCCTTCTTGGCGTGCTTCTTGTGCTTGGCCTTGCCGGCCTTCTTGCCGGTCTTGGCCTTGACCGTGGCGCTGGCGTGGGGCTTGTCGTGCTTGGCCACGCGGGCCTGGGCGGCGGGGGCGGCCAGCGCGATGGCCAGGGCGGCGGCGGTGAGCAGGGTCTTCATGCGTGTTCTCCTCGAGTGATGCCGACAGCGTAGCGAACGAGGCTTTCAGTTGCCTTTTCGGACGGTGTAACCCTCGTCGGTGCGCTCGTCGTCCTTGAACACACCCTCCCAGCGGTCACCGCTGGGCCAGTAGAAGATGCCGGGGCCGTGCTTGAGGCCGCGGGCCCAGGCGCCTTCGTAGCGCTCGCCGCTCTTCCAGGCGTATTTGCCCTGGCCGTTGGCCTTGCCGATGTCGAACTCGCCTTCGTAGATGTCGCCGCTGGGGAAGATCATGCGGCCCTTGCCCTGCGGCAGGCCGGCGGCGAGCTGGCCCTCATACTGGTTGCCATTGGCGAAGCGCATCTTGCCCATGCCCTGCGGCTTGTCGTTGACCCAGTCGCCCTCGTAGCGCTGGCCGCTCATCCACACATACAGACCCTTGCCGTGCGGCAGGCCGTTGCGGATCTGACCGGTGTAGACGTCGCCCGATGCATAGGTCAGCTTGCCTTCGCCCTCGGGTTGGCCGTCCACCAGCGTGCCGTCGAACTGGTTGCCGTTGGCGAACACCATCAGCCCGCGGCCGGTGGCGCGGTCGTTGGCCCACTCGCCCTTGTAGCGCTGGCCGCTGGCCCAGCGGATCTCGCCGACGCCCTCGCGCCGGCTGTGCGTCAGCGGACCTTCGTAGACGTCGCCGTTCTTCCACTCGACGCGGCCGGTGCCGCTGACGGTGTCGTCGTCGTTGCGCACGAACTGGCCGACATAGCGGGTGTCGCCGGCGGTGCGGTCGAAGAGCTTGGGATCAGCCGCCGGCGCTGCAGTGGCCGGCGCGGCGGCTGGCGTGAGCGCGGCGATGGGGGCGGCAGCGGCCTGGCGCATCGGCGCCGCGGCTGCGCCGGCAGCGGCCACTCCCGCCGTGCCGGCCGCGACCGCGGGGGCCGCCGTCGCGCCGGCGGGTTTGGCGGCGGCCGGCGCAGGCGTCGTGGCGGCCGGCCTGGCTGCGGCGGCCACGGCCGTGGCGGGCGCCGGCTTGGTCGCAGCCGTGGGCGGCGCGCCCGGCAGCGGCGTGGACACCCAGGGCGTGCCGCGCTCGCGCGACAGGCCCAGCGCGTTGTTCATCGCGAGCTCCTGGGCCGCACCCTTGCACTGGGCGGCGGTCTCGCGCCACAGCGTCTCGCCGATCTGGCTCTGCGTCTGGCGTTCGGCCAGCGGCATCGCCGCGCCGGTGTTGCGCAGCCTGGTGGAGAACTCGCGCGCGCGCTCGAAGGGCGGGGCGCAGAACTCGGCGTTGTGGCCGTCGATCTCGCTCTGCTCGCGGCGGCGCTGGGCGGTCTCCTGCTGGCTGCCGCTGCATTGCTCGGCGGCCAGCTCCCACATGCCCTCGGCCTTGCGGTAGAGGCTGGCAGCCTCGGGGAAGCGGCGCTCGCTGAAGGCGGTGCGCCCCAGCTCCTGCAGCGCGCTGGCGTCGCGGTGGGCGCTTTCGCACTGGCTGCCGGCCTGCAGCTTCTCGGCCAGCGCGTCGTGGGCCTTCTCGCTGTCGGCAAGATTGCGCTGGGCGCGCTCGCGCGCGCGGCCGTCGCAGGCGGCGATGGCCGCGCCCCACAGTTCCACGGCCTCGGCATAGAGCTTGACCTGGGCCTGCAGCGGCTGGTTCTGCGACTGCGCCGTCGCGGCCTTCAGGTCGGCCGACAGCGCGCGGCTGGTGAGCTGGGCGCAGCTCGGTGGCGGCGGGGGCGGGGGCGGCAGCGCGCCGTCGGCGGCCGACAAAGGCGGGGCGGAAGCCGCTGCATCGGGAGCCGATGCCGCCGATGCCGCGGGCTCGGGCGGCGTCTGCGCGTGGGCCACGGCGCCTGTCAACAGGGCCAGGCACAGCAGGAGGGCGAACTTGGTCATTGTTTTTTGCGGACCCCGGTCTCGGCCGGCATCTCCAGCATCGCGTCGATGAGGCCGCGCGAGAAGCGGCCGGCACCGGGGTCGTCGGTGCTTTCGAAGGAGAAGCTGGCCTGGGCCGAGGCCAGCGGCATGGCGCCGATGGAGGCGGCCAGCGCGTCGGGGCGGAAGCCGCCGAGGATGGCCGTGATCTCGCGCTCGAAGCCGCGCGCGGCGGCGACCTTGTTCAGCGCGGCGAGGCGGTCGGCGTCGAACAGCATGGCGTTCTGGGCCAGGCTGCGCTCGACGAGCTTCTGGTGCAGCGTGAAGCCGGCCAGCGGCGGCGCGCCCAGGGCGGCCATGCGCGTGAAGGCCCAGGCATCCGCCTTCTCGAAGGCCGTGGCGCCGATGCGCGAGATGCCCGAGAGGGACCCGCGGTTGGCGGCGGCGGCCTGCATGACGTTGACCACCTGCTGACGGGTCAGGTTTTGCGCCGCGTCCACGAGGCCTTCGCGGATCCGCTGCATCGCCAGCGCCCGGCCCTGCTCGATGAGTTGCTGCTTGAGGTAGTCGGTGGCCGCATTGGCGGCCGCGCTCTTGGCCGCGCTGATGGCGGCGTCGGCCGCCAGCGCGGCGGCCTTGACGCCCGAGGCCAGCGTCGCGAGGTTGTAGAGCGTGCCGGCGATCTTGATGGCGTAGTGATACGTCTTCATGCGCGCGCCGCCCTCTTCGGACAGGCCCTGCGTCCACAGCACCAGCCACAGCGCCTCGTCGGGCGTGGGCTCGGCCTGGATGACCTCCAGCGGGTGCAGGCTGAGCAGCCAGTGGTAGTCCTGCATCTGCGGCGTGTTGGGCGCAGCGAAGCGCGTATAGCCGCGGCAGACCTCGAAGGGCGTGATCTGCACGGCCTTGCCGGCCGCCGTGCCGACCTGGAAGGGCTTGCCCTCGTCGCGCGCCTCGGCCAGCCATTCCAGCAGCTTCTCGCCGTCATCGCTGCCCTTGCCGGCAATGTGGTTGAGGCGGGTGCCGATGGGCAGCGGTGAATCGGTCGTCGCGGCGATGACGGTCAGCCGCTCGTCCACCTGCAGCGCGCGCACCCAGGCGACGCGGTCGATCTCGTCCCAGCCGGCGCTGGTCGCGACGGCGAAGGGCAGCTCCCATTGCTTGTCGCACTCCTTGTCCTTCAGCGCCGCGCTGCGCCCGATGGCCGGGCGGATCAGTCGCTCGCCGGCACCATAGGCCTTCATGCCGGCCAGCAGCTCCTCGTTGACCTTGCGGCCGTCGTCGACGGTGAACTTGGGGCCCGAAGCGCAGCCGGTCAGCAGCGCGAGCAGGCAAATCAGCAGAAGTCGAGTCATCTTGGCGGCGAGCCTAAGCGGTCAACATGACGAACGTCGCCCGTAGTTCTACGGAGCGTTGTGAAGCACGTCTCGGGCCAGGCCTAAACTCATCGGCCGCGCCACAAGCGCGCCCGTAGGAGACCGCCATGAACGCACGCGACCCCCACCTCCCCTTGCAAGCCGACGAAGCCACCGCGCTGGGCGACTTTGCCGCCCGCGTCTGGGACGAAGAGATCGTCCCCGCGCTGACCGACTACATCGCCATCCCCGCCAAGAGCCCGATGTTCGACGCCGACTGGGCGGCCAACGGCCACATCGACAAGGTGCTGACGCAGGCCGCCGCCTGGGTGGAGGCGCAGAAGGTGGCCGGGCTGAAGCTGGAGGTCGTGCGCATCCCGGGGCGCACGCCGGTCATCTTCTTCGAGGTGCCGGGCACCAAGCCCGGCAGCGGCGACACCATCGTCCTCTACGGCCACCTGGACAAGCAGCCCGAGTTCAGCGGCTGGCGCAACGACCTCGGCCCGTGGACGCCCAAGTACGAGAACGGCCTGCTCTACGGCCGCGGCGGCGCGGACGACGGCTACGCCATCTACGCGTCGCTGACGGCCATCATGGCGCTGGACAGGCAGGGCATCCCGCGGCCGCGTTGCGTCGGCCTCATCGAGACCTGCGAGGAGAGCGGCTCCTTCGACCTGCCGGCCTATCTGGACGTGCTCGAGCCCCGCCTGGGCAATGTGTCCCTCGTCGTCTGCCTGGATTCCGGCGCCGGCAATTACGACCAGCTGTGGCTCACCACGTCGCTGCGCGGCATGGTCTCCGGCGTGCTGAAGGTCGAGGTGCTGACCGAGGGCATCCACAGCGGCGACGCTTCGGGCTGCGTGCCGTCGAGCTTCCGCATCCTGCGCCAGGTGCTGGACCGGCTGGAGGACAGCAAGACCGGCCGCCTGCTGCCCGAGAGCTTCCACTGCGAGATCCCCGGCGCCCGGCTGGAGCAGGCGCGGGCGACCGCGGCCATCCTGAAGGACGAGGTCTACAAGCGCATGCCCTGGGCCTGCGGCGCGGACGGCGGCCCGGTGCTGCCGGTGACGACCGACCCGGTCGAGGTGCTGCTCAACCGCACCTGGCGGCCGACGCTGTCGGTCGTCGGGGCCGACGGCTTCCCCGAGCTGAAGAACGCCGGCAATGTGCTGCGGCCCTACACGGCGTTCAAGCTGAGCCTGCGCCTGCCGCCGCTGGTGGACGGCAATGCCGCCGCGCTGGAGTTGAAGCAGCTGCTGGAAGACAACGCGCCTTACAACGCCAAGGTCACGTTCACGCCCGACGGCCGCGCCGGCGCCTATGGCGCCACCGGCTGGAACACGCCCGACCTGGCCCCCTGGCTCAGCCAGGCGCTGAACGACGCCAGCCAGGCCCACTTCGGTGCGCCGGTGGGCTATATCGGCCAGGGCGGCACCATCCCGCTGATGAGCATGCTGCAGAAGGGCTTCCCGCAGGCGCAGATGATGGTCTGCGGCGTGCTGGGGCCCAAGAGCAACGCCCACGGGCCCAACGAGTTCCTGCATGTGCCTTACGGCAAGCGCCTCACCGCGGCGGTCGCCCAGGTCATGGCCGCTCACCCCTGACTCCCGGAGAAGCATGGATCAGCTGCGTGCCATCAAGGTCTTTGTCCGCGTCATCGACGAGGGCAGCTTCGCCGCCGCGGCACGCGCGCTGGATCTGGCGCCGGCCGTCGTCACGCGGCTGGTGGCCGAACTGGAGGAGCACCTCGGCACGCGGCTGCTGAACCGCACGACGCGGCGGCTGTCGTTGACGGAGATCGGCGACGCCTACCTGGAGCGCGCGCGGCGCATCCTGGCCGACGTGGACGAGGCCGCGGCGCTGGCGGCGTCGGCCACGCAGGAGGTGCGCGGCCTGCTGCGCGTGCTGTGCCCGCCGGCCATCGCCGTGCACCAGCTCGCCAAGCACCTGCCGCGCTTCCACCGCGACTATCCGGCCGTGACGCTGGAGATCACGTCGCCCGGCCCGGTCGACACGGTGGACGACAGCTACGACCTGACGATCTTCCTGACCCGCGAGGCGCCGGACGGCGAGTTCATCGCCCGGCGCCTGGCGCGCAGCGAATTCATCCTGTGCGCGTCGCCCGACTACCTGGACCGCCGCGGCCGGCCCCAGCACCCCAGCGAGCTGAAGCAGCACGACGCACTGGTGCCGCCGACGTCCGCGATGATGCGCGGCCTGACGCTGCAGCGCGGCGACCTCGGCAATGGCGGCGAGGAGATCACGCTGCCGATGTCGCCGCACCGCGCCACGCTGGCGACAACGCACATGGACACCAACTACGCCGCCGCGCTGCACGGCCTGGGCATCGCCGGCCTGCCGAGCTTCGTCGTCGAGGACGCGCTGCTGGAGCAGGCGCTGGAGCGCGTCATGCCGCAGTGGCGGCTGTTCGGCACGACGTTGTGGGCCGGCATGCCGAGCCGCAAATACGTGCCGGCGCGCACGCGGGCCTTCCTCGACTTCCTCATCGAGATCTTCGGCGGCGAGGACAAGGACCCGTGGCTGGTCGCGGCCGGCTGCGCCACCTGTCCCTGAGTCACCTCAAGCTGAAACCCAGGTCGAAGAACTCCGGATGGCGGGCTTCCATGGCCCGCTTCAGCAAGCCGAGGGCGACATAGCGGGCGGAGGTCTTGGCGATGTAGGCCAGCAGCCGACGTTCGTCCGCATGCCCCTGCCCCAGCAGCGTCAGGTGCTGCCGCAGCGCACTCCATTCCAGCCGGCGCCAGTACTCGCCGAAATCGGCCGCCAGGGCCTCGTCCAGCTGGCCGGCGGCGCGGCTGGCCTCCCAGTGGCGCACGGCCCAGTCGATCTCCCGGGCCTCGTCCCAGGACTGTTCGGGCGGGCGCAGCAGCGCGGCGATGGCGTCGGTCGGGCTGCCCTGCGGCGCATCGTCGACGAGGCGCTGCAGCACGGCGTCCAGGCCGGCGTCGGCGATGCGGGCGAGGCCGGCGGCCAGCGCCGCGCGGTCGGGGGGCAGCAGCGCAGGGGGGCGGGCGATCAGCTCGGCGCTGGCGGCGCGCATCTGGCGGTCGGCGTCGGCTGGCGTGGCGGTGGGGGTTGTCATGGGGAAATGAGCCTCGTGGATAATCAATTTTAAGAAGCCGGCCCCGGCAGATCCGTCCTGACTCCGCGCCCCTGCCGCCCGTGCCGCGCTCCTTCCTCCACCCCCAACCCGCCCCGCTGCCCACGCTGATCGCCCTGGCGCTTTGCGCCTGGGGGCAGGCCGTCGCCCAGCAGGCCGAGGAAGGCGTGCCGCTGCGCGGCAGCCGCGTGCTGAACGCGCCGGCCAAACTGGCCGCCAAGCCGGCCATCGTCATCAGCGCCGACAAGCTCGCCGCCCAGGCCGAGCAGCAGGCCGAGGCCGAGGGCGCCGTGGAGCTGCGCTATGGCCAGTTGCTGCTGAACGCCGACAAGCTGAACTACCGCGTCGTCGACGATTTCGCGCGCGCCGAGGGCAATGTCCGCATCAACCACAACGGCAATGTCTTCACCGGCCCGCTGCTGCAGATGTATGTCAGCCGCTTCGAGGGCGAGTTCCTGACGCCCAGCTTCTTCCTGAAGGCGACGGGCGGTGCCGGCAAGGCGCAGATAGTCAAGTTCCAGGACAGCGAGCACCTCAGCGCCACGCAGGGCAGCTACAGCAGCTGCCCGGTCGTCGAGAACGAGGAGCCGGCCTGGCAGATCACCGCGAAGAACCTGAGCCTGGACCTGGCCGCCAACGAGGGTGAGGCCGAGGGCGCCGTGTTGCGCTTCCTCGGCGTGCCGCTGCTGGCGGCGCCTTCGCTGAGCTTCCCGCTCAGCTCGGCGCGCAAGTCGGGCTGGCTGCCGCCCAACATCTTCCTGGACAACCGCAGCGGCCTCGAGCTGGGCGTGCCCTACTACTGGAACATCGCGCCGCAGCGCGACGCCACGGTCACGCCCTTCGTCATGACCAAGCGGGGTGCCGGCGTGGACGGCGAGTTCCGCTACCTGGAACCCGGCCATGCCGGCCGCATCAACGTCGACCTGCTGCCCAACGACCGCGTCTACCGCCACGCGCGCTGGAGCCTCAAGCTCAACAACGACGGCCTGCTGGGCGACTGGCACTATCGGCTGAAGAGCGAGCGCGTCTCCGACGACGACTACTGGAAGGACCTGTCGCGCCGCGTCGAGAGCCAGACGCCGCGCCTGCTGGCCAGCGACCTCAATCTGAGCCGCCACAAGGAGCTGTCCTGGGGCGCCATCGACACCTATGCCCGGCTGCAGCGCTGGCAGACGCTGCAGGGCAGCGACCCGCTGGCGCGCTTCGACTCGCCCTACCAGCGCAGCCCGCAGCTCGGCGTGCGCGTGACGACGGCGGCCGACGAGGCCGTGCTGGACAGTTTCCGCCCCTGGGGCCGCAAGGCGCGGCTGGAGGGCGGGCTGGAACTGGAATACAACCGCTTCGACCTGCCCGGCTCGGCGCTGCCCGGCCAGGCCAAGGGCGGCCAGCGCGTGCATGTGCTGGGCCATGTGGCAGCGCCGCTGGGCGGCGAGGCTTGGTGGTTCATCCCGCGCGTGTCCGTCAACGCCGCCGCCTACGACCTCGACCGGCCCCAGGATGACGGGCGCCGCCGCATGGGCCGCGTGATCCCGACGCTGAGCATTGACCACGGCTGGGTCTTCGAGCGCGACACGACGCTGTTCGGCCGCGACATGCGCCAGAGCCTGGAGCCGCGCGTGTTCTACGTGAACACGCCTTACCGCGACCAGGCCAACCTGCCCAACTTCGACGCCGCGGGCAAGGACTTCAACTTCGACTCCATCTATACCGACAACCAGTGGTCGGGCGTGGACCGGGTGTCGGACATGCATGCGCTGATCTTTGGCGCGACCAGCCGCTGGGTCAGCACGGCGCAGGGCGAGGAGATCCTGCGCCTGGGTGCCGCGCAGCGCGTGCAGTTCCGCGACCAGTTCGTCACGCCCGATGGCCAGCCGGTCACGCAGCGCTTCTCCGACCTGCTGCTGGCGGCCGCCGCCCACCTGGACGAGAAGTGGTGGGCCGACAGCACGCTGGAGTTCAACCCCGAGACCAACCGCTCGGTGCGCTCGGTGCTGCGCATGCGCTACTCGCCGGGGCCGTTCAAGACCGTCAGCGTCGCCTACCGGCTGGCGCGCGCGCAGAGCGAGCAGGTCGAGCTGGCCTGGCAGTGGCCCATCTACGGCCAGCCCGTCACGCAGCGCGGCGCCGACAGCAAGAGCTGCGGTGGTGCCTGGTACAGCGCCGGTCGCGTGCAGTACTCGCTGCGCGACAAGCGCCTGACCGACTCGGTGGCCGGCTTCGAGTACGACGCGGGCTGCTGGGTGCTGCGCTTCGGGCTGGAGCGGCTGTCCACCGGCCGTGCCGAGACCAACACGCGCTTCATGCTGCAACTGGAGCTTGTCGGCCTGTCGCAGCTGGGTTCGAACGCGCTGAAGGTCTTGAAGGACAATGTGCCCGGTTACCGCAGGCTGAGCTCCGATCGCTCGCCGAGTTCAGACTTCCTACCATGATCCATCGCCTCGCTCCCATCGTTCTGGCCCTGGCCGCAATTTCCGCCTCGGCCCAGACGGCGCCGACGCTGCAGCCGGGGGACTACATCGCCGCCGTCGTCAACCAGGACGTCGTCGCGGCCAGCGAGGTCATCCAGCGCACCGAGCGCCTGCGCGCCGAGGCGCGCAAGAACGGCGAGGCCATGCCCGAGACGGCCGGCCTGCGCAAGCAGGCGCTGGAGGCGCTGATCGAGGATCGCGTGCTGGTGACCTATGCGCGCGACAGCGGCCAGAAGATCGACGAGGCCGAGCTGGATCGCGTCGTCGCCAACGTCGCGGCGCAGAACAAGCTGACGATGGCCCAGCTCAGGGAGCGCCTCAGGCAGGACGGCACCGACTACAAGAGCTTCCGCGAGAACCTGCGCGACCAGATGATGACCGAGCGCGTGCGCGAGCGCGAAGTGCAGGGCCGCATCAAGATCAGCGACGCCGAGATCGACGCCTGGCTCGACAAGAAGCGTGCGGCGCTGGAGCAGGGCGGGCAGATCAACCTGGCCCAGGTGCTGGTGAGCGTGCCGGAAGGGGCGGCGGAAGCCGTCGTCGCCGAGAAGCGCGCGATCGCCGAGGCCGCGCTGGCCCGCGTCAAGGGCGGCGAAGACTTCGCCAAGGTGGCCCGCGAAGTCTCCGAGGACAGCAACAAGGCCAAGGGCGGCGAGATCGGCCTGCGCCCCGCCGATCGCCTGCCCGACATCTTCGTCGCGGCCGTCAATGGCCTGAAGAGCGGCCAGGTCGCACCGCAAGTGCTGCGCAGCGGCGCCGGCTTCCACGTGCTCAAGGTCGTCGAGCGCCAGGGCGCCGCGTCCATGACCCAGAGCCTGCAGACGCATGCCCGCCACATCCTGCTGCGCCCGTCGCAACAGCTGACGGCCGAAGTCGCCGCGCGCCGCCTGGCCGAGATGAAGCGCCAGATCGAGTCCGGCCAGGCCAAGTTCGAGGATCTCGCCAAGGCCAACTCCGAGGACGGCAGCGCCGAAGCCGGCGGCGATCTCGGTTGGATGGGTGCCGGCGGCTTCGTGCCCGAGTTCGAGGAAGCCATGAACGGCTTGGCGCTGGGCGGCATCTCCAACCCCGTCCCGTCGCGGTTTGGCGTGCACTTGATCCAGGTGCTGGAGCGCCGCACCGTCGAGGTCGAGATGAAGACGTTGCGCGAGCAGGCCAGGGCGGCGCTGCGCGAGCAGAAGTACGACGAGGCCTACAAGGACTGGGTCACGGAACTGCGCGCCAAGGCGTTCGTCGAAGTCCGCGAATGGCTGGATTGAAGTCGCACATCCCGCGCAAGCGGTTTGGCCAGCACTTCCTGACCGACAAGGCGCTGATCGAGGCCATCGTCGACCTGATCGATCCGCAGCCGGGCGAGACCCTCGTCGAGATCGGCCCGGGCCTGGGCGCGATGACGCTGCCGCTGCTCGAGCGCCACAAGCCGCTGACCGTCATCGAGCTGGACCGCGACCTCGCCGCGCGGCTGCGCAAGCGCGACGATGTCGAGGTCATCGAGAGCGACGTGCTCAAGGTCGACTTCCACGAACTGGCCGCCGCCAAGGGCGCGAAGCTGCGCGTCGTCGGCAACTTGCCCTACAACATCTCCACGCCCATCCTGTTCCACCTGCTGGACGCGGTGGACGACGTCGTCGACCAGCACTTCATGCTGCAGAAGGAGGTCGTCGACCGCATGGCCGCCGGGCCGGGCGGCAAGGACTACGGGCGGCTGTCGGTGATGCTGCAGTGGCGCTACGACATCGAGTCGGTGCTGGACGTGCCGCCCGAGGCTTTCGACCCGCCGCCGCGCGTGGACTCGGCCATCGTGCGCATGCAGCCGCTCAAGGCTCCGCCGGCGCTCGACCCGAAACTGCTGGGCGAACTGGTCGCCAGCGCCTTCTCGCAGCGCCGCAAGCTGCTGCGCCACAGCCTGGGCCACTGGCTGGCCGAGCGCGGCTATGCCGGCCACTTCGACCTGCAGCGCCGCGCCGAGGAAGTGCCGGTGGACGAGTTCGTTGCGCTGGCGCTGGAAGTCGCGCCGCAGCAATGAAAAACGGGACCCGAGGGTCCCGTTTCTTCTTCATCGGCGATTCAGCGCATCAAGCCGCGCTGAGCCACATCGAGGTGTCGAAGGCACTGCACATCATCGGCATGTTCACGCCGAAGTTGGGGTTGCCAATTGTCGACTTCGCGCTTTTCGGCGCAGGCTTTTCAACCACCGGGGCCACTTCAGCAGCCCGCTCCCATGACCCGTTTTCTTGGGAGCGGGCTACTGAAAAGAATAGAAACACCGGAACGCTATCTTCCGGTCGGCCCAGTAGTCGGCCGTGTCGCGGAAGACGTCGAGCAATTGCTCGCGGGCCTCGCGGTCGAAGCGCACGTTGTCGGGCAACTGCTCCAGCACCACGACAAAGCCCGGCTGGCTGCCGGCCTTGTGGACGAGGTCGGTCATGCAGTCATGCAGGGCGTCCAGGTTCTTGCCGAAGTGGGCGGGGAAGAGGAAGGCCTGGGCGATTCCTTCGAGCACGTCCTGCTTGGACTGCGCCTCGGAGAGATTGGCGTACAGGAAGTGCTGGCCCGCTTCATGGGCGGCCTGCATCAAGTCCTCGACCCTGTAGGCCCGTATGGCCTGCACGATATTGGGACGGACGGTCTGCAAAAGCATGGTCGCGTTCCTCCTTTCAAGTCACAAAACTGACAAAACTCGTCTTCGCCCGGCCTTCACCGTGCCGCCCCGGCGCGCACGCGCTGGAAGCTGGCATAGTGATCGCCGGTGTAGTAGCAGACCTCGGGCGACGTGGGGGGCTTGCCGCCACAAACAAGGCGGCGAGCGCCTCGGTTACGTGCGCCAGGGGTCTTGACCGTGTATTCGCGATAGAAGCCGCGGTCCTTTGCAGGCAGCAGGCGTTCGCGGTTGCCGAACACCACGCCGTCCTTGTCGTAGGGAAATGGGCCGCCGGCCAACACGAGCCGGTGGGTTTCCTGGGCCTGGACGGGCAGCTCGCTCAGCGCAATTTCGGCCAGAGCGGGCGCGGCGGTGGGGGCTGCTTCCTTGGCTTGCGCGCCCCCGGCGAGGCCGGAAAGCAGCAGGGCGGTGGTGACCGCCGAGGCGCCGGAGCGCGCCAGCCACGAGAGCAAAGACACGGGTTTACCCTTGATTCGAAACCGATATGGTACCGAAGCGACCCCAAAAGCTCAAGCCAGACCCCGCGGTCGGGGTCTGGAATCGGGGTATGTGAGCCTGCGCTCACACAGCGCCAAGCCATTGTTTTTTAAAGCCCGTGACGGCGCCATGACCGAAATTCTCGGATTGAAAACTTCTGTCAATTGGGGGAGTCCGGGCGCCTGCGGACAGCAGGCTCCCGCTCCCCCGACGATGTCAGGCGCGCGCCGCGTTGGCGTCGGCGACGGTCAGTGCGGTCATGTTGACGATGCGGCGCACGGTGGCCGACGGCGTCAGCACATGCACCGGCTTGGCCGCGCCGAGCAGCACCGGGCCGATGGCGATGCCGCCGCCGGCGGTCGTCTTCAGCAGGTTGTAGGAGATGTTGGCGGCGTCGATGTTGGGCAGCACCAGCAGGTTGGCTTCGCCGGTCAGCGGGCTGTGCGGCATCAACTGCTTGCGGTAGCCGGCGTCCAGCGCGGTGTCGCCGTGCATCTCGCCGTCGATCTCCAGCCACGGCGCCAGTTGCTGCACCAGCGCCAGCGTGTCGCGCATCTTCACGGCCGAGGGCTTGTCGCTGGTGCCGAAGTTGCTGTGCGACAGCAGCGCCGCCTTGGGCACGAGGCCGAAGCGGCACATTTCCTGGGCGGCCATGATGGTGATCTCGGCCAGCTGCTCGGCGGTCGGGTCGTAGTTGACGTGGGTGTCGACCAGCATGACCTGGCGGCCCGGCAGGATCAGCCCGTTCATGCAGGCATAGGTCTTCACGCCGGCGCGCTTGCCGATGACCTGGTCGATGTACTGCAGGTGGGTGGCCGTGGTGCCCCAGGTGCCGCACAGCAGGCCATCGACCTCGCCCTTGTGCAGCAGCATGGTGCCGATCAGCGTCAGGCGGCGGCGCATCTCGATCTTGGCGAGCTGCTGCGTGACGCCCTTGCGCTCGGTCATGCGCAGATAGGTTTGCCAGTAGTCGCGGTAGCGGTCGTCGTGCTCGACGTTGACGACGTCGTAGTCGCGACCCTGCTGCAGGCGCAGGCCGAAGCGCTCGCAGCGCTCGGCGATGACGGCCGGGCGGCCCACCAGCGTCGGGCGGGCCAGGTTCTCGTCGACGACGACCTGGGCCGCGCGCAGCACGCGCTCCTCCTCACCCTCGGCATAGGCGACGCGCTTGTTGGGCGCGCGCTTGGCGGCGGTGAAGATGGGCTTCATCGTGTTGCCCGACGCGTAGACGAAGCTCTGCAGCTTCTCGCGGTAGGCGTCCCAATCCTGGATGGGCCGGGCGGCGACGCCCGAGTCCATCGCGGCCTTGGCGACGGCCGGCGCGATGCGCATCATCAGCCGCGGGTCGAAGGGCTTGGGGATCAGGTACTCGGGGCCGAAGCTCAGCGTCGCGCCGACATAGGCCGCGGCGACCACCTCGCTCAGCTCCGCCTGCGCCAGGTCGGCGATGGCATGGACGGCGGCGATCTCCATCTCGACGTTGATCGTCGTCGCGCCCGAATCCAGCGCGCCGCGGAAGATGTAGGGGAAGCACAGGACGTTGTTGACCTGGTTGGGGTAGTCCGTGCGCCCCGTGGCCATGATGGCGTCGCTGCGCACCTTCTGCACTTCCTCGGGCAGGATCTCAGGCGTCGGGTTGGCCAGCGCGAAGATCAGCGGTTTCTCGGCCATCGTGGCCACCATGTCGGCCTTCAGCACGCCGCCGGCGGACAGGCCCAGGAAGACATCGGCACCGTTGATGACCTCGCGCAGCGTGCGCAGGTCGGTGTTCTGCGCGTACTCGGCCTTGTCGGGGTCCATCAGCTCGGTGCGGCCTTCGTAGACGACGCCGGCCAGGTCGGTCACGAAGATGTTCTCACGCGGCAGGCCCAGCTTGACGAGCAGGCCCAGGCAGGCGAGCGCCGCGGCGCCGGCGCCCGAGGTGACCAGCTTGACCTTGGTGATGTCCTTGCCGACGACCTTGAGGCCGTTCAGGAAGGCCGCGCCGACGACGATGGCGGTGCCGTGCTGGTCGTCGTGGAAGACGGGGATCTTCATGCGCTCGCGCAGCTTGCGCTCGACGTAGAAGCAGTCCGGCGCCTTGATGTCCTCAAGGTTGATGCCGCCGAAGGTCGGCTCCAGCGCGGCGATGCAGTCGACGAGCTTGTCGAGGTCGTTCTCGGCCACTTCGAGGTCGAAGACGTCGATGCCGGCGAACTTCTTGAACAGCACGCCCTTGCCTTCCATCACCGGCTTGGAGGCCAGCGGGCCGATATTGCCCAGGCCCAGCACGGCCGTGCCGTTGGAGACGACGGCGACGAGGTTGCCGCGCGACGTGTAGCGGAAGGCATTGGCCGGGTCGGCGACGATCTCCTCGCAGGCCGCGGCCACGCCGGGCGAATAGGCCAGCGCCAGGTCATGCTGGTTGATGAGCTGCTTGGTGGCCGCGATCGCGACCTTGCCCGGCGTCGGGAACTCGTGGTACTCGAGAGCGGCTTGGCGGAGTTGGGCGCGTTTTTCTTCGGGGCTGGGCATACGAGTTACAGCAAAGTACCGACGGGGTCGGAATCATGCCACCGCAAGGTCGGTCGGGGGACTGCGGCTATCCACACGGAGACAATCGCCGGCATGGGCGAATTCGATCTGATCCGGCGCTATTTCCAGCGTCCTGCAACAGCCGGCGTGGACGTCGGCGTCGGCGATGACTGCGCAGTCCTCGTGCCCACGCCGGGCGCACGCTGGCTGGTGTCCAGTGACATGCTGGTCGAGGGCCGGCACTTCCTGTCGACGGTTGACCCGGCGCGCCTGGGCCACAAGGCGCTGGCCGTCAACCTCAGCGACCTCGCCGCCTGCGGCGCGACGCCGCGAGGCTTCACTTTGGCGCTGGCCCTGCCGCGCGTTGACGAAGCCTGGCTGGCTGGTTTCTCGCGCGGCCTGCTCGCGCTGGCCGATGCGCATGGCTGCCCGCTGGTGGGCGGCGACACGACGCAGGGGCCGCTCAACCTCTGCATCACCGTCTTCGGCGAGGCGCCTCCCGGCCAGGCGCTGCTGCGCAGTGGTGCGCGGGTGGGCGACGAGATCTGGGTGTCGGGCCGGCTCGGCGATGCACGCCTGGCGCTGGAGGTTTTCCGCGGCACGGTGGCGCTGTCGGGCGATGGCTTCGAGGCCGTGCGCCAAGCGATGGAATGCCCGACGCCGCGCGTCACGCTGGGCCAGGCGCTGCGCGGCATCGCGACGGCGGCGCTGGACATCTCCGATGGCCTGCTGGGCGACCTGGGGCACATCCTCGCCGCGTCCCAGGTCGGCGCGCGGCTGGACGTGGATGCAATGCCTCGCAGCGCCGTGCTGGCCGCACAGCCGGCGGCGCTGCAGCGCACCTGCCTGCTGGCGGGGGGCGACGACTACGAGCTGGTGTTCACCGCGCCGCCGGGCGCCCGCCTGCCCGACGTGGGTGTGGCGTTGACGCGCATCGGTGTCATCGAGGCCGAGCCGGGCCTGCGCGTCGTCGATGCATGCGGCGCGGCCGTCGAGCATGGCCTGCGGTCTTTCGACCACTTCGCTTCATGAGCGGTGCACCCGTCAGGCCGACGCTGGCCTTCATGCTGCGTCACCCCGCGCGCTGGATCGCGCTCGGCTTCGGCAGCGGCCTCGCGCCCAAGGCACCCGGCACCTTCGGCACGCTGTGGGCCTGGGGTGTCTTCCTGCTGATCTCGCCGTGGCTGACCGACCTCGGCTGGGCTGCGCTGCTCGTCATCGGCACCGCGGTCGGCTGGTGGGCCTGCACGCGCTGCGCCCAGCACATGAACACGCCCGACCCGGGCGCCGTCGTCTGGGACGAGGTGCTGGCCTTCTGGCTGGTGCTGTGGCTGATCGCGCCGGCGTCGTTGCAGGGCCAGGCCATCGCCTTCGGCCTGTTCCGCTTCTTCGATGCCGCCAAGCCCGGCCCGGTGCGCTGGGCCGACCAACTCTTCAAGGGCGAGCGCGGCGGCCGCGTCACCTCGGCCCAGGGCTTCGGCATCCTGTTCGACGACTTCGTCGCGGCCGGCTGTACGCTCGCCGTCATCGCGCTCTACCGCTACCTGCTGGGGTGATGCCATGCGACCTGCCGAACAAGCCGAACTGATCGAACGCATCGTGGTGGCACTGATGCGCCGGCGCGAGCGCATCGGCACGGCGGAGAGCTGCACCGGCGGCCTCATTGCGGCGGCGTGCACGGACCTGGCCGGCTCCAGCCAGTGGTTCGAGCGCGGCGTCGTCAGCTACAGCAACGAGGCCAAGGCCGAGCTGCTGGGCGTGCCCAAGGGCCTGATCGCGCTGCATGGCGCCGTCAGCGCCGAGGTGGCCGAGCACATGGCGCGCGGCCTGCTGGCGCACGCGCCCATCGACTGGGCGCTGTCCGTCACCGGCATCGCCGGGCCCACGGGCGGCAGCGAGGCCAAGCCGGTCGGCACTGTCTGGTTGGCGCTGGTTCACGCCGGGCGGCCGGCGAGGGTCTGGCGTGAGAACTTCGGCGGCGACCGCCATGCGGTGCGGGCGCAGACGGTGGTGGCGGGGCTCACTGCGCTATGCGAAGCGCTGGAAGACCGCGACACCTGAACGACGCGTGAATTGCGGGCCGAGCGCCGGGCCGCTCCCAAGCCGGCCCGCCTTGGGCGATGTGCTTGACGGTCAATCCGGCAAGCATCGCCGTCCCCTCGGGGGACCGACCGGGCTTGCCGGCGTTCAGCCGGCGCAAGACTGGGCGAGGGGCTGGCGTGCCCTAGCCCAGCTTGGCCATCACGCTCTCGGCGATCAGCGTCACGCCCTCAGGGGGCTGCCAGCCTTGCGCCCAGGCAATGAACTGCTCCTGCGGCATGGGCTTGCAGATGAAGTAGCCCTGGCCCTCGTCGCAGCCCAGCTGCGAAAGCATGCCCCAGGCCTTGGCCGTCTCCAGCCCCTCGGCAACGACGCTGAGCCCGAGGTTGTGGGCCAGCTCGATGGTCGAGCGCACGATGCGTGCGTCGTCCAGGTCGCGTTCCATGGCCATGACGAAGCTCTTGTCGATCTTCAGCTCGTCGACCGGCAGCCGCTTGAGGTAAGCCAGCGACGAGTAGCCGGTGCCGAAGTCGTCGATGGAGAGCTTGAAGCCCAGCGCATGCAGGTGCTCCAGCGTGGACAGCGCCCGCTCGGGGTCGTCCATGATGGCGCTCTCGGTGATCTCCAGGCACAGCGACGACGGCGGCACGTCGCGCGGCGCGATCAGCGCCTCGATCTTGGCCGGCAGGTCCTGGTCCATCAGGTCGCGCGTGGACAGGTTGACCGACAGCCGCAGCGTCAGGCCCGCGTCCTGCGCCTCGCGGGCGAACTTCGCCGCGCCCGACAGCACCCAGGCGCTCAGCATGCGGATGAAGCCGGTCTGCTCGGCGAAGGGGATGAACTGCATCGGCGGCACGAGGCCGCGCGTCGGGTGCTGCCAGCGCACCAGCGCCTCGGCGCCGATGACCTTGCCCTGCTGCAGGTCGATCTTGGGCTGCAGGAAGAGGCGCAGCTCCGCGTTCTCGACGGCGCGCCGCAACTCTGACAGCAGCGACAGCGACTCCTGGCTGCCGGCGTCCAGCTGGGCGTGGTAGATCAGGCTGCCGCACTGCCGCGTCTTGGCCGCGTACATGGCCAGCTCGGCGCGGCCCAGCAGCACGTTGACGTCGTGGCCATGCTCGGGGAACAGCGAGATGCCGATGCCGGCGCCGAGGTCGATGGTCTCGTTGTCGATGTGCAGCGGGTTCTCGAAGTCCTTCAGGATGGCCAGCGCCGCCTCGCTGGCCATGCGCGCGTCGGTGTGGGCGAGCAGGATGGCGAACTCGTCACCCGACAGCCGCGCCAGCACCGAGTGCGCCGGTGCGCACAGGGCGCGCAGCCGCTCGGCCACGCTTTGCAGCAGGCGATCGCCGACATCGTGGCCCAGCACGTCGTTGACATGCTTGAAGCGGTCCAGGTCCAGCATCAGCACGGCGCCGGGCGTGTCGCTGTTCAGCAGGTGGTGCTGCAGGAACTCGGCGAAGCGGGCGCGGTTGGGCAGCAGCGTCAGCGGGTCCACATAGGCGAGGTTGTTGACGAGGGCATCGCGGCGGCGGATGCCCTCGCGCATGCTCTCCAGCGCCAGGGCCAGCTTGTGCACTTCGTCCAGGCGCGACGTGGCGGGCACCGGCGTGTCGTAGTCGCCGCGCTCCAGCCGCCGCGCCGCAGCCGACAGCGCCTTGATCGGGTTGCTGATGCCGCGCGCCAGCAGCACGCTGACCAGGGCGAACACGGCCACGCCCAGCAGCGTGATGCCCAGCAGGACGAGCTGCAGCTGGCGGTAGGGCGCCAGCGCCACGTCCAGCGAGCGCAGCAGCAGCACGCCGAGCTGCTGGTCGCCCTCCAGCAGCGGCACGAAGCGCGCACGCACGCGCTCGCCGGCCAGGTCCAGCACGCCGGCGCGGGGCGCGGTGGTCGCCAGCCTGGCCTGCAGCGCCCGGGCGGCTTCGGCGTCGAGGTTGCCGACGATGCCCTGCCACGGTCGGCCCGGCGTGCGCAGCAGCGCCACGCTGTCCAGCTCTGACAGGGCCTTCAGGTCGTCCAGCACCTCGCGGTCCAGCGCGAAGCCCATCAGCACCCAGCCTACCGGGGCCGGCGTGCGCACCTGCACGGCGACGACCTGGTAGACATGCTCGCCCCGCACGGCCAGCGCTGTGCCTTCCTTGGTCTGCACCAGCTGCTTCAGCGCGGCGCCGAAGGGCGCGGCGCCGTCGCGCGTCGCGGCGACGAGTTGGAGCTGGTTGTCGAAGTAGGCGACAACCGACGCGCCGATGCGCTCGCCCTGGTTGACGAGGGCGTCCTTGATCGTGTCGACGGTGCCGGCCTCGGCCAGCGACAGGCCCACGGTGCTGCGAAAACCGTAGTCCTTGGCCAGCAGCTCGGCGGCGTCGTGCAGCTTGCCGGCGCGCTGGTCCAGCAGCCGGCGCAGCACCAACTCGCCGGTGCGCAGTTCGGCGCCGAGCGACTCGTCGGCGTTGTGGGTGATGCTGGCGCGGATGGCCGCGAAGCTGACGAGCTGCACGACGAGCAGCAGCGCCAGGAAGAGGCCGACGATGCGGCCCTCCAGGCGGCGCAGGTTCAGCCAGGCGGGCCAGCCCATGTCAGTCGCTGAGCGCCAGCACGACGGCGCCGCCGCCTGCCGGCACGTCGAGTTTCACGCTCTGCAGCGTCGGCGCCTTCTGGCCGGCGTGCCAGGCCTTGACGATGTGCTCGCCGGGCGGCAGGTCCAGGGACGCCTCGCCCTTGTCGTCGGCACGGGCGAAGAAGGGCGTGTCGACGACGACGACGTGGGCGCTCATGCGGTCGTGGATGTTGCAGCCCAGCGTGGCGACCCCCGGCTTGTCGAACACGATGGGCTCGGCCGGGGTGCCGGAGTAGAGCTTGATGTCGATGACCTTGATCGGCGAGAAGGAGTAGACGTGGTGCCGCACCGTGTCGAAGTTCGGGAAGTTCACGGCCGTGCCGGTCTGCACGACGAGCAGTTGCGGCGTGAACTGGCGCTCGCGCTGCCCGATCTCGGCCTTGGCCGTCGTCGTGCGGCCGGTGCGGCCCCTGACCTCGACGCCCAGCGCCGCGCCGGCCAGCGGCTGGCCCTGCGGGCCGCGCAGCTGCACGGTGACGGGCACGGCCCACGCGGCGGCCCAAGGGGCCAGCGCGAGGGCGGCGATGGTGAGGCGGCGGAGCGGCGGCATGACGACGGGACAGCGCCCCCGACGATAGCCCAACGGCGTTCAGCGCACCGTGAGAACTGACCCGGTTTTGGCGCCTGCGGCTTCGGCCAGCATCAGCGCGAAGCGGCGCAGCGCGGCCCAGGGGTCGCCGGGCCAGTCGGGGTGGCGCAGGCCCTTGACGAGGCCATCGCAGACCTGGGCGGCCTGCACCAGCTTGCCGGCCTGGGCGGTTTCCAGGCGCGGGGCGATGCGCTCGATGAGGCGCTCCTTCGCGCCCCAGACGCGGGCCTCGCGCATCGCCATCGGCAGCGGCCGGCCGGCATCCAGCGCGGCGCGCACGCGGGCCAGGGCCCGGGCGTCCTCGGCCAGGTTCCAGTGCACCAGCACGGCGGCCTCGCCCTCGGCCTCCAGGCCGTCGAGCATGCGCAGGATGCGCGGCACATTGCCGGACAGCACGGACTCGCTGAGCTTGAAGACGTCGAAGCGCGCCACGTCCAGCACGGCGGCCTCGATGTGCTCCAGCGTCAGCTCGCCCTTGGGATGCAGCAGCGCGAGCTTCTGCAACTCCTGGTGGGCGGCCAGCAGGTTGCCCTCGACGCGGTCGGCGAAGAAGGCGAGGGCCCGCTGGCCGTCCTCGCCCTCGGGCACGGACTGGCCCTGGGCCTTCAGCCGCTGCGCCAGCCAGGCCGGCAGCATGCGGCGCTCGACCGGTTCGACGCGGATGGACACGCCGTGGCCATCCAGCGCCGTGAACCAGGCGCTGGACAGCTGGGTCTTGTCCAGGCGCGGCAGCGTCACCAGCGTCAGCACGTCGTCGGGCGCGGCCTCGGCATAACGCTGCAGCGCCTCGGAGCCGTCCTTGCCGGGCTTGCCGTTCGGGATGCGGATCTCGATGAACTGGCGCTCGGCAAACAGGCTCATCGCCTGGGCCGCGGCCAGCACGGGCGCCCAGTCGAAGTAGGCGCCGGAGACGATGAAGATCTGCCGCTCGCCAAAGCCCTGCGTGCGGGCGGCGGCGCGGATCTGGTCGGCCGCCTCCTGCGCGAGCAGCGGCTCGTCGCCGTGGACGGTGTAGATGCGGGCCAGGCCTTTCGCCAGATGCGGCGCGAGGGCTTCTGCGCGGAGTTGCATCAGCCTTGGATCTTGATGGCAGCCAGGCGCCGCATGACCTGCGCAATCGCATCGGAATGCATCGCGCCGTAGAGGTTGGCCGCCTCCTGCTCCTTGGCCAGCGCGGTGGTCTCGGTGTAGTTCATGTCGCGCGCCAGGCGCAGCTCGACCTTGGGCACCAGCAGCTCGCCGTCGGCCTTGCGGATCAGGTAGTCGAACTGCAGGCGCAACTGCCATTCACGCACCTGGCCGACGGCGGTGGAGGCCACCACGGTGCGGTCGCGCAGCTCGCGGGACGCCTCGATGACGACCTGCGCACGGCTGGGGTCGTCGACGAGCTGCACCGGCGTGCGCTTGATCTGGCGCTTGAGGCCGGCCGCCAGCGGCGAGTCGGCGTCGAAGCCGGTCAGCGCCAGTGTCTTGAACGACAGCTCGGGCTCGCGGCGCAGCTCGAAGCCGCAGCCCGCGAGGACTGCGCTGCCGAGCAGCAGGAGGTGGCGACGTTGCATCAGACCACCACGTTCACCAGGCGGCCCGGCACGATGACGACCTTCTTCGGCGCCTTGCCTTCGCTGAACTTGGCGAACTCCGGATTGGCCAGCGCGGCGGCCTCGATGGCGGCCTTGTCGGCGCCGGCCGGCACTTTCACCGAACCGCGCAGCTTGCCGTTGACCTGCAGCATCAGCTCGATCTCGTCCTGCACCAGCGCGGCTTCGTCGACCGTGGGCCAGGGCGCGTCCAGCAGGTCGCCGAGTTCGGCGGCAAAGCCCAGGTCCTGCCAGAGCTGGTGGGCGATGTGGGGCGTCGCGGGGTAGAGCACGCGCAGCAGCACCGAGAAGCCATCGCGCACCGCCGCCGATTGCCCCTCGGCCTTGAAGCCTTCCAGCGCATTCAACAGCTTCATCGCGCCGGAGACGACGGTGTTGTACTGCATGCGCTCGTAGTCGTAGCTGACCTGCTTCAGCACGTTGTGCACCTCGCGGCGCAGCGCCTTGCCGTCGCCGTTCAGCGCGGCGTAGTCGCTGCCGCCGGTCTTGATCGCATCAGCATTGCGCACGCCGAAGTTCCACACCCGCTTCAGGAAACGGTGGGCGCCTTCGACGGCCGCGTCGTTCCACTCCAGCGTCTGCTCGGGCGGCGACGCGAACATGACGAACAGGCGGGCCGTGTCGGCGCCGTACTGGTCGATGAGGGCCTGCGGGTCCACGCCGTTGTTCTTGGACTTGGACATCGTCGTCATCTCGTACTCGAGCGGCGTGCCGTCCTTCTTCAGCTTCGCGCCGGCGATGCCGCCCTTGTCGTCGTGGATGACGTCGACCTCGTGGTCCCAGTAGTAGTCCTTGCCGCCGCCTTCGGGCTTGTGGAAGAAGGCGCCCTTCAGGACCATGCCTTGCGTGAGCAGCTTCTCGAACGGCTCGGACACGTCCACCAGCTTCAGGTCGCGCATGACCTTGGTCCAGAAGCGCGCGTACAGCAGGTGCAGGATGGCGTGCTCGATGCCGCCGATGTACTGGTTCATCGGCATCCAGTACTTCGTGCCGTCCGCGACCATGGCCTGGTCGTTGGTCGGGTCGCAGTAGCGCATGAAGTACCAGGACGAATCGACGAAGGTGTCCATCGTGTCCGTTTCGCGGCGCGCCGGCTTGCCGCACTTCGGGCAGCCGACGTTCAGGAAGCCGGCGTGCTTGTTCAGCGGGTTGCCGCTGCCGTCGGGGATGAGGTCCTCGGGCAGCACGACGGGCAGGTCCTTCTCGGGCACCGGCACGACGCCGCAGTCGTCGCAATGGATGATGGGAATCGGCGTGCCCCAGTAGCGCTGGCGGCTGATGCCCCAGTCGCGCAGGCGCCAGGTCGTCTTCTTCTCGCCGAGGCCCTTCTCGGCCAGCAGCTCGGCGACCTTGTTGACGGCGTCCACATGGCCCAGGCCGTCCAGCACGCCGGAGTTGATGCAGCGGGCCTTGCTCTTGTCGCCGTACCACTCGGCCCACTTCCTGTCGTCGTAGGCCTGGCCGTCGACGTCGATGACCTGCTTGATCGGCAGGCCGTACTTGAGCGCGAACGCGAAGTCGCGCTCGTCATGCGCCGGCACACCCATCACGGCGCCGTCGCCATAGCTCATCAGCACGTAGTTGCCGACCCAGACCTCGACCTGCGCGCCGGTGATCGGGTGCGTGACGAACAGGCCCGTGGGCATGCCCTTCTTGTCCTGCGTCGCCAGCTCGGCCTCGGTCGTGCCGCCGGCCTTGCATTCCTCGATGAAGGCGGCCACTTCGGGCTTGTCCTTGGCCGCGATGGTGGCCAGCGGATGCTCTGGCGCCACGGCGCAGAAGGTCACGCCCATGATGGTGTCGGCGCGCGTCGTGAACACCCAGAGCCGCCCGCCGCCGCCTTCGATGCTGTGCGGGAACGCGAAGCGCACGCCCTGGCTCTTGCCGATCCAGTTCTCCTGCATCAGCCGCACGCGCTCGGGCCAGCCGCTGAGGTAGTTCGGGTCCTCGGGATTGGCGACGGCCGACAGCAGTTCCTCGGCGTACTGCGTGATCTTCAGGTAGTAGCCGGGGATCTCGCGCTTCTCCACCAGCGCGCCCGAGCGCCAGCCACGGCCGTCGATGACCTGCTCGTTGGCCAGCACGGTCTGGTCCACCGGGTCCCAGTTGACGACCTGCGTGCGGCGCTCGGCAATGCCCTTCTCCAGCATCTTCAGGAACAGCCACTGGTTCCACTTGTAGTAGCTGGGCTGGCAGGTCGCGACCTCGCGGCTCCAGTCGATGGCCAGGCCCATGGCCTGCATCTGGCCCTTCATGTGGGCGATGTTGGAGTAGGTCCACTGCGCCGGCGGCAGCTTGCCCTTCATCGCGGCGTTCTCGGCCGGCAGGCCGAAGGCGTCCCAGCCCATGGGCATGAGGACGTTGTAGCCCTTCATGCGCAGCTGGCGGGCCAGCATGTCGTTGATCGTGTAGTTGCGCACATGGCCCATGTGCAGCTTGCCCGAGGGGTAGGGCAGCATGGAGCAGGCGTAGAAGTGCGGCTTGGACGCGTCTTCCGTGACGCGGTAGGCGTCGCGCTCCGTCCAGTAGGCACGGGCGGCGGCTTCGATCTCGTTCGGGTTGTAGCTGGGCGCTTCGGTCTTGGCGTTCATGCGCCGAATTCTAGGTGGCGCACTTCGCGCGAGGCGGATCGCGACGGCTCAGCGGGCGGCCGTGGCCGGCCTGGCCTGGAACCGTGCCGCAACGGCACGCATCAGCAGTTGCACGCCCATCGCGTTGTGATGCTGGTCGTTGGGTCCCACGGCCAGGCTCAGCGGCGACTGCTGCGCGTGCTTGGCGTAGGTGGATGCCATGTCCAGCACGTCGGCGCCCTGGGCATGGGCCAGGGCGATGAAGCGCTCGGCATCGGCGTCGAAGTCGGCCCGCCCGAGTTCAGGCCGGAAGGGCCGGTCCACGACCAGCAGCAGGCGGCCCCTGACGTGCGGCCGGATGCGCTCGAAGAACTGCCGCGCGACTTCATCCACGGCGGGCTCGTTCGTCGCGGCCGCGGTTGCGGCTGACGGCGTGGTCTTCTTCGCCGCCGCCTGTTGCCCGGGGATGACTTGCAGCGGTAGGCGCAGCAAGGCCGCGGGCGCTGCATCGAGCGAGATCTTCAGCTGGCTGAACAAATACTGCGCCAGCGCCGAATGGCGCAGCACGCGCTTCATTGCGCCCGGCGGTGTCTGCAGTTCCGTGCGCGCCTGGCCGGAGGTCGCATCGAGGCAGGGCGCGCCGATCTGGCCCGAGCCACAGAGCGACTGGCGGATGTCGCCGGGGACGACGAGCACGATGAAGTCCACAACGCCCAGGCGCGTGGCGGCGAACCGGACTCGCTCGGCATAGTCGAGCAGCGAGGTCCCCGGGCTGCCGAAGGCGTAGACGGGGCGGCCGTCGCCGAGCGCGGCTTCCAGCACGGCGTCGGGCCGCTGCGCGGCGTCCACCGCCACGGCCTCGACATGACTGTCGCCGATCAGCGCGATGGCGTTGCGGTCGGGCACGAAGTCATGCGCCGCGATGAAGCCGAGGTTGTTGGCGGTGTGCCGCTGGGCGTGCCGCATGTCCCATCCCGCCGAGGACGTGAAGCGGTGCCCCCCGGGATAGGTCAGGATGGCAGGGTCGATGTAGTACCCGGTCTGCGTCGCGGTGGACACCGGCAGCAGTTGCAGGGCGGCCTCCAGGGCGCACACCGCGGCCAGGGCGCCGAGGAGGGTTCGCCAGAGCCAGGCCATCGGCATCAGAAGTTGAAGTAGATGAACGCGCTGACCGAGTCGCGCGTCGCGTTCACCAGCACGAGGCCGATGACCAGCACCAGCATCGCGCCCGCCAGGTAGCTGCGGCCCGCAGGCCGGCCGCGGCACCAGGCCAGAACGCGCTCGCCGATGACGTTGCTGTTGGGGCCGACCACGGCCAGCAGGCCGAGCGCGGCGCACCAGGCGGCACCCGACAGCATGGAGCGGCCGGCGTTCCAGTAGATCGGGTCGGGTGAGGCGGCATTGCCCGCGCCCACCAGACCTTGCAGCACGGTGGCGGCACCCGAGAAGCTTGTCGCCCTGAACAGCACCCAGGCCACCATGACGGCCAGCAGCGTGACCAGCCAGGCGCTGAAGCGCCAGGCGTGCCAGCCGGCCAAGCGCGTCAGCACGGCCTCGCCCGCCAGGTGCCTGAAGCTGTGGTGGATCATCAGATAGCAGCCATGTAGCGCGCCCCAGGCCACGAAGGTCCAGCTCGCGCCATGCCAGAGCCCGCCCAGGACCATCGTCAGCGCCAGGTTGACGTAGCGGCGCGCGGCGCCATGGCGATTGCCGCCCAGGGCGATGTAGAGATAGTCGCGCAGGAAGGTGGACAGTGAGATGTGCCACCGTCGCCAGAACTCGCTGATATTGGCGGCGCGGTAGGGTGAGTTGAAGTTGAACGGCAGCGAGACGTTGAACATCCACGACAGGCCGATGGCCATGTCCGAGTAGCCGCTGAAGTCGAAATAGAGCTGCAGCGTGTAGGCGCACATGGCCAGCCAGCTCTCCGGCAGCGTCGGCAGGGCGCCGCCCTCGGCGGCATCGAAGACCAGGTCGGCATAGGGGCTGACGCCGTCGGCGAACACGACCTTCTTGGTCAGGCCGATGACGAAGATCGCCAGGCCGCCGCACAGGTTGGCGGGCTGGAAGCGGCAGATGTCCGGCCTGGCGAACTGCGGCATCATCTGTGCGTGGTGCAGCACCGGGCCCGCGACGAGATGCGGAAAGTAGGTGACGAACAGCCCGTAGTGCAGCGGTTGCGCCTCCCTGACCTTGCCCTGGTAGGTGTCAACGAGGAAGGCAATCTGCGTGAACGTGAAGAACGAGATGCCGATGGGCAGTGCCAGCTCGGGCAGCGGCAGCGATGCGCCGAGCAGGTGATTGACGTTCGCGGTCAGGAAGTCGCCGTACTTGAAGACCGCCAGCAGCAGCAGGTTCAGCGTGACGCCGCAGATCATCCAGGCGCGGCTGGAGTGAGATGACGCGATCAGCAGGCCCAGCCGAAAGTTCAGGAGGATGGACGCGCACAGCAGCAGCGTGTCGCGCGGCTGCCAGTGGCTGTAGAACAGCAGCGACGCCGCCAGCAGCCAGGCGATGCCGGCCCTGCTGGACAGGCGGCCTGCCAGGAAGAAGCCCAGCAGGCTCAGGGGCAGAAAGACGAAGACGAAGACGGGCGTCGTGAACAGCATCTGTCGGTCAGGGCGCGGAAGCCGCCTGCGCGACGAAGGCGATGCGGTTCAGCCCGGCGGCCTGCACCCAGCCAATCAGCTCGGCCACCTGGCCGTAGGGCACGGCGCGGTCGGCGCGCAGCTGCACTTCCATCTGCGTGTTGGCGCGGCCCAGTTCGGAGATGCGCTTCTGGAAGGCCTGGGCATCCAGCTCGTCGTCGCCAAGGTGCAGCCTGCCGTCCGGCGTGATGGCCACGGCGATGAAGCTCGGTGCGTCGCTGGGCGTCGCGGCCTCGCTCCTGGGCAGGTCCAGGCGCAGCGAGGCGGACATCAGCGGCGCGGTGATCATGAAGATGACCAGCAGTACCAGCATGACGTCGATCAGCGGCGTCATGTTGATGTCGCTCATGGGCCGTGAGCCCTCCGGTTTCTCAAGCCGGCCGAAAGCCATGATCAGGCGTCTTGATCAAGCAGCTCGCGCAGGTCGTGCGCAAAGCCTTCGAGGTCGGCCTCGCAGGCCGCCACCATCTTGCCGAAGACGTTGTAGGCCAGCACGGCAGGGATGGCCACGGCCAGGCCCGCGGCCGTCATGATGAGCGCCTCACCGACCGGGCCGGAGATCTTATCGATGGTGATGTTGCCGGCCGCGGAGATGCTGGCGAGCGCGTGGTAGATGCCCCAGACGGTGCCGAACAGGCCGACGAAGGGGGCCGTCGCGCCGATGGAGGCCAGCGCCACCTGGCCGAACTGCAGCCTGGCCAGCACGGCGTGCAGCGCGTCACGCAGGCGGCGGGTCAGGCGGGATTCGCGCTTGGCCGAGGCGTCCAGCGTGGCGCTGCGCGTCTCGGCCGTGGCGGCGTCCAGCAGCGGCAGCAGCACAGCCTCGGTGTCGAAGTTCTGCAGCGCGTTGCGGCCGTCGGCCACGCCCGCCGCCGACCAGAAGGCGGGCACCGCACGGGCCAGGCCCTTGCGCGCGCGGCGCAGCAGCCAGATCTTCCACAGGATCAGCGCCCAGGCGCTGACCGACATCGCCAGCAGCAGCAGTGCGACTGCGCGGCCGACCAGATCGCTTTGCGTCCAGAAGTCCGCAAATCCGCCCATCAGCGGTTGAACCCGAGCACGTCGTTCATGCCGAACAGCCCGGTCACCTTGCCGCCCACCAGAAAGCGCGCACAGCGCAGGCTTCCCTGGGCGTAGATGCTGCGGTTGGTGGCCTTGTGGCTGACCTCGATGCGCTCGCCGATGCCGGCGAACAGCACGGTGTGGTCGCCGATGATGTCGCCGCCGCGCACGGTGGCGAAACCGATGGTGGACGGGTCGCGCGCGCCGGTGACGCCTTCACGGCCGTAGACGGCGCATGCCTTCAGATCGCGGCCGATGGCGTCGGCGACGACCTGGCCCATCTGCAGCGCGGTGCCGCTGGGCGCGTCGACCTTCATGCGGTGGTGGGCCTCGACGATCTCGATGTCATAGCCCTCGGCCAGCGCGCGGGCGGCCATGTCCAGCAGCTTGAGCACGACGTTGACGCCGACGCTCATGTTGGGCGCGAAGACGATGGCCGTGCGCTCGGCGAACCTGGCGATGTCCGCCTTCTGCGCCTCGTCGAAGCCGGTCGTGCCGACGACGGCCTTGACGCCCAGCTCGGCGCAGATGGCCAGGTGGGCCAGCGTCGCCTCGGGGCGGGTGAAGTCGATCATCACGTCGGCGCCGGCCAGGCCCGCGCGCACGTCGGCGCCCTTGTCCAGCGTGACGTGCAGCGTGCAGTCATCGCTGGCCTGGACGGCCTCGACAAGCATCTTGCCCATGCGCCCGGAGGCGCCCATCACCGCGATCTTGATCACGAGCCGGCTCCCGGCTTGGCGTCCAGCGGCGGGTAGGTGCGCCCCGGCGCCGGGCCCTCGGCGGCAGCGGTGGGCGCGGCTTCGTCGCTCTTCTTGGGCGGCGGCAGCGCGGTGCGTTCGGCTTCGCTCAGCTCCAGCTTGGGCGGCTTGCTGCCGGGCTTGAAGGTGTTGACCGAGGCGACGAATTCGGTCTCGCTCGGCAGGTCGTCGGGCACCGTCAGCGTCTTGAGCTTGTCGCCGTCGAACTCGGCAACGACCAGGCGCTGCTGGTAGGGCGCGCCCTGGCGGCGGATCGTGAAGGGGTAGTCCCAGCGCGACTCGTGGAAGACGTCGGTCAGCAGCGGCGAGCCGAGCAGGTCGCGCACCTGGGCCTTGGGCATGCCGGGCTTGACGCGCGCGACCATCTCCTTGGTCAGCACATTGCCCTGCACGACCTCGACGCGGTAGGGCGTCAGCACGCCCAGCACCTTCTCGCCGGTGACGGAGGGCAGGGAGTCCCAGGTGGGCAGGTAGGAGCAGCCGCCAAGCAACGCGAGCAGCGGGAAAGAGGCAAGCAGGGGACGCATGGGCAGCTGGCAGAAGGGACGGTAAGCACCGGCCGAAGGCTCGGCTGGCTATGATCGCGCGGATTCTAGCGGGGCCCCTTCCACGGCTCCGGCCCACGCGCCATGCTTCCTTCAGCCAAGACCCAGACCAGCGACATCAAGAACAGCGGCCTCAAGGCGACGCTGCCGCGCATCAAGATCCTCGAGATCTTCCAGCGCACCCAGCAGCGTCACATGACCGCGGAAGATGTTTACAAGGCTTTGCTCGGGGAGGGCGCCGACATCGGCCTGGCGACGGTCTACCGCGTGCTGCAGCAGTTCGAGCAGGCCGGCCTGCTGAGCCGCAATCACTTCGAGACCGGCAAGGCCGTCTACGAGCTCAACGAGGGTCACCACCACGACCACCTCGTCTGCCTGAACTGCGGCCGCGTCGAGGAATTCTTCGACCCCGGCATCGAGGAACGCCAGCACGCCATCGCGACCGAGCGCGGCTTCCAGCTGCAGGAGCATTCGCTGGCGCTGTACGCGACCTGCACCAAGGTCAACTGCCCCAACAAGGGCTGACGCTCAGTCGGCGGCGACGCGCGCGCGGATCGCCGCGAAGCTGTCGTCCACGAGCAGGCGGCCGTCCTCGAAGACGGTGCGCATGACCTCGACGGCGCCCTGGCTGCGCGCCTCCAGATAGCCCGGTGAGTCCAGCCGCACGGTGGCGAAGGCCTCGCCGCGGCGCATCAGCGTCAGCCGGCCGGCCTTGCTGCGCTTGGCGGGGTCGGTGACGGGCGCCTTGAAGACGTCGCGCCACTGGCCGTCCACGCGCGCCGCCGAGGCCTTCATCGCGAAGCCCAGCGTGTCGCGGTTGACCTGCTGCAGCAGCGCGCCGCCCTGGCCGAAGGCGACGTTGTCGGCCGAGTAGCCGGCCGCTTCCAGCGCGTCGAGGATGCTGGCGATGGACGCCTGCGTGATGCCGTCGCCCTGGATGACGCGCACATGGCGAAGCACCTTGAAGCCCTTGGCGTTGACGTCGCTGCCGAAGCTGGCGTCCAGCGCGCGCACGGTGCGCAGCACGACGGTGGTGGGGTCGCCGCTGTCGGGGCGGATGACGACCATGGCGCCGCTGGCGATGACCTCGTCGCGCAGCGCGCCGCCCCAGAGACGCGACACGGCCGCGTCGAGGTCGTAGGAGTCGGACACGACGGCCAGCACCGCGCCGGGCTTGCCGAACTGCTTCAGCATGTTTCGATAGGCGGCCAGCTCGCCATCGCGGCCCCAGGCGGTGATGGTGCTGTGCTCGGCCGCCGGGATGGAGAAGCCGGCCATGGGTTCGCCGTAGTAGAGGCGGGCGCCGAGCAGGGCCGTCATCGTGTCCGTGCCCTGGAAGTTCACGAGGTGGGCCATGCCGCCCAGCATGGCCGATTCGAGCGACGACACGCCGCGGGCGCCGAAGTCGTGCAGCTTGAAGGGCAGCCCGGCCGGGTCGCCAGTGCGCGCCAGCGCGTCGAGGATGAGGCGGCGCGTGGCCAGGCCCTGGCTGGCGACGGTCGTCGGGTACCAGACGCGCAGCAGCGCCGTCTCGACATAGCTCGTCAGCCACCAGCAGGCCGGGTCGGTGTTCTCGACCGTGACGAGGGCGTGGTTCAACGGCACGACCGTGCCCTCGGGCACCGCGCGGATGCGCAGCGGCAGCCGGCCGGCGTGGGTGTCGACGATGTGCTGCCAGCCGTCGCGGTTGAAGGGCAGGCCGTGGGCGGCACAGACCTCGGCGGCGAGGTCGATGTCTTCGGCCATGACGGGCTTGGTGAAGTATTCCTTCAGCAACGCCTGCAGGCCGAAGAAGACCGTGCAGGGCAGCGCGCCGCTGCGCGCCTCGATGTAGCTGAAAACGGTCGTCGTGCCCGGCGGGTACTGCAGCCAGTGGCTGGTCTTGTAGCTGTCCGTGTTGAGGACGAGCAGGCGGGCGATGTCGCTGAAGTTGCCCAGTGCCATCAGTCCATCGAGCCGCTGTCGATGGCGCGCTGGTGGCGCTCGACGAATTCCTTGTAGGTGTCGATGCCCCGCAACTGCAGGATGGTGTTGCGCACGGCGGCTTCCACCAGCACGGCGAGGTTGCGGCCGGCGTCCACGGCGATGACGACCTTGCGCACCGGCATGCCCAGCACGTCCTCGTGCAGCGGCTCGTAGGGCAGGCGTTCGAAGTCGCGCTCCATCGTCTCCTTGCGCACGAGGTGGACGATGAGCTTCAGGCGCATCTTGCGGCGCACGGCCGTCTCGCCAAAGATGGCCTTGATGTCCAGCAGGCCGATGCCGCGCACTTCCAGCAGGTTCAGCAGCAGTTCGGGGCAGCGGCCCTCGATGGCGGTCTGGGCGATGCGGAAGAAGTCCACCGCGTCGTCGGCGACGAGGCCGTGGCCGCGCGAGATCAGCTCCAGGCCGAGTTCGCTCTTGCCCAGGCCGGACTCGCCCGTCAGCAGCACGCCCAGGCCGAGGATGTCCATGAAGACGCCGTGGCGCGTCGTGCGATTGGCGAACAGCTGCGACAGATAGCCGCGCACCAGGTCGATGACGTGACCGGCCGAGTCGGAGGTGCGGAACAGCGGGATCTCGGCGCGGTCGCACATCGCGATCAGGCGCGGCGGCGGCACGCAATCGTCGGCGACGATGATGACCGGCGGCTCCAGCGTGACGATGCGGGAGATGCGGCGGTCCTGGTCCTGGACGTCGACGCCTTCCTGGCCCAGATAGGCCACCTCGCGGCGGCCGACGATCTGGACGCGGTAGGGATGGATGTAGTTCAGGTAGCCGACCAGGTCGGCCGCGCTCTGCGCATCGCGCACGGCGGCTTCGTCGAAGCGGCGCTCGGGGTGGGCATGGCCGGCAATCCACTCCCAGCGGAGGGCCTCGCGGTGTTCTTCAAAAAGCCGCTCGGCGCTGATGGAAGTCGGTTTCAAGTCGGAAGCGAATCTTCAGGGTTTACGCGAAGCGCCAATCCGCGGCATCAGGCGACGGACTTGAGCGGCTCCCAGGCCGCGATGAGCTTGTGCAGCGTGGCGGCTTCCGGCTCGGACTTGAGCTGCTCGCGCAGTTCGCGGTCGGACAGCATCTCGGCGATCTCGGACAGGATCTCGAGATGACGCTGCGTCGCCGCTTCGGGTACGAGCAGGAAGATCAGCAGCCCGACGGGCTCGTCGTCCGGCGCGTCGAAGGCAATGGGCTGCTGCAGGCGCAGCACGGCCGCCAGCGGGTTCTTCAGGCCTTTCACGCGGCCATGCGGGATGGCAACGCCGTGCCCCAGGCCGGTCGAGCCCAGGCGCTCGCGGGCGAACAGGTTGTCGGTGACCAGCGCGCGGGCCATCTGGTGGTGGTTCTCGAACAGCAGGCCGGCGTGTTCGAAGGCGCGTTTCTTGCTGGACGCATCCACGTTCACCAACACGTTGTCGGCGGGCAGGATGGCGGCGAGACGGTTCATGGGCTGAGGCCGAGCGTCGGGGGCGCCTGGTGGGCGCGGCCGCAGCCGGGCAGGTGGGTCTATCAGAGTCACAGATTATGGAACTGCGCGCCGTCTTGGGGTGAGCGGTCGATCCCGCAAGGGTGCAAAAGATTCCTCAGCACCCCCGATTGCAGGATTTTGCGGCACCGCAGCAACAACCGATTGCCATCGATTGCGCATCGCAAAAAGCAAAAGCGGCCCGCAGGCCGCTCGAGGATGGATGGCCCGGAAAACTCAGCGGGCGGGTACCTCTAGGCGCTTGGCCGAGGCGTGGTGGTGGTCCTGCACCTTGTCCTTGTGGCGGCAGACCTGGCGGTCCAGCTTGTCCATCAGCTGGTCGATGGCGGCGTAGAGGTCTTCATGGCTTTGCTCCACGAAGATGTCGCGGCCCTTCACGTGCAACGTGACTTCGGCGCGCTGGCGGCGTTCCTTCTCCTTTTGCTTCTCAACGGTCAACAGGACGTTGATGTCAACAACCTGGTCGAAGTGGCGAGTCACACGATCCAGCTTGGTTAGCACGTACTCGCGCAGAGCCGGGGTGACTTCGAGGTGATGGCCACTGATCGTCAGATTCATAAAGCCTCCTTTCAGAGGGAATGGGTCGGAAAAAACGGAACCAGAAAACGGGGAAGGGGAGGAGGGAGGAGGGTCTTTCGGGTAGCGGAGGTGGGTGGGAGTGGGGAAATCGACGAATCCAGTCTGCGCGCAAAGCGGCGGCATGACAAGAGGATGACGGTGAGGTTTTGTCGCAGGTCAGGCCTCGTTTTCGCGCCTTCTTTCACAGCTTGCACGGATGCAATAATCCACGGCTATTCCCCCTACGGAGCCCTTCTTGGACGCCAGTCACCCTCGGTGACCGTCCACTCCCGCCACATGCGCTGAACCGCGCATCCCGCCCGGAGTGAGACGGTCGACCTGAATCCCGCCACCCCGGACGGCGCGTCGCCGTCGTCCCATGCCAGCCCTGCTGGAGACGATGCATGCTGAATGTGTTCACGCTGGACAATGGCCGCCTGAAGGGCGGGCTGTTCCAGGAAGAAATCGAAACTGCCGAGGACCTGGCCCTGTCGCGGCCGATCTGGGTCGACCTGGAGAGCCCCAGCGCCGAGGAGAAGGGCTGGATACGCGACCGCTTCGGGCTGACCATCCCCGAGGACATCGTCGACGAGGACCTGGAGGAGTCGGCGCGCTTCTACGAGGAAGACAACGGCGAGCTGCACATCCGCTCCGACTTCCTCATCGAAGGCGATGACGGCCCCGACGGCAAGCCGGCGCGCAACGTCCGCGTGGCCTTCATCCTCTACAACAACGTGCTGTTCTCGATCCACAACGAGGACCTGCCGGTGTTCCGCCTGCTGCGGCTGCGGGCGCGGCGCATCCCGGCGCTGATCGAGGATGCCAAGGACGTGCTGCTCAAGCTCTACGACGCCGACGCCGAGTACTCGGCCGACGTGCTGGAGGGCATCTACGACAAGCTCGAGGCGGTCAGCGCCCGCGTGCTGAAGAGCGACGTGACCGACGCCGAGGCCGGCGAGGTGCTGGGCTCCATCGCGCGCGAGGAAGACTTGAACGGCCGCATCCGCCGCAACGTGATGGACACGCGCCGCGCCGTCAGCTTCATGATGCGCAGCCGCATGCTGAACGCGGAGCAGTTCGAGGAGTCGCGGCAGATCCTGCGCGACATCGACTCGCTGGACTCGCACACGGCCTTCCTGTTCGACAAGATCAACTTCCTGATGGACGCCACGGTCGGCTTCATCAACATCAACCAGAACAAGATCATCAAGATCTTCTCGGTGGCCAGCGTCGCGCTGCTGCCGCCAACGCTGATCGCTTCCATCTACGGCATGAACTTCAAGAACATGCCGGAGCTGGAATCGAGCTGGGGTTATCCGTTCGCATTGGTGCTGATGCTGCTGTCGGTGGCCGCGCCCTTCATCTACTTCCGCCGCAAAGGTTGGTTGAAATAGCCGGCTTCAGCGATTGGCCTTGCTGACGAGCGCGAAGTAGGCCGAATCGCCCAGCAGGCGCAGCGCCTTCATGAAACGCGTGAAGCGCTTCGGGAAGTGGATCTCGAAGTCGCCCGCCGCCCAGCCGGCCAGCATGGCTGTCGCGGCCTGCCCGGGGCTGATCTCGGCCGGCATGGCGAAGTCGTTCTGCGCCGTCATCGGCGTTGTCACGAAGCCGGGGTGGATGACCGACACGCCGATGCCGCGCGGGTGCAGGTCGAGGTACAGAGCCTCGACCAGATGCGTGAGGGCCGCCTTGCTGGGGCCGTAGGCCAGCGCCTTGGGCAGGCCGCGGTAGCCGGCCACGCTGGACACCAGGCTCAGATGGCCGCGGCCGGCGGCAAGCAGGCGCGGCAGCAGCGCGTCCAGCAGGTTGAAGGCGCCGACAAGGTTGACGTCCAGATGCCGCAGCGCGTCCCCGAGGTCGAAGCTGGCCGCCGTCATCGGCCGGTAGTAGCCGGCGCAGTAGACGCACAGGTCGGGCACGCCGACCTCTGCCACGGCCGCATGCAGGGCGGGCAGGTCCAGCACATCCAGCGGCAGCGCGTGGCTGCCGGGGTGCAGGGCGACGAACTCGTTCAGCAGCGCCGCCTGCCGTGCCGACACGACGACGCGTGCGCCCGCGGCATGCAGCGCGCTGGCCGTCGCGCGGCCGATGCCGGTGGAGGCGCCGATCAGCCAGGCCGTCTTGCCCTGCCAGTCGCGCAGCTTGGGGTTGAGGCTCATGGTTTGTAGAAGGACAAGGTCACGTCGCCGACGTGGAAGCCGAACTTGCTCATGCGCGCCTTGTTCAGCATGACGCGCTCGTCCATCAGGTACATCCAGTCGTCGAACTGCACGTCGTAAGTCGTGCCGTCGACGGGCAGGCGCAGCGTGTAGCTCCAGCGCAGCGCATTGCCGCTGGCGATGCCCTCGGCCTCGCCGACAACGTCGGCCGCCGTGCCGCGGTAGCGGCCGTCGCCCAGCGCGGTGATGGTCCAGACGCGGCGTTCGGTCTTGCCGTCGCTGTAAGTGAAGTCCTCCTCCAGCGTGCCGACGCCGCCCTGCCAGCGGCCGACGAGCTTCACGACGAAGCGGCGCTTGACCTTGCCGGCGCGGTCGGTGAAGAGGCCGTGCGCCGTCAGCGGGCCGTCGAAGTAGCTCTCCAGGCGCAGCGCAGGCTTTTCGGCGGCGTAGTCCTCGGGCACGGGGGCGCTGGCGCAGCCGGCCAGCAGCAACGATGTGAGCAGCAGTCGTCGGTTCATGAGGTCGAGGCGATGAAGTGGCGATACAGCAGCGCCGCCGCGGCGAGCTTGAGCGCGCAGGGCAGCAGGCAATAGGCGATGGACAGGGCCTGCAGCGCCTGCGCATCGCGCTGGCCCGGCGCGTAGCCCAGCAGTTGCAGCAGCGGCAGCGCGAGGCCGGCGGCCAACGCGAGGTTGAGTTTGTTGGCGGCGTTCCACCAGCCGAAGAAGGCGCCTTCGGCGCGGCCCGCGAAGCCGGCGCGCTGGATGACGCCTGCGAGCAGCGCGCCGGGAATGGCGAGGTCGGCGCCCAGGGCCGCGCCGCTGGCGACGCAGACGGCGAGGAAGCCGCCGCGGGCACCTTCCCCCAGCAGCGCCGCCCAGCCGAAGGCGGCCACCGCCAGCGCCATGCCCAGGGCCCAGGCGCGCGGCTGGCCGAGGCGCGCGATAACGCGCAGCCAGGCCGGTAGCGACACGACGGCGGCGGCGAAATAGCTGGCGAGGAACAGGCCCTGCCATTCCGGCAGGCGCAGGCGGTCGTCGATGAAGAACAGCAGCAGCGTCGCCGGCACGGCCGCCGCGATGCCGTTGAGCAGGAAGACGGCCAGCAGGCGGCGGAACTCGGGAACGCGCCAGGCCAGGGCCAGCGGCGCGGGGGCGCCGGTACTGGCCGCGGGCCGCGGCGCACCGCTCAACAGCACGAGTCCCACGGCGAGTGTGAAGGCCAGCATCAGCGCCGTCACGCCAAAACCCGCCGCGGACGGCAGCACGCTCGCGGCGACGACGCCCACCAGCGCAAAGCCCTCGCGCCAAGCCACCACGCGGCTCTGCATCGCCGCGCCGCCGCCCAGCCGTGCGCCCCAGGCCTGGTGCAGCACGGCCAGCGCGCTGTAGGCGAAGTAGGTCAGCACCAGGCCCGCGCCGGCCCAGGCCAGCAGCGCGGCCGGCTCGCGCGGCAGTGGGAAGAAGAGACCGGTGAACCCGGCGGCGAGCAGCAACGCCGCGAGTGGCAACTGCCAGGCCAACGCGGGCCGGCCGAGGGCGTGATCGCAGAGCCGGCCTATCCACGGATCGACGACGGCATCCAGCGCGCGCGCTGCCAGCAGCAGCGCGCCCAGGCTTGCCAGCGACAGGCCGAAGTGCGTCGCGTAGTGGGCCGGCAGATGCACGTAGAGCGGCAGCGCGACAAAGGCCAGTGGCAGACCCAGCGCGCCATAGCGCAGGCCATCAGGCGGCGTGAAGTCAGCGGCCATTCCCGCCGCCCAGCAATTGCTCGCGCAGGCCGGGCTCGGAGGTCTGCGGGCTGAGCCAGATGCCGAAGAACAGCCGCGCGAACTGCGCGTCGGCGATGCGGCGGCGTGGCTGGCCATTGAAGAAGAACTGCGCCGCTGCGCCGGGCTCGTAGCTGCCGCTGATGCGGTCGCCGGCCTTCACGTCCGGGAAGGCGGCCTGCATCTCGGCGAGCCAGGTCTTGCCCTGTGCATCGGTGACGGTGGCCTGGCGGCGCATCTCCTTCAGCGAGCGCTTGGCGATCTCGGCGCCGTCCAGGCGGCGCGCGTATTCGATCTCCAGCGTCAGCGGCAGCTCCGCCCAGTTGGCGGCCGTGACGGGCGAGGCCGACCACAGGCGGATGTCGTAGACGTGCAGGCCGAAGAAGGTGAAGCGCGCCTGGCCGCGCTGGGCCAGCCCGCCCAGCTCGGTCGAAGCATGGGCGAGGTCGGCCAGCGCGACGGTCGCCAGGAAGACGCGGCGCTGCATGCTCAGTCCCGCACGAGGGTGAACTGCATGACGTCGGTGTTGCCGGCCGCGAAGGCCGCCTCGCAGTAGGCGAGGTAGAACTCCCACAGCCGCATGAAGCGCGTGTCGAAGCCCAGCTCGCGCACCGGGCCTTCATGGCGCAGGAAGTCCTCGCGCCAGCGGCGCAGCGTCTCGGCGTAGTCGGCGCCGAAGGCCAGTTCGTTGACGACGCGCAGGCCGGCCTTGCGCGCATGGGCGCGGAACTGGCTCGGGCTGGGCAGCAGGCCGCCGGGGAAGATGTATTGCTGGATGAAGTCCGTCGAGCGCACATAGCGGTCGAACAGGTCATCGTGGATGGTGATGCTCTGGATGCAGGCGCGGCCGCCGGGCTTGAGCTTGTCCCGCACGGTGCGAAAGTAGCCGTCCCAGTATTCGCGGCCTACCGCTTCGAACATCTCGATGGAGACGATGGCGTCGAAGGGTTCGTCGGCGATGTCGCGGTAGTCCTGCAGGCGCAGGTCGGCACTCAGGCCGGCAGCCTGCAGGCGCTGTTGCGCCCAGACAAGCTGTTCGGTCGATAGCGTGACGCCGGTGAGCCGGGCGTCGAAGTCCCGCGCGGCCATCTCGGCGACGGCGCCCCAACCGCAGCCGATCTCCAGCACGCGGCTGCCCAGCGTCACGCCGGCCTCGCTCAACGCACGGTGCATCTTGGCCTGCTGGGCGGCGACCAGCGAGCGCTGCGGCGAGCCGTCGAACCAGGCGCTGGAGTAGTTCATCGTCGGGTCCAGCCACAGCTTGTAGAAGGCGTTGCCGAGGTCGTAGTGGACGTGGATGTTCTTGCGGCTGCCTGCGCGGGTGTTGCGCCTCATGAGGTGGCGTACCCGATGCAGCAGGCCGCCCCAGAAGCCGCCGTAGACGAGGGACTCCAGCGCCGTGCGGTTGCGGATCAGCAGCTCCAGCAGCGCGCGCAGGTCGGGGCTGCTCCAGTGGCCTGCAACGTAGCTCTCGGCAAAGCCGACGTCGCCCGATTGCAAAGCCGCGGCGCAGACCTGCCAGTCGGCGATGCGCAGGGCTGCACGGGGCTGCTGCTGGTTGCCGAAGTGCAGCATCTCGCCGTCGGGTGTCTGCACATCGAGGCTGCCGTGCTGCAGATGCTTCAGCAGCGCGATCACGCGGCATGCCGCGCGAGGCAGCGGGGTGGAGAAGGTGGGGCTGGAGAGGGTTGTTGTCATGGCAGTCAGCGCGTCACGAAGCGCTCCGGCGGCTGGGGTTTGGAGAAGAAGGGCAGGCGCTTGAAGGCCAGCTGCAGCGCCTGCCAGTGGATGCGCGCGACGACCATCAGCGTCAGTGCCGGCATCGCGAAGAAGGCCGCGCGGGCGCTGCGCGCTGTGAGTGGCTGCAGCCGGCCGCTGAGGCTGGTGTTGAGCAGCGGGCCCTGCGCGTCGTCGTGGTCGACGCGGGCGACGACGCGCTCGCCGGCACGCATGAAGCGGAAGCGGTAGCGGCCCTCGACGCGGCAGAACGGCGACACGTGGAAGACCTTGGCCGCCTGCTGCTCGCGGCCCCAGGCGAGTTCGAGCCCGCGCAGCAGGTAGCAGTGGCGTTCGCCGAAGGTGTTGTTGACCTCGACGACGACGGCGGCGAGCGATCCGTCCGCGCGCTCGCAGAACCAGAAGCTGACCGGCTTGAATGCATGGCCCAGCACGCGCGGATAGGTCTGCAGCCAGACCTCGCCGTTGGCGTCTTTGATGCCCTCGGCCGCCAGCAGCGCTTCCAGCCAGGCCAGCGCGTCGCCGCCGCCGTCGCCATGGTCGGCGTCGTGGAAGCTCAGCCAATGTCTCCACGGATGGCGGCCGTTGCGGTTCAGCGCCGCGCAGCCCTCGCGGCGCAGCGAGCGCATCGGCAGCCACAGGAAGTAGCTCGCGTAGGCGAAGGCGTGTTCGCGCGGGTGCAGGCGGCGGTGGCGCACGAGGCCGGTGCCCAGCTGCGCCGTGTTCACGCGAGCACCTTGTCGATGACGCCTTGCGCCGCCTGCAGCCCCGACAGCAGGCCGTCCTCGTGGAAACCATAACGCGCCCATGCGCCGGCAAACCAGACGCCGCCCCCGCCCTGGATGCTGGGCAGCCGGGCCTGGGCGCGCACGGCGCCGTCGTCGAAGACAGGATGGGCGTAGTCGTAGCGGCCGATGACGCGCGCCGGGTCGGGCTCGCGCAATGGGTTCAGCGACACGATGACCGGCTGCTGCCACGGCAGCGGCTGCAGGCGGTTCAGCAGGTAGTGCAGGCAGACGGCGCTGCCGTTGCCACCGCTCTCGTAGTTCCACGCAGCCCAGGCGGCGCGGCGGCGCGGCAGCAGCGCGGCGTCGGTGTGCAGCACGGCGACGTTGGGCTGGTAGCGGATGGCGCTCAGCACCTGGTGCTCGACATCGGTTGGCGCGGCGAGCAGCGCGAGGCTCTGGTCGCTGTGGCCGGCCAGGATGACGGCGTCGAAATGCTCGCGCCCGCGCGGGCTCTGCACGACGACATCACCGCCCGCGGCCGGCCGGTGGATGGCCTGCGCGGCCGTGTTCAGGCGCACTTCGTGGATCGCCGGCAGCAGGGCCTCGACGTAATGCCGCGCGCCGCCGCTCACCGTCCACCACTGCGGGCGGTCATTGACCTGCAGCAGGCCGTGGTTGTGGCAGAAGCGGATCAGCGTGCGGATGGGGAACTGCAGCATCTGCGCCGTCGGGCAGGACCAGATGCAGGCGACCATCGGCAGCAGGTACCAGTCGCGGAAACCGCGGCCGAAGCGGTGGCGGGCGAGGAAGTCGCCGATGGGCTCGCCCAGCGCCGCCTCTTCGCCGCTGGTGGCCAGCACCGTGCACAGCCGGTTGAAGCGCAGCAGGTCGGCCAGCATCCCCCAGAAGGCCGGCCGCAGCAGGTTGCGGCGTTGGGCGAACACGGTGGCCAGGCTGCTGCCGCTCCATTCGATGCCGTCGCGCATCACCTGGGCCGAGAAGCTCATGTCGCTTTTCGCGGTGGCGATGCCGAGCTGGGCGAAGAGCTGGATCAGCAGCGGATAGGTGCGCTCGTTGAAGACGAGGAAGCCGGTGTCGACGCCTTGCGTGACGCCGTCCAGCGTCACGTCGACGGTGTTCGTGTGCCCACCGGCGCGCGGCGCCGCTTCGAACAGCGTGACGTGGGCACGGTTGCTCAGTGCCCACGCCGCGGACAGGCCGGCAATGCCGCCGCCGACGACGGCGATGCGCTTGTTCGTGACGGGCCCCGGTGCGCGGGGATGGCCGCGGCCGCGCAGCAGGCCCAGCAGCTCGGGCGAGGCATGGCCGCCCGGCAAAAAGGAAGGGCCCGCGTCATCGACACGGGCCCTGGCTGTAAAAGCGGCCGCAGAACGCCCCGGAGCCAACGAGGGAGGGAGGGAGGAGGAGGAGAACGGCTCCGAGATTGCTGCTCTGGACTCAGAGAGGTTGAGCGGCCTGAATTCCGTGGGGTGGGGGGTCTCCTCCGTGCAAGCAGTGCTTGAGTTATGGAAGGAGGTGTAGCGCGTGAGCGGCCCTCCGGCATGAAGTTGCTCCCTGCTGTCCCAGGTTCGGGCGACGATTGTTGTCATCACGATTCGTTGTCAGGCGCTGCTTTGCGACTCCGCCCGCGGTTTGAAAACAGTGCCACCGGCACCTGCTGTCAGCCGCTTCGAGGCAAAATGTTGATGTTTTGTCCAGTTCAAATTTGCGATTGCGTCGCTATATTAGGCCAAGAACTGTGTTTTGTCTTATGTTTGTCCAGGACAAATGTCCAAGCAGTCAATGCAAGTGAACAAGGCCTGCCATGGCTGAGCCAATAGATCACGCCGCCGCGAGCGCCACAGAGGCTGCCGCCTCCGTCGCAGGCGTGGGCATCACGGCGGTGGAGCGCGACACCGGCATCAACAAGGAGACGCTGCGCGTGTGGGAGCGCCGCTATGGCTTTCCTGCGCCGGGTCGGGATGCCGCCGGCGAGCGGCTCTATCCGGCCGAGCAGGTGCAAAAGCTGCATCTCATCAAGCGCCTGCTGGACGCCGGGCACCGGCCGGGCCGCATCGTCGCGGCGCCTGCGCAGGAACTGGCGGCGCTGCTGCAGCCCCCCGCCGGAGCCGCTCGCCCCGAAGCCGCGGACGAGGCGCCCGAGATCGCCGCCTGCGCCGCGCTGCTGCAGGCGCATGACATCGACGGCCTGCGCCATGCGCTGTCGCAGGCCTTGCTGCGGCGCGGGCTGGCCGGCGGCGTCACCGAGGTGCTGGCGCCGCTGACGACACGCGTCGGCGAGCTGTGGATGGCCGGCACGCTGCAGGTCTTCGAGGAGCACATCTTCAGCGAGTGCCTGCAGCTGGTGCTGCGCCAGGCCATCCAGGCGCTGCCGGCCTCACGGGGTGGCGGGCCGCGCGTGCTGTTGACGACGCTGCCCGGCGAGGGCCATGCGCTGGGCCTGCTGATGGCCGAGGCGCTGCTGTGCCTGGAGGGGGCGGCCTGCCTGTCGCTGGGCGTGCAGACCCCGCCGGCGCAGCTGCCGGGTGCCGTGGCCGCGCACCGGGCCGACGTTGTCGCGCTGAGCTTCAGCAGCCAGCTGCCCAACCGTGTCGTGCTGGAGGGCCTGGCCGAGCTGCGTGCGCTGCTGGCGCCGGAGGTCGAGATCTGGGCCGGCGGCAGCAGCCGGGCACTGCGTTTGCCGGGGGTGCCGAAAGGCGTGAACTGCCTTGAAGGCCTGACGGCGATCGCGCCGGCAACCGCACGCTGGCGCAAACTTTTAGAATCCCGCCTCTAAACGAGGACCCGACATGCTTTACCCCGAACTGTTCAAGCAACTCGAAGCCGTGCGCTGGAACATGGACAGCGACATTCCCTGGGACAAGTTCGACGCCAGCCTGCTGACCGACGAGCAGGCGCAGACGATCAAGATGAACGCCATCACCGAGTGGTCGGCGCTGCCGGCCACCGAGATGTTCCTGCGCGACAACCGCGAGGACAGCGACTTCTCGGCCTTCATGTCCGTCTGGTTCTTCGAGGAACAGAAGCACAGCCTCGTGCTGATGGAATACCTGAAGCGCTTCCGCCCCGACCTCGTGCCCACCGAGCAGGAACTGCACGAGGTCCGCTTCGACTTCGACCCCGCGCCGGCGCTGGAGACGCTGATGCTGCACTTTTGCGGCGAGATCCGCCTGAACCACTGGTACCGCCGCGCTGCCGAGTGGCACACCGAGCCGGTCATCAAGGCCATCTACGAGACGCTGTCGCGCGACGAGGCCCGCCACGGCGGCGCCTACCTGCGCTACATGAAGCGCGCGATGGCCAAGTTCGGCGACGAGGCCCGCGCCGCCTTCGCCAAGGTCGGCGTGCTGATGGCCAGCGCCCGCCGCACGGCCCAGGCGCTGCACCCCACCAACCTGCACGTCAACGCCAAGCTGTTCCCGCGCGACACCATCCAGAGCCGCCTGCCCGACCCCGAGTGGCTGGAGCACTGGCTGGACAAGCAGATCCAGTTCGACAGCGTGTGGGAGAACAAGGTCGTCGAGCGCATCCTGCACAACATGAGCCTGCTGATGGACCGCAGCTTCGCGACCGTGCAGGAGCTCAACCGCTTCCGCAAGGAAGTGACGGCGCGCGTGGTGCCGCCGGCGGGGTCGGCTTCGACTGCCTGATCGGCCGCGCCCAAAAGCAAAGAGGCCCCGCGGGGCCTCTTCTCGTTGGCGCGCCGGCGGGCTCTCAGCCGCCACGGGCGCGCTTCATGACGACCAGCGCGAAGGCCGCTGCGGCCACCGCGGCCCAGCCGAGGAACTGCAGGGAGGCCAGTTCGGCCAGCGCGCGTCCGAAGTCCTGCAGCGCCCAGGTGACGAGGTCGCTGCCGTCCTGCTGCATCGCCTGGGCCAGGCCCGGGCCGTTGTGGATGAGCGTGTGGTTGATGCGCTCGTTCAGGCCCTTCAGCGCGTCCAGCGGCCAGGCGATGTCGTAGGCCTGGTAGAGGACGGCCACCACCACGCCGCCGCCCACCAGCACGACCGGCACGCCCAGGCGCTTGAGCCAGCTGGACGCAGCCATTAGCACGAAGATGAGCGGCGCCAGCCACAGCAGCAGCGGCACCGTGCCGGCCAGACCGCGCAGCAGGACGGGTGTGGCTGCGAGGATGACCTCGCCCCAGTTGGTGCCCATCGCACCGGCAAGCCCCATCTTGCTGCCCAGCACGCCCAGCGCGATGGGCAGGCCGAACAGCATGCCGATGACGGCTCCCCCCAGTGGCGCCAGCCACGCATGGGCCAGCACCGTCGCTAGCACGCTCTCGCTGGGCCGGCCGGGCAGCGACAGCCAGAACTCGATGGAGCGGTCCTGGGTGTCGCGGCGCGCCAGCCCCGGCAACTGGAACAGCGCGACCAGCATGCAGATGCCCCAAACGACGGCCGCGGTGACGAGCACGATGCCGATCGACATCAGCTCGGGGCTTTCCGTCGGCATGCCGTGGAACTCGCCAAAGGGCAGCAGCGCAAGGAAGAGCAGCGGCGGCGCCAGCGCCGCAATCAGCCAGCCGCGCTTGTGCTGCATCCATTCGCGCTGCAGCAGGGTGGGGATGTGGGTGTTCATGGTGTCGGTCCTCAGGCTTGCTTGCTGTTCAGCGCCGGATTGCGAGTCAGCGCCATGAAGAGATCCACGAGGCTGGGCCGCACGCGCTGGCCCAGGCTCGTGATGTGCTCGGGCGGCGCGCCGTCGAACAGCGACGTCGTGCGGCCCTGCTCGCGGTAGCGCAGCAGCGGGTGGGCGGCGGCCATCGCGTCGGCAGCGGCCGGGTCGTGGTTCAGCGCGACGAAGCGGCGGTCGATGTCCTCCAGGCTGATGGCCAGCGCCACGCGCCCCTCGTCCAGCATGATCACGTCGCTCAGCAGCGCCTCCACCTCCTCGACCTGGTGCGTCGAGATCAGCACGCTGCGCTCGCCGTCGCACCACTCGTCGATGAGCATCTCGTAGAAGCTCTTGCGCGACACCACGTCCAGGCCCAGCGTCGGCTCGTCCAGGATCATCAGCCTGGCGTCGATGGCGGCGATCAGCGCCAGGTGCGTCTGCGCCACCATGCCCTTGGACAGGCTCTTGACCTTGTCGCTCTCGCCGACGCTGGTGCGCTTGAGCAGCGCGCGGGCGCGGTCGGCCGAGAACTTGGGCTGCAGCTTGCCCATCAGCGTGATCAGCTCGTGCACGCGGGCCCAGCGCGGCAGCACCGCCACGTCGGGGATGTAGCTCAGCTCGGTCAGCAGCTGCTGGCGGTTCTTCGTCGGCTCCAGGCCCAGCACGCGCATGTCGCCCTGCACTGGCAGCAGGCCGACGAGGGCCTTCATCAGCGAGGTCTTGCCGGCGCCGTTGTGGCCCAGCAGGCCCACCACGCGGCCCTTGGGCACGGTGACGGACACGTCGTTCAGCGCCGTCTTCTTGCCATAGCTCAGCGTGATGTTCCTGGCTTCGATGAGGTTGGTGTTGTTCATGTGGACTCCCAGTTCAGATCCTTGGCTGTCAGGCCCAGGCGCTTCAGCTTGGCACGCAGGGCGGGCCAGTCCTTCTGCAGGAATTGTTCGCGCTCCTGCTTCAGCAGCCGCTGGCGGGCGCCGGCCGTGACGAACATGCCCAGGCCGCGGCGCGTCTCGATGAGGCCATGGTCGCTGAGCGCCTGCAGTGCCCGCGTGACGGTCAGCGGGTTGATGACGTACTGGCTGGCGAGCGCGCGCACCGAGGGCAGGGCCTCGCCTTCCGGGGGGCTGCCGTCGAGCAGCTGCACGGCCAGTCGGTCGGCCAGCTGCTGGTAGATCGGCGCCTGGTCTGTCCAGGTGGGAGTCATGAGAGCTCCGGGGTGTGTTGCTGATGTAGCACACCATATCTGCTGGCCTGGGGCAGACCCAGCTGGGAGCGACAGACCGACGAATCGGGGGGATGAGCTGCGTGGGCCAGCCCGTAGCCATCGGTGAACTCAGGGCGTGGTCCGTGGTCCGAACATGATGATGACCATGCCCAGGAAGCAGACGGCGACGCCCACCCAGTCCGTGGTTGAGGGCGTCACCTTGTCCACCAGCCAGAGCCAGAGGATGGCGACGCCGATGTAGACGCCTCCGTAGGCGGCGTAGACCCGCCCGGCCGCCGTCGGATGCAGCGAAAGCAGCCAGGCGAACAACGCCAGGCTCATCGCAGCGGGAAGCAGCAGCCAGATCGGCTTGCCTTGCTTGAGCCAGAGATAGGGGAGGTAGCAGCCGACGATTTCAGCCAAGGCGGTGACGACGAACAGGCCAAACGTCTTGAGGAGATCCATTCGATGATTGTGACGACCGGTACGTCGCAGAAAGGGCTTGCTCCTCAAGTGGCTTGAGGTTCTACCTTCCCGATGTCGTCACCACGAGGATTGCCGTGAAGTCTCTGAAACTGATGTTGGGCCTGGGAGCAGCGTGCGCTGTTTGTTGCGCGGTTCCGCTACTGGGTCTGGCTGGCGGACTGTCTGCCTTCGCCGCTGCGCTTTGGGCGTGCGCCGATGAGTTCCTTCCGGCCGCGCTCGTGCTGCTGGCCATCGCCGCCGTTCTCGTCCTGCGGCTGCGCAAACGCCGCGCAGCTCCCACGATAGGTGCCTGTGGCTGCGTGACGTCTTGTGCCACCGGAGACCAGCATGCAAACAGCTGACAGCCGCGACGCTGCGTCCCTCTCATGCACGTTGAGTGCGGCCGACATGGGCCCGCGCTTGGCGCGTATCCGGACCATGACGCGCGAGCACCTGCGCAATCACGAACTGGCAGACTCAGTGCTGCGCCTGACCTACGCGCCAGAGGCCGCGGAAGAAGTCGCCTGCATCGTCGAACTGGAGCGGGAGTGCTGCGCCTTCCTGCACTTCGAGACGCATCGGCAGCCGGATCGTATGGAGCTGATCATCACGGCGCCCGGCCAGGTCGGCGCGGATGCGAAGTGGCTGTTCTCGCAGTTCCTGCCCGAGGCCCCAGTGCCTGCTACCGCGTGCTCGTGCTGCACGGGCTAAGCTGCCAAGCATGACCTCGTCGCCGCCACGTTCCATCGGTGTGCTTGCCCAGCAGACGGGCTGCTCAGTGCCGACCATCCGGTACTACGAAGAGATTGGCCTGCTGCCGGCAGGCCCTAGAACAGAGGGCGGGCGGCGCGTCTACGGCGACGCCGCCGTGCGACGCTTGACTTTTATCCGGCGCTGCCGGGATTTCGGGTTCTCCATTGACCAGGTTCGTGAGCTCATCGGTCTCGTGGACGAGCCGCAGCGGCCCTGCGTGGAAGTGCGAGACATTGCCGCAACGCACCTCACGCAGTTGCGCGCGAAGCTGGCCGAGCTGCAGGCGCTGGAGCGGTCCATGGCCGCGTTCGTCTGCAGTTGCGATACGGCCTGCGCCGGCGGACCTGCCGTCGACTGCACCATCCTTGAAGACCTGGCCCAGCCTGGCGGTGGCTCAGGCTTGCTGCCCGCCGGTGGCTGCTGTTTGCCCGCCGAGCGGCTATGACCTGAGGCCGCGCAACCGTAGCTGGGTTACGTCGACGGAGTGACGCGGCGGCACATCGGTGACATGCTCATTGAGGCTCGTGATGGCTTGTCTACGTCAACGGCGAGCGTGCCGATGCGGCGCCAGCGCCGAAAGTTCAACATTGGCCGAAACAAAAAACCGAAAGTTCGGACTTGAAGGAGATGCGGGTTCAAAGCCTGCTGACTCGCTCAGCGCCAAGTGGCTGATCAGGGCCGTTTTTCAGTTTTGGATTGTGCGCAAACCGACACGTTGTTGGAGGTCACTGTCGTGGAGCCTCCGCCGCTTTTCTCGCCCCGCTGAATCCAAAACGCACCGCCGGCCGCTCCAAGGAAGCACCATCTACCTGTTTCCTGCGGAGCCGCCATGTTCTTCGAATACTTCCACTCCCTCGGGCCGCTGCTGATTCCCATCCTGGCGCTGCTGATCCCCATCGTGGCCATCGTGTCGCACTACCTGTCCAAGTCGAACAGCGAGCGCGAACGTCACGAGACCATCCGCGTGCTGGCGCGGGCTGGCCAGCCCATTCCGCCCGAACTGCTGGCCGATGTTCAGGACAGCGGCTGGGACCGCGGCCGGCGCGAGCCGCCCAGCCCCAATCGCATCCTCGTGCCTGCCGTCATCAACGTCGGCGTCGGCCTGGGCCTGATGGGCATGTTCGCGGCCATGCAGCCGGGCTCCTGGCTGTGGAGCATCGGCCTGCTGCCGTTCTTCCTGGGCCTGGGCCTGGCCGTGTACTGGGCCGTCGAGCGCAAGCAGCCGCCGCAGCAGCCGTGACACCCGCCGCCCAGGCCGACGAAGCCCGGCTCGTCGCCCGCGCCGCGGCCGGCGACCGCATGGCCTTCGCCGCCCTCGTGCAGGCCCACCAGGGCTATCTGCGCAAGCTGCTGGGCCGCGTCTGCCGTGGCGACCAGGGCCGCGCCGACGACCTGGCGCAGGAGGCCTTCCTGCGTGCCTGGCGGGCTCTGCCGGGGTTTCGCGGCGAGGCGCGTTTTCGCACCTGGCTGACGCGGCTGGCCTATTCCGCGCTGTCGGCCGAGCGGCCGGCGCTGCCGCTGGCGGATGACGACGCCCTCGACCTCGGCGCCGACAGCGACTTCGCGCCCGGCGTCGACTGGCGCATCGACCTCGACCGCGCCATGGCCGACCTCAGCGAGGCCCAGCGCCACGCGCTGCTGCTGTGCTACGGCGCCGACCTCAGCCATGCCGAAGCCGCCCAGGTGCTGGGCTGGCCGCTCGGCACGCTCAAGACCCAGGTGCTGCGCGCCAAGGCGCGGCTGCGTGAACAACTCGGCGCATGGGAGCCGACACCATGAACGACGACCGAGACGACCTTTTCGACGCCGCGCTGCGGCAGCGGCTGCAGCGCGATGCCGAGCCCGACGACGCCGGCTTCAGCCTGCGCGTGATGGCGGCGCTGCCGGCGCCTGCCGCGCCGCGCCGCCGTGCGCGGTTGCTGCGCCGCGTGCAATGGGTGGCCATCAGCCTCGCGGCCTGCGGTGCCGCGTCCCTGCTCGTCAGCCCCGTGGACACGGCCCACATGCTGGCCGGCGCGGCGCTGCTGGCGCTGCTGATCTTCTGGACCGTGCCCAGCCGCTGGAGCCGCGGCTGAACGGCCAGCCGGGGTCAACCGGGGAGGCGCTGAATGCGACCTTGGCTGACACGGTGGCCGGCACCGCCGCCCTAAGGTGGAGGCGGCTGGACAAGGCCGCACAAGGAGCCCCCATGGACACCACGACCCACCACGACCTCGCCGACCTGTTCACGCAACTGGGCCTGCCCGATTCACCGGCCGAGATCCAGCAGTTCATCCGACGCCACCGGCCGCTGCCGCAGAGCTACAACCTGTCCGAAGCGCCGTTCTGGAACGCCAGCCAGGTGGCCTTCATCCGCGAGCAGTGGCACCAGGACGACGGGGACTGGGTCGTGGCCATCGACCAGCTGAACGCGGCGCTGCGCGAGCACCCGGACCCGTCGGAACTCGAGAAGGTCGACTGCTCGACGCAGCCCGACCATCCCGACTGCAAATGAAGCGCTGATGAAGCAGCCCTCCTGGGCCGCACTGCTGAACCGCCAGGCCGCGCTGCTGCGCAGCGCTGCGAAGCCGCTGCGCGAGCGCCGCAGGCCGCCGGCGGGCGACGGCAGCTGGCTGATGGGCAGCGTCATGACGGCGTCCGGCCCGCGCAGCTACTGGCTGTTCCGCCCCGAGGGCGTTCGTTTCGGCGAGAAGCTGCCGCTGATGGTGATGCTGCACGGCTGCCACCAGGACGCGAAGAGCTTTGCCGCCAGCACGCGCATGAACCGGCTGGCCGCGCGCGAGCGCTTCCTCGTGCTCTATCCCGAGCAGCCGCGGCTGGCCAATGCGCAGGGCTGCTGGAACTGGTTCGACACGCGCAGCGGCGTCGCGCTGGCCGAGGCGGGCTGGATCATGCGTGCCATCGAGCAGGTCGCCGTGTTCTACGCGGCCGACCGCGAGCGCGTCGCCGTGGCGGGCCTGTCGGCCGGCGCCAGCATGGCTGCGCTGCTGGCCACGCGCTGGCCGCAGCGCTTCAGGGCGCTGGCCATGCATTCGGGCGTGCCGCCGGGCGTGGCCAGCTCGTCGGTGTCGGCCATCGGTGCCATGCAGGGCCGTCGACTGCCGGTGGTCGTCGACGAGGAAGCGTCAGCTCCCTGGCCGCCACTGATCGTCATCCACGGCAGCCGCGATGGCGTCGTGTCGGCCCGCAATGCCGGCGCGGCGGTGGAACTGTGGTCGCAGGCGGCGGGCGCCCGGGCCGGCGCGCCGCAGCAGCTGCAGCGCGGCAGGCGCTACCCGATGACGGTGACCCATTTCAAGCGCTCGCGGCAGGTCGTCGCGACGCTCGTCGAGGTGGGCGAGCTGGGGCACGCTTGGAGTGGCGGCGCGGCCAAGCAGCGCTTCAGCGATGCCGCGGGGCCGGACGCGTCGAACATGGTCTGGCGCTTCGCCGAGAAACAGTTCAGCGCGCGCGGTTGATCTGCTCGATCAGCGAGCGGTGGCTCGGCAGGTCCACGACGGCGCGATCCGCGAACCGCTGGATCTTCGCGAACAGCTTCTTCGCTTCGGCCTCCTGCGTGAAGTCCGCGCGGCCGGCGCTGAGGTCGGTGTGGAAGCCCATGCCGTACAGGATGTACTGGTAGTTGAAGAAGGCGAAGGTCTCGGTGTCCAGCACGAAGTCGAAGCGGCCGGGCGGGCGCAGCCGCCATTGCTCCAGCAGATCGGCCAGCGGCTGGGGAACAGTGGCCGGGTTGGCGTTGTCGCGCCAGAAGGGCTCGTCGCGGCGGCTCAGGCAGTAGTGCAGCTTCAGGAAGTTGATGATGTTCTCGAAGCGCGTCGTCATCAGCTCGTTGAAGCGCCGCGCCGGCGCCTCCATCGGGCCGCTGTGCGGCAGCATCTCGGCAATCATGCCGACGGCGGCCTCGATGAGCACCAGGCCGGTGGACTCCAGCGGCTCCAGGAAGCCGGCCGACAGGCCCACGGCGACGCAGTTCCTGACCCACTGCTTCTCGCGGTAGCCGGGCGCGAAGGGAATGCTGCGCATGGCGACGTCGTCACTGCCGCAATAGGCGCGCAGCAGGTCGGCCGCGCCCTCGTCGCTGAGGTGGCAGCTGCTGTAGACGCAGCCGATGCCGCGCGAGCCGTTCAGGCCGATCTCCCACGTCCAGCCGGCCTCGTGGGCGGTGGCGATGGTGCAGCTTTCCATCGGCGCATCGGCGTCCTCGAACGGCAGCTTGCAGGCCAGTGCACGGTCGCAGAACAGCTGGTCGCGCACGGACTTGAAGTTGCTGCCCAGCGCGCGGCCGATCAGCTCCGCGCGGAAGCCCGAGCAGTCGATGTAGAGGTCTGCTTCGAAGCGGCCGACCTCGGCGGTGTCGAGGTGCGTGATTGCGCCGCGCGCGTCCAGCGTCACGTCGGTCACGGTGCCCTGCACATGGCGCACGCCGAGCTGGCGCGCGCGGTCGGCCAGCAGCCGCGCGAGCCTGGCGGCGTCGAAGTGGTAGGCGTAGTTCAACGGCGCGGTGTACGCGGCCTCGCCGGCGCGCTTGGGCGCCCGCTGCGCCTCGGCCACGCGCTGCTGCAGCGTCATCGCCTGCGCGAATGGCGGGCGCGTGGCGGCGTCCTGCAGCAGCCAGTAGGGCACGAGGTTGACATCCTCGGCGTAGAACGGCGCCTCGAAGGGGTGGAAGAAATGCTGGTGCCGGCCGGCCCTGGGCGTCTCGGCCCAGTCGACGAAGCGGATGCCCTGCTTCAGCGTGGCCGAGGTCTCGCGGATGAAGTGCGCTTCGTCGATGCCGAGGAACTGCAGCGTGTTGCGGATGGTGGGGAAGGTGCCCTCGCCGACGCCGACGGTGCCGATGTCGGGCGATTCCAGCACGGTGATCTCGAGGTGGGGGCGTTCTGCCAGGCGCAGCGCCCTGGCCAGGTAGGCGGCCGTCAGCCAGCCGGCGGTGCCACCGCCGACGATGAGGAGGCGTCTTTTGCTCGTGGTCATGCGCGTACGTACAAGTTCTTCAGCCACTGCTGGCCCGATTGCGCGCCATTGGCCCAGTCTTCGTCCTCGTCGCTGGGCTGGGCAACGTAGCCGGACGGGTTCAGCAGCTTCACGCGGCCGGCGCGGAAGGCGGACACGCGGTGGGTGACAAAGGTCAGCCCATGCTCCAGCGCCGTCGCGGCCAGCAGGCCGTCGCGCGTGTTGGCGTAAGGCAGCTGGGCCCGGCGGCGCACGACGGCCGCGTCCACCGGCAGCACGCGGCCCTCGAAGGCCGGCATCACGCGTTCGTCGATCCAGTCGCGCACCGCCAGGCCCGCGGCGCGGTCCTTGCGGCCCAGGCGGGCGGCGGCGTTCTCGATCTCCAGCAGGTTCAGCGCCGAGATGAAGAGCTTCTGCCGCGGGATGCCTGCGGCCCAGGCGGCCAGGCCGGCGTCGGAGCCCGCGGCCTTGGCCTTGCGGAGTTCCAGCACGATGCCGGTGTCGAGCAGGAACATCAGTCGATCGCCTCGCGGTGGTCCCACGCGCCGTCGGCTGCCGCATCGGCGGCGTCGATGGCGACGCCGTCCGGCATGGCCAGCAGCTCCAGAATGCTTTCGCCTTCGCCCGTCAGCCGGCGGTACTCGCCGATGCTCATCAGCACATGCGTGGGCTGGCCGCGGTCGGTGATCAGCACGGGCTCCACCTGTGCGGCGCGCTTGGCGAGGCTGACGTCGCGGTTGAACTCGCGGCTGGAGAGGAGCTTCATCGTTTGCAAAATGTACCTACGTGCCTGCATTGGCGTAAAGCTGGGGTAGGTACGTAGGCACGCCTCTGCTCGACCTGATGGACATCGAAAAGCCGGCTGGCACAGTGCAAACCGGCCGATCGCCATGAGGCGGTTTGCCAGGAGACAACGTTGTCGGCAGGCCAGGCTGGAAAGCTCGCCGGGCCACGAAGCCAGTAGAAAACATAAGGCAGCCTCATGGAATTCGATCTTCTTGCCATCCTCGGCGACGTGTTCGCCAAGCATGGCGCCGCCGCGCCCGCGGTCGCCAAGACCTATGCGCCGGGCGACTTCAGCGTCCACTTCTTCCTGCAGCTCGGGTTGATCATGCTGGCCTGCCGCGTCGTCGGCTGGGCCGGCCGCAAGTTCCTGGGCCAGCCCCAGGTCGTCGGCGAAATGATCGCGGGCGTCATCCTCGGCCCGTCGCTGCTGGGCCTGTTCTTCCCCGACATCCAGGCCGCCATCTTCCCGAAGGAAATGCGCAGCGTGCTCTACACAGGTGCGCAGCTCGGCGTGGGCCTGTACATGTTCCTCGTCGGCACGACGCTGCGGCTGGACCACTTCGCCACCAAGGCCAAGAGCGCCATCGGCGTGTCGGTCTCCGGCATCGCGGCACCGTTCTTCATCGCCTTCCTCATCACGCCCATCCTGCTGACCATCCCGGGCCTGTTCGCCGAAGGCATCTCGACGACGAATGCGACGCTGTTCATGGGCGCCTGCATTGCGCTGACAGCCTTCCCCATGCTGGCCCGCATCATCAACGAGCAGGGCCTGGCCAACACCTCGCTGGGCACGCTGACGCTGACGGCAGGTGCCTTCGATGACGCGGCCTCCTGGTGCGTGCTGGCCCTGGTGCTGGCGGCCTTCGGCGCCGGCCCCGGCGTGGCCGTGCTGGCCATCGGTGGCGGCGTCATCTGGGCAGCCTTCATCATGCTGTTCGGCAAGAAGCTGCTGGCGCCGCTGGGTCGCATCGTCGAGCGCGACGGCCACATGAGCCACACGGTGCTCGGCATCACGCTGATCTGTTTCTGCGTGTCGGCCTTCGTCATGGACGCCGTCGGCATCCACGCCATCTTCGGTGGCTTCATCCTCGGTGCCGTCATGCCGCGCGGCCTGTTCGCCGCCGAGCTGAAGAAGAAGGTCGAGCCGCTGACGGTCATCCTGCTGCTGCCGATGTTCTTCACCTACTCGGGCCTGAACACGCGGCTGGACATGATCAATTCCATGGAGCTGCTGCTGATCGCGGCCGGCGTGCTGGTGGCCTCGGTGCTGGCCAAGTTCGGCGCCTGCTACCTGGTCGCTCGCATGGCGGGTGAAGACAACCGCACGGCCCTGGGCATCGGCGCGCTGATGAACTCGCGCGGCCTGATGGAGCTCATCATCATCAACATCGGCCTGCAGAAGGGCATCATCGGCCCGGCGCTGTTCTCGATGCTGGTGCTGATGGCGGTGGTGACCACCATGATGGCCACGCCGCTGTTCGAACTCTTCTACGGCCGCCAGGCGCGCGCCTCGGGTGAACTGGCCGCCGTGCCCGGCAGCGCTGCTGCGGGCAGCCCGGCCTGATATTTGCAAGGCATTCCGGGTCTCCTTGCGCTGCCGTTCGAGGTGTTCGGCGGCCTTCAAGGGGGTGGGCCTGCGGGCTCACCCCTCTTTTCGTTTCCAGACCGCCCGAGGCATCCATGAGCGACATCGCGCCGGCCACCGTCGACCGCGCCTCTCGTCCGGCCAGCCCGTCCTTCCCGCCGCCCGGCGCCCAGGCCGAGGCCTTGAAGACGCGCCGCGAAGGCCCGCCGCGCTTCACGCTGGTCCAGGGAGCCTTCGCCTGCCTGGGCGTCTTCATCGTCATCGGCGTGCTGGCGTTCAGCTCCTTCAACCTGGGCGTGCTTCTGGCGCTGGGCTCCTTCGGTTCCACGGCGGTGATGATGTTCACCTTCCCCGAGATCCACTTCTCCCAGCCGCGCAGCGTCGTCGGCGGCCATTTCATCTGCTCGGCCGTGGGCCTGGCGGCACTGGCGCTGTTCGGCCACGCCTGGTGGGCGCTGGCGCTGGCGGCGGGCGTGGCCTGCGCGCTGATGATGGTCACGCGCTGCATGCATCCGCCGGCGGGGTCCAACCCCGTCATCGTCTTCCTGGCCGCACCCAAGCTGGGCTTCCTGCTGTTCCCGACGCTGTTCGGCGCGCTGGCGATGGTAGGGGTGGCGGTGGTCTACCACCGGGCCTGCCGGCGGACCTATCCGGCGTACTGGTACTGACAGCCAGCCATGAAAAAGGGGCGCCAGCGGCGCCCCTCGTCTTTGGCAGATGCCCGATCAGCCCGCGACGACGCGGACCATCTCCAGCACCTTGTTCGAATAGCCCCACTCGTTGTCGTACCAGGACACCAGCTTGACGAAGGTGCCGTCCAGCGCGATGCCGGCCTCGGCGTCGAAGATGGAGGTGCGTGCATCACCGCGGAAGTCGGTCGCGACGACCTTGTCTTCCGTGTAGCCCAGCACGCCCTTCAGCGCGCCCTGGCTCTGGGCCTTGAACTCGGCGCAGATGTCGGCGTAGCTGGCTTCGTTGTTCAGCTCGACGGTCAGGTCGACGACCGACACGTCGCTGGTGGGCACGCGGAAGGCCATGCCGGTCAGCTTCTTGTTCAGCTCGGGGATGACCTTGCCGACGGCCTTGGCGGCGCCGGTGCTGCTGGGGATGATGTTCTCCAGGATGCCGCGGCCGCCGCGCCAGTCCTTGTTGCTCGGGCCGTCGACGGTCTTCTGCGTCGCGGTGGCGGCGTGCACGGTGGTCATCAGGCCGCGCTTGATGCCCCACTTGTCGTTCAGCACCTTGGCCAGCGGGGCCAGGCAGTTGGTCGTGCAGGAGGCGTTGGAGATGATGGCTTCGCCGGCGTACTTGGTGTGGTTCACGCCGAAGACGAACATCGGCGTCTCGTCCTTGGACGGTGCCGAGAAGATGACCTTCTTCGCACCCGCGGCCAGGTGCTTCTCGCCGCCGGCCTTGTCCAGGAAGATGCCCGTCGACTCGATGACGATGTCGGCGCCGGCTTCGGCCCACTTCAGTTCGGTCGGGTCCTTGATGGCCGTCAGGCGGATGGACTTGCCGTTCACGACCAGCGTGCTGCCTTCGACGGCGACATCACCCTCGAACTTGCCATGCACGCTGTCGTACTTGAGCATGTAGGCCAGGTAGTCGGGTTCCAGCAGGTCGTTGATCGCGACGACCTCGATGTCCTTGAAGTTCGCGACAGCGGCACGGAACACCATGCGTCCGATGCGGCCGAAGCCGTTGATGCCGATCTTGATGGTCATGGGAGAGTCTCCAAAGGATGAAAAATTCGCGCGGGGCCGCAGATTCTCAGCGATCCGCAAAAAGGGTGGTTTCAGGGCGATTTCATGAGGCCGCGGGCTGGCCCAGCTTCATGGTCGTGCAGGGGATGTCGATCTGCAGCTGCGAGCCGAACAGGTCGCGCTGCTGGCGTTCGTTCTGGAACGCGATCTTCTGGCTGGCCATCCAGGCCAGGAAGGGCTGGCGGTTGGGGTCGCGCGGCGCGCCGCGCACGGTGGCCTCGTTGGGCACGTTGCCGCCGTAGACGCCGTAGGTCACCTTGAACGGGCAGCCCATGGTGTTGAAGTCGAAGTCCGCGACGAGCTGTTCGCGGCCCTTGACCATGCGCAGGAACTCGACGAGCGAGAAGGCTTCCTTGTTAAAGGTTGCGCGCGAGCGGCCCGGCGGCCAGTAGCTGAACTGCTGCTGGATGCTCTGCGCGGCCTCGGTGCCCTGGCGGCAGGGCATGCGGTATTCGGCCACGCGCTCCCTGACGGCGTGCTCCAGGCGCGGGTTGCCGGTGGAGTGCACGAACTTCACTTCCGGCGGCTGCTGACCGTCGCCGTTGAAGCTGACGACCGCCACGACGTGCTCCACGTCGCCGTCCATCGGCGTGAGGCCCATGGACATGTCGGTGCGCGGCTGCACGAGGCACAGCGGCGGTTGGTTCCTGCCGCGCTCCCAGGGCATGGGCGTGGGGTCGCGGTCGGTGTTGGAGAAGCTGAACTCCTGCACAGCGGTGACGACGCCATCGGCGGCCGTCAGGCAGGTCAGGCGGTAGCGGCGCAGATAGGCATGCACCTCGTCCTGCATGTCCTCGCGAGCCGAGTTGAACAGCACCTGCACCTCGGGCGCCGCGTCGGGCCGCGTGAACTTCAGCAGCACGCGCATGCCGCCCGAGGCGCGGTCCAGTGCGTGGCGCGCGGGGTAGGTGGGCGCCTTGTCGGGCTTGGACAGGCAGGCCAGCGAACGCGCGTCGGACTGCGGCCCCACCTCGGTCTGGGCCCGGGCCGGCACGGCCACCATGGCGCCGATGAACGCGCAAAGCGCGGCGATCCGTTGCATCGTCTCACCCTGACTGTTGTGGATGCGGGGGAGGTTGTAGCGCAGATCGCCGCCCGGTCGTCTTACTTCTTCTTCAGCACCGCCTTGACCGTCGCCGCGACGTTCTCCGGCGTGAAGCCGAAGTGCTTGAACAGCACGCCGGCCGGCGCCGATTCGCCGAAGGTGTCGATGCCGACGACGGCGTCCACGCCGTACTTCCACCAGAAGTCGCTGACGCCCATCTCGACCGCCACGCGCGGCAGACCCTTGGGCAGCACGCTCTTCTTGTAGTCCTTGTCCTGGCGGTCGAAGACGTTGGTGCAGGGCATGGAGACGACGCGCACCTTGATGCCTTCCTCGGCCAGCAGCGCCTTGGCGGCCATGGCCAGCTGCACCTCGGAGCCCGTCGCGATGATGACGGCGCGGGCCTTGCCCTTGGCCGGCTCGGCCAGCACGTAGGCGCCCTTGGCGATCTCGTCGACGTTGGTCTTGGGCGAGTAGGTCAGGTTCTGGCGCGACAGTGCCAGCAGGCTGGGGCGCTGCGCGTTGCCGATGGCCATGGTCCAGGCGACGACGGTCTCGGTCGTGTCGCCCGGGCGCCAGACGTCCAGGCCCGGGATCAGGCGCAGGCTGGCGACATGCTCGATGGACTGGTGGGTCGGGCCGTCTTCGCCGAGGCCGATGGAGTCGTGCGTCATCACGTGGATGACGCGGGCCTTCATCAGCGCGGCCATGCGGATGGCGTTGCGGCTGTAGTCGCTGAAGGTCAGGAAGGTGCCGCCGTAGGGGATGAAGCCACCGTGCAGCGCGATGCCGTTCATGATGGCCGCCATGCCGAACTCGCGCACGCCGTAGTTGATGTGGCGGCCGTTGTTGGGCGTGCCGTCGGCGGCGATGCGCAGGTTGGGCGTGTGGCTGGTGTTGGTCAGGTTGGAGCCGGTCAGGTCGGCGCTGCCGCCCAGCAGTTCGGGCAGGGCGCCGGTGAAGGCTTCCAGCGCGATCTGGCTGGCCTTGCGGCTGGCGACGGTCTGCGCCTCGGTATGGGCCTTGACGACGGCGTCCACGGCGTTCTGCGCGAAGTTGGCGGGCAGCACGCCGGCCATGCGGCGCTGGAACTCGGCGGCCAGCTCGGGGTGGGCCTCGGCATAGGCGTCGAAGCGCACGTCCCACTCGCTCTCGGCGCGGTCGCCGGCGGACTTGGCGTCCCAGGCGGCGTAGGCCTCGGGCGGCACGACGAAGGGCTCGTGCACCCAGCCCAGCGCCTCGCGGGTCAGCTTGATTTCCTCGGCGCCCAGCGCTTCGCCGTGGGCCTTGGACGTGCCGGCGCGGTTGGGGCTGCCCTTGCCGATCGTGGTCTTGGCGATGATGAGCGACGGCTTGTCCTTGCTCTTCTTGGCCTTGGCGATGGCCTTGTCGACGGCGTCCGCGTCATGGCCGTCCACGGGGCCGACGACGTTCCAGCCATAGGCCTCGAAGCGCTTGGCCGTGTCGTCGCCGAACCAGGGGCCGACCTGGCCGTCGATGGAAATGCCGTTGTCGTCGTAGATGGCGATCAGCTTGTTCAGCTTCCACGAGGCGGCCAGCGCGGCGGCTTCGTGGCTGATGCCTTCCATCAGGCAGCCGTCGCCCAGGAAGACATAGGTGTGGTGGTTGACGATCTCGTGGCCATCGCGGTTGAAGTCGCGCGCCATCAGCTTCTCGGCCAGGGCCAGGCCGACGGCGTTCGTCACGCCCTGGCCCAGCGGGCCCGTCGTCGTCTCGATGCCCGGGGTGATGCCCACCTCGGGATGGCCGGGCGTCTTGCTGTGCATCTGGCGGAAGGCCTTCAGCTCCTCGATGGGCAGCTCATAGCCCGTCAGGTGCAGCAGCGCGTAGATCAGCATCGAGCCGTGGCCGTTGGACAGCACGAAGCGGTCGCGGTCGGCCCAGTGCGGGTTGGCCGGGTTGTGCTTCAGATGACGCGCCCACAGCGCGACCGCGATGTCCGCCATGCCCATCGGGGCGCCCGGGTGGCCGGAGTTGGCGGCCTGCACGGCGTCCATGGCCAGCGCGCGGATCGCGTTGGCCATGAGGGTGGGGGAGGCGGTCGATGCGTCAGTCATGGCCGGAGCTTTCTTCGGGGTGGGCAAAAACGCGGGATTCTACGGAGGGACGGTTTCATCGCTTGATCGAGCGCAAGGCCCGCGCGTCGCCGTTGCGCGACGCTCGCGGGCATGTCAGCCCAGACCCTGCCCCTGACCGTGCGCGTCATCCGCGCCGAGCATGACGCCCTCGCGGCCATGCTGCGCACCGTGCCGCTGCTGCTGCAGGCCCAGCAACGCGCCGGCGCGGCGCCGGACTTCGCGGCGCTGCGGGCCATGCTGTTCTATGTCGACGAATTTCCCGAACGCTTGCATCACAAAAAGGAAAGCGAGCTGCTGTTCCCGCGGCTGCGCGCGCTGGCGCCGCAACTGCGCGACACGCTGGACGACCTGGAGGTCGACCACGGCCAGGGCGAGCGGGCCATCCGCGAGCTGCAGCATTCGCTGCTGGCCTGGGAGCAGATGGGCGACGAGCGGCGCGGGAAGTTCGAGCAGCAGTTCCAGGTCTACGCGGCGCGCTATCTGCGCCACATGAAGCGCGAGGAGACCGAGATCCTGCCGCGCGCGCTGGCCGTATTCGGCCCCGACGACTGGGCCGAACTGGACGAGGCCTTCGGCAGCCACCGCGACCCGCTGGCGCCCCGGGCCGGTCAGCCGGTGGACGAGGCTTATGCGCCGCTCAGGCAGCGGATCCTGGCGGTGCTGCCTGCGCCGCTGGGGTGGGGGCCAGCCCTGTCGCTTCGGCCTTAACCAAGGCCTCAAGCGGATTGGGCTTGGCACGGGCGCGCAGCGTGAAGCGGAAGCCCACGTCGTCGCGGATCTCCTCGCGCTCGATGAGGCGCTCGGCCGCTGACCGCGTCGCGCCCGGCGGATCGGCAAACGAGCCACCGCGCGTCGCAAAGAACTCGGGCGCTCCTGCGGCTGCCGGCATCCCGTCCTTGCAGATCTCGGCCACATTGCCATGCATTTCGTAGAGGCCCCATGCATTGGGCGGAAGGCTGGTGACCGGGCAGGGCCCGCCTGTCAGCATCTGCACCTGGCTGTTGTTGACGCTGTTGCCGAAGGACCAGGCCGTGTCCATACCGGCGCGGCAGGCGTATTCCCACTCCGCTTGGCTGGGCAACAACGCCTGGCAAGGCGGCAGCAAGACGCCGAGCCGGCGCGTGAACTCGGAAGCCGCAGCCGGCGTGACCTGCGTGGCCGGCTCGCTGTCACGGTCGTCGTTCCAGCCCGGTGGCGTCTCGTCGGCCATCAGCATCAGCCACAACCCCCAGGTGCAGGCCGTGTCGGCGATCCAGTAGCCCTCGGTCAATTGGACCGGCTCCGCCACGCGCTCGTTGCCGAGGCGGCCGGGATCGGTCAGCGGCGAGCCCATCATGAAGCTGCCCGGCTCCATCCAGCGCAGCCGCTGCGTGACGGGTCGCGAGCCGCCGTCGCGCGTGATGGTCAGCAGCGCGAAGACGCCGAAGCGGGCGTCTGCCCCCACCCGCAGCAGCGCCGTGTGCTCGCCGTCGCGATGCGTCAGCAGCGTCTCGGTGGGGCAGGACCAGCCGCGCGGCACGGCCCAGGTGGAGGCCGTGGCCACGTCACGCGTGGGCAGCCACAGATGCTGGTTGCGGTCCAGCATCGGGGCCAGCACACGGGGAGCCGGGAGTTCGGCGCTCACCTCCACCCGCTGCGCCCAACTCGGTCGATGCAGGGTGCCATGCAAGGACGCCCCGAAGGCCTGAAGCAGTTGCAGCGCCATGGCCTGGGACAGATGCGGCCGCAGCTCACGCAGCATCTGCCCGACCGGCCCCGGCGGCATGTTTTCATCCATCCAGGCCTTCAGCCGCTCCAGCCAGGGCGAGCCGTACAGCGTCTGCCAGAAGGCGGTGGGCAGGCTACGGCCACCGAGCGCCGTGCCTTCCTTGGACAGCGCAAAGCGCACCAGTTCGGCATCGCCCGAGATCAGGGCCTCGAGCAGACCGCGTTCGTCTTCCAGCCGGGGCTCGTTGACGGCGACGGGCGCCGGCACGGGTTCGGGCGCGGTCACAGCCGGGGTTGCAGCGGGTGGCGGCTCGGCGAGCGCGGCCGGCGTGGGCGCGACGACGGGCGGCTGCGGAAACTCGGCGGGTTCGGGTGCGACGGGTGTCGCAGAGACAGCGCCGGTGCCAGGCGGCATCGGTACCGGTTCCGGCGACTTTTCCTCCGGCAGGGCCGCGGTAAAGGTCATCAATGCGCCGAGCTGGGTCGACGTCAGCGGCGCTTTCTGCCTCAGCTCGCCCACCTGGGCCAGCAGCTCGAGCAGATCGAAGCCGGAGCGGTTCTGCAGCACGGCCGCGCACAGATCGGGCAGGCGCAGCAGCACGAGGCGGTAATTCAACTCGGCGGGCGACGCCACGGCACGCACCTCGCTGGCCAACTGCTCGCGCAGCGCCTCCAGGTCACGCAAGCGAGCATCGGCGCGCCAGTCGGCCAGGGTCAGCAGCAGGGTCGGGCCGCGCATGCGCAGATAGCGGTAGAGCGAAGGCGCAAACAGCTGCAGGGCGCAGACGACAGCCAGCCATTGAAGGCGGTCCGGCTGCTTGCCAACAATGGCCGCTAGCCGGTCGGCCATCTCCAGCAGATGGCTCATGCGCAGCAGCTTGCGCGGCACCGAGGGCGTGATGGCGGCCACCAGCCTGGCCAGGTCATTGGGCATGCCGCCGGCCCCGAACAGGCCCGACTGCTTCAGTGCCAGGAAGTCTTCCGCTTCGGCCCGTGTCGGTCGCGGCAGTCGCACCGGAAGGTGGACGAGCTTTTCCAGATACTCGGCGCCGGTGATGGGCGTCATGCCCTCCTTGCCTTGCAGCGAATAGTCTCGGTAGCGGTGAGCAATGCCACGCTCGATGACCTCCTCGTCCAGGGCCAGCACGAAGGCGCAGCCTTCCACCTCAAGGAACAGCTTCACCGCCTCCAGCACCTCGACGGCCTTGTCGGGCAGGCAGCGGTCGAGGTCGTCGACGAGGAAGACCAGGTTGACCTGCACACCAGGCGCCGAGGCGATCTCGCCAGTGAAGAACCAGTCCCAGGCCATGCGGGCATGGAAGCGCAGCGCTGGCCACAGGCCGGTGCCACGGCGCAACAGGCGCTGGCGGTGCAGGGTCAGCGCCGACGGATTGCGTCCCGTGACGGCCTTGAGCTGTTCGAGGAAGTCGTAGTACAGGCTCTGCTGCTGGCTGATGGGCGTGTCCAGCCGGCGTGCATTCGCCCTCAGCCGGCGGCGCAGTGCCAGCACTTCCAGGGCGCCGGGGTTGGGCTTGCCATCGGCGGGCTTGAGGGCCGGCAGCTTCAGCGCGACGCCCTGGGCCGTCAACGCCGCCTGGGCCAGGTCGCGGCCGCCATGCTCGTAGATGACCTGCGCCAGGTCGCCGAGCATCATCAACTGATCAGACAGGCGCTCATGCCGCTTGATGTCGGTACCCAGGCTGTCGTCGATGGCCTTGCGCAGGCATTGCTGGGCAACCCGCAGCAGCGGCACCAGCAGATGCTCCTCGCGCTCGAAGCGCCAGGCGTTGAAGGGCACGACGACGGTCAGCACCTGCTCGTTGTTCTTGCTGCTGTGCTCCAGTGTCTCGCCGACGCTCTGCAGCAGGCGGCTCTTGCCCGCGCCCCACTCGCCGAAGACGCCGACGACCAGGGCCGGCTCGGTGCTGGTGCCGGCGCCTGGCTTCAGGCTGTCGACGAGCTTGGTGACGACATGCTGCGCCAGTGCCGCGTGACCGAAGGAGAGCGGGGTGGCGGGCATGGGGCGGTCGCCCGGGCCTCAGGCGGGGAGCTTGCGCTCGACGGTCGATGCCAGCCGCCGCAGCCGCCCCGTCTGCGCCCAGGCCTCCAGCCCGCGGCGGGCGTCCTCGCGCAACTGGTCGGCACTGCCGGCCTCCGCATCCACCAGGCCCACCCAGGCGTTGCGGCCCACGTCCTTGGCTTCGTAGAGCGCTGCGTCGGCCAGGTCGATGGCGGCATGCCAGTCCAGCGCCGAAGGCAGGGCCGTGCACAGCGGGAAGGCGCAGAAGCCGACCGAGCAGCTCAGCGACAGGCGAAAGCCGCCGTCCAGCTCGAAGGGCTGGACCGCCACCGCCTGGCGGGCGCGCTCGGCCACCTCGGCAGCGCGGCTGCGCGGCGTGCCGCGCACGACGATGAGGAACTCCTCGCCGCCCCAGCGCACCAGGTAGTCGGTCGCGCGGAAGACCTGCTCCAGCCGGCCGCGCATCTGCGTCAGCACCGCGTCGCCAGCCATGTGGCCGTGGGCGTCGTTGATGCGCTTGAAATGGTCGAGGTCGACGAGGAAGAACAGCAGGTCCTGCTCGCTGCCACCGGGGCTGGGCGTGCCCGCGATGGGCTCGTAGTGGCGCACGGCCAGCGCCACGTCGGCCGGCATCTGGCGGTCCAGGAAGCGGCGGTTGCGCAGGCCGGTCAGCGGGTCGGTGAGGCTGGCTTCCTCCAGTTCGAGCGACTTGGCGGTCAGCGCGGCCGTGGCGGCCTCCAGCGCTTCGGTGCGCTCGTGCACGCGGGCCTCCAGCACGCGCTGGCGGCGCAGCAGCCAGCGCGTGCGCATGCGCACGAAGCCGGCCACGAGGGCGATGCAGCCCAGCACGGCCAGCGCGCGGGCCCACAGCGTCTGCCACCAGGCGGCGCGCACATGCACGTCCAGCAACAGCTCGCCGGGGCTCCACACGCCATCCCGGTTGCTGCCCTGCACATGCAGCCGGTAGTGGCCGGGCGACAGGTTGGTGTAGGTGGCCGTGCGGCCCATCGTGCCGTCCACCCAGCCATCGTCCAGCCCTTGCAGCCGGTAGCGGTAGCGGTTGCGGCCAGGCTGGCTGTAGTCCAGCGCGGCGAAGGACAGGCTGAAGGCGTTCTCGCCCGGCGCCAGCACCAGCCGGCCACCGTCTGCGGGCAGCGCGCGCTCGTCGCCGTCCACACGCAGCTCCGACACCACCAGCGGCGGCTTGTACTGCCAGGGCGAGAAGCGGTCGGGGGCGATGACCAGCAGGCCGCGCGCGCCGCCGAACAGCATGCGGCCATCGTCCAGCTGCGCATAGGCGCGGAACCAGCCGGTGCCCAGGTCGGCGCCGTCGGCCGCGCCCAGCTCGCGGCGCTCGCTGCTGCGCGGGTCGTACATATTGCGCTGCGACCAGATGCGGCCCTGCTTGTCGAACAGCAGGTTGGCGCCGAAGGCCCCGCCGGCCTCGGCGGCGGCCACGGCCTCGAAGCGCGCGTGGGCGCCCTTGCCGTCGACCATGCGGTGCAGGCCGGTGCCGGTGTCCACCCACAGCCGGCCGGCCAGGTCCACGGCCATGCCCAGCACGGTCTGGCCGGTCAGGCCCTGGGTCTCCACCCACTCGGCCACGGGCTCGTCGTCGCCCGGCGCGGCGATGCGGAACAGCCCCGCCGCGCCGCCGGCCCACAGGCTGCCGTCGGGCAGGCGGGCGAAGGCGTTGACCTCGCCCGTGCCGCCCACCAGGCCGGCCGTCGCGACGGCGCGAATCTGCGGGCGCCCGGGTGTCCAGCGCAGCAGGCCGTCCAGCGTGGCGATCCACAGCGCGCCGTCGTCGGTGGCGAAGAAGCGCCGCGGCACGGCATTGCCGCCGCGCAGCGTCTCCTTCCAGCGGCCGCGGTCGTCGAAGCGCAGCAGCTGCGTGTCGACGGCCACCCAGACCGAGCCGTCCTGCGTCTGCGCCATCGCGTTGACACGCCCGGCCGGCAGCCCGCCGCTGCCCGGGGCAATGTGGGCCACCGGCTGCAGTTCGCGGTCGCGGCGCTCGATGCCGCCGGCCAGCGTGCCCAGCCAGATCTCGCCGCTCTTCAGCTGCAGGATGCTGCGCACGTCCAGTGCCGCCGGGCCGATGGCCTCGCGCACCATGGACAGGCCCGGCAGCGACGGCACATGGCGCATCAGGCCGCCGCCGTAGCTGCCGGCCCAGATGGTGCCGGACGGGTCGCGCAGCAGCGCGCGCACGTCGCTGCGCGGCGCGGTCGCCGGCAGGCGCTCGATGAGGGAGCCGTCGCTGGCGCGGCGCCGCGACAGGCCCGACGCGTCGCCGAACCACAGCTCGTCGGCATCCGGCTGGGCCATGGCCATGACGGGCCAGACGCTGGCGCTGCCGTCGGCCTGCGCGCCGGCGCTGAAGGGCAGCGGCTGGCCGTTGGGGGACAGCGCGCGCAGCCGGCCCTGCGCGGTGCCGGCAATGATGCGGCCGTCCAGCGTCTCGGACAGCAGCGTGACGAGCTGGTCCGACAGGCCGACGTCCAGCGTCTCGATGGGGCCGTCCACGGCCTTGCGGGCCAGGCCGCGCCAGGTGCCTATCCACAGCGTGCCCTGGCGGTCCACCAGCAGCGTCTGCACGCGCGTGTCGGGCAGGCCGTCTTCCTTGCCGCGGTGGTGGGTGAAGCGCTCGCGCTTCACGTCGAAGCGGTCCAGCCCGCCGCTGCCGCCTATCCACAGCGTGCCGTCCTTCTCCAGCGCCAGCGTGCGCACGGTGTTGGCGGCGGGGGCGGTCTCGTCGGCGGAGCTGCCGTCGCGGGCCCAGCGGGCCCATTTGCCGGTGGCCATGTCCATGCGCACCAGGCCGCTGTTGCCGGCGGCCACCCACATCCAGCCGCGCGGGTCGGGCAGCATGGCGCGCACGAACTGCTCGGGCAGCAGCTGGCCGTCGGGCGTGGCCAGCGCGTGGTGCCGGAAGGTGTAGCCGTCGAAGCGCAGCAGGCCCTCGGGCGAGCCGGCCCACAGCAGGCCGCGGGCATCCAGCGCGAGGGCCGAGACGACGTTGTCGCGCACGGCGCCCGACTCGCCGATGGGCTCGAAGCGCGGCACGACCGCCCCCGCCCCCGTGGCCAGCCCCAACGCCGTCAACAGGGCGGTGAACCCTCTTGTTATCCAGACCCTCATGGGCCGGCATTCTCAGCCAGCATTGGCGAAGGTCCGGCCGGGTCTTGCCCTCAGTGAACGTGAATCGTCACTGGGCCAGCGGTTTGGTGATGGCGTCGATGCGGTCGACGACCTCGGGCGTGAGCTTGGGCGTGACGGCCAGTGCGCCCAGGTTGTCGCTCAGCTGCTCGATGCGGCTGGCGCCCAGGATGACCGTTGACACGCGCGGGTTGCGATTGATCCACGCGATGGCCAGCTGCGCCGTGCTGCAGCCCAGTTCCGCGGCAACCTCGGCCAGCTGGCCGACGGCGTCGTTCCTGGCCTGGTCCTGCAGCTGCTCGCGCATCCAGCCCATGGTCTCCAGCGCGCCGCGGCTACCGGCCGGGATGCCGTTGCGGTACTTGCCCGTCAGCAGGCCCGAGGCCAGCGGGCTCCAGGTGGTCAGGCCCAGGCCGATGTCGTCGTAGAGCCGCGCGTACTCCTGCTCGACGCGCCGGCGGTGGAAGAGGTGGTACTGCGGCTGCTCCACGACCGGCTTGTGCAGGTGGTGACGCTCGGCGATCTCCCAGGCGGCGCGGATGTCGGCAGCGCTCCACTCGCTGGTGCCCCAGTACAGCGCCTTGCCCTGGCGGATGATGTCGCTCATGGCCCAGACGGTCTCCTCGATGGGCGTGTGCGGGTCGGGGCGGTGGCAGTAGATCAGGTCGAGGTGCTCCAGCTGGAAGCGCTTGAGCGACGCGTCCACGGCCTGCATCAGGTATTTGCGGTTCAGCGTGTCCTTGCGGTTCACCGTCACGCCGTCGCGCGCCAGGCCCCAGAAGAACTTGCTCGACACGATGTAGTCCAGCCGGTTCCAGCCCAGCGCCTTGAAGGCCTGGCCCATGACGACCTCGCTCTGGCCCTGCGCATAGACCTCGGCGTTGTCGAAGAAGTTGATGCCGGCGTCGAAGGCCGCGGCCAGCATCTCGGTCGCGGCCTTGGTGTCGACTTGGTTGTGATACGTGACCCAGGAGCCGAGCGAGAGTTCGGAGACCTGGAGGCCGGCGCGGCCGAGGCGGCGGTATTGCATGGGGAGGTCCTGTTCGGGGGGCGGAAAGCGTGGCAGCTTAAGCGCGCCACGTTGCCCCAGGTATCGTTGAGGCCATGAACCTCGCCGTCATCGGCGCGGGCCCTGCCGGCCTCGCGCTCGCCCTGCTGGCCGCCGAGCGCCTGCCCGCGGCCCAGATCCATCTCTTCGACACCCGCCCGCTGGACCGCGACGTCCGCGGCGACGCGCGCACGCTGGCGCTCAACCTGGGCAGCATCCGGCTGCTGCAGCGCCTCTCGGCCTGGCAGCCCGCCGCGGCCCAGGCCATCCAGACCGTGCACGTCAGCCAGGCGCCGCCGTCGCCCATCTCCGGCGAGGTGCGTATCCGTGCGGCCGACCTCGGCGTGCCGCAGCTCGGCGCCGTGCTGCCCTATGGCGCGCTGGTGGCGCCGCTGCAGCAGCGCTGGCTGGACGTGGCCGCCCGCGACCCGCAGCGCCTCTTCACGCGCTTCGGCACGGCCGTGCACGCGATCCGCTCCGACACCGCCGGCGTTGAGCTGGACAGCGGCGAAGGCCCGCTGGTGGAGCGCTTCGACCTGGCCGTCGTCGCCGAGGGCGGCGTGTTCGCCGAGCAGGAACGAAAACGCATCAGCAGCGACTATCACCAGAACGCCTGGGTCGGCACCGTGCGCCTCGCGTCGCCTGGCCTGCAGGGCCTGGCCGTCGAGCGCTTCACGCGCAACGGCCCGCTGGCGCTGCTGCCGCTGCCCGACGACGCGCAGGGCGCGCGCGCGGCGCTGGTCTGGTGCCTGCCGCAGGCCGAGGACGACATCGCCTCGCTGGACGACGCGCAGCGCCTCGTCGTCATCCAGCAGCAACTGCCCGAAGCGGCCGGCCGGCTCACCGGCATCTCGGCGCTGAAGTGCTTCCCGCTCGGCCTGAACGCCGAGACGCGGCTGCTGCAGGGCCGCACGCTGCGCATCGGCAATGCGGCGCAGACGCTGCATCCGGTGGCCGGCCAGGGGCTGAACCTCGGCCTGCGCGACGCCCAGGCGCTGATGGATGCGCTGCGCCAGGCGTCCGAGGCCGGTACGGGCCTGGACGCCGCGCTGGCCCGCATCGACCGCCAGCGCGCGCCCGACCGCTGGCCCATGATCGCCGCCACCGACTTCCTGGCGCGCAGTTTCGCGTGGCGGCTGCCCGGGCTGCCGGGGCTGCGCGGCCTGGCCTTGGCGGGGCTGGAGCTAGCGACACCGCTGAAGACGGCCGTCGCGCGAAGAATGATGTTCGGTGGTTGAGCCCCGCTGCAGGGAGATCCAATGAAAACAACACTGACCTTCGCCGCCGCGCTGCTCGCCGCGGCCCAGGCGGCCGCCCAGCAGGTGCCGCCGCTGATTCCGCCCACCAAGCCGATTGCCGGCGTGTCGCAGGAGGAATGGTCCAAGCGCTGGTGGCGCTGGGCCTTGTCCTTCGATGATGACGAGAGCCCCGTCGCCGACCGCGACGGCCGCTTTTGCGCCGAGGGGCAGCAGGGCCCGGTGTGGTTCCTGGCCGGCACCTACGGCACGGCGCGCACGATACGCAGCTGCCATGTGCCGGCCGGCAAGACGCTGTTCTTCCCTCTCATCAACTACATCACCTACGAGCCCGACGACGCCGACGAGTCCTGCGCCTCGCTGAAGCGCCGCGCCGCCGCGCTGACGCCCGCGCCCGACGCGTTGCTGCTGGACATCAACGGCAAGCGCTTCAACGGCCTGGCCGCCCATCGCCAGGCCACGCGGCGCTGCTTCCACATCGAGGACGATGACGACACGCTGGCGGCCGGCAACGGCTTCTACGTGGCCCTCGGCCCGTTGAAGAAGGGCCGCTACACGCTGAACTTCGGCGGCATCCTGCCGGGCATGTCGCAGGCGGTGACGTACACGCTGGACGTGGACTGACGTCCTTCTGAATGGGGTTGTGACCGCGCCGCGGCGGTGGGAGGATGCCCGCGCCCCTGCCGGGCCTGGAGACTCCATGAAGCCGCTCCGCCTCCTGTGCGTCACTGCCCTTGCCGCCGCGGCCGTGCCCGCCGGCAGCACGTCCAGAGCCTTCGACCCGTTGCTGGACGGCGGCAGCCTCTGCCGGGGCCCGGCCGGCCAGCCCGTGTTGCTGCAGGCGCTGCTGACGGCTGCCACGCGCAAGACCGAGACCGCGCCCTTCCAGCCCGCGCCGATGAAAGCCGCGGCGGACGACGTGCCGCTGTACCGCGACCTCGGCAGCATGAGCTTCAAGCTCGGCAAGGCCAGCCCGAAGGCGCAGGCCTACTTCGACCAGGGCCTGCGCCTGGCCTTCGCGTTCAACCACGCCGAGGCGCAGCGCGCCTTCCAGGCGGCGCAGAAGCTGGACCCGCAATGCGCGCTGTGCTTCTGGGGCGAGGCGCTCATCCTCGGCCCCAACATCAATGTGCCGATGGCGCCCGAGGCCGCCGCGCCGGCCTGGGCCGCGCTGCAGCGCGCCGTCGCGTTGAAGAAGGACCTGCCGCCGCGCGAGAAGGCCCTCGTCGAGGCGCTGCAGATGCGCTACCTGCCCAATCCGCCCGCGGATCGCGCGCCGCTGGATGCCGGCTACGCCGACGCGATGAAGCGCGTGGCCGGCAGCTTCCCCGCCGACGACCTGATCCAGACGCTGCACGCCGAGGCTGCGATGGACACCCAGCCCTGGGACTACTGGGAGGCCGGTGGCACCAAGCCCAAGGGCCGCGCGGCCGACATCGTCGCCGCGCTGGAGGCCGTGCTGAAGCGCAACCCCGACCATGCCGGCGCCATCCACCTCTACATCCATGCCGTTGAGGCGTCGACGACGCCCGAGCGGGCGCTCAGCGCCGCGCGCCGCCTGGCCGCGCTGATGCCCGGCGCCGGCCACATCGTGCACATGCCCTCGCACATCTACTACCGCGTCGGCCTGTACCGCGAGTCGCTGGAGCTCAACCGCCGTGCCATGGCCGTGGACGAGGCCTACTTCAAGACCTCGCCGTCCGACCCCCTCTACCGCTCGGCCTACTACCCGCACAACATCCACTTCGCAATGGTGTCGGCGCAGATGGGCGGCGATGGCCGCACGGCCACGGAGGCCGCGGCGCGGCTGGATGCGTCCATGCCCAACGACGTCGTGAAGGCCTTCCCCATCATGCAGCCCGTCAAGGCCGCGCCCTACACGACGCATGCGCAGTTCAGCCCGCCCGACGTCATCCTGGCGCTGCCCGCGCCGGCCGACGACCTGTTGCTGGTGCGCGTGATGTACCACTACGCCCGGGCCGTGGCCCAGGCCGCGCGCAAGGACGCAGCCGCCGCCCAGCAGGAGATGGCCGCGCTGACCCAGCTGGAGGCGGCCGACTTCAGCGCCTTCGACGCCTGGGGCATCCCCGCCAAGGCCATCGCACAGACGGCCCGCCTCGTCGCCGGAGCACGCCTGGCCGACGCCCAGGGCGACCTGGTCGGCGCCACCGGGCTGCTGACGCAGGCCGTCGCCATCGAGGACGGCCTGGCCTACACCGAGCCGCCCTACTGGTACTACCCGGTGCGCCAGTCGCTGGGCGCCTTGAAGCTGCGCCAGGGCCGGCTGGACGAGGCCGAGGCCGCGCTGCGCGACTCCCTGGCGCGCGTGCGCAACAACGGCTGGGCGCTGGCGGCGCTGGCCGAGGTCTACCGGCGCAAGGGCGACGCCGCCGCCGAGCAGAGCGCTCGCCAGGCGTTGAGCAAGGCTTGGTTCGGCGCAGAGGGCGGGCCCGACCTCACAAAGTTGTAGGTCGGCGCCCTTTGGGACAATGGCAGCCATGAGCCTGACTGCCTACATGGACGACCTCGGCCGCGCCGCCCGCGCCGCCGCCACTGCGATGGCCGCCGCCCCGACGGCCGCCAAGAACACCGCGCTGCTGGCGCTGGCCCGCCGCCTGCGTGGGGCCGGCCCGGCACTCGCCGAGGCCAACGCGCGTGACCTGGCCGGCTCGTCCGAACTCAGCGGCCCGCTGCGCGACCGCCTCAAGCTCGACGCGAAGACGCTGGCCACGGTGGCCGAAGGCTGCGAGCAGATCGCCGCCATGCCCGACCCCATCGGCGAGATCACCGGCGTGAAGCGCCGCCCGACCGGCATCAGCGTCGGCCAGATGCGCGTGCCGCTGGGCGTGTTCGGCATGATCTACGAGAGCCGCCCCAACGTGACCATCGAGGCCGCGTCGCTGGCCATCAAGAGCGGCAACGCCTGCATCCTGCGCGGTGGCTCCGAGGCCATCCATTCCAACTTGGCGCTGGCCGAGATCGTGGCCGCGTCGCTGGAGGAGGCCGGCCTGCCGCGCGCCGCCGTGCAGCTCGTCAACACGACGGACCGCGCCGCCGTCGGCCTGCTGATCAGCCAGCCGCAATGGGTGGACGTCATCATCCCGCGCGGCGGCAAGGGGCTGATCGAGCGCATCAGTGCCGAGGCCAAGGTGCCCGTCATCAAGCACCTGGACGGCAACTGCCACAGCTATGTCGACGAGTTCGCAGACCTGGCGCTGGCCGTCAAGGTCGTCGACAACGCCAAGACGCAGAAGTACAGCCCCTGCAACGCGACCGAGTCGCTGCTGGTGCATGCCGCCCAGGCCAAGGCCTTTTTGCCGCTGCTCGCCGAAGTCTTCTCCGCCAAGGGCGTCGAGATGCGCGGCTGCGGCCGCACGCGCGCGCTGCTGCCGGCGGCCGTGCCGGCGACCGAGGAGGACTGGTCCACCGAATACCTGGCGCCCATCATCAGCATCAAGGTCGTTGACTCGCTGGACGAGGCTATTCGCCACATCAACCGCTATGGCTCGCATCACACGGATGCGATCCTGACGACCAACCACCCGAACGCAATGCGCTTCCTGCGCGAGGTCGACTCGGCCAGCGTGATGGTCAATGCCAGCACCCGCTTTGCCGATGGCTTCGAGTACGGCCTGGGTGCCGAGATCGGCATCTCCACCGACAAGTTCCACGCCCGCGGGCCGGTGGGGCTGGAGGGGCTGACGTCGATGAAGTGGGTGGTGTTGGGGCAGGGAGAGGTGAGGGGCTGAAGCGCTCTGCTTGCGACAAAAATGCGCCGGCCGACAAGCACGCATGCTTAATCGGCTGTTCAACAAAAGGGACGAACTTGAGAGCATCTATTGCCATCGCACTGTCGCTTTTCCTCGCTGGTTGCGCGACTGGCATCGTGCCGACTGACAGGGGCGCATATATGTCGCAGAAGACCAGCGCAGGTGGAGCGTTTGGCGATCCCCAAGGAGTGCTGGCGGATCTGTACGCGGAGGCAAACGAGTTCTGCGCCAAGAGCGGGAAGGTCGTAGAGACTATTTCCACGAACCCAGAAAAGGGGATTCCGTTTGTCCGCCCCGCTCGAGCGACGCTTAACTTTCGATGCGTAGATAAGTGACCCCCGGCTTGGCTATGAGCCCGTAGGGTCGCCCGCCGGGGCGAACGCCCGGCACCACTGTTCCGCACCAACCAGGAGTTGGAGCAGCCACCATCACCGCAGCCGGGTAGGGCGGGCCGCGCCCCGCCGCTTCAAATCACGAACGGTTCAAGCTACAAGCCCTGCACCGTACCGAAGTGCTTGACGTTCCCCGTCAAGACCACCAGTCTGTGCTCAAGCGCCGTGGCGGCGATCAATGCGTCGCCCATCTGCAGCCCATGGCTCAGCACCAGCGATTCCATCAAGTCCGTCGCACGTTGAGTGATGGCTTCCGTCAGCGGCCACAGCGTCGCTGATCGTCGAGCCAGCATGGCTTTCAGGGCGGCCAGCTCGCTCTTGTCGCGCAGGCCTTGCAGCAGTTCGAAATAGCTCACGGCGGACAGGTGCAGCGCGTCGAGCGCATCAAGCCGCCTCGTGGCCTGCGCATAACCACGCAGGTGCCAGATCAACACGTCGGTGTCGACCAAGGTCGGCATGGCGATCAGGCTTTGTATCGCGGTTGGCGAAGCTGGCGTACGTGGCCTGGCACGTCATCCATGTCCGTGCGGTCACGCCAGATGCCGAAGGCCGGGTCGTCCGTCGCGAGGGTTTCGGCGGCCGGCGGCTGCGCTTCCGGCTCGATGCGCACCGTCACGCGCAAGCCAGCGGGCTGCTGCGCGAGTTGCGCGCGCCACTTCTCCGGCAATTCGGCGACGGGGACATGCTCGAAAACGACCGCATTCATGGCCGCTCTCCTTTTGGGGGATGACGCAAGTTAGCACGCCGGGGTTCGGGCCGGCGAGCGGTGGACGGCAACCCGCCCTACCGCAATCCCGTCACCCGCGCCTCCTTCGGCGCACTGATCACATAGTCCGCCGTGAACCGCTGGCTGGCGCCTGCGGCCAACGGCTGCTCCCACAGCACCAGCCCCGGCTGCTTGCGCCAGGCCTGCGTCGTCGGTGCCGGCGTGAACTGCGCCTGCACCTTGATGTCCTCGTGCTGCGAGACGGGCGCGGCCTCGACGAGCTGCAGCGTGACCGAACCCGCCGTGTGCCGGTTCTCGACGACATAGGCGCGACCGTACTTGTGCTCGGCCCGCGCGCCGATGAAGCCGGTGTTGCCGGCATTGCGCTGCTCGGGCTCCACGAGCACGCGCAGCGACTCGTCGCGGCCGAAGGGGAGTTCCAGGCGCTCTTCACCGTTGGCGACGTTGAGCGTGGTGCTGCCGACCAGCGCGCCGTCGCGCACCAGCTGCACGCTGCCGCGCGGCCAGGCGCCGCCCGGCTTGGCGAGGTCGGCGACAAGGTAGGCCGCAGCTTCGGCCTGGGGCTGGACGCGGGCCAGCACCTTGGACTGCAGCTTCTCGCTGCCGAGCGCCAGGCTGGCGCGCTGGGTGCCGCTGTCGACGGTGACGCGCAGCGGCAGTGCGAACTCGGTGGCGTGGCTGCCCTGGATGACGCTGAGGTCGAAGTGGTCCGGCAACTTGCCTATATCGTCGGCGACGACGCTGTCGACGACTTCATCCCGGTTGAGGGTGGCGGCCCGCTGACCTCTGACGACCACCGACTCCAGCGGCGCGGGCGCCACCGGTGCCGGGGCTTCCATCACCCGCACCTTGGCGATGTCCAGCTGCCATGGCCGAGGCTGGCCCTGCCCCACCTTCTGCGCCACCTGCGCCGTCGACAGCCGCAGCTTGACGTTCTTCCAATCCTCGCCACTCTGCTGTGACACCTGGGCCAGCCGCTCCAGCGTCAGCCCGCCGCTGGCTGTGTCGAGCAGCGCGCGGTAACTCGGCGCCCAGCCGGCCTGGGTGATGCGGTAGCTCAACTTGATCTCGGCCTCCTTCGCCGTGGACAGCCTCACCCGCAGGCTGCGCCATTGCGGGTTGGCGGCGGCCACGCGGTCGCGTTCGCCCTTCAGCGGCGCGATCTGCTGGTCGAGGTCGGCGAGCTGGCGGGCGAGCTGGGTCTGGCGCAGCAACGCCTCCTGGGCCGTCTTGCGGATGCCATCCGCCGTCGCAGCGATGCCCGCGGCCGGCGTGGCCCGCGCCTCGCCGGTGCCGAGGGCCTTCAGGTAGCCGAGGCTGGTGTCCAGCGCCGTGGACTCGGCCCAGAGCGCGTCACGCTGGACCTGCAGCTTGCGCAGCTGTTCGTCCAGCGGGCTGGTCGCGCACTCGGGCACGCGCTCGCGCGGCAGCGTCTCGACCTGGACCGGACCGAGGTTGACGCCCGCCGGCGCGTCGACCTGCAACGAGTCGGGATCGAAGCGGGCCGTCAGGCAGTTCAGCACCAGCTCGCGGGCGCCGGCGGCGACGGTAGCCAGACGCGTGACCTGCGCGCCGCCGGGGTAGACGAGCACGTCGTCGATGCGGGACTGGGCCTGGGCTGCAACGGGCAGCAGGCAGGCGAGCAAGACGGTGGAGCGCATGGGTGGCTGGAGAGTCGGAAGGGCCGCAAAGGTAGCATCCCGCCCATGACCGACACCCGCAAAGCCTTGGTGCTTTTTTCCGGCGGCCAGGACTCCACGACCTGCCTGGCCTGGGCCCTGGACCGCTATGCCGAGGTCGAGACGCTGGCCTTCGACTACGGCCAGCGCCACCGCATTGAGCTGGACTGCCGCAACGCCGTGCGCGCCGAATTCGCACGCCAGTTCCCGCACTGGGCCAGCAAGCTGGGCCAGGACCATCTGCTGGACCTGAGCCTGCTGGGCCAGATCAGCGACACCGCGCTGACCAGCGAGCGCGCCATCGAGCTGCAGGCCAACGGCCTGCCCAACACCTTCGTGCCCGGCCGCAACCTGCTGTTCCTGACCTTTGCCGCGACGCTGGCCTACCGCCGCGGCGCGTCGGTGCTGGTGGGCGGCATGTGCGAGACGGACTTCTCCGGCTACCCCGACTGCCGCGACAACACGCTGAAGGCGCTGCAGGTGGCGCTGAGCCTGGGCCTGGATGCGCCGATGACGCTGGACACGCCGCTGATGTTCATCGACAAGGCGGCCACCTGGCGCCTGGCCGAGCAGCTGGGCGGCGACGCGCTGGTGAAGCTCATCGTCGAAGACACGCACACCTGCTATCTCGGCGAGCGCGGGGAGCTGCATGACTGGGGGCATGGCTGTGGCCACTGCCCCGCGTGCGAGCTGCGGGCGCGCGGCTTTGCTCAGTACCGGGAAAAGGCATGACGACGTGGCAATGGGCCGGCGTCGCCGCCGCGGCGCTGCTGTTCTTCTGGGGCGTGGGTGCCTACAACCGCGTCATGGCGCTGCGCAATGCCATCGGCGACGCCTTCACGCAGCTGGACGCCCACCTGAAGGAGCGAACCGAGGTCTGCGACAAGCTGCTGGCCGCCGTCGCGCCGCGCCTGCCGAGCGAGCAGGCCACCTTCGATGCGTTGACGAGCGCGCAGGCCGAGTCCCAGGCGGCGGTGCAGGCCGCGCGCGGCAAGCCCTGGGCACCCGACCCGGCCGGCGGCCTGGCCGTGGCCGGCGCGCTGCATGCGGCGGCGCTGACCCGGCTGCTGTCGCTGCTGGACCACCAGGCCGAGCTGCGCAGCGAGACCGAGATCGACGCGCTGGTCAGCGAGTTGAAACTCATCGAACGCCAGCGCGCCTTCACCCGCCAGGTCTTCAACCAGGCCGTGGGCCAGTACAACGAGGCGCTGCAGCAGTTCCCGACGCGCGTGCTGGCGAACCTGTATGGGTTCCGCGAAGCGCGGTCGCTGTAAGGCTGTTCAGCCCGCCGACTTCTTGGGCATCAACGCCAGGAACTCCCGCCGCAGGTTCGCGTCGGTGAGGAACGCCCCGCGCATGACGCTGTTCGTCATCGCCGCCTCGATGTCCTTCACGCCGCGCCAGTGCATGCAGAAGTGGTCGGCCTCCATGACGACGGCCAGGCCGTCGGGCTTGACGCGCTGCTCCAGCTCGTTGGCCAGCATGATGACGGCCTCTTCCTGGATCTGCGGGCGGCTCATGATCCAGTCGCACAGGCGCACGTACTTGGACAGGCCGATCAGGTTGGAATGCTCGTTGGGCATGATGCCAATCCACACCTTGCCGATGATGGGGCAGAGGTGGTGCGAGCAGGCGCTGCGCACGGTGATGGGCCCAACGATCATCAGCTCGTTGAGGCGGCTGACGTTGGGGAACTCGGTGATGTTGGGCGCGTCGCCATAGCGGCCGGCGAAGACCTCGCGCACGAACATCTTGGCGACGCGCTTGGCCGTCTCCTGCGTGTTGTGGTCGCTGTCGGTGTCGATGACCAGGCTCTTCAACACCTCCTGCATCCTGGCCTGCACCTCGGCCTGCAGCTGGTCGAGCTCGCCCGGCTCGATGAAGGCGGCGATGTTGTCGTTGGCATGGTGGCGGCAGCCGGCCGACACGAGGCGGTAGCGGATGCGCTCGGAAACCGGCGCGTCAGGGGCGGGGGCATTCATGGCGGCGGATTGTCCAGTCATTGCCACTTCTACACTGGCGGGATGTCCCAAAGCCCCCAACCGGCAGGTCACAGCGCGCCTCTGCACCGGCTGCTCTCCCAGGCCGCCGACGCGGTCCAGGGCGTGCGCGACGGCAAGTCCCTGACCGAGCTGCTGGCCCGCGTGCCCGCCGACCTGCGCCCCGGCACGCAGGCCCTGGCCTTCACGGCGCTGCGCCGCCTGGGCGGCGCCGAAGCCGCCCGCCAGCAGCTCGCGCCCAAGGCGCCGCCGCCGCGCGTCGATGCGCTGCTGCTCGTCGCGCTGGCGCTGCTGTGGCCGGACCCCGAGCCGGCCTATGCCGACCACACCCTCGTCGACCAGGCCGTCAACGCCGCCAAGCAGCGTGCGCCGGCCAGCATCGGCTTCATCAATGCGGTGCTGCGCCGCTTCCTGCGCGAGCGCCCGGCAATAGTCGCCACCGCGGAGCGCAGCCCGCTGGGCGCCTTCAACCACCCGGCCTGGTGGGTGGAGAAGCTGCGCCAGGACTGGCCAGCGCAATGGCAGGCCGTCCTGGCGGCCAACAACCGCCCGCCGCCGATGACGCTGCGCGTGCACGCCCAACGCGGCACGGCGGCGGACTATGTCGAGCGCCTGGCAGGGCTGGGCATGTCGGCCCGGGTGCTGGGCGAGGCCACGCCGCAGGCCATCGTGCTCGACAAGCCGGCGCCGGTATCGGCCTTGCCCGGCTTTGCCGAGGGGCTGGTGTCCGTGCAGGACGCCGCCGCCCAGCTCGCCGCGCCTCTCGTCATCGGCGACAGACTGAAACCCGGCGCCCGTGTCTTGGACGCCTGCGCCGCCCCCGGCGGCAAGACGGCCCATCTGCTCGAACTGCAGCCCGACCTGCAGCTGACGGCCCTGGACGCCGACGCCCAGCGCCTGACCCGCGTGCAGGACAACCTGAACCGCCTCGGCCAGGCCGCGACGCTGAAAGCCGCCGACGCCCGCCAGACCGCGACCTGGTGGGACGGCATCCCCTTCGACGCCATCCTGCTCGATGCGCCCTGCAGCGCCTCCGGCATCGTGCGCCGCCACCCCGACGTGCGCTGGCTGCGCCGGCCCGACGACATCAACGCGCTGGCCGGCATCCAGGCCGAGCTGCTGGACGCGCTGTGGCCGCTGCTGGCGCCGGGCGGGCGTCTCGTGTATGCGACCTGTTCGGTGTTCCGCGCCGAAGGCCAGGCCCAGCTCGACGCGTTTTTGCAACGCCACCCCGACGCGAAGTCCCACGTCGTGCCCGGGTTCACGGGTCACCTGCTGCCCGTAGCCGAGAATGCCTCTCAACACCAGCCGCCCCTGGACGGCTTCTTCTACGCCCTGCTGACCAAGCCCTGATTTGTTCGCCCGCATCGCCATCGCCGCCTGCTTCGCCCTGCTGCTCGCGCTGTTGCCGGGTGGCGTGCGGGCCGAGGGCGTCGAGCTGGCCCAGCTGGCCACGCGCAAGACCGACGACGGGCTGGAGCTGAGCTTCACCGCGCGCTTCGAGCTCAGCCGCGCCGCCGAGGACGCGCTGCACAAGGGCGTGCCGCTGTGGTTCGTTGCCGAGGCCCATGTGCTGCGCAACCGCTGGTACTGGCGCGACGCCCGCATCGCCGTCAACGAGCGCAGCTGGCGCCTGGACTGGCAGTCGCTGACGCGGCAATACCGCATCTCCACCGGCGGCCTGCACCGCAGCTTTGCGACGCTGGAAGAAGCCCTGAGCGTGCTGCGCGGCCAGAGCGCCTGGCGCATCGCCGAGCTCAAGGACCTCGACGACAGTGGCGGCTACTACCTCGAGTTCAGCTACCGGCTCGACGTCACCAAGCTGCCGCGGCCCATGCAGATCGGCCTGCAGTCCGGCTTTGCGCTGAGCATCGAGCAGACGCGCAACTTCGCTTCCGACTTCTCGTTGAAGTGAAAACCAAACAAAGCCACGGAGGCACGGAGGCACAGAGGCAGCGGGATGAAGGTCCCTCCGTGGCTCTGTGCCTCTGTGGCTGTGTTCTCTTGTCGCAAGTCGCATCCGGTTTCATGCGTCGCGGGCGGCGCGGCTGCGCAATGGACAACTGAAATGACGAAGGCAGCGCGCTGGGGCTGGATCATCACGCTGGTGACCCTGACGGGCGTGGCCGGCGTGCTGGCCTTCGTGCTGACGGTCGGCACGACGTCCGAGCGCGGCTTCTTCGAGCGCCACTACCACTGGCTCTTCTGGGTCAACGTCGGCGTCGCCGTGGTGCTGACGCTCGTCATCCTGACGGCCGCGGTGCGCCTGGTCGTGCGCGTGCGCCGCGGCCGCTTCGGCAGCCGGCTGCTGCTCAAGCTGGCCGGCATCTTCGCGCTGGTGGGCGTCGTGCCCGGCGTGATGATCTATGCCGTCTCCTACCAGTTCGTGAACCGCAGCATCGAGACCTGGTTCGACGTGCGCCTGGCCACCGCGCTGGAGGCCGGCCTCAACCTCGGCCGCGGCACGCTGGATGCGATGGTGGCCGATCTTGGCGTCAAGACGCGTGACGCGGCCGAGCAGCTCGCCGAGAGCACCTCGTCCCAGTTGCTGGCCCTCGAGCGGCTGCGCGACAAGCTCGGCGCCCGCACCACCGCCGTCGTCGGCGGCAACGGCCAGATCCTGCTGGAGAGCGGTGGCGACACCCGCCAGCTGACCCCCGACCGCCCCAGCGTCGCGATGCTGCGCCAGGCCCGCAGCGGCACGGTCGCCAGCCAGCTCGAGGGCCTGGAAGACGAGGCCGCGGCGCTGCAGGGCGGCGCCCAGATCCGCGCGCTGGCCCTGCTGCCCAACACCGAGCTGCGCCTGGGCCTCGGCGAGCGCTACCTGATGGTCGTGCAGCGCATCCCGGCCAGCATGCTCGGCAACGCGCTGGCCGTGCAGACCGCCAACAACGAATACCAGCAGCGCTCGCTGGAGCGCGTCGGCCTGCGCCGCATGTACCTGGGCACGCTGACGCTGGTGCTCATCCTGGCCGTCTTCGGCGCGCTGCTGCTGGCCGTCACGCTGGGCAACCAGCTCGCGCGGCCGCTGCTGCTGCTGGCCGACGGCGTGCGCCAAGTGGCGCAGGGCGACCTGTCCGTGCGCCCCGTGCTGGCCACGCGCGACGAGCTCGGCGGCCTGACGCGCTCCTTTGCCGACATGACGGGCCAGCTCTCCGACGCGCGCGCCCAGGTCTCGCGCACCGTCGTCGAACTCGACGCCGCCCGCACCCATCTGCAGACCATCCTCGACAACCTCACGGCCGGCGTGCTCGTCTTCGACGCCGACGGTGAACTGGAAACCGTGAACCCCGGCGCCACGCGCATCCTGCGGCTGCCGCTGTCGGCCTACCTCGGCCGGCCGCTGGCCGACGTGCCGGGCCTGGCGGACTTCGCTGCCGCGCTGGCCCAGCGCTTCGAGCAGAGCGTCGGCGGCGAGGCCGACATGGACCGCGAGCCCTGGCAGGAGGCCTTCGAGCTGGCGCTGCATCCCAAGCAGGACCCGCTGACGCTGTTGGTGCGCGGCGCGCCGCTGCCCTACGGCGCCCGCCTCGTCGTCTTCGACGACATCTCCGAGGTCGTCTCCGCCCAGCGCTCGGCCGCGTGGAGCGAGGTGGCCCGCCGCCTGGCCCACGAGATCAAGAACCCGCTGACGCCCATCCAGCTCTCCGCCGAGCGCCTGCAGCACAAGCTGGAGGCCAAGCTCGAAGGTGCCGACCAGGCCATGCTGGTGCGCTCCGTCGCCACCATCGTCAACCAGGTCCAGGCGATGAAGCAGCTCGTCAACGAGTTCCGCGACTACGCCCGCCTGCCGTCGGCCCAGCTCAAGCCCCTGGACCTGAACGCCCTCGTCCAGGAGGTGCTCAGCCTCTACGCCGAGGCGCAGGAGAAGGGCCGCCTGGCCGCGGACCTAACGCCAGGCCTGCCCCTCATCAAGGGCGATGCCAGCCAGCTGCGCCAGGTCATCCACAACCTCGTGCAGAACGCGCTGGACGCCGTGCAGGACCAGGGCGACGGCCGCGTCGTCGTGCGCTCCTCGCTGTCGCGCACCGAGGCCGGCGCGCCGCGCTCGGTGCGGCTGCGCATCACCGACAACGGCCCCGGCTTCGCCGAGAAGGTGCTCAAGCGCGCCTTCGAACCCTATGTGACGACCAAGACCAAGGGCACCGGCCTGGGCCTGGCCGTCGTCAAGAAGATTGCCGACGAACACGGCGCACGCATCGCGCTGCGCAACCTCCATCCCGAGCCGGATGCGGGTTCTCCCCCTGACGATGGCAGCGAGCCGCCCGTGATCGGCGCGCAAGTTTCGCTATCATTTTCCAATCTTGTGCCCGCCACCGAGCCCGGTACCGCCGGCGCCAAGACTTGAGAAGCTGTGAACGAATCCCACACGACCGCTCGTGCCCCCGCAACGCCGCCACTCGGCGTTGCAAATGCTCGCCGCAGCCCCCGCTGCGATCCCGCTTTGCGCCTTGATTGGCAGCGCCGCGACGGCCCGCTCGGCCGCGCGGAATCCATCCACGGCTTCTGAGGATTCATGGCCACCATTCTTGTTGTCGACGACGAACTGGGCATCCGCGCCCTGCTGTCCGAGATCCTCAGCGACGAGGGACACACCATCGAGCTTGCCGAGAACGCCGCCCAGGCCCGGGCAGCGCGCGAACGCAAGCGCCCCGACCTCGTGCTGCTTGACATCTGGATGCCCGATGTCGACGGCGTGACGCTGCTCAAGGAGTGGGGCGGCGCCGGCCTGCTGACGATGCCCGTCATCATGATGAGCGGCCACGGCACCATCGACACGGCGGTGGAGGCCACCAAGTTCGGCGCCATCGCCTTCCTCGAAAAGCCCATCACGCTGCAGAAGCTGCTGCGCGCCGTCGAGCAGGCGCTGGTCAAGGCCGCGCCGCCGCGCCCGGCGCCGGCCGTCACCGGCATGCCCAGCTATGCGACGCGGCCCGAGCCCGTGAACCTCGGCCTGCCGGTCGCGCCCGTGCAAGGCGTCAGCATGACGAGCCATCTGCCGAGCAGCAGTGCCGGCGGTAGCGGCGCGCTCGCCTCGGAGCAGAGCTTCGAACTCGACCGCCCGCTGCGGGAGGCCCGTGACGCCTTCGAGAAGAGCTACTTCGAGTTCCACCTGGCCAAGGAAAACGGCTCCATGACCCGCGTCGCCGAAAAGACCGGCCTGGAGCGCACCCACCTCTACCGCAAGCTCAAGCAGCTCGGCGTCGACCTCAGCCGCAACAAGCGTGGCGCAGGCTGAGCACGCTGTGCTATAGTCGCGGACTTCGCTGAACGGCCGCTGGTCGATTTGGTGATCAGAACAAAGGCCAAGTAGCTCAGTTGGTAGAGCAGCGGATTGAAAATCCGCGTGTCGGTGGTTCGATTCCGCCCTTGGCCACCAAGAATGCAGGCCCCTGATTCCCGATGGAGTCAGGGGCTTTTTGCTTTCCATGGTTTTCTGTGATCGCAGGTCCGCCCATGGGCCTTCGACGGCGCAATTTCGTGGGTTGATTGATCTGTCGAGGACTCACTGTGGCCGCTGGAAACACCCCCATGCACGACGAACTGCTTGCGCTCGTGACCCGCAGCCTCTGTGGCCGCACGCTGAATGGCTTTGCGCAGGAGTCGCGGCTGGACGGAGAGAGCCTCAAGGACGCCGTGGAGCGTTATGAAGTGGACTATGCGTGGTGCGTGCTGGGCTCGGACCGCATGCGCGACGGGACCGTCGCGCTGCTGGAGGCCAAGCTCGGGCAGCCGGCGACCGATGCGCAGAAGACCTGCGTAGCGCAGGTGTTGAAAGCCGCTGCCGCGGGTCAACCGTCCGACCTGCTGTTGAGCTTCGACAGCGATCTGCCCGAACTGCTGGCGGCGATGTTGTGCTCCCGGCATGAACGCAGGGCGCCCGCCGAAGCCGAGGCGGCGAGCTGAGTTTCACTCCGCATCCACCCCGAACTCGATCAGCCGCCACCGCCCCTGCACCGGCCCCGCGTAGAACGCATACGGCTTGCACCACAGCACGAGCCGGTCGCCTTCGGCCTGCGGGCGGGCACGCTGCAGGCATTGCCGCACCGCCGGCGTGAACAGCGCGGGCACGACCCGGGCGATGAAGGCCTCGCGCCCATGCATCCGGCCCTCGAACAGGAAGGGCAGTTGCGTCAGATCGGCCAGTGCGCTTGCATCGGGCTGGGTGGCGGCCTGGCGAAGCCGGGTGATGAAGACCTGACCTTCGGCGGGTGAGGCCAGGGCCTCGGTGGCAAAGGCCACCAGCGCGAACGCGACGGTCGCGGCATAGGCAAGCGTCGAGGGCCTCATCGGTGGCGCCCCTCGACGAAGCGGTCGGGCACGATGTTGGCAACGACGAGCCGGCCCTGTTCCCTCACAACGTAGACGGCGAACGGCCGGGCGGTGGGCGCCTGCGCGTACTGCATCCACATGTAGAAGGCAAAGCCCGACTGGCCGGCGGCGTCGGTGGTCTGCGTGATGGTGACGGCGCCGCCCGGCTGGCGGCCGCGCTGGAAGAACGGAAGGATCTGCGCCTGCAGCGCCTTGCGGGCCGCGGCGTCGCCGATGCGGCCGACCAGCTGGCGGCTCAGCAGCGCCTGCGTGCCGTCGACATCGCCGGCCATGGCGTGCGTGACGAAGTCGTCGGCGGCCGCGCGAAAGGGTGCGCTGTCGGCGGCCATCTGGATGTCGGCGGCGGCGCTGTCGGCCGCTGCATAGGCGACCGTGGTGGCCGTCAGCGCGGACAGCGCGAGCAGAAGGAACAGTCGGACGGGCATCATGGGGAAGCTCCTGGCAGAGATGGAGAGGTTTCAGACGCGGCGGCCCAGCAGTCGCGGCTGCCAGTGCCAGCCCGAACGGGTGACGACGGCGCACAGCGCGGTGAGCACGCCTTCGCCGTCCAGTGCGGCGGCGTAGCCGTGTGGCAGTTCGGCCTGGCGCGGGCGCAGGCGCAGCGGCACGGCGGCCAGCAGGGCCGGCTGGACCATCGTGGCCTGCAGCGTCGCCGACCACAGCTGCTGCGCATCGGGCCGCGCCGCGTCGACGAGGCCGTCGCCCGGGCCGCGCAGGCTGGCCTCGTCGGCGTCCTGCGGCGCGTCGCCATCGATGCTGAGCTTCTCGTGGACGAGCACCCGGCCGGCATCGAGCCGCAGCGTGATGTGCTGGCGGCGGCGCGGGCTGGGCGAGGCGTCGACGAGCAGCGCTGCAGTGCCATCCGCGGCCGTGATGGCGAAGGGCCCGGCCGGCTGCGCGAGGGACAGCAGCCGCGCGCGCAGTTCGTCGGCGCTGGCGACCAGCGCGCCCTGCAGGGCTGGCACGCGGGTGAGGTGGGAACCGGCCCAGGCGATCAGCGCGACGAAGGCGAGGGCATGGGCAGCAGCCAGGCCGGCGAGCAGGGGCCAGCGGGCCGGCGGCTCCATCTGGGCCGGCTCGGCGTCCGCCTGCGGCACGGGAATGCGCTGGGCGGCCAGGCGCGCCAGGGCCTGGTTGCGGTCGCTGGCGCGCAGTTCCAGCAGGTCGGCGCCATGCCGCTCGATGACCACCAGCGTCGTGCCGACGCTGCCGCCCTGCAGCCTCAAGCCATGGCGGCCGCCGTCGTCGAAGGGTTCGGCGGGCATCGCCTGCGTCAACATCGCGACGTAGTCGCGCGCGGCCTGCGCATGGCCAAAGCGCGTCAGCCGCAACTCACTCCCGTCGGCAAACCGGCCCGAACGCAGCAGCACGATGGCGCCGCCCTGCATGGGCGTGTCTTCGACCGCATCGGCGCCGTTGAACAAAGCCTGGGCATCCAGCGACGCCGCGCTGCGCTCGGCTGCGGCAGGCTGGGCGCCGTCGACGGAGCTGGCCCAGAACAGCAGCAGGATGGGCAGCATCAGCGTGGCCGTCACGAGGTGCAGCGCGTAGCGGCGCGCATCGGCAGCGTTCAGGCAGGTCAGCGCAAGGGCGGCCAGAGGCGGCAGAGCGCAGATGGCCAGCGCTCCCGCGTCGGTGTGGGCGCCGAAGTGCTTCAGGCTCAGCAGCACGCCGCCGCTGAACAGCAGCAGCCAGGCACAGCAGACCCCGCCCAGTTCGCGGGCGGTGCGCGATTGGCGGTGGGCGGCCTGGGCCAGGGCGGGGGCGAGATCGGAAGGCATGCCGGCAGTGTTTGCAGCCGGCGTTTCATTCGCGTTTCAAGCCGCGCCCGGCCGTGTTTCGTTTGTGGCGGCGTCAGCCCCGCAGCGCCCGCTTCGCCGACAAGGCCATGAAGACGGCAAACGCGACGACGACAACGAGGCCGGCCGTCAGCGACGAGTGCTCGGCGATGAGGCCGATCAGCGGCGGCCCGGCCATCATGCCGAGGTAGCCCACGCCCGACACGGCCGCGATGCCGTGCGCCGGCGACACGCCCGGCACCTGCGACGCGGCGCTGAACAGCATGGGCACGACGTTGGACAGGCCCAGGCCCACCAGTGCGAAGCCGACGAGGCCGACCGCCGACGACGGCACGGCCAGCACCAGGGCCATGCCGGCCGCGGCCAGCACGCCGCTGGCGCGCAGCAGGCGGCGCGGCGCGACGCGGGCACGCACCCAGTCACCGCCGAAGCGGCCGGCGGCCATCGCGCCACTGAAGGCGGCATAGGCGAGGGCAGCCAGGCTGGCATCGCTGGCGCGCTCCTGCTTCATGAACAGCACGCTCCAGTCGTAGATGGCGCCCTCGGCGATCAGGCCCATGGACGCGAGCACGCCCAGCAGCAGCAGCGGGCCGCGCGGCAGGCTCAGCGGGCGCTTCTCCTCGGCGTCGTGATGCTCGGGCACCGGCAGCATCGCGCGGCTGGCGACGAGGATGGTGACGGCGCTCGCGGCCGTGGCCAGCAGCAGGTGGCCCTGCGGCGTCAGGCCCAGCACCGGCACAGCGCTGCCCAGGCCGGCACCGGCCATGCCACCGAGGCTGAACATGCCGTGGAAGCCGCTCATCAGCGGCTTGCCCGACAGGCGCTCGATCTCGCTGGCCTCGGCGCTCAGCGACACGTCGAACAGGCTGCCGAAGCTGCCGAACACCAGCATGACGGCCAGCAGCGCGGCGTATTGCGTCGAGACCTCCAGCGACGCGATGGCCGCGCAGCTGACGCAGCCCATCACGGTGGCGACGGTGCGCGGCCCCCAGCGGCCGACGATGCGGCCGGCATAGGCCAGCGCCGCCAGCGCGCCGACGCCGCTGGCCAGCATGGCCAGGGCCAGCGCCTGCTCACCCAGGCCGTAGTGGGCCTTGACGATGGGCACGTGCACGCCCCAGGTGGCGAACAGCAGGCCCATGACGAAGAACTGGGCGCGCAGCGCGACCGAGGCGCCGGCGAGGGAGGGAGCGCTCACGGCCTGGGCCGCTTCGGCGGAAGTCAGTGCGGGCTGGGTCACTTGGCGGTGGCGGTCACGCGGGTGAAGAAGTCGTAGACGCCCTGGTCGCCCATCTTGGGGGCGTCGGCAGCTTCGTCGTAGATGGCGGGCGGGCCGGCGTGGGCGGCGAGGCTGGCGCAGGGCAGCAGCGAGGGCAGCAGGCGGCGGTGGATGGAAGTCATGGAGGTCGAAGCCATTGAAAGCGCTTTCATTGATTGTGCAAAGCCGTTGACAACGTTGTCAAGTCATTGGCCACGCCGTCCCTCGGGATATGAGGGACGCGCAGCGACACACCGGCTATCGGGATGCCTGCTCGAAGAAGCGCCAGATCACGTCGTTGGCATCCAGCGCCTGGCTCGCCGGCGGCTTGCCGCGGCGCACCTTGTCCGCGCCCGGCCAGGAATGGCCGCCGGCGTCGGTGACGCAGAGCTGCACCGACGTGCCGCCCGCGCAGCCGCTGTAGGTCTCGCAATACGCGCCGGCCTTGTCGAGCGTGCGTTGCGGTGGCGCCGTGCAGCGGTCACGCTGCACCCAGCGCGAGATCGTCTCGGGCACGGACACGAAGCTCATGACCTTGCTCTCGTCGCGGAAGGCGTTCGGGCCGGCGCCGCCGTTGAACAGCACGTGGTCGTCGTCTTTCGCGTGGATGTGCAGCACCGAGATGGGCCGCGACGGCGTGCAGGTCGACGTCGCGTCCGTGCCGGCCACCGAGGCCACGGCGCGGAAGACGTCGGCCGCCTCGCAGGCCAGGCGGTGGCTCAGCATGCCGCCGTTGGACATGCCGGTGGCGAACACGCGGTTCGCGGCTATGGCGTATTTCGCCTGGATGGCCGCGACGACGGCGCGGGCGAAGCCGACGTCGTCGCTGCCCTTGTCGCGCGCGTCGCCGCAGCAGCCGCCGGCATTCCAGGTGGCGAACCTGCCGCCAGGGAACTTGCTGTAGCCGTTGGGGAAGGCGACGACAAAGCCGGCCTCGTCGGCCTTCTTCTGCAGGCCGTAGTTCTCGTCGTCGGCCATGTACTCGGCATGCCCGCCGCCGCCGTGGAAGGCCAGCACCAGCGGCGCGGGCTTGCCGGCGTCATAACTCGTCGGCAGGTGGACCAGCACCTTGCGGCCCTGCACCTGCAGTTCCTGCAAGCCGCCTTTCTCGGTCCCCTTCTCAGCGCGGCGCTCCTCGATGCGCGCCTTGATGCGCTCGCGCAGCGTCCCTTCGGCCTGCGCTGAGGGCAGCAACGCGGCCAGGGCGAGCGCGAGCAGCAGGCTGCGCATGGTCAGCTTCCGCCGCCGCCGAGTGCGCGGTAGAGCAGGACGAGGTTCTGCGCGCGCTGGCTCTGCACCTGCACCAGCGTCTGCTGGGCGGCGAAGAGGGAGCGCTGTGCGTCCAGCCGGTCCAGCGCGCTGGACACGCCGGCCGTGTAGCGCTGCTCGGCGGTGTCCAGGCGGCGCGTCTCGGCGTCCACCTGGGCGGCCAGCGCGGCGCGCTGCTCGGCCAGCAGGGCGCGGCTGCCCAGCCCGTCGGCCACCTCGCGGAAGGCGGTCTGGATGGCCTTCTCGTACTGGGCCAGCGCGATGTCCCGCGACGCGCGCGCGCCGGCCAGGTTGGCGCGGTTGCGGCCGGCGTCGAACAGCGGCTGCACCAGCGCCGGCGCGAAGCTCCAGGCCGAGTTCTTGAACAGGTCCGACAGGTGGCCGCTGGCCGTGCCGACGCTGCCGGTCAGCGTGATGCGCGGCCAGAAGGCGGCGCGGGCGGCGTCGATGTTGGCGTCCGTCGCACTGAGCTGGAACTCGGCTTGGCGGATGTCGGGCCGGCGCGTCAGCACCTCGCTGGGCAGGCCGGCGGGCAGTTCGGCCAGCGGCTCGAAGTCGGCCAGGTTGCCGGTGGGCGCCGGCAAATCAGCCGGCAGCGGGCCACCGACCAGCAGGGCCAGCGCGTTCTCGTCGAGCTGGCGCTGGCGCTGCGCCTGCGCGTAGACAGCGCGGGCGGCCTGCCAGGACGACTCGGCCGTGCGCAGGTCGAGCTCGGCCGATACGCCGCCCTCGAAGCGCTGGCGGGTCAGCGCCAGCGACTGCTCGCGCGTGGCCAGCGTGTCGCGCGTGATCTTCAGCAGCGCCTCGTCGGCCTGCAGCGCGATCTCGGCATTGGCCACGCTGGCGATGAGCGCCGTGCGCACGGCCTGCTGCGCCGACTGCGCGGCCAGCACCTGCGCCGCCGCCGCGGCGCTGGCGCCGCGCAGCCGGCCGAACACGTCCAGCTCGTAGGCCGAGACCTGCAGGCCGGCCTGGTAGACGCTGTTGATGCCGCCGGCTGCCGTGGGCGTGCGCGAGCCGCTGATGCCGGCGTTGACGGTCGGCCACAGGTCGGCATCGCGGGCGGCGGCCGTGGCGCGGGCCGTCTCGATGTTGAGCGCCGCGATGCGCAGGTCGCGGTTGTTGGCCAGCGCCAGCGGGATGAGCTTGCGCAGCCGCTCGCCCTTGAAGGCCTGGGCCCAGGGCAGGTCGACGGCGGCCGTGGTGCTGGGGCCGCCAGCCTGCGGGAAGGCGGCCGGCACCGCGGCCGCGGCGGCTTCAGCCGCGACGGGGCGCTTGGGCTCGGGGCCGGCGCAGGCGGTCAGCAGCGCGGCCAGACCGATGAGAGGGAGAGCGGCTTTCATGCTCAGTCCTCCAGGGGCAGATGGGCATCGTGGCGGTGCTGCCGCTCCGAGCCGGGGAAGCGCTTGCGCACGACGACGAAGAAGACCGGCACGAGGAAGACGGCCAGCACGACCGCGGTGATCATGCCGCCCATCACGCCGGTGCCGATGGCGCGCTGGCTGGCCGAGCCCGCGCCGCTGGCCAGCACCAGCGGCAGCACGCCGAGGATGAAGGCCAGCGACGTCATCAGGATGGGTCGGAAGCGCAGGTGCGCGGCCTCCACGACGGCCTCGTACAGGTCGCGGCCCTGCGCGTGCAGGTCCTTGGCGAACTCGATGATGAGCACCGCGTTCTTCGCCGACAGGCCGATGATGGTGATCATGCCGACCTTGAAGTAGACGTCGTTCTCGAGGCCTCGCAGGTTCGCGCCGAGCACGACGCCGAGCACGCCCAGCGGCACGACGAGCAGCACGGACAGCGGGATGCTCCAGCTCTCGTACAGCGCGGCCAGGCACAGGAACACGGCCAGCAGCGAGAAGCCGAACAGGATGAAGGCCGTGGAGCCCGACAGCTTCTCCTCGCGCGACTGGCCGGTCCACTCGTAGCCGAAGCCGTCGGGCAGCGTGGCCAGGATCTTCTCCATCTCCGCCATCGCAGCACCCGTGGACACGCCCTTGGCCGGCTCGCCGGCGATGCGCATCGTCGGGTAGCCGTTGTAGCGCACGGTCTGCATCGCGCCGGTGACCCACTTGCTGCTGGCGAACGCACTCAGCGGCACCGGCTGGCCGGCGCTGTTGATGACGTTGAGCTTGAGCAGGTCCTCGGGCTGCATGCGCGCCGTGGCGTCGGCCTGCACGATGACGCGCTGCAGCCGGCCGGCGTTGGGGAAGTCGTTCACGTAGCTGGAGCCCAGCGACGTGCCCAGCACCGCGTTGACGGCGCCGATGTTGACGCCCAGCGCCATCGCGCGTTCGCGGTCGATGTCCAGCTGCAGCTGGGCGGCGTCTTCCAGGCCGTCGGGGCGCACCGCGTTGAGGAGCGGGTTCTTGGCGGCGGCGGCCAGCAGCTGGCCGCGCGCCGCCAGCAGCTCGGCGCGCGTGTGGGCACCGCGGTCCTGCAGGCGCAGGGCGAAGCCGTTGGCACGGCCCAGGTCACGGATCGGCGGCGGGCTGGTCGGGAAGATGATGGCGTCGCGGATCTTGCCCAGCGCCGGGAAGGCGCGCGCCACCAGCCCTTGCGCGGAATGCTCGGCGCCGTGGCGCTCGTCCCAGGGCTTGAGCGTGACGAAGGCCAGGCCCGCGTTCTGCCCCGAGCCCGAGAAGCTGAAGCCGACGACGCCCACCATGCTTTCCACCTCGGGCTGCGCCAGCATGTAGCTCTCGACCTGCTTCACGACCTCCAGCGTGCGCGCCTGCGTGGCGCCCGGCGGCAGCTGGATGTTGACGAGGATGTTGCCCTGGTCCTCGTTGGGCACGAAGGACGTGGGCAGCTTCTGGAACATCAGCACCGCCGCGGCGATGACGGCGGCGTAGACGACGAGGGAGCGGCCTGTGCGGCGGATCAGGCGCTTGACCCAGCCCTCATAGCCCTTGGCCGTGCGGTTGAAGCCGCGGTTGAACCAGCCGAAGAAGCCGCGCTTCTCCAGGTGGTGGCCGGCCTCGACGGGCTTGAGCAGCGTGGCGCACAGCGCCGGCGTGAACGACAGCGCCATGAAGGCCGAGAACGCGATGGCCGAGACCATCACCGCCGCGAACTGGCGGTAGATGTTGCCGATGGAGCCGCTGAAGAAGGCCAGCGGCACGAACACCGAGATCAGCACGACGGTCACGCCGATGATGGCGCCGGAGATCTGGCCCATCGCCTTCTTCGTGGCCTTGTAGGGCGACAGGCCCTCTTCGCTCATGATGCGCTCGACGTTCTCGACGACGACGATGGCGTCGTCCACGACGATGCCGATCACCAGCACCATGCCGAACATCGTCAGCACGTTGATCGAGAACCCCAGGGCCAGCAGCGTCGCGAAGCTGCCCAGCAGCGCGATGGGCACGACCAGCGTCGGGATGATCGTGTAGCGGATGTTCTGCAGGAACACGAACATCACGACGAAGACGAGGAAGACGGCTTCGATGAGCGTCTCGACGACCTGCGAGATCGAGATGTCGATGAACAGCGAGCTGTCGAAAGGGATGGACGCCTTCACGCCCTGCGGGAAGTAGGGCTCCAGCGTCTTCAGCTTCTGCTTGATGAGCTTGGCGGTCTGCAGCGCGTTGGCCGACGGCGCCAGCTGCACGCCCACGCCGACCGAGGGCTTGCCGTTCAGCCGCGTGGAACGGCCGGTGTAACTGTCGGCGCCCAGCTCGATGCGGGCCACGTCCTTGAGCCGCACGGTGGAGCCGTCGGCATTGGCGCGCAGCACGATGTTGCCGAACTGCTCGACGCTGCTCAGCTGGCCGCGCACGACGACGGTGGCCGCCACCGGCTGGCCCGGCACGTTGGGCAGGTCGCCGATGGAGCCGGAGCTGACCTGGGCGTTCTGCGCCTGGATGGCCGCGTTGACATCAGCCGGCGCCAGGCGGTAGCCGACCAGCTTGGCCGGGTCCAGCCAGATGCGCATCGCGCGCTCGGTGCCGAACAGCAGCCCCTGGCCGACGCCCGGCACGCGCTGGATCTCCGGCAACACCGTGCGCGACGCGTAGTCGCCCAGCGCGATCGGATCGAACGATGGGTTGTCGCTCGACATGATGATGAAGAGCAGGAAGTTGGGGTTGGCCTTGTCCACCCGCACGCCCTGCTGGATGACGGCCTGCGGCAGGCGCGGCTGAGCGCGGGCCAGGCGGTTCTGCACATCCACCTGCGCCAGGTCGGGGTTGGTGGCAGGGTCGAAGCTCATCGTCAGCGAGCCGGTGCCGTCGGCCTGGGCCACGGCCTCCATGTAGATGAGGCCGGGCGAGCCGTTCATCTCGCGCTCGATGACGCTGATGACCGAGTCCTCCAGCGTCTGCGCGGACGCGCCGGGATAGGTCACCGACAGCACGATGGACGGTGGCGCGACGGGCGGGTACTGCGCGATCGGCAGCTGCGTGACGGCCACGCCGCCGATGACGAGGACGAAGAGGGCGATGACCCACGCGAAGATGGGTCGGTCGATGAAGAACTGCGCCATGGCGGATCAGGCCTGGGACGCGGCCGAAGCAGGTGCCGATGCGGCGGGCGCGGACGCCGCAGGCGCCCACGGCACCGGCCGCGCCTTGCCGCCGGCCTTGGTCTTCTGCAGGCCGTCGACGACGACCTTCTCGCCTGCCTTCAGGCCGCTCAGCACCAGGGCCTTGCCGGCCTGGGCGACGCCCAGCTTCACGGGCCGCGCCGAGACGCTGCCGTCGTCGGCCACCACCAGCACGCTCTCGCCCGTCGCGCCGCGCGCCACCGCCTGCTGCGGCAGCCACACGCCGTCGGCCACTTCGGCCTGGGCCAGGCGCACGCGCACGTACAGGCCCGGCAGCAGCGTGCCCTTGGGATTGGGCAGCTCGGCGCGCAGCGTGATCTGGCCGGTGGCCGTGTCGACGCTGAGGTCCGAGAACAGCAGCTTGCCGGCCTCGGCATAGACGCTGCCGTCCTCCAGCAGCACCTGCACGCTGGCAGCCTCCTTGCCGCTGGCGCGCTGCAGCCGGCCGTCGGCCAGCGCCTGGCGCAGTCGCATGACCTCGGCGGCGGACTGCGTGAAGTTCACATAGAGCCTGTCGACCTGCTGCACGACGGCCAGCGGCGTCGCCTCGCCCTGGCCCACCAGCGCGCCTTCGGTGACGAGGGCGCGGCCGATGCGGCCCGCGATGGGCGACGTGACCGAGGCATAGCCGAGGTTGATCTGCGCCGTCTGCACGGCGGCCTTGCCGGCGGCCACGTCGGCGGCGGCCTGCTTGGCGGCGGCCTGCGCGTTCAGCGCCTCCTGCTGGCTGACGGCCTGCGTCTTGGCCAGCGGCGCGTAGCGGTCGGCCAGCGCCTGGGCCTGCAGCAGATTGGCCTCGGCGCGCGCGAGCTGGGCCTGGGCGGTGGCGAGCGTGGCGCGGTAGGGCGCCGGGTCGATCTCGAACAGCGCCTGGCCGGCCTTCACGTCCGAGCCCTCGGTGAACAGCCGCTTCTGCAGGATGCCGGCGGCGCGAGCGCGCACCTGGGCAACGCGGTAGGCCTCCAGCCGGCCGGGCAGCTCGGTGGCCAGGTCGGCGCGGCCGGGCGCGACGGTGACGACGCCTACTTCAGGCGGTGGCGGTGCGGCCGGGGGCGCGCTGCTCGCGCTCTGGCCACAGCCCGTCAGACCCATGCCCAGTGTGCCCAGCGTCAGCGCCATTGCCACCGCTTGCCCGAATCCTGCAACCCTCATGCCGGCCTCAATCTTTAGCTTGCAACCGGCCGTCTGCCGGCAAAACGGGCAACTGTAGCGACGCAACAAGACGTGCGTCGGTGAAGCAACGCAAAGCCCGTGTGGCGCCGGCCGTGTCAGCTCTGACCAGAAGTCATGTTGCCCGACGCCGAAGCCAGCGCTTCGAGCCGCGCGCGGCGCACGGCGCGGCCGACGTCCGGCCCCTGCGCGCCGCGCGCTATGGCCTCTGCGGAGACTGCGGCCAGGTCGACCTGCTGCGTCGCCACGAGGTCGGCCATCAGTCGCGCGCGCTGCGGATAGTCGCGCTGCTCCAGCCCCAGGCGGCCGCGGGCGTCGCACTCGCAGGCCCACAGCAGTTCGGCGAAACGGTCCGGCCGTCGCCAGGCGTCGCAGCGCTCCAGCAGGCGCAGCCGCGCCTCGGCGCCGAAGCCGCTGCTCTGGTGCACATGGGTGTGTTCGCGGGCGACGAGCTCGGCCAGCGCGCGGCAGTCGGTGGGCACCTTCCAGCGCGCGCTGACCTGGGCGGCCAGCTTCTCGCTGCGCTTCTCGTGGGCGATGTGGCGCGGCAGCTCCTCCTTGCGCGTCGTGCCCTTGCCGAGGTCGTGGCAGAGGCAGGCGTAGCGCACCGTCAGCGGCGCCTGCTGCAGTGCGCACTGGTCCAGCACCATCAGCAGGTGGATGCCGGTGTCGATCTCCGGATGGTGGGCCTCGGGCTGCGGCACGCCGAACAGCGCTTCCACTTCCGGCAGCAGCTTGTGCAGCGCATTCGCGTCGCGCAGCACTTCCAGCATGCGCGAGGGCTTGTGTTCCATCAGCCCGCGCGACAGCTCCTGCCAGACGCGCTCGGGCACCAGCGCATCCACCTCGCCGGCGGCGACCATGGATCGCATCAGCTCGACGGTCTCGGGCGCGACCGTGAAATCGGCAAAGCGCGCCGCGAAGCGGGCCAGGCGCAGGATGCGCACGGGGTCTTCGGCAAAGGCCGGCGACACGTGGCGCAGGATCTTGTCCTGGATGTCGCGCCGGCCACCGTAGGGGTCGACGACGTACCCATGCTCGTCCTGCGCCATCGCATTGATCGTCAGGTCGCGGCGGGCGAGATCCTGCTCCAGCGTGACGTCCGGCGCCGCATGGAAGGCGAAGCCGTGATAGCCCGCGGCCGTCTTGCGCTCGGTGCGCGCCAGCGCCACTTCCTCGCGCGTCTCGGGATGCAGGAAGACCGGGAAGTCCTTGCCGACCGGCAGGTAGCCCGCGTCGACAAGCGCCTGCGGCGACGCGCCGACGACGACCCAGTCATGGTCCTGCACCGGCAAGCCCAGCAGGCGGTCGCGGACGGCGCCGCCGACGAGAAAGCGTTGGAACTCAGGCATGGGGCGGCATTCTGCGCGCCCCTCCCATCACCACTTCGGCGCCACCTGCTCGCCCGGCATCAGCTCGTAGGGCGGCTTCCAGCCCGGCAGCGCGGCCTTGAGGCGGTCGCGCCAGGCGGCGATGGCCGGGTATTGGGCGGTGACGTCGATGCCGCTTTCCTCGACCGGGAAGTACTGGTAGCCGGCCATCGAGATGTCGGCGATGGTCGGCGCGCCGCCGACCATGAAGTCGCGCCCCGCCAGGTGCTTGTCGACGATGCCGAAGGCGTTGTCGATGCGGCCCTTGAACCAGGCCATCAGCGTCGGGTCCGGCGCGACGGGGGCGAAGGACTTCATGAAGCGGTAGGTCGCGAAGTAGCTCGTGAACTTGTGGTTGTCGAAGAACAGCCAGCGCAGCACGTCCTGGTGCTCGTCGTCATTGGCGCCGCCGTACTGGCCATGGCGCTGGGCGAGGTAGAGCAGGATGGCGGCCGACTGCGTCAGGCGCTTGCCGTCGATCTCGAGGATGGGCACCTCGCCCATCTCGTTCTCGTTCTGCCGCCAGGGCTCCGAGCGCGTCAGGCCGGCGGCGAAGTCGGCCAGCGGCACGTGGCGCGCGGCCCAGGGCAGCTGCAGCGCCTGCAGCATCAGCGCGACCTTGTAGGTATTGCCGGATTGGGAGAAGCCGTGGAGGGTGATCGTCATGGTCATCGTCTTTCGGGAGGCAGCCCGTTCAGCGCCGCGACGAGGCGGGCATGGGCCTCGAGGTCGACCTGGCGCAGCTTGGGCTCAGTGCGGGCCGGGTACTTGCCGAGGTAGTTGTCGCCCTTCCAGTTCTTGGCCGGCCGCACCGGCCGCGGCATGAAGCCGCCGCCGCAGTTGGGGCAGACGTTGCCCAGCGGCCCGTCCACGCAGCTCGCGCAGAAGGTGCATTCGAAGCTGCAGATGCGGGCGTCCAGGGACTCGGGCGGCAGGGCCGTCGCGCAGTGTTCGCAGCAGGGGCGGAGTTCCAGCGCCATCAGCGACTCGTGCGGTAAGGCTCGGTCTGCGGCAGGAAGTCCTGCTCGCGCAGCGCGTCGGCAATCCAGTCCTCCACAGCCGGATGCGCCAGCAGCGCGTCGCGGTAGGCGGCGGCCTTGTCCGACACGGGCAGGCCGTAGCGGCTCAGGCGGATGGCCACCGGTGCAAAGAAGGCATCCGCCGCGCTGAACTCGCCGAACAGGAAGGGGCCGCCGCTGGCACCGAGAGCGTCGCTCCAGGCCGCGTCCAGCCGTGCCACGTCGGCGCGCAGCACGGCGTCCTCGGCCCACAGCCTGGCGCCGACCTCGGGGAAGAAGGCCTCGATGTTCATCGGGCAGACGGTGCGCAGCCGCGTGAAGCCGGCATGCATCTCGGCGCACAGGCTGCGCGCGCGGGCACGGACCCGGGCGTCGCGCGGCCAGATGGCTTTGTCGGGGTGGCGGTCGGCGATGTACTCGGCGATGGCCAGCGTGTCCCACACGGTGAAGCCGTCGTCTTCGACGAGCACGGGCACCTGCCGGGTCGGCGTGATCGTGGCGATGACGCGGTGCCAGTCCGACGCAGGGTTGCCGTAATCCAGCCTCAGCTTCACTTCCTCGAAAGGAATGCCGAAGGCCGCCAGCAGCACGCCGCCGCGCATGGACCAGGACGAGTAGTTCTTGTTGCCGATGTAGAGCTTCATGGGGCCTCGCGTTGTGGGGCGTCGAGCTTATCGAGCGCGTGGCGGGTCGGCGATGAGCAATCCGCAACGGATTGATGCGTGGGAACCTGCGCTCCTCAGTCTCCGGCCGGTGGCGGCAGGTCGTCCGCCGTGCGCGCACCGGCCGGGCCGACGCTGGCGCCCAGCCGTTCGCGCAGCCGGGTTGCCGGCAGGCCCAGTACCTGGGCGTAGATGGCGCCGCCCAGCAGCACCTTGCGCACGTAGTCGCGGGTCTCGTTGAAGGGGATGTTCTCGGCCCAGATGGCGGCGTCGATGACGGGGCCGTCGCGCCAGCGTGCGGGGCGGCCGGGGCCGGCGTTGTAGGCTGCGGCGGCCAGCGCCTGGGCGCCGTCGAAGCGGTCCAGCACCAGCTTCAGGTAGTGGGTGCCGATGCGCAGGTTGAAGTCGCGGTCGTGCATCAGGTCGGGGCTGTAGGCCAGGCCGGCCTTCTTCGCCGTCCACTTGGCCGTGGCGGGCATGACCTGCATCAGCCCGGCCGCGCCGACGTGCGAGCGCGCGTCCAGCACGAAGCGCGACTCCTGGCGGATCAGGCCGTAGACATAGGCCGGGTCCAGCCCGGCGCCCTTGGCCTCGCGCAGCAGTTCGGCGCGGTGTGGCGTCGGGAAACGCTGCGTCATGTCGAACTCGCTCTTCGTGCGCTCGCTGGTGTTGATGCAGCGATCCCAGACCTCGCGGTCGCAGGCCTCCTGCGCGGCAGCCAGCAGCTGGCGGTCGCTCATGCCGCGCAGCGAGAAGTTCCATTCGCGCACGCCCTCGTTGCGCAGGCCGAGCGCGATGAGCTGCAGCGCGCGCGTCAGGCCCGGGTGCTGGCGGGCGGCGCGGCGCTCGTCGGCCGTCAGCGGTACCGGGGCGGGCGGCAGCGGCGTGGGCAGCGCGAGGTCTTCGGCGGCCAGGCGGCCGAAGTAGTTCAGCGGCGTGGTCGCGAGCGTGGCGAGCTGGGCGCGGGCGCCGGCCTGGTCGCCCTGCAGCTGCGTGGCGCGGGCCTTCCAGTAGGCCCAGGCCGGCTCGCGCTGCTCGTTGCCGCTCATGCGCTCGATGGCGCGCAGCGCCACGGCGGGCTGGCGGGCGCGCAGCGCGGCGCGGGCGGCCCAGGCCAGGGCGTCGTCGCTCCACTCCAGCTCGGGCGCCAGCTTGTCGGCACGGGCGAAGGCGGCCAGCGCGTCGTCCTGCAGCCGCAGCGCGGACTGGCGGCCGATCTGCACCCACAGCCAGGCCTGCAGGTCGGCGGGCAGCCGGCTCCACTTGTCCTTCAGCAGGTCGCCAGCCTGGTCGGGGTCGTTGGCGGCCACGCGGGCCAGGGCCAGCGCGGTGAGTTCGGCCTCGGGGCGCGGCGAGGTGCGCGCCTTGCGCGTCAGGTAGCGGCCGGCGTTGTCCTGCAGCTCGGCGAGCTTCTGCTCCAGCGGCTTGGCGTTCAGCAGCATGACGGCCTGGCGCGCCGCGCGCGGGCGGCCCTGCTCGATGGCCTGGCGCGCCTTGGCCCACAGCGTGTCGGGCTTGAACAGGTCGGCGTCGGTGAAGGCGAACGCGAGCTGGAAGCAGCCGTCGTCGCCGTCCTTCTGCGCCATCCAGGCTGCACGAGCCGTGTCGGCGGTGACCTTGCTGCCGGCAAGGTGGTCGGCCAGCAGCGCATAGCAGGCGACCTCGCGGTCGTCGCGCATCTGGTAGCTCGCGTAATCGCGGCGGAAGTTGGCCCAGTCGCGGCGCCGGCCCAGCTCCAGCAGCCAGTCGTTGCGCAGCCGGTCCTCGACGTAGCTGCCGGGGTAGCGGGCGTAGAAGGCGTCCATCTCCGGCTGGCGCACCTCGGCCAGGCGCGCGTTCAGCTCGAAGTAGTCGACCCAGCCGGCCAGCGGGTGGGCCTGCGCGCGGGCGGCCTCGGCAAGCACGGCCAGACGCTTGCGGTCGCGCTTGGCCCAGGCCTCGCGGGCCTGGACGGCGAGGTCGCTGTCGGCCGGCGCGGGCGCAGCCCAGGCGCCCGTTGCTGCCGCCATCAGCAGCGCCAACGCCGCTGCGAGAAATCGCCCACCCATTTGCATATCCAACTGCCTGTCTGCCCCGGGCAATTTAACCCAGGTGCGCTGCCCGCTCCACGCACACTGGGCGTTCGCCGGCGGCTGCGGCGACGGCCGCTGGTGGGCAACGTGCCGTCCTTCATGGGTTCCAATAAGCGCCGACCTGCACTGACGCTCGCCCATGACCGCTGCCCCTGTCCACGACCGCTCCGAACTGCGCCGCGCGCTGCTGGCCGAGCGCCGCGCCTTTGCCGCGACGCCGGCCTTCCAGGCGGCCGAGCACGCCGTGCGCCAGGCGCTGGCCAACCTGCTGGAGCAGCTGGAGCCGGAGCTGCTGGGCGTCTACTGGCCGCTGGGCGGCGAGTTCGACGTCGGCGCCTTGCCCTACTCGCGCGCGCTGCCCTTCGCGCGCCGCGACCCGATGGAGATGGTGTTCCGCCGCTGGGACGGCGCCGAGCCGACGGCCAGGGACGAATGCGGCATCGCGACGGCCACCGGCGCCGTCGCCGTGCCCGACGTCGTGCTCGTGCCCTGCGTCGGCTTCACGCGCGAGGGCTTTCGCCTCGGCTATGGCGGCGGCTACTTCGACCGCTGGCTGGAACTGCATCCGGGCGTGACGACGGTCGGTGTGGCATGGTCGGGCGCCGAGACGCATTTCCCCGTCGAGGCGCATGACCGCGCTTTGACATTGATCCTCACGGAACGCGAGTTGATCGCCCCCGACTAGAGAAGCCCCACGATGCATGACGGCATGACGCTGATCTCCACGCTGGCCGCGGCCTTCGGGCTGGCCCTGGTGCTGGGCCTGCTGGCGCAGTGGGCGCGGTTGCCGGCGCTGGTGGGCTATCTGCTGGCCGGCGTGCTGATCGGGCCGCACACGCCGGGCTTTGTCGGCGACGTGCACCTGGCCCAGCAGTTGTCCGAGGTCGGCGTCATGCTGCTGATGTTCGGTGTGGGCCTGCATTTCTCGGTCGGCGACCTGATGTCGGTCAAGGGCATCGCGCTGCCCGGCGCGCTGGTGCAGATGGCCGCGGCGACGGCCATGGGCGCGGGCCTGGCGCATGGGTGGTGGGGCTGGGACCTGGCCGCGTCGCTGATCTTCGGCCTCGCGCTGTCGGTGGCCAGCACCGTCGTGCTGCTGCGCGCCTTGGAGTCGCGCGAGCTGCTGCACACGGGCAATGGCCGCATCGCCGTGGGCTGGCTGGTCGTCGAGGACCTGGCCATGGTGCTGGCGCTGGTGCTGATCCCGGTGCTGGGCGGCAAGGGTGAAGGCGGCTCCCAGGGCAGCCTGGCCGTCACCATCGCCACGACGCTGCTGGCCGTGGCGGCCTTCGTGGCCGTCATGCTGGTCGCCGGCCGGCGCCTGCTGCCCTGGCTGCTGTGGCAGGTCAACCGCACCGGCTCGCGCGAGCTGTTCACGCTGGCCACCGTGGCGGCGGCCGTCGGCCTGGCGGTGGGCGCGGCGGCGCTGTTCGGCGTCAGCGTCGCGCTGGGTGCCTTCTTCGCCGGCCTGGTGCTGCGCGAGTCGGCCTTCAGCGAGCGCGCCGCCCACGAGAGCCTGCCGCTGCGCGACGCCTTCGCGGTGCTGTTCTTCGTCGCCGTCGGCATGCTGTTCGACCCGCGCATCCTCGTCGAGCAGCCGCTGGCCGTGCTGGCGACGGTGGCCGTCATCCTCGTCGGCAAGACCTTTGCCGCCGGCGTGCTCGTGCTGCTGCTGAAGTACCCGCTGTCCACGGCGCTGACGGTGGCCGTCAGCCTCGCGCAGATCGGCGAGTTCAGCTTCATCCTGCTTGGCCTCGGGCAGACGCTGAACCTCGTGCCGCCGGAGGCGACCAGCCTTGTCGTGGCCGGCGCCATCGTGTCCATCGCGCTGAACCCGCTGCTGTTTGCCGGCGTGGAGCCGCTGCGCCACTGGGTGCTGAAGCGCTCTCCTTTGGCGCGCAAGCTGGAGGCGCGCGACGACCCGCTGGCCGAGCTGCCGGCCAACACGCCCGAGAGCGCGCTGGCCGGGCAGATCGTCATGGTCGGCCACGGCAAGCTGGGCACGGCGCTGCACGACGAACTGGGCAGCCGACCCCTCGTCGTCATCGACCGCGACCGCGACGTCGTCGAGAAGCTGCGCGCCGCCGGCCATGCCGCCGTGCTCGGCGAGGCGACGGAGGCGATGACGCTGGTGCAGGCCCACATCGCCCAGGCGGCGTGGCTGGTCATTGCCGTGACCGACGTGCGCGGCGTGCCGGCCATGCTGACGCTGGCGCGCCAGCTGAACCCGGAACTGCGCTGCGCCGTCGTCGCCCACACCCGGGAAGAGGCGCAGTGGCTGCGCGACGCGGGCGTCAACGAGGTGCTGCGGTCCAAGCAGGCGCTGGCGCAGGCGCTGGCCCGTGTCGTCGCTTAGGCCTTCTGCTTCGAGCCGCCAAAGGCCGCATACAGCCCCAGCGCGAAATAGACCAACGCGGACACCCAACGTCCGCTGCCGGCCGCGCCGCGCAGCAGCGGTGCGAGGCTGCCGGCGAGCAGGGTGTAGAGCCCGTCGGTCATGGCGGCGATGACGACGAAGAGGATGCTGAGCGTCAGCGCCTGCACGGCTTGCGAACCCTCGGGGTGCAGGAACTGCGGGATGAAGGCGGCGAAGAACAGCGTGGTCTTGGGGTTGAGCAGCGCGACGAAGAAGCCGTCACGGAAGAGTTGTCTCGGCGCGGCCTTCGGTGGCGGCGTGCCGTTGGCCGGCTGGGTGGGCTGGCGCAGCGCCTGGATGCCCAGCCAGACCAGATAGGCGGCACCGGCCCAACGCACGACGGTGAAGGCCAGCGACGAGGCCGCAAACAGCGCGGCCAGGCCGATGGACGCGCCCACCGCGTTGGCCAGGTTGCCCAGCGCGACACCCGCCAGCGAGGCCAACCCGGCCGTGCGGCCCTGGGCCAGCGTGCGGGTGACGATGAAGACCACCGCCGGCCCCGGCGTCAGTGCCAGGACCAGGGTCGCGATCAGGAAGGCGTAGAGGGCAGTGCCGGTGGGCAGCAGGTCCATGTGAAGTCTCCTTGCGGGCAGCGTCGGCGGATTGTCAGGCGCCGGCGAGCTGGGCGCGCGTCAGCGCCGCCTGCGCCCGTACCCAGTCGGCGAACTGCTGCACCTCCGGCCGTCGCGCGGCATTCGGGCCGGTGATGAGCCAGTAGCTGAAGGGGCTGCCGAGGCGGTGGTCCTTGCCGAAGGGCTCGACGAGTTCGCCGCGCTGCAACTGCTCCTGCACCAGGGGCAGCCGCGCCAGCACCACGCCTTGGCCGGTCAGCGCGGCCTGCACCTGCTGGTAGGTGAAGTTCATGTAGAGCCAGCGGCGTGGCTGCAGTTCGGGTACGCCGTGCTCGGTCAGCCAGCGGCGCCAGCTCAGGTACTCGGCGCTGGGGCGGGGGTCGTCTTCCTCGGCCAGCGCATGGCGGGCCAGGTCCGTCGGGCGCTTCAGCGGCGCGGGCGGGTTCTGCAGATACCAGCGGCTGACGCAGGGCGACAGCGTCTCCTCGAACAGCTGCTCGGCGCCTGGCGGCACCGCCGGGGCATCGTCGTAGCGCAGCGCGAGGTCGCTCTCGCCATCCTCCAGGTCGACGCGGCGGTCATAGGCCGACACGCGGATGTCGATGTCGGCATGCTCGCGCTGGAAGGCCTCCATGCGCGGGATCAGCCACAGCGATGCGAACGACGCGAAGGTGCTGACGTTGACGACGCGCCGGCCGCGCGCGCGGCGGATCTGGCGCACGGTCTGGTCCAGCTTGGACAGCACGGCGACGGCCGTCGGCAGCAGCACGGCGCCTTCGCTCGACAGCTCCACCTTGCGCGTGCCGCGCAGGAACAGCGTGCAGCCGATCTCGTCCTCCAGCGCCTGGATCTGCCGGCTGACGGCCGACTGCGTGAGGCTCAGCTCCTCCGCCGCCGCGCGGAAGGACAGCAGCCGGGCGACGGCCTCGAAGGCGCGCAGCGGGCCGATGGACAGTGGCCTCTGCCGCACGGGCTGGACAGACTGATTCATGCGCGAATGGTATCAATGCACGCCCCAGCATTCATTGGACCGCCCTGGGCGATCTCAGCAGAATCCCTGACATCAACCCAGGAGAGTCATCATGAGTGATGCGCAATCTACATGGCATTTGGACGGCGGCCGGGCCCTGACCCTGGCCGGAGCCGCCGAGGCGCGCCGCCTGGCGGTGGCCCGCGGCCGCGTCTGGCTGACGCTGTCCGGCACCGCCGACGAGCCGGCCGAGGACCAATGGCTGGAAGCCGGCGAGGCCGTGGCGCTGGCTCCGGGCCAGACGGCCGTGCTGGAAGCCTGGCCGGCGGCCGAGTTCGAGCTGCTGGTGCCGCCGAGCTCAGCGTCGACGGGTCGTGGCGGCTTTCTTGCGCGCCGGTTTTTGGGCGGTCGGGCCTGATTTCTTGACCTTGGCATTGGCCGCCCGCAGCGCGGCCTCCAGTGCCAGCCGCGCCCAGGGCAGCATCAGCGGCGGCGATTCCAGCGCGTCTTCCGGCGCGCTGTAGTAGCCCGTCATCACACGCTCGCCGTGCTTCGTCATGAAGCTGAACGGCACGCAGCCGGCCGCGACGAAGCGCTCGCGCGTCACGTCGTCGGTCTTCAGGAAGAACTGGCCGTTGTCGATGAGGGCCATGAACAGTCCGTCGACATAGAAGCCCTTGCCGCCGAACATGCGCCGCACGCGCACCGGCCCCAGCGGCGACAGCAGCTCGGTGCAGAGGTCGGTGAAGGCGTCCATGCCGACGTCAGCCCTTCCACGTGAACGGGAAGTGCAACTGCTTCACGAAACCGTCCGGCACGTAGTCGCCCAGCACGCCGTAGCGCTCCGGCCACTTGCGCTCGGACTGCACGGCGGTGCCGAACAGGTGATCGAGGAAGGCGAAGTGGGCCGCGTAGTTCTTGTCCAGCGCCTCGTCGTCCTGCGAGTGGTGCCAGTGGTGGAAGTTGGGCGTCACGATGACGTAGCGCAGCGGCCCCAGCCGCACGCTGACGTTGGCGTGGTTGAACACCGCCTGGAAGCCGACGACGACGATGTAGGCGTCGATGACCTCCTTGCTGAAGCCCAGCACGAAGATGGGCGCCAGCACCAGCGTGCGCGTGATGATGAGCTCCAGGATGTGCTGCCGCGAGCCGGCCAGCCAGTCCATGCTCTTCACGCTGTGGTGCACCGCGTGCAGCCGCCACAGCGTCGGCACCTCGTGATAGGCCCGGTGCGTCCAGTACTGCACGAGGTCGGCCACAAGGATGATGAGGAAGAGGGCGACGGGGAAGGGCAGGTCGTGCACCCAGCGCTGCACGCCGTCCTTGGCCGCCCAGCCGAACAGCTGGTGCACCAGCAGGTTGGTGGCCAGCAGCACGAAGCCGACGGCCAGGTGGTTGACGATGAAGTGGTGGAAGTCGGTCTGCCATTCGGGGCGGAACACCGGCTGGTCGCGGCGCAGCGCGAACAGCTTCTCGATGAAGACGAAGATCAGCGTCGAGCCCAGCAGGTCGAGGATGAACCAGTCCAGGCCGATATAGGGCGTGTTGTCGGGGAAGTTCGGGTCCACCTCCACCTTGTGGCCGCCCAGGGCGAGCGTCAGGCCCAGCAGCACGAAGGTCCACAGCGCCAGCCAGCGCGCGCGGCTGAAGACGATGTTGAACAGCGCCAGCGCGCCTGACAGCACCAGGCTCCAGTACAGCAGCCGGCGCATGACCTCGACGTCGTAGGACTTGCGCAGTTGCGGCGTCGTCAGGTACTCGGGGAAGTGGAAGGCCAGCACGCCGAGGAAGCACAGCACGGCCAGCATCAGCGCGATGACGCCGCTGACGAAGCCCGAGCCCGGCTTGAGTTCTCCGCTCGACTCGCTGAGCTGGTTGAGGCGGTTCAGCATTGACTTTTCCCCTGCGTGACTGTGGCGAGGCGCGACTCTAAGAGGCGGCGGCCTGGCCCACAATGGCCGGATTCACAGGCCTGCGAGGAGTAGCCCCCTTTGGACGCCAACGACCGCGCCGCCATCCGGCAAAAGCTCATCGAACAACGCCTGGCCCTGCCCAACCGGCTGGACCTGGCCGCCGAACTGCAGGAGGTGCTGGCCGTCTGGCTGCTGCGCCGCAAGGAAAAGACCATCGGCGCCTACTGGCCCATCAAGGGCGAGTTCGACCCGCTGCCCACGCTGTACCGCTGGGGCGAGAACCACCCCGAGCGCCGCATCGGCCTGCCGGTCGTCGACAAGCAGCACGGCACGCTGCGCTTTCACGTCTGGTACCCGGGCTGCCCGATGGAGGAGGACGCCTTCCACATCCCCAAGCCCAAGGGCACCGAGGAGTTCCAGCCTCAATTGATGCTGGTGCCATGCCTTGGGTTCGGGCCGTGCGGGTTGCGGCTGGGCTATGGCGGCGGGTTCATGGACAAGACGCTGGCGGAGATGACGCCGCGGCCAGTGGCGGTGGGCATCGGGTATGCGCATGGCTTCTTGCCGTTGCTGAAGCCGAGTGCGTTGGATGTGCCGTTGGATGCGATGTTGACCGAGGAGGGTGTGGTTTGGGACCGCGAGGGGTGAGGTGGTTGCTTTGATGTGGGCATGCGCCTCATCGCTGCATTGCCGGGAGTCCCGCCCGGCGGCGGGGTAACTTTCTTCTGCGGGGCCAGAAGAAAGTCACCAAAGAAGAGGCCCTGAACCGCACACCAGCACCACATGCACGAGCTGCGCCGTGCAACAGCCAACCGGCTGACGCGCAGATGCGAGCCGCTGCGCTCTCGCGTCTGACTTGTCACGAGCACCATCCATCGCCTCACCTGCCCGTCCGACGCGCGGCTGCACGCCGTGCTCACCAGAACAGCCCAATGCAGCGCCGCTCGGGCGGCGCAGCGCTTGCGCAGCATCCACCGGGGGCGTCGCCCCAGCGACGCGGTATTTGCTGGTGAGCCCGGCGTGCAGCCGGCGTTAAGCGGCGTGAAGGTGCGATGGATGGTGATCGTCATAGGGACAGCAGCGAGAGCGAAGCGGGTCGCGTCTGGGCGCATTCCACTTCGAGCAACGCGAGCGCGTCGGCCCGCTCGAGTGCGGATTGCATTGGCGCCTCTCTTTTGGTGACTTTTCTCTGGCGCCGTCAGAGAAAAGTTACCCGCCCTCGCGGGGCGGATTCCCGCGGCACTGCAGCGAGTCGAAAGGTTCTTCGCTAAATCAAACGAGCGAAGTTGCCTGTCCCACAATCCAAACCATCCATCGCCACAAGCAAGCCCGTCATGTCCAAGCCCACCCTGCTGATCCTCTCCGCCACCGCCATCCTGCTGACCCAGGCCGTGCAAGCCGCCCCCAAGCCCTGCGATGAGCTGAAGGCCGAGATCGCCGCCAAGCTGGACGAGAAGGGCGTCAAGGGCTTCGAGCTCACGGCCATCGACAACGACAAGGTCGGCGATGCCAAGGTCGTCGGCAGCTGCGACGGCGGCACGAAGAAGCTGACCTACTCGCGCAAGTGAGCATGAGACGGCCATGAGCCTCTACCTCGACCACCTCGCCACGCTGCAGCAGCAAGCCGAAGACGCGCTGGACCGCACCCGCCATGACGCGCTGCTGATCGCCTCCGGCGTCGAGAAATACGCCTTCCTCGACGACCGGCCCTATCTCTTCCAGCCTAATCCGCATTTCAAGCACTGGCTGCCGCTGACGAATCATCCGCATTCGTGGCTGGCCGTGCGGCCGGGCAGGAAGCCGCGCGTCGTCTACTTCCAGCCCGACGACTACTGGCATGTGCCGCCCGAGACGCCCAGCGGCGAGTGGGTGGATGCGGTCGAGCTCGTCGTCATCCGCGAGCCCGAAGCCGCGGCGGCTGCATTGACGGACGCACTCACGCCTCACACGGCCATCGTCGCCGAGGCCGATGCGGCGCTGCCCGGCATCACGCCCAACAACCCCGAGGCGCTGCTGAACCTGCTGCACTGGGCGCGCGGCGTGAAGACGCCTTACGAGCTGACGCAGATGCGCGCCGCCCAGCGCCGCGCGGTGCCGGCGCACATCGCTGCGCGTCAGGCCTTCCTCTCCGGCGCCAGCGAGGCCGAGATCCACCGCGCCTACCTCGTCGCCAGCGGCCACACCGACCGCGACCTGCCCTACGGCAACATCATCGGCCTCAACGAGCATGCTGCGGTGCTGCACTACCAGTACCAGGACGCCAGCCCGCCGCCCGAGTCGCGCAGCTTCCTCATCGACGCTGGCGCTCAGGCGAACGGTTATGCCAGCGACATCACCCGCACCTGGGCCGCGCCCGGTCACGACGAGTTCGCCGCCCTCATCGCGGCGATGGAGGTCGAGCAGTTGGGCCTCGTCGACGAGGTGCGCGAGGGCACGGACTACCGCAGCATCCACCTCAGCGCCCACCGCCGCACGGCCCGCGTGCTGCGCAACGCCGGCCTCGTGAAGATGGACGAGGAGGCCATGGTGGAGGCCGGCGTCACCAAGCCCTTCTTCCCGCATGGCATCGGCCATCTGCTGGGCCTGCAGGTGCACGACGTCGGCGGCTTCATGGCCAGCGCGGACGGCGGCGTGGCGGACAAGCCCGAGGGCCATCGCTACCTGCGCCTGACGCGGCCGCTGCAGGCCGGCATGGTCGTCACCATCGAGCCGGGCCTGTACTTCATCCCGACGCTGCTGCGCGAACTGCGCGCGTCGCCCCATGCCGGCAACGTCGACTGGGCGGCAGTCGAGCGCCTGTCGCGCTACGGCGGCGTCCGCATCGAGGACGACGTGGCCTGCCGCGGCGCCGGCGAGGCGCCGGAGAACCTGACGCGGGACGCGTTCGCGGCCGAGTTGTGAGGAGGGGGATCCCATGCTGAAGGCATTCGTCGTCGCGTGCGTCGCCGGCACTGCTTGCGCGCTGGCCCAGGCAGCATCGCTGTCGCTGCCTTGCGCCGGCTCCGATGGCCGCCCCATCGCCGGTACCGTCGTCAAGGCGCTGCGCGAGGGCGGCGAGGGCGAGCCCGCCGTCGCCCCGGCCCAAGACGGCATCTGCCGCATCGAATTGCCGGCGGGCACGCACTGGGTCAAGGCCGAGGCGCCGGGCATGCGATCGGTGGCGGTCCGTGCGGTTGATGGCGCCGCACCCGGGCGCGAGTTGCGCCTGCTGCCGCTGACCGGCCAGGATGCGGGCGAGCAGCGACGCCTGCAGCAGATGGTCCAGCGCGACCAGGCCGCGCGGCAGGCACTGCAGGCCGCGCAGCAGCAGGGCGACGCGCCGCGCATCGAGCAGGCCGAGCGCGACATGCAGGAGGTGGACCGGGCGAACCAGGCCCAGCTCGCCCAATGGTTGCAGGCGCGCGGCTTTCCGCGAGCGGCCGACGTGGGCTTCGACGGCGTGGGCGCCTTCTGGCTGCTGTTGCAGCATGCGCCGGACCTGATGGCGCCCTGCCTTGCGCAGCTGCGCGCGGCGGCGGCGGCCGGCGAACTGCAGCGGTCGAACCTGGCGCTCAGTGAGGACCGCCTCGCCATGGTCCAGGGCCGGCCGCAGCGCTATGGCAGCCAGTTGCAGCCGGACAGGGATGGCAGGCTGGCGTTGTACCCGCTGCTCGATGCCGCCAAGGTGGACGCGTGGCGCGCGGAGATGGACCTCGAACCGCTGGCTGAGTACCTGAAGCACTTCGGGCTGTGATCGACGCCTGGCTGTTCCTGCTCGCCGCTGCGGCCAGTGCGCCGCAGCCCGAGGCGGAACTGCCTCGCGTGCAGGTGCAGGCCGAAGCTGCCACCGCGCGCGAAAAGAAGACGCTGGCCCAGCTCTTCCGCGCCGAGGCGCTGTTCGAGAAATACCACGCACTGGCGCCGGCCGCGGCGCTGAGCTTCAAGGTCTATGCGCGCACGCAGGCCGAGTCGACGGAGCGGCTCGCGCTCGGCCTGATGAAGCCCGAGGGCCGCGAGCCCGTGCCGCTGGACGACAAGGACCGCTTCGTCATCGACCCGGCCTGGCACCGGCTCGACGAGCGCATCGAGCTGCGCAGCCGCCTGGCCGATGGCCGTGTGACCTGGCGACCCGACATCCGCACGCCCGGCGTGCCCGCCGGAGAGCGCCGCCTGGGCGACCTGCGGCTGCAATGCCGTGTGGCCTTCGGCAGCGGCGTGGCGCGCGGCTCGACGGGCTTCGGGGCCTTGCTGTCCTTCGTCTTCGACGACTGTGCGGACAAGGACTGGAGCCCCAGCAATTTCGCCGACCGGCCCGTGTTCGCCGTCACGCTGGTGCATGGCGAGCGCCGGCTGACTGTCAGCGAGCGGCTGCTGCACGGCCTGCGCGACGATGGCGGGCCGGACTATGACTGGGGCTATTCGCTGCGCGAGCGCATGTTCCGCCTGCCGCTGGGCGATGCCCGCTGGCCCGACGACACGCGTGTCGTCTTCGAATCCATGGACGACCCGCCCGCGCCGCCCGAACCTGCGCTGCAGGCGCTGGCGGACGACTGGGTCCAGGCGGCTCTGGCGCTCAAGCCGGGCATGGTGCCGGCCGACGTCGAATGGCGGCTGGGCAGGGCCAGCGACAGCATCCGGTTCGAGTCCGGCCGGTCGCTGCAGCGCCATCTGCGCGAGGTCAGGCGGTCTGACGGGCCGCCGCAGCAACTGGAACTGGTGGCGCTGTTCGGCCCGGACGGCCGGTTGGTGAAGACGTCGCTGCGGCGCGTCGACGGGCAGCGCTACTGAGCGCCCCCAGACCTGCCGCGTTGCGTCAGGCCCCCCGAGGGGGCAAGCAAACTCGGGAGCGGCCCTTCGTTTACTTGAGAGGCTTCGGATCTCCGTACTGCACGCCCCGCCCATGCGTGCCGACATAGACGCGCCCGAACACCTTGGGGTCGCCGCTGACCTGCAGGATCAGGCCCCACTGGTGGGCGTCGTCGTTGATGCGCTGCCAGCTCGCCGCGCCATCGGTGGAACGGAAGATGCCGTAGCGGCCGGTGACGGTGCCGACGAGGTAGAGGCCCGGCTCCTTCTTGCCCGGCGCGGCGCGGCCGAAGCCGAAGGCGTGGATCTCGCTGACGCCAGGCATGCGCTTGAAGCCCTTGCCGTCGCTTCGATACAGGCCATGGAAGGCCGCCAGCCAGAGCTCGCCCTCGCGGCCGGGTGTGGCGTAGAGGCGGTCCTGGCCGCCGCGGTCGTCGCCACGGCCGGTGCGGTTGTTGCTGCCGGCGGCGGCGCGCACGACGGGGCCGTCGGGCAGGGCCAGCGGCTGGGCGATGAAGGTCAGCCCCGCGTCGCTGCTGCTGAACAGCTGGTCGTCGAACAGCGCCATCGCGTGGAAGCGCCGCGGGTTCACGCGGTCGGCGACGACGCGGGTGCCGGCGGGCAGGCCCTGCACGGGCGTCCACGTGGCACCGTGGTCGTGGCTCACATGCGGCTGGCCGCCCTTGGGGGTCAGCACCCAGGCCTTGCCGTCGGCCGACACGGCGATGAAGCCGTCGCCCGTCTTGCCGTCGGGAAGGGTCTGGGGCTCGCGCCAGGTCTTGCCGCCATCGAGCGAGTAGCCGACGTTCTTGCCGCCGTCGCGCCCGTGGCCGATGCGCACGATGACTTCGGGCGCCAGCTCGGCCCCGGTCACGTCGTGCGTGTTGCCGAAGAAGGGCGGCTTGGGATTGCCTGCGGCGGGGGTGTCGAGGTCGACGTGCACGAAGCCGGAGTAGTCGCCGATAGCCGTCACCAGCGGCACGCCCTTCGTCGGGCTGTGCAGGGCCAGGGCAACCGTCTCCTCGATGCCGCGGCTCATGACCTGCCAGCGCGTCGGCTGGCCCTTGTCGGCGGCCGTCAGGTTCAGCGTCTCCCAGCCGCCGTAGCCGGTCGTGAACAGCGCGTGGTCGGGGTTGGCGGGGTTGATCTTGACGTCGTAGAGCCAGTGCACAGGCGTGTCGGCCACGTAGGGCGCCAGCGAGGCGTCGAACTGCGCGGTCTTGAACAGCGGGCGCCAGCTCGCGCCGCCGTCGGTGCTGCGGAACAGCTCGTCGCCCTTGGGCCGGCCGGCCGTGCTGGCGAGCAGGCGCTGCGGGTTCGTCGGGTCGACGGTGACGGTGGCATAACCGAAGGGTTCGGTGGCGCTGGGGCGCGCCGGCGTGATGTCGGCCCACGTGCCGCTGCGCGTGTCCAGGCGCCAGACCGAACCGTCCTTCATGCGATGCGGGCCGGGGGCGCTGGCATAGGCGATGTAGAGCTGGCCGTCGCTCGCGAGTGCGGCGCGCATCGGGCGGTGCTCGGTGGGCGCGCCGGGCACGGGCTGCCAGCTCGCGCCGGCATCGGTGCTGCGCCACAGGCCGGGCCGGCCAACGACGGACACGCCCGCGTAGATCGTGCGCGTGGGCTGGCCGCGCGTGCCGCTGCTGGGGTCGAAGACGATGAAGTTGATCGTCGCCTTGCCGTCGCTGCCGCCCCAGCCGGGTGGCGGGCCATCGGAGGCGTCGCGGCGCCAGGCCGAGTCGGGGAAGGCGTCGACGCGCTGCAGGCTGGCGCCGGCATCGCTGCTGCGCCACAGGCCGACCTGGCGCGAGGCGAGGTAGAGCACGCGGCCGTCGTTGGGGTCCACGGCCAGGCGCTCGCCATTGCCGCGGCCGCCCTCGTTGCCGCCGAGCTTGAAGGGCAGCTCGGTGCGCTGGAAGCTGCGGCCGCGGTCGCGGGAGCGCAGCAGCGCACCGTTGGGCACGAGGGGGTTGGTGTAGGTGCCGCAGGCGAGGTAGAGGGTATCGGGGTCGTTGGGGTCGGTGGCCAGGCTCTCGACGCCCATCAGGTTCACTTCGCTCAGCGGCAGCCAGTCCAGCAGCGGCTGCCAGACGCCGGTGGCGCTGTCGCGGCGGTAGGCGCCGCCCATGTCGGTGCGGGCGTAGGTCAGGCCCGGCACGGCGGGCTGGAAGGCGAAGCCGTCGACGAAACCGCCGCCGACGATGGCGACCTCGCGCCAGCGGTAGGGCGCGTCCTTGGGCGGCGCGGCCTGCGCCGTGGCGGCGGCCAGCAGCAGCGTGCCCAGCAGGGGCTTGATGGCGTTCATGTCTCCAACCTTCTCGTTTGACAGCGCTGGGCATCGTAATTTGTTCGCTTGCCGAACAAATACGGTTTACCCGCGGAAACTGGTCGTGCTCAGACCGGTTGCCGGAAGCACTGGCCCTTGAAGCGCAGCACCAGTTCGCGTGCGCCGATCTGCTCCAGCACGAGGTCGGCGCCCAGCTTGGCCCCTTCGCGCTGCACCTCGCCGTTGACGATGACGAAGCGGGCGGCCGGGTCGTCGGAATACACCGAGCCGCTGATCGTCAGCCGCGGCAGTTCGCGGCGCATGCTCTCGGGCAGCTCGGCCAGGCGCGGGATGCGGGCCTCGGGAGGCGGCGCCGGGGCGGCGGCCGGTGCTGGCGCCGGAGCGGCCACCACCGGCGGCAGATAGGGCGAGGCCGAGGCGGCGGGTGGCGGCGGTGCAGGAGCGATGGCCGGTACGGCCGGTGCTGCAGCAACGGGCAGCGGCGCCGGTAAGGGCGCAGGCGCTGGCGCTGGCGGCGGCGCGTCGCTGCCGGCCCACCAGCTGCCGGCGACGATGCCGGCCAGCAGCAGGCCGGCGCCGGCCCAGGGCAGCCACGCGCGGCGGCCGGCGGCGGGCGTGGCCTCGCTGCCGGTCAGCGGCTGGGTGTGCAGGCCCGGCACCTGGCCGCGCTCGCGTTCGCGGTCGGCTTCGGCCCGGCGCAGGGCGTCAAGGATGTAGGACATGGCGGTTCAGTCGGTTCGGGCGTCAAGGCGTGGTTCGGCAATGCCGGCGGCCTTGTTGAGCAGCATCAGCGTGACGGGGCCGATGCGACCGTCGGGCTGCAGGCCCTGGCTGGCCTGGAAGGCCTGGAACTGGCGGTTCAGCTCGGCCCAGCCGGGCCGGGCGGCCGAAGCGGCGCTGGCGGCCGTGGCCATGCCCGGCACGCCGGCCAATTGCGTGGCCAGCCAGTCGCGCAGCGGCCCGGGGTTGTCGGCCCGGCTGGCATAGCCCGGCGGTATGCGCCAGAAGGTCGTGAACTCGCCGCGCCAGGCGCCGGCCAGTTCGGTCAGCGCGAGCCGGCGCGGCCGGCCGTCCACCAGCAGCGTGGCCTGCCTGTCGTCCAGCCCCACCAGCGCGGCCAGCGCCGCGGGCTGGCCGGGCCGGCGCAGCGTCAGCAGCACCGGGCGGTCGATCAGGCGGATTTGCGACAGGCTGCCGGTGGTGGTGCGGTAGCACTGCAGGCCGCGTTGGGCGGCGGCATCGCAGGGCTCGCCGCCGGGCGGCAGCGGCAGGCCCCAGCGGCCGGCCAGCGCGGCCCAGGCGTCGCCGTCCTGCGGCGTCCAGCCGGCCAGCTGCAGCGGTTCGGGCACCGGGGCGGCCGGCGCCGGCTGGGATGCAGCGCTCGCGGCCGGCGCTGCGGCGGAGGCGGCGGCGCTGGCAGGCGCCGATGCGGCGTGCGCCGCAGCGACGGTGCGCGGCGGCGGTGTTGGCTGCTGATGCAGCGCCCAGGTCAGGCCCGCGCCGGCCACGGCGGCGGCCAGCACGGCCAGGCCGACGCCGGCCGTCGCGCGCCCGCTGCGGGGCGCGGCCGCGGGCGGTGCCTCGTCGAAAACCTCGGCCGCGGCCCGGCGCACGATGGCGGGCGTGACCTGGGCCTGGCCACCGGCATAGCCACCCAGCAGCGCGCGGTCGCACAGCAGGTTGATGCGCCGCGGCACGCCGCGCGTCAGCTGGTGGATCAGCTGCAGTGCCTTGGCGTCGAAGGGCAGGGCGCCGGTGAGGCCGGCGACGTTCAGGCGGTGGCGGATGTATTGCGCCGTCTCGGCCTCGGACAGCGCGCCGAGGTGGAAGCGCGCGATGACGCGCTGGGCCAGCTGCTCCAGCTCCGGCCGGGCCAGCATGCCGCGCAGCTCGGGCTGGCCGATCAGCACCACCTGCAGCAGCTTGCGCTCGGCGGTCTCCAGGTTGGTCAGCAGGCGCAGCTGCTCCAGCACGTCGGCCGACAGGTTCTGCGCCTCGTCGATGATGAGGACGTTGTTGCGCCCGGCCGCGTGCTGGGCCAGCAGGAAGGCGTTCAGTGGGTCGACGTAGTCCTTCACCGTCTGCGCGCCGGGCGGCACCTGCACGTGGAACTCGTCGCAGATGGCCTGCAGCAGCTCGGTGACGGTGAGCTTGGGATTGAAGATGTAGGCGACGTTGCAGTTCGCCGGGATCTGCTCCAGGAAGCAGCGGCAGACGGTGGTCTTGCCGGCGCCGATCTCGCCGGTCAGCAGCACGAAGCCGCCGCCGCCATCCAGCCCGTACAGCAGATGCGCCAGCGCCTCGCGGTGGCGCTCGCTCATGAACAGGTAGTGCGGGTCCGGCGCGATGGAGAAGGGCGCCTGTTTCAGGCCGAAGAAGGGCGCGTACATGAGGCGGCAGGATAACCAGTGCGCCGGCCCGATTCAGCGTTTGCGCAGCGAGGCGACGAGGCCGTCGCAGGCGGCCTCGACGAGGTCCAGCACTTCCTCGAAGCCGGCGTCGCCGCCGTAGTAGGGGTCGGGCACGTGGCGCCTGCCCAGCTGCGGCGCGTAGTCCAGCAGCAGCTTGAGCCGGTGCCGCTGCGCTGGCGGGCACAGGCGTTCGGCGTGGGCGAGGTTGTCGGCGTCCATCGCCAGCACGAGGTCGAAGCGGGAGAAGTCATCGGCCACCAGCTTGCGGGCGCGCAGCGGGCTGAGGTCGTAGCCGCGTTTGAGCGCGTGTTCCTGGCTGCGCTCGTCGGGCGGCGCGCCGACGTGGTAGCCATGCGTGCCGGCCGAGTCGACCTCGATGTCGAGGCCGGCGGCCTTCAGCTTGGCGCGCATGACGCCATCGGCCGTCGGGCTGCGGCAGATATTGCCCATGCAGAAGAAGAGGATGCGTTGCTTGGCCATGCGGCATTCTCATGCGGGCCGAGCGCCGGGCCGCTCCCAAGCCGGCCCGCCTTGGGCGATGTGCTTGCGGCTCAATGCCGCAAGCATCGCCGTCCCCTCGGGGGCTGAGGCCGGACACGACAAGTCCTGTGGACTTGTCGTGCCTGCCGAAGGGCAGCCGCTCCGTCGGCTGCGCGGTCTGCAAGACCGACCAGGCTTGCCCGCGTACAGCGTGGCAAGACTGGGCGAGGGGCTCATCAGAACCGCATGTCGGCGCGTAGCGAGATCACGCGGAAGGTCTTGTTGCGTGACCAGCTCTCGGTCAGGTAGTCGTGCTGCGTGACGCTGTCGGTGCTGAGGCCTTCGGAGCGCGATTCGGCGTCGCGCGGCGTCAGGTTGGCCACGGACAGGCGCCAGTTGATGCCGTCGCGCACGGCGCCGCTGCTCCAGGACAGGTAGGCGTCGAACTGGCGGCGGGCGGTTTCCTCACGGCGCAGCGTGGCGGTCTGCTGGATCTTGCTGGCGGGCACGTAGTTGGCATTGAAGCCGCTGCCGAACTTCTGGCCCCAGGCGGTCCAGCGGTGGTCCAGCCCGAAATTGAAGCTGCCGCGCGGCTGCTGGTCGATGCGGTTGCTGCGGCCCGGGATGCCCTGTACCTCGCTTTTGAAGACGGCGGCGTTGAAGCGCAGCAGCATCTGCTGCAGCTCGGCCGGGGCGTCTTCCCACAGCTCGTCCATGCGGGCCTTGACTTCGAACTCCAGCCCCATCGTGCGGGCGTGGCCCGTGTTGCGCGGGCGCATGACCCAGCGCTGGATGCTGTCCCAGCTGACCGTTTCCAGATCCACATCGCCGCGGATCATGTGGTTGATGTTCTTCAGGAAGGCGCTCGCGGAAATGATGCCGCCCGTGGGCAGCCAGTGCTCCAGGCTGAGGTCGTAGTTGGTGGCCAGCTCGGGCTTGAGGTCGGGGTTGCCGGCCCGGTCGGCGTGGGTCTGGAAGTTGGCGGTGCCGAGGGGGTAGGTGGTGTTGAAGACGGGGCGGGCGGCCAAGTCGTTCAGGCTGGGCGGGCGGTAGGCACGCGTGATGGACATGCGCACCTGGTCCTTCGGGAAAGCCTCGGGCTTCCACAGGACGTGGAACAGCGGCGAGGTGACCTGCGACACATTGCGCGTCTCGGGCAGCGTGCCGGCGGCGGCGACCGTGGTCTCGATGCGTTCGTAGCGGATGCCGGCGTAGAAAGCCCACTGTTTGCTGGGGCTCCATTCATCCTGTGTGAAGGCGGCAAAGCGCTCGTTGCGCGTTTCCAGCGTGTTGCCGAATTGCCGCAGGCCCTCCGGCTCGATGCCGTTGATGCGCGTGTCGGTGACCTGCGTGCGCTGGCTGCGCTCGGTCTCCAGGCCGGTGACCCACTGGTGCTCCTGCGCGGTCTTCAGGTTCCAGCGGCCACTGAGGCTGGTCTGGTTGTCCTCGACCGAGTTGCGGTCCTTGCGCGTGTCGTCGGAACTGGTGCCCCCGCCGGCCCTCTGGTCGCGCCTGTCGCTGTTGCGCGTGTTCTTGGACGTGCCGGTACCGAAGCGCACGGTGAAGCTCTCGCCGACCTGGGGCCGGTAGTCGGCCGACATGTTGAAGCGCAGGTTGTGGTTGCGGGCGTCGTTCTCGCTGTGAACGTCGCGGAAGCTCGTGCCTTCGGAATTGAACTGGCTGCTGCCCTCGTTCTGCGACAGGAAGAACGACGGCGTGAAATTGAAGTTCAGCGTGTCGCTGTATTTCCAGCGCAGCCGGGCGTTGCCGTTGAGGCTCCTGGTGTGGTTGGCGCTGGTGCCGACCTGCGTGTTCTCGTCGACGACCTCGCCGGTGTCGGTGTCGGTGCGGCGGTTGCCCGAATCGACGTTGTTGTAGAAGCGGCGCAGCGCACCGTTGGTGGAGATGGCGCCCACGAACTCGTCGCCACTCGGGCCGCCCCATTTCAGGTTGCGTGTCCAGCTGGCGTCGACCTGGGGTTCGTTGCGGTCCCAGCCCACGCCTATGCGCAGCTCGTGGTTGGACTTCTGCAGCGGCTCGCGCAGCACGATGTTGATGGTGCCGGCGATGGCCCGCGTGCCGGTGGCGGCGGTGGGCGCGCGGTAGATCTCGATGCGCTCGATCTGGTCGGGCGGCAGCTCCTCGACGGCGAAGCCCGGCGGCGGGCGCTCGTCGTCGATGGTGATCTGCGTGTAGCCGCTGCCCATGCCGCGCATGCGGATGTCGCCGCCGCGGCCCGGCCGGCCGCCGATGGTGACGCCCGGCAGGCGGCGCAGCACGTCGCCGAGCACGACGTCGCCGTACTTCTCCAGCTCCTCGCGATCAATGACGATCTTGCTCGCCGTGCTGTTGCGCCGGCGGCTGTTGGCGGTGGGCCCGCCGCTGACTTCGACGCGGTCCAGGCGGTTGCCGGGGCCGCTGGCGGCGCGTGCGGGGGCACTGGCAGCCGCGGCGGGCGGCTGGGCCGTGGCGGGCTTGGCGGGGGTGGCCGGCGTCTGGGCCGCGCTGATCGCGCAGGCACAGAGCGTCGCCAGCGCTAGAAGGTAACGGCTCATGGCCGCGCATTCTGCGGACGCGCGGTTACGCCTGCTCACGTAAAGCGCGCATTTACATGAGCGGACCCTGCTCGATGCTGAGTGCAGGCCGTGACCGCAGCGCGGCCGCGCGCGTCAGAAGCGCCAGCCCAGGCCCACGCTGGCGAGCAGCGGGTCGACCTTGAACTTGCCGGCGGAGGCGCCGTTGGCATGGACCGTCGTGCCCAGCGTCACCTTCTTCACGTCGACGTTCAGGTAGGTGCCCTTGGCGACCTGGATGTCAGTGCCGGCCTGCCAGGCCAGGCCCCAGCTGTTGTGCTTGATGCCGGGCTTGAGGGCGGTCTGCACCGCGGGGGCGAACTCCACGGCCGAGAAGTTCGTGTAGTTCACGCCGGCACCGACGTAGGGACGGAAGCTGCCCGCGGGGTTGAAGTGGTACTGCAGCGTCAGCGTGGGCGGCAGGTGCTTGAGCGAGCCGATCTCGCTGCCGTTGGAATAGAGGCGGTGCTTCTGCGGGTAGGTCAGGATCAGCTCCGCGGCGACGTTGGGTGCCAGGAAGTAGCTGAAGTCGACCTCGGGGAAGGTCTTGTTGTTGATGGACAGGCCCAGGCCCGTGCTGTCCTTGTTGGCCGAGTCCAGGTGCAGCGCGCGCACACGGACCAGCAGTGGCCCCTCATCGGCCTGCGCGGGTTGCAGGGCGAAGGCCGCGGCGGCGATGGCGGCCAGGCGGAGGGCGGTGGTGAACTTCATCAATGACTCCTGGTGAATGGGACAGGTCCCGATGGAGTCATTGAGCGCGTCGGGCGCCCGGCGCAATTTGAGGCAACACAACATGCCGCCGCAGGGCGGCCCTGGTCAGCGTCCGGTTTTGTGGTGGATCAAGCTTTCGCCGCGAAGCCGAGGCGTTTGCACAACTCCAGCGTCAGCGCCGACTGGTTCAACGTGTAGAAGTGGATGCCCGGTGCGCCGCCGGCAATCAGCCGCTCGCAGAGCTTGGTGACGACATCCAGGCCAAAGGCGCGGATGCTGGCGGCGTCGTCCATGAAGCCTTCCATCTTCATCTGCACCCAGCGCGGGATTTCGATGGCGTCGCGCTGCGCGAACTGCGCGATGCGACCGTAGTTGTGGAAGGGCATGATGCCCGGCACGATGGGCTGGGTGACGCCCAGGCGCCGTGCCTCGTCGACGAAGTGGAAGTAGGCGTCGGCGTTGAAGAAGAACTGCGTGATCGCGCCGTCGGCGCCGGCGCGCATCTTGTCGGCGAAGTGCTGCAGGTCGCGCGCGGCGTAGCGCTGTTGCGGGTGGGTCTCGGGGTAGGCGGCCACCTCGATGTGCCAGTCCTTGCCCTGGGTCTCGCGGATGAAGCTGACCAGCTCGGACGCATAGCGGAACTCGCCGGCCGTGGCCGTGCCGCTGGGCAGGTCGCCGCGCAGCGCGACGACGCGGTGGATGTTCTGGGCGCGGTAGGTCGCCAGGATCTCGGCGATGTTCTCGCGCGTCGACCCCACGCAGCTGAGATGAGGCGCGGCCTCGAAGCCGGCGCCGGCGATGTCCATCACCGCGCTCAGCGTCTTGTCGCGCGTCGCTCCGCCGGCGCCGTAGGTGACGCTGAAGTACTGGGGCTTGAGCGCGCCCAGTTCCTGCACGACGGTCTTGAGCTTCTCGACGCCGACCGGCGTGTTGGGGGGGAAGAACTCGAAGGAGACGGAAGCGGTCATCGTGACGCCCACAAGAAGAATTCGCGATTGCCATCACCGCCGGTGATGGGGCTGTCGAAGTAGTCCAGCACCTTGAGGCCGAGGGCCGTGCAGGCCAGGCGCACACGGGCCTCAAGGCGCGGGTAGTCGGCTTCGTCCTTGACGACGCCGCGCTTGTCCAGCGCCTGCGGGCCCAGCTCGAACTGCGGCTTGATCAGCAGCAGCAGGTGGCCATGCACCTCCAGCCAGGGCAGCAGCTCGGGCAGGCTGCCCACCATGGAGATGAAGCTCAGGTCGCCGACGATGAGCGTGAAGCCGCCGGTGGGCACATGTTGGCGCAGCAGGTCGAGCTCGCGCACATGCACGCCTTCCAGCGCCGTCACGCGCGGGTCGGCCTGCAGCCTGGCGTGCAGCTGCCCGTGACCGACGTCCACGCCGACGACATGCCGTGCGCCGTGAGCCAGCAGGCAGTCGGTGAAGCCGCCGGTGCTCTGGCCGACGTCCAGCACCGTGTGGCTCGCCACGGCTAAGCCGACGTGCTTGAGCGCGCCCTCCAGCTTGAGCCCGCCGCGCGACACATAGCGCAGCTCCGCGTCGTCGGTGACGCGCAGCTGCGCCGTCTCGGGCAGGTCCTCGCCGGCCTTCTTCAGCACGGCCCAGCCGGTGGGCGAGGCCCATTCGGCGGCGCCGTTGCCGATGAGGCGCTGCGCGACGGAACGCGTCGGCGCGAGGCCTTGGGCGACGAGGAGCTGGTCGGCGCGCATGGATCAGTAGCGATACGTATCGGGCTTGTACGGGCCGGCCTTGTTGACGCCGATATAGGCGGCCTGCTCCTCAGTCAGCTCGGTCAGCTGCGCGTTCAGCGTCGTCAGCTGCAGGCGGGCGACCTTTTCGTCCAGGTGCTTGGGCAGCACATAGACCTGGCCGACGGCGTAGTTGTCCTTGTGGGCGAACAGCTCGATCTGGGCGATGGTCTGGTTCGCGAACGAGCTGCTCATCACATAGCTCGGGTGGCCCGTGCCGCAGCCCAGGTTCACGAGGCGGCCCTTGGCCAGCAGGATGATGCGCTTGCCGTCCGGGAAGATGACGTGGTCGACCTGCGGCTTGATCTCTTCCCACTCGTACTTCTCGAGCGAGGCGACGTCGATCTCGTTGTCGAAGTGGCCGATGTTGGACACGATGGCGTTGTTCTTCATCGCGGCCATGTGCTCGTGGCGGATGACGTTCTTGTTGCCGGTCGTCGTCACGAAGATGTCGGCCTTGTCGGCGGCGTATTCCATCGTCACGACGCGGTAGCCTTCCATCGCCGCCTGCAGCGCGCAGATGGGGTCGATCTCGGTCACCCAGACCTGGGCCGACAGTGCGCGCAGCGCCTGGGCCGAGCCCTTGCCCACGTCGCCGTAGCCGGCCACGACGGCGATCTTGCCGGCCACCATCACGTCGGTGGCGCGCTTGATGCCGTCCACCAGGCTCTCACGGCAGCCGTACAGGTTGTCGAACTTGCTCTTCGTGACCGAGTCGTTCACGTTGATGGCACGGAACAGCAGCGTGCCCTTGGCAGCCATTTCCTTCAGGCGGTGCACGCCGGTGGTCGTCTCTTCCGTGACGCCGATGATCTCGGCGCTCTTGCGGGTGTACCAGCTGCCGTCCTCGGCGACCTTCTTCTTGATGGCCGCGAACAGGATGCGTTCTTCCTCGCTGCCCGGGTTGGCCAGCACGGACAGGTCCTTCTCGGCCTTCTGGCCCAAGTGCATCAGCAGCGTCGCGTCGCCGCCGTCGTCCAGGATCATGTTGGGGCCTTCGCCCGGCTCGCCCTTGGCCCCGAACTCGAAGATGCGGTGCGTGTAGTCCCAGTAATCTTCCAGCGTCTCGCCCTTGTAGGCGAACACCGGCGTGCCGACGGCGGCCAGCGCCGCGGCGGCATGGTCCTGCGTCGAGAAGATGTTGCAGGAAGCCCAGCGCACTTCGGCGCCCAGGGCCTGCAGCGTCTCGACCAGCACAGCCGTCTGGATGGTCATGTGCAGCGAGCCGGTGACGCGCGCGCCCTTCAGCGGCTGGGTCGCCGCGTATTCCTTACGGATGGCCATCAGCGCCGGCATCTCGTGCTCGGCGATCTTGATTTCCTTGCGGCCCCAGTCGGCGAGGGAGAGGTCTTTGACGATGTGGTCGGCGGTGCTCATGCAGGCTCCTTCAAGGGAATGAAGCCGCTGGCGACGTGGGAGGGGAGCCAAACCTCACCCAGGCACGGTCGGCCAGCGGGTGAGCGCAGTTGCAGAAAGAAGTTCCGAGCCTGGCCTCAAAAGGTGCTGAGGTTGCAACGCTCCTCGGAAGCCGCGCATTCTAGGGCCCCAGGCAGGGAATTTGCCGGCCCGGAGATGATCGGTCAAAGGAGTTCCACGATGACAAATCCCGTTTCCACGCAAAACCTGCCGCGCCGCCGCCTGGGCAGTGCCGGCCCCGAGGTCTCGGCCCTGGGCCTGGGCTGCATGGGCATGTCCGAGTTCTACGGCCCGGCCGACGACGCGCAGTCGCTGGCCGTGCTGCAGCATGCGCTGGACATCGGTATCAACTTCCTCGACACGGCCGACATGTACGGCAGCGGCGCCAACGAGCGGTTGCTGTCGCGCCTGCTGCTGGCGCGGCGCGGCGAGGTGGTCCTGGCCACCAAGTTCGGCCACGTGCGGGCACCTGACGGCGCCGTCACGCGCATCGACGGCAGCCCGGCCTATGTGCGGGCGGCCTGCGACGCGAGCCTGGACCGGCTGGGCGTGGACCACATCGACCTTTACTACCAACACCGCGTCGACAAGACCGTGCCCATCGAAGAGACCGTCGGCGCGATGGCCGAGCTGGTGAAGGCCGGCAAGGTGCGCCACCTTGGCCTGTCCGAGGCGTCGGCCGCCACCATCCGCCGCGCCCATGCGGTGCACCCCATCGCGGCCGTGCAGACCGAGTATTCGATGTGGAGCCGCGACGTCGAGGCCGAGATCCTGCCCACCTGCCGCCAGCTCGGCATCGCGCTGGTGCCGTACAGCCCGCTGGGCCGCGGCTTCCTGACCGGCGCGATCCGTTCGGCCGAGCAGCTCGACGCCGGCGACCGCCGTCGCATCCACCCGCGCTTCCAGGGCGAGAACCTGGGCCACAACCTCGCGCTGGCGGATTCGCTGAAGGCGCTCGCAGACGAGTGGAGCTACACGCCGGCCCAGCTCGCGCTGGCCTGGCTGCTGGACCAGGGCGACGACATCGTGCCCATCCCCGGCACGCGCAGCATCGCGCGGCTGGACGAGAACGCGTTGGCCGCGCGCATCCATCTCGACGACGGCCGCCGCGCGCGCATCGCGGCACTGCTGGAAAGGCATGCGATCGCCGGCACGCGCTATCCGGAGGTGCAGATGAAGACGGTCAATGTCTAAAGGCCCAGGAAGGCGGCGAGGCGCTGGATCTCGTCGTCCAGCGCCGCCTTGAACCCGGCGTCGCGCGGCGGCTTGCCGCTGACATAGCCGCAATCCACCTTCAGCACGCCGCCTTTCACGCCGGCATTCGCCCAGCCGACGACCTGATCCCGCCACAGCAGCGGCAGCGCGTAATGCCCGCGCACCCGCTTGGCTGCCGGCGTGTAGGCCTCGAAGCGATAGGCCCAGCCCCACAGCAGCTCGAAGCGGCGGCGGTCCCAGACGACGGGGTCGAAGGGCGCCAGCAGCCGCACCTGGCTCGGCACCCGCCAGCCGCGCGTCGGGTCCTCGATGGCGGGCCAGTACCAGTCCACGCCATCCACCCGCGCATGTGCCAGCCGGGCCTTCGCGCGCGCAAGCGTTGTCTTGCGCAGCTCCTGCCACTGCCGCGCGCCGCTGGCCAGCATGCTGATCAGCGTGGACAGGCTGCCCGCCGGCAGCGGCGCGTACTTCTGGATCACCACGTCGGCCAGCGCGTCCATCGCCGCCTGCGGGTCGGGGTGGGGCTGCCAGGGCTGCGCGAGGCGGTAGACGCGCGTGCCACTGTCGCGCCGCACGACGTCGAGATGGCCGCGGTAGTGCAGGCCATCGAGCAGCTCGGTGGAGAGCCGGCTGTTGCCGCCGAACCAGTTTTTCACCGGCCCATGGCCCAGCGCCGCGTCGACGTCGGCCGGATGGGCCTCGCCCAGCCGCTCGACCTCGGCCAGCACCGCGTTGGCCAGCTTCCAGCGCGGCTTGTCCCAGGCGCGGCGCGTCGTGCGCGGATGCATCAGTGCGCGCAGCGTGGGCGTCACGAAGCCGTAGTTGATGAAGAAGTCTTCCTGCAGCGGCAGGCGCGGGTAGCGGCGCTCCAGGTCGCCGGCCTGGTAGCCCTTGACGCGGTGGCGCAGCGTCAGGTCCTGGGCGCGCGCCGGTGCGCGCAGCGGGTCGGCCTGCACGAAGCCGCCGAGCCTCTCGACGGCCTTGACCAGCGTCGTCGGCGTGAACAGGCTGCGTGCCACCGCATGGCGGCGCAGGGCGTCGAGGTCGATGGGGCGTGGCATCGGGCGGGGGGTTGGCAGGGCGCGCAGGTTAGCAGCACTAGAATTCAAGGTTGCTTTCGGCGGCCAGGCCGCCCTCTCCCGAAGGAAACCAACGTGTTCATCTCCAACGCCTATGCCCAGGCCGCCGCTCCGGCCGCCAGTCCCGAGTCCGGCCTTCTCGGCATGCTGCCGCTGGTGCTGATGTTCGTCGTGCTCTATTTCGTCATGATCCGGCCGCAGATGAAGCGCCAGAAAGAGGCGAAGGCCATGATCGAGGCGCTGGCCAAGGGCGACGAGGTCGTCACGGCCGGCGGCGTCATCGGCAAGATCAGCAAGCTGGGCGACAACTTCGTCCACCTCGAAGTGGCCAACGGCGTGGAACTGCAGATCCAGCGCGGCGCCATCACCCAGGTTCTCCCTAAGGGCAGCGTCAAGGCCGCTTGAAGTAAGCCGGCCCGGCGCCATCTCCGGGGCGCTCCACAAGGAAGTCTCAATGAACCGCTATCCGCTCTGGAAGTACGCGATCCTGCTCGTCGCGCTGCTGATTGGCCTGCTTTACACGTTGCCCAACCTGTTCGGCGAAGCGCCGGCGGTGCAGGTGTCGTCGGCCAAGGTCACCGTCAAGGTCGACGCCGCGCTGCAGGGCCGCATCGAGGCCGCGCTGCAGCAAGCGGGCGTCAAGGCGGACTATGTGCAGTTCGACGGCAGCTCCATCAAGGCCCGCTTCGGCGACACCGACACCCAGCTCAAGGCCAAGGACGCGATCAGCAAGGCGCTGAACCCCGATCCGGCCGAGCCTAGCTACATCGTCGCGCTGAACCTGCTGTCGCGTTCGCCGCAGTGGCTGACGGCACTGCATGCCAACCCGATGTACCTGGGCCTGGACCTGCGCGGCGGCGTGCACTTCCTGATGCAGGTCGACATGAAGGCGGCTCTCACGAAGAAGGCCGAGGCGCTGACGGGTGACGTGCGCAGCATGCTGCGCGAGAAGAACATCCGCCACGCCGGCATCTCGCGTGACGGCAACACGGTGCTGATCGCCTTCCGCGATGCCGAGCAGCGCAGCGCGGCGCTGGACCTGCTGAAGAACCAGCTGCCCGACGTGACCTGGGCCCCCCAGGAGGACGGCGGCGTTTCCGGCTCGCTGAGCACCAAGGCCCAGGTGGCCGTGCAGGAAGCGGCGATCGCCCAGAACATCACGACGCTGCACAACCGCGTCAACGAGCTGGGCGTGGCCGAGCCCGTCATCCAGCAGCAGGGCCTGGACCGCGTCGTCGTGCAGCTGCCCGGCGTGCAGGACACCGCCAAGGCCAAGGACATCATCGGCCGCACCGCGACGCTCGAGTTGCGCATGGTCGACGACGGCGCCGAGGCCATCGAGGCGCTGAAGGGCAACGGCCCCGTGCCCTTCGGCACCGAGCGCTTCATCGACCGCGGCTTCGGCCCCATCATCGTCAAGCGCCAGGTCATCCTGACCGGCGACAGCCTCATCGACGCCCAGCCCGGCTTCGGCGAGAACCACGAGCCCGCCGTGCACCTGACCGTCGACGCCAAGGGCGCGCGGATCATGAAGGAGGTCTCGCGCGAGAACGTCGGCAAGCGCATGGCCATCCTGCTGTTCGAGAAGGGCAAGGGCGAGGTCGTCACGGCGCCCAAGATCAACAGCGAGCTGGGCAACCGCTTCAACATCTCCGGCGCGATGACGACGCAGGAAGCCGCCGACACGGCCCTGCTGCTGCGCGCCGGCTCGCTGGCCGCGCCGATGGAGATCATCGAGGAGCGCACCATCGGCCCGAGCCTGGGCAAGGAGAACATCGAGAAGGGCATCGCCAGCGTCACCTGGGGCTTCGCCGCGGTGGCTGCCTTCATGTGCGTCTACTACCTGCTGTTCGGCGTGTTCTCGTCGCTGGCGCTGGGCTTCAACCTGCTGCTGTTGATCGCCGTGCTGTCGATGATGCAGGCCACGCTGAGCCTGCCGGGCATCGCGGCAATAGCGCTGGTGCTGGGCATGGCCATCGACTCCAACGTGCTGATCAACGAGCGCGTGCGCGAGGAACTGCGCAACGGTGCCGTGCCGCAGCAGGCCATCCACCTCGGCTACAAGCACGCCTGGGACACCATCCTGGACTCCAACGTGACGACGCTGATCGCCGGCATCGCGCTGCTGGTGTTCGGCTCCGGCCCCATCAAGGGCTTCGCCGTCGTGCACTGCCTGGGCATCCTGACCTCGATGTTCTCGTCCGTCGTGTTCTCGCGTGGCCTCGTGAACCTCTGGTACGGCCGGCAGAAGAAGCTCAAGAGCGTGTCGATCGGGCAGGTGTGGAAGCCTGAGCCCGAGACCACCGACGTCGCCGCGAAAGCCTGAGAAAGCTAGACATGGAACTCTTTCGCATCAAGCGCGACCTGCCGCTGATGAAGCATGCGTTGATCTTCAACGCCATCTCCTTCATCACCTTCGCCGCCGCCGTGTTCTTCCTGGTCACGCGCGGCCTGCATTTCTCCATCGAGTTCACCGGCGGCACCGTCGTCGAGGTGGCCTATCCGCACGCGGCCGAGATCGAGAAGACCCGCCTGACCATCGAGAAGATGGGCTATGGCGAGGTGCAGGTGCAGAACTTCGGCTCCTCGCGCGACGTGATGATCCGCCTGCCCGTGCGCGCCGGCGAAAAGCAGACCGAGGTCGTCGGCAAGGTCTTCGGCGAACTGTGCAAGGCCGAGGCCGGCACGGTCAGCGAGCACCAGGAAGTGACGGCCCAGGGCGAGCAGGTCAGCAAGCAGGTCTGCAAGAAGCCGGACGGCGCCGAACCCATCAAGCTGTCGCGCTCCGAGGTCGTCGGTCCGGCCGTCGGTGCCGAGCTGGCCCAGGACGCCGCCAAGGCGCTGGCCATGACGGTCGTCGGCATCATGATCTACCTGGCCATTCGATTCGAATGGAAGTTCGCGGTCGCCGGCATCATCGCCAACCTGCACGACGTCGTCATCATCCTGGGCTTCTTCGCCTTCTTCCAGTGGGAGTTCTCGCTGGCGGTGCTGGCGGCCATCCTGGCGGTGCTGGGCTATTCGGTGAACGAGTCCGTCGTCATCTTCGACCGGGTGCGCGAGGCCTTCCGCAAGTTCCGCAAGATGAACACGCACGAGGTCATCGACCACGCCATCACGTCGACGATGAGCCGCACCATCATCACCCACGGCTGCACGCAGCTGATGGTGGTGTCCATGCTGCTGTTCGGCGGCCCGACGCTGCACTACTTCGCCGTCGCGCTGACCATCGGCATCCTGTTCGGCATCTACTCCTCCGTGTTCGTCGCCGCCGCCATCGCGATGTGGCTGGGCGTCAAGCGCGAAGACCTGGTAAAGACTGCCGCCAAGACCGACGATCCCAACGACCCGAACGCCGGGGCCGTCGTGTAGAGTGACTGCGAAGCCCACACCGCGACGCGCAGCCGCCCTCACGCCTCCATGACCGCCGCTCGAAACCAGGCCCTGGCGACCCAGGCGCGGCGCGTCTATCTGGAAGCCCTGGTGCGCGGCATGACGCCGCTGGTGGCCGCGATCGGCCAGGGGGCCGGCCAACTGCTGTCGCAGGCCGCCGCCCACGCGGTCATGGTGGCGCGGCGTGACGCGGTTCAGGCCTGGCAGAAGTTCGGGCCCAACTGGCAGATGGCCCTCGTCGGCGCCCTGCGCCACGCGGCGCTGCATGGCGTCTCCGACAGCGGTCGCGAACACGAACCCACGGTCCCCGGCCAGTCGCAGAAGATGAGCCTGGTCGACGACTCGACCATCGAGCGCGAGATCACCAGCTCGCGCCTGGCGCTGGTCATGATGGACCGCGCCACCTGGGAGTTCACCGACCTGCGCACGCGCATGCAGGCGCTCGAGGGCCAGGATGATCTCGGTCCGCTGGACCTGCTGCGAGCCCACGTCATCGCACGTCTCGCGCTCGATGCCTGGAACCGCGTGGGCCTGGACAACAACGTCTGGCAACTGCTGCACCACGAGCTGCACGAGGAATTCGCCCAGCTCATCAGCGAGGCCTATCACGAGACCAACCGCTGGCTGATCGCCCAGAAGGTGCTGCCCGAGGTCGACCTGCGTCCCTTCATCCGCCGCACGGCCCAGGCGGCCAAGGAGGCGGCCGCCACCGTGAGTGGACAGCCCATGCCTCCGGCCATGGCGGCGGCGACCGTGCCGGCCTCGGGCCTGGCCCCGTTGACCGTGCCGCCCGCCGGTGGGGAGCCGCCGCGCAGCCGGGCCAGTTCACAGGCCGACGAGGTCATGGCGCAGTTGCAGCGCGTGCTTGCCCGCCATGTGCCCGGCTTCCCGGTCACCAGCCAGGTGCCGGCCCGCCCGGGGGGCGGCAAGCCCAGCCTGGCCGGCGTCGGCGGCGCTGCCGGCCCCGCCCCCGGCGAGCCGTTGGGGGCCAAGCCGTCATTGGCCGAGGCCGCCCCGGCGAGCCCGGCGTCGCCCCGGCTGATGGGCGCCATCAAGCATGCGCAGGAGTCCTTCCTGCGCAAGCCCGCGGCCGCTGGCGGCATGACCGACACCGGCGGCCAGAGCGCGCCGCGCCAACTCGAGGAGATCGGCGCGCGCAACCAGGCCTTCAAGCAGGTCCTGAAGCAGGCCGCCAGCACGCCGGCCGAGCGCGCCACCATCGAGATCGTCGCGATGATGTTCCAGAGCATCCTGACCGAGGAGCGCATTCCGGCCTCGGTGCGGGTCTGGTTCGCGCGACTGCAGATGCCGGTGCTGCGCGTGGCCGTCTCCGAGCCCGATTTCTTCGCCGCCGCCGACCACCCGGCGCGCCGCCTCATCGACCGCATGGGGGCCTGCGTGATGGGCTTCAATGCGGCCCAGGGCAGCGGCCCGGGCGCCGAGCGCGCCAGCAACGATGCGCTGGAACGCGAGATCAAGCGTGTCGTGCAGGTCGTCGAGGCCTATCCGGACACCGGCCGCCGCGTCTTCACCACCGTGCTGACCGAGTTCGAGAAGTTCCTCGACCATTACTTCGAGAACGAGAACCAGGCCTCCAAGCGCGGCGTGTCGCTGGCCCAGCAAGTCGAGCAGCGCGAGACGCTGGCCATCCAGTACACCATCGAACTGCGCAAGATGCTGTCCGAGGTGCCGGTGCAGGACGGCGTGCGCGACTTCCTGTTCCACGTCTGGGCCGACGTGCTGGCCGTGACCGCCGTGCGCGCGGGCGCCCAATCCGACGTCACCAAGGCCATGAAGCGCGCCGCGGCCGACTTGATCTGGAGCGCCAGCGCCAAGTCATCTCGGGAGGATCGCGCCGACGTCATCCGCCGCCTGCCGCCGCTGCTGAAGACGCTGCGCGACGGCATGAGCCATGCCGGCTTGGCCCTGGACAAGCAGAACGAGCAGGTGCGCCAGCTCAACAACGCGCTGGCCGCCGCCTTCACGGCCAAGACCGCGGCCATCCCGCGCGAACGCCTGGACGAGCTGATGGACGAGCTCGAGACGCTGGAAGCCATGCTGCCCGAGAACGTCGAGGGCAGCGACGGCGAAGTCGACGAGATGCTGGTGCGCGACCTGTCGGGCCACGAGTCCGACGGCATGGAGGTCGTGGCCGAGGGCGGCTCGGCGCCGACGCCTGCGATGGTCGCCTGGGCGCGCGAGCTGCAGGTGGGCGGCTGGTTCATGCTGGACTACCGCGGCCGCAACGAGCAGGTCCAGCTGGCCTGGCGCGGCTTGCGCAAGCAGCTGGCGCTGTTCGTCACGCCCAAGGGCCGTGGCGTGCTGTTCTCGCTGAACCGCATGGCCGCCTTCCTGCAGGCCGGCCTGCTGCTGCCGGCCCAGGACGAGGCGCTGACGGTGCAGGCCACGCGCAAGGCGCTGGCCAAGCTGGATGCGGACCCGACGCAGCTGAAGTAGCGGTTGAAATGAAAACGGCGCCCGTGGCGCCGTTGCTCATTCAGTGGATCAGCCTGTCCTCGGGGGCGACGAAGAGCTCGTCGAGGATGAGGGCGTCGGGCTCCTCGCCCAGGCTCCAGAACACCATCAGCACGATGATCTTCAGGTCTTCCAGGTCCATGGGGCTGCCGGAGATGGCCATGGCGCGGTCGATGACCATCTCGCGCATGGGGCCGGGCAGCACGCCGGCGGATTCGAGGAAGCTGATGAAGCCGATGGAGGCCTCGCCCAGGTGCTCGATCTCGGCGGCCGAGTAGACGCGCAGCGCATGCTCGCTCTGCTCGGCGTGGTAGGCATCGCCCACCACCGCCAGGCCGTCGAGCCAGCTCAGGGCCTCCTGGATTTCGTCGTTCTCGAAGCCCACCGCCGTCAGCTTGCGCGTCAGCTGCGCATGGTCGGGGCAGGCGTCCGGGCGCCAGTAGGTCTCGTAGAGATAAACCAGGACATCGAACATCGTGAGGGGATGATAGCCCAGCGTTTTGGCGAGGGCGCCTGCGAATAACCCCCCGTATCGGTCTCTCTTGTCGGCAGTGAAACCGACTATCCTGCCCGGCGGCGCTGGAACAGCTGCCCCGCCAGACGGGCCACCTGGCCGTCGAGTTCCAGCTCCAGCAGGGCCGCACTCAGCTCGGCCGCCGGCCAGCCGCTGCGGGCCATCAGCGCGTCCAGGCTGACCGGGTCGAAGCCCATCGCATCCAGCAGCGCCTGCCGCTCGTGCGGCACTTCTTCCACCGCTTCGGCCGCCATCGGTGCGGCGCCCAGCGGCGGCAGTTCTTCCAGCACGTCCTGGGCCGATTCGACGAGCTTGGCACCCTGGCGGATCAGCGCATGGCAGCCACGCGCCTGCGGCGAGTGGATGGAGCCGGGAATGGCAAACACCTCGCGGCCCGCCTCGGAGGCCAGCCGGGCCGTGATCAGCGAGCCCGACTGCAGGGCCGCCTCGACGACCAGGCAGCCTCGCGACAGCCCCGCGATGATGCGGTTGCGCTTCGGAAAGTTGCTTGGCAGCACCGGCGTGCCGAGCGAGTATTCGCTGGCGACGAGGCCGCCAGCGGCCAGCAGCCGCGCCGCCAGGCCGGCGTTGCGGCGCGGGTAGACCTGGTCCAGCCCCGTGCCGACGACGGCGATGGTCGCGCCACCGGCGTCCAGCGCGCCTTCGTGGGCGGCCGCGTCCACGCCCAGGGCCAGCCCCGAGACGATGGTGTGACCTGCGCCGGCCAGTGCGCGTGCGAAGGCACGCGCGTTGTCGCCGCCCTGCGCCGTCGGATTGCGGCTGCCGACGATGGCCAGCGAGGGGGAGGCCAGCAGTTCGCGCCGGCCCTGCAGCCACAGCAGCAGCGGCGGGTCGGCCGTGGCCAGCAGCTGGGGCGGATAGTCGGCGTCGCCCAGTGCCATCAACGACTGGCCCGGCTCGGCCAGCCAGGTCTCGGCCCTGGCGATCAGCTCGGCGAGGTGGTCGGGCGGCTGGTTGAAGGCCTGGCGCTGCTGGGGTGGCAGGGCCTGGTCCAGCGCCACGGTGGGCAGCTCGAAGACCGCCTCGGCGCTGCCGGCCATGGCCAGCAGCCGCCGCGCGGCGGCCGGGCCGACGCTTTCGGTCAGCCGCAGCCAGGCGGCCAGCTCAGATGGCGTCAACATCTCGGCTCTCTGGTCGAGCGCGGGCCGAGCGCCGGGCCGCTCCCAAGCCGGACCGCGGGCGATGTGCTCGCGGCTCAACGCCGTGAGCATCGCCGTCCCCTGGGGGGACCGACCAGGTGCGCCCGCGTCCAGCGTGGCGCGACTGGGCGAGGGGCTCCATCTCTAGGGCTGCGTGAACTTGTCGCCCGGTTTCACGGGCTCCTTGACCGAGATGATCAGCGCGTAGGACACGCGCGAATAGACCTCGAAGACGAACAGGATGCCGTGCCGTTCGTCGGGCAGCTTGATGTCCTGCGGGCGGCCCTGGGTGCGATCGACGGCGGCGTCGCCGTCGCGCCACAGCGCGAAGACATGGCCGCGCTCGACGCCGTCGCGGCTGCCGCGGTTCAGGGCCACGATCTGGTTCTGGCCGGCGTTCAGCGCCTCGCCGTAGACGGAGGCGATCTGGCCTGCCATCGGCCGGTCGGGCGCGTGCGGCACGTAGCGGTCGAGGTTGCGCTGCGGCGCCGGGACGAGACGGTCGCCGATGCCGACTTCCTGCTTGGCCAGCTTGATCCGCAGCGTGGCGGGCACGATGTCGACCTTGCCTTGCGCGTTCTGGCGGTCCTCGGCCGGGCGGACCAGGTCGGCCGTGCCGACGTAGGGGGCCTCGTAGCCGAGCACCTCCTTGGTCGTCGGGTCGAGCAGCGGACGGGCGGTGCGGAAGACACGGAAGTCCGTCGCCCCGCCGAAGTCGCCGCGCGCGTAGGCGGTGTCACCCTTGCCGACAATGACATGACCTTCCTGGGTGGCCACGATGCGCGGCGCGGTGGCCAGCACGTCGGCGTCGAAGACGACGGCGTCGGTCAGGAAGGGCTGGATCAGGTGCAGCGGGATGGCCGGGATGGCGTTGCTGTCCAACGCCGAGATGCGCATCTGGGGCCGCAGCTTCACGGTATCGCCCGGCGCATCGCCGACGCGCTGACCGAACTGGAGGCGCGCCCTGCCGTCGACCTTGACGAGATGCAGGACCTGGCCCGGGTAGATCAGGTGCGGGTTGCGGATCTGGTCGCGGTTCATGCCCCACAGCTCGGGCCAGCGCCAGGGGCTCTTCAGGAACAGCTTGGAGATGTCCCACAGCGTGTCGCCGGCGACGACGGTGTGGCTGCTGGGCGCATCGGGCGCCAGCTCCGACAGCGGCACGCCGGCGCTGGCGACCTGGTCGGCCACGCGGCGTTGTTCCGGTGTCACAGGCAGCGTGCTGGCTTGGGCCCAGGCCGACGTCGTCGCAAGGGTCAGGCAGGCCGCAAGGACGGAAATGTGGGCAGGGCGGGCAGAGGGCATCAGGCGCGGTCTCCGAAGGGATTGCCAGATCGGCGAAAATCTGGGCGATTCTGCCCGTATTCACCGGGCGCAACCAACAACCGCTAGCGCTCGTTTGCGAGTGCTTACAAGGCGCCATGGCCCAACTGCACATCCTCCGTTATCCCGACCCGCGCCTGCACACCGTCGCCAAGCCCGTGGCGGCCGTGGACGAACGCATCCGCCAGCTCGTCGACGACATGCTGGAGACCATGTACGCCGCCGACGGCGTGGGCCTGGCGGCGACGCAGGTGGACGTGCACGAGCGCGTCATCGTCATCGACACCTCGCAGGAGCGCGACACGCCGCGCGTGCTGATCAACCCCGAGCTCGTCAAGACCAGCGAGCGCATGGTCGAAGGCGAGGAGGGCTGCCTGTCGGTGCCGCAGATCTACGACAAGGTGGCGCGCCATGCCGAGGTCACCGTGCGCGCGACCAACCGTGACGGCGAGGTCTACGAGTTCGATGCCGACGGCTTGCTGGCCGTCTGCGTGCAGCATGAGATGGACCACCTGATGGGCAAGGTCTTCGTCGAATACCTGAGCCTCATGAAGCGTGACCGCATCAAGACCAAGATGATCAAGAAGACGCGCGAGGAAGAGGCCGAGGCCAAGAAGCGCAACCAGCGGCTGTGAGCGGCATGCGTGTGGTCTTTGCCGGCACCCCGGAGTTCGCCGCCGTCGCCCTCGACGCCATCCGGGCCGCCGGCTTCACCGTGCCGCTGGTGCTGACCCAGCCCGACCGCCCGGCCGGGCGCGGCATGAAGCTGCAGGCGTCTGCCGTGAAGCAGCGCGCGGTCGCGGCCGGCATTCCGGTCGCGCAGCCGCAAGGCCTGAAGCTGGACGGCAAATACGCGGCGGACGCCGCCGCCGCGCGCGAGGCGCTGCTGGCGGCGGATGCCGACGTGATGGTCGTGGCCGCCTACGGGCTGATCCTGCCGCAGTGGGTGCTGGACCTGCCCCGGCGTGGCTGCCTGAACATCCACGCGTCGCTGCTGCCGCGCTGGCGCGGCGCGGCGCCCATCCACCGTGCCATCGAGGCCGGAGACGCCGAGACCGGCATCACCATCATGCAGATGGACGCCGGCCTGGATACCGGCGACATGCTGCTGGTCGGCCGCGAGGCCATCCGGCCCGACGACACGACAGCCGTGCTGCACGACCGCCTGGCCGCGATGGGCGGCAGGCTCATCGTCGAGGCGCTTCAGGCCCCGCAACTGACACGCACGCCGCAGCCGGCCGACGGCGTCACCTACGCCCACAAGATCGAGAAGGCCGAAAGCGCCATCGTCTGGACGCAGCCGGCCGCCGAGATCGAGCGCCGTCTGCGCGCCCTCGACCCCTTCCCGGGCGGTGTCGCGACGCTGGCGGGCGAGGCGGTCAAGGTCTGGCGTGCCGAGCTGGCCGAAGGCAGCGGTATGCCGGGCGAAGTCATCGCGCCGGGCCCGGTGGTCGCCTGTGGCCAGGGCGCGCTCAAGCTGACCGAGCTGCAGCGCGCCGGCGGCAAGCGCGGCCCGGCGGCGGCCTTCCTGCAGGCCCGGCCCATCGCCGTGGGCGAGCGCTTCGACGCTTGAAAAACGGCCGGCGTGGCACCATCTGCCACGCCGTTGTCCACTCCCTGGAGCCTGTTGCGATGTTCAACCTCGTGAAGACCGCCATGCTGATGGCCGCCATCACGGCGCTGTTCATGGCCGTCGGCGCCATGGTCGGCGGCCAGACCGGCATGCTGATCGCGCTCGTCATCGCCGTCGGCATGAACTTCTTCAGCTACTGGTTCTCGGCGGACATGGTGCTGAAGATGTACAACGCCCGCGAGGTCGATGCCTCGTCGGCGCCGCAGTTCTACGGCATGGTGGCCGAGCTGGCCCAACGGGCCAATCTGCCGATGCCGCGCGTCTACCTCATCGACGAAGCCGCGCCCAACGCCTTCGCCACCGGCCGCAACCCCGAGCACGCCGCCGTTGCCGCGACGACCGGCATCCTGCGCGCGCTGTCCGAGCGCGAGCTGCGCGGCGTCATGGCGCACGAGCTGGCTCACGTGGCGCATCGCGACATCCTCATCAGCACCGTCAGTGCGACGATGGCCGGCGCGATCTCGATGCTGGCCAATTTCGCGACCTTCTTCGGTGGCCGCGACGAGAATGGCCGGCCGGTCAATCCGCTGGCCGGCATCGCCGTCGCCATCCTGGCGCCGATGGCCGCCGGCCTGATCCAGATGGCCATCAGCCGCGCCCGCGAGTTCGAAGCCGACCGCGGCGGCGCCGAAATCTCCGGCGACCCGGCCGCGCTGGCCTCGGCGCTGGACAAGATCCACCGCTACGCGCAAGGCATCCCGATGGCGCCGGCCGAGGCCCACCCCGAGACGGCGCAGATGATGATCATGAACCCGCTGTCCGGCGGCGGCCTGCGTGGCCTGTTCTCCACGCATCCGTCGACCGAGGAACGCATCACGCGGTTGATGGCGATGGTGAGGAGATGATTCAAGTTCCAGCCCGCGCCGCCGATAGCTGAGTCCATGAAGCGCCTTCTTCTCGCCCTGCCCCTGCTCGCCGCTCTGAGTGCCTGCGAGCAGCTGGGCATCGACGATCCCGTCAAGGTGGCCGCCGCCAAGGAGGCCGAGGGCAAGGCCATCGGCAGTGCCTGCCGGCATGCGATGCGGGCCATCGAGGACTGCTATGTGCTGAACCCCAAGGCGCAGAAGGCGGCCGTCTACACCGGCTGGCGCGAGATGGACGAGTACATGCGCGAGAACAAGCTCGAAGGCATCGCGCCCGTCGTGCCGCGGCCGGGCGCCAAGCCTGCCGAAAAGGCCGAGGAGGTCGTCGAGAAGCCGGCGGAAAAGGCACCCGACAAGTCTGCCGAGAAGGCCAAGGGCCACTGACCGGCGCGCCCAGGCGCATCTCAAGCCTCGAATCCTGCGGACCGTCGCCTGCTGCCCGGCCGGTGCCGCCCGCGCCGGCAACATGCGTTCCATCGCCAACCCGATGGAGCCCGCCATGAACACCCCCCGCCGCCTCTTTGCCGTCGCCCTTGTCGCTGCCGCCGTCGGCACGGCCCATGGCTGGAGCTGGAGTTCCGGCGAGCGCGTGACCGGCAACGGCGATGTCGCGACCGAGGCACGCGACACCGGTGCCTTCGACGGCGTGTCGCTGACCGGCGGTTTCAACGTCACCATCCGCCAGGGCACGGGCCACAAGGTCGAGGTCAAGGCCGACCGCAACCTGCTGTCCTATATCGAGACCCGCGTCGTCGACGGTGGCAAGGGCCGGACGCTGCAGATCGGTCCGAAGAAGAACGCCAACCTGTCCACGTCCAACACCCCCAGCTTCGTCATCGAGATGCCGGCGCTGCGCGCGGTGGCCGTGGCCGGCTCCGGCAAGATCAAGGTCGAGGCCATGAAGACAGGCGGCGTCGATGCCGACATCGCCGGCTCGGGCGACATCCGCTTTGCCGGCCTGGATGCCGAGAAGCTGGCGATGAAGGTCAGCGGCAGTGGCGACATCGTCGCCGCGGGCCGCGCCGGCAACGCCAGCGTGTCCATCGCCGGCAGCGGCGACGTGAAGGCGGCCGAGCTGGCGGCCGACGAGGTCAAGGTCACCATCGCCGGCAGCGGCGACGCGCAGGTCAATGCGACGAAGAAGCTCGACGTGTCCATCGCCGGCAGCGGCGACGTCAAGTACGCAGGCTCGCCGACGATCACCTCGTCCATCGCCGGCAGCGGCAAAGTCCGCAAGATCAATTGACCACCCCCTACCGGCTTCGCCGGCCCCCTCAAGGGGGCGCTGCCAGCGGCCTGGCAAAGCCAGTTCCGCGGCAGCCGCTGGAGGAAAGGCGGGCGCGGTGCGCCGCCTTCTCGTGAGGGTTCTGGGCTGCCGTTGACAATGGCGGCATGCAGTTGACAGAAAAGCTGCGCGCGCTGGTCGGCGATCCCGACTTCAGGCAGGGCGCGCGCGACATGGCCTCCCCATCGCTGGGGCTCGCGGCCTGGGGCCTGGTGACCGGCGTCACGATGGTGAAGAGCGGCCTGAGCCTGCCGCTGGCTTGTGGCATGTCGCTGCTGGTCTTTGCCGGCAGCGCACAGCTGACGGCCCTGCCGCTGATCGCCTCCGGCGCGCCGCTGTGGGTGCTGCTGGCCACGGCCTTCTGCGTCAACCTGCGCTTCGTCATCTTCAGCGCGCAGTGGCGCAAGTACTGGGCGCATCTGCCGCGCTGGCGAAGGCTGTTGAACGGTTATCTGTCGGCCGACCTGAACTTCGTCTATTTCGTGAAGCGCTATCCCGACCCGGCGCCGCAGCCGGGCCAGCAGCGCTACTTCTGGGGCGGCGTGGCCGTCAACTGGCCGACCTGGCAGGTCTGCTCCTTCACCGGCATCCTGCTGGCCGACCGCATCCCGACGCACTGGGGCATCGGCTTCGCCGGCGTGCTGGCGCTGCTGGGCCTGTCCTATGCACTGCTGACAGAGCGCATGCTGTGGTGGGTGGCGGTGACGGCGGGAGCCGTGTCCATCGCGACCTACTCGTTGCCGCTGAAGCTCAACATCCTGTGCGCCATCGTCGCGGCCGGCGCGGTGGGCTGGTGGCTGGACTCGCGAAAGGCCCGTCATGAGTGAAGCCATGACCTGGGTGGCCTTGTTCGGCCTGGCCGTTATCAGCGTCGTCACGCGCGGCTTCTTCATGATCAGCAACCAGCCGCTGCCCATTCCCGACTGGCTGCGCGAGCTGCTGAAGGTGGCGCCGTTGGCCGCGCTCGTTGCAGTCGTCGCGCCCGAGATCTTCATGACCCAGGGCCATGTCATCACGACCTGGCAGGACGCCCGCTGGCCCGCGGCACTGGCCGCGACGGCCTACTACTTCTGGCGCCCCGGCGTGCTCGGCACCATCCTCGTCGGCATGGCCGTGCTGCTGCCGCTCAAGCTCGGTTTGGGCTGGTAACCGCGGCGGAACGCGGGGCGGCGAGAATCGCGGCAGTCTTTCTACTCACTGCCCGATCACCATGAACGTCATCCGCTTCTCCGACCTGATCGCCGCCGGCAAGGTGGCCGGCCAGCGCGTCTTCATCCGCGCCGACCTCAACGTGCCGCAGGACGACAACGGCAAGATCACCGAAGACACCCGCATCCGCGCGTCGCTGCCGGCCATCAAGATGGCGCTGGATGCCGGCGCGGCCGTCATGGTGACCTCCCACCTGGGACGCCCGACCGAGGGCGAGTTCAAGCCCGAGGACTCCCTGGCGCCCGTCGCCGAGCGCATGGCCGAGTTGCTCGGCCGCCCGGTGCCGCTGCAGCGCGACTGGGTCGACGCCGTCTCCGTCGCGCCGGGCCAGCTGGTGCTGCTGGAGAACTGCCGCGTCAACAAGGGCGAGAAGAAGTGCGACGACGCGCTGTCGCGCAAGCTGGCGTCGCTGTGCGACATCTTCGTGCACGATGCCTTCGGCACCGCCCACCGCGCCGAGGCCACGACCTATGGCATCGCCAAGTACGCCAAGGTCGCCTGCGCCGGCCCGCTGCTGGCCGCCGAGATCGACGCCATCACCAAGGCCCTGGCCAACCCGCGCCGCCCGCTGGTGGCCATCGTCGCCGGCTCCAAGGTCTCGACCAAGCTGACCATCCTGCAAAGCCTGGCCAGCAAGGTCGACGGCCTCATCGTCGGCGGCGGCATCGCCAACACCTTCATGCTGGCCGCGGGCCTGAAGATCGGCAAGTCGCTGGCCGAGCCCGACCTGGTCGACCAGGCCAAGGCCGTCATCGAGGCCATGAAGGCCCGCGGCGCTGAAGTGCCCATCCCCGAGGACGTCGTCACCGCCAAGGCCTTTGCGGCCGGCGCGACGGCCTCCGTGAAGGCGGCCACCGACGTCGAGGACGACGACCTCATCCTCGATATCGGCCCCAAGACGGCCGCCAGGCTGGCCGAGACGCTCAAGGCCGCCGGCACCATCGTCTGGAACGGCCCGGTTGGCGTGTTCGAGTTCCCGGCCTTCGCCCAGGGCACCGAGGCCATCGCCCGCGCCATCGCCGAGAGCGTCGCCTTCAGCATCGCCGGTGGCGGCGACACGCTGGCGGCCATCGCCAAGTACGGTATCGAGAAGGACGTCGGCTACATCTCGACGGGCGGCGGCGCCTTCCTGGAGGTGCTGGAAGGCAAGACGTTGCCGGCCTTCGAGATCCTCAGCAAGCGGGCGGCCGGCTGAGCCGGCGCGCGCCTCGGAACCAAGCCCGGCCATGGCCGGGCTTTTTTGCGCGCGAGTGATAACGGCTTCGGCATGGATTGCCAAAAAACCTGCATCAGGCGGGCCTGAAACGCGGCGTAACCTTGCGGATTCCCTCCGCGAGAACGACTTCCATGGAAAAGAACAACGCCCCCTTGTCGCCTGCCGAAGCCGCGCTGCGCGACGCCGCCCGTGAATACCACCGCAGCCCGACGCGCGGCAAGATCTCGGTCACGCCGACCAAGGCGCTCAGCAACCAGCGCGACCTGTCGCTGGCCTACTCGCCGGGCGTGGCCTATCCCTGCCTGGACATCGAGCGCGACCCGGCGCTGGCGGCGGACTTCACGTCGCGCGGCAACCTCGTTGGCGTCATCACCAACGGCACGGCCGTGCTGGGCCTGGGCGACATCGGCCCGCTGGCGGCCAAGCCGGTCATGGAAGGCAAGGGCTGCCTGTTCAAGAAGTTCGCCGGCATCGACGTGTTCGACATCGAGCTGGCCGAGCGCGACCCGGACAAGCTCGTCGACATCATCGCGGCGATGGAGCCGACGCTGGGCGGCATCAACCTCGAGGACATCAAGGCGCCCGAGTGCTTCTACATCGAGCGCGAGCTGTCCAAGCGCATGAACATCCCGGTCTTCCACGACGACCAGCATGGCACGGCCATCATCTCGTCGGCCGCGCTGCTGAACGGGCTGGAGCTGGTGGGCAAGGACATCGCGAAGGTCAAGGTCGCCGTGTCGGGCGCGGGTGCCGCGGCCATCGCCTGCCTGGACGTGATGGTGGGCCTGGGCGTGAAGCGCGAGAACATCTTCGTTGTCGACTCGCGCGGCGTCATCCAGAGCGAGCGTGAGGATGCGAAGGCCGGCAAGCTGGACGAGTCCAAGCAGCGCTACTGCCAGGTCACCAAGGCGCGCACGCTGGCCGATGTCGTCGACGGTGCGGACGTCTTCCTCGGCTGCTCGGCAGCCGGCGTGCTGACGGCGGAGATGGTCAAGACCATGGGCACGCAGCCCATCATCCTGGCGCTGGCCAACCCGGAGCCGGAGATCCGCCCCGAGCTGGCCAAGCAGGTGCGGCCGGACTGCATCGTCGCGACGGGCCGGTCGGACTATCCGAACCAGGTCAACAACGTGCTGTGCTTCCCCTACATCTTCCGCGGCGCGCTGGACTGCGGCGCCACCAAGATCACCGAGGGCATGAAGCTGGCCTGCGTGCGCGAGATCGCGGCGTTGGCGAAGGCCGAGACGAGTGATGAGGTGGCCGCGGCCTATGCCGGCCAGGAGCTGGCCTTCGGTCCGGACTACATCATTCCCAAGCCCTTCGACGCGCGCCTGATCCTGCGCATCGCGCCCGCCGTCGCGGCCGCTGCGGCGGCCGATGGCGTGGCCATGCGGCCGGTGGAAGACCTCGCCGCCTACCGCCAGTCGCTGGAGCGCTTCGTCTACCAGACCGGCATGTTCATGCGCCCGGTGTTCTCGGCCGCCAAGGCCGCGCCGGCACGGGTCATCTACGCCGAGGGCGAGGACGAGCGTGTGCTGCGCGCCGTGCAGGTCGCGCTGGACGAAGGCCTCGCCAGGCCCACGCTGATCGGCCGCCCGGCCGTGCTGGAAGCGCGCATCCAGCGCGCCGGCCTGCGGCTGAAGCTGGGCGACGACGTGGCCGTCATCGACCCCGAGGACGATCCGCGCTTCCGCCAGTACTGGGAGGCCTATCACCAGCGCATGAAGCGCAATGGCGTGACGCCCGAGATGGCCAAGTCGGCCGTGCGGCGCAGCAACACGGCGATCGGCGCGCTGGCCATCGAACTGGGTGACGCGGATGCAATGATCTGCGGCATGGTCGGCCGCTTCGACCGCCACCTGGAGCAGGTGCGCGAACTCGTCGGCCTCGCGCCGGGCGCGCGCCAGTTCGCGGCGATGAACGCGCTGATGCTGGACAAGATGACGCTGTTCATCGCCGACACCTTCGTCAACGACGACCCGAGCGCCGAGGAGCTGGCCGACATCGCCGCGATGGCCGCCGACGAACTGCGCCGCTTCGGCCTGCCGCCCAAGCTGGCCTTCGTCAGCCACTCGATGTTCGGCTCCAGCACGCGGCCTTCGGCGCTGAAGATGCGGCGTGCCTACGAGATGTTCGCGGCCCGCCACCCCGAGGTGGAATGCGATGGCGAGATGCACGGCGACGCGGCTCTGTCCGAAAGCGTGCGCCAGGCTTTCCTGCCCGACAGCAAGCTCAGCGGCGCGGCCAACCTGCTGGTGCTGCCGACGCTGGACGCGGCCAATATCCTGTTCAACGTGCTGAAGATCAGCGCCAGCCAGGGCGTGACCATCGGCCCCATCCTGCTGGGCGCCGCCGCACCCGTGCACATCCTGACGCCGTCGGCGACGGTGCGCCGCATCGTCAACATGACGGCGCTGGCGGTGGCGGATGTGCTGGAGGCGAGGAGTGCGCAAAAGATGTGATTCGCACTTGGCTGGCTTCGAAAGTCAACATCCCAGCAGCGGTCACTTTCACTTGAGTGGAATTTTTGTCGTACATAAATTCTTGTCGCGAACGGCATTTCGCAGCTTCATTTGAGATAGTTCCGCCCTGGATTCAACATCCTGGCGTGCCATGCCTCAATTTGTCCCGCATGATCTGCGGCTGCTGAACCCCAGCTTTTCGTCGCCGCTGCTGGATGTGCTGACCGACCTGGAGCATCTGCGCCGGTTGGAGCTGAAGCCCAGCACGCCGGCGCCGGTGTTCTCCCAGCTCAAGCAGGTGTTCCATCTGCTGGAGAGCCTGGCGTCGGCGCGTATTGAAGGCAACCACACGACGCTGGCGGACTACGTCGAGGCCAAGGTCAGCGCGGCCGACGGTAGCGCCGATGCGATGCAGGAGGTCGCCAACATCGAGCGGGCGATGGATGCGGTGGAGGAGTCCGTCTCGCCAGGCTCGGCCATCAATGAGCACCTGCTGCGCAGCCTGCACGCGATGACGGTGCAAGGCCTTGAGCGCGAGGGCGACAAGACGCCTGGCGCCTACCGCACGACGCCCGTGCGCATCGCCCAGGCCGAGCACCTGCCGCCCGACGCGCCCCAGGTGCCGGCCTACATGCAGGAACTCGTCGGTTTCGTGAACCGCGACGACCCGCCCAAGTACGACCTGATGAAGGTGGCGCTGGCCCATCACCGCTTCGCCTGGGTGCACCCGTTTGGCAACGGCAATGGCCGCGTCGTGCGGCTGTTCACCTATGCGTTGCTCATCAAGTATGGTTTTCGCGTCAGCGGTGAGGACGGGCGGCTGCTGAACCCGGCCGCCGTGTTCTGCGCCGACCGGGAGCGCTACTACGCCATGCTGTCGCAAGCCGACGGCGGTAGTGAAGAGGCGCTGGAGGCCTGGTGCACCTACGTGCTGACCGGGATCCGCGACGAACTGAGCAAACTGGACCGCCTGGCGGACTATGGAAACCTGACGGCCGAGATCCTGCTGCCCGCCCTGGCGCATGCGCGTGACCGCCAGCTGATCACGGCGGTCGAAGAGGCCGTGCTGAAGATCGCCGTCAAGGGCCGGATCGTGAAATCCGCCGACCTGGCCCAGGCTCTGCCTGGCATGGCCGGCCCGCAGCGCACCTACCAGATCCGCAAGCTGGTCAACGCCGGCATGCTTCGACCCATCCAGGCCGACGCACGCCAATACACACTGGGTTTCAGCAACAGCCTGCTGCTGCGCGGTGTGGTGCGCGCGTTGACGGACCGCGGCTTCGTGTCGCCAGCGCTCGCCGCCTAAGCCACTGCCGCTCCGCGGCTGAACTGCGCCAGCGCCACGCCGGCGAGGATGACGCCGGCGCCCAGCAGCTTGGGTGCCGTGAACTGCTCGCCGCCCCAGGCCCACGCGGCGAGGCCGGCGACCAGCGGCATCAGGTAGATCAGCGGCGCGGTGCGCGCGACGCCGCGCTTCTCGTTGGCCCAGCCCCAGGCCAGCCAGCCGATGAAGCCGCCGCCGGCGACCTGCCACGCCGTGCCGCCCCAGACCCAGGCCGGCTGCGCGGCCCAGTCCAGCGCCGCCAGCGTCGGTGCGCACCACAGCAGCATCGGCAGCGTGCAGACCAGGCTGCCATAGCCCAGCACCGTCACGCCGCCGTGATGCTGGATCAGCGGCTTGGCGGCCACCGTGTAGTAGCTGAACAGCGCCGCGGCGGCCAGCAGCGTCAGGTCGCCGAGGCCGGCGTGCCAGTCGGCCGCCAGCAGCTTGTCCGACGTGAACAGCAGCGCGCCCGCGGCGGCCGTCGTGACGCCGGCAACCTGGCCGCTTGAGAGCTTCTCCACGCCGGTGAAGCGCAGGATCAGCAGCGTGAACACCGGCCCGCAGGCCAGCAGCACGCTGGCGCTGAAGGCCGTCGAGCCCTGCATGCCCAGTGCCGACAACAGCAGATGCAGGCCCTGGCCCACCAGCGTCAACCGCACCAGCGGCCAGACTTCGCCACGGTCAAGCCGCGGCCAGCGCAGGCCGAAGCGCCAGCACAGCAGGGCCACGGCGCAGAAGGGCATCAGCAGATAGCGCAGCCCGAGGAAGGCTATGGGCCCGACCTGACCGAACAGCGCCTTCTGCAGCGGGAAGTTCAGCCCCCACACGAGCACGACGGCCAGCGCGGCGGCGAAAGGAGCGGTCTGGCGATCGTTCATTGCGCTAGCATATTCTCATATGAGAGAAGAGTTCTCTGAATTGAACGACGAGGGGCAGTTCGAGCGCCAACTGGCCGAGCGGCTGGCGGCGTTGCGCCTGGCGGCGGGTTGGTCGCTGGACGAACTGGCCACGCGCAGCGGCGTCAGCCGCGCGACGCTCTCAAGGCTGGAGCGCGCCGAGACCAGCCCGACGGCGACGCTGCTGTCGCGCCTGGCCCGTGCGCACGGCCTGCCCTTGAGCCGGCTGCTCGCCGACGCCGAGGCGCTGCCCGTGCGGCTGCTGCGCGCGGCCGACCAGCCGCGCTGGCACGACCAGCAGAGCGGCTTCGAGCGGCTGATGCGCTGCCCGCCGCTGGCCGGCTTCGCGACCGAGGTTATCGAGGCACGCCTGAAGCCCGGCGCCGAGCTGGCCTACGACGAGCCCACCGTCGCGCGGCTGGAGCATCACCTGTGCCTGCTGGACGGCCAATTGCGATTGACGCTGCAGGGCCAGGTCTTCGAGCTGAGCGCGGGCGACTCGATCAGCTTCCGCTGCCTGGGGCGCAGTGTTTTCGCCAACCCCGGGGCCCACTCGGCGCGCTATCTGCTCGCGATGACGGTGCCTTCGCTGTAACTGGACTCTCACCACGATGACATCTGCTTTGCCGACCCGCCTTGCACCACTGGACCCTGGCCACCTTGATGCGCAGGCCTTGATGGCGCAGTCCGAGGCGCTGATGAGCGCCCTCTACCCGAGCGAGAGCAACCACTTCGAGCCGGCCGACGGCCTGCGGCCGCCGCAGGGCGGCTTCTATGGCGTGTGGCGGGGCGAGCGCCTCGTCGGCTGCGGCGGCGTCAAGCTGTTCGAGGCCGATGGCTACGGGGAGATCAAGCGCCTCTTCGTGCTCGACAGCGAACGCGGCCGCGGTATCGCGCGGCAGCTGATGGCGCAGTTAGAAGGCGATCTGCTAGCCCGCGGCCTGGGCCTGGCGCGGCTCGAGACAGGCATCCACAACCCGGAAGCCTTGCGGCTCTACAAGCGGCTGGGCTATGTCGAGCGCCCGCCCTTTGGCAGCTATGCACTCGACCCGCTGAGTGTTTTCTTCGAGAAGGCGCTGCAGCCCGCCGCGCACTGAAATGCGGCGAAACTTCTTGGGGGCGATGCGGACCATAATTCCGCGCCCCCAAGAAAGTTGAGACAAGCCATGACCCGCGCCACCAAGATCGTCGCCACCCTCGGCCCTGCTTCCAACACGCCGGAGGTGCTTGAAAGGATGATCCGCGCCGGCGTCGACGTCGTGCGCCTGAACTTCTCGCACGGCAAGGCACAAGACCACATCGACCGCGCCAACATGGTCCGCGCCGCGGCCGAGCGCGTGGGCAAGTCCGTCGCCATCATGGCCGACCTGCAGGGTCCGAAGATCCGCGTCGGCAAGTTCGAGAACGGCAAGATCGAGCTGATTCCCGGCGCGCCCTTCATCCTCGACGCCGACCGCACCGAGCTCGGCAACCAGGAGATCGCCAGCCTCGACTACAAGGAACTGCCGCGCGACGTGAAGCCCGGCGACACGCTGCTGCTGAACGACGGCCTGCTGGTGCTGACCGTCAACCACGTGCGCGGCGCGCAGGTGCACACCACCGTCAAGCTCGGCGGCGAGCTGTCCAACAACAAGGGCATCAACAAGCAGGGCGGCGGCCTGACGGCCCCGGCGCTGACCGGCAAGGACATGGAGGACATCAAGACCGCGATGTCCTTCCAGTGCGAATACCTCGCCGTCAGCTTCCCGAAGAACGCGACCGACATGGAGATGGCGCGCCAGCTGGCCAACGTGGCCGGCGAACCCTATCGCCACAAGCCGGCCATGATCGCCAAGATCGAGCGCTACGAGGCCATCCCCCACCTCGAGGCCATCCTGAAGGCCAGCGACGGCATCATGGTCGCGCGCGGCGACCTCGCCGTCGAAGTCGGCAACGCCGCCGTGCCGGCGCTGCAGAAGCGCATGATCAAGATGGCCCGCGAGCTGGACAAGGTGTCCATCACGGCCACGCAGATGATGGAGTCCATGATCGTGAACCCGGTGCCGACGCGCGCCGAGGTCAGCGACGTGGCCAACGCCGTGCTGGACGGCACCGACGCCGTCATGCTGTCCGCCGAGACGGCCGCCGGCAAGTTCCCCATCGAGACCGTCGAGCAGATGGCCGCCATCGCGCTGGAGGCCGAGCGCGCCGAGTTCGTCACGCTGGACACCGACTTCGCCGGCCGCCAGTTCGGCCGCATCGACCAGTCCATCGCGATGGGTGCGCTGTTCACGGCCCACCACCTCGGCTGCAAGGCCATCCTGGCGCTGACCGAGTCCGGCTCCACGGCGCTGTGGATGAGCCGCCACCGCATCAACGTGCCCATCTTCGGCCTGACCAGCCAGGCCGTCAGCCAGCGTCGCATGGCGCTCTACCGCAACGTGACGCCGCTGCTGATGCCCGAGTTCAAGGACCGCGACGAGGCCCTGGCCGCGGCCGAGAAGCTCCTCGTCGACCGCGGCGTGCTGATGCCCGGCGACACGTATGCCATCACCTGCGGCGAGCCGATGGGCTACCCGGGCGGCACGAACATGCTGAAGGTGTGTCGGGTGGGCTGATCGCCACCCGCGCCTCACCCGAAAAGCCGGCCGCGTGCCGGCTTTGTCATTGATGGCTGTGGCCGACGTGGCTTTTCGGCGGTGGTTCGGCGCCGGGCTGGGCCAGGCCTTCGAGGATCGCGCAGGCCGATTCATCGCCCTGGCAGCGGGCGCGCAGCGCGCGCAGCTCTTTCTCGAGCTGCTGCAGCGCCGCGATGCGTGCGGCGACGTGGCCGATGTGCTCATCCAGCAGCGCATGGGCCTGGCCATCGTGGCCGCCGCCCTGCAGCGCCAGCAGCGCGCGGACCTCGGCGAGGTTCATGTCGAGAGATCGGCAGCGGCGGATGAAGTGCAGGCGCTCGGCGTCGGCGGGGCCGTAGACGCGGTAGCCGGCGTCGGTGCGCGGTGGGGCGCCCAGCAGCCCCTCGCGCTCGTAGTGACGGATGGTGTCCACGGACGTTGCGGTCAGGCGGGCGAGTTCTCCGATACGCATGTGACGGATTCTCTGCTTGACTCTGGAGCGGCTCCAGGGTTTGCAATGGAGGCCGTTTCCAGCCAAGGTCTTAGCCCATGAGCCACGCCTGCCATCACCACCACGACGACCACGACCACAGCCCCGGCGACTCGCCGCGCTACCGCCGCGTGCTGTGGGCGGCATTGATCATCAACGCGGCCATGGCCGTCGTCGAGATCGCGTCCGGCTGGCGCGCCGGCTCGCTGTCGCTATGGGCCGATGCGCTGGACTTCATCGGCGACGCGGCCAACTACGCCGCGTCGCTGGCCGTGCTGTCGGCGGGCCTGCTGTGGCGGGCGCGGCTGGCCTGGCTCAAGGGCTGGGCGATGGCCCTCTTCGGCGTCGGCGTGCTGGCGCGTGCGGCCTGGGCGGCGTTCGCCGGCGAGCCGCCGCAGGCCGCGACGATGGGCCTCGTCGGCACGCTGGCGCTGCTGGCCAATGTCAGCGTCGCCGTGATGCTCTACGCTTTCCGCGAGGGCGACGCCAATATGCGCGCCGTCTGGCTGTGCAGCCGCAACGATGCGCTGGGCAATGTGGCCGTCGTCGCCGCGGCGGGCGGTGTCGCGCTGACGGGCCGGGCCTGGCCGGACCTGCTCGTCGCCGTGGCGATGGCCGCCCTGGCGCTGCATTCGTCGCGCCAGGTGCTGCGCCACGCGGGCGAGGAACTCAGGCGAACGCCAGCGCCAGCACCGTCAGCGCCATGACGCCGGTGGCCAGCCAGCCCATCGCGCGCAGGCGCGGGCCGATCGCATGGCCCTGCATGACCGATGGCCGCGACGCCAGCACCATCATCGCCGTCATGATGGGCACGGCCACCACGCCGTTGAACACGGCCGACCAGAACAGTTCCTTGACCGGGTCCATGGTCGTGAAGCACAGGGCCACGCCGCCGAGCGTGGCGGCGGCGATCACGCCGTAGAAGCCGCGGCCCTCGCCGCGTTCCAGCCGCAGGCTCAGCGAGCCGCGCCAGCCCGCCATCTCCGCCACCGCATAGGCGGCCGAGCCGGCCAGCACCGGGACGGCCAGCATGCCGGTGCCGATGATGCCCAGCGCGAACAGCAGCGCCGCATGCTCGCCGGCCAGGGGCCGCAGCGCCTCCACGGCCTGGGCCGAGGTCTGGATGTCGGTGACGCCGTTCGCATGCAGCGTCGCGGCGGCCGCCAGCATGATGAAGAAGGCGATGAGGTTGGAGAACGTCATGCCGATGTTGGTGTCGATCTTGATGCGCCGCAGGTGCTGCTTCACCTCCTGCGGCGTGTGCGGCTCGCCGGCGCCGCGGTCCTCGACCTCCTGGCTGGCCTGCCAGAAGAACAGGTATGGGCTGATGGTCGTGCCGAACAGCGCCACCAGCATCAGCAGCGTGTCGCGGTTCCAGCGCAGGTCCGGGTGCAGCGTGCGGGCTGCCACCTCGCGCCAGTCCAGCCCGATGACGGCGATGACGCCCACATAGGCCAGCAGCGCCAGCGTCAGCCACTTCAGCCAACGCACATAGCTCTGGTAGGGCAGGAAGACCTGCATGACCGCGCTGCCCAGGCCGAAGGTGAGCGCGTAGACATGGGTCGAGCCGCCCGCCAGCAGCTTCACGGCCTCGGCCATCGCGGCGATGTCCGCGGCGATGTTCAGCGTGTTGGCCGCCAGCAGCAGGCCCACCAGCGCCAGCAGCATGGGGCGCGGAAACGCGGTCTTGAAGTTGGCCGCGAGGCCCCGGCCGGTGACGTAGCCGATGCGCGCGCTGACGATCTGGATGGCCGTCATCAGCGGCAGCGTGAACACCATGCTCCACAGCATCGAGAAGCCGAACTGCGCGCCGGCCTGCGAGTAGGTCGCGATGCCGCTGGGGTCGTCGTCCGCCGCGCCGGTGATGAGGCCGGGGCCGAGCTGGCGAAGGGAGAGGCGGAGGCGGCTGAGCATGCCGGCAGCCTAATCGCGGGCTTGTGCCGGGGGTGTCCGTGGGCTTGCCGCGGGCGTCAAGAACTGTTGCGCGGCGGCAGGCGGCGGGTCTCGCCGATGGCCAGCGTGAAGAAGGCGTCGTCGGCAAGTCCGAGTCCGGCACGCTGCCGGGCGAGCTGGCGCGGTGGCTCGTCGAGCGCCTCGTCGGTCAGCTCGAAGGTGCCCCAGTGCACGCCGAGCGAACGCTGGGCGCCGAGGTCGGCATGGATCTTCAGCGCCTCTTCCACGTTGACGTGCTGGCTTTGCATGAACCAGCGCGGCTCGTAGGCGCCGATGGGGATCAACGCGATGTCGAAGCCGCCGTCGCGTTGCCGGTCGGCGAAGCGCTGGCGGATGTCGGCGAAGTCGCGCGAGTACCCCGTGTCGCCGGCGAAGAAGAGCTGGCAGTCCGGCGCGAACACGGCGAAGCCGCCCCACAGCGTCTTCATGCGGTCGTTCAGCCCGCGCGCCGACCAGTGCTGGGCCGGCACCAGGACGATGTCCATGCCGTTCAGCGTCTCGGCCTGCCACCAGTCCAGCTCCACCACGTGGGCGATGCCGCGGGCCTGGAACCAGGCCTTCAGCCCCAGCGGCACGACGAACAGCGGGCTGCCGCCGGCCTGCGCGGCGAGGGCGCGGCAGGAGGGCAGGTCGAGGTGGTCGTAGTGGTTGTGGGAGACGAGCACGACGTCGATCGGCGGCAGCTCGTCCAGCGCGACGCCGGGTGGCTGTTCGCGCTTCGGGCCGATGAAGGAGAACGGCGATGCCCGCTCGGAGAAGACCGGGTCGGTCAGCAGGTTCAGCCCTCCCAGCCGGGCCAGCACGGTGGCGTGGCCGATCCACGTCACCGCGGGCGCGGTGTTGGTGCGGATGAAATCGAGGTCGACCGGCTGTGTGGGAATGGGCGCGACCGGGCGCTTTGGCAGCCCCTGCCGCGACGCGTTCCAGCGCCAGCGCAGCACGTCCGCCAGCGACTTGGGCTCGAAGTCGCCGTGGTTGTTCTGGAAGCCGCCGTCGCGGTGGTGGGCGGGGCGGCTCAACGCGCTCAGCCCTCGGTGATCCGTTTCGCCAGATGCGCCAGCGCTTCCTCGACCTGGTCCACCAGCACCAGGCACAGGTCGCCCGGCGCGAGGCGCGCGAGCGCCCGGTCGATGGCGATGAACTCGCCGACGATCTCCTCGATGTGGGTCGTGCGCGCCGCGCCTTCCAGGCCCGCACGCAGCAGCGCGACGACCTCACCGGCCTGGCGGCCGCGCTGGCAGGCGTCTTCGTAGAGGATGACCTCGTCGAAGGCGGCGCCGAGGATCTCGGTCTGCACGCGGATGTCCTCGTCGCGCCGGTCGCCCGCGCCGCTGATGACGACGACCCGCTTGTTCGCCGGCATCGCGCTGACGGCGCCCACCAGCGCCTTCATCGCATCGCCGTTGTGGCCGTAGTCGGCGATGACGGTGGCGCCGCGATAGTCCATCACGTTGAAGCGGCCGGGCGCGTTGTCGGCGTCGTTGGCGAAGCTGCCGACGCCGCGGCGGATGGTGTCCCAGTCCAGGCCCACGGCCCAGCCGGCGGCAACAGAAGCCATCGCGTTCTCGACCTGGAAGCCGATGACGCCGTTGCGCGTCAGCGGGATGTCGCGCAGCGGGATGCTCTCGCGCCACACGCCTTGCGCGGCGACGAGCTGGTCGCCGTCCACGTAGACGCAGCGCTTGCCCTGGGCGCGGTGGGTGGCCATCACCGGGTGGTGGCGGTCCATGGCGAAGTAGATGACCTGGCCGGGGCAGACGGCGGCCATGCCGGCCGTCAGCGGGTCGGCCGCGTTCAGCACCGCGTAGCCGGTGGGCGCGACGTTCTGCACGATGACGCGCTTGACCAGCACGAGGTCTTCCGCCGTGTGCAGGAAGTTCATGCCGAGGTGGTCGCCCTCGCCGACGTTGGTGACCACGGCGACCTGGCAGCGGTCGAAGCCCAGGCCTTCGCGCAGGATGCCGCCGCGGGCGGTCTCCAGCACGGCGGCTTCGACGTCCGGGTGCATCAGCACGTTGCGGGCGCTCCTGGGGCCGGAGCAGTCGCCGCTGTCGATCTGGCGGCCGTCGACGTAGACGCCGTCGGTGTTGGTCATGCCGACCTTGAGCCCGCAGCTGGCGAACAGGTGGGCGATGAGGCGCGTGACCGTCGTCTTGCCATTCGTGCCGGTGACGGCGACGACCGGGATGCGGCCGTCTTCCGCCTTGGGGCCCGTGCCGAACAGGTGGCCGATGATGCCCTCGCCGACATTGCGGCCCTTGCCGTAGCTCGGGCTCAGGTGCATGCGCAGGCCGGGCGCGGCGTTCACCTCGACGATGCCACCGTGGATCTCTTCCAGCGGCCGCATCACGTTCTCGGCGACGACGTCGACGCCGCAGACATGCAGGCCGACGACCTGGGCCGCTGCAATCGCACGAGCCGCGACTTCAGGGTGCACGTCGTCCGTCACGTCGGTGGCGGTGCCGCCGGTGGACAGGTTGGCGTTGTTGCGCAGGATGACGCGCTGGCCCTTCTCGGGCACGGATTCGGGCGTCAGGCCTTGCTGAGTCAGGCGCGCGACGGCGATGTCGTCGAAGCGGATCTTGGTCAGCGAGGTCGCGTGGCCGTCGCCGCGGCGCGGGTCGGCGTTGACCTTGTCGACGAGCTGCTTGACGGTCAGCCGGCCGTCGCCGATGACGTGGGGCGGGTCGCGGCGCGCGGCGGCGATGAGCTTGTCGCCGATGACGAGCAGCCGGTAGTCGCCGCCGGGCAGGAACTTCTCGACCATGACCTGGCCGATCTCGTCCGCGGCCTTGTAGGCGGCGGCAATGCCTTCGCGCGTCGTCACGTTGACGGTCACGCCCTTGCCCTGGTTGCCGTCCTGCGGCTTGACGACGACGGGCAGGCCGATCTCCTCGGCGACCGCCCAGGCGTCGTCCACCGAGTCGACCGGCCGGCCGATCGGCACCGGCACGCCGGCCGCCTGCAGCAGGCGCTTGCAGAGGTCCTTGTCCTGGGCGATGGACTCGCTGACCGCGCTGGTCGCATCGACCTCGGCGGCCCAGATGCGGCGTTGCTTGGCGCCCCAGCCGAACTGCACCAGGCTGCCCTGCGTCAGGCGGCGGAAGGGGATGCCGCGGGCCAGCGCCGCGTTGACGATGGAGCCGGTCGACGGGCCGAGGCGGATGTCCTCGTCCAGCTCGCGCAGCGCGCCGAGCACGGCATCGGCGTCGAACTCGCCACCGTCTAGTGCGGCCTTGACCAGCTTGACCGCATGCTCGAAGGCCAGGCGGCCGACGTCTTCCTCGCTGTACTCGATGACGAGCTGGTAGGTGCCGGCCTCCGGCGTGATGTGCGTCTGGCTGAACGTGACCGGGCAGCCGGCCTGGGCCTGCAGCGCCAGCGTGGCCTGCTCGAGCACCTGGGCCAGCGAGGCGTCGCTGCGCAGCTCGCCGATGGTGGGGAAGAGCTTGCGCAGGCGGGCCTCGAAGCCGGGCAGGCGTTCAAGCGAGCGCTCGGCCTCGGCGCAATGCACGACGGCCTCGATGGCCGTGTGGCGGCTCCACATATTCGGGCCGCGCAGCGCGCGGGTGCGGGAAACGTCCATGACGGTGTTCTTCTTAGGCGAGGTGGAGTTCGGGGACGAAGGTATCGAGGCCGGCGGCGATCAGTTCGGGCGAAATGCCCAGCGCCCAGGCGGCGGCAACGGCGGCCAGCAGCGTGGAGGCGTCGCTCGCGCCCGCGCCGAAGCGGCGCAGCAGCGCTTCGATGTTGGCGCCGGGCGTCTCGGCCGGGCCTTGCGCCAGCACGGCGGCGCCGCCGCGCAGGAAGACGGCACGGCCACCGCGCTCGCGGTGCTGGCGGATGGCTTCAAGCTCGCCGTCCTCGGCGTAGAAGACGACCTCGCCGTCGCTGAGCTCGGCCATGTCGACGAGGCGGGGGTGGGCCGCATTCAGCACGGCGGCGCCGTCGCTGAGCACGACGTCGACCTGCGTGCGCAGCACCTTGTAGAGCTGGTCTTCGTTCTGCACGTCGAAGTCGGCCAGTTCGGCAATGCCGTCCAGGTCGGTCACGACGCCGACGTGGCAGCGGTCGTAGGCCAGGCCGTCGCGCAGGATGGAGGCGGGGCTGTTCTCGACGACGACGGCGTTGACGCCGCGGTTCATCAGCAGGCGGTGGGCCGCGTCCCAGCGGGCGCTGTCGCGCTTCTCGACGCGGCGCGTGCCGAGGAAGAGGCCGTCCCTGCAGGCCAGGCCGACATGGCGGCCGTTCAGGTGCAGCAGCCAGGCGACGAGGCGGGAGATCTGGCGCCCGCCCACCGAGCCGGCCACGCCGACGATGGGGATGCGGCCGTTCTCGTCGGCCGCGAACAGGTGGTCGATGATGGCCTGGCCCACGGGCTGGGGCGCGCCACCGGCGGGCTTCAGATGCATCAGCAGACCCGGGCCGGCGTTGACCTCGACGATGGCGCCGCCGGTCTCGCTCAGCGGCTTGGAAATGTCCTCGGTGACGAGGTCGACGCCGGCGATGTCCAGTCCGATGGTGCGCGCGGCCAGCGACACGGCATGCGCCACCTCGGGATGCACGTCGGCCGTGCAGTCGATGGCGACATTGCCGTTGCGCTGGATCAGCACGGCCTTGCCGGCGGGCGGCACGGACTCGGGCGCAAAGCCCTGGCGCTGCAGGTCCAGCAGCACGACGGGGTCTTCGCCGAGCGTGATGCGGTTGAGGGGGAAGTCCTCGGTCAGGCCGCGGCGCGGGTCGGTGTTGATCTGGCTGTCGATGAGCTCGGCAACGGTCTGCTTGCCGTCGCCATGCACCCAGGCGGCCTCGCCGCGCGCGGCGGCGACGACCTGGCCGCCGACGACGAGCACGCGGTGCTCGTTGCCGCGGATATAGCTCTCCACCAGCACCGACGAGCCCTCGGCGTCGGCCAGCTTGAAGGCGGCCTCGCAGTCGGCTTCGGTCTGGATGTCCAGCGTGACGCCGCGGCCATGGTTGCCGTCGCTGGGCTTGATGACGACGGGCAGGCCGATGTCCTTGGCGGCCTCCCAGGCGGCGGCGGCCGTCTTGACCTCCTCGCCGGCCGGCACGGGCACGCCGACGGCCTTGAGCAGCGTCTTGGTCAGGTCCTTGTCGCCGGCAATGCCTTCGGCAATCGCGCTGGTCATGTCGGTCTCGGCCGTCCAGATGCGGCGCTGGCGCGCGCCATGGCCCAGCTGCACGAGGTTGCCGTCGTTCAGGCGGATGTGGGGGATGCGGCGGTCCGTCGCGGCGGCGACGATGGCCGCCGTGGACGGGCCGAGGTAGCAGTCGTCGAGCTTGTCCCGCACGCGGGCGACGGCAGCGGGCACGTCGAATGCCTGGGCGTTGATCATGGCCATCAGCAAGGCATGACCCTCCGCCAATGCCGCGCGGGCGACCTGCTCGTCACGCGCCCGGAACACCATGCGGTAGACGCCGCGCTGACTGGTGCTGCGCGTCTGGCCGAAGCCGGTTGGCATGCCCGCCAGGTTCAGCAGCTCGATGACGACATGCTCCAGCACATGGCCCATCCAGGTGCCGTCGCGCAGCCGCTCGATGAAGCCGCCGCGCTCGCCGACGCCGCAATGGTGCTCGATGAGGGCGGGCAGGGCGCCCGTCAGGCGGTCGTTGAAGCCGGGCAGCAGGTGGCTGGGGTGGTCTTCCAGCTCGCCGAGGTCCAGCCAGACTTCCAGCACCGGCCGGTAGGTCCACATGTTGGGCCCGCGCAGGTAGTTGACGCGCAAGAGTCGGATGTCTTCTTTTTTGCTCATGAGGTAGGGGGTGGGCGCGGCTAGCGTTGGGAATTGTGCGCCGAAGTCATCAGTGAGAATTGCGTCAGCCCCTTGGAGCCCACAAGAACATGCAAGATCAACTTCCCGCCCCATCGCCTCATCCTCAACTGGCCGCCCTGCAGGGGCGACTCCTGGCTGGGGAAAACGTGGTGGCCACGCTGGAGGTTGACCTCGACGCCCATGGCCGCTTCGCCCAGGGGCTCATCGCGTTGACGAATGCACACCTGCTGGCCTACGAGCCCGCCAGCGGCACGTGGAGCGATTACGCCTTGTCACCGGGCCAGTCGCTGAAGCTCAGCGACCACGGCGGCCTGGCTTTCATGGAGCTGTCCGATACCGAGCGGCGTCTGGCGCGCTGGCGCTTCACGCTCGCGGCCAACCCGGCTGCCGTCAAGCTGGTGGATGCCTTCGAGCGCGAGCTGCAGCGCCTGGCCGGCGAGCCGGTGCGCGTGGACGAGGCCGCGGACGAGGACTTCGACTTCGGTGAGTCCAGCGCGCCACCCAGCACCTGGGTGCTGCTGCGCCTGTGGCGCTTCGCGCGGCCCTACCAGGGTCAGCTCTTGCTCGGCTTCGCGCTGATGTTGGGCGCGACCGGCGCCACGCTGGTGTCGCCCTACCTGACGATGCCGCTGATGGACCGGGTGCTCATCCCCTTCCAGAACGGCCAGGCCATCGATCCGCAATTGGTCATGCTGCTGCTCAGCGGTCTGCTGGGCGCGGCGCTGGTGTCCTGGGGGCTCGGCTGGGCCAAGACCTATCTGCTGTCCCTCGTGTCCGAGCGCATCGCGGCCGACCTGCGCACGGCCACCTTCGAGCATCTGCTGGGCCTGTCGCTCGAATACTTCGGCAGCAAGCGCACCGGCGACCTGATGGCCCGCATCGGCTCCGAGACCGACCGCATCAGCGTGTTCCTGAGCCTGCACGCGCTGGACTTCATCACCGACGTGCTGATGCTGGGCATGACCTCGGTCATTCTGTTCAGCATCCACCCCGGCCTGGCGCTGGCCACGCTGGTGCCGCTGCCCTTCATCGCCTGGCTGATCCACCTCGTGCGCGACCGGCTGCGCACCGGTTTCGAGAAGATCGACCGCGTCTGGGGCGAGGTCACCAACATCCTGGCCGACACCATCCCCGGCATCCGCGTCGTCAAGGCCTTCGCGCAGGAGGCCCGCGAGGCACGGCGCTTCAAGGAGGCCAACGCGAAGAACCTGCAGGTCAACGACCGGCTCAACAAGACCTGGAGCCTGTTCACGCCCACCGTCGCGCTGCTGACGGAGATGGGCCTGCTCGTCGTCTGGGGCATCGGCATCTGGCTGATCGCCCACCAGAGCATCACCGTCGGCGTGCTGACGGCCTTCCTCGCCTACATCGGCCGCTTCTATGCGCGGCTGGACTCGATGAGCCGCATCGTGTCGGTGACGCAGAAGGCCGCGGCCGGCGCCAAGCGCATCTTCGACATCCTCGACCATGTCTCCAACGTGCCCGACCCGGCCAACCCGCAGGTCTTCGACAAGCAGGTCACCGGCGCCATCTCCATGCAGGGCGTCAACTTCCGCTACGGCTCGCGCTCGGTCATCCGCTCGTTGAACCTGGACATCCGCCCCGGCGAGATGGTGGGCCTCGTCGGCCACAGCGGCTCGGGCAAGAGCACGCTGGTCAACCTGATCTGCCGCTTCTACGACGTGACCGAGGGCGCCATCAAGGTCGACGGCGTGGACCTGCGCCGCGTCAAGGTGGCCGACTACCGCAGCCACATCGGCCTGGTGCTGCAGGAGCCCTTCCTGTTCTTCGGCACCATCGCCGAGAACATCGCCTACGGCAAGCCCGATGCGACGCGCGACGAGATCGTCGCCGCCGCGCGCGCGGCGCACGCGCACGAGTTCATCCTGCGCCTGCCGCATGGCTACGACAGCCTCGTCGGCGAGCGCGGCCAGGGCCTGTCGGGCGGCGAGCGCCAGCGCATCTCCATCGCCCGCGCGCTGCTGATCGACCCGGCCATCCTCATCCTCGACGAGGCGACCTCGGCCGTCGATACCGAGACCGAGAAGGAGATCCAGCGCGCGCTGGACAACCTCGTGAAGGGCCGCACCACCATCGCCATCGCCCACCGGCTGTCCACGCTGCGCAAGGCCGACCGCCTCGTCGTCATGGACCGCGGCGAGATCGTCGAGCTGGGCCCACATGACGAGCTGATCGCCAAGCAGGGCCACTACTGGCGGCTGTGGGAGGCCCAGGCCCGCCGCGTGGACCAGGAAGACCTGGAAGACCATGCCGTCGCTCCCAACCCCAACGCGCACACCACCATCAATGCCTGATACCGCACCCCAGGACCGCGACCAGGCCCTGCTGGCCGCCAGCGCCGAGCTGGGCTTCGACCCCGCCGTCGAGATCCAGATCGGCGGCCGCTATGCCTCGCTGGTACGTGATGGCCGAACTCTCTATCTGAGCGGACAGATCCCGCGCATCGGCGACCACATCGCCGTGACCGGCGTCGTCGGCGCGGAGGTCGGCATGGACCGCGCCCGGCGCGGCGCCGCTGTTGCCGTGCTGCGCGCGCTGACGCTGCTGAAGCAGGAGCTCGGCAGCCTGGCGCGGCTCAAGGGCGTGCTGCGGCTGACCGTCTATGTGCACTGCACGCCCGAGTTCACGCAGCTCAGCGAAGTGGCCGACGGCGCCTCCGACCTGCTGTGGAGCGTGCTGGGCGAGGACGGCGCGCACACGCGTACGACGGTGGGCGTGCTGCAGCTGCCCAAGAACGCGGCGGTCGAGCTCGACCTGATCGCATCCGAGCTGGAGTCATGACCATGCTGCCCTTCCACGACCTGCACCTCGACGCCCACGGCAAGCTGGTGCTGACCGACCTCGACGGCGCCACCCACGTCGGCGTGACGCCGGTGCGCGCCCACCCGATCTCGGCGCCCGACGAAGGCCTGTCCCTCGTCGGCACGCATGGCCACGAGCTGGCCTGGGTGGAGCGCCTCTCGGCCCTGCCCGACGGCCCGCGCAAGCTGCTGGAGGCCGAACTCGCCGCGCGCGAGTTCCACCCGGTGCTGAAGCGGCTGATCTCGGTGAACACCTTCGCGACGCCCAGCACCTGGCGCGTCGACACCGACCGCGGCGAGGTGGACTTCGTGCTGAAGAGCGAGGAGGACATCCGCCGCCTGGAGGAGGGGCGCCTGCTCATCACCTCCACGCACGGCGTGCAACTGGAAGTGCCCGACCGCTGGGCGCTGGACAAGCCCTCCAAGCGGCTGCTGGAGCGCTTCCTCTGAGCCCGGCATGAAGCCGCTGGCCCGCGCCATCGCCTGGGGCGGCCTGCTGGCCGGCACCGGTGACCTCGTCTTCGCGCTGACGCACTACGGCGCCCAGCTCAAGGTCTTCCAGACCGTCGCCGCCGGCCTCATCGGCCGCGAGGCAGCGTTCAGCGGCGGCGCGGCGACCTTCGCGCTCGGCGTGGCGCTGCACTACGGCATCGCGCTGATCTGGGCGGCCATCTTCTGCGTCGCCGGCCTCAAGCTGCCGGCCCTGCTGCGCAACGCGACGTTCACCGGCCTGGCCTACGGCGTCATCGTCTACTTCGGCATGAACCACGTCGTGCTGCCGCTGTCGGCGCTGCACACGCCGTTCTGGCCGCCCAAGATCGACAACGTGGCCCTCGCCGCGCACTGCCTGGTGTTCGGCCTGCCGATCGCGCTGGCGGCGCGGCGCATCCTTCTCGGGCCGCCAGCGCGTGGCGCGGGCGACGCATAAGCTTCTGCGCCCGGCGCAGGGGAGCGACGCCACAATCGCCGCACCATGCCCGTCCTGCCCACCAAGCTGCCCAACACCGGCACTACCATCTTCACCGTCATGTCGGCGCTGGCCGCCGAGCATGGCGCGGTCAACCTGGGCCAGGGCTTTCCGGACTTCGGTGCCGACCCGGCGCTGCTGCGGCTCGTCACCGAGGCGATGGCCGCCGGCCACAACCAGTACCCGCCGATGACCGGCGTGCCGGCGCTGCGCGAGGCCATCGCCGACAAGCTCAACGACCTCTACGGCTCGGCCTACGACGCGGGCCGCGACATCACCGTCACGGCCGGCGGCACGCAGGGCATCATCACCGCGCTGCATGCCTGCGTCGGCGCGGGCGACGAGGTCATCATCCTCGAGCCGGCCTACGACAGCTACGACCCCGCCATCCGCCTCGGCGGCGCGGTGCCGGTGGGTGTGCCAATGACGCTGGACTACCGCATCGACTGGCCCGCCGTGCGCGCCGCCGTCACGCCGCGCACCCGGGCGCTCGTCATCAACACGCCGCACAACCCGAGCGGCCGCGTCGCCACTGCGCAAGACCTGCTGGAGCTGGAGCGCATCGCCGAGCAGCACGATCTCTTCGTCGTCAGCGACGAGGTCTACGAGCACATGGTGTTTGACAACCAGCCGCACGAGAGCGTGGCGCGCTTTCCGGGCTTGCGCGAGCGCAGCTTCCTCGTCAGCAGCTTCGGCAAGACCTTCCACGTGACGGGCTGGAAGGTGGGCTTTGTTGCCGCGCCGCCGGCGCTGAGCGCGGCCTTCCGCCGCCTGCACCAGTACACGGTGTTCACGGTCCACACGCCGACTCAGCACGCCATCGCGGCCTATCTCGCCGACCCGTCACCGTGGCAGGGCCTGAGCGGCTTCTACCAGGCCAAGCGCGACAGCTTCCGCGCCGCGTTGGCGGGCACCGGGCTGAAGCTGCTGTCCTGCGAGGGCACCTATTTCCAGACCGTGGACTACCGCGCCGTTTCCGACCTGCCCGAGCTGGACTTCGCCAGGTGGCTGACGACCGAGATCGGCGTCGCCGCCATCCCGCTGTCGGTCTTCTACCAGCAGCCGCAGGAACGTGGCCATGTGCGCTTTTGCTTCGCGAAGCGGGACGAGACGCTGAGGCTGGCGACCGAGCGGCTGCAGCGCGGCCTGCGGGGCTGACGAGAAAAAGGGCGGCCGAGGCCGCCCTGTGTGTGACCGTCCCGCGGCTCAGTTGCCGCAGCCCAGCGACGCGATGCGGTCGTAGGCGGCCTTGGCCCGCACCAGGCCGTAGCCGAACTTGACGTCGCGTCCGGCGGCGCCGAGGTCTTCGGCGCTCTTGTCCAGCGTGCTGCGGATCTGCGCCGCCGTGCAGGTCGGGAAGTAGCTCCAGACCAGCGCGGCCACCGCCGACACATGCGGCGTGGCCATCGACGTGCCGTCGTAGAAGGCGTAGTTGGTCGCGGTGACCGCCACGGTCGCGCTCTGGCCGAGCTGGTTCTTCAGCGCGGCGCCTTCGGTGTCGGAGGCCGTGACCGAAGGAATGTTCGTGACCGTCGTGCCCAGCGTGCCGCCGAAGCTGCCGGCCACGTTGTTGTAGACGACGGCGCCGACGCCGCCGCTGGCCTGGCAGTTGCTCACCTTGACGGCGAAGTCCACCGAGCCGCGGGCGATCAGGCAGACCTTGCCGTTGACGGCCGCATTCGTCGTATCGCCGAGGCCGAAATCGGCGAGGGCTGCGGTGGCCGTCTTGTTCGGCGACCCTTCCATGCCGCCCGGTGCGTAGGCCACGCCGCTGACGCTCAGGCTGGAGGCCGAGCCGGTGCCCATCGGCACGGTCGACAGCACGTTGACGCCCGGCGCGGCGAGCTCGACCTTGTTGTTGTACTGGGAGAAGCTCGCCCAGGCCTTGTTCTCGTCCAGCGCGGCCACCGACACGACGCTGGCATAGCCCGCGGGATAGGACGCCGCGCGCGTGCCGTCGTTGCCGGCCGCGGCGATGGACAGCACGTTCTTGCTGGCCAGCGTGGCGAAGGCCTTCTCCTCGGTCTTGTTCGAGCGGCTACCGCCCAGCGACATGCTGATGATGTTGGCGCCGGCCGCGCCGCACTTGTTGGCTGCCGTGGCCAAGGTCGATGAATAGGCCCAGCCGTCGGCGCCGAAGACCTTGACGATGTGCAGCTTCAGCTGCCGGTTCGGGTTGACGCCGACGACGCCGACGCCGGCGTTGTTCAGCGCGGCGATCGTGCCGGCCACATGGGTGCCGTGGTGGTTCTCGTCGGTGTACCACCAGCCGGTGCCGCTGTCGTATTCGCCGGTGATGCGGCTGGCGTCCGCGTCGAGATCCTCGTGGCCGCGGCTGTAGCCCGAGTCGATGATGCAGATCTTGCGGTTGGCGGCATAGGTGTCGGGCAGCTGGTCGGCCTGGACCATCTTGATGCCGTAGGGCACCAGCTGGCCCGTGGCGTAGGGCGAGCCGGTCGACGGGCTGGTGCCGCCGAGCGGATAGCGTTTCACGTCTTCCTCGATGTATTCGACGTTGGGGTTGTGCGCCAGCCCTTTCAGGGCCTGGGCGGGCACCTCGATGGCGACGGCGTCCATGCCTTCGATCTGGTGCACGACCCGGCCCTGGGCCGTGGCGACGGCCGCGCGGCCGGCCGCCGCCGCACCGGGTTTGAACATCACGATGACGCGGCTCGTGTCGGCGGCGTGGGCGGCGCCCGCGGCCAGGCACAGGGCGGCGGTGGCCATCGCGAGCGGCACGCGCGTGGCGAAGAAGGACGGCTGGTTCGGTCTCATGGGATCTTCCTGACGAAGTGGAGAGTGGCCGCTGCGGCTCGTGGCTGCGGCGGATGTCGAACGCCGATGGTGGAAGTCGCGGGCCGTTTCTTGAACTGGTGTTAGCCCACTCCCGGATTTGGGGGACATCGCAGACCCGGGGTCGCCGGGCTGCTTCTGGCACGCCCCGTGCTAACCCTAGGGGAGCACCACAGGCCTGCTCCGGCGGCGACGGCAGGTCGTGATGCAGATCACGGAGTACCCCATGTTGCACCAGGCACGCACCTTCCACGACGCACCAAAGCGGGCTGCCGCCGCACCCAAACAGGCCTCGGGCGAGCTGTTCGGCAAGTTGATCAACCTGTCGGGCCGGCGCCGCTTCACGTCGCAGCGCGTCGTGCTGTATGCCGTGCTGGCCTCGCAGGGCCGCGAGGGGGCGCTGGCCACGTCGCGCGAGGCGCTGTCCACCTTCGGCGATGCCCATCGCGCGCTGCTGGAAGGCGACATGGCGCCCGCCGTGCTGGGCGAGGCGCTGGAGGAGGCCTATTTCGGCGCCGAGCGTGCCGATGAGCGCATCGCCGCCTTCATCGAGCTGGCGCGGCGCGCACTGGACGCCATCGGCACCGGCGGCTTCGGCGCACCCGCGCTGCTGGAAGAGCTCGTAGAAGCCGCCACGCCGCTGCTGGGCACGCTGAACCGGCTCACCCAGCTCTACGAGGACCTCGCCCGCCAGCAGGCCGCCCGCGCCCGGAAGCAGCTCACCGCCGTCATGGGCGACATCGAGCAGATCGCCAAGCACGCACGCATCGTGTCCTTCAACGCCCAGGTCGTCGCGGCGCGCGCCGGCGTCTCCGGCCGCGAGTTCGCCGTCGTGTCGGGCGAGATGACGCACATCACCGGCCAGCTCGACGGCCTCGTGCGCGAGGCAGTGCGCAGCGCTGTCGCTTGACGAACGGTCAGCCCCTCGCCCAGTCCCGCGCCGCTGAACGCGGGCGGGCCTAGTCGGTCTTGCAGACCGCGCAGCGGACAGAGCCGCTGCTCTTCGGCAGGCACGCCAAGTCCACAGGACCTGCCGTGTCCGGCCTCAGCCCCCGGGGGGACGACGAAGCTTGCCGGCTCGACCGGCAAGCTTCGCCAGACGGGCCGGCTTGGGGCGGCCCGGCGCTCGGCCCAACGACCTCGCGTCCCATAGCCCTGGGCGGTTCGAAGCATTCGGCAAGGGGCAACCGAGCTTTCGGCGGGCCTGCGGAATTCGCCGCCGGCCGGCGGGGCGGGACAATCGCGGGTTCTGCGAATCCGCATCGACCTGCTTCGTCACGCCATGCCCACCTACCGTTCCAAGACCTCCACCGCCGGCCGCAACATGGCAGGTGCCCGCTCGCTGTGGCGCGCCACCGGCATGAAGGACGACGACTTCTCCAAGCCCATCATCGCCATCGCCAACTCCTTCACCCAGTTCGTGCCCGGCCACGTGCACCTGAAGGATCTGGGCCAGCTGGTGGCCCGCGAGATCGAGGCCGTCGGCGGCGTCGCCAAGGAGTTCAACACCATCGCCGTGGACGACGGCATCGCGATGGGCCATGACGGCATGCTGTATTCGCTGCCCAGCCGCGACATCATTGCCGACTCGGTCGAGTACATGGTCAACGCCCACTGCGCCGACGCGCTGGTGTGCATCTCCAACTGCGACAAGATCACCCCGGGCATGCTGATGGCCGCGATGCGGCTCAACATCCCCGTCGTGTTCGTCTCCGGCGGCCCGATGGAAGCCGGCAAGGTGCGCCTGGCGGTGCCCGGCACGGCCAAGATCGAGATCAAGAAGCTGGACCTCATCGACGCGATGGTGATGGCCGCCGACGCCAAGGTCAGCGACGCCGACCTCGCCGAGGTCGAGCGCTCGGCCTGCCCGACCTGCGGCAGCTGCTCGGGCATGTTCACGGCCAACTCGATGAACTGCCTGACCGAAGCGCTGGGCCTCTCGCTGCCGGGCAACGGCACGGTCGTCGCGACGCACGCGGACCGCGAGGCGCTGTTCAAGCAGGCCGGCCGCACGGCCGTCGAACTGTGCAAGCGCTACTACGAGCAGGACGATGCCAGCGTGCTGCCGCGCTCGGTGGGCTTCAAGGCCTTCGAGAACGCGACGGCGCTGGACATCGCGATGGGCGGCTCCACCAACACCATCCTGCACCTGCTGGCCATCGCGCAGGAAGCCGAGATCGACTTCACGCTGGCCGACATCGACCGCATGTCGCGCGTGGTGCCGCAGCTGTGCAAGGTGGCGCCCAACACCAACAAGTACCACATCGAGGACGTGCACCGCGCCGGCGGCATCATGGCCATCCTGGGCGAGCTGGACCGTGCCGGCAAGCTGCACACCGACGTGCCCACGGTGCATGCCCCGACGATGAAGGACGCGCTGGACCAGTGGGACATCGCCCGCTCGCCCAGCGAGGCCGTGCAGACCTTCTACAAGGCCGGCCCGGCCGGCATCCCGACGCAGACGGCCTTCAGCCAGAACACCCGCTGGCCCAGCCTGGACACCGACCGCGCCGAGGGCTGCATCCGCTCCGTCGAGCACGCCTTCAGCACGGAAGGCGGCCTGGCCGTGCTGCGCGGCAACATCGCGCTGGACGGCTGCGTCGTGAAGACGGCCGGCGTCGATGACAGCCTGCTCGTCTTCGAAGGCCCGGCCCATGTCGTCGAGAGCCAGGACGAAGCCGTCGCCAACATCCTGGACGACAAGGTCAAGGCCGGTGACGTCGTCGTCGTGCGCTACGAAGGCCCCAAGGGCGGCCCCGGCATGCAGGAAATGCTCTACCCGACGAGCTACATCAAGTCCAAGGGCCTGGGCAAGGCCTGCGCGCTGCTGACCGACGGTCGCTTTTCCGGCGGCACCTCGGGCCTGTCCATCGGCCACTGCTCGCCCGAGGCGGCGGCGGGTGGCGCGATTGGCTTGGTCAGGAATGGTGATCGCATCCGCATCGACATCCCGAACCGCACGATCAATGTGCTGGTCAGCGACGAGGAGCTGGCCAAGCGCCGCGCCGAGCAGGACGCCAAGGGCTGGAAGCCCGCCGAGGCCCGCCCCCGCAAGGTGTCCGCCGCGCTGAAGGCCTATGCGCTGCTCGCGACGTCGGCGGACAAGGGGGCGGTGCGCGACCTGAGCCAGCTGGAGGGCTGACGATTTCAGACGTGGGGCGAGGTGGCTTCAAGCCGCCTCCAGGGGCCCGATTGCAGTAGGCTCGCCAGCCGATCAATCCTCAGCCCCGCCACCATGAACCAGCTGACCCGCACCGCTCCATCTGACGTCGCCATCGGGCGCGGCCTTGCGCGCCGCGACGTGCTGGCGGCCCTGGCCGCCATGGCCTGCTGCGGCACCACGGCCGTGTCCGCGGAGCCCCTGCCCAGCCTCATCGCACGCGTCAAGCGCTCCGTCGTCGCCGTCGGCAGCTACGGCCTGATGGACACGCCGCGCTTCGGCTTCCGCGCGGCAGGGTTCGCCGTGGATGACGGGTTGCACGTGCTGACCAATGCGCACGTCGTCCCACCCGAGACGCCCGACCGCATCGACCGCAGCATCGCCGTCGAGGTGTGGCTGGGCGAGGGGCAGTGGCAGCTGCGCAGCGCCCGGCTGCTGGGCCGGGACCTGCGCAACGACCTGGCCCTGCTGGCCATCGACGGGCCAGCGCTGCCGGTGCTGAAGCTGGCGCAGCAGGATGCCGTCGAGGGCACGGCGATCGCGCTGATGGGATTCCCGATCGGCAATGCGCTCGGGCAGATCCATACCACGCACCGCGGCATCGTGTCGGCATGGACGCCCATCGCCACGCCCGCCGGCAGTCCCTCCGGGCTCGATCCCCGCGCCGTCCGCCAGTTACGCAACGGTGTCTTCAGGGTCATGCAGCTCGACGCCATCGCCTATCCGGGCAACAGCGGCGGCCCGGTGCTCGACATCGAGACCGGTGAAGTGGTGGGCGTGCTGCAGGGCGGCGTCATCAAGGACACCAAGGAGGCCGCGCTCAGCGCGCCGACGGGCATCAGCTATGCGGTTCCGGCCAGCACGGCGGCGAAGCTGCTGGCCGAATACAAGCGCTGAACCTGCGCGGCGCCGTCAGCCGGACTTCGCTCGGTCCACGCTCAGCATCGCCTGCAACAACACATTGCACCCCGCCTCGATGTGCTCGGGCTTCGCATCCTCGATCTCGTTGTGGCTGATGCCGTCCTTGCAGGGGATGAAGATCATGCCGGCCGGGGCCAGGCGGGCCATGTAGACGGCGTCGTGGCCCGCGCCTGAGACGGCCGGCATATTGCTGTAGCCCAGGCTCTCCGCCGCCTTCTGCACGGCGGCGATGCAGTCCTTGTGGAAGGGCTGGGCCGGGTAGGCGCTGACCGGTGTGATCTCGATAGACAGTCCGCTCTCGGCGCTGAGCTTGGCGGCGACCGCACGGATGTCGGCGTCCATCGCCTCGCACAGCGCGTCGGTCGCGTTGCGCAGGTCGATGCTGAATTTCACGCGGCCGGGGATGACGTTGCGGCTGTTGGGGTGCACCTGCACCATGCCCACGGTGCCGCGGCCATGCGGCGGATGGCGGTGGGCGCAGGCCACCACCTCCTGCATCAGGTGCGTCGCGACCTGCAGCGCGTCCTTGCGCAGCGCCATCGGCGTGGGGCCGGCGTGGGCTTCCATGCCGGTGACGACGCAGTCGTACCAGCGGATGCCCAGCACGCCGGTGACGACGCCGATGGTGGTGTCGTGGTCCTCCAGCACGGGGCCCTGCTCGATGTGGGTCTCGAAGTAGGCGCCGATGGGATGGTCGCCGGGCTCCTGCTCGCCGATGTAGCCGATGCGCTCCAGTTCGCCCTTGACCGTCTTGCCTTCGGTGTCGGTGGCCGCGTAGGCATGCTCCAGCGTGAAGGCCTTGGCGAACACGCCCGAGCCCATCATGACGGGCACGAAGCGCGAGCCTTCCTCGTTCGTCCAGAAGGCGACCTCGATGGGCGCCTCGGTTTCGATGCCATGGTCATTCAACGTGCGCACGACCTCGATGCCGGCCAGCACGCCGTAGTTGCCATCGAACTTGCCGCCGGTGGGCTGGGTGTCGATGTGGCTGCCGGTCATGATGGGCGGCAGGCCGTTGTTGCGGCCCGCGCGGCGCATGAAGCCGTTGCCGATCTTGTCGATGGTGACGGTCATGCCGGCCTCGCGCGCCCAGCGCGTCACCAGGTCGCGGCCCTGCTTGTCGAGGTCGGTCAGCGTCAGGCGGCAGACGCCGCCTTTCTCGGTGGCGCCGATCTGGGCCAGCTCCATCAGCGAGTCCCACAGGCGTTGGCCGTTGATGCGGAGCTTCGAGGTGTCCATGTGGGGCTCCTTCAACGTGCAACGGCGGTGGGCTGCAGATCGGCCGCGCGCTTGATAGCGGCATCGAACTGCGCGCCGAACGGCGGGCGCTTGAGATAGCGGCCCTTGCCCTGTTCGGCGCGTAGCTCGCCGCGGGCGAACACGACGCGGCCCTGCGCAATGGTGTGGCTGGGGATGCCGCGCACGGTGCGCCCCTCGAAGATATTGAAGTCGTTCTTCGAGAACTGCGTCCTGGCGCTCAGCGTCTTGATGCCGGCCGGGTCCCACAGCACAAGGTCGGCGTCCGCGCCTTCAGCGATGACGCCCTTGCGCGGGTACATGTTGAACAGCTTTGCGGCATTCGCAGACGTGATGGCGACGAACTCGCTGGGCGTGAGACGACCGGAGTTGACGCCGGCGTCCCACAGCACGGCCATGCGTTCCTCGACGCCGCCGCAGCCGTTGGGGATCTTGGCGAAGTTGTCCCGGCCTGCGGCCTTCTGCTCGGCGCAGAAGGTGCAGTGGTCGGTGGCGGTGGTGTGCAGCTGGCCGCTCTGCAGGCCGCGCCACAGGAACTCCTGGTGGATCTTCGGCCGGAAGGGCGGGCTCATCACATAGGCCGCGGCCTTGGCGAAGTTGGGGTCGCGGTAGACGCTGTCGTCGATGAGCAAATGGCCCGCCAGCACCTCGCCGTAGACGCGCTGGCCGCGTGCGCGGGCGCGGGCGATGGCCTCGGCGCTTTCGATGCAGCTGACGTGCACGATGTAGATCGGCACGCCCAGCACGTCGGCAATGGCGATGGCGCGGTTGGCGGCTTCGCCCTCGACCATCGGCGGGCGCGACATCGGATGGCCCTCGGGGCCGGTGATGCCCATCTTGGCGACCTCGGCCTGCAGCAGGTAGACCAGCTCGCCGTTCTCGGCGTGCACGGTCGGCATGGCGCCGAGCTCGAGCGCACGCTTGAAGCTATTCACCAGCGTCTCGTCGTCGCACATGATGGCGTTCTTGTAGGCCATGAAGTGCTTGAAGCTGTTGACGCCTTCGTCACGCACGAGGGTGCCCATGTCGGCACTGACCTGCTCGCTCCACCACGTCACGGCGACGTGGAAGGCATAGTCCGCCGCGCTCTTCTCGGCCCAGCCGCGCCACTGCCTGTAGGCGTCCATCAGCGGCTGCTGCGGGTTGGGGATGACGAAGTCGATGATGCTGGTCGTGCCGCCGGCCAGGGCCGCTGCCGTACCGGTGAAGAAGTCGTCCTGCGTCACCGTGCCCATGAAGGGCAGCTGCATGTGCGTGTGCGGGTCGATGCCGCCGGGGATCAGGTACTGGCCGGTGCCGTCCAGCGTCGTCGTGCCGGCGGGCGCCTCGTGCACGGCGCGTTCGCCTAAAGCCGCGATGCGGCCGTCCACGCACAGCACATCGGTGCGGGATTCGGCGTCGGCATTGACGACCACCGCACCGCGGATCAGCAGAGAACTCATGTGGCGCTCCTCGCGAGCGGTTGGGGTTGGGTCTTGCCCGCCATCAGCAGGCCATAGACGACGGCGGCGAGCGCCAGGCCGGCGAACCAGGCGTAGGTGTAGATGGCCTTGAAGGCCGCGCCGACCTCGGGGAAGGCGGCCGGGAAAGCGGCGTTCAGGAAGCCCGGGATATTGGGCGCCACGCCGACCGCGAAGGCGATGACGGCGGCCATGTTCCAGCCGCCGCGGTAGCTGTAGCGGCCGCCTTCTCGGTAAAGGTCATCGACGATCAGCTCGGTCTTGCGCAGCAGGTAGTAGTCCACGATCAGGATGCCCGCCACCGGCCCCAGCAGCGCCGAATAGCCGATCAGCCACGTGAAGATGTAGCCCTGCGTGGAGGCCAGGATCTTCCACGGCATCATTGCAATGGCGATGCCCGCGGTGATGATGCCGCCGAGCTTGTAGCTGACCTTGCCCGGCGCCAGCGCCGAGAAGTCGTAGGCCGGGCCGACGAGGTTGGCCGCGAGGTTGACGCTGACGGTGTCGATCAGCAGCACGATCAACGCGATGAGCACCGCGGCACCGGTCATGCGGCTGGCGAGGTCCACCGGGTCCCACAGCGCCTTGCCGTAGATGACGACGGTGGCCGACGTGACGAACACGGCGAGCGCGGCCAGCAGGCCCATCGGCAGCGGCAGGCCGATGGCCTGGCCGACGAGCTGGTCGCGCTGGCTCTTCGCGAAGCGCGTGAAGTCGGGGATGTTCAGCGCCAGCGTCGCCCAGAAGCCCACCATCGCCGTCAGCGACGGCCAGAACACCGCCGAGAACTGGCCGGCCTTCTTGCCGCCTTCCACGAAGGCCGAGGGCTGGTCGAGGATGGGCCCGAAGCCGCCGGCCTTGTCCCACGCCCACCACAGCAAAACAAAGCAGATGACGATCTTGATCGGCGCGGTATAGGTCTCGAGCTTGCGGATGGCCTCGATGCCGTGCACGACGAACCAGAACTGCAGCAGCCAGAACAGCAGGAAGCAGACGAGCTGGGCGGCACTGATGCCGAGACCCGGCAGCGGGTCGCCGCCCAGCGGATGACCCATCAACACGCCAGCGAGCGTGAAGATCATCTGGCCGCCGAACCAGGTCTGGATGCCGTACCAGCCGCAGGCCACGAGCGCCCGCAGCAGTGCCGGCAGACGTGCACCCTGCGTGCCGAAGGATGCCCGCGCCAGCACGGCGTAGGGGATGCCGTACTTGGCCCCGGCATGCCCGATCAGCAGCATGGGCACCAGCACGATGAGGTTGCCGAGGAAGACCGTGCCGACCGCCTGGCTCCAGCTCATGCCCGACTCGATGAGGCTGGCCGCCAGCGTGTAGGCCGGGATGCACATCACCATGCCGACCCACAGCGCCGCGAAGTGATACCAGCGCCACGTTCGCTGGGCTGATGTCGTGGGAACGAGATCGGGATTGCTCAGCGAAGGGTCAGTCATGGCGCTTCCTCAGTGGGTTTCAGGTGTTCTGCGGGAAAGCAAATTGCGGACCCTTGGGCGTGCTGTCCGGCCAGCGCTGCATGACCGCCTTGTGCCGCGTGTAGAAGCGCACCGCCTCCGGCCCGTAGGCGTGGTGGTCGCCAAACAGGCTGCGCTTCCAGCCGCCGAAGCTGTTGAAAGCCATGGGCACCGGCAGCGGCACGTTGACGCCCACCATGCCGACCTGGATGTGGTGCACGAACTCGCGCGCCACATGGCCGTCGCGCGTGAAGATGGCGACGCCGTTGGCGTACTCGTTGGCCTCGATCAGCGCCAGCGCCGCAGCGAGGTCGGGCACGCGCACGACGCACAGCACGGGGCCGAAGATCTCCTCCGTGTAGCAGCTCATGTCGGCGCTGACGCCGTCGAGGATGGTGCCGCCGACGAAGAAGCCGTCCTCATGGCCGGGCACGCGCAGGCCGCGGCCGTCGACGACGGCCTTCGCGCCGGCCTCGATGCCTTCACCGATCAGCCGCTCCACGCGCTGCTGCGACGCGCGCGTGATCAGCGGCCCCATCTCCGCGCCGTCCTGATGGCCTTCGCCGATCTTCAGCGCCTTGACCTTGGGTGCGAGCGCGGCGACCAGCTTGTCGCCGACGTCGCCCACGGCCACGGCCACCGAGATCGCCATGCAGCGCTCGCCGGCCGAGCCGTAGGCGGCGCCCATCAGCGCGTCCACCGCACCATCGAGGTCGGCGTCGGGCATGACGACCATGTGGTTCTTCGCGCCGCCCAGCGCCTGCACGCGCTTGCCGTGGGCGGTGCCGACCTTGTAGATGTGCTCGGCCACCGGCGTGCTGCCGACGAAGCTGACGGCCGCGATGCCCGGATGGGCCAGGATCGCATCGACGATGTCCTTGTCGCCCTGGATGACGCTGAACAGGCCGTCCGGCAGGCCGGCTTCCTTCAGCCAGCGCGCCATCAGCAGCGACGCCGACGGGTCGCGCTCGCTGGGCTTCAGGATGAAGGCATTGCCGCAGCCGAGGGCGATGGGGTACATCCACATCGGCACCATGGCCGGGAAGTTGAACGGCGTGATGCCGGCGACGACACCCAGCGGCTGGCGCATGCTCCAGGCGTCCATGCCGCGGGCGATCTGCCCGGTGTACTCGCCCTTCAGCAGCTGCGGCATGGCCGTCGCGAACTCGACGACCTCGATGCCGCGTGCCACCTCGCCGATGGCGTCGGGCAGCGTCTTGCCGTGCTCGCGCACGATGGCTTCGGCCAGCAGCTCGCGGCGCTCCTGTAGCAAGCTCAGGAACTTGAACAGCACGCGGGCGCGGGCCAGCGGCGGCGTCTGGCTCCAGCTCTTCGCGGCCTGCGTGGCGCTGGCCACGGCGGCGTCCAGGTCGGCCGTGCTGCCCAGCAGCAACTGGCCTTGCACGGCGCCGGTGGCGGGGTTGTAGATGTCTTGCTGGCGCGTGCCGCTGCCGCGTATGACCGCGCCGTTGATCCAGTGACCGACTTCGTACTGACTGCTCATCTCGATTCCTTCAAGCGCATCCCGCTCGCATCGGGTTGTTGGGGTGCGTGGTCCAGTTCGCGTAGCTGCCGTCAATGACACGGCCGGTGCGCGCATCGGTCTCGCCGGGCTGGAGGGCACGCATCGTGATGGTGCCAGGGACGGGGCAGATCGACACGCAGAGATTGCAGCCAACGCATTCGGCCTCGTTGACCTCGAAGTGGCGCTTGCCGTCCTTCATCGCCCAGATCGCCTGGTGCGAGGTGTCTTCGCAGACGACATGGCAGCGGCCGCACTGGATGCAGCTGTCCTGGTGGATGACGGCCTTCTCGACGTGGTTCAGGTTGAGCTGGTTCCAGTTCTTCACGGTCGGCACGGCGCGGCCGCGGAAGTCCTCGATAGACGCATAGCCCTTCTCGTCCATGAAGTTGGACAGGCCCGAGCACATGTCCTGCACGATCTTGAAACCGTAGACCATCGCAGCCGTGCAGACCTGCACGGTGCCGCAGCCCATCGCGATGAACTCGGCCGCGTCGCGCCAGGTGGTGATGCCGCCGATGCCGGAGAGCGGCAGGCCCGCCGTCTCCGGGTCGCGGGCGATCTCGGCCACCATGTTCAGCGCGATGGGCTTGACGGCCGGGCCGCAGTAGCCGCCGTGCGAGCCCCAGCCGTCGGTGACCGGGCTCATCGTCATGCGGTCCAGGTCCACGCCCATCACGGAGTTCACCGTGTTGATGAGGCTGACCGCATCGGCACCGCCCTGCTTCGCCGCGCGGGCCGGGAAGCGCACGTCGGTGATGTTGGGCGTCAGCTTCACGATGACGGGCATGTCGGTGTGCGTCTTGCACCACTCGGTCACCTGCTGGATGTATTCCGGCACCTGGCCCACGGCCGAGCCCATGCCGCGCTCGCTCATGCCATGCGGGCAGCCGAAGTTCAGCTCCACGCCGTCGGCGCCGGTGTCGGCCACCTGGGCGAGGATGTTGCGCCAGGCCAGCTCGTTGACCGGCACCATCAGCGACACGACGACGGCGCGGTCAGGGAAGTCGCGCTTCACGCGCCGGATCTCCTCGAGGTTGATCTGCAGCGGCCGGTCGGTGATGAGCTCGATGTTGTTGAAGCCGATGACGCGGCGGTCCTGGCTCCACAGCGTCGCGTAGCGCGGGCCGTTGACGTTGACGACGGGTGGGTCCTCGCCCAGCGTCTTCCAGACGACGCCGCCCCAGCCGGCCTCGAAGGCGCGGCGCACGTTGATCTCCTTGTCGGTCGGCGGCGCCGACGCGAGCCAGAAGGGGTTGGGGCTCTTGATGCCCAGGAAGTTGGTGCTCAGGTCAGCCATGGGCCACCTCCGTCAAAGCTGCATGGATGGACTCGGCGGCGCGCTTGCCGTGCTCGACGGCTTCCACCGTCAGGTCGCGGCCGCCGTAGCGGCAGTCGCCGCCGGCCCAGACGCGCGGCACGCTGGTGCGGAACTGCTCGTCGGTCAGGATGCGCCCGCCCTGCAGCTCGATGGCGCTGCCCTCCGGCTCGTAGACCTGGCCAATGGCGCGCAGCACCATGTCGGCCTCGATGAAGAACTGCTCGCCGGTGTCGACCAGCTTGCCGCCTTCCAGCCGGGTCGCCGCGAAGCGCACGCCGGCCGCCTCGATGGCGACGGGCCGCGCCCAGCAGCGGATGGTCACGCCGTTCGTCTGCGCCCATTCCTGCTCGACCCGGGAGGCTGACAGCGCCTCCGGCCCGCGGCGGTAAGCCATGGTCACCTGTTCGGCGCCCAGCAGCCTGCTCTGCACCGCGGCGTCCACGGCCGTCATGCCGCCGCCGATGACGACGACCTTGCGGCCGACGACGACCTGCGCCGGGTCGCTCTGGCGCAGCTCGGCGATGAAGTCGACGGCATCGCCTAAGCCGGGCAGCTCCGGCTCGGCAATGCCCAGCGCGTTGACGCCGCCCAGGCCCATGCCGAGGAAGACCGCGTCGTAGTCGGCCAGCAGGCCGTCCAGCGTGATGTCGCGGCCGAGCCGGCAGTTCAGCCGCGGCGTGATGCCGCCGATGCTCAGCAGCCAGTCGATCTCCTTCTGCGCAAAACCGCCGGCGACCTTGTAGGTGGCGAGACCGTATTCATTCAACCCGCCCAACTTCGGTGCGGCGTCGAACAGCGTGATGTCGTGCCCGCGCCACGCCAGCCCGTGGGCGGCGGCGAGGCCTGCCGGTCCGGCGCCGACGACGGCGACGCGCTTGCCCGTCGAAGCGGCCCTTTCAAAGAGCTGTCTGGCTCCGGGATTCGCGAAGTAACCCTCCACCGCAAAGCGCTGCAGCAGGCCGATCTCGACCGGCTTGCTCTCGTTGGTGTTGCGCACGCAGGCCTGTTCGCATAACACCTCGGTCGGGCAGACACGGGCGCACATGCCGCCCAGCGGGTTGGCCGTCAGGATGGCTTCGGCGGCGCCGCGCACGTTGTCCTGGGCCACGCGCTGGATGAAGGCGGGAATGTCGATTCCCGTGGGGCAGGCCGTCTGGCAGGGGGCGGCATAGCAGTAGTAGCAACGTTCGGCCTCGATCAGCGCCTGGGTGCGGTTCAGCGGCGGATGGGCGTCGGCAAAGTTGCGGGCGTAGTCGTCGGGCGTCAGTCGGCCGGGCTTCAGGTCGGCGAGGTCCACGGGGCTCTCCCATAGGGCTTGAATTGGCAAACATTACTGCCTAGTAAAACTTGACCAAGACGTAAAAACCCGCAGCAAGCGCTTGGTGCGTACCGTCAGAATCCGGTGCATGACCGTGACTGCTCCCGTGCCCCGCACCCCCCGCGCCACCACCCTGCGCAAGCAGGAGGCCATCCTGGCCGAGGCCGAACGCCAATTCGCCCGTTTCGGCTTCGAAGGCGTCAGCCTCGACAGCATTGCCGCCGCGCTGGACCTGTCGCGCCAGAACCTGCTCTACCACTGGCCCAGCAAGGAAGACCTCTACATGGCCGTGCTGAACAGCGTCATGGGGGAGTGGATGGCCAATATGACGGCCATCGCGGAGGCGGACGACCCGGAGTCCGCGATCCAGACCTATGTGGCCGTCAAGCTGCGCTTCAGCCGCGAGCGGCCCAGTGGCAACGCTGTCTTCACGCGCGAGATCATGGCCGGCGTGCCGCGTTACCAGGACGTGCTCAAGGTCCAGGTCATGCCGCTGCTGCATGCCGACGTGGCCCGCTTCGAGCGCTGGGCCGACGAGGGCTTGATCCGGCGCGTGGACTTCACGCACCTGATGTTCCTGATCTGGTCTTCGACGCAGGCCTATGCCGACCTGGGGCCGCAGTTCTCTCTCTACATGGGCAAGCCGATGCTGGACGAAGAGGACTTCGAGCGCGCCCGCGTGCTGCTGACCGACGTGATCTGGCGCAGCCTGAGCCTGGCGCCATGACGACGCGGCGCGCTGCACTGGCACTGCTGGCCCTGCCGGCGGCGGTGCTCGCCGCACCCGACCCGCTCGTCGCCCGCCTCCAGGCCCAGGCCGATGCCTGGGACCGCGCCATCGTCGCCAAGAACCGCGCGGCGATAGAGGCCAACATGGCCGACGACTTCCGCCAGATCGACGCGCGCGGCAACGTCGAGACCAAGGCCAGCTTCGTCGACGGCCTCGTGTCGCCGGACTTGCAGCTGGACCCCTACAGCGTCGAGGACTTCGACGTACGCCTCTACGGCGACACGGCCCTGCTCAGCGGCCGCTCGCGCATGACCGGCCGCTACCAGGGCCGGCCCTTCAGCACCCACTACCGCTACATCGACATCTACGTGAAGCGCGGCGGCGCGTGGAAGATCGTCAGCGTGCAGATCAGCCCCATCCCCGAGTGAACCCCATGATTCTCGAAATCGCCGACTTCCGCATCCTGCCCGGCCAGCAGGCCGACTTCGAGACCGCGCTGCGCTTGGGGCTGGCCGAGGCGCTGTCGCAGTCGCCGGGCTTCATCCGCGCCAGCGTGAAGCGCGGCGTGGAGTCGCCCGACCGCTATGTGCTGCTGGTCGAGTGGCGCACGCTGGAAGACCACATGCAAGGCTTCCGCAACGGCCCGCTGTTTGCGGTCTGGCGCGGCCACATCGGCCGCTTCTTCGCCGGCCCGCCGCAGATGGAGCATTTCGAGGCGGTGGCCTGAGAGGTTGAGAGGCTTTCATCCATGCCCGCCTTGCACGCCAAAACACCGCTGCTCGTCGTTGCAAATGCTCGCCATAGCCCGAGCTATGGCTGTGCTTTGCGCCTAGATCAGCGGCGTTTTGACGCGCCTTTCGGGCACGGCCGAAAACCTCTCAACCTCTGACCTTAGCGCCAGCCGGCGTCGCGCGCCGCCTTTTCCTGCTCGGCGTTCAGCGCGTCGCCGGCCATCGTGGCATCCACGGCGGCCAGCACGGAGGGCGGCAGGCTACTGGACGCCTGGCGCATGTCGCCGTTCAGCGCGTTGATGGCGGCCACCTGCTGCAGCGCCCAGGCACCATCCGCCTCGCGGCAGGCCAGGCCGGCCGTCGTCGTCGTCGAGAAGCTGCGGCAGTAGCGCCCGTCCTTCGCCTTGAAGCTGAGCTGCACGGCCACGGCACCCGTGGGCGCGCTGGCCAGCTGCGTGTCCAGCGCCTTCGCAATCGCGCCGGATGCGACGAGCCGGTCGTCGCCGCCCGGTGAGGGCGCGAGCCGCGTGCCGATCAGCGTGCCCAGCACCAGCGTGGCCGCCATGCCGCCCCAGGCGGCCCAGCTCGACATGGCCTTCCGTTGCGCACGCACCGCGCCAAGGCTGACGACATTGGCCGCCGGCGCCGGCTCGGCCAGCAGCGCCTTCAGGCGGTTCGGCACGGGCTCGTCCAGCACGCCATCGAACGCGGCCGACAGGCGGCGGCGCTCGGCCTTCAGTTGGTCGTCGTTCAAATTCATGGCCACTCTCCCAGCAACTCCTGCAGCGCCTCGCGCGCCCGCGCCACGCGGCTGGTGACGGTGCCCACCGGCACGCCCAGCGTCTCGGCCGCCTCCTGGTAGCTCAGGCCCTCGACGAGCACGAGGCCGACGACGACGCGGTGCTCCTCGCTCAACTTCGCCACGGCCTTGCGAACGAGGATGGCGTCGAGCTGGCCGCCCGACTTGGCGTCGTCGCCGACGTTCTCGCCTTCCTCTTCGGGCAGGAAGGTCTGGCCGCGCCGCTCGCGGGCCCTCAACTCGTCAATCCACGCGTTCTGCATGATGCGAAACATCCAGCTGTCCAGACGCGTTCCAGGCGTCCACTGGTCGGTGCGCGTGAGCGCCTTCTCGATGGCGACCTGCACGAGGTCGTCGGCGTCTTCGGGGGAGCGGGCCAGCGTGCGGCCGAAACGGCGCAGCCGCGGCAGCAGGGAGGCGATCTCCTGGCGAAGTTCGGAAAGCGTTTCAGGCATCGATACATGGACAACGGACGAGGCATGGATTTTCTTCCGTACCTCGCCCGTTATCCTCAAAACAGACCGCTATGCCCATGAAACCTTTCCTCGTCCTGTCCCTGCTCGCTGCCGCTGCGGCCGCCCAGGCCCAGCTGCGGCTGCCGCAGCTGCCCGGCGTGCAGCGCCTGCCCGGCGTCATCGACCGCACCGTGGACCGCGCGCTGCAGCCGCTGCCCGACCTGCTGTCGTCCACGACGCAGCTGGTCGACCTGCGGGCCGTGCAGGTGCGCGACCTGCTGCACCGCCACCCCGACGTCGTCGAGACCGACCCGCGCGGTGAGCTCATCCGCCGCCGCGAGCTGGTGCTGATCTCGCCCAGCGACGCCGCGCTGGCGGTTGCCACAAGCCTGGGCCTCGTCAAGCTGCGCGAAGAGGCCTGGCCCGAGCTGGACCTGCGCGAGGTCGTCATGCGCGTGCCCGCGGGCCTGGACACGGCCGAGGCGCTGGCGCAGCTGCGCGCCGCCCAGCCCGAGCTGCAGGCCGACTTCAACCATCTCTATTCACGCAGCGGCGACGTTGCCGGCGGCGCGACCGGCGCGCCCGTGAGGCAGACCGGGCCGGTGCGCGTCGGCCTCGTCGACGGCGGCGTGGACCGCCGGCATGCGGCGCTGCGCCATGCCGCGGGCGGCAGCTTCGGCTGCGGTGGCAGCGTGCTGCCCAGCGATCACGGCACGGCCGTCGCGTCGCTGCTGGTGGGGCGCGACCGCGGCTTCGCCGGCGCCGCCGTCAAGGCCGAGCTGTTCGCCGCCGACGTCTACTGCGACAAGCCCGACGGCGGCTCGGCCGAGGAAGTCGTGCGCGCGCTGGCCTGGATGGCGCGCGAGCGCGTGGCCGTCGTCAACGTCAGCCTCGTCGGGCCGCAGAACCGGCTGCTGGAACAGGGCGTCGCGGCGCTGGTGAAGCGCGGCCATCTGCTCGTTGCCGCCGTGGGCAACGACGGCCCGGCCGCGCCGCCGCTGTTCCCGGCGTCGTACGCCGGCGTCATCGGCGTGACCGGCGTCAACGCGTCGCGCCGCGTGCTGCCCGAGGCGGCGCAGGGACCGCAGGTGATGTGGGCCGCGCCCGGCGCGGAGATGGCCGTGGCCAAGAGCGGCGGCGGCTATGGCGTCGCTCGCGGCACGTCGTTCGCGGCGCCGCTGGTGGCGGGGCTGCTGGCGGTCGAGCTGCGCGTGCCCGACGTGGCCGCCGCAGCTGCCGCGGTCGAGAAGCTGACGGCCGGTGCGGTCGACCTCGGCGCGCCGGGCCGCGACCCGGTCTATGGCCGCGGCCTCATTGCGGAGGACCTGCGCGTGGTGCCCGAGCAGCTGCAGGCGCGGCAGGAGCGTTGACACAAACCGTTGCAACCGCTTTGGGAAGGATCTTCGAAGGGCGGTCGTTGTACTCAGTGAAAGGGCCGGAAAGGCTGGCTCTTCCGAGACAACCACCAGGAGATCCATCATGTTTGCAACCCGTCGCATCCTCCGCACCACCTTCAACGCCGTCGCCATCGCGGCCGGCCTCATCGCTGCCAACGCGCAAGCCGGCGGCCTGCTCGGCGGCGGTGCCGGTGGCGGCCTCACCGGCGGCCTGAACGGCACGCTGTCCCGCCCGCTGAACATCACCGGCGCCGCCAACGGTAATGCGACCGGCTCGGCCAGCGCCGATGGCTCGCTGCTCAAGGGCGGCATCGACAAGACCAAGGACACCGTCGGCGGCGTGAAGGACGGCGCCACCACCAAGGCCGGCGATGCCAAGGCCGCCGTGCAGGGCAAGGTCGATGCTGCCAAGTCCACCGCCGGCGATGTGAAGTCCACCGCCACCGACAAGGTCGGCGACGTGAAGACGGCAGCGCAAGGCCTGAAGGACCAGGTCGGCTCGACGGCCGGCAGCGCGTCCGGCAGCGCCAACGGCAACCTGAGCGGCGCCGTCAACGGCACGGCCAATGGCGTCAGTGGCAACCTGGCCGGCCAGGGCAGCGGCGCGCTGAACGGTGCGCTGAGCCAGGGCGCCACCCCGGCAACGCCCGCTACGCCGGCGACCCCGGCCACGCCGACCACCTCGGCAACGCCTGCGACGCCCGCCACCCCTGCCACGCCCGCCGCGCCGGCCACGCCGACGGCGTCCACGGCGCCGGCCCAGCCTGCACCGCTGACGCTGGGTGGCGCGGCCAACGGCAGCGCCAGCAAGAAGGACGTCGGCGCCACCGCCAGCGGCCAGGCCGCCGGCCGCAACAGCCAGGCCGCGGGCAGCGCCTCGGCCAAGGCCACGCGCAGCGACAACTCGGTCGCGCTGGGCGCCTCGGCCAACGGCTCGGCCAAGCGCTGATCCGGTTCTCTGAGTAACGGGGCGGCCTGCGGGCCGCCCTTTCCGCTTGAGCTGGGCGGGTGGCGTGGCTCACCCCAGACGGTCGATCTAGAGCCTGAGCAGCGCCTCGAGGTTCACGCGCAACTTCAACTCCGCCGGCGCCAGGCTGGCAGTGATGGCCTGCGAGGCCAGCCGCGTGTCGCGCGGCACCGGCTGGCTCAGCGGGCTGCCGCTCTTGCCGAGCAGCGCCGCCACCAGCGGCTCGTTGGCGCTGAAACCGCGCTTGAACACCATGCCGACCTCGCCGTTGGCCAGCCGCACCAGCGTGCCGGGCGGGTAGAGGCCCACGGCCTTGATGAGGGCGGCGCCGGCTTCGTCGGGCTGGCCCAGTTCGTCCAGGAAGACGGCGCGGGCCGCGGCGGCGCCGCTCATCGCGATGCGGCTGCGACGTGGCGACAGGCGGGCGCCGAAGAGGTCGATGCGGCGCAGCAGGCGGGCCAGCTTCTCACCATCGCCGCGTGCGGCCAGCGGGCCCGGGCCGGCGTCGTGGTGCAGGCGCACGGCCGTCAGCCAGATGTCGTCGGCGATGCCCAGCTGCGCCAGGCGTTGCGCGGCGTGGTCGCCGTGCGCAGCGAGCGATTGGCGTTGGGCCGGCGAGGCGCGGTCGGCCTGGGCGGCCAGGCGGTCGTGGGCCGGGCCGGCGCCGTAGTTCATCGTCAGCGCGGCGTTCTGCAGGGCCTCGCGCAACGGTTGCGCGAGTTGCAGTTGCTGGGCGACGAGATCGCACAGCAGCAGCGTCAGCAGCGCGTGGCGGGCGCTGTAGTCCTCGAAGGCCTGGCTGCTCTCGAAGACGAGCAGCATCAGCGTCGCGTCGGGGTGGGCGTGCAGGCGCTTCAGTGCGGCATCGCGGATGTGAGCCAGGCGACCGGCGAAGTCCGCCGGCTCGGCCTCGCGCAGCAGCGCGTGCGCGTGCAGCAGCAGGTCGGACCAGGCCTCCCGCGGCCCCTGCTCGGTCTTGGGCGTGCCGGGCGTCTCTATGCGAAAGCTCGTGTCGGCCCTGGCGATGTCGGCCAGCACGGCGTCCTGCATGACCATGGTGTCCAGCTTGTGGGCCAGCGCCCGCTGGTACTCCAGCGTGTCCTCGCTCCTGACCCAGGCGCCGCCGTCCACCAGCGCTCGCACCAGTGGCGAGTCACGCAGCACCTGGCCGCGCGCGAACATCAGCTTGCCGCCGGCGTCGTAGACGTCGTAGGGCAGCGTCATGCCCAGGCGCAGCGTGCGGGCGGGGAGGTGGAAGAGTTCGGAGGCCATGAACCGAGGATTCTGGCCGTGCGTCAGCACAGGCAAGCCGTTCTTGAACGACGGCGAAGGGCGCGCTGCGTAGAATTCCCGGCTCATCCGAGGAGCGCTGCGACGGGTTTTCGGCCTGCCAGGCTCGGATCACGAAGAACGGCGCTCATCGATCCTCTGCCCGAGCCGCCATCGATGACCATCTCGCCGCCCCCTCTCAAACTCTCCGGCCTGGAGCCGGTCGCCATCGACGCCGGCAGCCTGTTCGTCAACATCGGCGAGCGCACCAACGTCACCGGCTCCAAGGCCTTCGCCCGCATGATCCTGGCCGGCCAGTTCGAGCAGGCGCTGGCCGTGGCCCGCCAGCAGGTCGAGAACGGTGCCCAGGTCATCGACGTGAACATGGACGAGGCCATGCTGGACAGCCAGGCGGCCATGGTGCGCTTCCTGAACCTGATGGCCAGCGAGCCCGAGATCGCGCGCGTGCCGGTCATGATCGACTCGTCCAAGTGGGCCGTCATCGAGGCCGGCCTGAAGTGCATCCAGGGCAAGGGCATCGTCAACTCCATCTCGCTGAAGGAGGGCGAGGCCGAGTTCAAGCGTCAGGCCAAATTGGTGAAGCGCTACGGCGCTGCGGCCGTCGTCATGGCCTTCGACGAGCAGGGCCAGGCCGACACCTTCGCGCGCAAGACCGAGATCTGCGAGCGGGCCTACCGCTTCCTCGTCGACGAGGTGGACTTCCCGCCCGAAGATATCATCTTCGACCCCAACATCTTCGCCATCGCGACGGGCATCGAGGAGCACGACAACTACGCGGTGGACTTCATCGAGGCCACGCGCTGGATCAAGGCCAACCTGCCGGGCGCCAAGGTGTCGGGCGGCGTCAGCAACGTGTCGTTCAGCTTCCGCGGCAACGAGCCGGTGCGCGAGGCCATCCACACGGTCTTCCTGTACCACGCCATCCAGGCGGGCATGGACATGGGCATCGTCAACGCCGGCATGGTGGGCGTCTACGACGACCTGGACGCCGAGCTGCGCGAGCGCGTCGAGGACGTGGTGCTGAACCGGCGCCCCGATGCCGGCGAGCGCCTCATCGAGATCGCCGACCGCGCCAAGAGCGCCGGCAAGGACGACTCGGCGCGGCTGGCGTGGCGAGCTGGCGACGTGAACGCGCGATTGAGCCACGCGCTGGTGCACGGCATCACCGACTTCATCGTCGAAGACACCGAAGAGGCCTGGCAGGCCATCAAGGCCACCGGCGGCCGGCCGCTGCACGTCATCGAAGGCCCGCTGATGGCGGGCATGAACGTCGTCGGCGACCTGTTCGGCCAGGGCAAGATGTTCCTGCCGCAGGTCGTCAAGAGCGCCCGCGTCATGAAGAGCGCCGTGGCCCACCTCGTGCCCTACATCGAGGAAGAGAAGCGCCAGCTCGAAGCCGCCGGCGGCGATGTCAAGCCCAAGGGCAAGATCGTCATGGCGACGGTCAAGGGCGACGTGCACGACATCGGCAAGAACATCGTCACGGTGGTCCTGCAGTGCAACAACTACGAGGTCGTCAACATGGGCGTCATGGTGCCGGCCCAGGACATCCTGCGTAAGGCCAAGGAGGAGGGCGCGGACATCATCGGCCTGTCCGGCCTCATCACGCCGAGCCTGGAGGAGATGCAGCACGTCGCCGCCGAGATGCAGCGCGACGAGTATTTCTCCTCGCGCCACATGCCGCTGCTGATCGGCGGCGCGACGACCAGCCGCGTGCACACGGCCGTGAAGATCTCGCCGCACTACGAAGGCCCGGTCGTCTACGTACCCGACGCGTCGCGCGCCGTGGGCGTGTGCTCCGAGCTGCTCAGCGATGAGCGCGCCGCGGCCTATATCGCCGAGCTGCGCGCCGACATCGAAAAGACCCGCCAGCTGCACGCCAACAAGAAGCAGACGCCGCTGGTGACGCTGGCTGCCGCGCGTGCCAATGCCGCGCCGTTGGACCTGAGCCGCGTGCCGCCGGCGCCGAAGTTCACCGGCCGCCGCGTGCTGAAGAACCTCGACCTCGCCGAGCTGGCGAAATACATCGACTGGGGCCCCTACTTCCAGACCTGGGACCTGGCCGGACCGTATCCGGCCATCCTCGATGACGAGGTGGTCGGCACCGAGGCGCGCAAGGTGTTCGCCGACGCGCAGGCGATGCTGAAGAAGATCATCGACGGCCGCTGGCTGCAGGCGCATGCCGTGTTCGGCCTCTACCCGGCCGCGCGCGTCAACGACGACGACATCGCCATCCGCAGCGAGCCGCCGATGACGTGGCACGGCCTGCGCATGCAGAGCGAGCGCCCCGTCGTCGAAGGCGTGAAGCGCCCCAACCGCTGCCTGTCCGACTTCGTCGCGGAGCAGGGCGACCACATCGGCCTGTTCGCCGTGACGGCCGGCCTGGGCGTCGACAAGAAGGAAGCGCAGTTCCTCGCCGAGCACGACGACTACTCGTCCATCATGCTGAAGGCGCTGGCCGACCGCTTGGCCGAAGCCGCCGCCGAGTGGCTGCACGAGCGCGTGCGCCGTGAGTTCTGGGGCTATGCCGCCAACGAGGCGCTGAGCAACGAGGAGCTGATCGCCGAGAAGTACAGCGGCATCCGCCCCGCGCCCGGCTATCCGGCCTGCCCGGACCATCTCGCCAAGCGCGACTTGTTCAAGGTGCTGGCGCCCGAGGAGATCGGCATGGGCCTGACCGACAGCATGGCGATGACGCCGGCCGCCAGCGTCAGCGGCTTCTACCTGGCCCACCCCGACGCGGCCTATTTCAACGTCGGCCGCATCGCCGACGACCAGCTCGCCGACTGGGCCGTGCGCTGCGGCCTCAGCGAGGAAGACGCGCGCCGCGCGCTGGCACCGCTGCTGGGTTGATCGTCGGCAGCCAGTAACAACGGCTGCATCTGCTTACCTTCGCCGCGCGGTGCTGCGGTTCTGTCCTACAAGGACGGCCGCGGCCTCTGGGCATCCTTCGGGCCATCACAAACATACCGGAGGGTTCCATGTCCACCCCTAGCGTCAAGTCCACCCAGATCATTGCCGGCGTCGCCGTCGTGGCAGCGCTGCTCGGCGGGGCCTATGCCGTCGGCCGCTCCACCGGCTCCCAACCCGAATACGCGCCGACCGCCGCGACCGAGCCCGCGCCGCAGACCGACCGCGACGCTCCTGCCCCCGCGGCGCGCCGCGAGCCCACGCGGGTCGCGCAGGCGCCGGTCGAGCCCGTCCGCACGCCGACGGCCGCTGAACGCCAGGAGCAGCGCCTTGCCAACCTGTGCAGCAGCTGCGCCATCGTCACCAACGTGCGCACCGAAACCCGCGAAGGCGAGGCCTCGGCCATCGGCACCGTGGGCGGTGCCGTCATCGGCGGCCTGCTGGGCAACCAGATTGGCGGCGGCAACGGCAAGAAGATTGCCACGGTCGGCGGTGCCGTCGCGGGCGGCTACGCGGGCCGCGAGATCGAGAAGCGCCACAACAGCCGCACGGTCTGGATCATCGAGGCCCGCGAGCGCGACGGCCGCCTGCGCCGCTTCGAGCGCAGCAGCGACCCCGGCCTGCGCACCGGCGACGAACTGCGCCTGACCGAAAACGGCTTCACGCGCCTCTGAACCTCTCAGGTCAGCTCAGCTCTGGCCGCTGGGGCGCTTGCAGATCGGGCCCGCCGGTCCCGCCCGAAGCTCGCCAGCGCGTGGCGGCGCTGGTCAGCGCATCCATCCATGTCTCGTCGGCGCCGGCCATCAGTTCGGCGCCGACGGCGTCACGCAGGTCCACGGCCAGTTCCACGTGCGGCGCCTCCCAGCTCAGCGAACGCAGGCCCACCTCCCGGGCCAGTTCCGGCAGCCGTTTCCAGTGCGCACCCAGGCCGCCGTCGCTGCTCCAGGTCCACTGGCCGTTGACGAAGAGCACCAGGTCCGCGCCCAGCCCGAACTGGTGGAATGACTGCCAGGGCAGGGCCTTGGTGACGATGCCACCCGGCCGCGTGCGGCCCTGTCCGTACAGCCACTGCTGGCGTTCGGGCGTGCGGAAGGCCTCGAACAGCTTGAAGGGCCGTCCCTCCTCGGCCGCCCTGGCAAGCAGGCGGTCGAGGGCCTCGCGGAACTTCGGATGCAACTGCCTGGGGTCGACCAGGCGCGTGTTCGGGTCCTTGGGCAGCGGCACGATGCTGCCGGTCGTCGCTGACGCAGCGACGGGTGCGACAACCGGCGCGGGCGCTGGCGGCGCGGCGCCGTTGGCCGGCCGCACATAGGCCGCCGACAGAAAGCCCGACTGCTGCAGACAGGACACGGGCAGCCATCCGCCCTGGGCTTCACCACTGGCCACGCAGGTCTGGCCGCGGCGCAGCACCGCCAGGATGCTGGCGCCGGCGTTGGGCGCGGTGCGCAGGTTCAGCGCGGTGGCGGTCACTTCGTAGGTGGTCGGCATGGTTCAGCCTTTCGCGACGAGGGCTTCGGCCTGGGCCACGCGCTGGCTCAGCGTGGCGAGGGCGGCGGTCAGCCGGGCGGCGCCGGTGCTGGCGGCCTCGGCGGTGTTGTCGCCCGAGCCCAGGTCCTTGATGACGGCCGCCAGACGCGCCCGGGCCTCCTCGGCCGCCTTCAGCTCGGTCTGGGCCTGGCTCAGCGTGCTGGCCAGCGCGGTCTCGTTGCCGGGCGTGGCCTGGTCGTCGAGCAGGTCGGCCACGCGCTTGCGCAACTCGTCGAGCTGCGTGTCGATGCGCTTGACCTCCTCGGCGGCGGCCTCGGGCAGCTTGACCGTGCCGGCGCCGTCGCGCGTGGCCTCGGCGGTGCGGCTGCCGAAGTAGAAGCTGACGACCGAGGTCACCAGCGTGACCAGCGCCGTGATGATCTGCTTCTCCATGTCGACCGTCTCTTGCGGCTTGGGCGGCTCGATGCGGTAGAGCCTGAGCTTGGCATTGCCCTGGTCGATGCGCTCGACGATGGCGGCCAGGCCGATCTTGCGATAGCGCTCCACCTCGGCCTGCAGCTCGGCCGCCGTGCCGGTGAAGCTGGCGTCGCCCAGCGGCTTCTCGGCCAGCCCGGCCTTGACGGCCAGCGTCTGCAGGCCGAAGACGGCGAACAGCACCATGACGCCCGCGGCCAGCAGCGTGCGGATGGAGCCGGCCGGCAGGCCGAAGGCCTCCGCCGGCGCGGCCAGGCCCAGCCAGCGGAACACGACGGCGATCAGCGCCAGCGACGACGCGAAGATGATCAGCATGCCGATGAACCAGATCGGGTTGGAGCGCTGCAGGTGGTCCGCTGGCGACAGCGACAGCAGGGCCGAGAAACCGAAGACCAGCACCAGCAGGCCCGCGGCGACCATGAGGCCGGTGGCGCGCTGGTTCTTCTCGACGTTGGCGGGCGTCGTCATGGGGGAGTCTCCTCAGGGCTGAAGGGGTGGGTCAGGCGGTGATCAGCGGGATCGGCTGGTGTTCCTGGCCGGGCAGCACGGCGCAGGCCACGAAGCCCGGCGGCACCACACGGCCGCAGGCCTGGGCCAGCGTGGCGGCGAAGGCGGCAAAGGGCCAGGACACCATCTCGTCGGCGCCGATGAGGGTGTCGCTGGCGACGGAGAAGGCGGCCAGCGCGTCGGTGATCTGCTTCAGCGGCTGACGCGCGCGGCTCTCGGCCTGGGCCAGGCTGGCCAACGTGGCATCGGCCAGCACGGCGCCCAGGCTGGCGCATTGGGCCTGCAGCTCGACGATGCTGCGCACCGCCTGCGCCAGCCGGAACAGCTTGCCGAGCTGGCGGTGCAGCGGCGAACCGAAGCTGCCGCCCTTCATCAGCGACGGATCAAGGCCCAGCCTCTCGTAGGCCTCGCTGCCCATGTTGGACGGGTTGCGGGACCAGCGCGTCGGAAAGCGCTCGAGATAGGCGACGAGATGGGCGGTCTCGCTGCCGAAGCTGCCCGTCAGCGCCCGGGCAAGGCCACGCAGGAAGACGCTGGGCGGGTCGTTCCATTCGACGTACTCCGCGTCCATGGCCCGCAGGCCGAACGTCACGAGGGCCTCGCGCAGCTGCTGGGCCGGCGTGTCGAGGAAGGCCTGGAACTCTCCGGCCTGCAGCGAGATCGGCAGCAGGAAGGCGACCTTGCCGCGGAAGTCCTTGTCCGCCATCGACTGCCCGTCCGGCGCCTTCAGCAGCCGGCGGATGTCCAAGGTTTCCGAGCCGCCGCTCACGCGCACCAGCGTGCGCTGCATGGCCTCGAACATCTCGGGCGTGATGTCGCGCCCCTTGGCCGAGTAGGCGCCGTTGATGGCGAAGGCCGCGCCGTGCGGGGGCTCGCTGCCGCGCAGCACCGACAGCACGAGGCGCGCATGCCGCTCGGTCCAGTAGTTCTGCACGTCGGCCTCGACACCGCCGTCGGCGCTGGCCAGCACATTGCCGCTGATGTCGGCCTGCAGCTTGAGGTCGCTGGTGCGGGTGAGCGAGTTGCTGATCTGCTGGCCGAGCAGGTTGATGGTGACGGACTCGCGCTGCACGCGCCGCGCCGAGCGCATCAGCCAGCCCTCGGGCTCGCCGGCCAGCGCGCCGCCGGCCCGCGCGTCGGCGACGAGGCCGACGAGGGACTCCAGCCGCCCGCTCCACAGCGCCTGGAACAGCCGCTCGGCGGCCGACAGGTCGGGCGCCGCGACGAACAGGCCGCGGAAGAAGGCCTCGCTGCTGCGGCTGGTGTCCAGCGAGCCGGCGAAGGTCAGCGCGATCTTGGCGCGCTGCGCATCGCCGAGCACCTTCAGCACGCGGTCGCGCAGTTCGGCGTAGTCGGCCAGGCCTTCCTTGACGGCCTGCGCGGCGCGGCTGCCCTCGATCTGCCCGGCGATGTCGGTGAGCCGCGCCTGCACCTTCTCGCCCAGCGAGGCGAAGGGGGCCAGCAGCTTGGATGCGGCCGCCAGCGTCTTGCCCTCCAGCGCTTGGGCCAGCGTGTCCAGCCGGCCCTGCAGCTGGGTCCTGGCCGCGTCGACCTGCATGCCCGCCAGGGCCTTCAGCGCCATGCGCTGGGCGTCCAGCAGCGGCGTCGTGCCGAAGGCGCGTGCGATCCAGCGGTCCGTCAGCGTGTCGAGGTCGGTCGCCCGCTGGGTGAGCTCGCCGCCCAGCCGGTCGATCTCGTCCATCAGCGGCGCGGCCGCGCGCTCCGCCAGCGACTTCGCCAACGCCTTGGCGTCGCCGAAGCCGGTGGCGACGAGGGCGACGTCCTTCAGTGCGTCCTTGGTGAAGGCCGATGCGAGTGCGCTGCGCAGCTTGTCGCCGATGGCCGTGCCCGGCTGCGTGATGAGGGCCAGCGACTCGTCGACCGACGACGGGTCCGGCAGGTGGCTGCGCAGGAAATGGTCGGCCGAGCTGGCCAGCGCCGTCGCGTCCAGCCCGGCGGACAGCGACAGGGCCAGCGCGTGCTCCTCCGTCTTCAGCCGGCTCAGCGTGACCTCGACGCCGAAGCGCTTGCTGCCATCGGCATGCAGGCCGGCCTCCTTGACGATGCAGCGCAGCCTGAACTTGCCGGCCAGCGACAGCCTCGCGCTGCCCGACACCCCCAGCGACAGGCCCAGCTTGGCGCGCTCGCCGTCGAAGCCCCAGGTCCAGCCCGAGCCGGCCACGGAGGCCTCGGCCTCGAAGGAGGCGCTGAGCGAGCCGTTCAGATCGACCGACGAGCCCCAGTATTCGAAGTCGCCGGCGCGTTCCAGCTGGTCGGCCAGGCTCATGGGCGGCAGCAGGAAGGGCGCGGCCTCGACGAGGGCCTCGCCGAGGCGCTTGCGGTTCGACGCGGCGATGTACCACTCGACGTTGATCGACGTCGCCGCGTCGGCGCCGGCCTTCAGGGCCCAGGCGCCGACGTTGCTGCCGCCTGCCGCACCGGCCGACAACGTGCCGCCGACCGCGTAGCGCACCACCGCATGCCCGTCGCGCGGCGGTATCTGCAACTGCGCGAGCTGGTCGGCGTCGAGCACGTCGGCCACCAGCCGCGTGGACGCTTCGGCCTTGAAGGTCCAGTCCCACTGGCCCACCTGGGCCGCGTGGTTGGCCTCCGGCGCGGCCAAAGACAGCTCAGTGCCGCCGCCATCGGCCAGCAGGTCGGCGAGCGGCTGGGCCAGGGGCTTCCATTTCTGCAGCTGGTTCGACGGGTCGAGCGCCGCGCGCAGCTCGTCGCTCAGCTGGCCGCTGGCCGCGTCGCCGGCTTCCTTGTCGGTCTGGCCGGCCAGCTTGGCAGCGACGAAGACGCTGACCGCGTCGGCCGCGGCGATCTCGAGGAAACGTCCCGCCATGATCCCCATCCCCCGTTGCGGACGCCCACTGCCGGGCGCTCCAGACCAGTATCTGGTCGGGGGCGCGGACCTGCCATCAACAGTTCTGAGGACCCGGGGCGGGTCAGCCGCCGTGCGCCGGCAGCCCTCGGCGCAGCTGGATGGCCTCGGCGACGTGGGCGGTCGAGAGCTCCGCCGAGCCGGCGAGGTCGGCCACCGTGCGGGCCACGCGCAGCACGCGGTGGAAGCTGCGCGCCGACCAGCCCAGCTTCTCGGCCGAGCGCTCCAGCAGCGCCCTGGCGGCCGGCTCCAGTACGGCGTGGGCGGCGAGATCCTGGGGCTGCAGCAGCGCATTCGCCGAGCCCTGGCGCGCCACCGCCCGTTCGCGGGCCGCGGCGACGCGCTCCGCCACCGCGGCGCTGGGCTCGCCGGGGGCCAGGTCCTGCAGTTCGCGCGGCGGGATGACGGCGACCTCGATGACGAGGTCGATGCGGTCCAGGAAGGGGCCGCTGAGCCGGCCCTGGTAGCGCGCCACCTGGTCGGGCGTGCAGCGGCAGGCGCGCAAGGGGTTGCCGAGGTGGCCGCAGGGGCAGGGGTTCATCGCGGCCACCAGCTGGAAGCGCGCCGGGAACTCGGCCTGGCGCGCGGCGCGCGAGATCAGGATGCGGCCGGTTTCCAGCGGTTCGCGCAGGGCTTCGAGGGCAGCTCTCTGAAACTCGGTCAGTTCGTCGAGGAAGAGCACGCCATGCTGGGCCAGCGAGATCTCGCCGGGGCGCGGCGGTGATCCCCCGCCGACGAGTGCCACGCTGGAGGCGGAGTGGTGCGGCGACCGGAATGGCCGCTGTCCCCAGCGGTGCACGTCGAACTGCCCGGCCAGGCTGAGCACGGCCGCGGATTCCAGCGCGGCATCGTCCGGCAGCGCGGGAAGCAGCCCCGGCAGGCGCTGGGCCAGCATGGACTTGCCCGTGCCGGGCGGCCCCACCATCAGCAGGCTGTGGGAGCCGGCCGCGGCGATCTCCAGCGCGCGCTTCGGGCCGGCCTGGCCCTTGATGTCGGCGAGGTCAGGCAGGCCGGTGCGCACCTCGCGCGGCAGGGCCGTCGCGCGGGGCAGGGCGTCGCCGTCAGCCTGCAGCGCGGCGACGACGTCCAGCAGGTGGCGGGCCCGGCGCACGGTCAGCCCGTCCACCAATGCCGCCTCGCAGGCGCTGGCTTCGGGCAGCAGCAACTCTCGCGATGCACCAGCCTGACGCAGCGCCAGCGCCATGGCCAGCGCGCCGCGCACGGGACGGAGTTCGCCGGCCAGCGACAGTTCGCCCGCACATTCGATGCCGGCCAGCCGGCCGGCGTCGATCTGGCCGTTGGCGGCCAGCAGGCCGAGGGCCATGGGCAGGTCGAAGCGGCCGCCTTCCTTCGGCAGGTCGGCGGGCGCCAGGTTGACCGTGATGCGCTTGTTGGCCGGGAAGCCCAGGCCGCTGTTCTGCAGCGCCGCCCGCACGCGCTCGCGTGCCTCCTTGACCTCCGTGTCGGCGAGGCCCACGACCGTGAAGCTCGGCAATCCGTTGGCGAGATGCACCTCCACCGTGACCGGCGCAGCCGCGAGGCCGTCGAGGGCCCGGGATTGGACGGTGGCAAGGCTCATCAGCTGTTGCGTCGGCGCTGCGGAAAGACCTGGATGGGCCAGTCTAGCCCCCTCGTTCACGCCAGAAACTGTGTGCCATTCCCATCGATGCACCGAATTCGTGCTCATTTGAGTCAAATCGAACCTCGATGGTGCGCATGCATGAGATTCGGGCGTCGCCGTTCCACATTTGTGCGGCGCGTTGCCGATGTAACGCTTGGCACGGAAGCTGCAAGAAGCGGCGGTCTGTCCTCCCCTCATTCGTCCAAACAGGAGATCCCGTCATGAAGTTGTCCCCTTCGCTGCTCGTCCTCGCGATGTCCGCGGTCGTCCTGCCCGCGTTCGCCGATGAGCCGGCACCGGCTGATCCGTTGTCGTTCAACGTCGGCGCCGTCAGCGAATACCGCTATCGCGGCATTTCCCAGTCGCGACTGAAGCCGGCCCTGCAAGGCGGCATCGACTACGCGGCGCCGAACGGCTTCTATGTCGGTACCTGGGCTTCGACGATCAAGTGGATCAAGGATGCCGGCGGCGACGCCAAGGTCGAAGTCGACCTCTACGGCGGCTACAAGACCGAGGTGGCCAAGGGTCTGACGCTGGACGTCGGTGGCCTGTACTACCTGTACCCCAGCAACAAGCTGAAGAACGTGGCCGGCTGGGCGAATGCCAACACCTTCGAGCTTTATGGCGCGCTGACCTTCGGCCCCGTGACGGCCAAGTACTCGCACAGCACGACCAACCTGTTCGGCACTGTCGACAGCAAGAACTCGGGTTATTTCGACGTGACGGCCAACTTCGACCTCGGCGACGGCATGACGCTGACGCCGCACGTCGGCCACCAGACCATCAAGCACTCGCCGGCGTGGTCGTACACCGACTATTCGCTGACGTTCGCCAAGGACTTCTCGGGCCTGGTGCTGAGCGCCGCCGTCGTCGGCACGGATGCCGACAAGGCGCTCTACGTCAGCCCCAACGGCAAGTTCACGGGCAAGACCACGCTGGTCGTCGGCCTGAAGAAGACCTTCTGAGAACTCACTGGAGCGCGACATGAAACTGATCACTGCCGTCATCAAGCCGTTCAAGCTCGACGAGGTGCGTGAGGCCCTGAGCGCCATCGGCGTGCAGGGGCTGACGGTCACCGAGGTCAAGGGCTTCGGCCGCCAGAAGGGCCACACGGAGCTGTACCGCGGCGCCGAGTACGTCGTGGACTTCCTGCCCAAGGTCAAGATCGAGGCCGCCGTGAACGACGACGTCGTCGAGCGCGTCATCGAGGCCATCGAGTCCTCCGCCCGCACCGGCAAGATCGGTGACGGCAAGATTTTCGTGTCGCCGCTGGATCAGGTCGTACGCATCCGCACTGGCGAAACCGGCAATGACGCGCTCTGAGCGTCGCATAACCATCCTGTTGGAGACCCACAAATGAAGAAACTCCTCGCCGGCCTCGCGCTTGCCGCCGGCCTGCTCGCACCGGCTGCCTGGGCGCAGGACGCCGCCTCGGCGCCTGCTGCCGTGGCTGCGTCGGCCGCTCCCGCTGCCGCTGATGCGGCGTCTGCTCCGGCGGCCGCGGCGCCTGCCGATGCCGCTTCCGCCGCCGCGGCGCCCGCGCAGCCCAACAAGGGCGACACGTCGTGGATGATGCTGTCCACGCTGCTGGTCATCCTGATGACCGTGCCGGGCCTCGCGCTGTTCTACGGCGGCCTGGTGCGCAGCAAGAACATGCTGTCCGTGCTGATGCAGGTGATGGTCGGCTTCTCGCTGATCGTCGTGCTGTGGTTCCTGTACGGCTACAGCTTCGCGTTCACCGAGGGCAACAAGTTCATCGGTGGCACGGATCGCCTGTTCATGAAGGGCATCTGGGACAACGTCGCCGGCACCTTCGCCCTCGGCGCCACCTTCTCCAAGGGTGTGCCGATGTACGAGATCGTGTTCGCGGCCTTCCAGGCGACCTTCGCCGGCATCACCGCCTGCCTGATCATTGGCGCCTTCGCCGAGCGCATCAAGTTCTCGGCCTGCCTGGCCTTCCTGGTGCTGTGGTTCACGTTCAGCTACCTGCCGATCGCCCACATGGTGTGGTTCTGGGCGGGCCCGGATGCCTACACGGCGGCTGACGTCGTCGACGCGACGAACGCCAAGGCCGGCCTGATCTGGCAATGGGGTGCGCTGGACTTCGCCGGCGGCACCGTGGTGCACATCAACGCGGCCGTCGCCGGCCTCGTCGGTGCCTTCATGGTCGGCAAGCGTGTCGGCTACGGCAAGGAAGCCTTCACGCCTCACAGCCTGACGCTGACCATGGTCGGTGCCTCGCTGCTGTGGGTGGGCTGGTTCGGCTTCAACGCCGGCTCCGCGCTGGAAGCCAACGGCTTCGCCGCGCTGGCCTTCATCAACACCTTCGCCGCCACGGCCGCTGCCGTGCTGGCCTGGTGCGTCGGTGAAGCGCTGCTCAAGGGCAAGGCCTCCATGCTGGGTGCCGCCTCGGGCGCCGTCGCCGGCCTCGTGGCCATCACGCCCGCCGCCGGCAACGTCGGCATCGGTGGCGCGCTGGTCATCGGCCTGGTCGCCGGCTTCGCCTGCCTGTGGGGCGTGTCCGGCCTGAAGAAGCTGCTGGGCGCGGACGACTCGCTCGACGTCTTCGGCGTCCACGGCGTGGGCGGCATCATCGGTGCCATCCTGACCGGCGTGTTCAGCAGCCCCAACCTGGGCGGCCCCAGCGCCATGGGCGACTGGGTCACCGCGACCATGGTCACGCCGGACGCCTTCAGCATCGCCGGCCAGGCCTGGATCCAGACCAAGGCCGTGCTGCTGACCATCGTCTGGTCGGGCGTCGTCTCCTTCATCGCCTACAAGCTGGTCGACCTGACCATCGGCCTGCGCGTGACCGAAGAGGAAGAGCGCGAAGGCCTGGACATCTCGTCGCACGGCGAGACGGCGTATCACAAGTGATCGGCTGGCCGGTTCTGCCGGCCGTCTTCGAAGAGCCGCCGCCTGACCGGCCCCTCTTCCCCAAGCCGCCCTCCGGGGCGGTTTTTCTTTTGGGCGTGCGGACGGCGGCTTGTGATCCTTCGCGCCGCCCCCACGTGCCCTGCCCGCGCCAAGTTTGAGATCATTCGGCCATGGTTCCCCATCTGATCACCGCCCTGAACGGCCCCATCAACGAGCTGGAGGCCCGCATCCTGGAATCCATGCCGGCCACCGAGCGCTGGTTCCGCCTCGAATGGATGGAGCACACGCCGACCTTCTACGCCTCGGTGGACCTGCGCAATGCCGGCTTCAAGCTGGCGCCGGTGGACACCAACCTCTTCCCCGGCGGCTTCAACCACCTGACCGCCCAGATGCTGCCTCAGGCCGTGCAGGCGGCCATGGCGGCCATCGAGAAGATCTGCCCCGAGGCGCGCAACCTGCTCGTCATCCCCGAGACCGGCGCGCGCTGCAGCTTCTACCTGGACCACCTCGCCACGCTGGCGCGCATCTTCACGCAGGCCGGCCTGAACGTGCGCTTCGGCACGCTGGACACGAGCATCACCGAACCCACCGAGCTCAAGCTCGTGGGCGGCGGCGGCATCGTCATCGAGCCGCTGGTGCGCAAGCGCGGCCGGCTCACGCTCAAGGGCTTCGACCCCTGCACCATCCTGCTCAACAGTGACCTCGCCGCCGGCACGCCGCCGCAGCTGATGGGCCTGCACGAGCAATACCTGCTGCCGCCGCTGCACGCAGGCTGGAGCGTGCGCCGCAAGAGCCAGCACTTCCGCGCCTACGAAGAGGTGGCCAAGCGCTTCGGCAAGCTGCTGGGCATGGACCCCTGGCTCATCACGCCGTCCTTCCAGGCCGTCGACCTGCACGGCAAGAAGGGCCTGGAGGCGCTGCAGACGGCCGCCGACGCGCAGCTGACCAAGGTGCGCCGCAAGTACAAGGAATACGGCATCAACGAGAAGCCCTTCGTCATCATCAAGAGCGACATCGGCAGCTACGGCAAGGCGGTGCTGACGGTGCGCGACGCGAAGGACATCGAGGCCCTGGCCGAGCGCCTGCCCGACAACCTCGGCCAGGAGGTCATCGTGCAGGAGGGCGTGCCCACCCACGAGCGCGTGCATGAGGCCGTGGCAGAGCCGGTCGTCTACATGATGGACCGCTACGTCGTCGGCGGTTACTACCGCGTGCATGCGCACCGCGGCATCGACGAGAACCTCAACGCCCCCGGCGCCAGCTATGTGCCGTTGGCCTTCGCCGAGTCGCCTCACCTGCCGCGGCCCGGCGAGAAGCCCGGCGCCAGTGCGCCCAACCGCTTCTACATGTACGGCGTCATCGGCCGGCTGGCCATGCTGGCCGCCAGCTACGAGCTGGAAGCCACCGACCCGCAAGCGGAAGCCGAAGCCGCCTGACCCGGCCCGAGCCGGTCAATACGCCGAGGGCGCAGGGCCGTCAAGCCTTGCAGTTGCGGGTTTGCTGCGCCGCACAAAAATACAAAACCGGGCGCAGAATCGCGCCTTTCGAACAAACGCCACCCCAAGCCGGTGGCCCTCACGACGTGAGTTCTTCCCACGCGGCCCGCAGCCCCTCGGCTCTGGCGGGCCTGACCTTCGGCGCCCTGGGCGTCGTCTACGGCGACATCGGCACCAGCCCGCTGTACGCGCTCAAGGAGGTCTTCCACGGCGGGCATGTCGCCACGACGCCTGACAACATCCTCGGCGTGCTCTCCCTGCTATTCTGGACGCTGACCGTCGTTGTCTCGATCAAGTACGTGCTGTTGATCCTGCGCGCCGACAACAACGGCGAAGGCGGCCTGATCGCGATGCTGGCGTTGGCCACCAACGCCGTGAACGACAAGCCGACGCTGCGCCGCGCGCTGCTGCTGGTGGGGCTGTTCGGCACGGCCATCTTCTTCGGCGACGCCGTCATCACGCCGGCCATGACGGTGCTGGGCGCCGTCGAGGGCATCGACGTCTACGAGCCGCATCTGCACGAGGCCATCCTGCCGCTGACGCTGATCGTCATGGTGGGCCTGTTCTCGGTGCAGCGCTTCGGCACCGGCGGCATCGGCAAGGCCTTCGGGCCGGTCATGCTGACCTGGTTCGTCGTGCTGGCGGCGCTGGGCCTGCCGCACATCGTCGACAACCCGCACGTGCTGGCCGCCGTCAACCCGGTCCACGCGCTGAACTTCTGCCTGGAGTACCGCTGGGTCGCCTTCGTCGCTTTAGGCGCCGTCGTGCTGGTCGTCACCGGCGGCGAGGCCCTCTATGCCGACCTCGGCCACTTCGGCAAGAAGCCCATCCGTATCGCCTGGTACGGCGTCGTCATGCCGGCGCTGGTCATCAACTACTTCGGCCAGGGCGCCATGCTGCTGGACGACCCGACGGGCATCAAGAACCCCTTCTTCCTGCTCGCGCCGTCCTGGGCCGAGATCCCGTTGTTCCTGCTCGCCACTGCGGCGGCCATCGTCGCGTCGCAGGCCCTCATCACGGCGGCCTTCTCGGTCACCAAGCAGGCCATCCAGCTCGGCATCATGCCGCGGCTGCGCATCGTGCACACCAGCGTGCGCGACACCGGCCAGATCTACGTGCCCTTCATCAACTGGAGCCTGTTCGCGCTGGTCATCGTCGCGGTGGTGTTCTTCGGCTCGTCCACCAAGCTGGCCGGCGCCTACGGCGTTGCCGTCACCATCGACATGACGATCACGACGGTGATGACCTTCTTCGTCATCCGCTACGGCTGGAAATACCCGCTGGCGCTGTGCATCGCCGCCACCGGCATCTTCTTCCTCATCGACGTCACCTTCCTCGCGTCCAACCTGCTGAAGCTGCTGCACGGCGGCTGGTTCCCGCTGCTGATCGGCATCTGCGTGTTCACGCTGATGCTGACGTGGAAGCAGGGGCGCCGGCTGCTGTCCGACAAGCTGCGCGAGGACGCCATCGAGCTGCCGGCCTTCCTCGAGGCCGTCTTCATCAACCCGCCCACGCGCGTGCCGGGCACGGCGGTGTTCCTGTCGGCCGAGAAGGGCAGCACGCCCAACGCGCTGCTGCACAACCTCAAGCACAACAAGGTGCTGCACGAGCAGAACATCTTCGTCACCGTGAAGCACCACGAGGTGCCCTTCATCCCCTACGAGAAGCGCTGCGAGGTGGAGGCGCTTGGCAACAACTGCTGGCAGGTGGCGCTGCACTTCGGCTTCAAGAACGAGCCCGACGTGCCCTACGCGCTGGAGCTGATGAACAAGCAGGGCGTGCAGCTCGAGGAGATGGAGACCAGCTACTTCCTGAGCCGCGACATCGTCATCCCGACCATCGGCTCGGGCATGGCGCTGTGGCGCGAGAAGCTGTTCGCCAGCATGCACCGCAACGCCGCCGCCGCGGCCGATTTCCTGCACCTGCCGACCAACCGCATCGTCGAGCTGGGCTCGAAAGTGGAAATCTAGACCGCCCCGTACCGGCTTCGCCGTGCCAAAGCCAGAGGCTTTGTCCGTGGCGCCGGCGGTAGCTGGGCAGGGGCGGAGCAAAGCGTTGAGGCGCAGGGGCGCTCAGGGATGCATCGGCAAGTTGGTGTGGCCGGGCGGCATGCTGCACAGCGGCTGATCGGGCAGGGCGTCCAGCATCGGGCCGGCGTAGATGATCTGTTCCGGCACCTTCAGCAGCTTCGCCGCCTCGGCGCGGCTGGCCGGCTGGTAGCCGGACACATCCACGCCCAGCTGTTGCAGGCCCCGAGCATCGGGCAGCCACCAAAGGCACTGATGACGGCCGCCTGCAAGGCTGAGGTTGAAGCCGTCACGGTGCCAGGCGCAATGCTGATCGTGCTCCCGGATGGCAGCAGGGCGCGCGCGCAGCTGGCGACGCAGGAGTCCTTGATCAGCAGCGCGGGCCGGTGCTCCTGCATCCAGCGCCCGATCTTCGCTACTTCGCGTGCGTCGCTGGACGGATGCATGCGCAGCGTGAGCGGCTTCTTCAGCGGCGCGACGAAGGTTCGCGCCACCTCGTCGGCCTCACCCGCCTTCACGATGCCGTTGATGTGCGGATACGTGTTGGCGATCCCTGTGCCGATGAGGGCCGCCTGCGCCAGCGGCGCCAGCGCGGCCCCTACGCCGGCCAGCACGACGGCCCGCCATGTCTTCGTCATCTCCGTCTCCCTGTCTTGTTGTCGGCGCGGATTGTGATGGCGCGGCGTGGCTATGCTGCCCGTCATGCGCCCGCTGCTGAAAGACTTCTCCCCCTCCACCGTCGTCGCCGGCTTCGTCGCCGTGCTGGTGGGCTACACCAGTTCCGTCGCCATCATCTTCCAGGCCACCGTCGCCCTGGGCGCCACGCCGGCGCAGACGGCCTCGTGGCTGTGGGCGCTGGGCCTGGGCATGGGCCTCACGACGCTGCTGCTCAGCCTGTGGACGCGCCAGCCGGTGCTGACGGCCTGGTCCACGCCCGGCGCGGCGCTGCTGGCGTCCACTTCGGGCCTGGACATGCCCGAGGCCATCGGGGCCTTCATCGTCTGCGGCGGGCTCATCACCTGGGCCGGCTGGAGCGGCTGGTTCGAGAAGCTGATGGACCGCATCCCCGTCTCCATAGCGTCGGCGCTGCTGGCCGGCGTGCTGGCGCGCTTCGGCCTGGACGCCGTCGCCAGCGCAAGGACCGACCCCGGCCTCGTGCTGGCCATGGCCGCGGCCTATCTGCTGGGCCGGCGCTGGTGGACGCGCTATGCCGTGCCCGGCGTGCTGCTGGTCGGCGTCGCCTACGCGCTCGGCGAGGGCCGGCTGAGCTTCGTCGGCCTGGACACATCGCAGGTCTGGGTGCTGCCGGTGTGGACGACGCCGACCTTCAGCTGGCATGCCGCCATCGGCGTGGCGCTGCCGCTCTTCATCGTCACGATGGCCTCGCAGAACCTGCCCGGCGTCGCGGCCCAGCGCGCCAGCGGCTACCAGACGCCCGTGTCCGCCTCCATCGCCGTCACGGGCGCGGCGACGACGCTGCTTGCGCCCTTCGGCGGCTATGCCTTCAACCTTGCGGCCATCACGGCGGCCATCTGCATGGGCCGGGAGGCGCACGAGGACCCGGCGCGGCGCTACACGGCTGCCGTCGCGGCCGGCGGGTTCTATGTGTTCGTCGGCCTGGCCGGCGGCGCCGTGGCGATGCTGCTGGCGGCCTTTCCGCGCGAGCTGGTGGCGGCTATCGCCGGCCTTGCGCTGCTGGGCACCATCGCCGGTGCGATGGCGTCCGCGTTGAAGGAAGAGGCCCGCCGCGACGCCGCCATCCTGACCTTCCTCGTCTGCCTGTCGGGCGTCAGCGCCTTCGGCATCGGCGCGGCCTTCTGGGGCGTCGTGGCGGGGGGCGTGGCGACCCTAATGGCAGGATTGCGCAGGGCCTGAAGGCCGCCCTAACGTCTTGTCTGGCGATGTTCCATCCCGGGGTTGAGCGCCGGCGGGGCTTTCAGCCACGCGTCTGCTGCTGGCCTGTCGGAAGGCCGTCTGAAGCCTGTCCATGCTGGCGTTGTACGAGGCGGCAGGACTTTCAAACGTGTGCCTGCTGTTAGTCTGCCGGGTCGCCGTCGATGTCGGCAGCGGCTTGCTCGAGCGTTCACTTGATTCCCACCGTTCCTTCCGACTTTCCGCGCGCAGCGCCGCCAGCCGGCCTGCAACTGCTGGGCCGCATCGTTGGCTACGCCTGGCAGCAAGCCCGCGTCGAGGGGCCGCTCGACGGGCTGCGCATGCTCGTGATGGCCTGGCGCTTGCTGGGCGAGCGCGAGAAGCTGGGCGAGCTGTTCACGATCCCAGCCTTCGCGCAGATGCTGACCCTGCAGCCGCAGGCTGATCCGCTGTTCTTCATCAGCCACCGGCATTTCCTGTCGCGTGGGCTCAGCGCCTCCGAGCGACTCGGTGGCGCGCTGGATCACTTCCATTTCAAGCAGAGCCGGTTCACGCCGGCCCTGCTGCAGATGCTCCACGAGGCGGGACTGCTGCTCTGGCGCCAGGAGCCCGGCTGGGAGATCCGGCTGCGTGCCAACGCCGAAATTCGCCATGAGGGGCCGCTCAGCCTCGCACTGACCCACGAGGGGCGCAGGTTGCACGAAATGTCCTTTGCCTGGGTCGGCGCCGAACGCCTGGGGATGGCGGCGGGCCCGGTGCTGTTCGCGACGCGCAGCCAGTGCGCACCGTCCGATGCGCCCCACTTGGCGCGTTTCAGGACAGACTTCCCGCAGAACTCGCCTGCCTACTTCGGGCTCGCAGCGCTCCACGGCATCGCCACGGCCCTGGGCCAACCGCGCATCGTCGGTGTGCGCGATGTCTGCCAGATCGCGTTCGAACCTCGCTATGCAGCGAGCTTCAAGCGCTCCTATGACGAGTTCTGGAGCGACTTCGGTGGCCGCCTGGTTGGCGAGCACGGCCTGGAGATGCCGGTTCCGGCCGCCGTCACACCCCTGAGCGAGCTGCGTGCCAAGCACCGCGCGCGGGCCCGGCAGCGGCGCGAGCACTGGCGCCTGATCGCCGAAAGCGCCGAAGCCGCCCTGAGCCCCTACCTGATTCGCTGACGGCGGCCCTGTGCAACACTGGCTCACGCCATTGATGCCACAGACCCGACCATGAAGCTGCTCTTCGTCGCCGACCCGCTCGCCACGTTCAAGACCTACAAGGACTCCACCTTCGCCATGATGCGCGAGGCCGCCCGGCGCGGCCACACGCTGCTGGCCTGCGAGCCGCAGCAGCTCGTCTGGCTGCGCGGCGGCCGCGTGACGGCGCGCGGCGCGCTGCACATCTCGCTGACGGGCGATGCGCATGACTGGTTCAAGGTCGAGGCCGCCGCCGACGTCGCCCTCGCCGATGTCGACGCCGTGCTGATGCGCAAGGACCCGCCTTTCGACAGCGAGTTCTTCTACACGACCCACCTGCTCAGCCAGGCCGAGCGCGAAGGCGCCCGCGTCTTCAACAAGGCCAGCGCGCTGCGCGAGCACCCCGAGAAGCTGGCCATCCTCGAATTCCCCGAGTTCATCTCGCCGACGCTGGTGACGCGCGACCCAGCCGAGATCCGCGCCTTCCACGCCGAGCAGCGCGACATCATCCTGAAGCCGCTGGACGGCATGGGCGGCATGGGCATCTTCCGCGTCAAGGACGACGGCCTCAACCTCGGCAGCATCATCGAGACGCTGAACAAGGACGGCACGCAGACGGTCATGGTGCAGCGCTTCATCCCGGCCATCGCCGAGGGCGACAAGCGCATCCTCATCATCGGCGGCAAGCCCGTGCCCCACTGCCTGGCGCGCATCCCGCAGGGCGGCGAGGTGCGCGGCAACCTCGCGGCCGGCGGCAAGGGCGTGGCCCGGCCGCTGACCGCGCGCGACCGCGAGATCGCTGAAGCACTCGGCCCCATCCTCGCCGCGCGCGGCCTGTTGCTGGTGGGCCTGGACGTCATCGGCGAGAACGTCACCGAGATCAACGTGACCAGCCCGACCTGCTTCCAGGAGATCACCGACCAGAGCGGCTTCGATGTCGCGAAGATGTTCATCGACGCGCTGGAAGAGGCGATGGCATGAGGCGCCGTGAGTTCGCGGCCCTGGGCCTGGCCTCGTTGGGCTTGCCCGCGCACGCGTATCGCGGCATGTTCGAGAAGCTCGTCGATGAATTCCTGGAGTCGCTCTGGCGGCTGGACCCGGACGCCGCCGTCGCCGCCGGGCGATTCGAATTTGCCAACCGCCAGACGCTGCCGAGCGCGGCCTACCGTGCTCGCAAAGGCGACTTCCTGCGCCGCTGGCTGTCCAGCTTCGAAGAGCCGCGCGAAATCATCTTCGACCCCGGTCTCCGCATGGACCGCGCCATGCTCGTCGCCAAGATCAGGAGCGACCTGTGGCGGCTGGACACGCTGCGCGAATGGGCCTGGAACCCGTCCGAGCACAACCCGGCCGGTCCCATCGACCAGATCCTCAACACCGACTGGGCGCCCGAGCAGCAGCGCCTGAAGGCGCTGCACGCGCGCATCCGCCAGCTGCCCGCCTTCTACGCCGAGGCGCGCAGGAGCCTCTCGGGCGTCACGCGCGAGCACACCGAGCTGGCGCTGCAGCAGGCGCCCGGCGTGCTGGGCGTGCTGGACGACGTCGAGTCCCACGCGCAGCAGCTCGGCCTGGGCTCGCTGATGCGGCCCGACCTGCAGGCCGCGCGCCACGCGGTGGCCGGCTGGCAGGCCCACCTCAGCCAGCTGCTGCCGTCGGCCAAGCGCGGCTTCCGCCTCGGCGCGGCGCTGTACGAGCCCAAGTTCCAGCACGACATCCAGTCCGCCCGCAGCGCGCGCGAGACCTATGAGCTGGCGCTGCAGCGCCGCGAGGAAGTGCTGGCCAGCATGCAGGCCCAGGCCGAAGCGCTGTGGCCCACGGTCATCGGTGCCGAGGCTCCGCCTGCCGACCGCTTTGCGCTGATCGGCCGCGTCATTGCCAGGCTCAGTGAAAGGCACGTTGCCCGAGAACGTTTCGTCGACGAGATCCGCGCGCAGATCCCGCAGCTGGAGGCCTGGATACGCCAGCACGACCTGCTGACGCTGGACCCGAGCAAGCCGCTGGTCGTGCGCGAGACGCCCGAGTACCAGCGCGGCGTGGCCGGCGCCGGCATCGAGGCGCCCGGTCCCTACCGCCCGCAGGACCGCACCTACTACAACGTGACGCCGCTGGACGGCCTCACGGCAGAGGCCGCCGAGAGCTCGCTGCGCGAGTACAACCACTGGATCCTGCAGATCCTCAACATCCACGAGGCCATCCCCGGCCATTACACCCAGCTCGTCTACGCCAACAAGACGCCGAGCAAGGTGAAGGCGCTGTTCGGCAGCGGCGCGATGGTGGAAGGCTGGGCCGTCTACGGCGAGCGCATGATGATCGAGAGCGGCTACGGCGCGTCGCCCGAGATGACGCTGATGTGGGGCAAGTGGCATCTGCGCTCGGTCACCAACACCATCCTCGACTACAGCGTGCACGTGCTCGGCATGGGCGAGAAGGACGCGCTGGACCTGCTGACCCGCCAGGCCTTCCAGACCGACCGCGAGGCGCAGGAGAAGTGGCGCCGCGTGCAGCTGACGTCGGTGCAGCTGACGAGCTACTTCTCAGGCTACAGCGAGATCTTTGCGTTGCGCGAGGCGCTCAAGGCCAGGCCGGGCTTCAACCTCAAGGCCTTCCATGAGCAGTTCCTTAGCTATGGCAGTGCGCCCGTGCGGCTCATCGCCGATGAAATGCTCAAGGCCTGATCAGTCGAGGCCGGCCAGCACCCGCTCCAGCAGCAGAGCCATCTGCTGCGGCCCGTCGACATAGAACCGTGCCCGGCTGTTCAGGTCGTCCCGGCCGACGCGCAAGGTCAGCCAGTGCGGCGGGGCGGACACGAACACCGGTTCGTCGTTGACGTCGTCGCCCGCGAAGATGGCCGCCGCGGCGCCGACGCGCGCGACGAGGGCGTGCACCGCGTGGGCCTTGTCCGGCGCGTCGGCGGCCATGGCGTTCACGACCATCTTGCCGGCGAACAGGCGCAGGCCCGCGGGCGGCGGATCCAGCAGCGCGGCGATCAGCTGCTGCGCCGCGGGACGATCACGCGACAGGCGGTAGTGCAGGGCGATCGACAGCCCCTTGTCCTCCACCGCGACGCCCGCGGCGCGCAGCTCGGCCTCGTGCACCTGCAGCAGCGCGCGCAAGCCGTCCAAGGGTTCGGCGAGGCGGTTCGCCGTCGCGTCGTCCGGCGCCTCCTCAGCGCCGTGGTTGCCGACGATGAACTGCGGCTCGAAGCCCAGGCGCCCGCGGACGTCGGCCACCGAGCGCCCGGTGACGATGGCCACCGGCAGCCGTGCCGTCAGCGCACTCAAGCGCGAGGCCACCGCCACCGAGACGCGCGCGTCATCCGGCCGCGCGACGATGGGCGCCAGCGTGCCGTCGAAGTCGAAGGCCATCAGCGGCCGCAGCCGCAGCACCGCGGCCAGCGCGGCCTCTCCGTCGGGCGTGAACAGCGGCTGCATGGCGCTCACTCGTCCAGTTGATGTCGGCGGACACGCGCCTCGATGCGCGCGCGCAGCCGCCAGCGGCCTGCATCCAGCAGCATGCGTCCGGCCCAGCGGAAGACGTTGGACTCCCGCACCGTGTGGCGCAGGCTAGCCATGCGCTCGCGCTGTTCCGCCACCGGCATGGTGGCCGCGCGGTGCAGGGCGTCGGCCGTTTCCTCGACGTGGTAGGGGTTCACGATCAGCGCCTCGGACAGTTCGCGCGCCGCGCCGGCGAAGCGGCTGAGGATGAGCACGCCCTGCAGGTCGTCCCGCGCCGCCGCGAACTCCTTGCTGACGAGGTTCATGCCGTCGTGCAGGCTGGTGACGACGCAGATGTCGGCCGCTCGGAAGAGTTCGTTCACCGCGTCGGGCTCGTGGTGGGTGGCGAGCAGGTGCACCGGCTGGTAGCCGGGCCGGCCGAAGCGCTCGTTGATGCGCGCCGTCACGCGCTCGATGCGCTCCTGGAAGCTGCGGTATTCCTCCAGCGCCGAGCGCGTCGGCGCAGCCACCTGCACGAAGACGAAGCGGCCTATCCACTGCGGCCATTTCTCCAGCAGCCGCTCGACGGCGTTGAGCCGCTCCAGGATGCCCTTGGTGTAGTCGAAGCGGTCCACGCCAACGGCCAGGCAGACGTCGGCCGGCAGGCCCAGGCGCTCGGCCACCCGCTGCCGGCAGGCCTGCACGCTCGGCCAGCCGCGCACCTCGTCCTCGTGCGGCCATTCGATGGAGATCGGGTAGTTCTCCACCAGCGTCTCCTTCTCGTGGAAGGCGATCGTCGAATGCTCGTGCTCGATGCGGGCCTCGAGGTAGCGGTCGACGGTCTCGATGAAGTTCTTGCAGTGGTAGCGCGTGTGAAAGCCGAGGATGGTGCTGCCCAGCATGCCCTCGAGGATCTCCTTGCGCCACGGGCAGATGCCGAAGGACTCGGGGTTGGGCCAGGGGATGTGCCAGAACGTGAGGATGGTCGCCTGTGGCAGCTTCTCGCGCACCATCGCGGGCAGCAGCGCGAAGTGGTAGTCCTGCACCAGCACGAGCGGGTCTTCGCTGCGCGCCTCGGCCACGACGGCATCGGCAAAGCGCTGGTTGACGGCCTTGTAGGCCTCCCAGTCCGACTCGCGGAACACCGGCCGCACATGGGCCACATGGCACAGCGGCCACATGCCCTCGTTGGCGAAGCCGTAGTAGTAGCCCTGTTCCTCCTCGGGCGTCAGCCAGACGCGCCGCAGCCAGTAGTCGTCGTGGCCGGGCGGCACGGGCAGGCGGTCGCTGGCGTCGACGACATCGCGGTCGGCGCTGCCGCTGCCGTGGGCCACCCAGGTGCCCGAGCAGGCGCGCATCACCGGCTCCACGGCCGTCACGAGGCCGCTGGCCGGGCGCCTGACGACGATGCTGCCGTCGCGGCGCTCATGGATGTAGGGCTCGCGGTTGGAGACGACGATGACCTGGTCGCCGCTGATGTGCGTGTTCAGCAGCGCGCGCAGGCGCTCGGCGTTCCACTCCGAATGCAGGCCCTGGGAGCGCCGGAACTCGTCCTCCAGGTCGCGCATGCGGTTGCGCAGTTCGTTGGCCAATGGCGCCAGTTCAGGCGCCAGCGGCGCGCCCGCCGGCGCCGAAGCGGGGCCGGACGGCAGCGGGCTGAACAGCACTTCGCCGCGCATCAGCGCTCGCGTGCCCTTGACCCAGCCGCGCCAGCTCAGCTGCGCGACGGCAACCGTGATGACCGCGATGACGAGGCCCAGCCCGGCGATGAAGCCGACGAGGTAGCGCCGCGTGTCCTGGCTGCGCCGCTCGATGAAGCTCATGTCGTGCAGCAGCACCAGCTGGCCGACGAGCACCGGCTGCGGTGGCGCCGGGTCCGTCGTGGACGCGTCCGACGCCGGCGCGCTTGACGGCTCCGCCATCGCCGCGGCCGGAGCGGGCGTGCCCATCACGTCGTGCACGCCGACATGGACGGGGCCGCCCGCCAGCGTCAGCTGCGGCTTCGGCTGGTCGGCCAGCACGGTGGCCTCCTTGCACGACAGCTTGGGTGGAAAGCTGGCCGTGCGCAGCAGCAGTTCTCCACCGGTGCTGCACAGGCCGATGGCGTAGAGCCGCTCGTCCTGCAGCGTGCGCTCGAACAGCGGCTGCAGCCGCGCGGTCTGGCCTGCCAGCAACGCGTCCGCGACGGGGTCGGACAGCGCATTCGTCACCAGCAGGCCGCGGCTGTTGAGGTCGCGGCTGAACCAGCGCAACGTGACCTGGTCCATCAGCGGCACGGCGAGGTTGGAGGCCGCCACGAGGACCACGACAAGCGGTAACAGAAAACGAAGCTGGAGTTGGAACGGCCAGCGCCGTGACAGGTTAAAAAGCGTCATGTCGCCATAGGCTACAGGCGCCAGACCGTTAGGCGCGTAGGCCAACACGCCGCGAAAGGACCCCGATGACCGGACCGGCCACCCCCTCCCGCCCGCGGGCGGGCATGGACCTCGCACTGATCGGCAACTGCACCGTCAGCGCCCTCGTCGAAAGCCGCGGCAGCATCGTCTGGTGCTGCATGCCGCGCTTCGACAGCACGCCGGTGTTCGACGCGCTGCTGCACAGCGCCGACGGCCTGCCGCTGGACGGCGCGATGACGGTGGAACTCGAAGGGCTGGCCCGCAGCGAGCAGTCCTACGACCCCGGCACCGCCATCGTGCGCACGCGGCTGTGGGACGACCGTGGCCAGGGCATCGAGATCGCGGACTTCGCGCCGCGCTTCTTCCACCGCGACCGTTCGTTCCGGCCCGCGCAGCTGGTGCGGCGCGTGCGGCCGCTGGCCGGCCACCCACGCGTGCGCTTCAGCGTCCGGCCGCATGGCGACTGGGGCGCCACGCCGCCGACGCTGACGCGTGGCGGCCACCACCTGCGCTTCGTCATGCCCGAGCTGACGCTGCGGCTGAACACCAACGTGCCGCTCACCTACGTCATCGGCGGCACCTGGTTCTCGCTGACCGGGCCGGTCAGCCTGCTGCTCGGGCCCGACGAGACGCTCATCGGCGGCATCGAGGACACCGCGCGCGAGTTCGAGGAGCAGACGGCCCTCTACTGGCGCCACTGGACGCGCCGCCTCGCGCTGCCGCTCGAATGGCAGGAGGCGGTGATCCGCGCGGCCATCACGCTCAAGCTGTGCCAGTTCGAGGAGACCGGCGCCATCGTCGCCGCCATGACCACCAGCCTGCCCGAGGCGCCCAACAGCGGCCGCAACTGGGACTACCGCTATTGCTGGCTGCGCGACGCCTTCTTCGTCGTGCGCGCGCTCAACAGCCTCAGCGAGGTCGGCACGATGGAGGGCTACCTCGACTGGCTCTACAACGTCGTGCGCAGCGGCGAGGGCGACCATGTCCAGCCGCTGTACGGCATCGGCCTGGAAAGGTCGCTGCCCGAATCCATCGTCACGCATGCGGCCGGTTACCGCGGCATGGGGCCGGTGCGCGTCGGCAACCAGGCCCAGGAGCATTTCCAGCACGATGTGTACGGCAATGTCGTGCTAGGCGCCGCGCAGGCCTTCCACGACCACCGCCTCTTCCGCCGTGGCAATGCGGAGGACTTCGCCGCGCTGGAAGTGATGGGCGAACGCGCCTGGGCCCTGCACGACCAGCCCGACGCCGGCATCTGGGAGCTGCGCACGCGCGCCCGCGTGCACACCTCGTCGTCGCTGATGTGCTGGGCGGCCTGCGACCGCCTCGCGCGCATCGCCGTGGTGCTCGGCCTGCCCGAGCGCGCCGCGCTGTGGCAGCTGCGCGCGGCCACCATCCACACCGCCATCACGACGCGTGCCTGGAGCGAGGAGCGCCAGGCCTTCGCCGAGAGCTTCGGCGGCCGCGACCTCGATGCCAGCGTGCTGCTGATGGGCGAGGTCAACTTCCTGCCGCGCCAGGACCCGCGCTTCATCAGCACCGTGAACGCGATGGAGGCCACGCTGTGCGACGGGCCCTATATGCGCCGCTACGAGGCCGAGGACGACTTCGGCCGGCCCGAAGTCGCCTTCAACGTGTGCTCGTTCTGGCGCCTCGACGCGCTGGCCCGCATCGGCCGCAAGGAGGAGGCGCGCGAAGCCTTCGAGGCCCTGCTGGCCCGCCGCAACCACGTCGGCCTGCTCGGCGAGGACCTGGATGCCAAGACGGGCGAACTGTGGGGCAACTTCCCGCAGACCTATTCGATGGTCGGCATCATCAACGGCGCGGTGCGGCTGTCAGCGCCGTGGGACAGCGTGGTCTGACCCCCCATGCAAGGGCCGCGACCCTGCGGGTAGGGGACGAGGCTGCGGGCATGATCCCGCCCCATGCCGTTGTTGAAGAAGTCCCTGGGGCGCCGTCCACTGATCGCGCTGCCCCTGCTGCTGGCCGTCCGGCCCTTGCCTGCAGCATCCATCGAATCCGTGCGCCTGCCCCTGCACCGCACCATGGGCGACCCCCAGCTGCCCTATGTGCGGCGCCTGCTCCAACTGGCGCTGTCACGCGCCGGCAGCAGGGCGGAGGTCGGCATGGTCGAAGTGGAGATGACCCAGGGCCGCACCCTCATCGAGCTGGCCTCTGGCGACAGCGCCTTCGACCTGATCTGGACCATGACCGACCGGCACCGCGAGTCATCCGGCCTGTTGCCCGTGCGCATTCCCATCGACCGCGGCCTGTTCGGCTGGCGGCTGCTGCTGGTGCGTCGCAGGGATCTGGTGCAGTGGAGCGAGGTGCGCACGCTTGCCGACCTGGGCAGCCGCCTGGGCGGCCAGGGCCATGACTGGCCCGACACCACCATCCTGCGGGGCAATGGCCTGGAGGTGGCCACCAGCAGCGACTACGAGGCGATCTTCCGAATGCTGGCCGCCGGCCGCATCGACTACTTCCCGCGCTCCATCGTCGAGATCGATGCCGAGCTGGCCACCGGCCGCTACCCGGAGCTGGCCATCGCGCCGCAACTGATGCTGCACTACCCGGCCGCCGCCTATCTCTTCGTCGGCCCCCATCGGCCGGAACTCGCGGCGGCCCTGCGGACCGGCCTGGAAGCCGCCGTGGCGGACGGCAGCTTCCAGCGCCTGCACCGCGAGTTCTACGGCCCCTTGCTGAGGGCGCACCCCGTTCCACCCGGCCGCGTGCTCAAGCTCAGCAACCCGCTGCTGCCTGCCCAGACACCGCTGGAGCGACGCGAGCTGTGGCTGCAGCCCGGTGAAGGGCTGTAGGGCGGCAGGGCCGATCAAGTCGGGCGGGTGCGGTGGCCGGCCGCGGCCTTGTAGGCGTTGATCTCGGCGGCCACGTCGGCCGGGTCGATCACGTCGCCGAGCCGCGCGAAGCCGTCCGGCGCCAGCGCCTCCACGCGGTCGAGGATGGCGTCCAGCCCTTCGGCGCGGTTCATCTCGACGATGCGCGCGCACAGCGGGCGGCGCTCGTCCTCGTAGGCCGCCAGCGCGGCGTCGAGGTCGGCGTGGCTGGCCAGCGCGTCGGCCAGCGCCTTCGCATCCATGATGGCCTGCGTCGCGCCGTTGGAGCCGATGGGCACCATCGGGTGCGCCGCATCGCCCAGCAGCGTCGACGGGCCCAGCCGCCAACGCGGCAGCGGGTCGCGGTCCACCATGGGCCATTCCAGCATCTGCTCGGCGCGCGTGATCAGGCCGGGCACGTCCAGCCAGTCGAAGCGCCAGCGGCCGAAGGTGGGCAGCAGATCGTTCACATGGCCGGCGCGGCTCCAGTCGGCGCGGTCGGGGGCGGTGAGGCCGGGCGTGGGTAGCTGCACGCGGCGGTCGGCGATCCAGTTGATGAGCTGCAAGCCGTCGGATTCACGCGGCGCGCCTATCGGGTAGACGACGAACTTGGCCTGGCTGTGGCCGGCCTGCACCATCGTGCGGCCGTCCAGGAAGGGCGGCGCCCAGCTCGTGCCGCGCCACATCATGACGCCGCGCCAGCAGGGCGCGCCTTCGTCGGGCGCGAGCCGCCGGCGCAGCGCGGAGTGGATGCCGTCGGCGCCGACGATGAGGTCGGCCGCCTGCTCGCGCGGGCCGTCCGCCGTCTCGATCAGGGCGACATGGCCGTCGCGCACGCCGACGACGCGCTGGCCGCTCAGCAGCTGCAGCCTGGCGCTGGCCTCGCGCCACAGCAGCATCTGCAGCTCGCCGCGGTGGACGCTGAACTGCGGATGGCTGTAGCCGCCGGCCAGCCCGCGCGGGTCGCGGTAGATGGCCTGGCCATGCTTGTTGGCGAACACGAGGGCCGCGGTCTCGACGGCCATGCCGCGCAGCGCCGGCAGCAGGCCGAGGTCGTCGAGCACGCCGACCGCGTGCGGCAGCAGGTTGATGCCGACGCCGAGCGGCTTGGGTTCGCGCACGGCCTCCAGCACAGTGACGTCATGGCCGCGCGCCTGCAGCGCCAGTGCCGCCGTCAACCCGCCGATGCCACCGCCTGCAATCAGGATTTTCATGAGCCGTTCAGGGTAAGCGAGATGGTTGCGCTGTGCAACTAAAACTAACCTGGGGATGTGAAGACCGACAGCCTCAACGCAATGACGCCCGAAGGTCCGATGCTGCCCGTGCCCGGCGTTGATTACGGCCCGCTGGACAGCCTGCTCGGCTATGCGCTGCGCCGCGCGCAGAACGCGCTGTATCTCGACTTCTACCGCGCCACCGGCGGGCAGGACATCAGCCCGCAGCGCTACGCGGCGCTGGTGCTGATCGCCCGCAACCCCGGATTGCGGCAGGGGCTGCTCGCCCAGGCCATGGGCCTGCACCGCAGCGGCGCGCTGCGCCTGACCGACTGGCTCACCGCCCAGGGCTGGGCGGAGCGCCGCGACGCGCCCGACGACGCGCGCGCCTGGGGCCTCTACCTGACGCCCGCCGGCAAGCGCCGCCTCGCCAGGCTTGAAGCCACCGTCACTGCGCACGACCGCGCGTTGCTGGCCGCCCTCGGCGAGCAGGGCCCCGCGCTCAAGGCGGCGCTGGACCGCCTCGCCTGGGTGGCCACCGCACAGAGCACCGCCCCCGACAACAAGCCGACAAGGAGACAGAAACCATGATGATGGACAGACGCCACCTGCTGGCCGCGCTTGCGGCCGCCCCGCTCGCGGCACGTGCGCAAGGCCAGCCGCCGCGCATCCTCGTCGGCTTCCCGGCCGGCGGTTCGGTGGACACGACGGCGCGCCGCTTCGCCGAGTTCGGCCGCGGCAAGCTGGCCGACACGCTGCTCATCGAGCAGAAGGTCGGCGCCGGCGGCCGCATCGCCATCGCCGCGCTGAAGGACGCCGCGCCGGACGGCCAGACGCTGCTGCTGAGCCCGTCGTCGATGTTCACGATCTACCCGCATGCCTATCGCAAGCTGGCCTACAACCCCGCGACGGACGTCACCCCCGTCGCGCCGCTGGCGCTGCTGACCTGCGGCTTCGGCGTCGGGCCCATGGTGCCCGCGTCGGTGAAGACATTGCAGCAGCTCGCCGACTGGCTCAAGGCCAATCCCGACAAGGCGGCCTACGCCTCGCCCGCGGCTGGTGCCATGCCGCACTTCCTGGGCAACCAGTTCGAGCGCGCCATCGGTCTGAAGCTGACGCACGCGCCCTACCGCGGCGCCGCGCCCGGCATGCAGGACCTGATGGGCGGCCAGATCGCGTCCGGCTGCTTCGCCATCGGCGACTTCCTGCCCCACCTCGCCTCCGGCCGCGTGCGGCTGCTGGGTGTCACCGACCGGCAGCGTTCGCGCTTTGCGCCCGACGTGCCGACTTTCGAGGAACAGGGCTTCAAGGGCATCGTCGGTCTGGAGAGCTATGGCCTGTTCGTGCCGGCGAAGACGCCGCAGTCGGTGATCGACAAGCTGGCCGATGTGGCCCGTGCCGCGGTGCGCGACGCGACCGTCATCGAGGCGCTGGGCAAGCTCGGCTTCGAGCCGCTGAGCCTGAGTTCGGCCGACTACGCCAAACGACTGGCCGCCGAGCGGGACTACTGGGGGCCGGTCGTGAAGGCTTCGGGCTTCTCCTCCGACGATTAGCATCGGCGCTCCACCGAGGAGCTGTTCCGATGCCCTGGCGCCGACTGGCCATCAGCCTTGCTGTCTGCCTGACCCTGACCGCGCACGCGGCGACCGACACCACCCGCCTGCAAACGCTGCTGACCGAGCAGCGCTACGCCGCCGCGCGCGCCGGTCTCGACGCGCTGCTGCGCGCGAAGAAGCCGGGCGCGGCCGAGCGCGCCGTCATCTACCAATGGCTGTTCGCCCGCGACGACGGCGCCGGCATAGCCCGCCGCACGCGCCAGGTGCTGGGCGACGCCGGCGCCGAGCCCGTCGACCTGCTCGCCGCCGGTCGGCTGGCCCTGGACCGGCGCGACTTCGACCGTGCGAAGCTGTGCTTCGAGCGCGCGTTGCAAAAGGCGACCCGGCCCGCCGACCAGGCCCAGGCGCTGCGCGGCCTGGGCCAGCGCCACTACCAGCTGCGCGAGTTCGACGCCTCACTGCAGAAGCTGGAGCAGGGCCTGGCGGCTGAGCGCACGGCCGACGGCCTGTCGGCACTGGCCGACACACTGATCCGCCTCGGCCGCACGCAGGACGCCATCGCTGCGGCGGAAGAGGCCGTCGCGCTGAACCGCCACCACGAGGCCGCGCACTACCTGCTCGGCAACGGCTACGCGCGCGAGAACTACACGCAGCTCGCTGCCCGCCTGGGTGACGCCTTTGCGCCGCTGATGGCCGATGTGAGGCGCGCGTCCGACGCCTTCGACCGCGGTGACTTCGACGCCGCGCTGGGCCTGAGCCTCGCCGTGCTGCAGCGCTGCCCGCAGCTGGGCCGGGCCCACGCCATCGCGGCCAAGGCGCTGGAGGCGCAGCGCTTTCGCATCGACATCCATCGCGCCGCGTACGAGCGCCGCTTTGCCGCCACGCCCATGCCCGTCGTGCCCGGCATCGAGCGCTATGTGCTGAACTGGCAAGACCTGTCGCCGCGCCACAAGAAGCGCGTGGCGCTGTCCGTTGCGCCGTGGAAGGCCTTCATCCCGGTGCTGGTGGAAGGCGGCGCGACGCACTTCATCAAGCCGATGTGGATGCGCCTGTCCGAGACGCCACAGGCCCAGGCGCTGAAGGACGCGCGCATAGCCTACGACTCGCGGCTGTGGGACGACGTGCGCGGCATGGGCGGCCACTTCACGGTCACCGGCATCGAGGATGTCGAGCGCAGCATCTTCGACAAATACAACACCGTGCTGCACGAGCTGACCCACCAGGTGCACGGCGTGCTGACGGCCGACGCGGCGCGCGACATCGAGGCCCACTACCAGCAGGCCAAGGCCCGCGACGCGAAGACGCGCGAGGGTTTCCTGTCGCGTTACGCGGGCGGCTCGGTGTGGGAGTATTTCGCCGAGGGCGCCAATGCCGAGGCCTCGCCCCGGCGCGACGCCTACGACGGCCGCGAGATCACGCGCGAGCGCCTCATCGAGCGCGACCCGGCGCTGCGTGCGCTGGTGCGGCGCTTCTTCGCCCAGCGCGACACCAGCGCCAGCCTGCCCATCGCCCTCGTCAATGGCGGCAACCAGAAGCTGGAGGACGGCAAGCTGGCCGACGCGACGGCGCTGCTGGACCGCGCGCTGACGCTGGCACCCGACGACGAGAGCGCGCTGGCCGCGCGGCTCAACGCCTTCGCGCTGGAGGGCAACCCGGCGCGCGAGCTGTCGGCCCGCGCGCTGGCCCGCCACCCGGGCAGCGGCGCGCTGCGCGTGGCGGCGGCCGATGCGCTGTGGCATGGCGGTGCGCCGCTGGCCGGCGAGGTCGTGCCGGGCCTGGCGCGCGGCATCGAGGCTCTGACCGGTGAGGACCGCTTCCGCGTCGACCTCGCGCTGGCCGACCATCACCGCCGCCTCGGCCAGGTGCCCGAGGCGCTGGCCGCGTATGACGCCGTGCTGGCCTACCAGGGTGACCAGCCCGAGGCGCTGTGGGGCCGCGCCGCCACGCTGGCGCTGGCCGGCCGCTGGGACGACGCCTTCACGCAGTACGAGGCCGTGCTGCGCCTGCGCACCGGCCTGCTGGCGCTGCGCCGCGACTACGCGCTGGACCTGCTGCGCGCCGGCCGCACCGAGCCGGCCCGCGCCCAGCTCAAGGAAGCCTTGATCCTCGACCCGCGCGACCCCGACACGCTGGCGCTGCAGGCCTGGCTGGCGTTGATCGATGGCGATGCGGCCGCCGCGCTGCGCGGTGCCGATGAAGCGCTGAGGCTGGGCGAATGGAGCGATCTCGCGGTCATCGTGCGCGCCGCCGCGCTGCAGCCGCTGGGGCAGGGCGATGCCGCGCAGGCCGCGCTCGCGCCGCTGCGTCAGCGCATCGCCGCCGGCACGCCGCCGCACTACGTCTACCGGGCCGACCAGTCCGCGTGGGTCTCCGTGCACGAGCTGCCGGCCGTGCAACGCCTCGTGCTGGAGCAACTCGTCAAGTGAAGGCGCTGCAGAAGCTCTCGGCCGCGCACCTCAACGGCCTCAGCGTCGCGCTCGGCGTCGCGGCGACGCACCTCGTCATGGGCGGGCTGTTCGGCGAAGTCGCCGGCCTCGCGGCCGTCGGCGGCGCCGTCTGTGCCAGCCTGACCGACGTGCCCAACCCGCCGCAGCGCGTGCTGCCCCGCGTGCTGCCGGCCGCCTTCGCCGCGGCGCTGGTCACTGCGCTGGTGGGGCTGGCGGATGGCTCGCTGGCGTGGACGGTCGCGCTGGTGGCCGCCGTCGCCTTCGTGTCGCTGATGACGCTGGCCTGGGGCCTGCGCGCCGGCCCGCTGTCGTTCTCGCCCGTGCTGGCCATGGTGTTCGCGATGGCCTGGGACCGCACGGCCGGCGCCACGTCGCCCATCGAGCATGCGGCCTGGGTGGGCCTGGGCGGTGTGGTCTACGCCGGCTGGGCGCGCGCCAGCGCCGTCGTGCTGCGCCATCGCCTGCGCGAGCTGGCGCTGGCCCATGCGCTGCGTGCCACCGAGCAGCGCGTGCGCTCGCGGGCCGAGCGCATTGCCGGCGCGGTGGGCGGCGAGGAGGCGCGTATCCGCGCGTCCATCGCCGACGACGTGCTGCTGGCCGAAGCGCTGCAGGCCGCGCGTGACCAGGTCTTTGCCGCTCGCCGCTCGCCGCGCAGTCGCCGGCAGACCGACCTCGTGCTGGGGCTGATCGAGGTGCGTGACCTGCTGCTGGCCAGCCGGCTCGACACCGAGCTGCTGGGCCAGGACTTCCCCGGCCGGCAGTGGCGTTCGGCGCTGGCCGACACGCTGCGCACGCTGGCCGGCGTGCTGGGCCGGCTGGCCGACACGGTGCAGTACGGTGCGCTGCCGCCCGAGGTGTCGGCCGACGCCTGGCGGGCCGAGCTGGCCGCCCGGCTGGCCGACGTGCAGGCCCCGGCTGGCGACTCGCGCGCCCATCTCGTGTCGGCGCTGGCCTCGCGGCTGGGCCACATGATGGACGACGTCTGCGCGATGGTCGCGCGCCAGGCCCGCAAGGACGACGTGGACAGCGCCTGGACGCCCGACAAGCTCGCGCCCTTCGTGTCGCCCGAGGGCTGGCCGCTGAGCGCGCTGAAGGCCCACCTGACGCTGCAGTCCAGCGTCATGCGCCATGCGCTGCGCTCAGGCCTGGCGCTGTCGTTCGCCTACTGGCTGGGCGCCATGCTGCCCTGGGCGGCGCATCCGTTCTGGCTGATGCTCAGCGTCGCCGTCGTGCTGCGCGGCAACCTGGAGCAGACGCTGGCGCGCCGCAACGGCCGCATCATCGGCACGGTGCAGGGCTGCCTGCTCGTCATGGGGCTGGCCCATGTGCACTGGGTGCCGGCGCTGAGCGTGGCCTTCATCGCCGCCGTCGGCGTGGCGCATGCCTACGTGAACCGCCGCTACCAGACCGCCGCGACGGCCGCCACGCTGATGGCGCTGCTGCAGCCGCTGATGCTGGACCCGACCAGCGACCCCGCCATCGTCGAGCGCCTGGCCGACACCGTCATCGGCGCCGGCCTGGCCTGGCTGTTCAGCTTTGTGCTGCCGAGCTGGGAGCGCGCCGCCGTGCCGCGGCTGGCGAGGCAGCTGCGCGGCGCGCTGGCGCGGCATGCCGGCAACATGCTGCTGTGGCGGCCCGGCGCCGAGGCGCAGCTGGCCCAGCGGGTGTCGCGCCAGCAGGCCTACACGGCACTGGCCGCGCTGGCGGGCGCGGCGCAACGCACGCGCGTGGAGCCCGAGAGCGTGCGCCTGCCGGATGCCGAGATCGAGTCCGCGCTGAGCCACGGCTACCGGCTGATGGCGCTGCTCGGCGCCGTGCAGCACCAGGTGCAGCGCCGCACCGACCGGCTCGACGAGGCCCGCGCCGAGACCGCGCTGCCGCTGGCCCGTACCGCCTGCGTGGACGTGCTGAACGGCGCGCCGATGACCGGCACCGACCCCGCGGAGATTCCCGATGGCGACGCCGGCGCCTGGCCCGAACATCTGGGCCAACAAGACCTGACGCCGTGGCTGCTGAGGCGGCTACGGCTTTGCCGACACGAGGCGCGGGAGTTCGTCGCCGCGCTCGACCAACTTCAACCCAGATGAAGTGCCCCTCGCCCAGTCTCGCGTCGCTGAACGCGCGCAACCCTGGTCGGTCCCCCGAGGGGACGGCGATGCTCGCGGCATTGAGCCGCGAGCACATCGCCCGCGGTCCGGCTTGGGGCGGCCCGGCGCTCGGCCCGCGATTTAATCCACTTGAGTCATCGCGCACAGCGCGAAGGAGTAATTGAAATGAGCATCCAGACCCGCGCGGCCGTTGCCTGGAAGGCCGGCGCCCCGCTGACCATCGAAACGCTGGACCTCGAAGGCCCGCAGGACGGCGAGGTGCTGGTGGAAGTGAAAGCTACCGGCATCTGCCACACCGACGACTTCACGCTGTCGGGCGCGGACCCCGAGGGACTCTTCCCAGCGGTGCTTGGCCACGAGGGCGCGGGCGTCGTGCTGGAGAGCAAGGTGCCGTGGTTGAAGGCGGGCGACCATGTCATCCCGCTCTACACGCCGGAATGCCGCGAATGCAAGTTCTGCCTGAGCCGCAAGACCAACCTCTGCCAGTCCATCCGCGCGACGCAGGGCAAGGGGCTCATGCCCAACGGCACGTCGCGCTTCTCGCTGAACGGTGAGCCGATCTTCCACTACATGGGCACGAGCACCTTCTCCAACCACATCGTCGTGCCCGGCATCGCGCTGGCCAAGATCCGGCCGGACGCGCCCTTCGACAAGGTCTGCTACATCGGCTGCGGCGTGACGACCGGCGTGGGCGCCGTGCTGTTCACAGCCAAGGTGGAGGCTGGCGCGAATGTCGTCGTCTTCGGCCTCGGCGGCATTGGCCTGAACGTCATCCAGGGCGCCAAGATGGTGGGCGCCAACAAGATCATCGGCGTGGACATCAACCCCGGCCGCGAGGCGATGGCGCGGCAGTTCGGCATGACGGACTTCGTGAACCCCAAGGACGTTGGCAATCTCGTCGACCACCTGGTTCAGCTGACCGACGGCGGCGCCGACTACTCCTTCGAATGCGTCGGCAATGTGCAGCTGATGCGCCAGGCGTTGGAGTGCACGCACAAGGGCTGGGGCCGCAGCATCATCATCGGCGTGGCGCCGGCGGGGGCGGAGATCTCGACGCGGCCCTTTCAGCTGGTGACGGGCCGCCACTGGGAAGGCTCGGCCTTCGGTGGCGCCCGCGGCCGCACCGACGTGCCCAAGATCGTCGACTGGTACATGGATGGCAAGCTGCGCATCGACGAGCTCATCACGCACAAGCTGCCGCTGGAGCGCATCAACGAGGGGTTTGAGTTGATGCGGCGCGGGGAGAGCATCCGCTCGGTTGTCGAGTTCTGAATGGGTCGCTTTGGCGACGAGCCTTTCTGACTCGGTGCCGAGCTGCCGGGAGTCCGCCCCGGCGGGCGGGTAACTTTTCTCTGTCGCGCCAGAGAGAAGTCACCAAAAGGAGAGGCGCCAATGCAATCCGCACTCGAGCGGGATGGCGCGCTCGCGATGCTCGAATGGGGACATGCCCACACGCGACCCGCTTCGCTCTCGCTGCTGTCCCTATGACGAGCACCATCCATCGCCCCTTCACGCCCGTTAACGCCGGCTGCACGCCGGGCTCACCAGCAAATACCGCGTCGCTGGGGCGACGCCCCGGTGGATGCTCCGCAGTGATCGCGTCGCCCGAGCGACGCTGCATTGGTTTTTGGTTTTTCAACTCGTGAGCACGGCGTGCAGCCGCGCGTTAGGCGGCCCGCCGTGGCGATGAGTGATGCTGGTGACAAGGACAGCAGCGAGAGCGAAGCGGGTCGCGTGCGGGATCAATGCGGATGGCTGTTTTCGCGCGCCGCTCATGGCGGCGTCGCGATGGTGTGCGGTTCAGGGCCTCTTCTTTGGTGACTTTCTTCTGGCCCCGTGTATAGACCGGAGACATGGGTAACACCCGTGCCAGGACATGGGTAACACCTTCTCAAGTGTCCACCGGCGGCTCACGCAG